>Ga0160471_100009_pt1 | contig 487631 bp, 447 predicted proteins | sample HID1973K_E11MG_FD_108268 | JGI IMG/M metagenome (GOLD analysis project Ga0160471, IMG submission 108268) | Enriched mosquito-associated microbial communities from UW Madison campus, WI, USA - HID1973K_E11 MG | ecosystem: Host-associated > Arthropoda: Insects > Digestive system > Unclassified ... | reverse complement strand
GGACCGTGAAACGACTTTGCGCCGATGATAGTGCGGACTACCCGTGTGAAAGTAGGTCATCGCCAGGCTCTTATACCCAGAACCCCCAGCCCCATAAAGGCTGGGGGTTTTGCTTTGTGGGCTCCCGATTGGCATTTTCGTGACGAAAACGCTTATGATCTGCGTGCCATGCCCTCTGACGAAGAAGACCTCGCTTGTGCCGAGGCAACGCCCTGGTATCTCTACCTGCTCGAATGCGAAGGCAATTCGATCTACACAGGGATTACCACTGACGTCCAGCGCCGTTATGCCCAGCACCTTGCGGGGATTGGTGCCAAATACACACGCTCCCGCAAACCTACGCGCCTGCTTGGATGGCTTCGCTACGATAACAAGTCAGAAGCGTTGAAAGCCGAGTTGGCCACCAAGCGCATGTCGGCCGTGCAAAAGCGCGCATTCTGCGCGATGCTCGAAACGGAAGACAGCGCATAAAAACAAGCATAAAAACAAAAACGCCGGCAAATTTGCCGGCGTTTTTGCTTGTGATCGCAGCAACAGCCAAACTCAGACCACCGTCAGCGTCACCTCGATATTGCCGCGGGTGGCGTTCGAATACGGGCAGACCTGGTGTGCGGCTTCCACCAGCTTCTGGGCCGCTTCCTTGTCCATGCCCGGCAGCGAGATCTTCAGATCGGCCTGGATACCAAAGCCCTGCGGAATCTGGCCGATGCCGACGGCGCCTTCGATCTTGGCGTCCGGCGAGACCGTGATCTTCTGCTGGCTAGCCACGAAACGGATCGCGCCCAGGAAACAAGCCGAATAGCCGGCTGCGAACAGTTGCTCGGGATTCAGGCCATCGCCCTTGCCGCCCATTTCCTTGGGTACGGCCAGCTTCACGTCCAGTTGATTATCGGACGTCACGGCGCGGCCATCGCGGCCACCGGTTGCGGATGCGTGGGCGGTGTACAGGACTTTCTCGAGTTTCATTTGCATTCTCCTAGCGATGCCCGCTCGGGGGCGTTTTCAAAGTCATGCCGAAATCGGCAAATCAACCGTCGGACCGTGCATCCTCCAGCGTGGTCCGCATCTCATGCAGGCGCGCCGTCAATGTCTGGATCTCCTCGATCGAGCACTGCGTCGCGCACAACATCTTTTCCGGGATGCCTTCCGCCGATGCGCGCAGGCGCCGGCCGGCATCCGTCAGGCTGACCAGCACGCGTCGCTCATCCTCGTCATCGCGTGCCCGTGCTACGAACCCCGCCACCTCGAGCCGCTTGAGCAGCGGAGTCAGTGTTCCGGAGTCCAACGTCAACCGTTCTCCGAGCGCCGACACCGTCAGCTTGTCCGTCTCCCATAACACCAGCATGACCAGATACTGCGGATAAGTGAGCCCAAGCTCACCCAGGATCGGCTTGTAGATCTTGGTCATTGCCAGCGAGGTGGAATACAGCGCGAAGCAGAGCTGTTGATCCAGCCGGAGCCAGTCTTCGTTAGTGGAGGAGTTCGTTGCGTCAGCCATGGCTCTATCTTATACACAATTAAATTGTGTGCAAGATAAATTTTCTATCGTGACTATTGAGGATAGGTGACGCGGGCGAGATAGGTCGGAACTTTAAGTCTGGTTTAAGGATGGCTGCTTACGATGCTTCCATCGCGCCGCAACTCCTGCGTCCGCGCAGGAAGCCAACCAGAAAGGAAAGACCATGATTCGCCAGACTTTTGCCCGCTCCGCCGTCGGTGTCGCCGCGCTCGTTGCGCTGGCCGGCGGTTATGCCTATCTCCAGAAGGACGCCATCACCCCCGGCTACGCCGCGCCGACGCCCGTCACGGCATCTGCCTCCGGCGCGCCCGTCGCCGTCGCCACGCCAGCCGACTTCTCGGGCATCGTCGACCAGTACGGCCCCGCCGTGGTGAACATCAGCGTGACCGCGCGCGCCCAGCGCACCTCCGCGCAGGCGCCGCAGGGCATCGACCCCGACGATCCGCTGTTCCAGTTCTTCAAGCGTTTCGGCCCGCAGTTCCAGGGTCCGCAAACCAGCCAGCCGCAGCTTGTGCGCGGCCTGGGCTCCGGCTTCATCGTCAGCTCGGATGGGCTGATTCTCACCAATGCTCACGTGGTCGATAACGCCACGGAAGTCACCGTCAAGCTGACCGATCGTCGCGAATTCAAGGCCAAGGTGCTGGGCGCCGATCCGCAGACTGACATCGCCGTGATTCGCATCGATGCGAAGGACTTGCCCACCGTGCGCCTTGGCGATCCGTCGAAGATCCGCGTCGGCGAGCCCGTGCTGGCCATCGGCTCGCCCTACGGTTTCGAGAACACGGTCACCGCCGGCATCGTCAGCGCCAAGTCCCGCTCGCTGCCGGACGACACCTACGTGCCCTTCATCCAGACCGATGTGGCGGTGAACCCCGGCAATTCCGGTGGCCCGCTGTTCAACCAGCGGGGCGAAGTGATCGGCATCAACTCGCAGATCTATAGCCAGACCGGCGGCTACCAGGGCCTGTCGTTTGCGATTCCGATCAACGTGGCGACGAAGGTGCAGGAGCAACTGGTGGCGCATGGCAAGGTCACGCGCGGCCGTCTCGGCATCTCGGTGCAGGAGGTCAACCAGGCGCTGGCCCAGTCCTTCAACCTACCCAAGCCGGCAGGCGCGCTGGTCAATGCGATCGAGCCGGACAGCCCCGCTGCCCGCTCCGGCCTGAAGGCAGGCGACGTGATCGTGCAGCTGGGCGACGACGTCATCGACCATTCGGGCGATCTGCCCGAGCACGTCGCGGACATGAAGCCCGGCACGCAGACCCAGCTCAAGGTCATCCGCAAGGGCGAGCCGCTGACGCTGACCGTCAAGGTGGGCACGGCCCAGGAAGGCGCCGTGGCGCAGAAGACGAATGGCGGCGATACCGGCGGCAAGCTTGGCCTCGCGGTGCGTCCGCTTACGCCGGCCGAGAAGCGTGACAGCGGCATCGACGGCGGGCTGGTCGTGGAGAACGTGGCCGGACCGGCCGCGCGCGTGGGCATTCAGCCGGGCGATGTCATCCTGTCGCTGAACGGCACGCCGATCAGTTCAGCAGAGCAACTTCGGGCCCTGGTGTCGAAGTCCGGCAAGCAGGTGGCGCTGCTCGTGCAACGCGACGACGCCCGGATTTTCATCCCCCTCGACCTCGGCTAACCGGGTCTGAAAAACCGGGTTTACGGTGCCCGGTTTACGTATACAGGCCGTATACCGTAAACCGGTATACGGCCCGCAAACCCTTGCCAGAGGCCGCATTCAGGGCGATAAAACATCCCAAAAACGCGTTCGAGCAGGTATGATCTCGACTGCGATGCATGAAGCGCGTGGTGGCCAAGGCCGCCACGTCTGGTTCTTGCTGAATCGACAGAACAAGGAAGTCTATGCAGTTGGATTTCACCCGCGCCCCCATCTCGCCGGGTACCGACCGAACGCGGCGCTTGACGCCTGCCACCACCAAGCCGACGACCCCGCGTCGCCGCAAGAAGGAAGCCGCTCCACACTGGGAGCGCGGCTACCGTTCTCATTTCTACCGTAGCGAACGCGGCGACAAGCTCGGTGAGGTCCACCTTTCCGATCGCGGCGAACTCCCCGTGGTCTACCGCTGGGCGGCCGGCAACTACTCCGGCGCAGAGGGCTCCCTGGCCCATGCGCGTGCCCGCGTGGAAGAAACCATCGGCTTCGGCATGCGCCAGCTGTCGCTGTTCTGACGGGCGGACACGCCTCCCGCCCCTAGTCGTATCCTCAACGCGCCGTCCCCAGTCTGGGCGCTAGTCCAGCCGACGCTGCGCGAACATGCCGATAGCCGCCACCAGCGCGAGCACGGCAATCAATCGATAGAGATCCTCGCAGGCAATTAGCCGCGCCTGTTGATCGGCAATTGTCGCCAACTGCGCCAGCGCGCCCACGTGCGCCTGCCCCGTATCGAAGCCGCGCGCCATCAGCGCCTTCTGTGCCGACTCCAACCACTGCGCCGCCTCAGCGGGACGTTGCCCGATGGCATTGGTCAAGCTGGTATGGACCGCGAACTGCCGGTTCTGCAGCAGCACGGCGCCGAGCGCCGACGCGAACGAGCTGGCAATCTGCCGCATCAGGTTCTTGCTGCGGTAGCCGTGGGCAAAGTCATCGTCGTCGGCCAGCGAGCGGAACGTCAGTCCAGCAATCGGGATGATGACCATCACGCCGAACAGCCCCTTGCCCACCAGCCCGGGCAGCAGCGCGACCGGTCCGACATCGGGTGGCATGATCGAAAACCACGCCATCGCGCCCGCCATCAGCAACAGGCCCGCCACCATGACCGGCTTCTTGTGCGTGAGGTGCCGCGCCACGCGCAGATAGCACCAGATGCCGGCGAGGCTGATGGTGGCGGCCAGCGTGTTGAGCCAGCCTGTGGTGGCCAGCGGGAAGCGCAGCGCCTGTTCGGCGTAGATCGGGAACACGTAGCCGCTCAGGTTGCTGATCATGTAGTAGACGAAATACATGGCCAGCCCCGTGAGGTAGACGGGATGGCGCAGCGCACGCAGTCGCAGCACCGGCGTGGCGTGGTGCCACTGGTGCCACAGGAAGCCGGCGAGCAGCGCCAGGGCAAGCGCGGCGACCAAGGCTACGCGGGCGGGATGCGAGAAGAGGTCGAAGCGCGCTTCGGTCAGGGACGCCTGGAGCGCCACGATGGCCACGCCGAACAGCAGCAGCGGACCGAGCGCCGGGCCGCCCACATCTTCGCGGGGTTCGGCGTCGGGCAGCAGCAGCCAGGCGCCGAGCGTGGCCAGCGCCGCGAACGGCAGCACGCCATAGAACACATCCTGCCAGACCCCGCGCTCGACCAGCTCTGCCGCGAACGCCGGCCCGAGCGCCGAGGCGCCGAAGATCCCCAGCATGAAGATACGCGTGGCGCGCGGCCGATCAGCCGGGCCGAACATCAGGTTCACGAGAATCCGGCAGCTGGTGAACAGCGCGCCGCCGCCCACGCCTTGCACGAAACGGGCGGCCACCATCTGCGCGAGGCCGGTGCTGGTGGCCGCGCCGAGCGTGCCGGCCATGAACAGCAGCAACGACCCTGTCAGGTAATAGCGATAGCCGAACCGCTGCGCCAGCCACTGCTGCTTGAGAATCATCAGCATGCTGCCCACGGCATAGGCGGCCTGCACCAGCGCAAAGCTGCGCGGGTCCGCATCGATGCCGCCGACGATATGGCTGGACGCGAACACGAACATGATGTTCTCGAGGAACTCCACGCCGGTGGCCAGCGCGAGCAACATCATCAGCAACGTCTGGCGCTGCGGTCGGCTCAACAGGCGACTCAGCGCGCCGGGCCAGCGGGCGCCGGCGCCCTTGCCCTGGGGGGCGGGCAGGTTCACGACCGCTGCGCGTCGAGTGCCGCGAGATTCTGGTGCAACTGCGCAAGGTCGCGCGTCACGTCGGCCAGCCGGTCCTTGCCCAGCGGCGCCCAGGCCTCGCCATAGGCGGCATGCACGGCGGGCGCGGCGCGCTCCAGCAACGCCCGGCCTTCCGCCGTCAGCGTCAGTTCCAGGCTGCGCCGATCCTGTGTCGAGGTCTTGCGCTGCACGAGGCCGCGCGCCTCCAGGCCGTCGATCAGGCGCGTCATCTGGGTGCGCGTGGCGTCGATGGCGACGCCAAGTTCCGACGGCATGGTCGGCTGTCCGCCATCGGCGACCAGCAGGCTCATGACCAGGTACTGGCCCATGTCGAGCGTGTGCGGCGCCAGTGCCAGCTCGATGTGATGTCGGAGCAATCTGGCGGAACGGAGCAGCAGGCGGGAGGCGAGCATGAGATCGCGCGGGGCTTCCGGATATTCCGCGCAAAACCGGGTGATACGCTGTTCGAACGGCATTTGTTACATCCGAGATAGTTACGAACGTAACTATATGCGCGAGATGCGGGAATGGCAACCGGCCGATGGTGCGCGGGACGGCTAGCGCACCTGCCGCCGCACGAGCGTGAGCGCCCTGCGCATGCGCGCCATCGCTTGCAACCTGCCTGCGGCGTCCGGCATACCGTAGCGCAGCGCGATGTAGTCGCGCGTGAATGCCTGCAAGGCGGTGGCGGCGCCCGGCAGCGCCTCGGCGGCGCGCATGGCGAAATCGGCCGGCCCTTCCGAAGCCCCGCGCGCGCAGCCATGACGCGCCAGCAAGGTGCAGAAGCGGGCATAGAGCGACTGGAGCGGATCGAGCCGCCGTTGCCGCAGCCAGAGCGGCAACAGCGCGACGAGGCTCAGCGTTGCCAGTCCGCCCGCCAGCAACGCTGGCAATTGGCCATCCATGCCAAGTTTCTGCAGCAGCCGGCCCTGTTGCGCGCGGTCGTACTGGAGCACCCAGCGCTGCCACGTATAGGTCAGTCCGTCGAGGCCCAGGCGCAGGTCCCGCAACCATGCCGGGCCGCGCAAGGCGCGTAGCGCCTCAGCCTCGTCGCCGCTCAGGGCGGCGTCCACGCCTTCTTCCACACGGCTCGGCGCCACGGCGCTGGTCGGGTCCACGCGCACCCATCCGCGCCCGGCGATCCACACCTCGGCCCAGGCGTGGGCGTCCGATTGCCGGATGATGTAGTGCCGGCCCATCGGGTTGTACTCGCCGCCCTGATAGCCCATCACGGCGCGCGCGGGCACGCCGGCGGCGCGCATCAGGAACACGAAGCTGCTGGCGTAGTGCTCGCAGAAGCCACGGCGGGTATCGAACAGGAAGCTGTCCACCTGCTGCTTGCCGAGCGGCGGCGGGGAGAGCGTGTAGGCGAAGGGCGCCGCGGCGAAGAGCCGCAACGCGGCCTGCACGCGCTGCCACGGGTCCGGATACTGCGCCATCCAGCCGGCTGCGAGTTCGCGGCTGCGCGGATTGCCGGTCGGCAGCGCGAGCGACAGCGCAAGTGTGCGCCGCGACAGGGGTTGGGGCGTTCCCGTCAGTGTCGAGTGGCCCCGGTAGCGCAGCGGCCGGTCCACCGGTGCGCGGGCGAAAAACTCATCGTCGGCGGAAACGCGGGCGTCGAGGCTGCCGGACACCGCAACGCCCCGGTCGAGCAGGTACAGCCAGGCCTGCTGGCTTGGCTCCAGCGTAACGTTGTACGCGCGCACGCCCGAGGGCGGTGGCGTGGCGTCGTCGCCGTCATCGTCGCGCAGCCCGGTGGCCGGGCGCGTGGGCCGCATCGACCCATCGGCGGGCCGCCACGCCAGTCCGTCATAGTTCCAGAGCACCAGCGCGCGCCAGTACAGCGCACTGGCGGGCAAGGGATCGCCGATGATATCGGCGCGGAACGCCACCTCGGGCGAGCGGATCAGCTCGCCGACGCTGCCGGGTTTCATCGTGTCCGAAATACCGGTGCGGCCCACCGGCTCCGACTGCGGCAGCCGCCACAGCGGATGGTCGAGCCGAGGAAACAGCACGAACAGGAACAGCGCCCACGGCAGGCCGATCAGCGCCATGCGGCCAAGCAGCGGCCAGATCGCCAGCCGCCCGCGCGCTTCCGGATGGTGGAGCAGCAGCCAGTTGCGCAGGATCCATGCGCCGATCGCCATGCTGTAGATCGCCAGCCAGAACGGCTGGTCGGCGAGGTAGAGCGTTAGCAGCAGGTAGAAGGATAGTTGGGTGACCAGCGTGGCATCGGACAGCGCCTTGGTTTCCAGCAGCTTGAGGATGACGAAGGCGCCCAGCAGCGCCACGCAGAGTTCGCGCCCGAGGCTGCCGCCCGACTGCCATACGAGCGCGGCGGCGGTCACCAGCACCAGCACGGCCGACACGCCGAGCATCAGCTTCGACGGCAGCGGCGCGCGCTGGCGCCAGAGCAGCCAGCGCCAGGCCAGCAGCACCAGCAGCAGCAGGCTGACCGACACCGGCAGCGAGCGCGCCTGCGGCGCCAGCACCAACGCGAGCTGGCCCATCAGCATCCCGTGTTCCTGATGCCCGAGCGGGCGAACTTCGTGCCGGGTCATGACGCGCGCCGCTCCGGCCACACGGCCAGCGCTTCCAGGCAGGCGCGGCGATGGGCGGCACCCTGGGCGGGCGGCAACGCCACGCCGGGCAGGCGCAGGCCGATCTCGAACTCGTCGCCGGCGGCCAGCACCCACGCGCACAGCCGCGATAGCCGGGCCTCGGTGTCCATGCCCGGCGGCAGCGCATCCCAGTCGAGCCAGCAACCGGGCTGGCGCGGCGTGGTGCCGGTGCGGCTCAGCATGCGGCCCGTGCGGGCGCTGTGCTTCCAGGCGATGCGGTGCAGCGGGTCGCCGGTGCGATAGCGGCGCAACTGGTCGATGCCATCGTCCGACGCGACGGATAGCGTGCCGTCCTCGGCGTCGTCCGGGCGGGCCACCTGCGGCAGCGGCGGGGCGTTCGGCTCGGGCGCCGGATAGACGAAGGCCACCAGCGACAGGTCCGCATAGCTCCACACGCGAAACAGGCCGAACGGAAAGCGGCTGGAAAACGTGACGCGCGGCAGCTTCATGCGCCCGCGCGCGGTGGCCGGCACGCGGAGCGGCAAGGTGCCCCGGCTGTCGCCATCAATGGTCAGCGTGGCGGTTTCGGATTGCGGCGTGCGGGCCTCCAGGCCGATGCGGGCGGCTGGGTCGGCGTTGTCCACGTTCAGTGCGAAGACCGCCACATCGCCCACGAAGGCCGGCGAGGCGGCACCCGTGGACACCGCCAGTTCCAGCAGATTGCGATAGGCCATCCACATGCACGCCATGCCGATGCCGGCGAGCAGGAACGTGAGCGCGAAGCCGAGGCTGATGTTGTAATTCAGCGAGGTCAGCAGCATCGCCACGAGCAGCACGCCAAAGCCGGCCCCGCTGCGCGTGGGCAGGATATAGAGATGGCGCCGATCGAACGTCACCACGCCATTGACCGGCCCATGCTGCCGATGCAGCCAGGCGGTCAGCGGACGATGCGCGGTGGCGGAGGCTTGCCGCATGGCGGGACGGAAATCAGGGAATGGCGACGTTGGACAGCAGGCGGTCGAGCACCCCGGCGCCCTGGCCCACGCCATGGCCGGACGGCAGCAGCCGATGCCCCGCCACTGCCGCAAACACGGCCTGCACGTCCTCGGGAACCACCATCTCGCGCTGCTCCAGCAGCGCCCACGCCCGTGCGCAGGCCAGCAGCGCCAGCCCCGCACGCGGCGACAGGCCGGCGACGAAACCCGGTTCCGCGCGGGTGGCCTGCACCAGCGCCAGCACGTAGTCCACCAGCGCGGGGCTCGCGTAGACCTTGGCGGCGGCGGCCTGCAGCGCCATCACCTGCTCGGCGTCCATCACGGCAACGGGGCGCTGATCGGCGGCACCGCCGAGGTACAGCACCCGCTCGAAGGCCGGATCGGGGTAGCCGAGCGAAATCCGCATCGTGAAGCGGTCGAGTTGCGACTCGGGCAGCGCATGCGTGCCGATCTGCTCGAGCGGGTTTTGCGTGGCGATGACGAAGAACGGCGCCGGCAGCGCGTGCGTGGTGCCGTCGTGGGTCACCTGCCGCTCGGCCATGGCTTCCAGCAGTGCGCTCTGGGTTTTCGGGGGCGCGCGGTTGATCTCGTCGGCGAGCACCAGCTGGGCGAAGATCGGGCCGCGATGGAAACGGAACTCGCTGGCCTCGCGCAGGAAGACTGACACGCCGACCAGATCCGCCGGCAGCAGATCGCTCGTGAACTGCACCCGCTGGTATTGCAGGCCCAGCGTCTGGGCCAGCGCATGCGCGAGCGTGGTCTTGCCCACGCCCGGCACGTCCTCCAGCAGCAGGTGGCCGCCGGCCAGCATGCAGGCCAAGGCAAGGCGCACCTGGCGCGGCTTGCCCAGCACGATGCGGCCTAGCTGGGTTTGCGCCTCGGCGAGCGAGGCAACGATCCTGGGTCGGGCGGTCACGAGTTGCCTCCGGTGACGTGGCTGCGGGTGCAGAGTGCGGCCATTGTAGCGGCGTCGGGGTCGCATCGGACAGTGGGCTGCCGCACGCTTTCAGGGCGACAGATGTCCTGTTGTCTCATGCGAAATGGGCGGTATCGCCCGCCAGCCCGCGCCGGATCTCGCCGCTTCTGGCATCATCGATCTGTTGGCGCCTTGCCACTTTCAGAATGGTCTCATCCCTCCACGATGACTGCCTCGCAACACCGCGCCTCAGGCGCCTCGGCTTCCCTCGATTTCGACTCTTCCGCGCCCCTGGCCGACCAGGCCGGTCTGGCCAGCCTGGCGCGTGAATTCCACGCGGGCGGCTACATCGTGCTGCGCCGCTTTGCCAGCGAGGCCATGTGCGCCGCGCTGGAGGACATGACCCGCAAGCATCTGGCCGCCGCCGTGCCGCCGGTGGAGTTCGAGGCCGATCTCGGCTATCCCGGCGCGCCCACCTCGCGCAAGGCCGAAGGGGGCGGTACGGTACGCCGGCTGCGCCAGGCCTATGGCCGTGACGAGGTATTCCGCCGCTGGGCCAGCGATCCGCACGTGGTGGCCACGGTGGAGGCGCTGCTGGGCGAGCCCGCCCGCCTGACGCTGGCGCACCATAACTGCGTGATGACCAAGCATCCGCATTTCGGCAGCCAGACTGGCTGGCATCGCGATACACGCTACTGGTCGTTCGTAAAGCCCGAGCTGGTCACGGTTTGGCTGGCGTTGGGCGATGAAGACGAGCGAAACGGCGTCTTGCGTGTGATTCCGGGTTCGCATCAGGCCAAGCTGGCGCCGGAGCAGCTCGATCCGGCCGAGTTTCTTATCGAGGCGCATCCCAATAGCCAGAGCCTGCTGAAAGGGGCGATGCCCCTGACGCTGCATCGCGGCGACGTGCTGATGTTCGACAGCCGCCTGTTCCACGCGGCCGGCCGGAATGACGCCGAGACGGTCAAGCTGTCGGTAGCGTTCGCTTACTTCGGTGCGAGCAACCGGCCGCTGGCCGGCACGCGGTCCGCCGAGTTCGGCAGCGTGGAGCTGCCGCCGGCCGCCTTGTAGACGTCCCTTCCCAGAAACACAAAAGCCGCCTGATGGCGGCTTTTTCATTGGCGCGCGTGGTGCGCGTCAGGCGGCGTTGCCGCGAGTCGTGCCCGAACGGAACAGGGCAAACAGATCGGCCAGACGGACGGGCAGCAGCGGGGTGGCGTGCCGAACCGCATCGCGGCGGGCAAAGTGCTTGCGGAGTTGCTCGCCGACCGGACGGCTGAGGTACGAAGCATCCGGGTATTGCATGATGGTCATTCCCTATTGTGGTTAACAACAGCCTACAGTATACACCGCGATGGTGCGGCGCGCCATTTGCTGGTGCGAACGGGGAATGCCATGCGCAGACGCCCGTGCGAGGGCGGGCGTCCGTGCACCGGAATGTGGCCGGAATGTGGTGTCGAGGTCAGGCGGCGGAGATTACGCGCCCTTGTCAGGCGTATCGACCGGCGCGTTTGCCGGGGTGCCGTTCATGTTTTCGACAGCTTTCGCCGCGCTGAACACATGGCGCGTGGCCAGCAGCGCGGCAAGGTCGGCATCGCCGGCAATCACGGCCTGGAGAATCTGGGCATGCTCGTCCCAGTTCAGGCGCGCGCGGCTCAGGTTGGCCGGCGCGAACAGCAGCCCGGTGCGCTCACGCAGCGAACGCATCATGTCCTGCAGCACGCTGTTGGCGGCGATATTACCGAGCAGTTCGTGGAACTTGGAGTTGAGTTCGACGAAGCGCTCGGTCTGGCCGCTGTTCACGGCGTCGTTGCCTTCCTTGAGAACCTTCTCGATTTCCAGGATCAGCGCGGGGTCGCGGCGTTGTGCCGCGAGCTTGGCGTTGAGACCTTCGAGGGTGGCGCGCACCTCGACCATTTCGCGGGCGATATTGGGCGACAGACGCGCCACCGATGCCCCACGGCGCGGCTCGATCTTGACCAGCCCTTCCGCCGCCAGCGCGCGCAGCGCCTCGCGCACCGGAATGCGGGACACGCCCAGCTCCAGCGACAGCGTGTTCTCCACCAGCCGCTCGCCGGGATCGTACTGGCCGTCGAGGATGCGCTGCCGCAACGTATCGGTCACAAGCGCGAAGAGCGGGGAATGCTGGGCGCCCAGGCTGGCAGCCGGGGTGTCCGGATTCGGGCTGAAGGCACTGGTGGTGGCGTCGTTCATGGTCGGGATCGGCCGTGGAAATCGTGGATCGCGCAAGAAACTTGAGCGTTGAAGCACCGGCCCATTGGGATGCATGGGCCCGGCGTGAATGCCACTATTGTATACCGTCAACCTTTGCGACCAGACATTCCACTACATCGTCGGATGCTGAAAAGTGAACCCGTCGGCATACAGGAACGGGACCTGCGCGCCGAGTCCGGTGAACAACTGCTTTGCATCGTGGATCATGTTCGGCGAGCCGCAGAGATAAATCGCATGCTCGGACAGGTCGCCCAGGTCCGCCGCCACGGCTTCGTGCACATAGCCGCGCCGGCCCTGCCAGTCCGCGTCCGCGCGGGACAGCACCGGCACGTACTGGAAATCGTAAAGCCGATCGCCCCAGGCGCGGATCTCGTTGTCGAGGTAGAGGTCCGATGCGGACCGCATGCCCCAGTAGAGCCACACCGGCGGGCAATCCGGGTCATCCATCAGGGACTCCAGCATGCTCTTGATGGGCGCGATACCGGTGCCGGTGGCTACCATCAGCAGCGGGCGGTAGTCCTCCTTGCGCAGTGCGAAGTTGCCGAGCGGCACTTCCACGTCGAGCCGGTCGCCCGGTTGCAGGCGCGGCAGTTGCCCCGCCGTGAAGCGACCGCCGGCAATGCGGCGCACGTGGAAGTCCACCTCGTTGCCGCGCGGGGCGGACGCCATCGAGAAGCTGCGGTGGCTCCCGTCGTCTAGCAGAATCTTCATGTACTGGCCCGGCGCGAAGGCCAGCGGCGTGTCGTCGGGCAGGGCCATGCGCAGGTGCAGCACGTCGGCGGCGAGCGGCGTCACCGCCTGTACGATGGCTGACGCGCGGCGTGCCGGCACGGCCGGCTCCAGGCCGCGCGCGGTGCTGATGACGAGGTCGGCCGTGGGCCGCGCCTGGCAGGCCAGGGCGAAGCCGGCGGCGTCCTCGTCCTCGGTCAGTCCCATCGGAAATTCTTCATAACTGACCGATCCTTCCACCACGCGCACGCGGCAGGTGCCGCATCCGCCGAACGTGCATTCGTGGGCCAGGCTGACGCCCGTGCGCAGCGCGGCATCGAGCACGGACTCGCCGGGCTGCGCCGTGAACGACTGCTGCGTCTCGGCAATCTCGATGCGATAGAGGGGATGGGTACCGTGGGACATGACCGCTCCTGCTTACTTCTTGATGTCGGCCTGCGCCAGCACGGTCAGGTCCTCGCCGGCCAGCAGGTCGCGCAATGCTTCCAGCGCGGCCACGCCGCACGCGGTGTCCTGCTCGCCGTTGCCGCCGGACAGGCCCACGCCGCCGACCACCTCGCCGTTGACCACCACCGGGTAGCCGCCGACGAACACCGCGAACTTGCCTTCGAAGCTCCACTGGATGCCGAACGCCTCGTTGCCGGGCAGCGCGGGGCCGTTGGGCGCCGTATTGAACAGGTGTGTGGAACGCTTGTGGCCGGCCGCCGTGAATGCCTTGTTCCAGGCGATCTGCGGGCCGGTGATGCGGGCGCCGTCCATGCGTTCGAGCAGCAGCGGATAGCCGCCCTCATCGACGATGCAGATGGACTCCAGCACGCCGATTTCCTCGGCCTTCTTCACCGCCGCCGCCACCATGTGGCGGGCTTCCCGCAGTTCGAGCTTGATTGCCTTTTTCATCGTGAAATCCTTAATAGCCGGGTAGTCGCCGCTTAGCAGCCGCGATAGATGGTCTTGATCTGGGTGTAGAACTCGAGCCCCGCGCGGCCCGATTCCCGGAACGTGGAGGTGCTCGACCGCTTCAGCCCGCCGAACGGCGCGTTGACGAGGTTGCCGGTGGTGGTGCGGTTGATCTTCACCGTTCCGGACTCGATGTCATGCGCAAAATCGTGCATATAGCGCGGATTGCGCGTGGCGATGGCCGCGGACAGGCCGTACTCGGAGTCATTGGCAACGGCGATGGCCTCGGCGTAGCTGCCCACTTCGAGGATGGCGAGCACCGGGCCGAAGATTTCCTCGCGGGCGATGCGCATGGTCGGCGTGACATCGGTGAACACGGCCGGCGAGACGTAGTAACCGTGCGAGAAATCGCCATCCGTCAGCGCTTCGCCACCGCACAGCAGCGTGGCTTCAGCCTTGCCGGCGGCGATGTAGCCGAGCACGGTTTCCAGTTGCTTGCGCGTGGCGAGCGGGCCAAGATCCATGCCGGTGGCCATGCCGCTGCCGATCTTCAGCGTCTTGACCTTGGCCACGAGCTTGTCGGTGAATGCCTGCTTCACCTCGCGCATCACGAGGATGCGGCTGGTGCCCGTGCAAGCCTGGCCGGACAGCGACAGGCCGCCCTTGATGGCCAGGTCCACGGCCTTGTCGAGGTCGGCGTCCTCCATCACGATCAGAGGATTCTTACCGCCCAACTCCATCTGCGTGCGCGTGGTCATCGGCACGGACTTGTGGATCTGCTCGCCCGCTGCCGTCGAGCCGGTGAAGGACACGGCCCGTACCGCGCGCGATTCGACGATGGTCGGGCCCACCTCGGCGGCGCTGCCGGTCACGAAATTAAGCACGCCCTTCGGAATGCCCGCCTTGACGAAGGCTTCGGCCAGTCGGTAGCCGGAGAGCGGCGCGTCCGACGAGGGTTTGAAGACCACCGTGTTGCCGGTGATCAGCGCCGGCGCGATCTTGCGGGCCGGAATCGACACCGGGAAGTTCCACGGCGAGATTACCGTCACCACGCCCAGCGGCTCGCGCTGGCTGTAGACCAGCATGTCCGGGTCATCGTTGGGATACGTCTCACCGCCGTAGGTCTGTCCTTCCACGGCGTAGAAACGCAGCGTCTGGGCGGAGCGCATGACTTCGTCGCGCGCCAGCGACAGCGCCTTGCCTTCCTCGCGGGTCAGCTCGGCGGCGATGGCGTCGGCGTTGGCTTCCAGATGCGCGGCGGCATCGTTGAGAATTTTCGCGCGCTTGCCGATGGGGGTCTTTTTCCAGCTGTCGAAGGCGGCCGAGGCGGCGGCCACGGCGGCGGCGGCGTCACGCGCGTCCGAGGCGGCGTGCCGGCTCACGATGTCGCGCGTGTCGGCGGGGTTGAGGTTGTCGGTGGTGCGGCCGCTGGCGCTGTCGCACCATTCGCCGTCGATGTAGTTGCGGTACGTCTCGGTCATGACTGTGGCCTTTGCGAACGGGGGCGGGGCGCCCGGCACGGGGGCCGGGCAGATGCGGAGGCCGCTCAGGCGGCCACGGTCTCGCGCGTGCCGTCCACGTAGTCGTAATAGAGCGCGGTGGTGTACAGCAGTCGCATCTGGGCGCCAACCTCGCAGATCTTCAGGCAACGCTGCTGCAATTCCGGCGTATTGGCGTGCTCGAGCACGATCTGATAGCCGCGTTCGCCGTGGATCTCGTCGGAGACGATGTGCAGGTCGAAGAATTCGACTTCCTCGTCCGTGAAGCCGTACTTCTCGCGCAGCGTGGGGGTCTGCTTGCGGTAGATCGACGGCACCTGCGACTCCAGGCCCACGACCAGGCCGGCCACGGCCACCACCGGGTCTTCGCGCATGGCCACGGCGTAGCACCAGCTTTGCAGGCCGCGCGTGGTCGGCGACATGTTGTCCGCATCCACCACGCGCTCGCGGGTGGTGCCGCAGGCTTCGGCAAAGCGGATCAGCAGGTCGGTGTGGCGGTCGCCGCCAATCTCTTCCTCGTACATATTGGCCAGCAGGAAGTCCTTGGCCTCGGTCATGTGGTCCGGCGTGCGGGCATAGATATAGGCGAGGTAGTCGGCGAACGGGCCCACGTAGTGATAGTGGTTCTCGGCCCAGCGGGCGAGGTGGTCGCGCGACAGCGTGCCGCCAGCCCATGCCTTGCTGAAGGGTGCCTGGTTGGCGCTCTTGCCCTTGATTGCGTTCTCGAGGGCGGCGCGGAAATCTTCACGGTTCATCAGTTCGGCCATTTGGGGGCTCCTGTTTTGACGAGGGGTGGTTGTGAGCCGCGACGTGAGAGACGTCTTATCTGCGGCGGGTTTGAATCAGGATGAAATTTGTATACTTTCTGCAATCGAATTTGGGCGACAAAGAGCTGACCGGGCGCAGCACGCGTCAGGCTTTTCCAGCCTCCGCTTCGGTAATCCGTCGATAGGCGACACCAGCCAGGGCGATGTCCTCCAGACCGACGCCGACCGACTTGTAGATCACGATGTCGTCGGCGTGGCGGCGCCCCGCCTTGCCCAGCAGAACATCGGCCAGTTCCACGATCTTGCTGTCGGGCAGCACCGCCTTGTCGGCGAGCACCAGGTCGCCGGCCTCGCGCAGCGACTGCGGCCGCCACTCCACCACCACGGTGGCGGCGCGGGACAGCGCGGTGTCGTCGAGTTCGCGGGTATGCGGCAGGCTCGATCCGATGGCGGCGATGAAGGTGCCCGGCTGGATCAGTTCGCCGGAGAACAGCGGTGTGGTCGAGCGCGAGGCAGTGACGATGATGTCGGCCTGCGCGGCGGCTACGGCCGGATCGGCAAAGGTCACGGGAATGCCGCACTGTGCGGCGAGCCGGTGGGGCAGGCCCGCGTCGGCATAAGGATCGACCACCAGCACGCGGCGCAGCGGCAGCGCGGCGGACAATTGCGCCGCATGCTGCACACCCTGCGTGCCGGCGCCGAACAGCGCAAGCGTGGCGCTCTCGGGCCGGGCCAGCCGCTGCGCGGCCAGTACCGTGCAGGCCGCCGTGCGCAGCCGCGTGATCGCGCCGGCGTCGAACGAAGCCAGCGGCCGGCCGTCAACGGTTGAAAACAGCAGGATGACAAATGAGAACTGTCCTGCGATCGTCGTATATACCTTGGCCCCCGCCACCTCCTGCTCCGGAATCACCGCGCCAAGCGTGGAAAGCTTCACACCACCCGCCTCTGTCCGGATCCGTTCCTGCATCGCGGCCTCGCCGCGTCCAAAACTCTGGAAGGCCGCCAGCATGGCCTGCTGGGCGTCCTGGGCCGTCACGTGTCGGTCGATCAGTTCGTCGGTGATATGGAGCATGGTCGATGGGGGCTCAGGGCTGTTTGTGGCTCGATTCGGTATACAGTCTACACATGGCCGGAAAAATTGCTAGCGTTGATGCATCGATATTTTCGCGGGGCGTGCCTTCCAGAGTGGTGCTTGATGCGCTGAAACCGTGCACTGATGCGGCTTTCCGCACCGCATTGGGGGATTACCCCAAGCCGTGCAGGTTTCGCTTGTTCGGAAGCGTCAACGGGATATAGTATACAAATTAGATCGACGCCCAGCGCTGCACGCAGCCAAGAGGTCGACGGCAGGTCTTATTCATCCGCCCCCACAAGGGCCCCAAGATCAGGATCAGGGGAGCCTCATGCAACAAACCGTAGAAATCGGCCTGGCACATTGGGTGTATTTGCTAGGTGTCGCAGTCATCGTCTTGACGATGATCCTGCGGGCCAACGTTGTCGTGCCGTCTATCGTCGGCACCTTCCTCGTGATCCTGGCCATCACGGGCAATCCGGTCAGCGCGTTGGGGGGCATCTTTGGGGCCAGCCTCGTCGCGGCGAAGGAGCTGTTCAATATCTTCCTGGTGATCGCCTTCATGACGGCGCTGCTCAATGCGCTGAAATCGTTGCGATCCGATATCCGCATGGTGGAGCCGTTCCGCCTCGTCATGAAGAACGGGCATAGCGCCTACTTCATCCTGGCGGGCATCACCTATGTGATTTCGCTGTTCTTCTGGCCCACGCCGGCCGTGCCGCTGGTGTCGGCCATCCTGCTGCCCGCGGCCATCGCCGCCGGGCTGCCGCCGCTGGCCGGCGCCATGGCCATCGCCATCGCCGGGCAGGGCATGGCGCTCTCGTCGGACTACGTGATTGGTGTGGCGCCAGGCATCAGCGCCAAGGCGGCGGGCGCAGCGGTCAGCGCGGCCGTGGTGGCGGACCGGGCGCTGATCCTGTCGATCATCACCGGCACCATCGCGCTGACGCTGGCTTATCTGTCGATGCGCCGTCACATCGTGCCGGCCAACGGCGCGCTGCTGGACCGCTGGCAGGCCCGCGCCACGGGCGTGGACACGGCCATGGAAGCCACCGGCACCTTCGACAAGGCGGAGATTGCGCGCGGCACGTCGCACCCGGAGCCGCTCGTCACGGACGCCAATATCGAACAGAGCCTGGCGATGGTGGCCAAGCGCCGCATCAAGTGGTCGAAGTTCTTCGCGGTGCTCACGCCGGTGGCGTTTATCTGCGTGGTCTCGCTGATGGTGGCGCCCAAGCTGGCCGCCGGCATGCCGGATCTCAAGGGCGGCGCGGCAGCGGCATTGGTGGGCGGCGTGGCCGCGCTGTTGATGATGCTGGCCACGCTGGCCGCCGAAGGGCCGCGCAAGATGCTCGATGTCTGCCCGGAGCACATCACCGATGGCTTCGTGTTCGCGTTCAAGGCGATGGGCTCGGTGCTGCCGATTGCCGGCTTCTTCTTCGTGGGCGCCGGCGAGACCGCCGCGCAGATCCTGGGCGTGGACGCCGGCAAGGCGCCCAGCCTGCTGTTCGAGCTGATCCAGGCGTACCAGCACATGATTCCGGACAACCACGTGTTCGTGGCATTCGGCGTGCTGTTGGTGGGCATGATCACCGGCATCGATGGCTCCGGCTTCGCCGGCCTGCCGCTGACCGGCACGCTGGCCGGCGCGCTGGGTCCGGTAGTCGGCTTCGACTCGGCCACGCTGGCCGCAGTGGGTCAGATGGGCGCGGTCTGGACCGGCGGCGGCACGCTGATCGCCTGGTCCTCCCTGATCGCCGTGGCCGGGTTTGCGCGCGTGCCGGTGCTCGATGCAGTGCGGGCGTTGCTGCTGCCCGTGCTGGCCGGGCTGTTCGTCTCCACGATCTGCGCGATGCTGCTCTGGCACTGACGCCGGGCGCTTCCTTTTTTTCGATTTCAGCGAAGTCACCAACATGCCGAAAGTCGTCTTTCACAAGCACGGGCAGGTTTTCGTGGACGAGGTCAAGCCCGAGACCAACCTCGTCGTCCGCGCCGGCATCAAGCAGTTTCCGTATCCGAACCTGCGCTACGAATGCGGCATGGGCAAGTGCTCCAAGTGCGCGTGCCGGGTCCTGGCGGGCGCCGAGCACCTGCCGCCGCCGAACTGGAAGGAAAAGAAGCAGCTGGGCGAGCGGATCGACCAGGGCTTCCGGCTTGCCTGCCAGATCTGGCTGACGCATGACATCGAGCTGGAGCAGGAGGATCAGCAGCCTGAGACCCCGGCACAACCACAGGCCAACACCCAGGCCCAGACCTCATGTTCGTGATCCTGACCAGCAAGCCGGGCCAGTTCCGCACGGAGGCCGTGCCGGGCGTGGAGCCGGTGGAAACCTACGAGTACCTGTTCTATGGCCGCCCGAAGGCGATCTTCGTGATCGCCACGCTGCATGCGGCGGTGAAGGTGCCCGTGATCGACGAAACCGGCGGCCCGGATGCGCCGCCGGTGGTCAACCACGTGCCATCGAAATTCCTCGAGCGCTTCGACACGCTCGACGCTGCCCGGGCCGCGCTGCAGGCGCTGGCGCACTTCGGCAGCATGGACCTCTCTTTAAGGAAGCAATGATGCGGGCAGATATCGAGACGGCTGCCGCCGACACCACCGAGGACACTGGCGGCGGCAGCGCCGCGCCCGCCGCACCCGCTGCGGCGCCGGAGGTCCGCAAGGTGGAAATCGAATTCGTGACCAATGGCGGCAAGACGGTTACCGCGCCCGCCAACAGCAACCTGCTGCGCGTATCGCTGCGCGAGCAGGGCGGCATTCCGTTCAAGTGTGGCGGCGGGCTGTGCGGCACCTGCAAGTGCCACATCGATCGCGGGCTGGAGCATACGGACGCGGTCAAGCCCAAGGAGCGCAAGCATCTGAGCGATGACGACCTGCGCGCCGGCTTCCGCATGGCCTGCCAGACCTTCGTCAACGGCGATATCGCGGTGTCGTGGGAGCCGAAGGCGCGGGTGTAAGCCCGTCTTCGACCGAGGGCCGACCTAGGTCCGCAGGCCGACCAGCCCGGAAATCTTCTCGGAGGCCTCCAGCAGCGGTGGCAGGAATCGATCCGACATCTCCTGCGCGCTGGTGCGGTTGGCCTGCCCGCTGATATTGATGGCGGCGATGATCTGCCCGGTGCGGTTGCGGATGGGCGCGGCCAGCGAGACCAGCCCTTCCTCCAGTTCCTGATCGTTCTGCGCCCAGCCGCGCGTGCGGATGTCGGCAATCAGCGACTTCAACTGGTCGATGTCGGTCACGGTGCGGCGCGTGCGCGCTTCCAGCGCGGTGTCGCGCAGCACGCGGTCGAGCGTGTCGTCATCGAGCCCCGACAGCAGCACGCGCCCCATCGACGAGCAATAGGCCGGCAGCCGGCTGCCGATGGACAGGTTGATCGTCATGATCTTGCGTGCCGGCACGCGCAGCACGTAGACGATCTCGGTGCCATCGAGCACGGAGATCGAGCAGCTTTCATGCACCGACTGCGAGAGCGCCTCCATGATCGGCTCGGCCAGGTTCCAGAACGGCATCGAGGTCAGGTAGGCGAAGCCGAGGTCGAGGATCTTGGGCGTGAGCCGGAACTGGCGGCCATCGGCCTGCACATAGCCCAACCCCACCAGCGTGAGCAGGATACGGCGCGCGCCGGCGCGGGTCAGGCCGCTGGCCTGGGCGATTTCGGTCAGCGTCTGGGTGGGGTGGCGGGCGTCGAATGCGCGGATGACGGACAGCCCGCGTGCGAAGGACTGCACATAGCTGTCGCTCGGCTTCTCGGCGGGCGGGGTGCCCGGCGTGCGGGATGATGCGGGATCGGCAGGGCTCGCCATTGCGGAATGGGCTCGAAATTGGCTCGGAAAGGCCGAAAGGGTAGTGGAAATGCGTCCAAATCGCTAGTCCGGGGCCATCGGCAATACCCCGCCGCGACTGACCGCCACGCTGACGGACGCCCCGCTCTCCCTCATAATGTGCGATCGCAAAATGTCGCAGGTCATCGGGTCAGTGAACGAAACAATTCAGTGGAATGATTGGGAGGCGTTCTGCTGCGTCGTCGAGCAGGGCACCTTCACGGCGGCAGCGGCGGCGCTGGACTGCCCCAAATCCAGGGTGTCGGCCGCCGTGGCGCGGCTGGAAACGGCCATCGGCGCCAAGCTGCTCGAGCGCACCACGCGCCGCATGCGCCTCACCGATGCCGGGGGCGCGGTCTATCGCGACGTGGCCCCGCTGTTCGCGCGGCTGCGCGAGATCCGCCAGGAAACCCTGGCGCGCGAGGAGCGCGTGCAGGGCATGCTGCGCATCGCCACGCCGTACGAGTTCGGCGCCCAGCAACTGGGCGGTGTGATCTGCCGAACACTTGCGGCGCATCCCGCACTCGATATCACGGTGGAGATTTCCCAGGGCTTGGTCGATCCGATCCGCGAGGGCTTCGACATCGCCTTCGTCACGGTGGAGACCGAACTGCCCGACTCCGGCACCATCGCCCGGCGCATCTGGCACGTGGAACGCGGCCTGGTGGCCGCGCCCTCGCTGGCGGCGAGCCTGCCGGCGCAGATGCATCCCGAGGATCTCTCGAACATGCCGACGCTGGCCACGCCCGGCGTCTCGGTCTGGGAGTTCGCGCGCGATGGCGAGCGCATTTCGGTGCCGATCCGCCCGCGCATGCAGACCTATAACGCCGAACTGCGCATGCAGGCCGCGCTGGCCGGGCTGGGCATCGCCCGGGTGCCGATGACGGCCGCCGAGACCGAGATCGCGCAGGGCCGGCTGGTGCGGGTGATGCCCGACTATCCGCTGCCGCCGCTGCGCGTCTTCGCGCTGCTGCCCGACCGGCGCCTGCAACCGCGCAAGGTGCGCGCGTTCATGGAAGCCATCGAATCGATGATGGGCGCGGATCTGGGCGATCTGGCCGAGCCGGCGGCGCGGATGGCGCCCGCTGGACGGGTGGAAGCCTTCGAGCGGATGGAGCAGGGGGAAGTCTAGCGGGGCGTGGGGAGCGCCCCGGGGGTGCTGCCGGGCGGCATTGCGCCGCCCTTGGTACTGCTACGCGGCTCAGGCGCCTTCGCTGAACTGGTCGCGCTGCTCGGTCACGGTGCGGGCACCTTCCGAGTACACGTCGCGCTTCTCGGTCACGCCGCGCGCGCCTTCCGAGTACACATCACGCTTTTCGGTCACGCCACGGGCGCCGTCGGTGTACGGGTCAGCCTTGCCGACGCGGCCGATGCTGCCGTCGAGGCGGGCCAGGTCCGTGATCGATTGCGAAGCCTGGGCAGAGGCGGCGCCGGCGGCCAGGCCGAGGGCGAGGAGGGTGAGGGCGAGGGTCTTCTTCATGGTCGTGCTGTTCCTACTTATTGGCAGAGATCGCGGTGGGTCCGCGGTGGCTGTAATGTAGGCTTCGGCACGCACAGGAAAAAGGGTAAATCCTCGAAAGACTGTCCAGTCAGCTGGACAATAAGGGTTAACCCTAGGGGGTCGATCTGTGCTAGCCTTGCGGCTCAGATCACGCCACGGCTCACGCTGGCGATGACCATCAGCAGGATCTGCGCGATCACGAACAGGATCAGCGGCGAGATGTCGAAGCCGCCCAGGCGCGGTATCACGCGCTGGAGCGGGCGCAGCATCGGCGCGGTCAGGTGCCACAGCGCGGGCGCCATCGGCGATTGCGGGTTGACCCACGACAGGATCGCCATCAGCAACGTCACCCACATCACCATGCTGATGCCCCACTTGAGCACGTTGAGCAGGCTGAGGGCGAGGATCACCGGCAGGAAGGCCAGCGGATCCGCATCCAGCACCAGCGCACGGCAGACCAGGAACAGCACGGCGGTCAGGTAGGCCGCGATCAGCGTGGCCCAGTCGATGCCGCCGAAGCCCGGAATGATGCGGCGCAGCGGCCGGACGATCCAGTCCGTGACCTGGAACACGCCCTGCGACACCGGATTGCGCGACGGCAGCCGGGTCAGTTGCATCCAGAGGCGCAGCAGCAGTGCCATGCCGAACAGCGTGAAGACGGTATCAAGCAGGAACAGGACAATTTCCGTGAACATCGGGCGGATTTCCGGGTTGGCGGTGTTAGGGTGTCGGTCTCCGCACAGATTCTGCCATACCCCGTCCGGCGCGCATGCGGAAATGCGCGCCAGCGCACGGGAGGATGCCTGCGGGCACAAGGGGTGCTTTTATAATGAGCGCCGGATTTCCCCCTCTGCAAAACTGATTCTTCAATGCCACGCAAGCCCGCCGCGCCCCAAGCCGCCCTGACCAAGCAGGATTTCGAGGCGCTGTCCGATTTCCGATACCAGTTGCGGCGTTTCCTGCGGTTTTCCGAAGACGCCGCGCGCGCCGAAGGCGTGACGGTGCAGCAATACCTGCTGATGCTCCACATCCGCGGCTCGGCGGAGCGGAACTGGGCCTCGGTGGGCGAGCTGGCCGAGCGCCTGCAGGCCAAGCAGCATGGCGTGGTGGCGCTGGTGAACCGCTGCGAGGCGGCCGGGCTGGTCAGCCGCAAGGTGAATCCCGACGACCGCCGCGTGGTGCAGATCCACCTGCTGGCCAAGGGCGAGCGCTGCCTGAACCGGCTGGCGATGCTGCACCGGGCCGAACTCGAGTCCCTGCGCAATACCTTCCGCGTGGCCCGCATCACGGCGTTCAACGACGACGGCGCTGATCGGCTCTGATTCGTCCACGGGCGGCGTTACAGCCCGTTACCCATCACAATCTCCCGTGACACCTGCCGCCGAGCCCCGGCTCTAGACTCGCGCGCATCATCCACACGCGCATTGGCCGCAGGAGTCTCCACCATGTCTTTCCCGTTTCGTTCCACGGCGTTGGCCGTCATCGCCGCCGGCGCGCTGGCCGGCTGTGTCACCGCGCCGTATGGCAATGGTTATGCCGACGGGTACGGTACCGGCTATGGAGGCGGCTACGGCAGCAACTACGGCGGTGGCTACCCGCAGCAGGCGGGGTATGGCACCAGCGGCACCAGCGGCACCAGCGGCACGCAGATCAGCGGCGGGTATCCGGCGCAGTCGTATCCCCAGTCGGGCTATCCCCAGCAGCCGGCGTACCAGCAGCCGGGCTACCCGCAGCCAGCGTACCCGCAGTCGGGCTATCCGCAGTCCGGCTATCCCCAGGCGTCCTACCCCCAGCAGCCCGGTTACGACCAGTACGGCTATCCGGCGACACAGCCGGGCGATGGTGCCGACCCGTACGCGGTGCGCTACGGCTGGGTGGAATCGATCGAGATGGTGCGGGGCCAGCCTGCGGACACCAGCGGCGTCGGCGCAGTGATCGGCGGCGTGGCGGGCGGGCTGCTCGGCCATCAGGTGGGCGGCGGGCGCGGCAATACCATCGCCACGATTGGCGGCGCGGTCGCCGGCGCCGTGGCCGGCAACGCGGTGGAGAAGCAGACCAACACTGGGCCGGCGGCCTACCGGGTGCGCGTGCGCACCAACGACAGCGGCTACCTGACCCTCACGCAGGCCAGCCCGTACAACCTGCGTTCGGGCGACCGCGTGAAGATACAGAACGGCGTGGCCGTGCCTTACTGAGCGGGGCTCAGGACAGCGCGTTGGCCAGGAAGGTCAGCGCGCGACCATGGGCCAGCGCCGCCGAGCGCTGATGGAACGAGGCGCGTGCCCAGCAGTTGAAGCCGTGATCGGCCTGATCGTAGACGAAGACCTCGGTGCCGCGCTTGCCGGCCACGGCCTGGCGCACCTGTTCGACATGCTCGGGCAGGATGTGCTTGTCCAGCGCGCCATAGTGGAACTGCACCGGCACGTTCAGCGCGGCGGCCTCGTGCAGCTGGTTCTGGATGCCGCCGCCGTAGTACGGCACGGCTGCATCGACCAGACCCCGCGCCGCCGCCAGGTACGACAGCAGCCCGCCGAAGCAGTAGCCCACTGCCGCCACCTTGCCGCCCGTGCCAATCTCGGCACGCAGCGCGGTGGCCGTGGCGCCGATGTCCGACACCGCGGCTTCCAGGTCCACGCTGGTGCGCAGCGCCATCGCCTGTTCCCAGTCCGGGCCGCTGTAGCCCAGCTCCACGCGCGGCGCCTTGCGCCAGAACACGTCCGGGGCCAGCACCACGTAGCCGTCCGCCGCGTACTGGTCCGCCACCGAGCGGATGTGCTCGTTCACACCGAAGATCTCCTGAATCAGCACGATGCCGGGATTGCCGGGCTGCTTGCCGCCCGGCGGCAGGCTCAGGTAGGCGTCAAAGCTGCCATCGGCGGTGTCGATGCGAATCCAGCGGCTGTCGGGCTTGGTCGTCATGATGCGAACTCTCCAGGGTTTGAGGCACTCCACAATAGAACCCGGAAGTGTGCCATTCCTGTTGCATTCATGCAGGCCGTGGCCGAAAACCGTGGGCAACTACGTGGGCAAAAACGGGGGCAAAAAAATATGCCGGCCCCGCGGGGACGGGGCCGGCATGGGGCCGCGCAGGGGATGGCGGCTCAGGGCTGCATATCTATATAGCGGGCCGAGGGGGCGATGCCCCTGCCAGCGGCCCTACCAACGCAACTGCACGTTCTTCTCGCCAGGGCTCAGGGTGGTCCGCTTGGACGTCCCCTCGAACGTGGCCACTACCTGGTACGACGCGCGCGGGCCCTTGATCAGGCAGCGCGGGCCGGTGGACGTGAACTCCGCCACCTGCTTGCCGTTCCGCATCAGCTTCACGTTGACGTCCGAGAGGTACTCGCCCCGGCCGCCTTGTGTGAAGAGCAGGCCCATGTCGTACTCGCGGGCCGCGCTGTTCATTTCCGCCTGTTCGTCCGCCGCCACGCCACCGCATACATAGGTGAACGGGCCGGCGCTGGACGTGCTCATGTCGGCGCGGGCGCCCATCGACAAGCCCAGCGACGCCACGGCCACGCCGATGACGCAAAGCGCGCGCGCCCCTCGGCGCACGGGTTTATCGGTGTTCTGATTGGTAAGCATATTTCCTCCTGCCAGGTTGGCCGGCGGCGCGCGAGGGGGCGATCGGACGATGCGAGAGGGCAGGCTCGAAACATCGCCGGAGAGGGTCTGGCGGGGGATCATGGCTGGCATGACCCCGGGCAATCGCCGTTCGCGGCATCCGGGGATACACACCTGAAGTAGACACCGGCGCGGGCGGCCGGTCTGTCAGCGTTTGGCTGATCCTGCTGCGGGAGGATGCCGAGGGGCCGGGGGAGGCCCCTGGCGTGTGATCAGTACGCGGAGGACTGCTCGAAGCGGGTGCGCCAGTTCTCGGTATAGGCGCGCACCACGGCGGCGTCGCCCCGGATCAGCATGCCGTTCTCGGCGTTACGCTGCTCGGCGGACTTGGTGAAGTTGAACGAGCCGGTGAAGACCGCCTGGTCGTCGAACACCATGACCTTGTTGTGGGCGATGGCCGGCTTGGTATCGATCACCACGGGAATCCCCGCATTCTTGAGGAAGGTGGCGCTGGTGTAGCGCTCGGAGACCTGGCTCTTGTCCACGATCACGCGCACGTCCACGCCGCGCTGGTGCGCATCGGCCACGGCCTTGGCGATCTGCGCGTTGGTGAACGAGTACGCCTGGATCAGCAGCTTGCGGCGGGTGTTGTGGATGGCATCGATCAGCATGTCCTGGCAGCTCGGGCCGTCCGGCACGAAGCAGAGCGTATAGGTGCTGCCGGCCGCGAACGCGCTCGGGCGCGCGGCGGGCGTGAGCGCATCGGCCAGACGCTCGAGCGTGGAGGTGGTGCGGGCCTGGGCCACGGCGGCGAGGCCGGTGGCGGCAACCATCAGGCTCGCCAGGGCGAGCCGCTTGCAACGGTGAAGGGAAGTAAACATCAGGTTACAGAGTGGTGGCAGAAGTTCAGCGGCCCGCAGCGTAACAGTGGAAGCGGCCCTTCCGCAACCCGCGCGGGGGGCCCTGCGGCGTCCGTGGCCCTTGGGCTTGCCGGACATGCTGCCTATGATGGAAGGCACAACGCCAGATGCGACAGGAGACCACCATGACGAACCACACCTACAAGCTGGTCGAAATCGTCGGCTCATCCGCCGACGGCTGCGACGGTGCCATCCGCAACGCCATTGCCAAAGCCGGTGAAACCATCAAGAACATCGACTGGTTCGAAGTGATCGAAACGCGCGGCCATGTGCAGGACGGCAAGATCGCGCACTTCCAGGTCATGATCAAGGTGGGGTTCCGGGTGAACTGAGGCGCACCGCCTGGGCGCCCCGTGCGCCCGGGGCGCCTTGCACCGCATCCGCCAGCGCGCGTAGTGCGGGTTGCGGTGCCGCCACCAGCCAGGCCAGCATCTTGTCGACGAACGGCGCGTTGGCCGTCAGGGCCGCGCGCCGGACCCATGCGCGCGCGGGTATCTCGTGCCCGGCCAGCGCCAGCATGCGCGCGTGGTTGAAGCAGCCGCGGAAGTCCCCGCCCGCCGCGGCGCGACGGTAGTGGTCCGCCGCGCAGGCGAGGTTGCGCGCCACGTGCCAGCCATCTTCATAGAAGCCCCCGACGACGTTGAGCGACTTGGCATGGCCGCGTGCCGCCGCGCGCTCGAACCACGTGAAGGCGGCGGCGCGGCTGGCGGCCATGCCGCGCCCGAGCGCCAGCGACGTGGCGAAGTTGTACATCCCCCAATCGGAACCGCGCAGGGCGGCGGTGTGGAACCAGTGCGTGGCGGCGCGCGCATCGGGTGCCGTGCCCCAGCCGTTCTCGTAGCAGCGGCCGACGAGGTTGGCGGCGCCGGCGTGCCCGCACAGCGCCGCCCGCTTGAACCAGTAGTGCGCGCGGGCGGCATCGGGCGGCAGGCCCCGCCCGGCGAGGAACCACTGGCCGAGCGTCATCTGCGCATCGAGCTGGCCGCTGACGGCTGCCGCGCCGAGCCAGCGTAGCGCCGGTCCGGGCGGGCCAGCCAGCACGTGGCGCAGGGTATCGGGCGCCAGCTGGCCCAGCTCCAGCGCGGAGGCCACGCGGAATGGCAGCGTATCCATCCTCCGTCTCCGGCTGTCAGTAGCGCAGCGTGAGGGTCAGCGTGGCGGCGCGGCCCGGCGCCATCGTGGCGTAGTGGTTGCGGTGCGCCTGCGCGTAGTAGGACTTGTCGGTCAGGTTCTGCAGATTGAGCTGCACGCTGGCGAACTTGCTCAGCCGGTACGCGGCCATCGCGTCGAAGCGCCAGTAGGCCGGCACCCACTTCGTATTGGCCTCGTTGCCCCAGACCTTGGACACGTAGTTGGCGCCGCCCCCGAGGATCAGGCCCGGCAGCACCTCGTAGGTGGACCAGAAGCTGAAGCTGTCAGCCGGGGTGTTCGGGAACGCGTTGCCGTCGGTGGCGCCGTTCGCCGTGCCCTTGCCGCCGTTCCGGCGCAGCGTGGCCTTCTGGTGGGTGTAGCCGCCGTACACGGCCCATCTGGCCGTGACGTTGCCGGCGAAGCCAAGTTCCACGCCATCCACGCGCCGCTCGCCGGCCATGCGCGCCGTGCCGTCCTGCTCGAGGATCCGCGTATTGTCCGTGTCGATGCGGAACACGGCGGCGGTCAGCGCCAGCTTCTCGCCCAGCACGTCCCACTTGGTGCCCAACTCGAGAGCGCGGCTTTTCTCGGGCGCGAGCTGGTCGCCGCGATTGCCGGCGGCGTCGGTCGCCAGCGAATTGGATTCCGCCCCCTGGCCGAGGAACGAGCCCGCCGGCGTGGACGACGTGCCGAAGCTCGCATACACGCTGCCCCACGTCACCGGCTTGTAGACCGCGCCGAGCTGGTAGTTGACCAGCGTGTCCTGCCGCGAGAACTGGTTGCGCACGCCGCTGGCGTTGGGCGCCTGCGTCAGCGTGGTGTCATAGCGATCGAGCCGCAGGCCGGCATTGACCAGCCATTGCGGCGTGATCTCGGCTGAGTCGAACAGGTAGGCAGACAGCGTCCGGGTGCGCACATCGGTCGGCCGGTGGTTGCGCTGGATCGCGCCTGCCCACGGATCGGCCGGATTGGGATCGAACACGGTCGTGCAGTTGTAGCCGCTGGCCGCGCCGGCGCCATTGGCGCAGCGGCGGTCGCCGGTATCGACCTTGTAGGTATCCCAGTTGGCCTGCTCCTCGGAGAATTCGACGCCCGCCACGTACTTGTGGCCGATGGCGCCGGTACGGAAGGTGCCGGACAGGTCGGTCTGGTTGGCCACCGTGTCGACGGTGCCCACGCGCGTGTTGGCGCGCCGCCAGAGCAGGTTGTAGTAGGTGTTGCCGAGGTTGGAGTCCGGCTGGGTCCAGATGAAGTCCTGCTGGGTGCGCGCGAGCCGCGTCTGGTTTCGGAGCTTGAGCGCGGGGCTGAAATCGTGCTCGATACGCAGCGTGCCGGTGTCGTTCTGCTCCTTCTGGAAGTCACGGTTCAGCAGGCCGTAGTAGGTCTCGCGCGGCACGTCGAGCGGCCGGCCATCGCCGGTCGGGCGCACCCGGGGCCGCCCGTCCTTGCGGGCGGTGTGGGGCGCGTTGTTGTAGGGAATGCCGATGTCGGGCTGGTCGTCGGTCTGCAAGTGATACCAGGAGGCGGTGACGCGCGTGGCGGTGCCCAGCCCGATGGCGACGGACGGCGCCACGCCCCACCGGCTCACGCGCGCGGCGTCGCGCCCGGGGATGTCGCTGCTGTGGGACATCGCATTGAGCCGCACGGCGGCATGCTCGCCGATGCGCCAGTTGCCATCCACCGTCGCGCGCACGTACTCGGCATTGCCCACGCCGAGGGTGCCTTCGGCGAAGCGCTCCAGCCGGGGTGCCTTGCTCTGGATGTTGATCGTGCCGCCAGCGCCGCCCCGTCCGTCATAGGCGCCGGCCGGCCCCTTGTTGACCTGCACCGACTCCACGTTGAACATCTCGCGCGACTGCGCGCCGATGTCCCGGAAGCCATCGAGGAAGGTGCTGGCCTGCGCGTCATAGCCACGGATGAACGGCCGGTCGCCGATGGGATTGCCGCCTTCGCCCGCGCCGAACGTGATGCCCGGCACGGTGCGCAGCACCTCGGTCAGGCTGGTGGCGGCCGTCGTGCGGATGACCTCCTGCGGAATCACGCTGACCGAGCGCGCGGTGTCGCGCAGCGCTTCGGGGTCCTTGGGCGATCCGGTGGACGCGGCGCGGAAGCCGTCGTGGCGGTCTTCGTTGACGGTGACCGGTGGCAGCTCCACCTGCGCCAGCGCCGCCACGGGTGCGGCGGCGAGGGCCACGCCCACGGCCTGCGTCAGCCGGGGCAACGACGCCCCGGCACGGCCTTCTGATGCTTCGTCGGATTGGGACAATGTGGCCGATCCGGCCACGACGCGTGAGACCTGCATGACAACCCCCTGGTACGTGCTGATGTGTACAAATGCGAGCCATTCTCATTTGCGGGTGACGCGGGGGTCAAGGATCGAACTGCACCAAACCGCCTCAGCGGCTGGTGCGGTGACTCAATCGAACTGGTACGACCACAGCAGGTTGAAGCGCGGCGAGCGATGGCTCGCATTGGTGGGTTTGTCGCCCACCGGCTGGGCCACCGAGACGTCCATCGTGTAGTAGCGCCGGTCCGAAAAACGTAGGCCGATGGCCAGCGACTGCAGCGTCCGGTGCGAGAGCGACACGCTGTTCGAAACCACGCGCGCCATGTCCGCCACCAGGAACGGCTGGAGCGTCTTCAGGTAGGTGAAATCCACCGTGAACAGCCGGTTGAGTTCCGCCGAGGCGCCCCAGCCCTTGTCCCCGGCCACCTCGCCCGCCGGATAGCCGAGGCCGAAGAAGCGCCCGCCGAAGCTGATCTGCTCGCTCGACGCCAGCCGCTGGTCGCTGAACTGCCCGGCCGCCGAGAGCGCCATGCCGAAGCCGAACGGCAGGTCGTTGGCCTGCGAGACCAGCAGTCGGGTGCGCAGGAAGTTCAGATCATTCTGATTGTTTTCCCGATTCGCGCCGAGCGCGTCGAAGCCCTTGTAGAGGCCGAGCGTGGCGCTGCGCGTGACGCCCTCCGCGCGCTGGACGTAGCCCATCTCCAGGCTCGCCACGCGCACGCTGGTGGACAGCTCCACCTGGCGGCCCGCGCCCGGCTGCACGGCCTGGGTGTAGCGCTCGAACTGGCTGTTCGCGTACATCCCGCCGGTCAGCGTCAGCGCGTGGCGGTTATTGAGGATGAGCGGATAGCTCAGCGTGCCGCCGAGCCGCTTCGAGTCGTTCACGTAGCGCGATTCGAAGCCGATTGGCGCCAGCGCGGCGTTCTCGGGCACGCCACGGTAGTGGGAGGCGGTGAGCTTGGCGAGCATGCCCTCGGTGCCGATCGGCTGCGCGTAGCTGGCCGCGTAGTACTCCTCGTTATCGCGCCCTTTCGGGAACAGCGTGGAGACCGAGAGCTGCTCGCCCAGCGGCGTCAGGCTGTTGGTGGTGGCCGTGGCGATGGCCCGCACGCCGGGGGACATCCACTCCACGCCGGTGCCGAACGTGAACGGCTTGCGCTTGACCTCAAGCACCATCTCGCAGGCGCCGTCCGTGGTGGTGGGCGGCTGCACGGTGGCCGCCACCTGCATGCCGGGCTGCTGCGCCAGCACGTTGACGTAGTGCTCGAAGCGCTCCTGGCGCAGCGGCCGGTCCTGCTTGAGCTGCTCGGCGATCTTGCGCAGCCGCGCTTCGGCGGGGCCGGGCTTGCCTCGCACCGTGACGTTGGCGACGTAGCCCTCCACCACGGTGACCAGCACATCGCCATGCTCGAAGGACTGCGCCGGCACGAAGGCGAACGAGAGCGGGTAGCCGGCTTCCTTGTATAGCTGCGTGACGGACTCGGCGGCCTGGAGCAGTTCGGCGACGGTGATCTCGCGGTTGGCCAGCGGCGCAAACTTGGCGGCGATCTGGTCGAAGGGCAGCGTCCTGGCGCCCTCGATGCGGAAGTGGCGCGGCGTCAGGCGCGAGGCCAGCAGGTTCTGCAGGGCGGCGTCGGGCCGCTCCACCTGCACCGTGACGTTGCTGTCGGCCGGCTTGCTCGGCGCTATGCGCGGCAGGGTCTGGGTCGGGTCGCCTTGTACCGGGCCCCGTTCGGCAAAAGTGAGACTGCTGTGGCAGGCGCCGGCGCTGAGCAGCAGCGCGGCAACACGGACGCGTGGTCGCATGGCAATACCCCAAGGCAAGAAAGCACAGCTTCGCGGCTATGCGTGGCGTGCCACGGCGGGCGGGGATGCCGCTATCCCCGCCGCCTTGCGGTGGCCGCTACGCTTGTGTGTGCAGTGCGATGTCGATGGGAGGCCGTCAGCGTCGCGCGCCGGCGCCCGCGCCGAGGGCGCCTGTCAGGCCGCCGACCAGCCCGCCGACGAGGCCGGTGACTGGGGCGGTGATCGGGGCAAGCGGGTTCGCCGGCTTGCTTCCGCCCGTGCCGCCGCTGGGCGTCGGCGTGGTCGGCGCAGGGGTGGTCGTCGCCGGCGCGTTGCCGCCGGTCAGGCCGGCAACCAGGCCCGTCACCGGCGCAAGCGGGCCGGACGTCCCGGAGCCGCCGCCAGCGTTACCGCCCGTCAGGCCAGACGTGATGCCGCTGACCAGTCCCGTCACCGGCGCCAGCGGGCCAGCGCCGCCGCTGGCCGGGCCGTTCACTGCGCCACCGAGGGACGCCACCGTGTTGCCCGTGCCTGTGACGATGCCGCCCACGCCGGACACCACGGGCTTCTGCGTCGATTGCAGCGAGGTGCCGGCCGTCGCCAGCGCGCCGCCCACCGTGGTCAGCAGGTTGCTGACCGGCTGGCCGAGGCCGGTGGCCGCGCCGAGCGTCTGGGTGCTGCTGGTCAGCGTGGACGTGAGCGGCACGATGGCCTTGCTCACGCCGCTGGTCAGCTGCTCGACCGGGCCGGTGGAAAGCGCGGTGCCGAGCTTGCCGCCGGTATCGGTCACGGCGCCGCCGACTTGCGAGACCACGCCGCCGAGCGGGTTGGTCAGCGCCCCGAGCGGCGCCAGCGGGCCGCTGCCGAGGCCGCTGACCGCGCCGCCGGCGTTCGTCACCGCGTTGCCGACCTGGGCGACCACGCCACCGGTGCTGGCCACCGTGGTGCCCAGCGGGTTGGTGGCGTTCGGCATATTGCCGAGCCCGGCCTGCACGCCGTTGCCCAGCGTGTTCACGGCGCTGCCGAGCGAGGTCACCACGCCGGCCAGGCCGTTCTGCGTGGCCGGCGACACCACTGGCAGGTTCGCATCCTTGATGGCCGTGCCGACGTCGGTCACGGTATCGCCCACGCCCTTCACCACGCCGCCGGCGTTGCTGACGATGGTGCTGGTGGGCGTGAGCGCCACCGTGCCGCCGCCGCCGCCGCCGTTGTCTCCACCTCCACCGCCGCCACCGCCGCCACCACCACCGCCGTTGTTGGCCGTATCCGTGCCGGTGCCGCCCGTACCACCCGTGCCGCCGAGGCCGGCGTTGTTGCTGCCCGAGCCATTCGAGCCACCTGAGCCGCTGGTGCCCATCGACGTGGAGCCGCTGCCGCTGGCGCAGCCGCCCAGCACGATGAGCGACCCGAGCAATGCCGACAGGGCGATGTGCTTCGCGAACGTTTGATTGCGCATGACCTTTTCCCTTTTGGTTTTTTCCCGACCTGCCACGAATGCGTGGCGGTACATGCCATGGCGCAAACGGTGTGCCATGGCCGGGAATGGCCGGCAACGGCCTGCGGGCATGCCATGCGAAGGGAGGGAAGGGGGCGCGGAGAGGCGCGTCAGGCAAGCGTTTGCGGGCGGCGGGCTCAAACGCCCGCATGAAGCGGGCGGGGCTGGCGCGCGGCGGCGGCGTGTGGCGTGGGCGGGAACACGTTACGTAGCACGTAACACGCCACACGGCGTTCCGGCAGCGTTCGGCAACGCACGCCGGGGCGCGACGCGATGGCCGGAGCGCCGCGCCGGGCAACGGTCTCCGGGCGGTGGCGAGGGCGTGCGGAGCGCCCGTATTGAACGTGCGCTTGATGCTGGCACACCGCTTGCGCGCATCGGCAAGCCCGAGGGATTCGAGCACACCACACCAGCACACCATAGGAGACAGATCATGAGGTCAACGATGCAACGCGAACGTTCGGTGTCGGTCATCACCATCGCCTGTGGCGCCGTGCTGGCGCTGCTGGCCGGCTGCTCGTCGGGAGGTTCCGGCAGCGGCGCCTCGCCGAACGGGAACAACAACGTCACGCCGCCGCCGGCCACGCCGACCCCGGCTGCCTCGGTGGACACCACGCCCACCGCCAAGGTGACCGAAGGCGCCGGCAATACCGTGGTGGCCACCGGCAATGCCGTGAGCCAGATCGGCCAGCAGGTCAAGGACGCGAACCTGCCGGTGGTGCCGGATGCCGCGCAGAACGCTACCGGCGACGTGGTGATGAAGGCCGGCGACACCGTGGCCACGCTCGGCGTGGGCGTGCGAGAAGGGCTGGGCAAGATCGGCAGCGTGGACAACCCGCTCGGCGTCACCGTCGGCAATACGGGCAACGTGGTCACGCAGGCCGGCAAGACCGTAGTCAGCGCGGGCGATCTGGTCCAGTCGCTCGGCACGGAACAACTCTCGCCGCTGGCGCCCGTGACCCAGCCGGTGGGAGGCGTGGTGCAGACCGTGGGCGGCACCGTCATGCAGGTGGGCGGCAAGCTTGGCGACACCTTGTCCACCGGCCCCGTGGCGCAGCTCACCGGCAGCGCGAGCAAGGCCATCATGCCGCTGACGACCAAGCTGACCGATACCACGCAGACCGTGGGCGGGGCCACCGGCCTGGGCGTCCCGGTCGACAACCTGCTGACCAAGCTGGGTAACACCGTGGCGACTGGCGGCAGCATGCTGACCAACGCCGACAAGCCGATCGTCTCGCCGCTGGGCGGCGTGGTGACGGAGACCGGCAAGACCGTGGCCGCCGCCGGCGTGCTGCTGAACAACCGGAACGGCACGGGGGGCGGCACGGGCGGCAATCCGCTTGGCGGGCTGCTCAACAGCCTGCCGGTCGCCAATGCCAGCGGCAGCGGCGGCACCAATCCGCTGGCCCCGGTGACCGGCCTCGTCGGCACGGTAACCGGCGCGCTGACCAATGCGACCAACGGCACCGCCACCAGCGGCAATGCCGGCTCCCCGCTCAATGGCGTCACCGGCCTGCTGGGCGGCCTGACGCAACACTGACCCCCCCGAGCCTGAAGGTGGCTCGGGACTTTCCCTAGCCATCGCCCGGCTACTTTATGGTGCGCTGTCGTCCTTACCCCGCGCGGCGCATCCTTTTATTTCGTGCCGTGCAGCATCCCGCATCAGAACGTGCAGGACGCCGCACGGCACATTCGCTTTTATTGCCAGCGCGCGAACAATTCGGATCACGCTTTGCGCGGGGTTGCGTTGTTTCAAACGTCTGTCCCACTTTAAGCTAGGCCCCATTGGCATTCCCTTAGTTCCTATGGGGGGTATGGCTGGAGACATAGCATGTCTTATAAATGTTCTACCAGCGCCAAAAACAACAAAATCGCCGCTCAATGAAGCGGCGAACACAACCGGCATCCGGGCAGTGGCGCTGGCGGTCACGCGCAACACCCATCGGGATCGGAACTTCTTTTTTGTCGCTTCGGGAGTGCATCATGAAGAAGAACGTGCTGGCACGTTTCAGCCGCTACCAACGCGGCGCCACCGCCATTGAATATGGCCTCATCGTGGGCCTCATTGCCCTCGGCATCGTCACGGGGGCCACGGCCCTCGGCGACGGCCTCAGCCAGGGCTTCACCCAACTTTCCACCAAGGTCACCACGCTGTTCGGCGTGAAGAGCGGCAGCTAGCAGCCGCCGGCAATTCTCGACCCCTGTTGGCCACGCCGATCGCATCGGCGTGGATCGTCATGGCAATGCACCGGCCGCGGGCAGCACACGGACGGCCGGGCAAGCAACAGTGAGAGTGGTACCAAGTCGCGAAATGGCTGTCGGCGAACCTCCCCCGGCAACGGGGGAGGCCGCGCCTCCGGTTTGGCGCTAACAGAAGAGACCGGGTGAAGCATGTCATTACGGGCGAAGGCGACCCGACGCGGCCACATGGGGGTGGCGGCGCTCGAGTTCGCGATTGTGTTCCCGCTCCTGCTGACGCTGGTGCTGGGCATCGTGTACTACGGCATGGTGCTCGCGCTGCAGCAGGTGCTCACGCTCGCCGCCGAGGAAGGCGCGCGGGCCGCGCTGCGTTATCCGTTGACGTCGAACGGGGGCACGCTCGCCACCACCATCGACCTGCGGGTGTCCGCCGCGGCGCAGGCCGCGCGCGCCACGCTGCCCGATTCCCTCGCCACGCTGGTGCCCGCCGCCGATGTCGCGCAGGCCGTCGCCTGCTCCGCCCCGGCCGGTACCACCTGCGTGCGCGTCACGCTGAACCTGCCCACTACGTCGCTCCTGCCCAGCGTGCCGTTGGTGCCGGTGCCCGCCACGCTGACCGGTTCGGCCGTGGTGCAGATCTCCCCAGACATCTGAGAACGATCGCCGAGAAGAATTCCGAGAACCCAGCCATGTCGATGACACCCGGAGCACCCACATGAACAGCAGGCAGATACGGATGGCGGCCGTCGCGCTGCTGGTGCTGGCGGCGCTGCTGGCGCTGCTGGCCTGGCAGGTGGCGCGTCAGGCCGCGGTGCCGCAGCCGGTGCAGGGCGCCGCGCCCATGCATGCCGTGGTGGTCACCACGCGCGCGGTGGAGGCCGGCAAGCCGCTGCCCGCCGACGCGCTCAAGGTCATGCAACTGCCGATCGACCCGACCGGCGCCTACCAGGACGTAGCGCGCGTGACCGGCCAGGTGCCCGTGGTGGCGCTCGGCGCCAATGTGCCCGTGCTCGAAGGCCAGTTGCTGGCCGGGCTGGCGCGTCAGGTGCCCGAGGGCCAGCGCGCCATGGCGGTGGCGGTGGACGAGGTGATCGGCGTCGGCCATCAGGTGCAGCCGGGCGACTATGTCGATGTCTTCGTCGTCCTGCGCCGCGACAGCCAGGAAATTGCCGACAGCCAGGCGCGCATGCTGCTCTCCCGGCTGCGCGTGCTGGCCTACGGCGCCAGCGCGGTCAACGAGGCGAAGCGAGCCGAGGGCGGCGAGCAGATGATGGCCCGCCGCGAGGGCGCCAAGACGGCGGTGCTATCGGTGCCGCTGGAACAGGTCAGCAAGCTGGTCATGGCGCAGCAGGCCGGACGCCTGACGCTGGCGCTGCGCAACCCCAGGGACGAGACCATGCCAGGCGATGGCCTGCTCGCCGAGCCGCTGGCAAGGCTGGTCGGCACGGGCCCGGTGCGGCCTGCGGCGCAGGCCGTGGCACCCATTGCCCCCTCCATGCCAGCCCCCGCCGTGGCGCGGCCGGCATCGAACGACACCCGAAGCGGCGTGGAGATGATCCGCGCCGGCCGCCGAGACATCGAATAACGGACCCCACGGCATGCCCACCCCCACGCGTTACCGCGCCCTCGCACGCCCCGAGGCCTATCTATATAGAAGGATGATTCTGGCGATGGCGCTCGCGCTGGCCGCCGGCGCGGCGCTGCTGCCCGCCCGCGCCCCGGCGCAGGAGTCGCCGCCAGCCCCCCGCACGCTGCGGCTGCTGGCCGGCGCGCAGCAGGAAATCCGCCCCGGCCAGCCGCTGGAGCGCGTGGCGGTGGGCAACCCCGCCGTGGCGGACGCGCTGCTGCTCAAGCATCGCGACGGCCCGCCCAGCGTGCTCGTGGTGGCGAAGAAGCCCGGCGCCACCGACTTCAAGCTCTGGACCCGCAACGCCGCCCCGGTCAGCTACACGGTGCGGGTGGACGCCGTGGCGGCCGACGCCGATGGCGCGCAGGTGGATGTCTCGGCGGCCGGCGCCACCATCAGCGGCCAGTCGCCGGACGCCGCCGCCGCGTACCGGGCCCAGCAGGCCGCCCGCGCCGCAGTAGGTGGGACAGCAAGCGGAGCCGACGGCAAGCCGGGTGGCGTGGTCGTCGATCGCTCCACGCTGCCGGTCTCGGGCACGGTGCAGGTCGATGTGAAGGTGGTGGAGATCAGCAAGACCGTGCTCAAGGAGGTGGGCCTCAACTTCATCCGCAACAAGGGCGGCTTCACGTTCGCGCAGTTCAGCCCGTCGTCGCTGACCAAGGTCGATTTCACGTCCGGCGTGGGCACGGCCGGCGAGATGGTGTCGCCGATCAGCAGCGCGTTCAACCTGATCGCCGCGTCGGCCTCGAAGGGCATTTTCGCCAACCTGAGCCTGCTGGAGGCCAACGGCATGGTGCGCGTGCTGGCCGAGCCGAGCCTGGTGGCGCTGTCCGGGCAGAGCGCCAGCTTCCTGGCCGGCGGCGAGATCCCGATTCCGGTGCCGCAGGCGCTGGGCACCACCACCATCCAGTTCAAGCCGTTCGGCATCGGGCTGACGGTGTCGCCGACGGTGTTGTCCGGCCAGCGCATCGCGCTGAAGGTGGCGCCCGAGGCCAGCGACCTCGACCCCTCGCGCGGCATCCAGATCAACGGCGCGTCGGTGCCGGCCATCGTCACGCGCCGGGCGGACACCACCGTGGAGCTCGGCGATGGCGAGAGCTTCGTCATCGGCGGGCTGGTCAGCCGCAACACGGTCAGCAACGTCAGCAAGATTCCGTTTCTGGGCGACCTGCCGATCCTCGGCAGCTTCTTCAAGAACCTGAACTTCCATCAGGAGGACCGCGAGCTGATGATCGTCGTCACGCCGCATCTGGTGAAGCCGCTGGCCAAGGATGCGCCGGCGGTGGCGGGCGTGGGTGGCGACGACGGCCGCACCAGCAGCGACCCCAACGTCTGGGGCCGCTTCATGCTCGGCGAGTTCGCCGACCCCACGCTGCCCGGCTTCTCGAGGTAAGACCATGGACGCCCAGACCGAGGTCTTCCTGCTCAACACCGCGCGCGATGATGTGCGCCACTGGCTGGCCGGCGCGCTGGTGGGGCTCGGCACGCTGGTGGTGGAGGCCAGCTCGCAGGAGGCGGTTGCCGACCAGATCAGCGCGCTCCGGCCCGGACTGGTGTTTCTCGATTTCACGGCGCCGCACGCGGTGGCCTCGACGCGCCTGGCCGAACAGGTGACGCGCCTGTTCCCGCAGGTGCCGCTGGTGGCCGTGGGCCACGCCACCGAGCCGGACACCATGCTGGCCGCGCTGCGCGCCGGCGTGCGGGACTTTATCGACCTGCACGGCGCCACCACGCAGGCCAAGGGCGCCGTGCAGCGGCTGATGGTGCCGCGCGCCGCGCTGCGCACCGACGTTCGCGCCGTGGAGCCGGCGCGGCACGGCAAGGTGGTGGCGATGCTGGGCGCGCGTCAGGGCGTGGGCGTGACCAGCGCCGCCGTGAACCTCGCGGCGGCGGTGCGCCAGCGCAGCGCCAGCGAGGTGCTGCTGCTCGACCTCGGCCTGCCGGCGCGCGACGGCGCGCTGTACCTCAATATCGCCCCCGAATTTCATTTCGCCGAGGCGGTGCGCAACCTGCGCCGCTTCGATCAGGTGTTCGTGCGCACCGCGCTGGCGCGCCACGCCAACGGCGTGTCCGTGCTGCCGCTGCCGGGCACGCTGTCCGAGCTGCGCGATGTCTCGTACTCGGAGGCCCTGACCCTGCTGGACCGCCTGCGCGCCTTCTTCGACCTCCAGGTGGTGGATCTCGGCGGCTTCTCCAATGCCGAGTTCATGGCCCAGATCGTCAAGGCGGCCGATGCCGTGGTGATCGTCACCGAGCAGAGCGTGGGCGCCATCGTCTCCGCCGTGGAGCTGGTGCAGGAGCTGCGCAAGCGTGAGATCGAGCGGGACGACCTGCACCTGCTGGTGTCCCGCTTCGACCCGCAACTGGGCGTGGACGCCGCGCAGGTGGCCGAACGGGTGGGTGTGGCATCGGTCGGCACCCTGCCGGAACGGCGCGGCGCGCTGCTGCGCGCGGCCAACCGGGGCGCGGTGCTGGCGGACGACGACGCGGCAGACCCCTACGTGCGCGCGCTGGGCACGCTGATGGCGCGGCTGGGCTACGCCGCCGCGCCGGGCGAGGCACGCAGCATCCTGGCGCGGATGAAGGACAGGCTGCCGGAGGCGCTGCGCGCCGTCCGCACCGGCACCTGATCAGGAAGCTGGAATCAAGCTGGAACTGACATGACCCAAGCGATCGAATTTTCGGACAACGCCGCCGCACCGTTTCCTGTCTCGCAGGAGTTCCACACGATCAAGGAAGCGGCGCACGAACACCTGCTCACGCGCATCGAGGAACTCGGCGCCGAGTTCGGCCGATGGTCGCGCACGGCGATCCATCGGTTCGTGGACCTGGAGCTGGAGAGCTTCACCCGGCTGCGCCGCATCCCGATCAACGAGGCCGAGCTGCGCCAGATGGCCGAGGCGCTGACCAAGGAGCTGGCCGGCTTCGGCCCCATCGAGGACCTGCTCAACGACCCGGCCGTGGAAGACATCCTCGTGAATGGGCACCTGGACGTCTACGTGTCGCGCCACGGCGTGCTGGAGCGGATTCCGGTGCGTTTTGCCGATGGCGGACACCTGCTGCGCATCGTGCGCCGCATCCTGGCGCCGATTGGCCGGCGGCTGGACGAGTCCAATCCGATGGTGGATGCGCGCCTGCCGGACGGCGGGCGCATCAACGTGATCATCCCGCCGCTGGCGCTGGAAGGCCCGGTGGTGTCCATCCGCAAGTTCCGCAAGGACCCGCTGACGCCGGCCGACCTGCAGGCGCTGGGCACCATGAGCCCGGAGATCAGCGAGCTGCTGGACGCCGCCGTGCGCGCCCGCTGCAACATCCTGGTCAGCGGCGGCACCAGTTCGGGCAAGACCTCGCTGCTCAACGCGCTGGCCACCTTCGTGCCGGCCACGGAGCGTGTGATCACCATCGAGGACACCGCCGAGCTGGCGCTCAACCACCCGCACGTGGTGCGGCTGGAGAGCCGGCCCGGCGGCTTCGAGGGGACCGGCACGGTCACCATCCGCGACCTGCTGCGCAACAGCCTGCGCATGCGGCCAGACCGCATCATCGTGGGCGAAGTGCGCGGCGGCGAGGTGCTGGAGATGCTCCAGGCCATGAGCACCGGGCACGATGGCTCGATGGGCACGATCCACGCCAGCAGCCCGCGCGAATGCCTGTACCGGCTGGAAATGCTGGCCGGCTTCGCCGGCTTCCAGGGCAGCGAGGTGAGCCTGCGCCGGCAGATCGCCAACGCCATCGACTTCATCGTGCAGATCGGGCGGCTGTCGAGCGGCAAGCGCCGCATCCTGTCGATTACCGAGGTGACCGGCCTGGGCGACAACATCATCTCCACGCAGGAACTCTACCGGCACGAGCCGGTGCAGAACGCGGACGGCACCGAGGGCGACCGCTGGCAGTCGCTCGGCATCCTGCCGCACTCGCCCAAGCTCGCGCGCATGCGGCCCGCGAACTTCGGGCTCGATGACCGGTTCGACCTCTGACATGGCGGTCGCCGGCCTGCTCATCGCCTCCATCGCCCTGGTGCTGCTCGGCACCGGGCTGCTGCTGCTCGCCACGGCCCGCGCGCGCGGGCAGGCGGAGCACGCGCGCGCCCATCTCACCGCCCAGACCGAGCAGGTGCGGGCGCGCTACGCCACCGCCGCCGACCCGGCCCCGCAAGCCGGCGCGCGCGACCTGCGCCGCCGCGGGACCGACCTGTTGCGCCGCGCCGACCTCGCGCCGACGCGCGCCACGGCGCTGCGCTGGGGCACCCCGGTGGCCACGCTGGTGCTGTTCGGCGGCCTGATCGGCGGCGCGCTGGGCGCGGGGGCGATGTTGGTGACGGGCGTGGCGCTGGCGGCCTTCCTGCTCTGGGTGCGCATCCGGCGCGTGCGCGAGAAGATGCTGCGCCAGTTGCCCGGCTTTCTCGATGGCGTGGTGCGGCTGATGACCATCGGCAGCAGCGTGCCGGCCGCCTTCCAGAACTCCGTGGCGAACACCGAGGCGCCGCTGCGCCAGTGCCTGGTGCAGGCCATCCACCTCCAGCGCGCCGGCAAGGAACTCGACCAGGCGGTGCTGATGGTGGGCCGCGCCTACGACCTCGCCGAACTCGTGATCGTGTCGTCGGTGCTGCGCCTGTCCGTGCGCTACGGCGGCCGGGCCGATGTGGTGATGGAGCGCACCGCCACCTTCATGCGCGACCGCGAGGAAGCGCAGCGCGAGCTGATGGCGCTGTCGGCGGAGACGCGGCTGTCGGCGTGGGTGCTGGGACTGCTGCCGCTGGTGGTGGCCGGCGGCCTGTTCGTGATGAACGCCGGCTACATCCTGCTGATGTGGCGCGACCCGATGGGCAAGGCGATGCTGCTGACCGCGCTGGGGCTGGAGGTGGTCGGCGCCCTCCTGCTGTACCGGCTGGCCAAGTCGATATGAGGGCGCGCGCATGGGCATGACGATCGACATGACGACCCTGCTCTCGATGAGCCTGCTGGCCGCCGCCGGGGCGGCGGGGCTGCTCGCGTGGCCGCTGGTGCGGCAATGGCGCCAGCGCCGCGCCACCACGCGCACGCTGGACGCCGCGCTGGACCGGCAGGCGGCACGCGCAGCGGCCACGCCAACTTCGCCACCAGCCGCCGCGCCCGCGACAGCGCCTGCCGCATCGCCCGATCCCGCTACGCCGGGCGCACGCTTCGGCGAGATCTGGCTCAGCTCGAAGCTGGGCCGCGCCGTGATCACCGCCGAGGAACAGCGGCTGCTGGAGCAGTGCGGCTACTACGGCGTGCGTCCGCGCGCAGTGTTTGGCGGGCTGCGCGTGGCGGTGCCCGTTGCGCTGGCGATGGCGGTCTTCGCCTGGCGGCTGCCGGTGTCGCTGGCGGGGGCCATCGGCTGGGGCTTCGTCACCTTCGCGGTGGGCTTCCTGCTGCCCAAGCTGGCCCTGCGCCGCCGCGCGAAGCAGCGGCTGGCGCGGGTGGCGGACGAACTGCCGGTGCTGATCGACATGCTGCGGCTCCTGCAGGGCGTGGGGCTGTCTATCGACCAGAGCCTCCAGATCATCGTGGTCGAGTTCGGCAGCATGCTGCACGTGCTCGGCCGCGAGTTGCAGCGCGCGAACCAGCAGTTCGCCTCGGGCCGCTCGCGCGAGCAGACGCTGCAGCGCATCGGCAAGCTGTTCGACGATGAAGACCTCAAGGGCCTGATCACGCTGCTGACGCAGGTGGACCGCCACGGCGGCGCCGTGCAGGAGCCGCTGCGCCAGTTCGGCGAGCGGCTGCAGACCGCGCGCAAGGCGCGCATGAAGGACAAGATCGGCCGGCTCACGGTGAAGATGACCGGCGTGATGGTGGTCAGCCTGCTGCCGGTGCTGCTGATCCTCACCGCCGGCCCGGGCTTCCTGGGCGTGATTCGCATGCTGGCGCGCATGAACGGAGGGCACTGAATGACGAAACCGATGATCGCCATGGTCGTGACACTGCTGCTGGCGGGCTGCGCGAGCCAGAGCCAGCAGAGCGCCGAGGCGCTGGCGCAGCAGGCGGAGGCGCAGATCGCGCTGGCCAAGCTGCGCGACAAGGAGGCGCGTGCCGAGTACAACGACCAGGCCGTCTATCTCGGCCTGATCGCCCGGATGCAGCAGGAGGGGCTGTATTTCGCCTCGCTGGCGCATATCGACGCGTTCCAGCAGCGTTTCGGCACCCAGCCGGGCGTGCAGTTGATGCGCGCCGCCGCGCTGCGCGAGACCGGCCAGGACGACGCGGCGCTGGCCGCCTACCGCGAGCTGCTGAGCACCGACCGCGCCGCCGCCGCGCATCACGGCATCGGACTGGTGCTGGGACGGCAGGGCGATTTCGTACGCGCCGCCGTTTCGCTGCGGCAGGCTGCCACGCTCGATCCGGTGAACCCGCAGGTGGCCAACGACCTCGGCTACGCGCTGATGCGCGGCGGCGCGCTGCAGGACGCGCGCATTCCGGTGATGCAGGCGCTGCAGCTGGACGGCGGCAACCCGCGCATCGTCAGCAACGCGGCGGTATGGCTGTGGGCGAGCGGCAAGCGCGCCGAGGCCAACGCGATGATGCAGCGCGCCGCCATGCCCGAGCCCACGCGGACCGCTATCCGCAAGGAAGGCGACCGAGTCGCCCGCGCGGCGCTGGCCCGCGAGCGCACGCCCGCCACCAAGCCGCTGGCGCTGCTGGCCCCGGCCAACGCCATCGCCATCGCTGCTTCAGGAGCCGCACAATGACCATCCGTCGATTTTCCAGTGTCGTGGCGCTGCTGGCGCTGCTGATCGCCGCGCCGGTATCGGCCCAGCCCGCCGACCCCCAGCCAACGACCGCCCAACTCCCGGTCGGCCAGCAGACGCGCACGCTGCTGGAGATCCAGCGCAACGGCTCGCAGGCCGGCGCGGCGATCCCGCTCGGCGGCGAGCAGGCCGCCATCGGCTATGAGCGATATATGCGCAGCTTCCGCTACGAGCTGCCGGAGTTTTTCACCAGCCAGGCCACCGGCAGCCCACTGCGCGGCGGCGCCGGCAGCGGTACGCCAGCCGTGCCCAACGGGCAGTAAGGCCACGGCCATGCGTCCGCTCCGAGCCCATCGCCACGCGCGCGGCGCCGTCAGCCTGATGGCGGCGCTGCTGATCGCCACGGTCGGCGTAGCCGCGCTGGTGTCGATCGACGTCGGCCATGTGTTCTACAGCCAGCGCCAGTTGCAGAAGATGGTCGATCTGGCCGCGCTCTCGGGCGCGCAGCAACTCAAGCGGGCCGCCGACCTGCCCACCACCACGGCCAGCGTGCTCGGCAGCGTGACGGCGGCGGCGGCGCAGAACGGCTATGCGTCGGGCGTGAGCGCCAATTGCGCCGATGTGGCCGGCGGCGGCGCCGATGGCCTGCGCGCTTGCCTGGGCCTGTGGGACCCGGCCAACCCGGCCAACGGCGACAGCGTGCGCCACTTCAACGCCGCCTATCCGGCCGCCACCGTCTCGCCCAACGCGGTGCGCGTGCAGGCCACCTACACGGTGCCGGTGCTGTTCGTGCTGCCTGGCACGGCATCCCGGCAGTTGCGCGCGGAGGCCATCGCGGCCGGCAGCCCGCCCGTGGCGTCGTTCACGCTCGGCAGCGGCGTGCTCGACGTCTCCACGGCCAGCGGCATGCTCGGCCTGCTGCTCGGCAACACGGTGACCCTGTCCGTGCTGGACTGGAGCGGGCTGGTCGGCGCCAATGTCACGCTGGAGCAGCTTCGCCTGCAAGCCGGCGTGGGCACCATCGACCAGCTGCTCAACGCCACGCTGTCGATCCAGCAGTTCTACGCGCTGGTGCTCGGTGCGGCGGGCAAGAGCGCGCTGCTGAACGCGGCGCTTGGCAGCCCGGTGACGCAGCTGGGGGTGAGCGGGATTGGCACCACGGTGACGCTGGCGAAGATGCTCGATCTGGGCGTGCTCACGCCGGCGGCCTCGTCGGCGGCGGAGGTGGCCGTGAACGTGGCCTCGCTGCTGACCACGGCGGCCTACGTGGCGCGCGGGACCAGTGCGATCGACCTGGACAAGATCTCGGTCAACGTCGGCCTCGGCTCGGTGGGCGGCAAGCTCTATATCGTGCAGCCGCCGCAGGTGGCGGTGGGGCCGGCGCGGCAGTTGCCCGGCGGCACGTGGCAGACCACGGCCACCACGGCGCAACTGGGGCTGTGGCTGGCGGTGAAGGCCAATCTGCCCGTGCTGGGGCTGGCCAGCGCAGACGTCAACCTGCCGGTCTGGGTGCGCGTGGGGCAGGCGCGGGGCGACCTGACCAACGTCCAGTGCGCGGCCAACCCGGCGCAGCGGCGCGCCACGGTCAACGTGATCCCGGACGTGCTGACCACCTGCGTGGCCGATGGGGCGAAGCCGCAGTGCGCGCCGGCGGCGACGGTGGTGGAGCTGGCCTCGGTGAAGGTGCTTGCCGGCGTGCTGTCGACCAGGGTCGTCGCCAATCCCAAGCCGGATGTCACGCCGATGAACCCGCTCAACGACGTGGTGCTGGCGCCGGGCGGCAGCGCCACCACGTCATCGACCAAGCCGTTGTCCCGCGCCATCACGGACATGGTCCGCAACCTCAACCCCGATGTGACGGTGGGCCTTGGCGTGCTGGGCATCCCGCTGAACGTCGGGGCCTTGCTCGATGCCCTGCTGCCTCCCATCGCGGGCCTGCTGGACGCCCTGCTTATCCCGCTGACGTCCACGCTCGGCATCCGGCTCGGCAATGCCGACCTGTGGCTGAACGGGGTCGATTGCAACAACGCCGAACTGGTCTACTGAAGGTCTACTGAAGCGAACCATCATGAAAGCCGACCGCTGGGCCTACGAGACCCTGGAAGTCTATGTCTGGGAAGGCAAATACGAGATTGCCGACCGCGTGGCGCGCTTCCTGACGCCGCTGGGCGTGGAGGTGATCCGCGCCGGCGCGCTGGACGCGCTGCCCGCCGAGCCGCGCGTGAAGCCGTGCATCGCTGTCATCAGCGCCTCGGCCATCGGCGCGGCCAAGGTCACGCTCGACTGGGAGGCCGCGCACGGCATGCCGGTGATCTGGGTGGGCGCGCCGGACCGGGAAGTCGACCCCGGCCGCTTTCCGCCCGAGTACGCGCACATCCTGCCGCACGACTTCACCGGCGCCGACCTGCGCACGCAGATCGGCAAGCTGATGCCGCAACTGCTGGCCGCCGCCGCTACCGGCCCGGACGTGGCCGACCTCGTCGCCGGCTCGCCGGCCATGCTGCAGCTGATGTCGCACGTCGACACCTACGCGGACTTCGGCAGCAACGTGATGCTGTACGGCGAGACTGGCGCCGGCAAGGAGCGCATCGCGCGGCTGTTCCACGAGCGCAATACCCGCTACGGCAAGGGGCCGTTCGTCGCCGTGAACTGCGGGGCGATTCCGGACGGGCTGTTCGAGTCCCAGTTCTTCGGCCACGCCAAGGGCGCGTTCACGGGGGCGATGTTCGCCCACCGGGGCTACTTCGAGCAGGCCACCGGCGGCACGCTGTTCCTCGATGAAATCGGCGATTTGCCGCTGTTCCAGCAGGTCAAGCTGCTGCGGGTGCTGGAGGAAAACGCGCTGACGCGGCTGGGATCGACCATGCCGGTGAAGCTGGACTTCCGGCTCGTGGCGGCCACCAACAAGGACCTGCGCGAGGCGGTGAGCCAGGGCCGCTTCCGCGCCGACCTCTATTTCCGGCTGGCCGTGATCGAGCTGCGCATCCCCAGCCTGGAGGACCGTGGCGCGGCGGACAAGGTGGGCCTGCTGGTGTCCTTCCTGCGCCATATGCTCGGCCCGGCCGGCTTCGACGCCCTGCCGCCGCTGCCGGACTGGCTGCGCGGCGCCGTAGGCACGGCGTTCTTCATCGGCAATGTGCGGGAGCTGCGCAACCTGGCCGAGCGGATCGGCATCACCGTGCAGCAGTGCGGCCATTGGGACGAGGAACGCATCCGCCCGCTGTTCCGCGCGCTGCGCCCGGGTGCCTTCGACGGCACCGAGCGCGCCGACCCGCGTGGCGACGCCGAGGAGCGCCGCCGCATCATCGCGGCGCTGGACGCCAACGGCTGGCGCCGGCAGGACACCGCCGCCTGCCTCGGCATCAGCCGCAAGGTGCTGTGGGAGAAGATGCGCAAGTACCAGATCGCCGACAGCGAAGCGGAGCCGGCCTGAGGCAGCGCACACAGGGGAGGGGATACAGGGGGATGCGGCGCCGGGGGCCGCAACGTTATGATGCGGGACCGCGCGGCCCGGCCGTGCTTCTCGCGCCACGGCGCCGAAGGATTCAGATTGCGTTTTCTCCACACCGCCGACTGGCATCTTGGTCGGCTGTTCCACGCCCGCAGCCTGCTCGAAGACCAGGCCCATGTGCTCGACCAGTTCGTCGCGCTGGTCCGTGACGTACGGCCAGACGCCGTGCTGATCGCGGGCGATGTCTACGACCGCGCCGTGCCACCGCCCGAGGCCGTGGCGCTGCTGGACGACGTGCTGGCGCGCATCGTCGTGGACGCGGGCGTGCCCGTGGTGATGATCGCCGGCAACCACGACAGCGCGCACCGGCTCGGCTTCGGCGCCCGCCTGATGGCCGCGCAGGGGCTGCACGTGGCCGGGCGCACCGGGCCGCAGGCCAGTTGCGTCACGCTGCACGACGCCGATGGCGAAGTGCGCATCTATGCGCTGCCCTACGCGGAGCCGGCCGCCGTGCGCGATGCGCTCGGGCTGGACCTGCCCAGCCACGAAGCGGCGCTTCAGGCACAGCTGGCGGCCATCCGCGCCACCCATCCGGCCGGTGTGCGCGCCGTGGCAGTGGCCCACGCCTTCGTGGTGGGCGGGACGGTGAGCGAGTCGGAGCGGCCGCTTTCCGTCGGCGGCAGCGGGGCGGTGGCGGCGGAGGTGTTCGCCGGCTTCGATTTCGTCGCGCTCGGTCACCTGCACCGGCCCCAGACCATCGGCGAGCGGGTGCACTACTCGGGCTCGCTGCTCAAGTACTCGCTGTCGGAAACCGAGCACATGAAGTCGGTGTCGCTGGTGGAGATAGACGGCGCCGGGCAGGTGACGATCGAGCCGATCGCCCTCCAGCCGCTGCGCGACCTGCGCGTGCTCCAGGGCGAACTGGCCACGCTGCTGGCGCAGGGCATGGACGACGCGCGCCGCGACGACTATGTCTATGCAGTGCTGTCCGATACCGGCGCGCTGCTGGACCCGATGGCGCGGCTGCGCCAGGTCTACCCGAATGCGCTGGCGATGGAGCGCACGGTGCTGGCGCGCACCGGGCAGGCCAGCGCGGCGGGGCGGCAGTTGCGGGAACTCGACACGGGCACGCTGTTCGCCAACTTCTTCCGCGAGGTAGCGGACGCGGATCTTGACGGCGATCAGCGCCGGACGCTGGACGACCTGCTGGCCGACATGGCCGCGGCGGAAAGGGAATCGGCATGAAACCGCTGCACCTGACGCTCCAGGCATTCGGTCCGTTCGCGGCCACGGAGACCATCGACTTCACAAAGCTGGGCGATCAGGCGTTCTTCCTGATCCACGGCCCCACGGGCGCGGGCAAGACCACGCTGCTCGACGCGATCTGCTTCGCGCTGTACGGCGACACCTCGGGCGGCGAGCGCAACCCGCAGGACATGCGCAGCGCCAACGCCGATCCGGCGCTGCGTACCGAAGTCACGCTGGAATTCTGCCTGGGCGCCACGCGCTACCGGGTCACGCGCTCGCCCACGCAGGACCGGCCGAGCCAGCGCGCGGCCGGCGGCTTCGTCAAGGAGGCCGCCAAGGCGCAGCTCGACGTGATGATGGACGACGGCTGGCGGAGCAAGGCGACCCAGCCGAACCGCGTGGGCGATGCCGTGCGCGACCTGCTCGGCTTCGACAGCGCGCAGTTCCGGCAGGTGATCGTGCTGCCGCAGGGGCGCTTCCGCGAACTGCTGACGGCGGACTCGCGCGCGCGGCAGGCGATTCTGGAGCGGCTGTTCCGTACCGAGCTGTATCGCCGCGTGGAGGAGCACCTCAAGGATCAGGCGGCAGGCATCCGGCGCGAGGCCGACGAGATCGGGCTGCGCCGCCGCACGCTGCTGGAGCAGTACACGCTGCCGTCGACGGAGGCGCTCGCGGAGCGCATCGCCACGCAGCAGGAGGCGCTACTGGGCTTGCAGCAGCGTGAAGCGCTGGCGCGCGCCGCGAGCGAAGCGGCGCAGGCGTCGCTGCGCAAGGGCGAGATGGAACAGGCGCAGCGCACGGCGTGGCAGGAGGCCGAGGCCACGCACGCGCGCCTGAGCGCCCGTACGCCGGCCATGGATCTGGAGCGCGCCCGGCTGCGGGCGGCCCAGCGCGCGGCGCACATGACCCCGGTGGCGCGCAATGCTGAGGCGGCGCGCCGCGAGCAGGGCGCCTCCCGCGAGGCGCTGGCCCGGGCCGAGGCCGCCGCCGCGCGCGCCCGGCTCGAGGCGGATGCCGCCACCGTCGCCCTGCGTGCCGAACTGGCCCGCGCCGAGGAACGGCAGGCGGCGCAGCGGAGCGCGAGGACGCTGGAAGACCTGCTGCCGCGTGCGCGGCAGCTTGGCCTGCTGCAACACGCGCTGGCGCAGGCCAATGCCACCCTGACCCACGCGCAGGCGGCGCACGCCAAGGCTGTGGCGGCGCTGGATGCCGGCACCAAGCGCCAGCAGGCGCTGGACGAGGCGCTGGCGCAGGCGCGCGCCACGGCGGCCCCGCTCGACGTCACGCGGCTGCAGCGCGACAACGCGCGCGAGCGCCTGGCGCGCATCGGCAAATATCGACAGGTGGAAGTTGCCCTGCCGCCGCTGCGCGCGGCGCAGACGGCTGCCCAGACGCAATGGACCCGGGCCACCGCCGCACGCGACACCGCGCGGGCCGCGCTGGCGCAGTCGGAAGCCGCCTGGCGCGTGGGACAGGCCGCGCGGCTGGCTGCCGGGCTGCATCGTGGCGATGCCTGCCCGGTGTGCGGCGGCACCGATCACCCGGCGCTGGCGCAGCAGGTGCTGGCGCTGGTGACCGATGACGACCTCGACGCGAGCCGCGCCGCGCTCCAGCGTGCCGACGAGGCACTCGCCGAGGCCACGGCGGCACGCCAGAAGGCCGATGCGGATGTGGCGCAGGCCGAGCAGCGGCTGGCCGATATCGCTGAATCGATCGACGATGGTTCGGAAGACGGCGCGCGCCGGCTGGAGGCCGACGTGGCTGCACTGTCCGCCGCCGTGACGCAGGCGGAGGCGGCAGCGCGCCGAGCGCAGGAACTGGAAGCGGCGGCCACGCAGGGCCGGGCGGCGCTCGCCACCAGCGAGGCTGCCGCCAGCGCCGCCGATGCGCAGGCGCGCGCCGCCGCGCAGGATCAGGCCAAGCGCGAGGGCGAATGGCAAGCCGCCAGCGCGCAGGTGCCAGCCGAATCGCGCGATCCCGATGTGATCGCCACATCGCTCGAAGCGGCCCGCCGCCATGCCGGCGCGCTGGAAGCGGCGTTGGAAGTGGCACAGGCTGCGGACCGGCAGGCAGCGGCGACGCTCTCCGGCAGCCAGGCCGCGCTGGCATCGGCCCAGCAGCACGTGGCCCAGGCCGACGCGCGTACGGTCCAGTGCGACACCGAGTTGGCCGATGCGCTGGCGCAGGCCGGGTTCGCCGATGTCACGGCCTATGCCGCCGCCACGCTCGCGCCGGACGCCATCGCCACACTCGACGAAGCCGTGCGCCGTTTCGATATCGATCTGGCCACCGCTGCCGAGCACCGCGCGCGCACCGCCGCCATCGCCCAGGCCATCGCCGCGCCGGACCTGCCCGCGCTGCTGGCTGCGCGTGACACGGCGGCCGTGCAGTTGGAGGATGCCATCCGCCAGCGCACCGAACTCGCCGCCGCGCGCGACGCGCTGCTGCAATGCCAGGCCCTGCTCGATGCGCTGGCCGAGGACAGCCGCGATGTGGAGGCGCGCTACGCCGTGCTGGGCCGGCTCTCGGAGGTGGCCAACGGCAACAATCCGCGCCGCATGACGTTCCAGCGCTTTGTGCTGGCGACCCTGCTGGACGAGGTGCTCGAGGCGGCGTCGCTGCGGCTGATGCGCATGAGCCGGGGCCGCTACGCCTTGCAGCGCGTGCGCGAGCAGGGCGACCAGCGCGTGGCGGGCGGGCTCGATCTCGAAGTGTTCGACCATGACACCGGCAGCGCGCGGCCCGCCAATACGCTGTCTGGGGGGGAGGGGTTCCTGGCCTCGCTGTCGCTGGCGCTGGGGCTGGCCGATGTGGTGCAGTCGCGCGCCGGCGGCATCCAGCTCGACACGCTGTTCGTGGACGAAGGTTTCGGCACGCTGGACCCGGAAAGCCTCGATTTTGCGATCCGCACGCTGCTGGACCTCCAGCAGGCGGGCCGGCTGGTCGGCATCATTTCGCACGTGACCGAGTTGCGCGAGCGCATCGATGTGCGGCTGGAGGTACGCCCCGGTGTGAGCGGCAGTCAGGCCGTGCTGCGTCTACCCTGAAGGGATGGCGGCCACCCCTCGCGGGCGGGTGCGATTATCGCCCGCCACGGGACCGGCCGCCTTGACCCTGTTTCCGCGCCGGGTGTAACCTTTGTTCAGTCTGCGAATTGGAGTTCGAATAGCGAACTTTCAGCAGGATTCGCAGGTTTCAGATGCACTCATGGCCGCACACAGACGGCCGCCAAGACAACACCAAGATTGTTGGACCCGGTCTGCGCCCGCCACCATGCCCCAGGCATGGGACAGACGGCGCGGACGCCCCGTCCTGCATGACGCCGGAGACAGTTTTGCGTGCCGCCCCCTTGCGGCTGGTCCCGGCCCTCGCTGCCGGACTTTTCCGTACTGGAACGCAAGTGATCAACAAGCTATATGACTCGGTGGAAGCGGCAGTGGCCGGTATCCACGACGGCGCCACGATCCTGATTGGCGGCTTCGGCATGGCCGGCATGCCGGCCGAGCTGATCGACGCGCTGATCGCACAAGGCGCACGCGACCTCACCATCGTCAACAACAATGCCGGCAACGGCGACACCGGCCTGGCCGCGCTGCTCAAGACCAAGCGCGTGCGCAAGATCATTTGCTCGTTCCCGCGTCAGGTGGATTCGTACGTGTTCGACTCGCTCTACCACGCCGGCGAGATCGAGCTGGAACTGGTGCCGCAGGGCAACCTGGCCGAGCGCATCCGCGCCGCCGGCGCCGGCATCGGCGGGTTCTTCACCCGCACCGCCTACGGCACCCCGCTGGCCGAAGGCAAGGAAACCCGCATCATCGACGGCAAGGGCTATGTGTTCGAGTCGCCGATCCACGCCGACTTCGCGCTGATCAAGGCCGACACGGCGGACCGCTGGGGCAACCTCACCTACCGCAAGACCGCCCGCAACTTCGGGCCTATCATGGCCATGGCCGCCAAATGCGCCATCGTGCAGGTGAGCCACATCGCGGAACTGGGCGAGCTGGACCCCGAGCACATTGTCACGCCGGGCCTGTTCGTCAAGCGCGTGGTCAAGATCGAAGGCGCCGCCCAGGCCGCCAAAGCCGCCAACGCCGATCAAGCCGCCTGAAGCCAAGGAGATCACAATGAACCGCCTGACCCGCGACCAGATGGCCGCCCGCGTGGCCCAAGACATTCCCGACGGTGCCGTGGTGAACCTCGGCATCGGCCTGCCCACCCTGGTGGGCAACCACCTGCCGGCCGACCGTGAAATCCTGCTCCAGAGCGAAAACGGCCTGCTCGGCATGGGCCCCGCGCCCGCGGCCGGCCAGGAAGACGGCGACCTGATCAACGCCGGCAAGCAGCCGGTGACGATCAAGGCCGGCGGCTCCTACTTCCACCATGCCGACTCGTTCGCGATGATGCGTGGCGGTCACCTCGACTTCTGCGTGCTGGGCGCGTTCCAGGTCTCGCAGACCGGCGACCTGGCCAACTGGCACACCGGCGCGCCGGGCGCCATCCCCGCCGTGGGCGGTGCGATGGACCTGGCCATCGGCGCCAAGCAGGTGTTCGTGATGATGGAACACCAGACCAAGCAGGGCGAAAGCAAGGTCGTGCGCGAGTGCACCTACCCGCTGACGGGTATCGGCTGCGTCACGCGGATTTACACCGACCTGGCGACCATCGACGTGACGCCGGACGGTCTGGTCGCCCGCGACCTCGTCGACGGCCTGAGCTTCGACGAACTCCAGCGCCTGACCGGCGTGCCGCTGCTGCAACCCGTGGCGGCCTGACCCATACCAAAGACGAGTGAGACAGAACATGACTGACGCTTTCATCTGCGACGCCATCCGTACCCCCATCGGCCGTTATGCCGGCAGCCTGTCCGCGGTGCGCCCGGACGACCTCGGCGCCGTGCCGCTGCGCGCCCTGATGGCGCGTAACCCGAACCTGGACTGGTCCGCCATCGATGACGTGATCTACGGCAACGCCAACCAGGCTGGCGAGGACAACCGCAACGTGGCGCGCATGTCGTCGCTGCTGGCGGGCCTGCCTGACGCCGTGCCCGGCGCCACCATCAACCGCCTGTGCGGCTCCGGCATGGACGCCACCGGCACGGCCGCGCGCGCCATCAAGTCCGGCGAAGCCACGCTGATGATCGCCGGCGGCGTGGAAAGCATGAGCCGCGCCCCGTTCGTGATGGGCAAGGCCACCTCGGCCTTCTCGCGCGATGCGCAGATCTTCGACACCACCATCGGCTGGCGCTTCATCAACCCGGCGATGCGTGCCGCCTACGGCGTGGACTCGATGCCCGAGACCGCCGAGAACGTCGCCACCGACTACAAGATCAGCCGCGAAGACCAGGATCTGATGGCGCTGCGCAGCCAGGAGAAGGCTTCCCGCGCCCAGGCCGACGGCACGCTGGCCCAGGAAATCACGGCGGTCACCATTCCGCAGAAGAAGGGCGACGCCATCGTGGTGGAGCGCGACGAACATCCGCGTGCCACCAGCATGGAAGCGCTGGCCAAGCTCCGCGGCGTGGTCCGCGCCGACGGCACGGTCACCGCCGGTAACGCCTCGGGCGTGAACGACGGCGCCTGCGCCCTGCTGCTGGCCAGCGAGGCCGGCCTGAAGCAGCACGGCCTGACCCCGCGTGCCCGCATCGTCGGCATGGCGACGGCCGGCGTGGCGCCGCGCGTGATGGGCATCGGCCCGGCCCCGGCTACCCAGAAGCTGATGAAGCAGTTGGGCATGTCGCTGGACCAGATCGACGTGATCGAACTGAATGAGGCGTTTGCTGCACAAGGGCTGGCCGTGCTGCGCCAGCTCGGCATCGCCGACGATGACAAGCGCGTGAACCCCAACGGCGGCGCCATCGCGCTGGGCCACCCGCTCGGCATGAGCGGTGCCCGCCTGGTGACCACGGCGATGTACCAGCTGCATCGCACCGGCGGCCGCTACGCGCTGTGCACGATGTGCATCGGCGTGGGCCAGGGCATCGCCATGGTGATCGAACGCGTCTGACCGTTGCTGAACGTGTCCTGACGGGCTTGAGGGGCGCCGGGCGCCCCTCAAGTTTCGTCCGCTTCCTGCCGTTTACCCGGATGGGAAGTTTCAGTGGTGTCTCTTCCCCAACGAGGTAGAGCAATGCGGCCGGGCCGACGGGCTCGCCGGCTGGCCGCATCTTTTTCTGACGGACCCGGCTGAAGTTGCCGGTACGGAGTACCGAGATGTCCCTTCCCGTTGCCACGCTTATCACCGGCGCCAGTTCCGGTATCGGCCGCGCCATCGCCGAAATGCTGCTTGCCGATGGCGTGACCCAGGTGGTCAATGTCGATTACGCGGAACCCGCGTGGTCGCACCCCAACATGACGTTCTTCCAGGCCGACCTGACCAACGCCGACGCCACGCGCGCGGCGGCGGCGCAGGTGACGTCGCGCTTCGCCGTGACGCGGCTGGTGAACAACGCCGGCGCCACCCGCCCCGGTACCGCCGACACGGCCACCACGGCCGACCTAGACTACGTAGTGGGCCTGACGCTGCAGGCCACCATGCTGCTCACCCAGGCCTGCCTGCCCGCGATGCGTGCGGCCGGCTTTGGCCGCATCGTCAACATGGCCTCGCGCGCGGCGCTGGGCAAGCCCGACCGCGTGGTGTATTCCGCGGTCAAGGCCGGGCTGGTTGGCATGACCCGAACGCTGGCGATGGAGCTGGGCGGCGACGGCATCACCGTCAACGCCGTGGCACCGGGTCCCATCGCCACCGAGCTGTTCCGCCGGAGCAATCCGGAGGGCAGCGAACAAACACGGCGCATCCTGGCAAGCATCGCCGTGAAACGAATGGGAACGCCGGAAGACGTGGCGCGTGCCTCGCTCTTCTTCCTCTCGCCCGAGAATGGTTTCGTGACCGGACAGGTGCTGTACGTCTGCGGCGGAACCACGCTGGGCGTGGCGCCCGTATAAGAAAGATGCCCGCCCTGGCACGGGGCGGAAATAGCGATTCAAAGCTTGGCGTCGGCGGCACCTATCCCAGCCGCTGGCGAGCATTTCATTCCTGGAGCACAAGATGAGCATGACCAATCAACCTTCGAAGGCGCGCAGACGCCTGCTGGCCGCTGGCGTGGCACTGGCCGCCGGCATTGCCGCCGTGGGCGGCGCGCAGGCACAGGGCACCTATCCGACCAAGCCGATCACGATGATCGTGCCGTTCTCGGCCGGTGGCACCACCGACATCCTGGCGCGTATCGTCAGCCTGCAGCTGGGCAAGGCCCTGGGCCAGCCCGTGGTGGTGGACAACCGTCCGGGCGCGGGCGGCAACATCGGCGCTTCGCTGGCCGCCAAGGCCCCGGGCGACGGCTACACGCTGTTCATGGGCACCATCGGCACGCACGCCATCAACCAGTCGCTGTACTCCAAGCTGCCGTACGATCCGGTGAAGGATTTCGCGCCGATCACGCGCGTGGCCATGGTGCCGAACATCGTCGTGGTGAACCCGAAGGTGCCGGTGCACAACGTGAAGGAACTGATCGCCTACGTGAAGGCCAACCCGGACAAGCTGTCGTACGGCTCGTCGGGCAGCGGCTCGTCGATGCACCTCTCGGGTGAGCTGTTCAACTCGATGACCAACCTGCACATCCAGCACATTCCGTACAAGGGCAGCGCCCCGGCCGTGAACGACCTGCTGGGCAACCAGATCGGCCTGATGTTCGACAACATGCCGTCGTCGTACCCGCACGTGAAGGCCGGCAAGCTGCGCGCCATCGCCGTGACCTCGGGCAAGCGCTCGCCGGCCCTGCCGGACGTGCCGACGGTGGCCGAAGCCGGCGTGCCCGGCTACGAAGCCACGTCGTGGTTCGCGCTGTACGCCACGGGCGGCACGCCGCAGCCGATCGTCGACCGCCTGAACGCCGAAGTGGTGAAGATCCTCGCCATGCCGGAAGTGAAGAAGCAGATGGCCGAACAAGGCGCCGAGCCGAACCCGGAAAAGCCGGCCCAGCTCGCCGCCTTCATGAAGTCCGAGTCCGCCAAGTGGGCCAAGGTCGTGAAGGCCTCCGGCGCGACGGTGGACTGATCGTTGCAGCACTGAAGCACGCAGTACGCAGTAAGCAGTACTGGGAACCGGCCCGATGGGCCGGTTTTTTTATGCCCAAGAAAAAGCCCGCGAACCAGTCGCGGGCAGAAATCCCAGGTCCCGGAGGGACAGGAGGAGACAACCGACACGGGCCGGTGTGCGGGAAATCAGGCCAGGCTGTACTTGACCACTTGTTCCTCGACACCGACAAAGCGCACGAGCTGGCGCAGCCCGCTCGCGTATTCCTTGATGTGATGCCCTTCCGGCGTGTCGGGCAGCCGGTAGTAGATCGGGGCCGAACCGGCGCGGGCGCGGGCCGCGCGGACAGGCGCGGCGGCCTCGCCAGCGGCGGAGCCTTCGGTGAATTCCGGTCTTGCGTTCATAGACAACTCCCGGGAGACGCATGACGCGGAACGTTGGGCCGGCAAAGGGGCGCGCGCATGCGGGTGGCAATGTCTGGAATGTATTGCAAGCGGTCGGGAAATGCCATTTCGTTTTTTTTAGATCTGTTTCGAGACAATTGACTAAATTGTCATAAATAGACGCCGGCGCGCATTGCCGATGCCTGGGGCGCAACAAGCGCGTATCCCATGGGTTAACGGCATGACGCCGCGTGACTTGCGCGTTACCATACCGGGCAGCTTCGCCGCGACCTCACCCGCTCATCGCGGGGCAGGGTCGCAACCTTCATGCCAGGCTCCCGCACCCAGATCCCGCCTCATGTCTACCCAGCACGCCCTGTTGATTTCGCTGATCGAAAAGCCGTCCTCCGGCTACGACCTCGCGCGCCGGTTCGACAGGTCCATCGGCTATTTCTGGCACGCCACGCACCAGCAGATCTATCGGGAACTGGGCCGCATGGCCGATCACGGCTGGATTGCGGCCGATGAGCAGGGCAATGGCGCGAGCAATGGCACCAACGGCGGCGAGCCCGCCGAGGCCGATGGCGTGGAGAAGAAGAGTCGCAAGAAGGTGTATCGCGTGTTGCCGGCTGGTCGCGACGAACTGGCGCGCTGGGTGCTCGCCCCCGGGCTGGGGATCGATCAGCGTGAGGAAATTCTGGTGAAGCTACGTGCAGATGCTGCAATCGGGCCACTGGGACTGGCCGACGAGATGGCACGGCTGATCGCGCTGCATGAGGCGCGGCTTGAGACGTTTCTCAAGATCGAGCAGAAGGACTTCGCGGCCGGGCAGGCCGACCGCACGCGGCAGATTCATCATGCGCTGCTCAGGCGCGGCATCCGCTATGAGGAAGACTGGGTGAAGTGGGCCAAGGACCTGCTGCCGCTGCTGGCGGCTCCCGCCGCCAGCGACAACACGTAACTGCTACCGTCAGGCCACGTCGAGCGCGGAGGCCGCGCTGGCCGGGGCGGCTTCGGCCAGACCGAGGCGACGGCGAGCGAGTGCATACTCCTCCACAAATCGACGCACCAGTTCACCGGCCGGCACCACGCGCTTGATCGCGCCCACGCCCTGGCCGGCGCCCCAGATGTCCTTCCACGCCTTGACGCTCGCCGAGCCGAAATTCATCTTCGAGGCATCGGAGGTCGGCAGGGCTTCCGGGTCCAACCCCGCGCGTACGATGCTGTTGCGCAGGTAATTGCCGTGTACGCCCGTGAACAGGTTGGAATAGACGATATCGTCCGCCGAGCTGTCGACGATCATCTGCTTGTAGGCGTCCTGCGCGTTCGCTTCCTGGGTGGCGATGAAGGCCGAGCCGATATAGGCAAGGTCCGCCCCGGCGGCCTGCGCGGCCAGCACGGCGTTGCCACTGGCGATGGCGCCGGACAGCAGCAGCGGGCCATCGAACCATTCCCGGATTTCATGCAGCAGCGCGAACGGCGACAGTGTGCCGGCATGGCCGCCCGCGCCGGCCGCCACGGCGACCAGCCCGTCCGCGCCCTTCTCGATCGCCTTGCGCGCGAAGGTGTTGTTGATGACGTCATGCAGCACGATGCCGCCGTAGGAATGCACGGCGTCATTGACTTCCTTGCGCGCGCCGAGCGAGGTGATGACGATGGGCACCTTGTAGCGCACGCACAGTTCCAGGTCGTGCTCCAGGCGGTCGTTGGACTTGTGCACGATCTGGTTCACCGCGAACGGGGCGGACGGACGGTCCGGGTGCCTGGCGTCGTGCTCGGCCAGATCCGTGGTGATGCGGTCCAGCCATACCTCGAGCTTCTCGGCCGGGCGTGCGTTCAGCGCCGGGAACGAGCCGACCACGCCGGCCTTGCACTGGGCGATCACGAGGTCGGGATTGGAAATGATGAACAGCGGCGAGCAGACGGCCGGCAGCGACAGGTTCTGGAGCAGGGCGGGAAGGGCCATGATGGGATTCCTCTGATCTCTAATAGATGGGGCGTGGAAATACGAGTCGCTCAGGCGCCCCGCAAGATGTGTTTCTGGGCGCCGAGGCGGGCGCCCATGGCCTCGCCCAGCGCCTGCAATGCGCTCAGCGGGCGCACCATGACTTCGAATTCGACGATCTTGCCGGTGGCATCGAAACGGATCATGTCGATGCCCTTCAGCGCCTTGCCGGCCACATTGGCACTGAATTCGAGCACCACGCTCGCCTGGTCGTCGCCGACGAAGCTGCGGTGGTAGCGGAAGTCCTCGAAGACCTCGTTCACCGTGGTCAGCACCAGCTGGATGGCGGCGCGGCCTGGGTAGGGCGTGTGCGCCACGGGTGAACGAAACACCACTTCGTCGGCGACGATGCTATCGAGCGCGTCCATATTGTGGGTGGCGATCATCGTGTGCCACGTGTCCAGCGATTGCGCCGCGGCGGGCGCGAGTGAGAGGTTTCGCATCGGGTCTCCTCCGATCACGTCGAAAGTCGTAGTGGAATCTGCTCTATGCAACTGGTTGCATAGTGAGTGGCAAGGTATCACGACGCGGAGGCGTTTTGCAAGCGGCAGGCAGCTTCGTGTGCCGGGTTGTCTACAATGCACGCATCGCCGTTTTTCGCGGCGCGTCATCCAGGAGCACTCTTGACCACGCTTTCCGGGGCCGACCCGCAGCCCGATGCCCTGTTCGATGCCGACCTCGACGCCTGGCGCCGTCAACCCGAGCGCGCGTTCGATGGCTGGCTGGCCAGCCATGGTTTCCGGCACGGCACCGCCGTCGTCTATCGGGCGATGTGGGGCAAGCTGCTGCGCTGGTCCGGCGAGCAGGGCTTGCCGCCGCTGACGTGGTCGGCGGGGCAGATCGGCGCGTTTCTCGATGCCCAGGACCTGCACAAGCGCCATCGTTATCGTTATGCGCGGCTGATCGAGCGCGTGTTCCACCATCTCTCGCTGCTGCAACAGAACTTGCACAATCCCGCGAGTCAGGCGGTGAAGAATCATCTGACGGAGGGGGATAACGACCCCACGGCCTTCCTGCTGCCGGGCGAGCGCGATCTGCTGGTGGCGCGCGTGCTGTCGCCCGATGGGCTCGAGCGGCCGGACCTGTCGCGCGGCATTTCGCCTACGCAGTGGAAGCGCGCGCGCGACGTGGCGCTGATCGCCGTGCTGCTGGGTGGCGGCCTGAAGGTGGCAGAGGTGCGCGCGCTGCGTGTGGAAACCATCGACGGCTTGGAGGAAGGGGCTGGCGATGGTGGAGAGGGCGCCGCGCTGGCCCTGCGCATGGTGCGCCCGGACAACGGTCGCGCCTATACCGTGCCGCTGTTCCCGTTCGCCGAGGTGCCGCTGCGCCACTGGCTGGCGCTGCGCGCGGCCGCCGGCACGCTCGGCGAACTGGTCTTCCCGGCGATGGCCAATGGCCGGCCGATGCATGCGGCTTCGATCTACCGTCGCGTGGAGCTTCTATTAGAAGAGGCCGGCGTGCTGGCCGGGCGGCGCGAGCGGGCGTCGCCGCAGACCCTGCGCAATACGTGCGGTGCGATGCACTTCGATGCCGGTACTGCACCGGCCAAGGTGGCCCAGGTGCTCGGCATGCGCGATCTGGAGTCCGGCTGGCGGCTGCACGCCGCCTATGAGGCGTGGCAGGCACGTGCCGGCCTGCCGCCGACCCGGTCCGCCGCGCCTCAGCCGTCTTGACGATGGCGCTGTGACGCAGCCGTGATATGTTGGGCGTAACCCGCGCCGGCTATGATGAGCGCCCCGCGCAAATGCGCCCGATCCGGCGCGTGGCATCGCCCCCGAATTCCTATTTCTGACCCTGATCCCTTTCCATGGCTGAGACCTTACTGCTGACCGGTGCCACCGGCTATATTGCTTCCCACACTTGGGTGGCACTGCACGAAGCAGGCTACAACGTTGTCGGTATCGATAATCTCTGTAACAGCAACCGTGCAGTTGTCGAACGCCTGGCGCAGATTACCGGCGCGACGCCCAATTTCGTCGAAGGCGACGTGCGTGACCGCGCGCTGCTGGACAAGCTGTTCGCCGAACACAAGATTTCCGGCGCGATCCATTTTGCCGCGCTGAAGGCGGTGGGCGAGTCGGTGAGCCAGCCGATCGAGTATTACAGCAACAATCTCAACGGATTGTTGACGCTTTGCGCGGCGATGCAGTCGGCCAACGTGAAACAACTGGTATTCAGTTCGTCGGCCACGGTTTACGGGAATCCGCATGCCGTGCCGATCCTCGAGGATTTTCCGCTGTCCGCGACCAATCCGTACGGCCAGACCAAGCTGATGGGCGAGCAGATTCTGCGCGATATCGAGATTTCGGATGCGAGTTGGCGAATCGGATATCTCCGGTATTTCAATCCGGGTGGTGCCCATGACAGCGGGCTGATTGGCGAGGACCCGGGCGGCATTCCCAACAACCTGATGCCCTATGTGGCCCAGGTGGCGGGTGGCCGCCGGCAGAAACTGAGCGTCTATGGCGGCGACTACCCCACCGTGGATGGCACCGGCGTGCGCGACTATATCCACGTCTGCGACCTGGCCGACGGCCATGTGGCTGCGCTGAAATACTTGCGCGAGCAGCCGCGCGGCATGACCGTGAACCTTGGCACCGGCCGTGGCTACAGCGTCCTGGAGGTGGTGAAGGCTTACGAACGTGCGAGCGGCCGGCCTGTTCCTTATGAAATCGTGGCGCGGCGGCCCGGCGATATCGCTTCCTGCTATGCCGATCCGGCGCTTGCCCAGGAGCTGCTTGGCTGGCGCGCCCAGCATGACATCGACCGCATGTGTGAGGACTCGTGGCGCTGGCAGTCAATGAATCCGAACGGGTTTGCCGGCTGAGCGATGACGGGGTGCGTACCCGTTTCTGCGGCAGCGGGATAACCGACGCGCAATAAAAAACCGGGCCAAGGCCCGGTTTTTTATTGGTGCGGTGACGCGGCGATCAGCGGATCAGGAAATCTTCCACCGTTTTGCCGTTGGCCAGGGCCTGGGTCAGCCAGCCCGGGCGCTTGCCGCGGCCGGTCCAGGTATTGCCGGCGCTGTCGCGATAGCGCACCGGCACCTTGCGCGCGGCCTTCTTGCTGGCCACGGCCTTGCCGCTGCCAAATCCGAGATCGTCGGCGGTCAGGCCATATTGTTCGATTTTTTCGCGAATATCGGCAATCACAGTCGCCTGCTCGCGCGACTTGATCTCTTCCGCCTGCTTCTGCAGTTCGCTGATTTTCTGAACGATTTCCTGATAGGTCGCCATTTCCAAGCCTCTATTTATAGATGGGTCCGCGAATTGTCGAGGGCATTATAACCGCTGCACCCCGCCCTGCAAATCCCTTTTCCGCGCCAGGGGCCAATTTGCGAAAAGTCTCAAATCACTTAATCCCCTGAACTTTTATCAGGGAGGGCTGTCGCCGCCGGCATTTGCCGGGGCAATCGAGTAACGCCAGCGCGAATACCCGGGTGGTCAGGATAACCATCGATTCGGCACGGCAGCGCGCGGCCCGTAGATGCAAAACGGCGCGATATTCGGCGGACGCTGAACTGGCCTGCCGACGCGTTTCGGATTCTGCCGCATTTGAGACGATTCGCCTGTTTGAGTCGGCCGTTTTGCGCAGTGCATCCGGGGCATATGTGCGGTGTATGCCACCGCATTTTGCGCATTTGCCTCGGGTGCCTTATCCGCACAGTGAATTCGATTTGCCGGTTGCCTCAAGGATGGTTGAGACCGCGCCGTTATCGTGTCTTGAGCAGGCTGCCAGGGGTGTCCGCCTGCCGGACCGGTGCCGGGAGGGCGCCGGGTTTCCTCCTATTCATTCAGCGAATCATGTCCTTTCACAACGATATTCAGATCAAGACCCTTTTGCGGGGCGCCATGGTCGTGCTCACCGCCATCCTGCTGCTGGTGGGCGGGGCCGGGCTGCATGGCATCTCGCAAACCAATGATGCGCTGAAGGAAACCTATTCGAACCAGCTTGCCTCGGCGCTTGCGCTGAGCGAGGCGATGCTGGGCACCACCCGCGTGCGCCTGGCGCTGGACCGTGGCGTCATGCCCGGCAGCGAAAGCGACGACATGAAGAAGAACGTGGACCGCTCCATGATCTTCGTCGAGTCGTCCAACGCCGGCTGGAAGCGCTATTCGGCGCTGCCCCAGGGCGATGAGGAAAAGGCGCTCGCCACCCCGCTGGGCGTCGCGCGCCAGGCTTTCTTCGAGAAGGGCGTGACGCCGCTCCAGCAGGCGCTGGTCGCCGGTAACCGCGAAGAGTCCCTGCGCCTGGCCCGCGACGTGCTGCCCGACCTCCAGCGCACGATGGCCACGGCCCACGAGAAGCTCGAGAAATTCCAGATGAACGTGGCCAAGGGCAGCTTCGAAGGCGCCCAGGCCCGTTTTGAGAGCATTCGCCTGTTGTCGATCGTCCTGATTGTGGCCGGAACCGTCGTTGCCATCCTGGCGGCCGTGATGCTGCAACGTGCGATCGTGCGCCCGGTGGAGGAAGCGCTCGACGTGTTCGAGCGCATGGCGCGCGGTGACCTGACCTCGCGCATCGTCAGCATGTCGAAGAACGAGATCGGCCGGATGATGCAGGCGCTGGCGAAGATGCAGGAGAGCCTGTCGGGCATCGTCGCCGAAGTGCGCGGCGGTACCGATTCGATTGCCTCGGCCACGCAGCAGATTGCCGCCGGCAACACCGACCTGTCGCAGCGCACCGAGGAACAGGCGTCGTCGCTGGAGCAGACCGCGGCGAGCATGGAGGAGCTGACCACGGTGGTGCGCCAGAACGCCGACAACGCGCGCCAGGCTGGCGTGCTGGCTGGCGAGGCGTCGCAGATCGCCATGAAGGGTGGCGACGTGGTGGGCCGCGTGGTGGATACGATGAACGAGATCAACGGCGCCTCGCGCAAGGTGGTCGAGATCATCGGCGTGATTGAAGGCATCGCCTTCCAGACCAACATCCTGGCGCTGAATGCCGCCGTGGAAGCGGCGCGGGCCGGTGAACAGGGCCGTGGCTTTGCCGTGGTGGCCGGCGAGGTGCGCAGCCTGGCGCAGCGCAGCGCCAACGCCGCCAAGGAAATCGAGACGCTGATCGGCGAATCGGGCCAGCGCGTGGAAAGCGGTACGCGTCTGGTGGCCGAGGCCGGCCAGACCATGGGCGAGATCGTCCAGGCGGTGCGTCGCGTGACGGACATCATGAACGAGATCGGCGCGGCGTCGCAGGAGCAGACCACCGGCATCGAGCAGGTGAATCAGGCGGTGAACCAGATGGACCAGGTGACGCAGCAGAACGCGGCGCTGGTCGAGGAAGCGGCGGCTGCCGCCGGTGCGCTCGAGGAACAGGCGCAGAAGCTCAAGAACGTGGTGTCGGTGTTCACGCTGGGTGGCGAGGACGGTCGTCGCGCCGCCGCGCCGGCCCCGGTGCATGCCGCGCCGAAGCTGGCCATGTCGTCGCCCGCGTCGGGCCCGGCACGCGCTGCCGCCCGCCCCGCCAGCGCACGGCCGCCGGTGGTGCGCAAGTCACGCGAGTCGCAGCTGGTGCGCCCGCAGTTGTCGGCGTCGGGGGCGGCCCCTGCCTCGCGCGCGGACGACGACTGGGCCGCGTTCTGATCGCCCAATCATCGTTTGAAGTAAGCGCTTGACTGTTCCCATGGCGGAGACACGATGCCGTGATACGGGCCGCCCGATGGCCCGCATCGAGGGTATGCCGGCATCCGTGCCCGCCACAAACGCGCCGCCCCCATGACTGCCACGACTTACAGCCTCCTGATGCTTGCGTCCGTGCTCGGCCTTGCCGCCGCGCGCGCGCGCCGCACGGCATCGGGCGACCGCACGCCGGGCCGCAAGGCCGCGCGCAGCCTGACGTGGTCGGCGGCATTGATGTCGCAGGCCACGCTCGGCATGCCGGTCTGGGTGGCCATCGCCTCCGGCACGCTCACCGCCGCCAATGACGGCGTGAAGATGGCCGCCACGTTCGTGGCGACGCTGGCGGCGACGGCCATCGTCGCGCAAGTGATTCCGCCCATCTTCCATTGGCTCCGCCAAGGCCGACGCGGCTGGGGTGTGGCCGTGGCGCTGGCGATGGCGTCCGGCGCCGGCCTGGTGGCCGTGGCTGGCGCGCGCCTGGGAGGCGTGTGCGGCGGCACGGGCTTGAGCGCCCGCGCCTGCGTGGAAGCGACCGGGCTGCCCGCACCGGCCTGGCTGGCCGGCGGGTTGGCGCTGCTCTGCGCGGCGATGTTCGCGGTGCACCGCGCGCAGTCGCGCGGCTGGCTGCCGGCTGGCGTCGAGCCGGTTCTGGCGGGCGATGGCATCGACGAACTGCCTGCCGGCATGGTCTCGCGCCAGGAGCAGCGGGCAGGGCGGCGCGGCCTGTCGCGCATTCCCGGCCTGACCGTGCGGCCCGCCGCGCGTGGACAGGCACCAGTCGGCGAGTACAGCGTGACGACCGACCTCCCGGACCGCAACGCGTTCGCGCGGTGGCTCGACCAGACCATCGCCCATGCGCGGCTCTCCGACACCGGCTGCGCGGTGCTGCTGATCCATATCGCCGATTTCCGCGAGGTGGACGAAGTATTCGAGGTGCGCGCCGACGACATCCTCGCCCAGGATGCCGGCGCGCTGGCGCAGGCCGCGCTGGAGCCGCACGACTTCCTGGCCCGACTGGCGCGCGACGAATTCGCCGTGGGCGTGCCGGCACTGGTGCAACACAGCCGGGCGCATGAACTGGGCTCGCGCGTGCTCGGCTCGCTGGCGGAGTTCGTGGCGGCGCGGGGCTTGCAGATGCAGATCGGCGTGAATATCGGCATCGCCATCTATCCGCGCGACGCGCAGACCTCCGAGGCGCTGATGCAGGCCGCCCGCGTGAGCCTGGCGGAGGCGCGCGAGAGCGGCTCCAACCAGGTGCGCGTGTTCAATTCCGCCGCCGGCGAGCGCGCGCGCCGTATGCGCGTGATCCGGCGCGACCTCTGGCTGGCCATCCAGGACGACGGCCTGCGGCTGATGTACCAGCCCAAGTTCGATGTGAAGACCCGCCGCGTGGTGGGCGCCGAGGCGTTGTGCCGCTGGCGCCATCCCACGCTGGGCGCGGTCAATCCGGCCGAATTCATCATGGTGGCCGAGCAGTCGGGCCAGATCGACAAGCTCGACGACTGGGTGATCGCCACGGTCTGCGCGCAGGTGCGCCAGTGGCACGATGCCGGGCTGCCCATCGTGCCGGTGGCGATCAATGTGTCCGGGTTGCGTTTCGCGAGCCGGAATTTCCCGCAGTACCTGCTGGAACAGATCCACCAGCACGACATTCCGCCTTCGGCCATCACGCTGGAGATTACCGAGACGGCGGCGATGAAGGACATCGGCAAGTCGCTGGAGACGCTGGCGGAACTGCAGGCGCTGGGCATTCAGGTGGCGCTGGACGACTTCGGCAGCGGCTATTCAAGCCTGGGTTACCTGAAGCGGCTGCGCGTAGGCACGCTCAAGATCGACCGGACGCTGATCGGCGGGCTCGATACGGACCCGCAGGGCCGCGCGATCGTCGGCTCCATGGTGGCGCTGGCGCACGAACTGCGCATGAAGGTGGTGGCGGAGGGCGTGGAGTCGAACTCGCAGCTGGACATCCTGCACGGCATGGGCTGCGACGAAGTGCAGGGCTTCCTGATGGCGCTGCCGCTGGAGCCGTCGGCGTTCGCCGACACCCTGCACGGCGCTGAACCGCTGCGCGCCTGACCTCGCGCCGGGATCCCCGGATTAGAAGTTTTCCTCTAATCGACGCGTTGTTGCCTCAAATCCGGGCACGAACGGGTCGATATGCTGAAGACAGGCAGTGGCACGCGTACCGCGTGCACACGGCTGGCCCGTCCGTCGCCAGCAGCCTGGGCGCGCGCGCGCCTCTTGCACGCACGCAGGCGGACCAACTTTTACCCCGGAGTCCCCCCATGTCCCTCCCGAGCATTCTCGTCGTCGACGATTCGCCTTCCCTTCGCCGCATGATCGGCGCCTGCCTGCGGGCTGGCGGCTACACGGTGACGGAGGCCGCCGACGGCAAGGAGGCCCACGAGGTGGCGCTGGAAGGGCGCTTCGGGATGCTGGTGACCGATCAGGTGATGCCCGGCATGGACGGCCTGGCGCTGATCCGCGCGCTGCGGGCGCTGCCGGACTATGCCGGCGTGCCGATCCTGATGCTTTCCACCGAGCACGACGACCGCATCCGCGATCAGGCCCGCGAGGCCGGCGCGTCCGGTTTCCTGGCCAAGCCGTTCGATCCGGAAGAGTTGATGGCGTCGGTGGAAGCCTTGCTGGACCTGCCGACCCCTCCCACGGAGGGGTAATGTCGCGGGCCATGTCGCCCTTCATTCACCCCGTTTGCTGCCGTAAATACTGGAGGGCCATAGCAGGTGTCCGGCGCGCGCCGGCTGCCTCTGGCCGCATATTGTGGGTCGCAAATCGCGGGTCGCCACAAGCCAAGGGGCACGGAACCCCGGCCTCGACCCATCCAGCCAGCGGGGGCAACCATGAATACGAGCATCAACAAGGCAGACGGCGCGGGTGAAGAATTCCTCGCGTTCCGCCTCGGTCGCGAAGAATACGGCATCGACATCCTGAAGGTGCAGGAGATTCGCGGCTACGAATCGGTGACGCAGATCGCCAACGCGCCCGCCTATCTGAAGGGCGTGATCAACCTGCGCGGCATCATCGTTCCCATCATCGACCTGCGCATCAAGTTCAATCAGGCCGAGGTCAGCTACGACCAGTACACCGTGGTGATCATCGTTGATCTCCATCAACGCACCACCGGCATCGTGGTTGACGGCGTGTCAGACGTGCTGACGCTGGCGCCGGCGCAGATCAAGCCCGCCCCGGCACTCTCCGGCGGCGTGGACACCGAATACATCCGCGGGCTGGGCTCGCTCGAAGGCCGCATGCTGATCCTGGCGGACATCGAGAAGTTGATGAACATCGACGACCTCGCCGCCATCGACGCCGCGGCCAGCAGCCACTGATCCCCACTTCACACCGGCCCACGGCGCGTACGCCTGACAAAGCGCGCTGGCGCCCACGGCTTTCACGCAGCAACGAGACATGCGCAACAACCAGCCTGTAACCCAACGCGAGCACCTGCTCTCGCCGAACGACTACCTGATTTCGCGAACCGATCTCAAGGGACGGATCACGTTCGCGAACCGGGCGTTCATCGAGACCAGCGGCTTCACGGCGGAGGAGCTGCTTGGCGCGGCGCATAACCTCGTGCGCCATCCCGACATGCCGCCGGAAGCGTTCGCCGATCTCTGGCGCGCCCTGGAGGCCGGCCAGTCCTGGACCGGCGTGGTCAAGAACCGCCGCAAGGACGGCGACCACTACTGGGTGCTGGCCACCGTCACGCCCACGCGCGTGGCAGATCGTGTGGTGGGCTACACCTCGGTCCGGGCGATGGCCAGCCGGGAGCAGATCGACGCCACCGCCGCGCTGTACCAGCGCTTCCGGGAGAACCGGGCGCGCGGGCTGGCGATTCGCGATGGCGCGGTGGTGCGCACGGGCCTCGCCGGGCTGCTGGGCCGCCTGACGCGCGTGGACCTCAAGCGCCGCATCCTCTGGGCCCAGCTGGCCGGACTGGTCTGGTTCCTGGCGGCTGCGGGCGGCGCGCACTGGCTCGCGCCGGAGGCCGCTGCGCAACTGTGGCCGTGGCTGTGGGGCGCCTTCGGGCTGGCCGTGCTGTCCTCGTTCGCGGCGGGCTCGATGCTGGTGACGCGGGTGGAGCGCCCGGTCGGCGAGATGCTCGACTTCGCCCTGCGCATGGGCGCGGGCGACCTGACCACTGGCTTCGACCACGAATCGAACGATGAAATCGGCGCGCTGGCGCGGGCCATGCGCACGATGCAGCGCAGCCTGCTGTCCGTGGTGCACGACATCCACGAAGGCATGGCGAGCATTTCCACGGCCACGCACGAGGTGGCGGCCGGCAACAACGACCTGTCGCAGCGTACCGAGCAGCAGGCGGCCTCGCTCGAAGAGACCGCCTCGAGCATGGAGCAGCTGACCAGCACGGTCCGCCAGAACGCGGACAACGCCCGCCAGGCAACCGGACTGGCCGCCAATGCCTCGGACACCGCCGTGCGCGGCGGTGACGCCGTGGGCCGCGTGGTGCAGACGATGGACGAGATCAACGAAGCCTCGCGCAAGATCGTCGACATCATCGGCGTGATCGAAGGCATCGCCTTCCAGACCAACATCCTGGCCCTGAATGCCGCCGTGGAAGCGGCGCGGGCCGGGGAGCAGGGTCGGGGGTTTGCCGTGGTGGCGGGCGAGGTGCGCAGCCTGGCGCAGCGCAGCGCCAACGCGGCCAAGGAAATCAAGGGCCTGATCGGCGACACCGTGGCGCGCGTGGAGAACGGCGCGGCGCAGGTGAGCGACGCAGGCGCGACCATGGACGAGATCGTGCAGGCCGTGCGCCGCGTGACCGACATCATGGGCGAGATCAGTTCGGCATCGGCGGAGCAGAGTTCTGGCATCGAACAGGTGAACCAGGCCGTGGCGCAGATGGACGAGGTGACGCAGCAGAACGCTGCGCTGGTGGAGCAGGCCGCTGCCGCGGCCGGCGCACTGGAAGAACAGGCCAACCGGTTGCGCGAGTCGGTATCCACCTTCCGCGTCAGCATGCAGGCCGAAGTCCGGCCGGCGCGCCCGCGCAAGGGCTTGCCGGCGCCGGAAGTGGGAAGCGGAGCCGGGTACGCAAGTATCTGAACGTCAAGACGCCGCGGGCACAACGTGGCGCCAGGAACGGGGTAAGAGCGGCCTAGCGGCCGCGATAACAACGCGGGAGGCGGCAACCGATGCCCATCCCGGTCTTTTTTGACAGAAGGGGGTAGTTCTATGCAGTGGTTCAATCAACTGCGCGTTACGACCAGGCTTATTGCCGGCTTCCTGGTCGTTTCCGTGATCGGCGCCATCATCGGCCTGCTGGGCGTTGTCAATATGGGGCGCATGGCGGAATGGACCGGCAAGATCTACAACAGCGATCTGCAGGCCCTGAAGGCCGTGCAGGACGGCAATATCAACCTCGTCTACGCCAGCCGCTCGCAGATCGCGCTGCTGTCCGCCTCGACGATGGGCGAGCGCGCCACCGAGCGCGAGACCATCGAGAAATCGCTGGCCGCCATGGAAGCGCGCGTGAAGGCCGCCAAGGACTCGTTCACCTCGCCGGAAGGCCAGGCGATGGTCAAGCAGTATGAAACGCTGGTGCCGGCCTTCCGTGAACGCATGGAGAAGTACGTGGCGCTGGTCGGCAAGCAGCCGCTGGACACGTCGCAGTTCGAATCCACCGTGTTCACCGAGAGCGCGGACCTGCTCAAGGACAGCCGCGCGCTGGAAGACGTGCTGTTCAAGATGGTCAAGCGCCGCGACGAGCGCGCCAAGCTCAACATGGACGAATCGACCAGCGTCTATAACAGCTCGCGCGTGCTGATGCTGATCCTGGTGGTCGGCGGTCTGGCGCTTTCCGTGCTGCTGGGCTGGTTCCTGGCGCGTCAGCTGTCGAAGCAGCTGGGCGGGGAGCCCGATTACGCAGCGTCGATCGCCTCGCAGATCGCGGATGGCGACTTCTCGGGCAAGGTGGCGCTGCGCAACGGCGACCGTGGCAGCCTGCTGCTGGCGATGAGCCAGATGCAGGAGCAGCTGTCGTCGATGGTGCGCGAGTTCAAGGAATCGGCGGAATCGATTGGCACGGCATCGCGCGAGATCGCGGCCGGCAACAACGACCTGTCGCAGCGTACCGAGCAGCAGGCGGCCTCGCTCGAGGAAACCGCATCGAGCATGGAAGAGCTGACCAGCACGGTCCGCCAGAACGCCGACAACGCGCGTCAGGCCAGCGGGCTGGCCGCCAATGCCTCGGAGACCGCCGTGCGCGGTGGCGAGGTGGTGGGTCGCGTGGTGAAGACGATGGACGAGATCAACGAGGCCTCGCGCAAGATCGTCGACATCATCGGCGTGATCGAAGGCATCGCCTTCCAGACCAACATCCTGGCGCTGAACGCCGCCGTGGAAGCGGCGCGTGCCGGCGAACAGGGCCGCGGCTTTGCCGTGGTGGCTGGCGAGGTGCGCAGCCTGGCGCAGCGTAGCGCCAATGCGGCCAAGGAAATCAAGGGCCTGATCGGCGACACCGTGGCGCGCGTGGACAACGGCGCAGCGCTGGTGGGCCAGGCGGGCACGACCATGGGCGAGATCGTCCAGGCCGTGAAGCGCGTGACCGACATCATGGGCGAGATCAGCGCGGCCTCCGCCGAGCAAAGCTCGGGCATCGAACAGGTGAACCAGGCCGTGGCGCAGATGGACGAGGTGACGCAGCAGAATGCGGCGCTCGTGGAGCAGGCCGCTGCGGCGGCCGGCTCGCTGCAGGATCAGGCGTCGAAGCTCCAGGATTCGGTGTCGGGCTACAAGCTGTCGCATGACGATGTGGCGCCGTCGGCGCCCGCGCTTGGCCTGTCGGCCGCCCCTGCGGCGCGTTCGGCGGTCCGGCCCGGCGTCAAGGCGGTGACCTCGGCGCTGAAGGGTGCCAAGGCCCGTGGCGCGCGTAACAAGGCCGCTGGCACGGCGCTGGTCGTGGCCGGTGCCGGTGCGGCGGCAGCGGAAGCCGCCGACGACACGGCAGCGACCGAGCCGAAGCTGTTGCGTCCGTCCGCCACGGCGGCCGGTAATGGATCCGACAACGGCGACTGGAGCGCATTCTGACCGGCGCCACGCCGCTCTGATTGCCGTGCCCAGTCGCGCCGTGCGCCCCGGCTGCAGCGTTGTAAAAGCTGCGCCGGGGCGCGTTTGCATGCGATGACATCATGACTACCGATATCAACCTGTCGCTGTCGGCCGAAGCCACGGCAAGGCTGCGCGCGGACTTCGACGCCTTTGTAAAAGTTTCCACCGGCATCGATCCGCAGTTCGTGCCGCCCGCGTTCGACGACTTCCTGCGGGCGCGGCTGATGCAGCAGGACGGCCCGCTGACCGAGCGCGCCGTGATGCGGCTGCTGGCCAGCGGCGAGTACGGCTGGGCCAAGAAGGTCTTCGACAAGCAGCTCCCCAACGCGCTGGCGGCGCTGATGCGCGACGCGCAGCGCTTCGGCTTCGGCCTGGCCATCCAGCCCGACTGGACGCCGCAGCAGCGCGTGGAGCACGCGCGCGAGTGGGCCACGCAGATCCTCACCGAGGCCGGCGCCGACGCCGCCTTCACCGAAGCGCTGGCCGCGCAGATTTCTGCCTCCGCCATCGACATCCGCACGCTGGAGGAACGCATGCGCACCCCGGCGTGGCGGATATCCGACAGTCTTCGCCAACGCGCGTATGACGTCATGTACGCGTTGCAGACTGAGCAGAGCGAGGCGCTGGGCCGCAGCAAGGTGGGCGAGATGCGCGCGCTGCTGGGCCTTGCGTTGGAGTACGGCTCGGTCAGTGCCGATGAGGCCGCACGCATGCTCGAGCAAGTGGAGCGTGCGCGACCCCAGCTGTTCCGCGAGGCGCCTGACGACGTCTTCGCGCGGCTTGCCGCATGGTTGCGGCGCGTGTTTAGCCAAGGCGCGATGGTTCGTCAATAGTGGAATCTGCGGGGCGCTGTTTGGCCATGTCATGTCCACCGCACAAGGCGTGTATCCGTTTGGTACACGATGCGTTACGTGCTTGAGCACGCTTGATGTAAACCACAAGCAGGCGTGTGCTGGTGTTACAAATTCGGCGGGCCATGTCTTTTCCATGCGACATTTGCTGGACCCCAACTCAAGTAGGGATTGGCATTCCGGGCCGATTGCCGATATAAACGTAACAGTTTCACTTACACTCTGTAACAGATGTAACGTTTCTGAGAGAAGGTGTAACCGGGCGAAGTTCTTTCGTAGTACGTCGTACCCATCGAACACGCACTAAACGATCTGGTCGCCGGCAAGGGTCCTCACGGACACGAAGCTGGTAAGCGCCGGACAAGCGGTCGAAGGGTTTTGGTAGCGGGGAAAAATTGGAAAGCAGTGAAGTTCTCCAGGAGATCAGGGAGGTCAATCTCGCCTATCTTCTGCTCGCGCAAAGACTGGTGCGCGAAAACCAGGTGGAAGCCATGTTCAGGCTTGGCGTCAGCAAGGAAATTGCCGACATTCTTGCCAAACTGACCTCGGCGCAACTCGTCAAGCTGGCAGCATCGAACATGGTGCTGTGCCGTTTCCGCTTTGACGATCATGCGCTGCTGTCCACGCTCACCCACACGGCCAAGAGCCATGATATGCAGCAGATCCACGCTGCTATCCTGCTGGCCCGGCAACCTGTGGAGTCGCTCAATTGACCGCGCTCCTACAGGCCCAGCCGGCCCGCAGCTTTACGGCCACACCGGCACCTAACCGGAAAAGCGTCCTGCAGGACGCGAACCAGACCCAGCTCGCCATCGAGCTGATTGGCCTGGGCGCGCGCCTGCAGGTGCTGGAAGCCGAGACTACGCTCTCGCGCGACCGGTTGATCCGCCTCTACAAGGAGCTGCGGGGCGCCTCGCCGCCCAAGGGCATGCTCCCGTTCTCGACAGACTGGTTCACCACCTGGCTGCCGAATATCCATTCGTCCCTGTTCTTCTCCGCGTACCAGTTCATGGTGCAGGAAGGCGAGACGTCGGGCATTCGTGCAGTAGTGGCCGCTTACCGTCTGTACCTCGAGCACGTTTCGCTGCTGGGCGGCGAAATTGTCTTAAGTTTCACCCGTGCCTGGACGTTAGTACGGTTTTTCGAGAGCAATATGCTGCAGCTTTCCTCGTGCACATGTTGCGGCGGACAGTTCGTCACGCACGCTTATGAGCCGCACGCGAACTTCGTGTGCAGCCTGTGCCGTCCGCCGTCGCGTGCTGGGAAAGTGAAGAAGCTCTCGAAGGACGCCGCAGCCACGCAGACTGAAGCCTGATCCATCGGGCCAGACGTCCGCGCGGCAATCGGGCTCCCCGGGACGGGTGAGCGGTGACCCCGCTCGCCCCTACAGGATGCCCGTGCGTGCCTGACGCGTGTTTTTCAGACGGGGATCCGATCGTGCTAGTAGTTATTGGCTATGTCGTCGTGGTGGCATCGGTGCTGGGCGGTTATGCCATCACCGGCGGCCACATGGGCGCGCTTTATCAACCGGCGGAGCTCATCATTATCGGCGGTGCCGCCTTGGGCGCCTTCGTGAGCTCCAACAGCGGCAAGGCCATCAAGGCCACCATGAAGGCCATGCCGATGCTGCTGCGTGGCTCGAAGTACAACAAGGAGTTGTACCTCGACATCATGGCACTGCTGTACGTGCTGCTCTCCAAGGCCCGCCGCGAGGGCATCCTGTTCCTCGAGAAGGAAATCGCCGACCCGGCGGCCAGCAGCGTGTTCAGCCAGTATCCGCGCATCCTGGCCGATGCGGTGATGATGGAATTCCTCACCGACTATCTGCGCATGATGGTCAACGGCAACATGAACGCCTTCGAGATCGAGGCGCTCATGGACCACGAAATCGAAACGTACCGCCACGAGGCCGAGATTCCCGCCCATGCGCTGTCGCGCGTTGGCGACGGCCTGCCGGCCTTCGGCATCGTGGCCGCGGTGATGGGCGTGGTGCACGCACTGGCCTCGGCAGACCTGCCGCCGGCCGAGCTGGGCGCCCTCGTGGCCCACGCCATGGTCGGCACGTTCCTCGGCATTCTGCTGGCGTACGGCTTCGTCTCGCCGCTGGCCTCCCGCGTGGAGCACCAGGTGTCCGAGAGCGTGAAGATGTACGAGTGCATCAAGGTCACGCTGCTCGCCTCGCTCAATGGCTACGCGCCGCTGGTGGCGGTGGAATTCGGCCGCAAGGTCCTGTACTCCACGGTGCGGCCGTCGTTCCTCGAGCTCGATGACCACGTCCGCGAAGTCAAGAGCCTGACCTGACCGGAGAGACGTCATGAGCAGCGCCCAGGATCTGCGTCCGATCATCATCCGCAAGGCCAAGTCGCACGCCAAGCCGCATGGCAACCACAGCTGGAAGATTGCCTACGCCGACTTCATGACGGCGATGATGGCCTTCTTCATGGTGATGTGGCTGCTGAGCTCGGTCTCGCCGAAGACGCTGGAAGGCGTAGCGGAGTACTTCCGCACGCCGCTGAAGGTGGCGATTGCCGGCGGCGACAAGAGCAGCATGTCGAAGAGCGTCATTCCCGGCGGCGGCAAGGACGTGCAGGCCAAGGACGGCGAGGTGATGCGCGCGCAGACCAACGATCCGTCCGACGCCCAGCGCCGGCGCGACCAGATGGACACCGAGCGCCTGCGCGCCCTGAAGGGCCGTCTCGAACAGATCATCGAGAACAACCCGGTGCTGCGCCAGTTCCGTCCGCAGCTGCTGCTGGACATCACGAGCGAAGGGCTGCGCATCCAGATCCTGGATACGCAGAACCGGCCGATGTTCCGCACCGGCAGCGCCGCGGTGGAGCCGTACATGCGCACCATCCTGCGCGAGATCGGCCCGGTGCTGAACGAGATGCCGAACAAGGTGAGCCTGTCCGGCCACACCGACTCGGCCACGTACATGATGGGCGAGCGCGCGTACAGCAACTGGGAGCTGTCGGCGGACCGTGCCAACGCCTCCCGCCAGGAGCTGATTGCCGGCGGCATGCAGGAAGGCAAGGTGCTGCGCGTGCTGGGCCTGGCGGACACCATGCCGCTGGAGAAGAAAGACGTGCTGGCCCCGGTGAACCGCCGCATCAGCATCGTGGTGCTGAACAAGCGGGCCCAGGCGCAGTTCGAATCCGAAAACGCGAGCGCGGCCGAAGTGTCCGTGCAGGCGCAGAAGGGCCGTGCCGCAGAGGAGTTGCAGGCACAGGTGGAGCAGGCGCAGGCAGCATCCGCGCCGGCGGCCAGGCCGTCCGGCAGCGGCGCTGCAGGCAAGGGCAAGATCGAATGAGGCGTGCCGCCCGTCACAGGGCGGCACATCTTCCAGAGCAATTTAGCGAGTCAGGACGGTCATGTCTGTCGATATCGATATCACGCAGTTTTATCAGACCTTCTTTGAAGAGGCGGAAGAACTGCTCGTGGAAATGGAGCAGCTGCTGCTCGGGCTGGACATCGAGTCCCCCGATTCGGAAGAACTGAACGCCATTTTCCGTGCCGCGCACTCCATCAAGGGCGGCGCCGCCACCTTCGGCTTCGCGGCACTGACCGCGACCACCCATATTTTCGAGAACCTGCTTGACCGTACGCGTCGGCGGGAACTGGCCCTCAACCGGGTCATCATCGACACCTTTTTGGAAACCAAGGACGTGTTGCAAGATCAGCTCAACGCCTACCGCAACGGCACCGAACCCGATCCGGAAACGCTGGCGCGCATCTGCGCCGTCCTGCAGCAGCTGGCCGAGGAAGCCGGCGGCGAGCCGGGCCATGCGCCGGTGGCCGCTGCCGCTCCGGCCCCCGTGGCCGCCGCACCCGCTGCCGGTGGTGGCGCTGGTAACCTGAAGATCAGCCTGCTCAAGGTATCGGCCGGCGACCAGGCGCTGCTGCGCGAGGAAATCGCCAACCTGGGCGAGATCACCGGCCAGCAGGAAGCCGATGGCGACCTCGTCATCTGGCTGAACAGCCAGTGCAGCGCCGACGACATCATCGCGGTCTGCTGCTTCGTGATCGACGACAAGCAGATCACCGTAGAAACCGTGGCTGCTGGTGCTGCGCCGGCCGCCGCCGCAGCACCCGCCCCGGCCCCGGTGGCCGCGCCGGCACCTGTAGCCGCTGCGCCGGCCGCCGCCGCGCCTGCCAAGGACAAAGAAAAAGAGAAGGCCAAGCCGGCCGCCGGCGCCGCCGCGCCGGATTCCGGCTCGATCCGCGTGCCGACCGAGAAGGTCGACCAGATCATCAACCTCGTGGGCGAACTGGTCATCACGCAGTCGATGCTGGCACAGACCGCTTCGTCGCTGGACCCGGTGCTGTTCGACCGCCTGTTCTCGGGCATGGGCCAGCTGGAGCGCAATGCGCGTGACCTGCAGGAAGCGGTGATGTCCATCCGCATGATGCCGATGGACTACGTGTTCTCGCGCTTCCCGCGCCTGGTGCGCGACCTGGCCAGCAAGCTCGGCAAGCAGATCGACCTGGTCACGTTCGGCAAGGCGACGGAACTCGACAAGAGCCTGATCGAACGGATCATCGACCCGCTGACCCACCTGGTCCGTAACAGCCTGGATCACGGCATCGAGACCCCCGAAAAGCGCGTGGCCGCCGGCAAGGAGCCGACGGGCCAGCTGATCCTCTCCGCGCAGCACGCGGGCGGCAACATCGTCATCGAAGTGAGCGACGACGGTGGCGGCCTGAACCGCGAGCGCATCCTGGCCAAGGCGATCCAGAACGGCCTGCCGGTGTCCGAGAACATCAGCGACGAGGAAGTCTGGCAGCTGATCTTCGCGCCGGGCTTCTCGACGGCCGAGGTGGTCACCGATGTGTCCGGCCGCGGCGTGGGCATGGACGTGGTCAAGCGGAACATCCAGGAAATGGGCGGGCACGTGGAAATCGCGTCGCGCCCGGGCAATGGCACCACCACCCGCATCGTGCTGCCGCTGACGCTGGCGATTCTGGACGGCATGTCGGTGCGCGTGGGCGAGGAAACCTTCATCCTGCCGCTGAACTGCGTGATGGAGTCCCTGCAGCCGAAGTCCGAGGACGTGCACACCGCCGCCAACGGCGAGCGCGTGATGAACGTGCGTGGCGAATACCTGCCGCTGCTGGAGCTGCACAAGGTCTTCAACGTGACCGGCGCGCTGCAGGAGCCGACGCAGGGCATCGCCGTGATCCTGGCCGCCGAGGGCAAGCGCTTCGCGCTGCTGGTGGACCAGCTGATCGGCCAGCACCAGGTGGTGCTGAAGAACCTCGAAACGAACTATCGCAAGGTGCCCTGCATCTCGGCCGCCACGATCCTCGGCGACGGCAGCGTGGCGCTGATCGTGGACGTGGGCGCGCTGCAGCGCACCGGCGTGCGCCGCCAGGACGCGGTTGCACAGTAACTGACAGCATAGCGACAGCAAAGGAGCACTGACATGGCCGGCATCGGACACATCGATACCCAGGCGGGCGAAGCCTCTGGCCAGGAATACCTGGTCTTCACGCTCGGCACCGAGGAATACGGCATCGATATCCTGAAGGTGCAGGAGATCCGCAGTTACGAGACCGTCACCCGCATCGCGAACGCCCCCGGCTTCATCAAGGGCGTGACCAACCTGCGCGGCGTGATCGTCCCGATCGTGGACCTGCGCCTGAAGTTCGACCTCGGCAACGTGCGCTATGACCACCAGACCGTGGTGATCATCCTCAACGTGGCGGGCCGTGTGGTCGGCATCGTGGTGGATGGCGTCTCGGACGTGCTCACGCTGACCGGTGACGATATCAAGCCGGCGCCGGAGTTCGGCGTGTCGGTGTCGAACGAGCACCTGACCGGCCTCGGCTCGGTGGAAGGGCGCATGCTGATCCTGATCGATATCGAACGCATGATGACCAGTTCCGAGATGGAGCTGGTGGAAGCCGAACTGGCCTGATCGGGCCAGCCGGCAGATCGCCCCCGAAGTCTCATTAGATTTACCCGCCGCGACCCGGCACTCCACGAAGATACACACCATGACGCCGCTCCGTTCTTCCTCCAGCGCCATCGGGAAGCCAGGCGCGGTTGCCGCCCCCGCCGCGCCGGTGCTGGCGCCGCTGCGCGACGACATGCGTGACTTCCTGCTCACCGAGCATGATTTCGAGAAGGTGCGCGCGCTGATTCACAAGCGCGCGGGCATCTCGCTCGGCAGTCACAAGCGCGAGATGGTCTACAGCCGGCTCGCGCGGCGCCTGCGCTCGCTGGGGCTCGCCGATTTCGGCAGCTACCTGGCCCTGCTCGAGTCCGATGATCGCTCCCAGGAATGGGAGTTCTTCACCAACGCGCTGACCACGAACCTGACCTCGTTCTTCCGCGAGGCGCACCACTTCCCGCTGCTGGCCGAGCATGCCAAGAAGGTTGGCCGGCCCTACAGCGTGTGGTGCGCGGCGGCCTCGACGGGCGAGGAGCCGTACTCGATCGCCATCACCCTGGCCGAGGCACTCGGTGACCGCGCCGGTTCGGTGCTGGCCACCGACATCGACACACAGGTGCTGGCCAAGGCCCGCGCCGGCGTGTACACGGCCGAGCAGGTGGGTCGGCTCTCGCAGGAACGGCTGAAGCGCTTCTTCCTGAAGGGCACCGGCGCACGTTCGGGCTCGGTCAAGGTCAAGCCGGACCTGGCGTCGACGATCGCGTTCGAGCCGCTGAACCTGCTGGCGCCGGAATGGGGATTGCGCGAGAAGTTCGACGCCATCTTCTGCCGCAACGTGATGATCTACTTCGACAAGCCGACCCAGGGCCGCATCCTGGAACGGTTTGCCCCGTTGCTCAAGCCGAATGGCCTGCTGTTCGCCGGCCATTCCGAGAATTTCTCGTATGTCACGCGCGCGTTCCAGCTGCGTGGGCAGACGGTATACGAACTGGCCGGCAAGGGCGGCAGCGGAGGTGCATGATGCGTACGCCCCAGATGCCGGAAGCCATTGCCACGCGCAAGTATTTCGACCGCGAGTTCGGCAAGCAGGCCATCAAGCTGCTGCCGAACGAGTACTACGTGAGCGGCGAGGACGTGGTGCTGACCACGGTGCTCGGCTCTTGCGTGGCCGCCTGTATCCGTGACGAAGTGGCGGGCGTGGGCGGCATGAACCATTTCATGCTGCCGGACGACGAGAACGCCGGGCCGGACCGCATGCTGTCCGCCTCGATGCGCTACGGCTGCTACGCGCTGGAAGTGCTGATCAATGAACTCCTGAAGATGGGCGCCCGACGCGAGCGCCTGGAAGCCAAGGTTTTTGGCGGCGGCGCGGTGCTGGCGAACATGACGACCCTCAATATTGGGGATCGGAATGCCGATTTTGTATTGAAGTACCTGAAGACCGAAGAGATTCGACTGGCGGCGCAGGATCTGCGTGGCCCGCACGCGCGACGGGTGAGTTATTTCCCGCGCAGTGGCCTGGCGCTGGTGCGCCGGCTGACACGACAAGACGATACGGTAGGCGTGGAACGCGAGGAGCGTGCGCTGGCACGCGCGATTTCCACCTCCACGAAGGCGCCCGTACGAGGCGCAGTGGAATTGTTCACGCGGCAGGCTACGGCAAGGGTGCCGACCTGAAAATGAGACGTAGAGACCAGATATGACCGCCGCGAAGATCAAGGTGCTGTGCGTGGATGATTCCGCGCTTATCCGCAGCCTGATGACCGAGATCATCAACAGCCAGCCAGACATGGAAGTGGTGGGCACCGCCCCCGACCCGCTGGTGGCGCGCGACCTCATCAAGCGCCTGAACCCGGACGTGCTGACGCTGGACGTGGAAATGCCGCGCATGGACGGCCTCGACTTCCTCGAGCGCCTGATGCGCCTGCGGCCCATGCCGGTGCTGATGGTGTCGTCGCTGACCGAGCGCGGGTCCGAAATCACCATGCGCGCGCTGGAGCTGGGCGCGGTGGATTTCGTCACCAAGCCCAAGCTGGGCATCCGCGACGGGCTGATGGAGTACACGGACACCATCGCCGACAAGATCCGCGCGGCGTCGCGCGCCCGGGTGCGGGCCCCCCGCGCCGAGGGCGCGGCCGAAGGCGCCCCGCCGGCGCCGCTGCTGCGCACGCCGTTGCTGTCGACGGAAAAGCTGATCATCGTGGGCGCGTCCACGGGCGGCACCGAGGCCATCAAGGAATTCCTGATGCCGCTGCCGCCGGACTGCCCGGCCGTGATGATCGTCCAGCATATGCCGGCCGGCTTCACGAAGTCGTTCGCGCAACGGCTGAACGGCCTGTGCCGCATCACGGTCAAGGAGGCCGAGCACGGGGAGCGCGTGCTGCCGGGCTATGCGTACATCGCGCCGGGTGACTCGCACCTGTTGCTGGCGCGCAGCGGCGCCAACTACGTGGCGCACCTGTCGCAGGAAGCGCCGGTGAACCGGCACCGCCCGTCAGTCGACGTGCTGTTCGACTCCGCCGCCGTGCATGGCGGCAAGAACGTCACGGGCGTGATCCTGACCGGGATGGGCAAGGACGGCGCGCGCGGCATGCTGCGCATGCGCGAGGCCGGGTCCTACAACCTTGCGCAGGACGAGCAGTCCTGCATCGTGTTTGGCATGCCGAAGGAGGCCATCGCCACCGGCGGCGTGCATGAAGTAGTGCCCCTGCATTCGATGAGCCAGCGCGTCATGGCGCACCTGGCCACCTTCGGTGCGCGGGCGCAGCGCGTGTAGGGCACCGACCCTGGGCACGCGCCGGGCGCAGTTTTCGTATTTGTTATCCACAACCGTATTGGAGCCGTATAGTGGACAAGAACATCAAGATCCTCGTGGTCGACGACTTCCCGACCATGCGTCGGATCATCCGTAACCTGCTCAAGGAACTCGGTTTCACCAACGTGGAAGAAGCCGAGGACGGCGCCGCCGGCCTGGAGAAGGTGAAGGACGGCAGCTTCAATTTCGTCGTGTCCGACTGGAACATGCCGAACATGGACGGCCTGACCATGCTGCAGTCGATCCGCGCGATTCCCGAGATCGCCAAGACGCCGGTGCTGATGGTGACCGCCGAGGCCAAGAAGGAAAACATCATTGCTGCAGCGCAGGCTGGCGCCAATGGCTATGTGGTGAAGCCGTTCACCGCGGCGACGCTGGACGAGAAGATCACCAAGATCTTCGAGAAGCTGGGTCAGTAAGAGGGGCACGACATGTCGACGACTCAGACTTTCAGCAATGAATCAGCCGATCAGATCATCCATCGCATCGGCAACCTCACGCGGATGCTGCGCGATAACATGCGGGAGCTGGGGCTCGACAAGGAAATCGAGCGGGCCGCACAGGCCATTCCTGACGCGCGCGACCGCCTGAGCTACATCGCCGCCATGACCGAGCAGGCCGCCGAGCGTACGCTCACGGCCGTGGAACTGGCGCAGCCGCTGCAGGAAGACCTCGAAGCCCGCGCCAACGCGCTGGACAAGCGCTGGGACGCGTGGTTCGAGACGCCGGTGGAACTGGGCGATGCCCGGGCCCTGGTGCTCGACACGCGCGAGTTCCTGACCGAGGTGCCGCAGAAGGCCAAGGCCACGGGCAGCCACCTGCTCGAGATCATGATGGCCCAGGACTTCCAGGATCTGACGGGTCAGGTCATCAAGAAGATGATGGACATGATCCGCTCGCTGGAGCAGGAACTGCTGCAGGTACTGATCGACAACGTACCGGCCGATCGTCGCGTGGAAGCTCCGCCCACGCTGATGAACGGTCCGCAGATCAACCCCGAGGGCAAGGCCGACGTGGTGTCGGACCAGTCGCAGGTGGACGATCTGCTGGCAAGCCTGGGCTTCTGAAGCCACATCAGGTCATGGCAGGATGCAACGGGACAATCGCGTCGGGCGATTGTCCCGTTTGTTTTTGGAGACGGTCCCGCGAGCACATCGCCGCATTCGCTGGCAGAATGTGATCGCTCCCCGGCTTCGCGGTACCGAGCAGGTCCCGGGCCGGGTTTTTGTGTCGTATCACTGCTAGAGGATACTGTCGCCATGCCAGCCCGTTGCCGTACCGTCTTCGCCCGTCACGTCGTCCCGTTCGCCACGCTGGCCTTCGCCGGGGTCGCCTCCGCACAAACGCTGACGGTGCCGCAGGTCTCGCCCCAGGTTGACAGCACCTATACGCGCCTCGAGGCCTCGCCGGTGGTGAAGAAGCTGCTCGACGACGTGAAGGCAGACGACGCCCGCGCGCTGACCGAACTGAAGACGATGACGGAGATTCCCGCGCCGCCGTTCAAGGAGTCCGCGCGCGCGCAGTATTTCGTATCGCGCCTGAAGGCGCTGGGGCTGACCGATGCGCGCATCGACGCCGAGGGCAATGCCATCGGTATCCGCAAGGGCACTGGCAACGGGCCCAAGCTGCTGATCTCCGCCCACCTCGACACCGTGTTCCCGCAGGGCACCGACGTCACCGTGAAATCGCGCGACGGCAAGCTCTATGCGCCCGGTATCGGCGATGACACGCGCGGCCTGGCCGTGCTGCTGTCCTGGCTCAAGGTGCTCAACGAGAACAACGTCCGCACGGTGGGGGACATCGTGTTCGTGGGCAACGTCGGCGAGGAGGAACTCGGCAACCTGCGCGGCATGAAGGCAGTGTTCCGCGATCATCCCGATATCGACGGCATGATCGGCCTCGAACCGGGCACCGGCGAGCGCGTGCTGACGCAAGGCACCGGCAGCCATCGCTACGAAATTACGTTCCGTGGCCCGGGCGGCCATAGCTTCGGCGCGTTCGGCCTGCCGAGTGCCATCCACGCGATGGGCCGCGCGATCGGCAAGGTCAGCGATGTCCGCACGCCGACGGACCCCAAGACCACGTTCACGGTCGGCACGGTGGGGGGTGGCACATCGGTCAACGCCATTGCCGGAGATGCCAAGATGGCCATCGACATCCGCTCCAACGGCACGCCGGCCCTGCTCGAAACCGAGAAGCACATCATGTCCGCCATCGCATCGGGTGTGGCTGACGAGAACGGCCGCTGGTCGCCCACCAAGGGCAATGAGATCACCTTCCAGGCAAAGCAGATCGGCGACCGGCCGGCAGGCCAGACCGCCACGGACTCGGTCATCGTGCAGTCGGCCGTGCGCGTGATCAAGGCTAACAGCAAGGAAGCGCCCAGCCTGCGCGGCGGCAGCACCGATGCCAATGTGCCGATGTCGCTCGGCATTCCGGCGGTTATCCTCGGCAGCGGCGGCAAGTCGGGCGGTTCCCACTCGCGCGACGAATGGTTCGATCCGACCAATGCCCATGAGGGTGCGCAGTGGGCACTCACCACGGTGCTCGGGCTGGTCGGCGTGGAAGGCGTGAGCGAGCCCTTGCTCGCCAAGCGGCCGACGAAGTAGGGCGCTGCCCCGGATCGCTGTCAGGCGGGCAGTCCGAAGCGGGTGTCGAACGTCGATGCCACTTCGAGCCGCTGCTTCAGCAATCCGGATTTGAGGTAGAAGTCGGCGGTCTGCTGCTGGATGGCGACGAGGCTGGCATCGATCGGCTGCCATGTCGTATGGCGTCGCTCGAACTGCAGCCGCGCCGCCTCCGGCGAGATGCCGATGATGCGCGCCAGCGTGGCGGAGAACTCCGCCGCGTGTTCATAGGACCAGACCTGGGCGCGCACCACGCGCTGGAGGAAATCGGCCAGGACCGCGCGCTTGGCAGCGAGCGCCGCGTCGGTGGCGGCGAGATAGCTGAGCCCCGACCACAGGCCACGCCCGCTGACGAGTACCCGGGCATGGCCGCTGGTCTCCGCCATGGCCGTGTACGGTTCCCAGGTCGCCCACGCATCGACGGAGCCATTGGTCAGCGCGAGCTTGGTATCGGCTGGAGGGAGGAAGCGGATGTTGGCGTCCTCGGGTTTCAATCCGGCTGACGCCAATGCCTTCAGCGTCACGAAATGGCCAATCGAACCCCGGTTCGTGCCGATGCTCTTGCCTTTGAGGTCAGCCGCGGTCTTCAGCGGTGAATCGGGCCGCACGAGGATGGCGGTGCCATAAGGGTCCGACCGGTTGGCGCCAATCAGCTTGATCCGCGTCCCCGCCGCGAGTGCGAAGATCGCCGGCGCATCGCCAATCGGCCCGCAATCGACCGCCCCCGCATTGAGCGCCTCCGCCAGCGGCGCGGCGGCCGGGAACTCCGTCCACTGGATATCGTAGCCAATGCCCTTGAGTGCATCGGCGGATTCGAGCAGCGCCCGCAGGCCACCCTTCTGGTCCCCCGCCTTGAGGACAGGGCGCGACTGCCCACGCGCGGTGGAAATCAGCACAGGAGCGGCGGCAAGCATGGCGCCATAGCGCAGGAACTGGCGACGGGAAGCGGTCATCGGAATCCGTTCGAACAAGGCCGGACTGGCCAACAGTCCAAGACCCTACGCCGTGCCCCCGACGATGCGAACGAATGTTTTCGCGCTTTGTTATGCGGGGGCGGGAGCTTCCCGGAACGCCCCGGTCCCCTAGCCATCTCCCGCTACCGCCTAGCCGCCGGTGCGTTCTCCGCAAACGCCTTCACGTCCCGCAGCCGATCCACGATTTCGGCGATGTGTGGCCATTGCTCCAGTTCGATGCCCGCGCGCTCCGCGTTGATCGCTTGGGGGAAGAGGAAGATGTCGGCGATTGTCGGCGTGTTGCCGGCCACGTAGGGGCCGGTGCGGCGGGCGGCGAGGCGGGCTTCCACGGCGGTCAGGCCTTCCAGGATCCAGTGGCGGTTCCACGTCACCACGCCCGTCGCGCCCATCCCGGGCATCTTGCCGAGGTAGGCCGCCACGCGCGGTGGCACCAGCGCGTGGATTTCGCTGGCGATGGCCAGGGCGATCGAGCGGGAGAAGGCGCGGCCCGCGCCGTCCTTGGGCAGCAGCGGTGGCAGCGGGAAGCGCTCGTCGAGGTACTCCACGATGGCCAGCGACTGGGTCAGCAACTCGCCTTCGTCGGTCTGCAGCGCCGGCACCAGTCCTTGTGGATTGATGCCGAGGTAGTCCGCCTGCCGGTTCTCGGCACCGTCGCCCAGGATGCCGACGGTGACCATCTCGACCTGCACCCCCTTCATGGCCAGCGCGATACGCACGCGCGATGTGGCCGACGAAATCTCGTTCGCGTAAAGCTTCATGCTGAATCTCCTTGGATTGGCCGTCGGGTTACTGCGCCGGTGCCGCTGCCGCTGCCGGTACTGGCGCCGCTGCCGCGCCAGCCTTGGCTTCCTTCAGCAGCGTCTGGATGATCTGCTCGGACTTCTCGTAGTCCCCTTCGCCCACGTGGTAGTGCCGGATGCGCCCGTTCGCGTCGATGAAGTACAGCGCCGGCCAGTAGTTGTTCTGGAAGGCGCGCCAGATCTTGTAGTCGTTGTCGATGGCGATGGGGTAGGTGAGCTTGAACCGCTTCAGCGCGTCGCGGACGTTACCCACGTCCTTTTCGAACGGAAACTCGGGCGTATGCACGCCGATCACGGTCAGCCCCTGGTCCTTGTACTTCTCGGCCCAGCTGCGCACGTACGGCAGCGTATTGATGCAGTTGATGCACGAATAGGTCCAGAAATCGATCAGCACGACCCGGCCGCGCAGTTGCGCCATGTTCAGCGGAGGCGAGTTGAGCCAGGTCGTCGCGCCGTCCAGGGGGGGCGCCGGGGCGTCCGTGCGGGCGGCGCGGGCGTCGCTCAGGCCGGGAAACTGGCCGTTGGCCAGGCTGACGCCGACGGCGGCAAGCGCCGCCAGCGCCATGGCGCCAAAGGTGCGGCGCGTGAAGGAAGAGGGGGTGTTCATGGCAGTGCGCTCCGTTCGGGTGGTGTATGGTCGCTATCAGACACCGTGCGCGTGTACCGGATGTATCGCCCGCCGGCCGCCAGGTAAGGTATTGTCTGCCCGGCTTGGCCAGATACACTGGCATACAAAGGGAAGTGCAACCAATCGCCAGAGCGGGCAAACTCCGCTCATCGCCACTGAAATCTACCAAGAGCGCCGCCAGATGGACGCCCATATCGACCATATCCTTGTTGTTGACGACGACCGCGAAATCCGCGAGCTGGTGTCCACCTACCTGACCCGTAACGGGCTGCGGGTGACCATTGCGCCGGACGGCCGCCACATGCGGACCTTCCTGGAGTCGAACGTCGTCGACCTGATCGTGCTGGACATCATGATGCCCGGCGACGACGGCCTGACGCTGTGCCGCGAACTGCGCGCCGGGAAGCACAAGAGCACCCCGATCCTGATGCTGACCGCCCGCAGCGATGAGACAGACCGGATCATCGGCCTCGAAATGGGCGCCGACGACTACCTCGCCAAGCCGTTCGCCGCGCGCGAGCTGATGGCGCGGATCAAGGCGGTGCTGCGGCGCACCCGGATGCTTCCGCCCAATCTCCAGGTGTCCGAGGCGGGCCGGCTGCTCACTTTCGGCGACTGGCGTCTCGACACCACCGCCCGCCATCTGCTGGACAAGGACGGCACTGTCGTGGCCCTGAGCGGCGCCGAGTACCGGCTGTTGCGCGTGTTCGTCGACCATCCGCAGCGCGTGCTGAACCGTGACCAGCTGCTGAACCTGACGCAGGGCCGTGACGCCGAGCTGTTCGACCGCTCGATCGACCTGCTGGTCAGCCGCCTGCGCCAGCGGCTGGGCGATCACGCCCGCGAGCCGATCTACATCAAGACGGTGCGCAGCGAGGGCTACGTGCTGGCGATGCCCGTCGAGATCACCGAGGCACGCGAATGACCACGGCCGCCCTGGTAGCGCCGCAGTCGCGGGTGCGCTGGTGGCCCGGCACCCTGAGCGCACGGCTGTTCCTGATCCTGCTGGCGGGGCTGGTCATCGCCTATGCGATGTCGTTCACGGTGCTGTTCATGGAACGCTACGTCACCGCGCGCACGGTCATGCTGGGCACGCTGGAAAACGAAGTGGCCACTTCCATCGCCATTCTCGACCGCCTGCCCGCCGCCGAGCGCCCGGACTGGATCCACCGGCTGGACCGGCCGACGTACCGCTACGTCCTCGGCCCGGGCCTGCCGGGCGTGCCCGACATGACCATGCGCGCCAAGGACATCGCCAACAAGATCGAGGAGGCGGCTGGGCAGCGCTTCCCGGTCCGGGTCGAGATGATTCCGGGCGACGGCAAGCGCCTGCAGGCGCACCTGACACTGAGCGACGGCAGCCCGCTGACTATCGACGTCCATCCTGCCATGGCACCGCTGGCGCATTGGCTGCCCTATGTGATGGTGGCGCAACTCGCGCTGCTGGTGCTGTGCAGCTGGTTTGCGGTGCGGCAGGCCATCCGGCCGCTGGCGACGCTGGCCGATGCGGCGAACACGCTCGACCCGAACCAGACCACGCCGCGCATGAGCGAGACCGGCCCGAGCGAGGTGGCCCACGCGGCGGTGGCGTTCAACGCCATGCGCGACCGCATCGCCCATTTCGTGGAGGAGCGCGTGCGCATTCTCGCGGCCATCTCCCACGATCTGCAGACCCCCATCACGCGCATGAAGCTGCGTGCCGAGATGGCCGAGGAGTCTGTCGAGAAGGACAAGCTCATCAGCGACCTGTCCGAGATCGAGCGGCTCGTGCGCGAGGGGCTGGCCTATGCGCGCAGCACGCACGTCGATGGCGAGGCCGATACGCGTATCGACATCGGCTCGTTCCTGGAAAGCCTGGTCTACGACTATCAGGACACTGGCAAGGCCGTGACCATGGAGGAATGCGTGGGCGGGGCGATCGTCACGCGCCCGCATGCCCTGCGGCGCATCCTGACCAACCTGATCGACAACGCCCTGAAGTTCGGCGGCGCGGCCGAGATCGTCGCCCGGCGCGACGCCGATGGCGCCCTGCGGCTGATGGTGATGGATCGCGGCGCCGGCATCCCGGAGGAACAGCTCGATGCCGTGCTCCAGCCGTTCTATCGCGTGGAGGCCTCGCGGAACCGCGATACCGGCGGTAGCGGGCTGGGGCTGGCCATCGCGCAGCAACTGGCGCAGGCGCTCGGCGGCAAGCTGGCGCTGCGCAATCGCGAAGGCGGCGGACTCTCCGCGGAGGTGATCCTGCCTTGATGGCCTGATGCGCCGCGCGGGCGGCAGTTGCATCGTCCCCGCGCTTGCGATCCAATGGGCGCCTTCGCGTGATCACGCCCCTCACCTTGATGTCATCGATGAATGCCAATACAGAAATCCAGGCGCGGCCGCCGCTGCGCGCGCTGACGGCGCTGGAAGGCCGCGTGGTCGCTGTGCTGCTGGAGAAGCAGTACACCGTGCCGGACACCTATCCGCTCTCGCTCAATGCGCTGGCGTCGGGCTGCAACCAGAAGACCGCGCGGTCGCCGGTGATGAGCGTGTCGGAGGACGAGATCCTGACGGCCATCGACGGCCTGAAGTCGCTGAGTCTGGTGTTCGAGGGCAGCAGCAGCCGGGTGCCGCGCTTCGAGCAGAACATGGCCAAGGTGCTTGGCGTGCCGAGCCAGTCGGCGGCGCTGCTGTCCACGCTCCTGCTGCGCGGCCCGCAGACGGCGGCGGAGCTGCGCCTCAACACGGCGCGCCTGCACGCCTTCGCGGATATCTCGTCCGTGGAGGGCTTTCTCGATGAACTCGCCGAGCGCAATCCGGCCCTCGTTATCCGCCTGCCGCGCGCCCCGGGCGAGCGGGAGAGCCGCTGGATGCATCTGCTCTGCGGCGAGGTCAGCGTGGCAGACCTGGCGGCGCCGCGCGGGGCGTCGGCGCCGGAAGGCGGCTCGTCTTCGGAACTCGAAGCGCTGCGCATCAGCCAGCGCGAGCTGGCCGACAAGGTGGCGCGGCTGCAGGCCCTGGTCGAAGAGATGGCCGGGCAGCTCGGCATCGAGGTGGAACCCGGGCGGCTCGGCTAGCCTGCCACCTACCTCCGCCCACCCAGCCTCAGCTCCCCGCTAGATGGCAGTTGCGTTAAACCCGCCGCCCCGCCAACGTGGGGGTGTTGCGGGGAGGAATCAGTCCGCGCGCGCGGGCGCCGTTATCGGCACGGCGTAAAAGGTTCGATGCTATAAAGGGGCGTCGGCCGTCACACGGCCTTGTTTGCCTGCGCCCTTCCGGAATCCTCATGAGCCAGCCCAGTGGCGACATCCAGTCCGCCATGGTGCGACTGCTGTATCGACAGTCGCATGGGGTCCTGTTCGCCAACTTCGTGATTCCGGTGGCCATCGTGTACGCGCTGCGCCACAGCGCATACATCGGGCCGCTGCTGTGGTGGATGGCGATGGTCTATGCCGTCACGCTTGCGCGCATTCTGCTCTCGACGGTGTTCTATCGGCATGAGTCCAGCGCCACGCCGCGCGCCTGGGCTAACCGCTTCGCAGCGATGTCATGGGTATCGGCGGCGTTGTGGGGATGGGTCGGCTCGACCGCGCTGTTCCCGCCGGGCGCCGAGTGGACGGCTTTCGCCTGCATCGTCCTGGCCGGCATGACGTGCGGCGCCGTGCCGGCGCTGTCCGCGCAGCCACGCATCTACGTCGGCATGGTCTTGCTGATGAGCGGCCCGTTCATCGTCCATTGCGCGATGCGGCCGGAGCCTATCTACAACGTTTACGCAGCATTCGGGGTCGCCCTGGTCGTCGTGAACAGCTATTTCAGCCGCGTCACGTATCACACCCTGCTGACCGGGGTGAAGCTGCGCTTCGAGAATCTCGCCCTGATCGGCCAGCTCGAGCATGAGCGCGACCGGGCAACCGCGGCCGACATGGCCAAGACGCGCTTCCTGGCCGCCGCCAGCCACGACCTGCGCCAGCCGGTGCATGCGCTCGGGCTGCTTTCCGCCTCGCTGTCGGCGGTGGCGGAGCGTGGCGATGTCCGCGCCGATGCGGCCACGCAGATCAGCCGGCGCCTGAACGGCACGCTCGACCGCATGGGCGGACTGCTCGACGGGCTGCTGCACGTGTCGCGGCTCGACGCCGGCCTGATGCCGGCACGGCGCCGGCCGTTGTCTCTCGGCAAGCTGCTCGCCGAACTGCGCGACGAGTATGCCGAGCAGGCCAGCCAGCGCGGCAGCACGCTGCGCGTGCGGGTCGCCCAGGCGTGGATCGACAGTGATCCCGAGCTGCTGCGGCGCATCCTGGACAACCTGTTGAGCAACGCGCTGCGCTACGCGCCGCAGTCGCGCATCGTGGTGGGCGCCCGGCGCCGGCCCGGCGCGATCGAGATCCAGGTCCTGGACAGTGGGCCCGGCATTGACCCCTCGCAGCAGGCGCTGGTCTTCGAGGAGTTCGCCCAGTTGCCCAATGTGCAGAGCGAACACGGGCTGGGCCTCGGTCTCGCCATCGTGCGTCGGCTGGCGGACCTGCTCGGCCATCCCGTGAAGCTGCGCTCCACGCCCGGCCGGGGGAGCAACTTCTCGGTGACCGTGCCACTGGCGCGCGATGTCGAGCCAGAAGCGCCGGCCCTGACCAGCGCCGAAGGTCGCGCCCCGGCGGACCTCCAGGCGCGCTATGGCGTGATGCTGGTCGACGACGATCCCCAAATCCTCGCGGCGCTGGGCGACCTGCTCGCGTTCTGGGGCCACACGGTCTATGCGGGCGCCACGGTCGAAGCCGTCTGCGCCGCCCACCAGCGCGCGCGCATCGCCGGCCCGGCCCCGGTGGACCTGATCCTGGCCGACTATCGGCTGGCCGCGCAGGTGACCGGCCGGCAGGCCATCGCGTGGCTGCGCGAGTACCTCGACACCGAGGTGCCGGGCCTGATCGTCACCGGCGACACGGCGCCGGACCGCCTCAAGGCGCTCCACGCCAGCGGCTTCCGGGTGCTGCATAAGCCGATTGCCGCCCCGTTGCTGCGGCAGGCGATCGTCGAGACGGTACGTGGCGACGCGATGGCCGAGAGCCTCCATTCCGGCTAAGGTCGATTCACAACCAGCAGTTGCTTTTCATGTAATCCACATCACCATTGTTTGTGGAAGTCTGACTACCTACCATGGGTCTCAACGGTAACCGACACGCCGCGACGATCGCAGCGAAGGCCGGAACCGAGCCAACCCAATCCCAGGAGTCAGTCATGTCCGATTCGAAGCAATCCCAAAGCAAGGTCTGGTTCATTACCGGTGCGTCGCGCGGTTTCGGCACGCTGTTTGTCCGCAACGCGCTGGCACGCGGTGACCGCGTCATCGCCACGGCGCGCAATCCCCAGGCCATCGTCGATGCCATTGGCGACCAGCCCGGCCTTCTCGCGGTCAAGGTCGATGTGACCAACGAATCGGACGCCGTCGAGGCCGTGCGCCAGGGCGTGGCCCGCTTCGGCCGGATCGACGTGCTGGTGAACAACGCCGGCTACGGCGTGCTCGGCGCGGTGGAGGAGACCAGCATCGCCGAAGCGAAGGCTAACTTCGACACCAACGTCTTCGGCATGCTCGCCGTCAGCCGGGCCGTGCTGCCGCAGATGCGCCAGCAGCGCAGCGGCCATGTCATCAATATCTCGTCGCTGGGCGGCTACTCGGCCTATCACGGCTGGGGCGTCTATGGCGCCTCGAAGTTTGCGGTGGAGGGGCTGACCGAAGCCATGTCCCAGGAGCTGGCCCCGCTGGGCATCCACGCCACGGTGGTCGAGCCGGGCTTCTTCCGCACGGACTTCCTGAACGACAACTCGCTGGTTGCCACCAAGACCGAGATTGCCGACTACGCCGAGACGGTGGGCGCGATGCGCGTCTTTGCTGCTGGTGCCAACCACAACCAGCCGGGCAACCCGGAGAAGCTCGCCGAGGCGATGCTGCAACTCGTGGACAGCGACCATCCCCCGCTGCGGCTGCCGCTGGGCACGGACGCCATCGCCCGCATCGAACAGAAGCACAAGTTCGTGGAAGCCGAACTGGCCGCATGGCGCACCCTGGCTGAGTCGACGGATCACGCGGACGTGGTGCGGTAAGGCAGCCGGGTTAGCGGTCAGGCATGGCCGCCAACCCGCGCTAAGTGAGACGCCGACGCTGCTGACGCGTACCAACGATACGCAGGATGTGAATGACCTCCTCCTGCGGATGCCATGCGTAGACCAGCACGTGTTCGCGATTCAAGATAATGTGTCGTGTACCAGGCACTTTTCCGGCGGGATACATTGCTGGAAACCTGACAAGCGCTTCGAGGCGATCGGCAATGAGCAGGTTCAGGTTCACGGCGGCCAACCGGTTGTCAGCGGCGATGCGGTGGAACAGGGCCTTGCGTTCCTCCCGTGCGGTCGTTGACCACTCCACCCTCAACGGTCAACTCCCCCGGTTCGAATCGCGGGCGATGCTGGCCAGCAGCGCCTCATTCTCTTCCGCCATTTCCCGCAATACGACTTCGTGCGGCACGCGCGGCCGGGAATCATCTAACCCCGCCTGCACCTGCCCCTTAAACCACCGGTCATAAGCTGCCGCCTCATGGGCCGCGCGCATGCGCTCGGCGGCGTCCAGGCGGGGACGGGCGACGTGGGTGCCAGGCTGGAACGCCGTGGCGTCGACTTCGAATTCTGCTATCTGCATACGGACGAGAAAGTTGACCAACGTGTCGAGCTTCGGCCAGACGCGGACGTTGCCGCGCCGGACCACCAGGGTGCTCTCGCTCGTCCCGTACCGGACCACGATCCGCCAGCCGCCCGTCTGCGCCACGGCGCGTACGCGCTGCAGGCTGCCGGAGGCGGACAGTTTTTCGAGCATCGTCTGGTCGATGGTGGCCATCTGTGCCGTCATGGCATATCCCCTCAATTGTGATCGATACGTGGAATATGCTACCAAACATCTATTGGCTGGCAGCCGATCCACTACAAAACGTGAGATTCGCGAAAACCGGCCCAGACTACCCGGACTGCAGGCAAAGACTGTCGAATTGCTGTTGAGATCACATGTTTGGTGCAATCCTTAACGAAAACACATCATTGCGTGGTATCGGCAAGACATGGCAAGATGGCCGCCCGATCGGTGCCAAAACGACGCCGGAGTGGCCGCCACCGCACCTTTACCCTAAAGGTCGGTACCCCCCGGGCCGTTAACTCCGCTGCCCCCCTCATTCCTGAAACAGGCACCTGTTTCCCTCCCTTTTCCCCTGAATGCCAGCGCCCCCGGGATTTGATAATCCTCGCTGACGAAGTGCCGCCTGCGCGCTTCGCGTTGGAGCGTCCATGTCCGAGGAAAGCGATCTCGAGAAAACCGAACCCGCCTCACCCCGGCGCCTGGAAAAGGCGCGCGAGGAGGGGCAGGTGGTGCGTTCGCGCGAGCTCGGCACGTTCGTGATGCTGATGACGGGCGTGATCGGCCTGTGGGTCATGGGCGGCACGCTGGGCCGCCGGCTGGACGCCGTGATGCACAAGAGCCTGGCTTTCGAGCCGGCCACCGCGTTCGACACCAACCGCATGCTGTCGCAGTTCGGCATCGCTATCTGGGACAGCCTGCTGGCCTTCCTGCCGCTGCTGCTGATGTTCGGGGTGGCCGCGCTGATGGCCCCGCTGGCGCTGGGCGGCTGGCTGTTCGCGAGCAAGTCGTTCATGCCGGATTTCTCGCGCCTCTCCCCGCTGCAGGGGCTGGGCCGGATGTTCTCCTCGCATTCGCTGGTGGAACTCGGCAAGGCCATCGCCAAGTCGCTGCTGGTGGGCGGCGTGGGCGCCTGGATGGTCTGGCGCAAGCTGCCGGAGGCCGTGGCGCTGATGAACGCGCCCGTGCAGGAGGCGCTGCTGCACCTGATGGAGCTAGTGCTCTACGTGTGCGGCGTGGTGTCCGGCTCGCTGCTGCTGGTGGTGGCGCTGGACGTGCCCTGGCAGCTCTGGACGTTCTACAAGAAGCTCCGCATGACCAAGGAAGAGGTCAAGCAGGAGATGAAGGAAACCGATGGCGATCCGCACATCAAGGCCCGCATCCGGCAGCAGCAGCGGGCCATGGCGCGTCGCCGCATGATGACCGAGGTGCCCAAGGCCGATGTGGTGGTGACCAACCCCACGCACTTCGCCGTGGCGCTGCGCTATGAGGAAGGCGGCATGGGCGCGCCGCGCGTCGTCGCCAAGGGAACCGAGGAAGTGGCCGCTCGCATCCGCGAACTGGCCGCCGAACATCGCGTGCCGATCCTGTCCGCGCCGCCGCTGGCGCGGGCGCTGCACCGGCACGTGGAGCTGGGGCATGAAATCCCGGCGGGCCTGTATACCGCCGTGGCCGAGATCCTGGCCTGGGTCTATCAACTGAAACACTGGCACTACTCCAACGGTCCGCAGCCTTCGGGACCGACGGAGCTGGTGGTGCCGGACGAACTTGCCGTACCGGAAGCCCGCGCATGAACGCACTGACGAATTTCTTCAACATCCCGGGCCTGCGCTCGGGCGCCCAGCTGAAGGCGCTGGCAGGACCGCTGCTGATCGTCATGATCCTCGGCATGATGATCCTGCCGCTGCCTGCGTTCGTGCTGGACCTGCTGTTCACGTTCAACATCGCGCTGTCCATCATGGTGCTGCTGGTGGGCATGTACACCCGCACGGCGCTGGACTTCGCGGCGTTCCCGGCCGTGCTGCTGTTCTCCACGCTGCTGCGCCTGTCGCTGAACGTGGCCTCCACGCGCGTGGTGCTGCTGGAGGGCCATACCGGCCCGGACGCCGCCGGCAAGGTGATCGAGGCCTTCGGCCACTTCCTGGTGGGCGGCAACTTCGCGGTGGGTATCGTGGTGTTCGCCATCCTGGTGGTGATCAACTTCATGGTGATCACCAAGGGTGCGGGCCGTATCGCTGAAGTGGGTGCGCGCTTCATGCTCGATGCCATGCCCGGCAAGCAGATGGCCATCGACGCGGACCTGAACGCCGGCCTGATCAACGAGGAAGGCGCCCGCAAGCGCCGTACCGAAGTGGCGCAGGAGTCCGACTTCTACGGCGCCATGGACGGTGCCTCGAAGTTCGTGCGCGGCGACGCCATCGCCGGGCTGATCATCATGTTCATCAATATCGCGGCCGGCATGGTCGTGGGCATGGTGCAGCATGACCTGGACTTCGGCACCGCGGTGCACAACTACACGCTGTTGACCATCGGCGATGGCCTGGTCGCGCAGATTCCGGCACTGGTGATCTCCACCGCCGCCGGTGTGATCGTCTCGCGCGTGTCGAACGAGCAGGACGTCGGCCAGCAGCTTACCGGCCAGCTCTTCTCGAACCCGCGCGTCATGTTCCTGACCGCCGGCATCATCGGCGCGATGGGCATCATCCCGGGCATGCCGCACTTCGCCTTCCTGCTGCTGGCCGGCGCGATGGCCTGGTTCGGCCGCTACATGCTGCGCCGCGACGCCGTGCAGGCCGAGACCAAGGTCCGCGAAGAGCGCAAGCCGGCCGTGGCCGCAGAAGCCGCCGAAGCCACGTGGGAAGACGTGACGATGGTCGACCCGCTGGGCATGGAAGTGGGCTACCGCCTGATCACGCTGGTGGACCGCGGCCAGAACGGCGAACTGCTGGGCCGTATCAAGAGCATCCGCAAGAAGATTGCGCAGGACATCGGCTTCCTGGTGCCGGTGGTGCATATCCGCGACAACCTCGAACTCAAGCCCAACGCCTACCGCATCACGCTCAAGGGCGTGGAGATTGGCAGCGGCGAGGCCACGCCGGGCCAGTGGATGGCCATCAACCCCGGCCAGGTCAGCGGCACGCTGCCGGGCCCGGTCACGCGCGACCCCGCTTTCGGCCTGCCGGCGGTGTGGATCGACGCCAGCCTCAAGGAGCAGGCGCAGGCCTACGGCTACACCGTGGTCGACGCCAGCACAGTGGTGGCCACCCACCTGAACCACCTGATCCAGATGCACGCCTCCGAGCTGCTGGGGCGCCAGGAAGTGCAGTCGCTGCTGGACCGCATCGCCAAGGAATCGCCGAAGCTGACCGAAGACCTCGTGCCGAAGACGATCTCGCTGACCGGCCTGCAGAAGGTGCTGCAGAACCTGCTGGACGAAGGTGTGCCGATCCGCGACATGCGCACGATCCTCGACGTGGTGGCCGAGCACGCCACCAAGGTCAGCGAGCCTACCGAACTCACGGCGCTGGTGCGCGTGGCGCTGGGCCGGGCCATCACGCAGCAGCTGTTCCCGAACAATGCTGACCTGCAGGTCATCAGCCTCGACGCCGGCCTGGAACGCGTGCTGACGCAGGCGCTGGCCAACGGCGGCGGCATCGAGCCGGGCCTGGCCGATGCGCTGCTCCAGCAGGCGCAGGGCGCGGTCGGCCGCCAGGAGCAGATGGGTCTCGACCCCGTGCTGCTGGTGCCGTCCCCGCTGCGGCCGCTGATGGCGCGCTTCCTGCGCCGTACGCTGCCCCAACTGAAGGTGCTGTCGCATGCCGAAGTCCCGGACAACCGCAACATCCGCATTACCGCAATGATCGGCGGCGCGGCGTAAGGAACGAACATGAGCGTGGCGAAGTTTGTGGCGGCCAATGGCCGCGAAGCGATGCGCAAGGTGCGCGAGGCCATGGGCCCCGACGCCGTGGTGCTGTCCAACCGGGCCATCGAGGGCGGCGTGGAAATTGTGGCGATGCGCGATGCGGACCTGGGCGCCGTCAGCGCCACGGCGCAGCCGTACGCGCCATCCGCGTCATCGGCGTCATCGGCATCGATGCTGTCGATGAGCCCGATGGCGCCGCTGTCTTCGATGCCCCCGTCGTCCTCGATGTCTCAGTTCGCACCGGCCCCGATCGCACAGATGCCGTCGATGATGACCGCCGACGCGTCCGACCCGGCCGCGCTGGGGGACCTGCGCGGCGAGCTGGCCTCGATGCGCAGCATGCTGGAGCGCCAGTTCGCCGGCCTGGCCAACACGCCCGCCGGCGTGGCCGCTGGCGACCCGCTACGCGAGTCGCTGTTCGAATGGCTCGTCAACGCCGGCTTCTCGGGCCAGCTTTCGCGCACGTTGCTCGCCCACCTGCCAGTCGGCACGGACCGTCCGGCCGCGATGGCCTGGATCCGCCAGGAACTGGCCCGCAAGGTGCCGGTGCTGGCCGATGAGGACACGCTGTTCGCGCAGGGCGGCGTGCTCGCGCTGATCGGCCCGACCGGCGTCGGCAAGACCACCACCACCGCCAAGCTGGCCGCGCGCTTCGTGCTGCGCCACGGCCCGGGCAAGCTCGCGCTGCTGACCACCGACCGCTTCCGGATCGGCGCGCACGAACAACTGCGTATCTATGGCGACATCCTCGGCGTGCCCGTGCATGCCGTGAAGGACGCCGCCGACCTGCGGTTCGCGCTGTCGGCCATGAAGGACAAGCACCTCGTCATCATCGACACGGTGGGCATGAGCCAGCGCGACCGCAGCCTGTCCGACCAGATCTCGATGCTGGCCGGCGTGCAGGCCCCGATGCAGCGTGTGCTGCTGCTCAACGGCGCCGCGCACGGCGACACGCTCAATGAAGTCGTGCACGCCTACCGCAACGACACCGCTGGCGACGCCGCCGGTATCGACGGCTGCATCATCAGCAAGCTGGACGAAGCCACCCACCTGGGCTCGGTGCTCGACGTGGTGATCCGCCACCGCCTGCCCGTGTTCTACGCCTCCACCGGCCAGCGCGTGCCGGAGCACCTCGAACTGGCTCAAGCCGATGCCCTGGTCGAACGTGCCTTCCTGACGCCGCGCCGTGGCTCGCTGTTCGCCGATGCCGATGTGGCGCGCCGCCAGGCCAGCGCCGCCGAGCCAGCCCAGACCGAGCGTGCCGGCGCCGACGATGTGCTGCGCTCGCTGACCGACAGCGCCAACGCCGTGGGCGTGTGCGTGGAGGAACTCAACGGCGCGCAGTACGGCTTCGACGTGGCCCGCTCGCTGTGGCAGCAACGCGGCGCCGGTGCGCCGGCGCTGCGCCAGATGGCCCAGCAGGTGCGCCTGTCGATGTGCCGCGACGCCAGCCGCGCGTGCGACCGCTACGTGCTCGCTGTGACCGGCACCGCCTCGCAGACCGTGCCGGGTCGCCGCGCCCCGCAACTGCTGCAACAGACGCTGTGGCTGGCCGACCGTGACGGCACGCCGCTGGCCACCACGGTGGTGCCCGCCGGCCGCACGCGCCAGTCGATGGCCGAAGCCGAGGCGGAAGCCGAAGCCGCCACCGTGCGCGCCACGCTGGCCGCCGCCCGCACCGTGGTCAACCTCAATGCCTCGCTGCCGTCCGCCGCCACGCTGGCGCGCTGGCAGCAACTGGGCGAACGCTGGGTAGCCGGCACGCGCAAGACCACGCGCGTGATTGCCGACGGCGCCGCCAACAAGCTCGACACCATTGCCGATACGCTGACCTTCCTCGCCATCGGCGACACCACCTGCCGCGACCGCGACGCCGTGCACTGGCTCGGCCACTGCATGGTGCGCGTGCCCGAAGGCCAGGTGCGCGCCGCCGCCCGTGGCCGTGGCCAGGGGGCCGGCGCCGAGGCCGGCACCGAGGCTTGCCTCGTGGCGTCCCGGCTGGTCGATCGAGAAACCGGCGACATGCTGTCCGTGGACTACGTGCTGTGCGACCCGGCGCTGGCCGACGTGGCCGCCCAGGTGGCCCGCTGGGCTCAGTGGACGCACCACGCGGAAGAGCAGTTCCGCACGCTGCGCCATGCGATGGAGCACTTCGCGCAGGGCAGCGAGGGCAACGGTGCGGGCGACGACGACACGCTCGGCACGCTGGTCTCGGTGCAGCTCGGCCTGACCGCGCTGCGCCTGCAACACAACCCGACGCCGACGGCGCCCGCGTTCCTGTCGCGCCTGGCTGGCCGCGCCACCGCCCGCGTCAATGCGCCGGTGTCCGGCGCCGTGCTCAACGAAGGCATGGGCCGCCTGCTGGCGCTGCTGGACGTGCTCGAGAACTACCCGGGCCGCAACGTGGCTTCGGCCCCGGCCCCGGCATTCGACGACACGCCCGACTCGGCGCGCCAGGCGATGGACGCCCTTGGTGCCAGTGCCGCCCGTCAACTGGCCCCCGCAGGAGAGTAAGCCTTGAACCTGATGGGCTCCGACCAGGCGGAAAGCCTGCGCCGCATGCTGGCACCGCGCGTCACCCGGCGTATCGCCGTGGTGGGCTGCGAGGCCGGCGCCGGTGCCACCACCGTGGCGCTCGGGCTGGCCAACGCGCTCGCCATGCAGGGCGAACGTGTGCTGCTGGCCGATGAAGACCGCGCCGCCGCGCGCGCCACCCGGCTTGCCGGCGCGGCGCCGAAGGCCACGCTGGCCGATGTGCTGGGCGGCCGGATGCCGTTCGACGCGGCGGCGGGCACCCGTGCCGCCAGCGGCGTGGCCGTGCTGCCGGCCGGCAACGTGCCCGCCGGCGCGCAGATCGACGACCGCGCCTTGCCGGGCATCCGCACGGTGCTGGTCGATGCGCAGTCGAGCGAGTCCGGCGCGCTGTCGCCCATGGCCGGCGCGGCGCACAACTTCGTGATCGTGATGCGGCCCGAGGCCACGTCGATCACCGCCGCCTACGCCTGCATCAAGCGGCTGCACCATGAATTTGCATGCCGTCACTTCCAGCTGATCGTCAATATGGCGGACAAGGAAGCGACGGTGATGGCCCTCTCGCGCAACCTGGCCCGCACGGCGAGCCAGTACCTGGGCGTGGAGGCAAGCCTGGCGGGCTACCTGCCGCTGGATCCGCTGGTGGCGCGTGCGCTGCAGCTGGGCCGCTGCGTCGTGGAGGCCTATCCGGCCGCCGCGGCCACCGGCGCGCTGCGCCACGTGGCCAGCGGCATCGGGGCATGGCCGCTGCGCCAGGAAGCAGTCTCTCCGGGGATGGCCGCGGCCGTTCCCGCCTGATACCAGAACAAGAAGTCGCAACAACCGGACCGACACTCAGCCAGCCAGTCCGCCCCGCAAGGAATGTGGGGCGCTGGCACCGAACCAAGTTATTACCGAGAATTCCACCATGTATACGATTCAGGGAAAGCTCGAACAGGCAGACGTGGTCAAGTCACATGCGCCGCTGGTGCGACGGATCGCGTTGCAACTGGCGGCCAAGCTGCCTGCCAGTGTCCAGATCGACGACCTGATCCAGGCCGGCATGATCGGCCTGCTCGACGCTGCCAAGCGCTATGAAGACAACCACGGCGCCCGCTTCGAGACCTACGCGAGCCAGCGCATCCGAGGCGCGATGCTCGACGAGGTGCGCGCCAACGACTGGCAGTCGCGCAGCCTGCGCCAGTTCACGCGCAAGATCGAGCGCACCCAGCGCAGCCTCGAACAGAAGCTCGGCCGCACGCCGATCGACTCCGAGGTGGCCAAGGAACTCGATATGGCGCTCGACGAATACCAGGAGCTGCTCAACGAGGTCTACGGCTGCCAGCTGCTGCACTACGAGGACTTCGAGCGCTCCGGCGAGGAAGACTTCCTGGACCGCCATCTCGGCGTGACCGACGACGGCAACCCGCTGACGGTGCTGATGGAGTCCGGCATGCGCGAGGCGCTGATCCGCGCCATCGACAAGCTGCCCGAGCGGGAAAAGCTGGTGCTGTCGCTGTGCTACGACCAGGAACTGAACCTGCGCGAGATTGGCGCGGTGCTGGAAGTGACCGAGTCACGCGTGTGCCAGATCCGCAGCCAGGCGATTACCCGCCTGCGCAACCAGCTGCGGGGTTTGCTGTAATGCGTGGCTGGCTGTCGATGACGGTGGCCGCGCTCTGCGGCTTCCTGCCGGCGATCCTGTCGGCGCAGGGCTTGACGAAGGCAACGCTCGAAATCGGCCCGTCGCGCCATGCCTGGACTGGCTCGGCGGTGGGCCCGATGATTGCGAACCGGGGCCAGCGCGCGCTGTCCGCGCCGATCGTGCCGGGCGGGGTGCTGCCGCAGTCGGCTGGCGTCATCACCGCGGTGCGCTGGCGTTACAGCTTCACGCGCGTGCCGCCGCCGGACCTGCAGGCCTACCTCTGCAATGCCGACCGCTGCGTGATGCTGCCGGGTGCCGAGGGCAAGACCAACGCCTTCGTTGGCGACGATGCCAGCAAGGGCTTCGTATTCGCCTTCCGCGTGCCGGGCAACGGCGGCCTGGCGCCGTCGCTGCAAGGGCGCAGCAACGAGGTGACGGTCAGCTTCCGCTAACCGTCCCGGGCTTTACATCTGCCGCCTCACGCCACGCGTGTGTGCGTGACGGCCACCACCTTCGCCCATCGCGCGATTTCCGCCTGCAGGAACTGCGCGAACTGGGCGGCGCTATTCCCCACTGGTACCAGACCTTCCCCCTGCAAGCGCTTGCGCATGGCCGGCGCCGCCACGGCCGCGCGGGCTGCCGTCTCCAGTTCCCGCACCATGTCCGGCGGCATGCCGGCCGGGCCGAGCAGGCCGTACCACGAGCTGTAGTCGAAGCCCGGCACGAGATCGGCAATCGGGGCGAGGTTCGGGAACGCCGCCAGCCGCTGCGGGCTGCTCACGCCGAGCCCCTTGAGCTTGCCGGCCACAAGCAGCGGCTGCACCGTGGCCACGTTGCCGAGCAGCAGGTCGGCCTGGCTGCCCACCACATCGGCCACAGCCGGGCCGGCGCCCTTGTACGGCACGCTGACGATGTCGATGCCGGCCTCGTGCTTGAGCATCTCCCCCGCCAGATGGTTGGCGCTGCCCACGCCGGCCACGGCGATGCTCAGCTTGCCCGGCTTCGACTTCGCCAGCGCCACCAGTTCGCGCAGGTTGCTGACGCCAAGGTCCGGGCGCGACACCAGGATCAGCGGCGAACTGGCGATCAGCGAGATCGGCGTGAAGTCCTTGATGGCGTCGAATGGCTTTTTCTCGAACAGCGCCGGATTGATCGCGTGGCTGGTGTAGCTCAGCAGCAGCGTGCCGCCATCGGGGTCCGCCTTGGCCACGGCGATGGCGGCGATATTGCCGGCCGCGCCGCCCCGGTTTTCGACGATGAAGGGATGCTTGAGCCGCTGCTCCAGCTCGGCCGACAGGGAGCGCGCGACGATGTCGGTGCCGCCGCCCGGCGTGGCGCCGACGAGGACTTTCGTGACGGCCGGCGCCGCCCGCGCCAGACCCGGGGGCAGGATCAGCGCCGCCGACAGCAGCGCGAGGAAATCGCGTCGTTCCATGGTTGTCTCCGTATTTATCTTTGTATTTTTTGTGGGGCGATGCTGGCGCCTAGGCCGTGGCGGGCTGGGCGGCTGGCGCCCACGGCATCAGCGGCATGCCCAGTGCGGCGGCCTGGCGGCGCTCGTAGGCGTCGAACTCGGCACTGCGCGCGCTGCCGCGCAGGCCACCCCGCACCGCACCCGCGCGGACGTCGGTGAAGTAGTCGGCCCACTCGTCCGGCAGCGGCTGGGCGCCCGGCACGGCCAGCCAGAGCCGCAGCAGGTGGCGCTTGCGGTCGAACTCCTCGTAGTCCTCGAAATTCGTGCGCGAATGCACAGTGACATAGTTGTTCAGCAGTTGCAGGTCGCCCTGTTCAAGCTGCATCGAGAAGCACAGGCTCGGGTCGGTCAGTAGCGCGTCCAGTTCGTCGAGGGCCGCTTCCTGGGCCGCCGTCAGGCGCGGCACATCGTCGAAGTCGCGCTGGGCGGCCACCACGTTCTTGCGGTTGGTGCGCATGGCGAAGGCCCAAGGATGGTTGCCGAGGATGGTGCAGGCATAGTGCGGCGGCTGGGCGGGGTCCTGCGCGCCCTGGTAGCTGTAGTGGAACGGGGCGTGGAGCACGGCTTCGAGGTCCGGGCGGCGGCGCAGCATGGCGTCGCGCAGGGCGATCGAGCTGACTACCTTGCTTGCGCCGCCGCTGCGGGCCGCGCGGCGGCACAGCAGGCCGACCACGTCGCAGGAATCGGTGTGGAAGTCGAGGCCGGCGTTGGTGTTGTAGCCGCGGCCGTTCTTGCCCTTGTACGCGGCGCCCACGTCGCGCACATCGTTCATGAAGTCGCTGGCGCGGTTCTGCGTGCGCGCCACGCCCATGTGCAGGCCCATGCCCCAGTAGGCGAGGCGGGTCTCGTCCTCGGTCCAGCGGTGCACGGGAAAGCCCTTCAGCAGGCACATGCCCCAGCGGCCCTGCGTGGTGTCGATGGCGCGGGCCAGCGCGTCGCGGGCGGCGGCGTCGAGCGGGAAGTCATCGGCGGTCATCTCCAGCAGCGGCTTGTCCAGCGCGATGGCGTGGGTGAGGGCGGTGTCGAAGCTGGCCACTTCGGCGGCGGAGAGGCGCTGGATCCAGGAGGTGTCGCGGTCGGCATCGGCGGCCAGCCACGCGGTGGGACGATAGGCGGTCATGGGGCGGTGTCTCGGAGTCTTATGGAAGGGACGTCTGGGTGCGGGCGCTGGGGGGCGCCTTGCATGACGTCGTGCAGCCAGTCTAAGCTTCAGAACAGCTAAGAAAAAGTGACGTTCCTTGACGTCGCTGATAAGGAAAACTGATGAAGCTGGAGACCTTCGCCACCCTCGCTGCCGTGATCGAGGAGGGCTCGTTCGCGGCGGCTGCCGCCACGATGCACCTCACGCCGAGCGCGGTCAGCATGCAGATGAAGCAACTGGAGCAGTATGTCGGCCAGCCGCTGTTCGATCGATCCGGCCTGCAGGTACGGCCCACCGCCGTGGCCCGCGAGGTGGCCGCCGCCATGGAGGGCGGGCTGCGCTACCTCCATGCGCTGCGGCGCCGGGTGTCCGTGGCCGTGGAGGGTTCGGTGCGGCTCGGGGTGATCGAATCGATCCAGCCGGTGCTGCTGCCGGGCACGCTGCGCTACCTGCGCGATCACTACCCGAAGCTGCGCGTGCGGCCGGTGCGCGGCCGCAGCGCCGGGCTGCTGGATCTGGTCAAGGCGGGGCAACTCGATGCGGCGGTGGTGGCCCGGCCCGAAACCGGCCGCCTGGCGAGCCTGCGCTGGCATCCGGTCGGCACGCGGGAGATGGTGCTGATCGCCCCGCCGGACGCCGGGGAGGCCAGCGCGGCCGAGCTGCTTGCCCGCTACGACTGGATCCGCTACGACCGCGCCACCGTCACCGGCGCCATGGCGGCGCGGTACGTGCACGGGGTGATGCCGGAGAAACGCAGTGCGATGGAGTTCGACAGCGTCATCGCCATCGTCGCCATGGTCAGCGCGGGGCTGGGCGTTTCCGTGGTGCAGTTGATGGACCCGACGGTCTGCGACCGCTACCCGGTGCGGCGCGTGCGGCTGGGGGCCGACGCGCCGACGCTGCAGATCTCGCTCGTGTCGCGCAAGGCGGACGAGGACAGCCGGGTGCTGCAGGCGCTCACGGAGGCCGTGGAGCGCACCTTGCTGCCGGGCGTCCGCTAGGCGTCCACGATGACCTCGAAGCCGCCGAAGATCATGCGCTGGCCGTCGAACGGCATCGGATCCATGCCTTCCTTGAGCCGCTCGTCGGCCATCGCGGCGGCCATGCCCTTGTCGCGCGCCTCGCGCGACGGCCACAGGATCCACGAGAACACCACCGCCTCGTCGTCCTTGCGCTGAACGGCCATGGTGAACGAGGTGACCTTGCCTTCCGGCACGTCGTCGCCCCAGCACTCCACCACCTTCAGCGCGCCGTGCTCCTTGAACACGGTGGACGCCTTCTGCGCCACCTGCCGGTAGGTTTCCCGATTGGCCGTCTTCACGGCCAGCACGAATCCGTCGATGTATGCCATGGCACTCGCTCCGCTGGGTCTTGGGCTTATCACCATAGACCATGGCCGTGACGTATGACGAATAGTGCCTATTTAGGGGGCGATGCAGCGCCGCCGCAATTGGCGAGGAGCGCCAGCAAGGCCTCCAGCCCCACCGGCTTCACGAGGTGGGCGTCGAAACCATGCGCGCGGGTGCGGTCGCGGTCGGCGGCCTGGCCCCAGCCGGTCAGCGCGACCAGCATCACCGGGCGGTCGCGCCAGGTCTGGCGGATGCGCGTGGCCACCTCGTAGCCATCCATCGACGGCATGCCGAGGTCCAGCAGCACCACGTCCGGCCACCATTGGGCGAGGGCCTCCAGCGCGCTCGCGCCATCGTAGGCCACCGTGGCGGTCGCACCGTACATGTCCAGCAGCATCGCCACGCTGTCGGCGGCATCGCGGTTGTCGTCCACCACCAGCACGCGCACCGGGTTGGGCAGCGAGCCGGGCCGGCTTTTCGCGTCGTCAGCCGCGGCGGGGCCATCGCTGGCCGGCAGCGAGACGGTGAAGGTGCTGCCGAGCCCCAGCCCGGGGCTGGCGGCCTGGACGTCGCCGCCATGCATCTGCGCCAGCTTGCGCGTCGTGGCGAGCCCGATGCCGAGCCCGCCCTGCGAGCGCGGCGCGTTCTTGTCGAACTGGCCGAACAGCGCGAACAGCCGCCCCAGATGCCCGGGCGGGATGCCGATGCCGGTGTCGGCCACGGCGGCGTGGATGCCGGCGGCGTCGCGCCACGCGTGCACGTCGATGCGTCCACCCGGGTCGGTGTAGCGCACCGCGTTCGCCAGCAGGTTGCCGAGGATCTGCGCCAGCCGCACCGCGTCGCCGAGCACCGGCAGCGGGGTGTCGGCCGGCTGGAGCGTCAGCACGTGGCCCGCCTGGATGGCGGCGGGGCGGGCGGCCTCCACGGCATTGCGCAGCACGTCGGCGAGGTCGAGCGGCTCAACCTTCAGCTCGATCACGCCGCGCGTGATGCGCGAGACCTCCATCAGCTCGTCGATCAGCCGCATCATGTGCTCCACCTGCCGGTCGAGCATGGCCTGGAGGCGCGGCGCGTCCATCCGGGTGGCAGCGGCGGCCTGGAGCTGGAGCGCATTGTGGATGGTGGCCAGCGGGTTGCGTAGCTCGTGGGCCAGCGTGGCGAGGAATTCGTCCTTGCGGGCGTCGGCCTCGCGCAGGATGGCTTCGGCCTGCTTGCGCACCGTGATGTCGAGCGCCGTACCCAGCACATTGGCTTGATGCCGCCGGCGACCCTCGCCCTCGAACTCGACCTGTCCATTGGCCGCGTGCCAGTGCTCGCTGCCATCGGGCCAGAGGATGCGGTAGTCCACCTCGAAGCCGCCGCCACCACTCTCGTCGGCCGTGGCGATGGCGGTTTCCACGGCCTGCAGCAGCCGGGGCCGGTCATCGGGGTGCACGCGCTGGAGGGTCTCGGCCAGCGGCATGACTTCGGCCTCGCCGCCGCCGCGCAGCTCGCGCATGCGCGCATCCATGTAGACCAGCCCGGTTTCCGTGTCCTGCCGGAAGGTGCCGAGCCGGGCGATGGCCACGGCCAGTTGTGCCTGGGTTTCGGTCTTGCGCAGCGCCGCCTCGGCCTCGCGCCGGGCGGTGATGTCGCGGAACAGGACGCCGACCAGCGGGCGCACCCCATCGCCCACGCGGAAGGCGTAGACCTCGAACCAGCGGTCCAGCGCGCGCGCCTGCTCGACGAAGCGACGCGGATGGCCGCGCAGCGCCACCTCGCCATAGATCTCGAACCAGTGGGCCTCGTGCCCGGGTGCGAGGTCGCGCATATTGCGGCCCTGCGCCTGATGCAGCCCGGTCTGGGCCTCGAACACGTGGTTGACGGTGACGAAGCGGTAGTCGATCGCCCGGTCGCCGTCGAAGATCACCTCGATGACGCAGAACGCCTGGTCGATCGCGTCCGCCAGCGCGTGGAAGGCGGCGCTGTCTAGGCCGGCGGCGGCGAGGGCATGCGGGGATTCCTGCACGATGTGGCTTGCCTGGTGGTCAATGCAAAAACGGCCGGCACCACGCATTGCGCGGGTCCGGCCGTTCCGGCGATTCCGCCCCGGGTGCCGGGGCGGAGGGAGCAGTCATCAGCCCTTCACGGCCTCCAGGGCCGCGTTGAGCGTCTTGCTCGGGCGCATCACCGCGTCCAGCTTGTCGAAGTCAGGCTTGTAGTAGCCGCCGATGTCGGCTGCCTTGCCCTGCACGTCCGACAGCTCGCCGACAATGGTCTTCTCGTTGTCGGTCAGCGTCTTGGCCAGCGGTGCGAAGGTCTTGGCCAGTTCGGCGTCGTCCTTCTGCGCGGCCAGTTCCTGGGCCCAGTACATGGCCAGGTAGAACTGGCTGCCGCGGTTGTCGAGCTGGCCGGTCTTCGGCGACGGGCTCTTGTTGTTGTCGAGCAGCTTGCCCGTGGCGGCGTCCAGCGTCTTGGCCAGCACCTTGGCGCGGGCGTTGCCGGACTTGATGCCCAGCTCTTCCAGCGACACGGCCAGGGCCAGGAACTCGCCCAGCGAATCCCAGCGCAGGTGGTTCTCTTCCACCAGCTGGGCCACGTGCTTCGGAGCCGAACCGCCGGCGCCGGTCTCGTACAGGCCGCCACCGGCCATCAGCGGCACGATCGACAGCATCTTGGCGCTGGTGCCCAGTTCCATGATCGGGAACAGGTCGGTCAGGTAGTCGCGCAGGATGTTGCCGGTCACCGAGATGGTGTCCAGGCCGCGGATCACGCGTTCCAGCGTGTAGCGCATGGCGCGCACCTGCGACATGATCTGGATGTCCAGGCCGTTGGTGTCGTAGTCCTTCAGGTAGGTTTCCACCTTCTTGATCAGCTCGGCCTCGTGCGGACGGTACGGGTCCAGCCAGAACACGGCCGGCGTGCCCGAGTTGCGGGCGCGGGTCACGGCCAGCTTCACCCAGTCGCGGATCGGGGCGTCCTTGACCTGGCACATGCGCCAGATGTCGCCCTGCTCGACCTTCTGCGTCAGCGCCGTCAGCACTTCATTGGTGGCGTTGTCGACGATGCGGGCCTCGCCGTCTTCGGCAATCTCGAACGTCTTGTCGTGCGAGCCGTACTCTTCGGCCTTCTGCGCCATCAGGCCGACGTTCGGCACCGTGCCCATCGTCACCGGGTCAAAGGCGCCGTTGGTCTTGCAGAAGTTGATGATTTCCTGGTAGATCCGGGCGAAGGTCGATTCCGGGATCAGGCACTTGGTGTCCTTGGTGCGCCCGTCGGCGCCCCACATCTTGCCGCCGATACGGATCATGGCCGGCATCGAGGCATCGACGATCACGTCGTTCGGTGCGTGCAGGTTCGAGATGCCCTTGGCCGAATCCACCATCGCCAGTTCCGGGCGATGTTCGTGGCAGGCGTGCATGTCGCGGATGACTTCCTCGCGCTTCGACTCCGGCAGGGCCTCGATCTTGGTGTACAGGTCCACCAGGCCGTTGTTCACGTTCACGCCCAGTTCGTCGAACAGCTTCTGGTGCTTGGCGAAGGCGTCCTTGTAGAAGACCTTCACGGCGTGGCCGAACACGATCGGGTGCGACACCTTCATCATGGTCGCCTTCACGTGCAGGCTCAGCATGACGCCGGTCTTGCGCGCGTCTTCCATCTGTTCTTCGTAGAAGGCCAGCAGGGCCTTCTTGCTCATGAACATGCTGTCGATGACTTCGCCGTCCAGCAGGGCCACCTTCGACTTCAGGACGATGGTCTTGCCGCTCTTGGTGACCAGTTCCATGCGCACGTCACGTGCGCGGTCCAGCGTGATCGACTTTTCACCGTGGTAGAAGTCGCCATGCTTCATGTGCGCCACGTGGGTGCGCGAAGCCATGCTCCAGTCACCCATGCTGTGCGGGTGCTTGCGGGCGAAGTTCTTCACGGCGGCCGGTGCGCGGCGGTCGGAGTTGCCTTCGCGCAGCACGGGGTTCACGGCGCTGCCCAGGCACTTGGAGTAGCGCTTCTGGATGGCCTTTTCTTCGTCGTTCTTCGGATCTTCCGGGTAGTCGGGGATCTTGTAGCCCTTCGACTGGAGTTCCTTGATCGCGCTGACGAGCTGGAACAGCGAGGCGCTGATGTTCGGCAGCTTGATGATGTTGGTGTCCGGCAGCAGCGTCAGGCGGCCCAGTTCGGCCAGGTTGTCCGGCACGCGCTGCTCTTCGGTCAGGAATTCGGGGAATTCGCCCAGGATGCGGCCAGCCACCGAGATGTCGCTGGTCTCGACGTTCACGCCAGCCGGGGCTGCGAACGTGCGGATGATGGGCAGGAAGGCACTGGTCGCCAGCAGCGGAGCTTCGTCGGTCAGGGTGTAGATGATGGTTGGCTGCTGGGTACTCATTGCTTATCTCGCATCAAGAATCAGGTTGGAAAATGCCCCGGGTGGGTCACAGCCGGGGGCAAGACCCGAATTTTGCCTTATTTTTGGTGTCGGGAGGGGCGAACCATTGCGGTTTTTGCGCGGATGTATGCAAAGGCATTCAGATGTCGAAGTCGTCTCTGTCGCGCATCAAGCCTGCAAGTCCGTCAATTGTCGGCCATCTTCCTTCAAATTGCCGACTGACGGCTAGGTGTGGAACCCTTGCGGCGCAGGGTCCACGCCGGAGCGCTCCACGGCGGCAATGACCTGGGCGCCGAACAGCAGCAGCGTGGCGGCAATCTCCAGGCTCAGCAGCACCACGATGGCCGTGGTCAGGGAGCCGTACACCCGCCCCACCTGCGACAGCGTGGCGAAATACCAGACCAGCACGTGGCGGGACACCTCCCAGAGCACGCAGGCGAAGACCGCCCCCACCAGCGCATGGCGCACGGACAGCCGGCCCACCGGCATGACGAGGTAGATCGAGGTCAGCAGCAGGATCTCGCCGGCCAGCCCGAGCAGGTAGAGCAGGGTGCCGGACAGGCGGTCCAGCGACCATTCATGGCCGAGCACCTCCAGGTGCCGTTCGCCGATGGTCTGGAGCCCGCCCGCCACCAGCGTCACCACCAGCAGTCCCACGCTCAGCACGAGGATGTAGCAATAGGGCAGGATGGCCGAGACGAGGAAATGCCGCCGCCGGATGGCCACGCGATGGATGAAGATGACCGACATGGCGTTCTCCAGCACGGTGAAGGCCAGCGAACTGAAGAAGATCATCGTCACCAGCAGCACCCAGCCGAGGGCGCGGTGGTCCATGAAGCGCGCCAGTTCGGCCACCAGCGCGCGCGACTGCCCGGGCAGTAGCCATTCCAGATAGCGCGCCAGCGTATCGAGCAGCCGAGCCGGGTCGATCACGTGCGACAGGCCAATCAGCATCAGGATCAGCAAGGGTACGATCGACAGCAGCGCGTAGTACGCCACCGCCCCGGCCAGCAGCAGGCCCTGGTTGGCGCGGAATTCCCGGAGCGTGGTCAGGATGAAACGCCCGGGGTGCTGGAGGACGTGCCGGATGCGGGTGTCGAGGATGGGCATGGGAGGCAAGGAGGCGTCACAGACCAATGTGGCCCATCGGCGGTGCCCCGGCAAGGCGAGTTTGTCCGACACGGTGCCCGGGGCTGTACACGGTGCTGTACAGATCGGCCCGAAAGTCATGCCGATCTGTATCCAATCGACGCTGGCCCCCGTCCCTATAATGGCCCGATCCCCCGAAGTCGCCCTTTTTGAAGGAAATCCGACATGCTCGACTGGCACGACCTGGCCTTTTTCGCCCTGGCGGCCCTTGTTCTGGTGCTGACGCCGGGGCCGAACATGATCTATTGCGTGTCCCGCGCGCTGTGCCAGGGCCGAGCGGCGGGGCTGGTCTCGCTGGCCGGCGTGCTGCTCGGGTTTGTGGTCCACCTGATGGCCGCCGCGCTGGGGCTGACCGCGCTGCTGATGGCGGTGCCCTTCGCCTTCGATGCCATCCGGCTGGCCGGCGCGGCCTACCTGCTCTGGCTGGCCTGGCAGGCGGTGCGCCCCGGCGGCGCCGCGCCGTTCCAGGCCCGGGCGCTGCCCGACGATCCACCGCGCAAGTTGTTCAGCATGGGCTTTGTCACCAATCTGCTGAATCCCAAGGTGGCGATGTTCTACCTGTCGTTCTTCCCGCAGTTCCTGCATCCCGAGCAGGGCTCGGTGCTGTGGCAGAGCCTGCAACTGGGCGCGGTGCAGATCGGCGTCAGCGGCGCGGTGAATTTGCTGCTGGTGATGGGGGCGTCCGGGATTACCGCATTCCTGTCGCGTAGCGAGCGGTGGTTGCGTGCGCAGCGCTATGTGATGGGAACCGTACTTGGCGCGCTGGCCATGCGCATCGCGCTGACAGACCGGAAGTAGCCCGATTCAGCGCGTGGCGTAGGGAAAGTGATGCTGCGCCGCCATCTGGGACAGATGGTCGCGCAGATGGCCCAGCTCGGCCGACAGCTGCAGCGTCAGGAACGCGAACGAGCTATGGCCGATGGACGGATCGTCCGGGTGCGGCGCCGGCAGGGTGATGTTCTGGCGAACCATGGACTCGTCGCCGGCTTCCAGCGCGCTGGAAATTTCCAGCAGCAGGTCGCGGATGCAGTGCTCGTCCCCGCAGGCATCGATGCTCTCGGGCGGAATCGTCGCCAACATCTCCAGCGCGCTGATGCACACCCGCGCGCAGTGCTGGACCTCCTCCAGATCCGCCGGCAGCGTGCCGGTTTCCTTCGCTACCGAGGGGATCAGGCTGCGCAGCTGCACCAGCGGCGGGCCCAGCTTCATCATGGCCTGCTGCCGCTCGCTCTCATCCGCAAAACCCCGTTCGATCTTGGCGTGCACGGCCGCACAGGCGCGCAGCAGCCCGGCCAGCTTGAAACGCCACGAATATGACGCATAGGCCGGCAGCGCGAACGAGAACACCAGCGCGATGGCCGTGCCGATCATCACATCGACCGTGCGCCAGAGCGCGTCATAGACGTTCTGGTCGCCGTGGCCGGCCGTGATGACCACCGTAATGCCAGCCAGCAGCGCGATATATCCCCCCTTGCCGACCGCATGGTAGGCCGCATACCCGCACGCCACGGCGATCAGCAGGTAGGTCAGCAGCGGAATGCGGAAGTAGCTTTCCTGGAGGATCAGGAAGAGGCCGACGAAGGCGCCGATCAGCGTGCCCACCCCGCGCTCGGCGGCGCGGCGGCGGATATTGCCGTGATGCTGGAGCCCGCCAATGACCACGAGCACCGTGATCGACGCCCATTCGCCATGCGGCACGTTGATGCCGGTGGTCAGCGCGATGGACACCAGCAGGGCCAGCGCCACGCGCGTGGCGTGGAAGATGCGGGCCTGGCGGAATCGGCGATCGGGGTCGAACAGCGCGCTTGTTGTATTTCGCAGGGCCTCAAGCATGGGGGCGATCACCTTCAGGGGGGGGCGGGACGCTTGTAGTGTATAGAGCCCGGCGCACGATCCGCAACATGGGCCGCCGCTTCCCTGGCGCTGGGGGTTCCTGGCCGCCATCTGAAGTCATGCAGATCTCATTGAAGTTTATCTAAGCGCACTTTCGAACTTGTCATATTCGATGATGCGAGCCTTCGCCGCATTGTGCTGGCTGCGCCGCGCAGCAGCCGATGCAGCCGTCGCCTTGCCTTCATCCTGTGTCGACATGCTCCGATATGCGCAACCCCTCGCCGTCGCCGTCCCGTACCGTCTCTGTCCGTTGCGCCGGTCTGCCCACGTTGATGGGTGCACCGGCGCTGGTGTTCTCGCGGCTGTCCGGGACGGAGCGGCTGTGCGAGTTGTTCGAATACGAAGTGCAGCTGAAGACGCCCGACGCCCGGTATGCGCCGTCCGGTCCGGCGGCGAACCTCGACACGCAGGCCCTGCGCGGCCAGGAACTGACGGTGGCCATCGAACTCGATGGCAGCGGCACCGGGCCAGTTGGCCGCACCGGCGTGGGCACGCGGGAGATCACGGGGCTGATTACCGACGTGCGTGGCCCGATCCCGCAAGGCCGGCAGATCGCCTACTGCCTGACGCTGCGCCCGTGGCTCTGGCTGGCCACGCTGACCACGAACTTCCGCGTCTTTCAGGAACAGACCGTGGTCGGGATCCTCGAAGCGCTGCTCTCCGCCTACACCTTCCCCATCGAATGGCGCCTCGACGTGGGCCGCTACCCCAGCCGTGAATACCAGGTCCAGTACGGCGAGAGCGACTTCGATTTCTTCCAGCGCCTGACCCAGGAGTGGGGCATTTCCTGGCACATCGCGCACAGCGATGGCAAGCACCGGCTGGTGCTGACCGATGCCAACAGTGCCTTCGCGCCATACACCAGCCCCGCCTACCACACCATTCGCTGGCAGCGCAGCGCGGACCGCATCGACGAGGAGTGCCTGCACGCGTTCGTGCTGCACGACCGCCTCGTGTCCGGCCAATGGACCAGCTCAGACTACGATTTCGTCAAGCCAGGCGCGGATCTGGCGGTGCGCTCGGCGGCGCCGCTCGATACCGCGCATGCCGAGGCAGAGATCTATGAATATCCGGGCGACCATGGCCAGCCCGCCACCGACAACGACCCGTGGCGCGAAGGCGGCCATCTCGCCCAGTTGCGGATGGAGGCACTCCGCCAGCACGGCAGTCGGGCGAGCGGACGCGGCCACGTGCGCGCGATGGTGCCCGGATGCACGTTCAAGCTGAGCCATTTTGTCCAGGACAAGGCCAATCGCGAGTACCTGATCCTCGGCACCGATCTGGAGATCGAGGATGTCCCCGAAGTGTCGGGCATGGGCCAGCAGTGGCGTTGCGAGGTCGCCTTCACGGCGCAGCCGACGAACGTGCTGTTCCGGCCCGAGCGGACCCAGCCCAAGCCGCGCACCAGCGGCCCGCAGACCGCCACGGTGGTCGGGCCGGAGGGCGAGGAGACGTGGACCGACGCGTACGGGCGCATCCGTATCCAGATGCATTGGGACCGGATCGGCCAGCGCAACGCCAACAGCTCATGTTGGGTGCGGGTGTCTTCGGCGTGGCAGGGCAATCGCTTCGGGGCGGTGCACGTGCCGCGCATCGGCCAGGAGGTGGTGGTCGAGCACCTGAATGGCGATCCCGATTGTCCTATCGTCACCGGCCGTGTACCGAACCGTCTCAATATGCCGCAGTGGCCGCTGCCGGCGCAGCACGCGCTGTCCGGCTTTGTCAGCAAGGAATTGCATGGCGAGCGGGCCAACGCCTTTGTCCAGGACGATACCCAGGGAGAAATCCAGACCCAGCTGCAGAGCGGCCATCAGACCTCCTGGCTGGGCCTCGGCTTTCTGACGCGCGTGCTGCACGGCGCCGGGCGCAAGGACAAACGGGGCGAGGGTTTCGAGCTGCGCACGGACGGGCAGGGCGTCGTGCGCGCCCACGGCATGCTGCTGACCACCGAGCGACGTGCCAACGCCCGGGCGCATCACAAGGACATGGGCGAGACCGTGGAGCGGCTGGCCGTGGCGCGCGCGCAGCAGGAAACGCTGGCCGAACTGGCGCAGCAGCACGCGGCGCAGGACGCGGCCGACCAGGCCGACCACGCCGAAGTGGCCCGCGCCATCCAGCAGCAAAACGAGGACATCCACGGCACAGGAACTGCCAATGCGGATGCCGGCAGCTTTCCGGAACTGTCCGCGCCGCACCTTGTGCTGGCCAGCCCGGTCGGCATCGAGGCCACCACGGCGCGCTCGACGCACCTCGCTTCGGGCGAGCATCTGGCGCTTACCAGCGGTGGGCATACCAGCCTTGCCGTGGGCAAGCGGCTGCTGGCCAGCGCGAGCCGGGGAATGCGGATCTTCATCCAGAGCATGGGGTGGCGGCTGGTGGCGGCCGGCGGCGACATCGACCTGCGTGCGCTGCGCGACAGCATCAACCTGCTGGCCCGGCTCGGGATCACAGCCACCGCCGACCGGATCACGCTGTCGGCCCGGCAGGAGCTCGTCATCAGCGGTGGCGGCAGCAGCACCACCTATGGCGCGGGCGGCATCACGCATCGCACGGGCGCCGCGTATGTCATTCGCACCGCCAGCTATGCCCTGATCACCGCGCAGCGCGGCGCCGTGGCGTTCCCGCCGGCGCGCAAGCCCGGGCAAGGCAATCTCGAACTGTTCAACCGCTACGCCAACCACACCGGCATCGGCGGGGAGTTCCGCGTGGAGGATGCCTTGGGCAAGGCCGTGGCCGGCCGGCTGAACGCTCAGGGCTTCGCGGCGGTCAGTGGGCTCGCACCGGGCCCTGCCACGGTGAGCTTCGGCAAGGACCCCGCCGATACCTGGGTCGAGGCCAGTCATGTCGGCCAGCCGGAATGGCCACCGCGCGTGGCGCGAACGGAGGAAGACAGTGCGGTGGCCCAGAGCGCCGCCGGGCTTGTCGCGGAACAGGTGCGCGCTGCCGCGAGCCGGGCCAGCGAGCTTGGCCAGACGCTGCAGAGCGCGCGACAGCTCGCCGCGGCGGTCAAGACTATTCCCGATGGTTTGGCGGAATTCGGCCTGTCCGGCGCCCAGTCACTGCTGGGCCAGGCAGTGCAGACGTCGATGCCGGTGCCGACACTGGCCAAGGCCGTATCGCATCCCACGCGGCCTTCGATCGCCACGCCGGGGTTTGTTTCCTGATTCCCGCCGAAGCCCATCCATCGCCAATACCCCAAGCCATGCCCGAACCGAGACCTTCGCCCGCTCCGCGCCCGCCCGAGACAGCAGTGGCCCCGCTCAATACCATCGACGTGGAAGATGTGGGCCGGGGTGCCGCGCAGGTCGATGCGTGGCTGCGGCAGGCCAGTGGCGGGCTGGTGACGCTGGCGCGCATCCAGACCGTGGCCGGTGGCTTGCCCGTGCTGGGCAACATCATGGCACTGGTCGATGCACTCAACGACATCTTCGTGCTGATAGGCAGCCGCTCGCGCGATGTGCTCGACTGGGCCAGCCTCGGGATCAACCTGATCGGCGTGCTGCCGTTGCCACCGGGCATGGCAGCGGCACGCATGAGCCTGCGGCCCACGCTCGCACTGGTTCGTCAGGAACTGCGCCAGGCTGCCACAGCCACACTTGGCGATGGGCTGATCGAGGTGTTGATCGGACATTTGAACGCCACCATCATCGGCGAGCTCGACGACTTTGTGCAGCAGGCGCAGACGAAGCTGGGCGCCATCCTCGACGATGCCGGCGCGTTGGGCGAGAGGCTGCTGGGCGAGATGGCCGGCGGAATGGAAGCCGTCGCGCTGGGCCAGCTGGATGCCGCCGGCAGTGCGCGGTCGGCCCGCACGCGAGCCGGTGTTGCAGCCGGGCAGTGGCTTAACGACCCCCGGGCGGCCATCAGTAATGTCTTTGGCGCGGTGTGGGATGCCCACAAGGCGGCGGGCAAGGCGGGGGCCAACAAGGCGGTGCGGCTCGCGATGCCCGAGAAGATGCGGCAGCAGGTGGCGGCCAGCGCGGGCGCCTTGCGCGAGATGGGCCCGACGCTGCGGGCGCAACTGGCGAAGTTGGCTGATCCGCGGGCCGCGCACAGCCTCGGCTGGCTGCTGGCGATACTTGCCCAGGCGGTGGCGCGCTGGCGCCAGAAGCGGCGCGCCGGCCAGAGCGCCAATGTTCACCCGAAACACACCAGCGAGGCGCGGCAACGCGCGCAGGATGGCGAGCTGGGCGCCATCGGCCGTCAGGCGCCAGCACGGGGCAGCCCGGGCTGCCGGAACTGCCCGGCGCCGTCCGGCAGCCGGCGCAGCATCAGCTTCGCCACCGGCGACGAGACGCTGTCGCACACCGATTTCATCCTGCCGGGGCAGCTGCCGCTTGCCTGGACGCGTACCTACCGCTCAAGCCTCGCCGCCTACGACACCGGTGTATCGAACCAATGCGGCGCGCGTTGGATCACCCCGTACACCACCCGCTTCGATCGGGCGTCCAAAGGCGTGGTGTATCACGCCGCCGATGGCCGCAGCCATGCCTATCCGCTCCCCGAGATTGGCAAGTTCCACCACGATCCGATCGAGAACATCACGCTTGTGCGGGTGTCGGAGAACACGCTGACGCTCGCTCGGGGCTTCGAGGGTCAGGAGACCTATCGCCTTCACGGGCAGCGCTTCCGTCTGACCGGCATCGAGCTGCGCAGCGGCGCGGGCGTGGCGCTGCACTATGACCATCGCGTTCATGGCGACACTGTGTTGTCGGATGTGATCGCCTATCAGGGAGCGGCGACGCTGGCGCATATCGGCATCCGCCCCGACGCGGCCGGGCGCATTGCCGAACTGTGGCAGATCGTCGACGGCCAGCTCGTGCGGCAGCTCTCGCGCTATACCTACGACGACGCGGGCGATCTCGTGATGGCGCAGGACGAGAACGCCGCCCATTGGGACTACACCTACCGGCATCACCTGCTCACGCGCTACACGGACCGCACCGGGCGCGGCACGAACCTGCAGTGGCACGGCGACGGACCGGATGCACGGGCCGTACGCGAGTGGGCCGACGACGGCAGCTTCGATACCCGCCTGGCGTGGGACCCCGACATCCGCGTGACCTGCGTGACCGACGCGCTCGGCCATGAAACCCGCCACTACTACGACATCCTCGGCTACACCTATCGGATCCGGTATCCCGACGGACTATCCGAATGGTTCTTCCGCGACGAGGCCAAGCATGTCGTCAGGCATGTGCATGGGGACGGCGCCGTGGACCGGTTCGCCTACGACGGACGCGGCAACCTGCTCGAGCACCTGCGCCCGGACGGCAGCGCGGTGCACTACGCCTGGGACGACGCCGATCAGCTCATTGGGATCCGGGACGCCGAGGGTGGGCTGTGGCAGCGCCGTCATGACGACCGGGGCAACCTGATCGAGGAGACGGATCCGCTCGGACACAAGACCGAATACGCCTACAACCAGGCAGGCCTGCTGGTGGAGATCCTCGACGCCCGGGGCGGGAGGAAGCAATTGGCCTACACCGCCTCGGGGCAGCTCGCCAGCTACACCGATTGCTCGGCCAAGACCAGCACCTGGCAGTACGGCGCACGCGGCGAACTGGTGAAATTCGCCAATGCGGCAGGCGAGGCCACCAAATACCAGTACGAGGGTGGCCAACTGGCCAGCGTCAGCCATCCCGATGGGCGCGCGGAAACCTTCGAGCGCGACGCGGAAGGTCGTTTGCTGGCGCATACCGATGCGCTGCGCCGGCGCACGACTTGGCACTACGGCGAGGCCGGCCTGATAGCGGGGCGCACGGACGCGGCGGGCCGCATGCTCGGCTACCAGTGGGACAAGCTCGGACGGCTCATTACACTCGTCAACGAGAACGACGCCAGGACCGAGTTCCACTACGACCCGGTGGGGCGCCTGCTTGAGGAAACCGGCTTCGACGGCAAGACGACGCGCCACTACCATGACCCGGCTACGGGCAGGCTGACAAGGAGCGTCGATGCCGGGCAACTGCAAACCACGTACGCGTTCGATGCCTCTGGTCGCCTGATTCGCCGCGAGGCCGGCCGGCTGGATCGACAAGGCCAGGTCGGGCGCAGCGAGGCCGAGACCTTCGCCTACGATGGCAACGGCCGCATGATTCTGGCCGAGAACGCGGACAGCCGCCTGCAATGGTTCCACGACGCCGCGGGCAATGTGGTGCGCGAACATCAGCACTACCGGTGCCTGGAGCAGCCGCTGGTGGCGGTCTGGCGGCACGAGTTCGACGCGCTGCACCAGCGCATCGCCACGATCCGCCCGGACGGGCACCGCGTGGCCGTGCTGACCTACGGCGCGGGCCACGTGCACGGCGTGATGCTGGATGACCGCGAACTGGTCCACCTCGAGCGTGACGCCCTGCACCGGGAGGTGCTTCGCACACAGGGCAACCGGCTCGCCCATGCGCAGGCGTACGATCCGGCGGGGCGGCTGATGGAACAGACGCTGTCTCACGTCGATGGCGCGCGGGCGGGCCATCGTTTGCTGCACCGCCAGTATCAGTACGATGCGGTGGGACAGCTATCGGGCATCCATGACATGCGGCGCGGCGCGCTGCGATATCGCTATGACCCGGTCGGGCGGCTGCTCGATGCGCGCAGCGCGCTCGGCAGCGAAACTTTCGCCTTCGACCCGGCCGGCAACCTGCTCGACGATCCCGATACGCGCTGGTATGCGTCCACGCCCGAACATGGACGACGGGCCCCCGACAGCCGCCTGACCGGTCACCCCAGGCTGGTGGACAACCTGCTCCGGCAGTACGCGGGCACCCACTATCAATGGGACGAGTGCGGCAACCTCACGGAGCGCCGGATCCATGGCGTGACCGGGTCCTTTACGTGGGATGCCTTCAACCGGCTGGTCGGTTACCGCACTGCGGACCAGTCGGTGCAATACATCTACGACGCGCTCGGGCGCAGGCTGGTCAAGTCGTCATCCGCCCACGGCGTGACGCTTTTCGGCTGGGATGGCGACCAACTGGCGTGGGAAAGCCAGCCTGGACGCAGCACGCACTATCTCTACGAGCCCGGCGCATTCGTACCGCTGGCGCAGGCGGTGCGCCATGACGCCATCGCCCTGCATCGCGAGCCCGATTACGGGGGCGACTACGATATCGATGACGATCCGCTCTGGACCGAGGACATCGCCCCGCAGCCGTTCGACGCCATCGCCTGGTACCAATGCGATCACCTCGGCACACCGCAGGAGCTGACCGACGAGACCGGCGAGATTGCATGGTCTGCCCAGTACAAGGCATGGGGCGCCGCGCGCGAGGTCATCACCGACGCGGCGCGCAAGGCAGGCATTGCCAACCCACTGCGCTTCCAGGGCCAGTATTACGACCCCGAGACAGGGCTGCATTACAACCGGCACCGGTACTATGATCCGGTAAGCGGGCGGTATGTCAGCAAGGACCCGATTGGGCTGGAAGGCGGGATTAATGCCTACGCGTATGCACCCAATGCGCTGGAATATATTGACCCGCTGGGATTGTCGGCGCGTGAAAAGACTACGACTTTTTATCATGCGGGGGATATCAAGGGGCCGATCGATCCGTCTGCAGGGCGCCCAGATCTTGACTTCAACCCCGCGGGTAAAGGGGGATTTTATGTGACCACAGAGCGGGCACAAGCTGAGAGGTGGCGTCGTGCTCCGCGGCGTCCGAATATTACGCAGTTTGTTGTGCCAAACGCGGACTTGGATAAGCTCAATATCAAAGTGTTCGACTCTGCAAACTTAGAATGGGAGCAATTTGTCACTCGCGGACGTCAGGGAACGCTTCTGCATGACTATGATGCAGTGAGCGGTCCCATGCTTGCAAATCCTGGCGACGTTACTAAACAAGGGGCATCCCCGGAGAGCACTGGTTGCCAATTAGCAATCTTCTCTGAAAAAGGTGCCGCCCTTTTTAACCGGCACATGAAAGGAAATTGTTGATGGCGATGAATGAAAATCAGATCATTGATGGCCTTCCATTTTTTGATAATGGAAACGTGGGGCGGGGCGTTGTTTTTAACTTCCGTACTTGGGTGACGATAATCCAGGCCATAATGGTGGAGTACGGTGGCCTGAATGAAGATGAGGCGAAATCTATCCTCTTTGCTTCCTCTTTAGTGGAAGATGCGCTGGGCGGATATATGGATGTGACCCTACGCGCCCACGAACTCGACTACCATTGGGCGATGCTGCTGTCCCATGGCGAGCAGTATTGGCGGAGAGGTATTGATTCAGCCCCGCCTGAAGGTTTTTGGGCGTGGGAAAAGCAATACAAGAAAGAGCACAAGCTGGAAGATCGGAGCTTCGTGTTTTTTCGTAACCCGGACGGTGAAAAATTGCCGAGGTAGCGTGATAGGCACAGGATCTGTGAATCATGGGGATGATGAGCTAGCAATGGATGAAAGCAAAATTGTCCATGGTATCGTCATCGTTAACGACCGCGATCCCAGAGAAAGTGTTGTTTTTAACTTCCGTAGCTGGGTGGCGATAATCCAGGCCATTATGGTGAAGTATGCGGGTAAGTCGGAGGAGGAAGCCAAGTCCCTTGTCCTGGATTCACCCTTAGTGGAACACGCTCTAGATGGATATATGGCCATAGTTGTGCGTTCCCACGAACTGGACTATCACTTTGCGATGCTGCTTGCCCATGGTGAGCAGTATTGGCAGAGAGGTATTGACTCGGATCCGCCTGAAGGCTTTTGGGCCTGGGACAAGCAATACCGGAAAGCATAATCTGAAAGACCGCAGCTTTATCTACCGTGACGAATTGCCGAGACAGCGCGATTAACCGCGCGATTTGTGGCTAAAAGGATTGTCAGTGGTGATGGACGAAGGCAAGATTGTCGATGGTATTCGAATCATTAATGACAAGAACCCGAGGGAAGTCGTTATTTTCAACTTTCATACGTGGGTGGAAATTATCGCGGGACTTATGGTCAAGTATGGTGGAAAAAATGAGGTCGAAGCTAAGACCATTCTTCTTGAGTCGCCCTTAGTAGAAAACGCCCTGAAAAACTATATGGCTGTAGTTTTACGTGCCCATGAGGTAGATTATCATTGGGCGATGCTCTATGCCCATGGGGAGGGATATTGGTTGAGGGGAATCGACACAAACGAACCGGAAGGCTATAAAGAATGGGATGCCCAGTACAGAAAAGACCGCAACCTCAAAGCCGAAAGCTTCGAATTTGACGATGACGCACCAACCTAGCATTGCTGATGCAGATTTTCCGCGAAGGGGATCTTGATTTTCGACAAAGCCAACAGGAGGACTGCTAGGATGGACGAACGCAAAATTGTCGATGGCATCGTCATCATCGATGACCACGATCCCCGGCAAGGCGTCGTTTTTAATTTTCGAACCTGGGTGTCAATCATAAAGGCAATCATGGTTAGATATTCGGAAAAGAGCGAGTGCGAAGCCGACAAAATAATTATGGATTCTTGGCTCGTGAAGAGGGCTCTAGAGGATTATATGGCCATTGTCGTACGGGCACATGAACTCGATTATCATTGGGCTATGATACTCGTTCATGGGGAGCGCTATTGGCACAGGGGGATAAGTGAGATCGAGCCAGATGATTTCTGGGAGTGGGAGGCGGAATATAAAAGGGATCACAACCTGAAACAGGAGAGCTTCATTTTCAGACATCCACCAAAAAATCCCCCCGTGACGCAACACCCCTGCTAGGCGAAGGCGTATCGTCGAAACGCGTCGCAAGACGCGCTGGGCCCACTCTGGCCAAAGCCGACACTTTCCCGACGACGGATCCTTAGTTCTCGTCTGCGAAACCGCCGACATTACCCGATACTCATCACCACGAGGCAGGCAATAGCGATGTAAACAGGCGCCATGCCAGTGTCCGAAGATCACCGTATTTTCCGCTTGGAGCGGGGGGCTGCGCTTGATATTAAAGGTAGTCAAGCCTACAGATGAAGTGCGTCGGCTTTTTTACGCGTGGGCGTAAAGCTTTCGCATGGATATGATGCAGTAAGTGGCCTCTTGGTAAAAAATCCCGGTGCCGTAAAAAATGGTGCGCACCCTGTGGCTAAAGGGTGTCAGTTTGCAATTTCCTCGGCGAAAGCCGGTGAGATGTTCACACAAAATCGGGGAGGGTTAGTGCGATGGATGAAGACAGGATCGTGGACAGCATCTTGGTTGTTGATGATGAGGATCCAGGGGGATGTCATTTTCATACCTGGGTCTCGATCATGGAGGCAATCATAGCGAGATATGCATTCAAAACAGAGGCTGAGGCGAAATGTCTGGTGCGCTCCTCATTTGGTGGGGCTCTGAATGGTCATATGGCTATTGTTATGCGTTCGCGCGACCTTGAATATCATTGGGCGATGCTGTTGGCGCATGGTCCGCAATCTGGATGAGGGTATCGACTCGCGTGAGCCCGAAGGTTTTTGGGGTTGGGAAAAGCAATACAGAAAAGAGCATAACCTGCAGGACCGGAGCTTTGTGACAGTGACGAATCGCCGGAGTAGCGTAACAGGCGAGAAATTGCAAATAACGAGAGTGATGAGCTAGCAATGGATGAAAGCAAAATTGTCGATGGTATCGTCATCGTTAACGACCGCGATCCCAGAGAAAGTGTTGTTTTCAATTTTCGTTCCTGGGTGGCTATAATTAGGGCCATCATGGTGAAATATGCGGGGAAAACGGAAGACGAGGCCGACGCCATACTAATGAATTCCTGGCTTGTGGAAGAAGCTTTGGATGACTATATGGCCATAGTCGTACGCGCTCATGACCTCGACTATCACTGGGCCATGATATTAGCGCACGGTGAGTGTTATTGGTGGAGAGGTATCGACTCCAGGGAGCCGGAAGGCTTTTGGGAGTGGGAGGAGCAGTACAGGGTGGACCACAACCTGGAATCGGATGACTTTATTTTTAGTGATGAGGAGCCAGCGCCTCCGATCGCAACCGATGCGAAATAGGGCGGAGCGCCCCTCACGCGCCAGCCCGCCCACGCCCACATCCCTACGACGGATCCTTAGTTCGCGTCCGCGAAACCGCCGACATCACCCCAATTCCCAGTACCACCAAGCAGGCAATACCGATATAAACCGGAGCCAACCCAGCGATGCTGAGGCCCCAGGCGATGCCGCCGACAAGCAGCATGAGCCCGATGAGATAGAGCGCGAAGGACATGAGTGACACCTCCCAGACAGAAAGTGGTGGCATCCGCGCGTGTCGTGCGGATGCGCCTGTCTGTCAATGTAGGCAAGGTGCCTGCCGGCCGGGATCGGTCGATGACCTAGCCTTGCGTAGGCCGGTTCTGACTACCGCCGGGTTGGGACCGGCGGTGTGATGCGTATGTAACTCAGCCGGCCGCCAGGCTCACGCCGCTTGCGGCGTTCTGCGCGCGGCCGTCGCGGCCATACATCTCGTTGGGGCCCGAGCCGCCCTGGCGCAGCACCTGGATGGCTTCCTGCGTGAATTCGAGGTGGGCGTTGACGATGGCGCCGTTCAGTGCGTTGGCGTCCTTGGCCTTGCTGGCGAAGAACACCACCTTGCGCCACGCTTCGGTCACGTCCGCATCCACCAGCCCGCCCACGAGCAGGCCCGCCGGGCCCACGCGCAGGCCCAGCGCAATCATCTGCGCCTCGCGCGCCGCGGTGGCGCGCGTGAGGCCCTGAGCCAATTCCATCTTCTGGTTGAGTAGCTCGCTCAACGCCTGGAAATCCTGGCGTTTGATGGCGTCGCGCTCCTCGGCGAGGGTGCGGCCAAATGCGGCGATGGCGTCAGCTTCGAGCTTCAGGGTCTGGATCAGGGCTTGGCTCATGTCAGGGAGTTATTGGCTTTCGCCTTGGCTCAACTCGCGCAGCGAAGCGAGCAAGCCATCGGCGATCTTGCTGGGATCGATCTTGATCCTGCCTTCCGCGATTGCCTGGCGGATTTCCTCGACCTTCGCGGTATCGATGTCGTCGTCGGTCTCATTGACCAGGCGCGAACCGATCTCACGTACTTGCGCGGTCAGCGGGCTGACGCGCACGCCGGTCAGGGCGCCGGAAGTCGCGGACGAGGCGGCACCGTTGGCGGCCGGACGGGCTGCGCTGTCGGTTGCCGCGGCATCGGCGGGCAGGGACGGAGTGGATTGGTTGATCTTCACGGTGAAATCCTTGCTGGGTTCCCTTGGCTTATCGGATGTTCCACCCGGAACTTTAGGGTTTTTGCATCCTGATCAGGGTTGGGCGGCATTCTCGCACGCGCCGCCTACGCCTGCTCTTACTTCCTGCTTCCTCGGGAATCCAGGCGACTACTTCAGGCTTCTTCCGTTAAAAAAGTGACGCTTGCTACTGCAGGACAATCGTGTCGCCGCTGCGGACGACGCCGCTGACGACCTGACCGTTGCGCAGACGCACCTGCACCGAATTGCCGGTGGCGGCATCGGCCAGCACCTTGCCTTCACTGGTGAGCTGGAACGAGTCACCTTCGACGGTCACGTTGACGGTCTGGCCCGACTTCACGGCAATCGACTTCTTGAGTAGATCGGTGCGCATGGGCGAGCCGGCCGCGATGCGGTTGGCTGCCACGGCGCCGGCTACCTGTGTCGGATCCGTCACAACGGCGCGCGGCAGCGCGGCCAGGTCGCCCTGGCGCATTTCGAGGTCTGCGGCGCTGATGGTCTCGCCGGGGGCCATCGCGCGGGCCGCCACATAGTAATCAGTCAATACCGACACCCGGGCCTGGACGTAGCGCGTCCAGGGCCGGTCGCCACCGCAGCGCACGCCCACGGCCACGCGGCCCCATGGGGCGGCGCCGGACGGCAGGAACGGGTCGGGAAGGATGCAATCGGGCGCGCGGCCGCCCGAAGGCGGCACCACCTGCACGCTGACCTTGCCCGGCAGGCCGGAGGCCTGGCGCAGCAGGAACTGTTCGACGACCACGCGTACGGGGTCGTCGGCAAACGGGGCGGGAGCCGACGGCGACGCCACCGGCGTGACCTGGGCGGGCGCGGCGGCGGACGGCGGGGCCAGCGCGAAGCCGGCCAGCGCCATCAGCCCGGCGGCGGCCTGGCGAGTGAGGTTCATAGGGGTCATCCCAGCAAGGATGGGGGCGGCGGCACGGGCGGGTCCGCGCGATGTCGCCACACAACATCGGAAATACAACAACGAATCTGTGGGGCAATTGTAGGCAGCCTCGCGCGAAGGGTCGGCGCGAATTGCGCGGATTTCTCGGTCCTATTCGCACGATTGGCGTGACAGGCCGGCCCCTAAGATGGCAACCCTGAAGAAGCCCCCGACCGGGATGCGTATACGTATTCCCAGGTCTACGGCAGTTTTCTCCCCGAAGTTGAAGCCAGAGCAGGAAAGGCAGACATGATCGACAGACTCGATGCGGCGTTGCGCTTCCAGCAGGAAGCCCTGAGCCTCCGGACCCAGCGGCAATCGGTGATTGCCTCGAACATCGCCCACGCGGACACGCCGGGCTACAAGGCACGCGATTTCGATTTCGCCAGCACCCTGGCGACGTCGGTGGAGCGCGGCCGCCAGAGCGAAGGCATGACGCTTTCCACCACGCAGGTGCGCCATCTGCCGGGCCAGGCGCCGACTTCGGGCAGCGCCGACCTCGACTACCGCATTCCGCTGCAGTCGAGCATGGACGGCAACACCGTGGAAATGGACACCGAGCGCGTGGCGTTCGCCGACAACACGGTGCATTTCGAAGCCGGCCTGACGGTCATGAGCAGCAAGATCAAGACGATGCTGTCGGCGATCCAGAGCTAACCAGGACCGACCATGCCCAGCATGAACATTTTCGACGTGGCCGGCTCCGCCATGGCCGCGCAGTCGCAGCGGATGAACGTGACGGCCTCCAACCTGGCCAACGCGGACAGCGCCGTGGCGCCGAACGGCCAGCCGTATCGCGCCAAGCAGGTGATTTTCGAGATGGCGCCCACGCCCGGCCAGTCCGATGTGGGCGGCGTGCAGGTGGCCGGCGTCATGGAAGACGCCGCCCCGGCACGGATGGTGCACAACCCGTCGCACCCGCTGGCGGACGCCAACGGGTACGTGACGATGCCCAATGTGAACCCGGTGGAAGAGATGGTCAACATGATCTCGGCGTCGCGTTCGTACCAGGCCAACGTGGAGGTGCTCAACACCGCCAAGACCATGATGCTGAAGACGCTGACGATCGGTCAGTAATCCACAACTTTTCGAATCCTTCCAGGAACCGCCGGAACCGACACCATGACGACCACTTCTTCCGTCAACAGCAACTCCGCCGTCAACGACGCGCTCAAGGGCGGCAGCTCCAGCGCGGCAGATCTTCAGAACAACTTCCTGAAGATGCTGGTGACGCAAATGAACAACCAGGACCCGCTCAACCCGATGGACAACGCCCAGCTCACCTCGCAGCTGGCGCAGATCAGCACGGTGAGTGGCCTGCAGACGATGAACGAGACCCTGACCGCGCTGCTCTCGCAGACCGCGGCCAGCCGCGCGATGGACTCCGCCAACCTGATCGGCAAGACCGTGATGGTGCCGGGCAACGCGATCACCGTGGCAGACGGCGTGGCCACCAAGATCGGTGTGGACGTGCCGTCCACGGCTGACTCGGTGACCGTGCAGGTGCTCGACAAGAACGGCAACGTGGTCCGCAACATCGACATGAAGGGCCAGACCGCCGGCGTGCACGACATCGCCTGGGACGGCAAGAACGACCAGGGCAACGCCGTGGCCAATGGCGAGTACACCTTCAAGGTGTCCGGCACGGCCGAGGGCAAGGATGTCAGCGCCATTGCGCTGGTCTACGGCAAGGTCCAGTCCATCAGCGGTGACAGCACCGGCGTGCTGGTCGAACTTGGCGACGGCAAGACCGCCAACGTCGACGACGTGCGCCGCATTTCCTGATCCACTTTTACGTATCACCCGGTCCGGCATACGCGCGGGCAATTCACGAACGACAGCCTTATTAGGGGAAAATCATGGGTTTTGGTCAAGGGGTAAGCGGCCTGAACGCCGCCGCGTCCAACCTGGACGTGATTGGCAACAACATCGCAAACGCCAACACGGTTGGCTTCAAGCAATCCACCGCGCAGTTCGCGGACGTGTACGCGGGTTCGAAGATCGGCCTGGGCACGCGCGTGAACGCCGTGGTGCAGTCGTTCACGAACGGCAACATCGCCTCGTCGGGCCGTAACCTGGACGTGGCCATCAGCAACGGCAACGGCTTCTTCCGCCTGACCAATACCGATGGCTCGGTGTTCTATTCGCGCAACGGCCAGATGAACCGCCTGGACGATGGCCGCCTGGTCAACGCCACGGGCCTGCAGGTCACGGGCTACCCGGCTGGCACCACCGCCGGTGGCGTGGCCCCGCAGCCGATCACCATCAGCAACGCCCAGATGCCCCCGCGCGCCACGCAGACCGTGACGGCGCAGTTCCAGCTCGACTCGCGCAGCACCGTGCCGACCACGGCCTTCGCCAGCGCCCCGGGCGCGCTGCCGACCTCGGACATGTTCAACTACAGCACGGCGATCAGCGTCTATGACTCGCTGGGCAACAAGCAGCAGGTCACCGCGTATTTCTCCAAGTCGGCTGCCGCGCCGACCGTGCCGGGCGGCACCAACTGGAACATGTACCTGACCGATTCCGCGGGTAACACGCTGGCCGGCATGCCGGTCTCGATGGCCTTCGACAGCAACGGCGTGATGCAATCGACGACGCCGGCGAACCCGACGCTCGCACTGCCGGCCGCCAACGGCGCCGCCGCGCTGACCGCCAACCTGAACCTGACCGGTTCCACGCAGTTCGGCTCGGACAACGATCCGAAGAAGATCGTGCAGGACGGCTACGCATCGGGCGCGCTGCTGGGCTTCTCGGTGCAGGAAGACGGCACGATCCTCGGTTCTTACTCGAACGAGAAGACGCTGTCGCTGGGCCAGATCGCCATGGCGACGTTCGGCAACGTGGAAGGCCTGAAGCCGGAAGGCGACAACGTGTGGTCCGCCACCGGTGCCTCGGGCCAGGAACTTCTCGGCACGGCCGGCGGCGCCATGGGCACGCTGAAGTCCAACGCCGTGGAAGAGTCCAACGTGGACCTGTCCGGCCAGCTGGTCAACCTGATCGTCGCGCAGCGTAACTATCAGGCCAACGCGCAGACCATCAAGGCGCAGGACACCGTCCTGCAGACCCTGGTGAACATCTGATCCACGCTGATCTCTCCGCCGGAACGCCGACATGGACCGCATGATTTACACCGCCCTCTCGGGCGCCAAGCAGATACTCGACCAACAGGCCGCGGTATCGAACAACCTGGCCAATGCCTCCACGCCGGCGTTCCGCGCGCAGATCAACCTGTATCGCGCTGTACCGGTGGTGGGGCAGGAGACGCAGACCCGCGCCTTCACGCTGGCCTCCACGCCGGGCGCCGACATGAAGGCCGGCCCGCTGACGTACACGGGCCGCGACCTCGACGTCGCCCTGCAAGGCAACGGCTGGCTGGCGGTGCAGATGCCCGACGGCTCCGAGGCGTACACCCGCGCCGGTGCGCTGCAAATTTCGGCCGACGGCCAGCTCCAGACCTCGGTCGGCCGGCCGGTGCTGGGCGATGGCGGCCCGATGGCGGTGCCGCCGGGCGCCACGGTATCCATCGGTACCGATGGCACCGTGGTGGCGCGTGGCCCGGGCGAGGCCGCCAATGGCCTGGCCCAGGTCGGCAAGCTGCGCGTGGTATCGCCGCCGCCTGAAGGGCTGGCACGCGGTGACGACGGCTACTTCCGCCTGCGTCCCGGCGTGAACGCGCTGGAGCAGGACCCCACCGTGCGCGTGATCTCCGGCGCGCTGGAGGGCAGCAACGTGAATCCGGTGGAGGCGATGGTCGACATGATCGCCAACGCGCGCCGCTTCGAAATGCAGATGAAGATGATTACCGGCGCCGATAGCAACGACCAGCGGGCCAACGCGCTGCTGTCCAACAACTGAAGCGCGTTGCGCTGACACAGAACTCGAAGGAAAACCATGATCCGCTCACTCTGGATTGCAAAGACCGGCCTCGATGCGCAGCAGACGCAGATGGACGTGATCTCGAACAACCTGGCCAACGTGTCCACCACGGGCTTCAAGCGCAGCCGCGCCGTGTTCGAGGAACTGATGTACCAGACCATCCGCCAGCCGGGCGCGCTGTCGTCGGACCAGACCGTGCTGCCCTCGGGCATGCAGCTGGGTACCGGCGTGCGCCCCGTGGCCACGGAACGTATCCACACGCAGGGCAACCCGACGCAGACCGGCAACGCGCGCGACGTGGCCATCATCGGACAGGGCTTTTTCCAGGTGACGATGCCGGACGGCACCACCACCTACACGCGTGACGGCTCGTTCCAGGTCGATCCGAACGGCCAGCTGGTGACCTCGAGCGGCTTCGTGCTGAACCCGGCCATCACGCTGCCGGCCAACTACACCTCGGTGAACGTGGCCCGCGACGGTACCGTCACGGTGATGCAGCCGGGCCAGACCAACGCCGCCACCGTCGGCCAGATCCAGCTCGCCACGTTCCCGAACCCGGCCGGCCTGGAAAGCCTGGGCGAGAACCTCTACGCGCAGACCGATGCCTCGGGCGCACCGAACACCACCGTGCCGGGCCTGAACGGCGCGGGCACGCTGCAGAACAACTACGTTGAAGCGTCGAACGTGAACGTGGTCGAGGAACTGGTCAGCATGATCCAGACCCAGCGCGCTTACGAAATCAACAGCAAGGCAGTGCAGACGTCCGACCAGATGTTGCAACGCCTGACCCAGATGGGATGATGGGAGTGACCATGGCCGCCAAGCTGCATCGCCTCGGTGTGTTTGCCCTGTACGCCTTTGCCGGCCTGGCCGTGCTGGCGAGCGGCGGCTGCGCACTGATGCCGAAGGAGCCCCTCGTACAGACGCCCACCACGGCACGCGCCGAGCCGCGCGCCGTGGGCGCGCCCACGGGTTCCATCTTCGCCTCGTCCTACGCGGGCAATCCGCTGTTCGAGGACCGGCGGCCACGTAACGTTGGCGACATCCTGACCATCGTGATCAGCGAGAACGTCAACGCCAGCAAGAACTCCGGGACCAATGCCAGCCGCACGGGCAGCACGACGTTGTCGTTCGACGCCGTGCCGCGTGCGCTGGCCGGGCTGTTCAGCGCCAGGTCGAATGCCGATGTCAACGGCAGCAATGCCCTGAAGGCCAGCGGCGGCGCCACCGCCGCCAACACCTTCAACGGCACCATCACCGTCACGGTGCTGGAAGTGCTGGCCAACGGCAACCTGGTGGTGTCCGGAGAAAAGCAGATGGCCATCAACCAGGGGGCGGAGTTCATCCGCTTCTCCGGCGTGGTCAATCCGCGCACGATCACCGGCGACAACGCAGTGCCGTCCACCCAGGTGGCGGATGCACGGATCGAGTACACCGCCAAGGGATACATCGACGAAGTGCAGAACATGGGCTGGCTGCAGCGCTTCTTCCTCAATGTCTTACCGTTCTGATCCCGCCATGTTTCTGCCTCCGATGCCTTTCCACAAGCCAGGCTCGCTATTGGGCACCCCGCCCGGCCTTCCTACCCGCTGGGGTCGCGCGGTCTCTCTTCCGCGCCTGTTGCTCGCGCTCGCGCTGGTCTTCGGACTGGTGGGCGCCGGCACGGCGCATGCGGAACGCCTGAAGAACCTCGTCACGTTCCAGGGCGTGCGGGACAATCCGCTGATCGGCTACGGCCTGGTCGTGGGGCTGGATAACACCGGCGACCAGACCATGCAGACGCCGTTCACCACGCAGAGCATTACGAACATGCTATCGCAGCTCGGCGTGACATTGCCCGCCGGCAAGAACATGCAGCTGAAGAACGTGGCCGCCGTGATGGTGACCGCCACGCTGGCGCCGTACGCGCAGCCCGGCAGCCAGCTCGACGTGGTGGTCTCGTCGATGGGTAACGCCAAGAGCCTGCGCGGCGGCACGCTGCTGATGACGCCGCTCAAGGGCGCCGACGGCCAGGTGTACGCCATCGCGCAGGGCAACATGCTGGTGGGCGGCGCAGGCGCGTCGGCCAACGGCAGCAAGGTCCAGATCAACCAGCTTGCCGTGGGGCGTATCGCCAACGGCGCCGTGGTGGAACGTGCCGTCGCGGCCTTCCAGCCCGAAGGCGGCTACATGAACCTGGAACTCAAGGATACGGATTTCGGCACCGCCGAGCGCGTGGTCGACGCCATCAACCGCAACCTCGGCCCCGGCACCGCCGCCGCCATGGATGGCCGCGTGGTGCAGGTGCGCGCCCCGCAGGCGCCGACCGCACGCGTGGGCTTCCTCGCACGGATCGAGAACCTCGACGTCACCCCGGCCAAGGCCGCCGCCAAGGTCATCCTGAACGCCCGCACGGGTTCCATCGTGATGAACCAGGCGGTGACGGTGGAAGACTGCGCCGTGGCGCACGGCAACCTGTCGGTGGTGATCAACACCCAACCGGTGATCAGCCAGCCGGCGCCGTTCAGCAACGGCCAGACCGTGGTGGCGCCGGTGTCGCAGATCGACCTCAAGCAGGGTGGCGGCTCGCTCCAGATCGTCAAGGCGGGCGCCTCGCTGGCCGCGGTGGTCAAGGGCCTGAACGCGCTCGGCGCCACGCCGGCCGACCTGCAGACCATCCTCGAGGCCATGCGTGCCGCCGGGGCGCTGCGCGCGGAACTGGAGATCATCTGATGTCGGGCGCCACGCTTTCCTCGCAGACCGACGTCTCGCAGCGCTTCGCGCTCGATACGCAGGGCTTCGAGGCGCTCAAGAACCAGGCTCGCGCCGGCAACAACCAGAACACCCTGCAGGCGGCCGCCAAGCAGTTCGAGGCCGTCTTCACGCAGATGGTGCTCAAGAGCATGCGCGACGCCACGCCGCAGGACGGCATGTTCGACAACGAGCAGACCAAGCTCTACATGTCGATGATGGACCAACAGCTCTCGCAGCAGCTGTCCTCGCGCGGCATTGGCCTGGCCGATGTGATGATCCGCCAGCTGGCGCGTGCCACGGGCACGCAGCTGCCGGACACCATGGCCGCGCCCGGTGTGGGCGGCCGCCCGCAGGATGGCCAGATGGCGGCCCTGCTGGACAGCCGGGGCGCCACCGACGCCGACGGCCCGCCGCCGATCGGCACGGTGCTGCCCGGCAATGCGTGGAACCCCACCGCCGGCGTGCGCCAGTATCAGGGCCAGGCGGACTGGCAGCAGAACGGCCAGTCGCAACTGGGCCAGCTCCCGGACGACTCCCCCGAACACATCAGCAACTTCGTCAACCGGCTGGCCGCGCCGGCCATGGCCGCCTCGCGCGCCTCGGGCGTGCCGGCCAAGCTGATCGTCGGCCAGGCCGCGCTCGAATCGGGCTGGGGCCGCCGCGAGATCACCAACCCGGATGGCTCCACCACCTTCAACGTGTTCGGCATCAAGGCCGGCGCGAACTGGAAGGGGCCGACCGCCGAGGTGCTGACCACCGAATATGTCGATGGCCAGCCGCAGAAGGTGCGGGCCCGCTTCCGTGCCTACGGCTCCTACGACGAAGCGTGCGCTGACTACGCGCGGCTGCTGACCACCAACTCGCGCTACGCGGGCGTGGTGGCCGCCAACAGCGCGGAAGAAGCCGCGCATGGCCTGCAGCGCGCCGGCTATGCCACCGATCCGGCCTACGGCGAGAAGCTGGTCCGGATCATGAAGAAGGTTTCGACCTGACGGATGGGCGGCATGGCAACGCATACGCCGCCCAATCTCCCGTCCCACGCTTCGCGCGGCCCGCTTTCGGTCGCGCTATTGGCGCTTCCAGACTACGTCTTCACGCAAGTGATCGCTCACAACATGCGCGCCGGCCAACACGTGGAAATGGCCGATGAGACGCTAAAGTCCCGCGTGGTTCGCGCCGTTAACTTGCTCATCCACCGCCGCCGGCCGCACGCCGAAGGCTACCAACAGATCCGGGGTCAGACACATGTCTCTCTTTAATATCGGTCTTTCGGGCCTGAACGTGGCGCAGAACGCGCTGACGACGACCGGCCACAACTTCAGCAACGCAGCTACCGCGGGCTATACGCGCCAGAACACGATCATCGCGTCGGCGGGCGGCCAGTACACCAGCTCGGGCTTCTACGGCCAGGGCTCCAACACCATTACCGTGCAGCGCGTGTACGACAGCTTCCTGACCGGGCAGCTGCGTGGTGCCACGTCGGCCAGCGCCCAGCTGGCGACGTACGCGGACCAGCTCTCGCAGATCGACAACCTGCTGGCCGACCAGAAGGGTGGCCTCTCGCCGCTGATGCAGAAGTTCTTCGCCGCCGTGCAGGCCGTGTCGGACACGCCGGCAGACACCGCCGCGCGCCAGAGCCTGCTCTCGGCCTCCCAGGCGCTGGCCGGCCAGATCAAGTCCTCCAGCGACTACTTCAAGCAGCTCCAGGACGGCCTGAACACGCAGATCAAGTCGACGGTGACGCAGGTCAACGACTACACCAAGCAGATCGCGAACCTGAACAAGGAAATCACGCGCATGACCGCCGCCGGCGGTGGCCAGCCGCCGAACGATCTGCTCGACCAGCGCGACCAGGCCGTGGCGATGCTGACCGAACTGGTCGGCGCCAAGGTGGTGGTGCAGGACGGTGGCACGTACAACGTGTTCGTCGGCAACGGCCAGCCGCTGGTCATGGGCAGCGATTCGTACGACATGGTGGCGCAGCCCTCGGCCACCGACCCCGGCCGCACAACGGTGGGCTACACGCTGCTGAGCGGCAACATCATCGAAGCCCCCGAGGGCTCGGTGACGGGCGGCTCGCTCGGCGGCATCCTGAAGTTCCGCTCGGACTCCCTGGAGCCGGCGCAGAACGCCATCGGCCGTCTCTCGCTGGCCATCGGCCAGACGTTCAACGACCAGCACAAGCTGGGCATCGACCTGAACGGCGCCATCGGCACGGACATGTTCTCGCTGGGCTCGCCGGTGGTCTACGCCAACAAGAACAACACCTCGGCAGCGATCGCCTCGGCCACCATCACGAACGCCGGCAACCTGACGACCAGCGACTACGCGCTGAAGTTCGATGGCACCAACTACACGCTGACGCGCCTCTCGGACAACAAAGTGGTGGCCTCGCAGGCGGGCGCCCCGACCGCCGCCACGCCGATGGTCGTCGATGGTGTCTCGATCAGCCTCAGCGCGCCGATGAACGCCAACGACTCGTTCCAGATCCAGCCGACGCGCAACGCCGCCGCCAGCTTCGGGACGCTGATCACCGACCCTGCCAAGGTAGCCGCGGCTTCCCCGGCGCGCGCGGACGTCAACAAGAACAACACCGGCACGGGCACCGCCAAGCTCACCAATGTGGCGCAGGGCTTTGCACTGCTGGCGAATGCGCCGATCACGGCCACCTACAACAGCGGCACGGGCACCTACACGTTCACCAACGCGCTGGGCGCGGCAGTCGTGCCGACCAGCACCGCGCCCAACGGCACGGGCACCGACGTGACCTTCAACGGCATGACGTTCACGTTCAACGGCGCGCCGAATAACGGCGACACCTTCACGTTGGCCAACAACACCGGCGCCGTGGCCGACAACGGCAACGCGCTGGCGCTGGCCAAGCTGCAGACGGCCAAGACGATCAACGGCACGTCGAGCTTCAACGACGCCTACGCGCAGCTGGTCAACGACGTGGGCAGCGCGACGAAGTCGGCGACCATCGCCTCGACCTCGCAGGACAGCATCACCAACCAGATCTATGTGGCCCAGCAGTCGGTCTCGGGCGTGAACATGGACGAGGAAACCGTGAACATGCTCAAGTTCCAGCAGCTGTACCAGGCGAACGCACGCGTGATCCAGACGGCCAGCACGCTGTTCGACACCCTCATCGGCATCGGCGCGTAATCGCGGCGGCCAACGATCTCAACGGATACGAAGGAATCTCGCCATGCGCGTCGCAACCTCTACCCTGTACCATCAGGGCCTGGCCTCGATGAACGGCCAGCAATCGGCCCTGCTGCACGTGCAGCAGCAGCTCGGCACCGGCCGCCGCATCCTGACGCCGTCCGACGACCCCGTGGCCGCCACGCGCGCCCTGGGCGTGTCGCAGTCCGGTGCAGTGAACACGCAGTACACCACGTCGCGCAGGCAGGCCACGGCCTCCCTCGGCCTGGAAGACAACACGCTGGCCACCGTCACCACGACGATCCAGAACATCCAGACCATGCTGGTGAACGCCGGTAACGGCACGCTGAGCGACAACGACCGCGCGTCGCTGGCCACTGCGCTGCAAGGCCAGTTCGACCAGCTGATGGGCCTGGCCAACGCCGACGACGGCAACGGCAACTACATCTTCGCCGGCCTGCAGTCGGGCACCGTGCCGTTCTCGCTCAACGCGGCGGGCGGTGCGATGTACCAGGGCGACACCGGCCACCAGCTGCTGCAGGTGGATGCCGCGCGCCAGATGGAAGCGGGCAACAACGGTTCGGAAGTGTTCATGAGCGTCACCGGCAACGCCGGCTACGTGCTCAAGGGCAATTCGGCCAATACCGGCACGGGCACCTACAGCGCGATCTCGGTCACGGACCCGACCGACCCGCTGTACGGCCACTCGCTGACGCTGACGTTCCAGACCGACGCCGGCACGGGCAAGATGCAGTACAGCATCATGGACACCACCACCGGCACCGCCGTGGGCACCCCGACGGACTACTCTGAAAACGTGGCCATCAAGGTGGCAGGCGTGTCGTTCTCGGTGAAGGGCGTCCCGGCAGACGGCGACACCATGACCGCCAAGCCGGCGCAGCAGGCCGGCGCGGACGTGTTCGCAAACCTGAAGGCCGTGATCGACGCGCTGAAGGCCCCGATCAACACCGGCCTGAACCAGGAAGCGGCGAACGCCAACCTGCAGAACGTGATCGCCACGGGCATCCGCCAGTTCAGCAACTCCCTGGACAACGTGCTGACGGTGCGCTCGTCGGTGGGCTCGCGCCTGAATGAAGTCGACGCGCTGGACACCATCGGCGAGAACCGCGCGCTGTCCAACGCGCAGACCCTGTCGGGCCTGCAGGACCTGGACTACGCGGCCGCCATCAGCGAGTTCTACCAGCGCCAGACCGCGCTGCAAGGCGCGCAGCAGTCGTTTATGCAGATCCAGGGGATGAACCTGTTCAAGTTTCTGTAAGTGGGAGCCGGGCCGCTAGTCGGCCCGGCGGAAAGCGCTTCGTTGAAAGCCAGCCAATCGGCTGGCTTTTTCATTTTCCCTTGTCTTTGGTCATGCGGGCCACCAGATGTCGGACCAGATGCCGGACCAGATGCATCGGCCCCAGCAGCTTCGATCCTAGCATCGCGTCGATGTCGGATCGGGCGGGCTCCATGAACGGCTTGAATACCAGTGAGGCGGCTGTCGTGACCAGGTGATCGATCTTGGGGATGGCGCGAGCCAAGGCTTCGACTTCGGACTCGACCCCAATATCGACACGATGCGTGGTAACCCCTGCCTCAACACGGGTCAGTTCGGCATTCTTTCATCCGCGCGTAGCGTCAGAACCCGGACGCCGTGTCGAGTTACGGCGACTGTGTGCTCGAACTGTGCGGACAGCTTTCCGTCACCCGTCACCACAGTCCAGCCGTCGGCTTCCGTGTGAACCGCATGCCGCCCCTGATTGATCATTGGCTCGATGGTGAACACCATGCCTTCTCGCAGCACCAGACCCGTGTTCGGCCTTCCCCAATGCAGGACCTCTGGGGGCTCGTGCATTTCTCGACCGATGCCGTGCCCGCAGTATTCCCGCACGACTGAGTAGCCATTGCGGCGAGCATGTCGCTCAATGGCATACCCCACATCACCTAGTCTCGCGCCTGGGCGGACGGCTTTGATTCCTTTCCACATCGCTTCATACGTTACGCGCACGAGTTGTTTGGCAAGCGGAGAGACTTCGCCGACCAGATACGTCTTACTGGAATCCGCAATGTAGCCATTGTTCTCCAGCGTGATATCGAAATTCACTATGTCGCCGTCCTGGAGGACCTCCGCGGGGGACGGAACGCCGTGGCAAACGACGTGGTTACGGGAGGCATTGAGGGCGTAGGCGTACCCGTACTGCCCTTTGCTGGCTGGGCGCGCGTGGAGTTCGTCGACAATGAAGTGGTCCACCAGATCGTTGACCTGCATGGTGGACATGCCGACCAGATTCAGGCGATCCAGGCGAGAAAAAACCTCTGCCAATAGCCTGCCCGATTCGGCCATCAGGGCAATTTCCCCAGGTTCCTTGGTCACGAAGCCACCTTCAAGCTTTGCGCAACAACACCCGCAGCCCGCAGTTCGCGAGTGACGATCTCATTGAAGCTTTGCGTGGGATTCATTTCGCACAGCATGCCAATCTTCATCCAGAACGCTGCCTGAGCGTTGATAGACCGACATGACACGCCGCTTGCCTTGCGCAACTGATCATGCAGCTCGCCATCGATGTTCACGATGCCCATAGTGCCATCCATATATGAAACATATATGAATCATATAGGCAATCGCGCCGGCGACGCAAGCCCTGTGTCGCTCCACTCCTGGTCAGCCCAACAGAATCCGCGGCCAAGAGCGGACGACCATGTGGGCGTCACGCCGTGGTGAGCCGCTCCTTTGCCAGCCTCGTGCCTGCTGCCAGCGCCTCCAGCTTGCGCCACGCCACATCCCGACCCATCGGCGCCAGGCCGCAATTCGTGCACGGGAACAGCCGCTCCTTCGGCACGAACTCCAGCGCCCGGCCGATGGTGTCAGCCACTTCCTCGGGTGTCTCGACCACGTCGCTGGCCACATCGATCACGCCGACCAGCACGTCCTTACCGGCCAGCAGCCCCATCAGGTCGGGCGGCACATGGGAGTGGATGCATTCCAGGCTCACCTGGTCGATGCAGCTGCGGGCCAGCGCGGGGAACACCGTCTCATACTGGCGCCATTGGTCGCCCAGGGTGCTCTTCCAGTCCGTATTGGCCTTGATGCCGTAGCCGTAGCAGATATGCACCGCCGTCGTACAGGTCAAGCCCTGCGCCGCGCGCTCGAGCGCCTGCACGCCCCAGTCGGCGGCATCCTTCATGTAGACATTGAAGGCGGGCTCGTCGAACTGGATGATGTCTACGCCGTCGGCCTGAAGCGCCAGGGCCTCCTGGTTGAGCAACTCGGCGAAGGCGAAGGCCATCTTGACCTTGTCGCCGTAGAAGCGGTCCGCCACGGTGTCGACGATGGTCATCGGGCCGGGCAGGGTGAACTTCAGCTTCTTCTTCGTGTGCGCGCGCGCCAGCTGTGCTTCGAAGGCATGCACGCGGCCCTTCAGGCGCAGGGCCGAAACCACCTGCGGCACCATCGCGTCGTAGCGGTTGTCGCGGATGCCCATCTTCACCTTGTGCTCGAAGTCGATGCCCTCGACCTGCTCGAGAAATCCGTGCACGAAGTGCTGTCGCGATTGCTCGCCGTCGCACACGATGTCCAGGCCTGCGTCTTCCTGGGCCTTGATCCACAGTAACGTCGCGTCGGCCTTGGCCTGGCGAAGCGCGTCGCCTTCAGCCTTCCACTGAGGCCAGAGTTTGTTTGTTTCAGCCAGCCAGCCTGGCTTCGGCAGGCTGCCGGCGATGGAGGTTTCAAACATCTGAGGATTCCTTTCAAGCAACGATGGGTGTGGCAAGCGTACTTCGGGACCGTTTTTCCCGATCAGCCACGGGACGGCGTGTTATGGGGTCAGAGCGCGAAATTGGCAGACCATTGATCAAGGACGTTCTTGTACGGCTTGATGAAGTTCTCCTCCGCAAATTTCCCCTGCTGGACAGCCAGCTGGCTGCGTTCTTCCCGGTCATAGACAATCTGCGTCAACGAGTAATCCTGGTTCTTCAGGCTCGGTTGATAGCGTTTCCCTGCTGCAGAATTGGCGTTGTAAATCTCGGGGCGATAAATCTTCTGAAAGGTTTCCATTGTGCTGATGGTGCCGATCAACTCGAGATCTGTGTAGTCGCCCAGAAGATCGCCGAAAAAGTAGAAAGCCAAGGGTGCAACGCCATTCGGAGGCATGAAGAAACGAACCTGCATCCCCATCTTTGCGAAGTATCGGTCGGTCGAGGACAGTTCATTCTGTTGATACTCGACCCCAAGTACGGGGTGCTGGTTTCCGGTCCGCTGATAGGTCTTGCTGGTCGAGGCGCTTATGGAGATGACAGGCGGCTTGTGGAAGCGCTCCTTGTAAGTGCGCGAGGCAACAAACTGCTTGAACAGCTTTCCATGCAAGTCACCAAAATCGTCTGGCGTGCGGAATTCCGCTCGATCAACGTTGTACTTTGGAAGCAAGACACTGAAGTCGTAATCGCGTACGTAGGAGGAGAAGTTATTCCCCACGATGCCGTCGATGCGTTTGTGCGTTTTCTTGTCGAGAATGCAGGTTTTCAGTATCTCGATCAACGGAAATGCATCGTTGCCGCGCTTGGCGTCGACACTCATCTCCACGGAGATGATCTCGAGCTCGACAGCGTAGCGATCTCCGGTCGGATTGTCCCAATGCGCCAGGTCATTGAAGCGATTGTCAATCATCCTCAACGTGTTGCGCAGATTCTGTTGCCTACTCTTTCCCCGGGCCAGGTTGGCAAAATTGGTGGTTACGCGCGTACTGGCCGATGGCTGATAGTTTTCATCGAAAAGAATGCTCTTGAGGCTAAAGGCAAGTTCTTTGTTCATTGCGATCCAGTGACCTAATTTTTGAGAGAAGTCGATTCTTGTTTCAGGCCACAATCACTTCCTCGGCCAGAGCGGGCCTTGCGTGGCGCGTCAGTTCGACCAACGGCAGTGCCCGTTGGATCGCCAGCCTGGCCCGCTCGATGAGGGCCTGGTTCTGCAGGCGGTAGTCGACGAAATCCTTGTCGGTCGCGTAGACACCCAGCGGCAATGTGCGCGCCTGGAAGAAGCTGAACAGCGGCCGCAACTGGTGGTCGATCACCAGGGCATGGCGCTCGCTGCCACCGGTGGCAGCCAACAACACAGGCTTGTCGATCAAGGCGTCCTGATGAATGAAGTCGAAGAAGTGCTTGAACAGTCCGGTGTAGGAGCCGCGGAACACCGGTGTTGCCACCACCAGGACGTCAGCTTGCTCAACCGCCGCAAGTTCCCGCTCCACCGTGTCGGGCAAGTGGGTGCGCCAGACCGCACCGGCAAGCCGCGGTGCGAGCTGACCCAGTTCAACCAAGCGCTGTTCGCACGGAAGTTCGTCTGCGATCAGGTCTAGCAGGTGCTCTGCCAGGGCTGCAGACTTGGAGGGGCGTTGTAGCCCGCCGGAAACCGCTACTAGACGGAGTGGACGTGTCATTTTTTGCTTTCATCTGTTGCGAGGCTCACGCGACATGCCAATCGTATGGATGTGCATCGATGAAGTAAAATGGCTTTATTTCAACAATCCATGAGCAGTAGTCATGTGAGTTATCGGGCGCACCCGCCGGGTCATCCCGCTCTCACGCCTCCGTGCTCCCCAGATCAGCATGTGCGCTTTGTAACCGTCCGTTACGGGTAGAATGCGCACCGCGGCACGTCCCCTGTGCCGCCCGTGATTGCAGGTGCCCGCGATGCGCGTGGGTTAAACGGGAAACAGGTACGTCGCCGAGCCGCGACCAAGCCTGTGCTGCCCCCGCAACGGTAAGCAGGTTCGGGAACTGTCATGTCGATCCATCGGATCGGCGGCCACTGCGCGATTGTCATCGTTGTCATCGCGTGGGAAGGCGACGGATTCCCGGGAGCGCACGCTCCCCGCCTGTCAGCCCGGATACCGGCCTGTTGTCATCATCGAAATCTTTCGCACGGACGGGGTCGTCCGGCTTCACGATGACATACAACTTGTTCGCGCATTCCGCTGGCCGCCCGCGCTCGGCCCAGATTTCGTCTCGCCCTGCGCGTGGGCGTCGACCGCGCGTGCTGGCCGCATCACTTGGTGCCGTGGCCGGCCTCAATCTTCCCTGTGCTTTCGCGCAGGAAACCTCCGAACAGAAGGACACGTCAATGCCGCCCGTGGTCGTCAGTGAGGCCGTCTATCCCGGCCTGGCGCTCTCGAAACCCGAACACACGGGCAGCCGCATGGGCCTGACGCCGCTCGAGACGCCGGCCAGCGTCGAAGTCATCAGCGGCGAGACCATCCGCGCGCGGGGCGACCAGAGCGTGCGCGAGGCCGTGACCCGGGCAACCGGCATCACCGGCAATCCGTCGCCGGGCAACGGCGGCACCTCGCTGACCGCGCGCGGCTTCGCCGGGCAGGGCTCGGTCATGCAGCTGCTGGACGGCACGCGCATGTACGTGGCCTCCGGTACGGTGACCTTTCCGTTCGATACGTGGTCGGTAGACCGCATCGAGGTCCTGCGCGGCCCCGCATCGGTCATGTATGGCGAAGGGGCGATCGGCGGCGTGGTCAATGTGGTGCAGAAGAAGCCGATCCGAGGCCCGATCGAGAACGAACTCCAGATCACGGGCGGCACCGAGAAGACCGCGCGCGTGGCCTTCGACAGTGGTGGCAGGGTCAACGACAACCTGTCGTACCGTTTCGCCACGGCCTACAACCGGACGGCTGGCTGGGTGGATCGGGGCGATGCCAACAACCTGATGGTGTCGGCGTCCGTGCGGCTGGACGTGAATCCGGAATTCAACCTGACGCTGTCCTATGACGACGGCACCCAGCATCCGCAGCAATACCTCGGCACGCCGCTGGTCAACGGCAGCCTGGACCGCTCGCTGCGCAAGAAGAACTACAACGTTGGCGATGCCGAGATCAGCTATCGCGACCGCTGGACGCGCCTGAACGCCGAATGGACGCCGAACGACCGCGTCACCGTGCGCAACCAGTTCTACTACCTGACCAGCCACCGTCACTGGCGCGACAGCGAGACCTATACCTATCTGCCGGCCACCTCGCAGGTGCGCCGCGGGGACTATCTGGAAATCCTGCACGACCAGGAGCAGGTGGGCAACCGCGCCGACATGACGGTGCGCAGCAAGCTGTTCGGGCTCGATAACACCACGACGGTCGGCTTCGACGTCAACAAGGTCAACTTCACCCACTCGAACAACTCGCCCTATGGCGGCACCTCCACCGTACCGGCGCGTGATTTCGATCCGGGCCTGTTCTTCAGCCCGCCGGGCGTCGTTACCTCGCCGCGCTTCCGCAGCAACACCACGCAGTACGCGCTGTTCGGTGAGCACCGTATCGCCCTCACGCCGCAGTGGTCGGTCATCGGCGGGGTGCGCTTCGACCATGCCGACCTGACGCGCACCGACCTCGTGGCCGGCTCGGCCTGGGACAAGACCTTCGCCAACACCACGTGGCGCGTGGGCACCGTCTACCAGTTCACCCCGAGCCTGGCCGTCTACGCCCAGTACGCCACCGCGACCGATCCGCTCGGCGCGCTGATCACCACGTCCGACGCGCAGCGCAACTTCAACCTCGCCACCGGCAAGCAGGTGGAAGTGGGCATGAAGCAGGCGTTCTGGGGCAATCGCGGCGAATGGACCTTCGCGGCGTACGAGATCCGCAAGAACGACCTGCTTTCGCGCGATCCGGTCAATCCGACCATCACCCAGCAGGTGGGCGAGCAGTCGTCGCGCGGGCTGGAAGCCTCGGCGAGCGTGGAAGTGCTGCGCGGTCTGCGCCTCGACGTCAACGGCACCGTGCTGCGCGCGCGCTATGACGACTTCAACGAGTCGGTCGGCGGGGTGCTGGTCTCCCGCGCCGGCAACGTGCCGACGAGCGTGCCGCAACAGGCCGCCAACGCGTGGCTGACGTGGAACTTCATCCCGCAATGGACCTTCGGCGCGGGCCTGCGCTATGTCGGCGGACGTTACGCGGACACGGCCAACCGCGTGCGCGTGCCGAGCTATACGACGGTGGATACGGCGCTGTCGTGGCGTGTCTCGAAGCAGGCGGCGCTGACGCTGCGCGTCTACAACCTGTTCAACAAGGACTACGCCGAATCGGTCTCGAATGGGGGCCAGCAATGGCTGCTGGGGCGTCCGCGTTCGGCGGAGTTGTCGGCCAACTTCTACTTCTGAGGCCCGGGGCGATGTGGCGCAAGATCCGGCGCTGGCTGTACCTGATCCATCGCTGGATGGGCATCGCCGGCTGCCTGTTGATCGCGATGTGGTTCGGCTCGGGGCTGGTGATGATGTACGTCGGCTTTCCCGCGCTGACCGATGCCGAGCGGCTGGCCAGCCTGCCGCCGCTCGATGTGCGTGCCGTGGCCACGACGCCCGATGCGGCGATGGCGGCGGCGGGACTGTCCAGCTTTCCACGCAGCCTGCGGCTTGAGATGGCGGGCAGCCTGCCCATCTATCGCATGGTTGATGGCAAGGGTCAGCCCCATACCGTGGCGGCCACCGATGGCCGCGTCATCGAGCGCGTCGATGCAGCCACGGCGCAGGCCACTGCCCAGCAGTTCACCGGCAAGCCTGCGCGCTGGATCGAGACCGCCGAACGGGACCAGTGGACCGTGCCGAATGGCCTCAACGCGTGGCGTCCGCTGCATCGCATCGCCATCGATGACGGACACGGCACCGAGCTATACGTCTCGGCGAAGACCGGCGAGATCATGCGCGATACCGATCGCGCGGAGCGGTTCTGGAACTGGCTCGGCTCGGTGCCGCACTGGCTGTATTTCACGCCGATCCGCAAGGACCCGCCGCTGTGGCGGCAGGTGGTGCTGTGGACGTCCGGGCCCTGCGTGGTGGTGGCCATCACGGGAATCTGGATTGGCTGGCTGCGGCTACGCGTGCGGCGGCGCTTTGCGCACGGCAGCATGGCGGGCGTCTCGCCGTACCACGGCTGGATGGCGTGGCATCACATGGCCGGGCTCGTCGGCGCGCTGTTCCTGCTGTTCTGGCTGATCTCGGGATGGCTCTCCGTCAATCCTAACCAGTGGTTCAACGGACGCGGCTTCGACGGCGCGGCCCTGCAGCGCTACGCGGGGCATGCCGGGGCCTCGTTCCCCGCGCCGGACTGGCGTGCCACGCTGGCAGACGGCAGTGCGCGCGAGGTCCGTATGGTGTGGGTCGGCAGCACGCCCATGTTGCAGGTGGCCGCCGGCAAGGGCGTTGTCACGGTGCTCGATCCGGGCAGTGGTGCGCCAGTGCGCTGGGACCCGGGCATGCTCTCGCGTATCGCCGGCACCCTGATGCCGGACGCTAAAGTCGTGGCCAGCGTCATGCAGGCCGAGGCCGACACCTACTGGTACAGTCACCACAACGCGCGCAGGCTGCCCGTGTTGCGCGTGACCTTCGACGACGCCGACAACACCTGGGCCTATGTCGATCCCTCGACGGGTCAGGTCATCGGCCGCAGTGACGACAGCCGCCGTCTCTATCGCTGGCTGTTCAACGCCGTACACAGCTATGACTTCGTTTCGCTCACGCAGCATCGCCCGTCATGGGATGTGGTGGTGTGGGTGCTGTCGCTGGTGGGTCTGGTGATGTCCGTCAGCGGGGTGGTCGTGGGCTGGCGGCGGTTGCGCCGCTGATTCTCGCCACCCCTTTCCATTTTCAACTTTCAAGCATCAGGTGATTCCATGCAAACCGCAAAAATTCCCGCCACGATCGTCACGGGCTTCCTGGGCAGCGGCAAGACCACCTTGCTGCGCCATATCCTCGAGAATGCCAACGGGCGCCGTATCGCTGTCATCGTCAACGAATTTGGCGAGCTGGGCATCGACGGGGAAATCCTGAAGGGCTGCGGCATTGGCTGCGACGAGCAGGGCGAGCCCACCGGCCAACTCTATGAACTGGCCAACGGCTGCCTGTGCTGCACCGTGCAGGAAGAGTTCTTCCCGGTCATGGAACAACTGCTCGAGCGCCGCGACCAGATCGATCACGTGCTGATCGAGACTTCGGGTCTGGCGCTGCCGAAGCCGCTGGTGCAGGCATTCCACTGGCCGAGCATCCGCAACGCGTTCACGGTGGATTCGGTGGTCACGGTGGTGGATGGCCCCGCCGCCGCCGCCGGCCAGTTCGCCGCGAATCCGGTGGCGGTAGACGCGCAGCGCCGCGCCGATCCGAACCTCGATCACGAGTCGCCGCTGCACGAGCTGTTCGAAGACCAGCTCGCCAGCGCGGATCTGGTCATCCTGAACAAGACCGACCTGATGGATGCCGCCCAGATTGCCGCAGTGGAGGCGCTGGTACGGCCCGAGATTCCGGCCGAAGTGAAGATCGTGCCGGCGCAGGCGGGGTCGCTCGATGTGAACAGCCTGCTGGGACTGAACCGCGCGTCGGAAGAGACGATCCACCAGCGCGTTGATCATCATGGCAGCGCGGACGACGCCGACCACGCCGATCATCATCACGATGAATTCGATTCGGTGGTGGTGGAGGCTGGCACCGTTGACCGCGAGGCATTGGTTGGCGCGCTCCAGAAGCTGGTGGCCGACCACACGATCTATCGCGTCAAGGGTTTCGCCGAACTCCCGGGCAAGGCAATGCGACTGGTGCTGCACGGCGTGGGGCAACGATTCGACAGCTACTTCGACCGTGCCTGGCGTGCTGACGAAGCGCGGGGCACGCGCGTGGTGCTGATCGGCCAGGAACTGGATGGCGCCGCGTTGCAAGCCGCGCTGGATCAGGCGCTGGCCGGCTGAACCAGAAAACGCTGTATTCCGATGTGGGCGGAAGTTGGGTGCTTTCACGCGTGCCGGGTCGGTGACGCGCTGCGATACGCGCGCCTGATGGCGTTACGTCGTTCAGTTGGGGGCGAGGTCCGCTGAACGGCGGGCCAGTTCGATGAAGGCTTGTACGTAATCGATCTCGATGTCGCTTTCCCGCGCGCCAAGGAAGATCTGCTTGGCGACGCCATGTGGGCCCAGCCGTACCGCCGTGACATCCATCTTTTCCGCATATTCGGCCACCAGCCAGCGCGGCAGGGCCGCGATGCCACGCCCGCTGGCCACCATCTGCATCATGATGTCCGTGGTCTCGATGGTCTTGTGGCGCTTGGGCGTGACGCCCGCCGGCTGCAGGAACAGGTTGTAGATGTCCAGGCGATCGGTGGCCACGGGATAGGTGATCAGCACTTCGTTCGTCAGCGCGTCGGCGTCTACGTGGGGCAAGCCGGCGAGCCGGTGGCCGCGATTGACGACCAGCACCTGCTCGTAGTCGAACACCGGCTCGAAATGCAGGCCGGGCTTGTAGAGTGGATCCGGCGTTACCAGCATGTCGATCTCATACCCGTACAGCGCGCCGATACCGCCGAACTGGAACTTCTGCTTGACGTCGACATCCACGTCCGGCCATGTCGATAGGTAGGGCGAGACGATCTTGAGCAGCCACTGATAGCAGGGATGGCACTCCATGCCTATCCGCAGCGTGCCGCGCTCGCCCTGCGCAAACTGGTGGACCCGTTCTTCGGCCAGATCGAGCTGAGGCAGCACGCGGTTGGCCACCGCCAGCAGGTAGGAGCCCGCCTGGGTCAGCCGCAGACTGCGGCCTTCCCGCAGCCAGATGTCGGTACCCAACTGCAACTCGAGCTTTTTCATTGCATGGCTCAGTGCCGACTGCGTCAGGCACAGCACCGAAGCGGCCGCTGTCAGGGAGCCCTCACGGTCCACTTCCCGGATGATTGCCAGGTGAATGCGTTCAAGCATGATTGAGATTCATGTATTTTTGAATAACGATCATTTTACTTCATTGATTGGCCTTCCTACAATCGGACATCGACGATCTCCTCCGTGATCCAGATCGACGATGAGCTGCTCGACGCGTTCGACGACTTCAAGTATCCGAACGAGATCGGGCTGCGAAGACGCTGCGCGCGCAGTAGTCGGCAAGGCTGTCGCGGCCCAAAACAAACATCCCCGCCGTGGCGGGGATGTTTGTTTTGGGCTCGGCTATCAGACGTCAGGCATGCCTGACGCCGCGTCGCTCCTCCAGCCGCCGCTGTGCCAGCGTGGCAAACAGCAGACCAAGACCTGCCCAGAGCGTGGCCTGGATACCGAAGGCGGCCATCCTGAAGCGCCACAGCAGGACGGCTGAGAATTCGTCGGGGATCTCGTTGACCTCCGGCAGCAACCCTTGCGCCAGCAGCACGATGACCACATAGACGGCCGCCGCGCCCAGCGTGGCGTGCCAGGTGCCGTGGCTCGCCGCAAGCTTGCGGGCAACGATGACCGCAATCACCATCGCCGCCAACGACAGGGCGATCATGGTGAAGAACAAGGCGGTGCGAAGGCCGATCGTCGAAGGATCGCCGATGGCCGGCGGATTCGGCGGATATTTGATAAACGGCACCAGCACGGTCGCGATGTAGCCAAGCAGCGCCATCAGCACGGACGTCGGGCGCGCGCCCAGCTTGCCAATCCGGCCGTAGACAAAGGCGAACGTCAGCGCAAACAGGCCACCTACCGCGCTGCCGAACACCGCCAGCCCGACAAACAGCCCGAGCCCGGCCTGTACGTCACGGCTGACCAGTTCGGGCATCTCATGCTGGTGGCTACCGCCCATTGCCTGCTCCATCCGCGCCTCGTACGCGATGGCGCCCTCCACCTCCGGTTCTCCAACGACCTTGGCAACACCGAATGCCAGCAGGCTCGCCAGGAACCCCGCGATCATGCCGCGGACCAGAAGACTTCTCACCATGGCGGCGCGTCCTCAGTGACAGGGAAAGCCGAGCAGGTGACGTCCGTCGTGCACAAACTCATGCACATACATCGTATTGAAGATGGCCGCGGCACCTTCCTCCACGCCGACGAAGTAGATCGCCAGCAGCAGGAGCATGCTGCCAAAGATGGCCCAGGGCAGCAGTTCGGAAACCGGGATGGATACCGGCTCGATGGCCGGCGAAAGGGTGGCGCTTGCGTGCATGACAGATCTCCTTGAGGATGACGCGTCCCGTAACGGATGGATGAGGCGTTGGGGAGGTCTGACTTGGCAGCCTGCTTCGTCGAAACGACGCTTCAGATTGCGATACAGTGGCGCGACCGTGCCGGATTCCAACCGGCTTCTCCCCAGCGCATATGCGTGCATTCTAATCGACTGGACGACCTGACACGTGACAACCCGCCTGACATTGCTCTGCGTACCGGCCACGGCAGCCCTGCGCGCCGGGCGGTTTCCGGCCGACGAATCCCTGGATCCCGGACAGGCCGACGACGTGGCCCGGCTCGCCACCGCGCTCGGGGCGCCAGACCAGGTGCTCTGCAGCCCGGCACGCTGCGCACGGGAGGCCGCCATGGCGCTGGGCCATTCGCCGATCATCGAACCCGCGCTGGGGGAGGTCGACTACGGCAGATGGTTGGGGCGCTCGCTCAAGGAAATCGGCATTGCGGAACCTGCCGCACTGTCAGCCTGGTTGTCCGATCCGGACATGGTCGCGCACGGCGGGGAATCCCTGTCCGCGTTTTGCGAACGTGTGCGGCGGTGGATGGGGCCCTATGCCAGCCCCGCCTCGCACACGCTGGTCGTCACGCATGCCAGCGTCATCAAGGCCATCGTCCTCCGTGCATTGGAGGCGCCGGTGAGGGCCTACTGGCAAATCGACGTTGCGCCTTTGTCCACACTGACGCTGTCAAGACAGCAAGATCGATGGCGATTGTCTTTGGGTGAATCGCTGCGGTTTCACCAGTAGCCAAGCACCTTCCACCAGACGGTGCCGACCACCGCGAAGATCAGCAGTTCGACCACGCACATCACAAAGCCAACGCGCCACCAGTTCCCCATCGTGACGTAGCCACTGCCGAAGATGATTGGCGAGGTGCCCGTCGCATAGTGGGTCAGCGTCATCATGATCGCCGAGCCGGCCGCCATCAGCAGCATGAACGGCACCACATACGCGGGCGGTATCAGATTCACGCCGACCGTCAGGAAGGCGAGCATCATCGCGCTGATGTGTGCCGTCGTGCTGGCGAACAGGTAGTGCGAGAACACGAAGACCGCTACCAGGATCGCGGCCGTGCCGCCCCAACCGATGCCGCTGGCCACGATCGCGTTGCTCATGCCGGTTGAGAACCAGCCGATCACACCCTGCTTGTTCAGTTGCTCGGCCAGCATGATCAGCGCGCCGAACCATATCAGCGTGTCCCAGGCGCTCTTTTCGGACAGTACATCGTCCCAGTCGATGGTGCCCGTAATGATCAGCACGAACAGGCCGACGAAGGCGACCACCGTGGGGTCCAGCGTGAGCGCCGGGCCGAACACCATCGCCGGAATGTTGGCCCACAACAGCAGCAGGAGCGCGAAGGTGAAGATCATGACCCGTTCCTTCGGCGACACCGGGCCCATCTTCGCCATTTCGGCGTGCGCATACTCCACCGCATTGGGTGTGGCCTTGAGCTGCGGCGGCGACAAGACATAGATCACCATCGGCATCACCAGCATGCATAGCAGGCCGGGCAGCAGCATGCAGAGCGCCCAGCTCATCCAGCTCAGATGCAGTGCCTGATTGGTTGCCTTGGCGATGTAGTCCACCACTAGCGGGTTCGGTGCGGTGGCGGTCACGAACATGGCCGAGGAGATCGGGTTGGCGTGATAGTTGACCAACGCCAGGTAGGTGCCGACCTTGCCCTCGGTGCCCTTGGCCGGGTCCGAGTCGAATGCCGTGGCGATCGACTTCATGATCGGATGCACGATGCCGCCACCGCGCGCCGTATTGCTTGGCGTGAACGGCGCCAGCACCAGTTCGCAGGTGGCCAGCCCATAGCCGATGCCGATCGTGCGTTTCCCCATCAGGGCGATGAACATCAGGCCGATACGGGTGCCCAGGCCCGTCTTCTTCACGCCGCGGGAGATCAGGATGGCGACCACGATCAACCAGATCAGCGGACTGTCGAAGGCGGTCAGCGCATCGGCGATGGCCCCCTTGGACGAGGTCGAGGTCACCTGCGACAGCGAGAGGACCACGATGGCCATCATCGCCATCACGCCGATCGGCATGACCTTCAGGATGATCGCCACGATGGTTGTCAGGAAGATGGCAACCAGACCCCAGGCCTTGGGCGTGAGCCCCTCTGGCACAGGCCACAGCAGCAGGGTGACCAGCACCACCGTCGTGATCAGGGCGGGGCCGAGTCTAAAGGGGACTACGCTGTTGAAGTATTGGAACGCCGCTTTCAGTTTTGCAAGCATGGTGCGATCCTTCCCAGTCGTCTTTGCTTATGGTTTATATGACTTTTTCGGCAGAAGTGCCAGCGTGACGCCGACGCCGCCAAGCTGAGTGGAAGCCGTCAGGATCTGACATCGAACGGATTTGTCCGAAGCGTGCAATGCCCCTACCGGTGGCGCACGCTGTCGGTGGCCTCCTTGACGATGCGCGCACTGCGCTGCAGGGCTTCGCGCTCGGTGGGGTCCAGTTCCGGATAAGCCAGTAACTGCGCGCCACTGCCATTGACCACCATCGGCAGCGACAGACATACCTCCGGTACGCCTTCGACTTCCGCATGCACAATGCCGACCGTGAGAATGAGGTCCGTGTCGTGGACGATGGCCTGGCAAATTCGCCCGATCGCACTGGCGATGCCGTAATGCGTGGCGCCCTTGCCTTCCTTGATGAGCTTGGCAGCCTCGTGCACGGAGCGCAGGATCAGATCCCGGCTGGCAGGCCCAAGCTCCTTGCCGCTCTTCGCCAGGAACGTTTCCAGGGGCATGCCGGAGACCGTTGCGCCGGACCAGCCGATCAGCGCGGATTCCCCGTGTTCGCCGAGAACGTGGGCGTGAATCGCAGGCGCCACGATGCCCAGTCGCTCGGAGAGCAGCGACCGCAACCGGCCGGTGTCGAGCGAGGTGCCCGTGCTGATGACGCGCTCCGGCGCGCAGCGGAGGCGGTCAAACACGACGGCGGCCAACACATCGCAGGGATTGCTCGCGATGAGGTAGATCGCATCCGGGGCCAGCGGGGCGATGCGATCGACGATCTCCGTCGCGATGCCTGCATTGGTTTTGGCCAGGTCCAGGCGAGTTTGCCCTGGCTTCACGCCGACGCCGGCGGTGATCACGACGAGGTCCGCGTCGCGCGCGTTCTCGTAGTCGCCGGCATAGAAGCGGTTGTGTCCCCAGAATGCCGCAGCGTGGGCGAGGTCCATCGCCTGCCCTTCGGCCCGGACGCGTGCGACATCGATGATGACGATTTCCGCGCTCGGGATGGCCCCCGACGCAAACAGGGCCGCCGATCCGCCAACCAGTCCTGCTCCGACGATGACGATCTTGGGTTGCCGCATGGCGTACCTCCGTCGTGCCTGGAGAATCGAGCCTGAACCTGGGCCGGTTTCGCGCTACATCAGCGGAAAGTGAAGTGAAGGCCGCGTGGCAGTTCGTGAGCCTTTCATATGCTATGGTTTATATGACCTTTTCGATAGAAGCGCCAGTGTGGCGTTGGCGCCGCGAACGACGGAGTGCAACCCGATGGGACTGGTACGCTTGAGCATCGAAGGCCATCAGGTCCAGGCGCCGGCCAACTGCTCCATCCTGCAGGCCTTCCTCTACGCAGGCGAGACGCTGGTCGAGGGCGTTGGCTGCATGGGGCAGGGGGTCTGCGGTTCGTGCCGCGTCATGGTGCGGCACAGCGGCGAGCAGGAGGTGAAGACGGCCCTCGGATGCGAGACGCTGGTCGAAGCGGGCATGCAGGTGGCCTTCCTGGATTACTTCACCGTCTCGTCTCGCCACAGGTATCGCCTGGACGAAATCGGCGACAGCTGGCAGGCGCTGCGCACCCTCTCTGAAATATTCCCGGAAGCCTCCCATTGTCGTCACTGCAGCGGCTGCGATCGCGCCTGCCCGAAGGGTCTCGACGTCCAGCGCGGCGTCAATCTCGCCGTGGCGGGCGAACTGGCTGAGTCGAGCGATGTCTTCGACGAGTGTGTCATGTGCAACCTCTGCACGCTGGCCTGCCCCGAGCATATCCGGCCCAACCATCTCGGCCTGTTCGTGCGGCGGATGATCGCGTCACAGTCGCTGCGTCCGGCGAACCTGATGCGCCGGCTGCAGCAGATCGAGCGCGGCGAAATGAAGATCGATTTCGACGCGCCTGGCGCGCAGCCGCCACGCTGATCGGAACCACAACGATGCCCGCTGGCATTCCCTTCGAAGACGCGCGCAAGCGCTACCGGCCCGGTGCGGTACCAACGGTCCGCAGCGACGACACTTCTGTCGACGAGCTTCTCAAGGGCTATCACCCCGACCATGGGCTCAATGCGCGTGTGGCGCTGAGCATCGGCGTGAACCAGGGGGACCCCTGTCAGCCGGATCTCGCACGCTATCTCCAGGCCAATGCGCTGATCGACGATATCGACATCGCCGGCGCGCAAGTGATCAGCACCGACGTCCTGATCATCGGCGGCGGCGGTGGCGGCTGCGCGGCGGCGCTCATTGCAGCAAAGCAAGGCGCGCAGGTGATCCTCGCCACCAAGCTGCGCCTGGGTGACAGCAACACCGTCATGGCCGAAGGCGGGATTCAGGCGGCCGTCGGCGAGGACGACAGTCCCCAGTTGCACTTCGAGGACACCCTGCGCGCCGGACACTTCTGCGGCGAGCCAGAACTCGTGGCGCAGATGGTGATGGATGGCCCCGACGTCATTCGCTGGCTGATCCAGCTTGGCGTGATGTTCGACCTGGAGGAAGGCCGGCCCATGGGCGGCAACCTTCTGCGCAAGAAGCCCGGTGGCGCTTCGGCGGCGCGCATCCTGTCCTATCGGGACTACACCGGCCTGGAGATGATGCGCGTGCTGCGCGAGGCGGTGGACCTCGATCCCGCAGTCGAGGTGTGGAACCGCTGCCCGGCGGTCGAACTGCTGTCCGACGAGCGGGGCCGCTGCGCCGGGGCCGTGATCTATAACCTGGAGTCGCGTACCTATGTGCTGGTGCGCGCGCGTGCCGTGATTCTCGCCACCGGCGGGGCGGGGCGGCTGCACCTGAATGCTTTTCCGACATCCAACCACTACGGCGCCACCGCGGACGGCCTGGTGCTGGCCTATCGGATCGGGGCACACCTGCGCGAACTCGACTCGTTCCAGTATCACCCCACCGGCATCGCCTATCCGGCGCACCTGGCAGGTGGACTCATTTCGGAAGCGGCGCGTTCGGCCGGTGCCAAGCTGATCAATGGCGAGGGCGAGCGCTTCGTGGACGAACTCAAGCCTCGGGACGTCGTGGCCTCGGCGATTCTGCGCGAATGCGCGCAGGGGCGTGGCATAGACCGGGACGGCCAGACCGGCGTCTTCCTCGACACGCCGACGCTGGAAATGGAGAACCCCGGCATTCTGGCCAAGCGCCTCGTGACGCTGCGCCATCTCGCGCGGAAGTGCGGTCACGATGCGGCAGTGGAGCCCTTCCTCGTTTATCCGACCCTCCACTACCAGAACGGAGGCGTGGCGATCGACAAGGACGGTGCCACGAGCGTGCCCGGCCTGTTTTGCGTCGGCGAGGTCACGGGAGGCATTCACGGGCGTAACCGCCTGATGGGGAACGCGCTGCTCGACATCCTGAGCATGGGGCGGCGTGCCGGCGCCAAGGCAGCGGAGTCTGGCGCGGGTGCCATGGCCGGCCGCGCAGGCATCGGCCATGTGCACGCCTGGCAGCGGCAATTGACGCTGGCGGGGCTACCCTTGCATGTCAAGGCACCGCAACTCTTCCCCGGCTATGCCCATTTCGACTTGCGGGTCGATGCAGCGTTGCGCCGGGGCAAGTGGGGCGGCGCGGGCGGCGGCGTCCGATGAGCGACCCACGGAGCGCGCGATGCACAAGCTGAATCAGGTTCTCCTGAGGGACGATATCCGGGTCGGCGCAGACCTGGACGCCTGGCTTGCATGCGGCGGCGGAGAGGGGCTGGCCAAGGCCCTGCGCGATCCGCTCGCCATCCTCGCCGAAATCGAACAAGCGGACCTGCGTGGGATGGGCGGTGCCGGATTCGCGACGCATCGCAAATGGGCACCGGTCGCTGCCACCGCTGCAGGCGACAAATACATCATCTGCAACGGCAACGAAGACGAGCCCGGTACGTTCAAGGACCGCTATCTGCTGGAGCACACGCCGCACCAGGTCATCGAGGGGGCGCTCATCGCCGCAGCGGCGACCCATGCCAATCATGTCGTGCTGTACGTTAATCCGCATCAACCGTTGGCCCTCAATATGGTGCGGCAGGCGGTGGAGCAGTGGCGGGGGCACGCCCTGTTTGCGGAACTCGTTCGTCTGATTGGCGGCCCGCTGTCGCTTGACGTGATCCCCAGCTCTGGCTTGTATATCGGCGGGGAGGAGACGGCGGTGATCGCGAGTGTCGAGGGCGGATTCCCGTTCCCCAGACGCAAGCCGCCCTATCCCGCCGAGCACGGTGTGCATGGCTCACCGACGATCGTGAACAACACCGAGACCCTGGCGCACGTACCGGGCATTCTGCGCAACGGTGCGCAGTGGTATCGCGGTCTTGGCATCGGGAATGCTGCCGGAACCAAGCTCTATTCGCTTTCGGGCGACGTCCTGCGTCCTGGCTTGTATGAATTGCCGATGGGCACGCGCCTGGAGGCCCTGGTGTTCGAGCATGGCGGTGGCATGCTCCAGGGCAAGGAGTTCAAGGCGGTCTTTACCGGCGGCCCGTCCAATACCTTGCTGACGAAGCGTGATCTCGATGTGGCACTCGATTTTGACTCCGTGCGTCAACGGCGTTCGCGTCTGGGCACCGGTGCCATGATCGTCGTGTCCGAAGGCACCAGCATCGTCCGCAAGGTCTCCGAGTACGTGAGCTTCTTCGCCCAGGGCTCATGCGGACAGTGTCCGCCCTGCAAGGGTGGCACCTTCCAGATGATGCGATTGCTCGGCCGGATCGACACGGGCCATGGCGTACGTGCCGATCTGGAAGCGCTGGAGAACCTGTGTCGCATCCTGCCCGGCAGCGGCCGTTGCGGTCTGATCGATGGCGCCGTGACGGTGGTGGAAAGCTCGCTGCAACAGTTTCGGGCGGAATACGAGGCGCTTCTGATTGCATGACGGTGTCGGACTCGCAACGGGTAGCGGCTGAAGGTCATATTGCGCGCCTGAACGGAGCATGGTGATGGGCATTCTGAACTGGCGCCGCCGCCGCGGCCCCGATGGGCAGGCGGACAACCGGCGGGAGGTGGCGGAACTGGCCGAGCGCATTACCCGGCTAAGTCCCCGCCTACGGCTATTGCCCCGCTATGCCCGGCGGCTGGCCCCCTCGATCCGCATCGCGCTCGACCACGTACGCGCGGTCGTGGCCGGCATTCCCGCACCACGGGAAGCGAGTCCGGAGACGTGGGGGACGGACCCGTACATCCACGCGTGTTTTGGCACTGGTCAGGACGTCGCACTGGCTTTCAGCCGCGCCGCCGATCTGCGCGACTATTTCGATGCGTCACCTGGCACAGACGAGGCGTTTGCGGTGCTTGGCATGGAAATGGTCGAGCGGCGCACCTTGGGCGTGGCCCTGGAGGGCGACGTCATGCGCTCGGACGTGCTGCAAACCACGGTCAGCTTCAACGATCATCAGATTCGGATATGCGGTGACAGCCACGCCGGGCTGTACAGGGAGATCGAGGCGCGCATGCTGGACCAGCTTGCGCTGCAGGGCCTTGCCAGTGCGGCGGCGGGGGGCATTGGGCGAGATGAGCGCCTGCAGGAGATGGCGTTGCTCAGCGAGCGCTTGCGGCTGCTGGAACGCCAGGGGGTGGGCATGCGTTCGATGCTTGGCGGCGATGTCTCGCCGGACCCCGAGGAACGGGAGCGCCTGCGCGCGCAGATCGCACAGATCGATGCGGCCAACGGCGACACCGCCCTGCCGGCGGGACAAGTCGATGCGCTGGAGCGCCAGATGGAAGGGCTGCAGGCAGCGCTCACCAACGCCGGCGCCTATCTCCTCATCGAGCGCCGGCGCATGCGGCTGAGCCGGATGAATGTGCTTCAACCCGATGACAGCACCGCGCCCGGCGACGACCTGGAATTCCTGACCGCAAGCATTCCAGGCGACCCCCGCCTGGTGAGAACCTTTCTGCTCGTGCGCTTTGCGCGCGCCACGATGTTGTCCCGCATGACGCTGCTGGAAGAGGCGGAGCGTCTGCTGTAGATCAGCGGACGGCTGTCAAGTGGCCGTTTCAGGCGAAAAGATTCACATCAGCGAACGAAAACATGCAGTACGCGGCACGCCGATGGCCGATAGGATCTTGCGGTAGTCAATCGCCCACAGATCCTAGGAGAAGCGATGCGGCAAGTTATCGGGGTTGCAGTCGCCTTGACGGCCTTCGTTGCCGGACACGCCATAGCGCAGGCAACGCGCTACGATGCCCTGGCGAACCTGCCATTCCACAACGGTTATCCGACGCCGCAGGGCGTTGCCACGCTCCAGGACGAATTGACGTTCCAGCGCGCCGTGCAGTCGTATATCTGGGCGCTGCCTGCCCTCAATATGCTCGGCATGAAGGAAGGCTCCGAGAAGACCTTCGGCAAGGGATATAACGTCCTGCCGATCTGGAAGGACCGCCTGAATGCCAAGACGCTGGTCACCACGCCGAATTCGGATGTGATCTACGCCATGGGCTACCTCGACCTGAAGGAAGACGGCCCGATGGTGATCGACGTGCCGCCCGGACTGCAAGGCATCCTCGACGACTTCTTCCAGCGCCCGATCTGCACCGAGGGGGAAATCGACGGCCGTCAGTGGTGCGGCGATGTGGGGCTGCCCGGCCCGGACAAGGGCAGGGGTGGCAAATACCTTGTGCTCCCGCCTGACTATCGCGGCGAGATTCCGGCTGGCTATATCGTGATGCGGTCGCGCACGTATGGGGTGTTCGTGTTCTGGCGCGGATTTTTCAAGGATCCTCGCCAGCTGGATGCGCCGGTAAAGGTGATGGAGCAGACCCGGATCTATCCGCTGGGCAAGGAGGCTTCCGCCCGGCCCATGCAGTTCCCCAATGCGTCGGGCGTGCCGGTCAACATGCTGTATCCAACGGATGACAAGGCATTCAACATGCTGTCGCGCTTTATCGACAACGAGTATGTCGATCCGGCCGACATGGAGATGCGCGGGATGCTGGCAGCGCTCGGGATCATCAAGGGCAAGCCGTTCGCACCGGACACGCACACGCGCGACCTGCTGGACAAGGCAGCCCGCACTGCCGCCAAGATGGGGCACTCGATCTCGTACGCGCCGCAGCGTGGCGTGCCCAACGGCGTCTGGTACGAAGACCGCCGCTGGCTGAACGTGTTTCCCGGCAACGCCACCTTTACCGCCGAGACCTTCAACTACATCGATCCGCGCACGGGTTTCTTCACCAATGCGTATTCCGCCAGTCCGGGCATGGCTGTGAACATGGTCAACGTGGGTGCGAAATATCCGGCCACCTTTGTCGATGCGAAGGGCAACTTCCTATCCGGCAGCAACCGCTACAAGCTCACGCTGCCCAAGGACGTGCCGGCGGCGCTGTTCTGGTCCGCAACCATCTATGACTCGATCACCGCGTCGGGCGTGGACAACGGCCAACCGTTTCCGTCGATCAACACCATGGACCAGCCGGTACGAAATGCGGACGGATCCACCGATATCTACTTCGGCCCGACGTCGCCAGGCACAGGAAAGAACTGGCTGAAGACCCTGCCGAAGCAGGGCTACTTCGTGATCCTGCGTCTCTACGGCCCTACCCAGCCATTCTTTGACAAGACCTGGCGACCGGGCGACCTGGAAAAGCTGAGGTAGACGGCGCAGCCGCCCACCGTGGTGGCACAACGCACGACCTTTCACCGACATGAGTAACCCATCGATGATCCGCATGCCATCCGCTGCGCTGTCCCCCTTGCTCGTTGCCGTGGCGCTGGCGTCTGCCGCTGCGACGCCCACCATGGCCCTTGCCGCGCAAGACGTGCCCGGAGCGGTGGCCGGGCCCGTGGCGGGGATGAAGATGACCGATGCCTACCTGCAGATGGCGGCGCGCGACATCTACTTCTGGGCGTGGCCGATGACCAATGTCTACAACCGCCGGCTGGCGTTCAAGGACCTGCCTCAACCCGGGCTGATGGGCGGGACGGTGCCGATCGCACCGTCCAACCGGCTGTCGATGCTGACCGACTACATCGCGCCGGACGAGCGCATGGTGGCGTGCCCCAACCAGGATGTGGTCTATGGCTTCAGCGTGCTGGCGCTGGACCAGAGCCCGGTGGTGGTGCAGGTGCCCGACTTCGGCAAGCGCTTCTGGGTTTATCAGGTGGTGGATCTGGGTACCGACAGCTTTGCCGAGCTTGGCAAGATGTACGGCACCAAACCGGGCTTCTACCTGCTGGTGGGGCCCGACTGGAAGGGCAGCGTGCCGAAGGGCATCACCAAGGTGTTTCGCGCCAGGAGCAACACCGGCGTGGTGATCCCGCGCGTGTTCCAGGATGACACCGCCGCTGACAAGCAGGCCGTGCAGGCATCGCTGGCAGGCGTGAACCTGTACCCGTTGGCCGAATACACGGGCAAGATGCAGACGCGGGACTGGGCCAAGCTGCCGCATTTCCCCAATCAGAATGCGGGGGACGCCGAGACCAAATGGGTGGTGCCGGAGACATTCTGGGCGACGCTGCCGCTGGTGCTCAAAGACGCCAGGCCGCTGCCGGGCGAGGAGACGAAGTACGCCCAGGCGCTGATGCTGGCAGACGCTGCGGCAAAGGATCCGCGCGTCAAGGACATGCTGGTCAAGGCCGCCGCGCAGGCAGACAGCGAGATCGTCGATCCGCTCTTCCAGTTCCGCAACTACGGCCTGCAACTGCCCGACCACTGGAGCACCATCAGCAACGGCGCAGCTTTTGGCACGGATTACTTTGCCCGCACGGCGGCGGCGAAATCCAACATCTTCGTCAATCGGCAGAAAGAGACCAAGTACTTCTATCAGGATCTGGATGCGAGCGGCGCCCGCCTGAACGGCCGAGGCGAGTACACGGTGACCTTTGCCAAGGGGGCGCAGCCCCCGGTGCAGGGATTCTGGTCGCTGACGCTCTACAACCAGCACCACTTCTTTGCCGAGAACAAGCTCAAGCGCTATTCCATCGGCACGAAGAACAAGGCCCTCAAGTACGGTGCCGACGGATCGCTCACGCTCTACATCCAGGCCGACTCGCCCGGCGCTGACAAGGAGAGCAACTGGCTGCCTGCGCCGAAGGACGAGGACTTCTCGCTGTACGTGCGCGCCTATTGGCCCGAAGCGGTTGCGCTGAACGGCAAGTGGACGCCGCCGCCTGCGGTAAGGGCGAACTAGCGCTGACGCGACGCTCGCCCTGCTTGAAGTATCGCGTGGGGTCAGTCCAGCTTGATGCCGACGGTCTTCACGACCTTGTCCCACTTCTGGGCGTCGCGGTTCACCAGTTGCGTGAACTCGACTGGGCCCAGCGCGCTCGGCTCCATGCCCTGTTTGGCGATCGAATCGCGGATCGACGGCTGTGCCACCACGGCGGCAATCTCCTGCGCGAGGCGGTTCACCGTCGGCATCGGCGTGCCGCCCGTCGTGAAAACGCCGTACCACGACACGACTTCGTACCCGGGTACGCCGGACTCGGCGATGGTCGGCACGTTCGGCATGGTTTCCACGCGCTTGGTGCTCGTCACGGCGAGGATGCGGACCTTGCCGGAATCGGCGCCGGCCTTGGCCGACGGCAGGCTCGCAAACGTCATCTGGGCCTGGCCCGCCATCACGTCCTGCATCGCCGGCGCATCGCCGCGATACGGAATGTGCGTGATGGAGACGCCAGCCATGCTCTTGAACAGTTCGGCCGACAGGTGCGAAATCGTGCCATTGCCCGGCGACGTCACATTGAGCTTGCCCGGATTGGCCTTGGCGTAGGCGAGCAGCTCCTGCACGTTCTTGACCGGCAGGTCATTGTTCACGACCAGCGCGTTGGCGGACTTGGCCACCAGCGACACCGGCTGCACGCCCTTGATGGGATCGTACGGCAGCTTGCTGTAGATGGACGGTGCGATGGCCTGGCCGCCGACGGAGCCCAGCAGCAGCACCGAGCCATCCGGCTTGGCACGCGCCATCTCGGCGGTGGCGATGGTGCTGCCGCCGCCCGGCTTGTTCTCCACCACGATGGTGACCTTGGTGTTCAGCTGAAACTGCGTGGCGACCGTGCGGGCGATGACATCGTTGCCACCGCCGGGCGCGAAGCCGACCAACATCCGCATCGGGCCCGGTGGCAAGTCCTGGGCCATGCCTTGGGCTGCGGCCAGCGCGAGGGCGAGAGCGGGGACGATCTTGGAAAACGCCATGATTGATTCTCGATAAGGGGGTTGAGGATTGCTCTCAGGATGTCGTCGCTGTGCTGGTTCGACTGGCGGGACGCGGGATGCCATGCATGACCCGGTCCGCGCTTCTGTTTTCATGTTGCTGCCTACTGCGCTTTACTTCTTGAAGCGGACCACGGCGTCCCGCGACGCCCGGGTCTGCGGCAGCGAGGCGATCTCGCCGAGCGTCACCGGCTTGGTGGGAAACCGCAGCCGGTAATAGCCCACATCACGCGGATGGCGCTGTTGTTCGTCGGCGATCAGTTCGGTCACGGTCAGCCCGCAGAGTCGTCCCTGGCATGGCCCCATGCCGCAGCGCAGGAACGCCTTCAACTGGTTCGGACCCTGACAGCCGATGCGTGCCGCGTGGCGCACCTGTTCGGCGGTGGCTTCCTCGCAGCGGCAGACGATGGTGTCGCCCACGGGGCGGCGGAACTGCGGCAGCGGGCGATAGAGCACCTCGAAGAATTCGCGGCCTCGCGTGGCGCGTGCCAGCGCGGCGTGATGCGGTGCCGCCTTGCCGTCGCGCGTGGCGATGTCGATGCGACCCAGCGCGGCAGCGGCATGCACGGCGGCGATGCGGCCCCGATGCTCGGCGGCCACGGCGCCCGCGATGCCCGCGCCATCCCCGGCAATGCTCACGTGCGGCATCGACGTTGCGCCCCATGCATCCACCTGCGGCTCCCAGCAGTCCTGGCGCTCGTTCCAGACATGCTCGGCGCCAATGGCGCGCGACAGGTTGGTATTCGGCACCACCCCCTGATGCAGCAGCATCTGGTCGATCGCCATGCTGTGGCGCTGGCCCGCCGCCTGATAGCGCAGTTCGGCGACCTGACCGCCGGCGCCGGCGATGGCCTCGAGCGCCGTGACGCCGCTCACGATCGGCACGGCCTTGCGGACCGCGCGCAGCAGCTTCAGCCCCTTGGCCAGATAGGGCGAGCGAAGGAAACCCCAGGCGTGCGGCAGCGCCTTGCGCCATTGGCCGCTATCGGTCGTCTCGAGAATCGCCTCGAGCTTCACGCCGGCATTCAGGTATTGATAGGCGAGCAGGTAGAGCAGGGGGCCGCCGCCCGCCAGCACCGTGCGCCCTTCGGGCACCACGCCCGAGGTCTTCAGCAGGATCTGCGCGGCACCGGCCGTGATCACGCCCGGCAAGGTCCAGCCCGGAATCGGGAAGGGCCGCTCCTGCGCGCCGGTGGCCAGGATGAGATGGCGGCAGTGCAGCAGCGCGGCCTGCGGATCCTGACCGGGCCGGGCCACCGAATAGGCGACCTCGAAGCCGGCGGGTTGGCCATCGCCCTCCGTACCCGGCTGCGGCTCGCGCGCATTGATCGACCAGACAGTTGCCGCCGACAGATGGCGCGCACCGCTGTTGGCAAACGGCTCCAGCAGGCTCTGGCCGTGCCAGTAGTCTTCGCCCAGGATCGCGCGATTCTGTACCGGCGTGCTGCTGATGGCGCGATAGATCTGTCCGCCGGGTGCCGGCTGTTCGTCGATCAGCACCGTCGACAGGCCCAGCGCGGCAGCCTCGGTTGCCGCAGCCAGCCCGGCAGGGCCGGCGCCGACCACGAGCAGGTCGCAGGTTGCGATGTCGATGTCGATGTCGATGTCGAGGCTCATGCCGCCACCTCGCGTGCGCCGTGCTGGCGTTCCACGGTCATGCCATCGTGCACGCGCGCCATGCAGGCCTGCTGGTTGGGCCGGCCGTCGATGCGGACCAGGCAGTCGTAGCAGATGCCCATCATGCAATAGGCGCCGCGTGCGGCGCCGGACACGGCCGTGTCGCGGCAGGCCAGCACGCCGGCGGCGAACAGGGCCGCCGCCACGCTGTCGCCTTCCCGGCATTCCAGCGCGGTGCCATCCACGGTGACCCGTACTTTGCGATCCGTCGCTTGCAGGACGGCCGCGTCAATGCGTCTGAACATGGAATCTCCGGGTCGAAAAAGTGGCCAGCTCGGGTGGCAGCTCGCCTGCGGCGATCATGGGGGCGAGGTTCATGGCGTGCGTGGCGGCCAGCGTCACGCCGCTATGGCAGGTGACGATGAACGCGCCCGGATGCGTCGCCGATTGTTCGTAGACCGGGAAGCCGTCCTTGGCGCGCACGCGCAGGGCGGACCAGGCGCGCACCGCGCGCACGTCGCGCAGGGCGGGCAGGGTGCGCACGGCACGGTCGGCCAGCGTGGCCAGCACCGGCAGCGTGGTGACCTGTTCGGCGTAGCCCGCCTCTTCCTGGGAGTCGCCGACCAACCAGCTACCCTCGTCGTTCTGGCGCAGCGTGACCATGGGCGTGTCCAGCAGGCGGCGCGTGCGTTCGAGCACCAGGATCTGGCCGCGCTGCGGGGCCATCGGCAGGTCGATGCCCACCATGCGGCCCAGGTCGCCGTTGCGCAGGCCGCCGGCCAGCACGATCTTGCGCGCCCGCACGGTGCCGTTCGGCGTGGTCAGCACGAAGTCGCCACCGGGCTGCTGCACGATGTCCGTGACGCCGTGGTGCGGCAGGTAATGGACTCCGCTGGTGCTGAACGCGGTATGGAACGCGCGCAGCAGCTTGAGCGGATTGACGATGCCATCGTGCGGCGTCCAGATCGCCCCGGTGACATCGGGGCCCAGTCCGGGCACGAGCGAAGCGGCCTGATGGTGATCCAGCAGCTTCCATTCATAGGGCTCCACACCGGGCTGCGCCATCAGCGTGTTGACCCACGCCAGCCGCGCCTCGACCTCGTAGTCGCCCATCAGCGGCGTCAGGCCGCCTTTCTGCTCCAGGGCCACGTCGATGCCAGTTTCCTGCAGCAGGCCGGCGGCCAGTTTCGGCCACAGCCGCGTGGAGTTCAGCGTCCAGCGGCTGTAGGCGCCCATGCCGTAGCCCTTGCTCTGCAGCCAGACCAGGCCGAAATTGCCGCGCGAGGCGCGCAGGGCGATATCGCCTTCGTCGAGCACGGCGATTGTGCCCACGCTGCTGCGCAGGCCGTAGGCCACGGCCGAGCCGACCAGGCCGCCGCCAATCACGGCGACGTCGAACACGGGGAGTCGGGAGGTGGAGGCTGCGGTCATCTGCAGCACCTTCCGTGGGGGGATTGCGGGCCTTGGGCCCTGCTAGAAATCATGTCAGGTACTCGCAAGCTTCATGAAACCACCAGCCGAAGAAGCCCAAAAAAGCCCAATGGGCAGCGGTGTGTCAGTCCGAGCGAGTATGCGGAGCGCGCGCCGCGCGCGCAAATACGAGTCTGTCAGGCGTCTATACGAAAACCTGATAGCCCTGGGGGCAGGGATGCCATTTCGGCAGCGATGAGTTCCATCAGCCGCTCGATAAAGCGGTCCGCCAGCACGTTGGCAGGCCGGTTCCGGGCCAGCAGGAGGTAGCTGACGAACGGTATACGCGGCCGGAATGGCCGGACCACCACCTCGGCGGCGTGCATGCGGGCTACCAGCGGGTTCACGATGCCCACGCCCAGCCCGAGTCCGACCATCTTGCAGATGGTGGCGCCGTAGGGGGTTTCGAAGTGCATCACACGCCGGTCGTCGTCGGCGAACGCGGCGTCCACGGCGGCGCGCAGGCCATCGCCGTGACTCATCGAGATAAAGGACTCGCCGGCCAGGTCGGCAGGCGTGATGACGTCCAGACTGGCCAGACGATGGCCGGGCGGCAGCACGCAACAGCCCGCGAGTTCGGCCACGGGCTGGGCATCGGTGACGGCGGCGGGGGGCAGGAACGACACCAGCCCGAGGTCGCAGTAGCGGCTGCCGACGCTGTCGGCCACCAACTGCGTGCTGCCCGTTTCCATGGCGACGTTGACGCCGGGATAGTCGGCATGGAACCGCTGGAGCACCAGCGGGAGCACGGTCATGGCGAGCGAGGGCACTGCGGCGATGCGCAGCCGGCCCTTGCCGAACTGGCGGATGTTGCGGGCGGCGTCCTTCAGCGTGTCGAGGCCCACGAAGGCGCGTTCCACCTCGCGCAGGAACGCCAGGCCCTCCTCGGTGGGAATCAGGCGGCCGGCGTTGCGCGTGAACAGCGTCAGTCCGGTGGACGATTCGAGTTGCGCGATCAGCCGGCTCACGTTCGGTTGCGACGTGTACAGCTCGGTGGCCGCCGCGGTCATCGAACCGGAGCGCATCACGGCCTGGAACGCACTGATTTCCTTGAACTTCATGCCGGGGTCTTGGGAAGGCGGGGACTAGCGGGCGATGGTATACCAGATCCGTATGGGTCCGTAGCACATCGCCGCAGAATCACATCCCCTCCCGTTCCAGCCATGACTGGAACAGCCCGACCAGTTCATCGCCCCGTTTCTCGTCCGGCACGTAGGCGCAATAGCTGCGCGACGGCAGGCGCGGGCCGGCGAATGGGGCGACCAGCCGCCCGGCGGCGAGGTCGTCGGAGACCAGCGACGTCGGCCCCATGGCGATGCCGATGCCGTCGATGGCTGCCTGCAGGGTCAGGAAGAAGTGATCGAAGGTCAACGTGGCGGCCGGGCTCAGCCCGGGGATCTGCGCGCTCGCCAGCCAGTCCGGCCAAAGGCGCGGCAGGCTCGAGGTATGCAGCAGGGTGTGTTGGCGCAAGTCGCCCGGCACCCCGAGCGGCTGGCGCTGCAACAGCGCCGGGCTACAAACCGGCAGCCGCTCCTCGGTCAGGAATGGCCGCATCGCGTAGCCGTAGAACGTGTCCGGACCCCCTCGGATGATCAGGTCGTGGTCGTCCTTCAGGCTTTCCAGTGGCCCGTTCGAGGTCTCCACCTTGATCTCCACATCGGGATGCTCGGCGCGGAATTTGGCCAGTCTCGGCACCAGCCAGCGCAGGGTGAAGGTCGCGGGCGCGTTGACGGACAGGGTCCGGGAGACCGGGCCGGGCACCCCGTAGCGCGCGGTAGCCTGCGCGAGCTGTTCGAACAAGGGGCCGATTTCCGCCAGATAGGCTTTCGCCGCCGGCGTCAGCGTCACGCGGCGGTTATGCCGCTCGAACAGCGCGGCGCCGAGCCATTCCTCGAGCAGGCGCACCTGCTGGCTCACCGCCCCGTGCGTGACGTGCAGCGCAGCGGCGGCTTCCTTGAAGCTGCCCAGCCGGCCTGCGGCCTCGAAGGCCCGCAAGGCATTGAGCGGCGGCAATACCCGTTTCATGACAATAGATTTTCTAACGCGATGTGGCAATTTATCTGGTTTGTCGTGCCGCTTCAAGATAGATATTCTTGGGCATTTCCTGCTCCCCTCCCACCCCAATGCTCAGCTATACCGGCGGTATCGTGCTCCTCGCCGCCATGCTCCACGCGAGCTGGAACGCCATGCTGCACGGCAACCGCGACCGGTTCCTGTCGATGACGTGGATGAGCATCGCCATCGCGGCCGTCGCCACGCTCGTCGTCCTGCGCAACCCCTTGCCGGCCAGCGCCGCCTGGCCGTACATCGTCGCGTCGGGGCTCGTGCATATCGTCTACAACGTGAGTCTGGTGCGGTCCTATCGCCGCAACGACCTGGCGCTGGCCTACCCCATCGCGCGGGGCTCCTCGCCGCTGCTGGTCACGCTTGGCGCGGCGCTCTTCGCCGACGAGGCGATCGGCCCCTTGCGGGCGCTCGGCATCGCCATGGTCTCGGGCGGCATCATCGTGATCGCGCTGCAGGGGCACCGCGCGTCCCGCGCGGGTGCCTTGGCCGCGCTGACCACCGGGGCGATGATTGCGCTCTACACCGTGATCGACGGCATCGGCGTCAGGTTGTCCGGCGGGCAGGCCCTCAGCTACACCGCGTGGATGTTCCTGTTCTACTGGCTGATGCCGATCCTGTTCGTCGCGGTGCGGGGGCTGGCGCCGCTGTGGGCGCCGGTACGGTCCGAGCCGCTGGCGGTCGGTTCGTCGCTGGTCGGCGGGCTGGTGTCGATTGCCGCCTATGGCATCGTGATCTGGGCGCTGCAATCAGGCGCGATGGGCGCGGTCTCGGCGTTGCGCGAGACCAGCGTGGTGTTCGCGGTCCTGATTGGGCGGGTCTTCCTGCGGGAGTCGGTCAGCGGCACGCGCTGGCTCGCCTGCATCGTCGTCGCAGCCGGCGCGGTTTGCCTGGGGCTTTGACAGCCCCTCATAATTGTTAATCCACTATCACATCGAGATGCGCAGATGATGAACACCGTTCCGCAGGCACCGCTGATTCTGATTACGGGGGGCAGCCGTGGCGTGGGCGCGGCCACCGCGCGCCTGGCCGCCGCACAGGGCTACGACGTGGCGATCAGCTACGTCGCCAACGAATCCGCCGCGCTGGCCGTGGTGGCCGATGTGGAAGCGCTGGGCCGCCGGGCGCTGGCCGTGCGCGCGGATAGCGCGGACCCCGAGCAGGTCGCCCAGCTATTCGCCGCCATCGACCAGACGTTCGGCCGGATCGACGTGCTGGTGAACAACGCCGCCATCCTCGCGCGGCAGTCCCGGCTGGAGGATCTCGATTTCGCGCGGATGCAGCGCATCTTCGCCGTCAACGCCATCGGCCCCATGCTCTGCGCCCAGCAGGCGGCCCGGCGCATGTCCCATCGTCACAACGGGCGGGGCGGCGTGATCATCAATATCTCGTCGGGCGCGGCCCGGCTCGGCAGTCCGAACGAATATGTCGACTACGCGGCGTCGAAGGGCGCCCTGGAGACCTTCACCACCGGCTTCGCCAAGGAAGTCGCGCGGGAGGGCATTCGCGTCAACTGCATCCGCCCCGGGCACATCTACACCGACATGCACGCCAGCGGCGGCGAGCCGGGACGGGTGGATCGCGTCAAGGACTCGATCCCGATGGGCCGGGGCGGCCAGCCGGAAGAGGTCGCCCGCGCGATCCTGTGGCTGGCCAGCGCCGACGCGTCCTACAGCACCGGCACCTTCCTCGATGTCACCGGCGGGCGGTGAGTCACAGGGGGGATAATCGGGACATTCCGATGATTGTCATGGACACGCGCTGTCATGCCCCAGCCCCGCTACAAGCAACTGGTCGACCGGCTTGCCGACGATATCCGCGCGGGCCGGCTGCGTCCCGGCACGCGGCTGCCCACGCACCGCGACCTCGCGGCGCGTGAAGGGCTGGCGCTGGTCACGGCCACGCGCGTCTACGCCGAACTGCAATCGATGGGGCTGGTAAGCGGGGAGGCCGGTCGCGGCACCTTCGTCAAGGAGGCGTTGCCGCGCGGGCAGGGCGTGGATCTGCTTGCCTGGATCGCCGATACGGTCGACCTGAGCTTCAACAATCCGGCGTTGCCGGGCCAGGCAGATCTGCTGCGGGCAGCGCTGCGCCAGCTGGCCGCCGCCGGAGACCTTGAGGCGCTGCTGCGCTACCAGCCCCACGGCGGCCGCGAGCACGAGCGCGCGACCGTGGCGCTCCATCTGGGCCGGCGCGGCGTGCCGGCCACCCCGGAAACCGTCTTGCTCACGAGCGGCGCGCAACACGCGCTGACGCTCACCGCCATGGCCTTGCTGGAGCCCGGCGACGTGGTGGCCGTGGATGCCCTGACCTACCCGGGCTTCAAGCTCGCCGCCGAAACTGGCCGGCTGGAACTCGTCCCGATTCCCGTCACCGCTCACGGGCCCGACCTCGACGCCCTGGAGGCGCTCTGCCGCCGCCGGCGCGTGCGTGCCGTGTACGCCATGCCGACGCTGCACAATCCGCTCGGCTGGGTGATGAGTGCCACGCGACGCCGCGAACTGGTCGCCATCGCCCGGCGGCATGGGCTGATGCTGATCGAGGATGCGGCCTACGCCTTCCTCGTCGAAGGGGCCCCCGCGCCGCTGGCCGCGCTGGCGCCGGAAGCTACCGTCTATGTGTCGAGTTTGTCGAAGAGTGTCGCCACCGGGCTGCGCATCGGTTTCGTCAGTGCGCCGCGCGAATGGGTGCCCCAGCTCGAACGCGCCATCCGCGCCACCACCTGGAATACGCCGGCCACGCTGACGGCCATCGCCTGCGGCTGGATCGAAGACGGCACCGTGGCCCGGCTCGAAGCCGACAAACGCCGGGATGCCGCGCTGCGCCAGCGCCTGGCCACGGAAGTGCTCGGCGGACTGGAGCGGGTCAGCCATCCCGCGTCGTACTTCGTCTGGCTGCCGCTGCCCCCCGAAGTGCGCGCGGATGCCATCGCGATGGCGCTGATGCAGGCGGGCATCGCCGTATCGACGGCCCATCCGTTCGCCACGTCAGCGCAGGTGCCCCACGCCATCCGGCTCGCGCTCGGCTCCGTCAGCCTGCCAACGCTCAGGCAGGCGCTGGAAACCGTGGCGCGCGTGGTGGCCGACCAGTCCTGGTGACCGTCAGAGCAGGTAGCCGGACGCGCCATCCCACAGCAGCTTCATCGCGGTCACCACCAGCAACCCATAGCAGGCCCGGTACATCTGGCGCTGGTCCAGCCGGGCATGCAGGCGCCAGCCGAGCCAGACGCCGGCAGGTATCCCCAGCAGGCAGATCGCCATCAAGGTCCAGACGGCGCCCACCGGCCTGGCCAGGAACAGCCACGGCGCCGCCTTCATGATGTTGCCGACCGTGAAGAACATGCTGGTCGTGCCGGCATAGACCTGCTTGCTCAGGCCGAGCGGCAACAGGTACATCGCCAGCGGCGGCCCGCCGGAGTGCGCGACCATGGTGGTGATGCCCGAGGTCACGCCAGCGGCCACGGCCTTGCGCGAGGAGCGCGGCTGCACCACGACATCGCCGCCACGCAGGAACCACATGCCCACGAAGGCCAGCGTGACGGCGGCCATCACGATGGCGATCGCACGGTGATCCAGCACCCGGAACAGCCCGTAGCCGACCCCAATGCCGACCACCAGCCCCGGTACCAGCAGCCGGAGGTCAGGTTTCGACCACGTGGAGGGCTTCCAGTAGCGCAGGCCGAACAGGTCCATCGCGATAAACAGCGGGGCGAGCAGTCCGCCCGCCGTCACCGGGTCCATCACCAGCGACAGCAGCGGAATGCCGACGATGGCAAAGCCGCCCCCGAAGGCCCCCTTCATGAAGCAGATCAGGAAAACCCCGGCGAAGGTGACGAGAATGGTGGTGGTGTTCAGTTCCATGGTGATGCGCGTCCTTGCGATGCCACCCGACGCCCGGAGCCGGGCTGGGAGGATGAGGCATCGTAGTCCGCTGCATCAGGACAATCAAATAATTGTCATGGATACAATTTGCTTACGGCTTGGCCGCATCCCCCGGCGCGGCGCGGAACAGTGCCTCGCCGCGCTCCTGCAGCAGCGCCATCAGCCGTAGCGCGGCGGGCGACAGGTAGCCTTGCCGCCGGTACGTCACGCCCAGGCTGCGGCGCAGCGTGGCTTCCTTCAGCGGCACTTCGCGCAGGGTGTGCCTGTGCTCGTGCAGCGTATGCCGGGAGAGGAAGCTCAGGAGTTCGGTCTTGGCGATCAGCCGGGGCAGCAGCGGGATGGAATTCGCGTCGATCTGGGTGGCGGGCCGGGGCAGGTCGTGCGACTGGAAGGCCGCGTCCAGCCATTGCCGGCTCGGTATCGACGCGGCAGGCAAGACCCAGCGCCAGGCCAGCAGGGATTTGAGCGTCACGCGCGGTAGCTGGAACACCGGATGCGTCCGGCTGGCGGCCACCACCACCACGTCTTCGACGATCGCATGACTGACGAGCGCGTCGTCATGCTCCGGCATCAATCCGATCAGCAGGTCGAGCGTGCCTTCCTTCAGGCGCTCGCGTAGTACCAGGCTGGGCGCCACCGTGATGTCGATGGTGGTTGCCGGCGCCTCCTCCAGCAGCAGGCTGCAAATCTCGGGCAAGACATGCTCGGCGGCGATCGGGCCGCTGCCGATCCGCACGTGCCCGGCGTTGCCCTTCGCAAAATCGCCGACTTCCCGCAGCGCCTCGTCCGTCGCGCCCCGCAGCATGCGGGCCCGCGCCAGCAGGACCTCGCCCACGGGCGTCAGCCGGATGCCGCGCCCCTTGCGCTCGAACAGTTCACTGCCGAACGCCGCCTCCAGGCGCTGCACCGCCTTGGTCAGGGCCGGCTGGGTGCGGCCCAGCTTTTCGGCTGCCTGTCCGATGTGACCGAGTTCGGCCACGACCTCGAAGTACCGCAGGTCCCTGAGCTGGATGTCCATCGATAACTCCGGGGAATGAAAACATGAACATTATCAAATAGACGGAATGTTTCTGCACGGCAAGAATGCGCCCATAACGAAAGGAGACACGATGCTGAACCTTCGCCTTCTGGCCGCCGCCGCCGTGCTGGCTATCTGCAGCGGTGCCGCGAGCGCCGCCGACACCTGGCCCGCCAAGCCGATCCGGCTCGTGGTGCCGTTTCCGCCCGGCGGCGGCACGGATGCGGTCGCGCGGCTGATCGCCGAGAAGATGGCCACCCAGGCCCACTGGACCGTGGTGATCGAGAACCGGCCCGGCGCGGGCGGCAATGTCGGCATGGACGCGGTGGCCAAGGCGCCGGCGGACGGCTACACGATCGGCCTCGGCCAGACCGCGAATCTGGCGATCAACCCGGCGCTGTACCCGAAGATGCCGTTCGATCCCCTGAAAGACTTCGCGCCGATCTCCACGGTGGCGTCGCAGCCAGTGGTGCTGCTCGTCAACGCCAGCTCGCCCTTCAAGACCCTGAAGGACGTCGTGGCCGCCGCCAAGGCCAAGCCCGAGGCGCTGCGGATGGGCACGCCCGGCAATGGCACCGTGTCCCACCTTGCCGGCGAACTGCTGGAGCGGCAGGCGGGCTTCCGCATGCTCAACGTGCCGTACAAGGGCGCCAGCCCGGCCATGATGGATCTGCTCGGCAATCAGGTGGAGTTCAACTTCGCCAATACCGCCGCCGCGATGCCCCAACTGACGAACCAGAAGGTCCGCGCGCTGGCCGTGAGTTCCGCCCAGCGCCTGCGCAACGTGCCGCAACTGGCCGGCGTGCCGACCGTGGCGGAGTCCGGCTACCCCGGCTTCGACGCCATCACCTGGACCGGCCTCGTGGCGCCGGCCGGCACGCCGCCGGCCGTGGTGGACCGCATCAACGCGGAAGTGCGCAAGGCGCTCAAGACCCAGGAGGTGCAGGACAAGCTCGCCGCCGAGGGCAGTACGCCGATGGGCAGCACGCCCCAGCAGTTTGGCGACTACCTGCGCGCCGAGCACCAGAAGTGGGGCGCGTTGATCCGCGAAGCCAATATCAAGCTCGATTGAAACCCATGCACACCATTCTCGTCACCGCTCCCAAGCTCGCCCCCGCCGGGGTGGACCTGCTGACCCGCGCCGGCGCGCGCGTGCTGTACCTGTCCGCGTCCGGCGATGCCGGGGAAGTGGAGCGCATCATGGCCGCCGAGCCCGTCGATGCCGTCATCTCACGCACGGTGACGCTGTCCGCGCAGGCCATCGCCGCCTGCCCCACGCTCAAGGTCATCTCGAAGCATGGCGTGGGGGTCAGCAATATCGATGTGGAAGCGGCCACCGCGCGCGGCATTCCGGTCTACGTCACGCCCGGCGCCAACGCCCAGTCGGTCGCCGAGATGACGCTGGGCCTGATGTTCGCGGCGGCCCGGCGCATCGGCTGGATGGATGCCGAACTGCACAGCGGGCGCTGGTCGCGCGCGCAGGACGGCGTGGAACTGCTCGGCAAGACCATCGGGCTGGTCGGGTTCGGCCAGGTCGGCCAGCGCGTGGCGAAGGTCTGCCTGGCGCTGGGCATGCAGGTGGTGGCCTTCGACCCAGCGCTGGCCGGCCGTCAAAGTCCCGTCGATGGGGTGGCGTTGCTCCCGTCGATGGCCGACCTGCTGCCGCAGGCGCACGTGCTGAGCCTCCACGTCCCGCTTAACCGCCACACGCGCAACATGCTGGACGACGCCGCGTTCGACCAACTGCCGAAGGGCGCCATCCTGATCAATACGGCGCGCGGCGAAGTGGTGGATGAAACCGCGCTGGTGGCCGCGCTGCAGGACGGCCGCCTGTTTGCGGCCGGGCTCGACACCATGGCGGTCGAACCCTTGCCCGCCGGGAGCCCGCTGGCCGAGCTGAAGAACGTCGTGCTGACGCCGCATGTCGGCGGATCGACGCCGGCGGCACTGGCCGCGATGGCGAGCGCCGCCGCACAGAACGTGCTCGGCTGGCTGGATGGCAGCCCGATGGACCGTACCGCGTGCGTCAATCCCCAGGTCCTTGCCTGATCCCCTTTCTACCTTCCTGTTCCTGGAGTCTCCCGTGAGCCTGTCCGAATCCCCAGCACCCGTGCAGTGGCCTGCCGGCTACCGCATCAACCCCCGTGCGGATGGCCCGTCCGCCAGCATCGTTGCTGCGTTCCGCGAGATGCCCGTCGCCGCCATCGGCGACGCCATGAGCCGCAACATCGGCACGCTTGGCCTGCGCCAATACCATCGCCGGCTGGAGACTGTGCTGTGCGGCCCGGCGGTGACGGTGCGCGTGCGCCCCGGCGACAACCTGATGATCCACAAGGCGCTGATGATGGTGCAGCCCGGCGATGTGCTGGTCATCGACGGCGGCGGCGATGTCACCCAGGCCCTGGTCGGCGGCCTGATGCGCACCACGTGCGTCACGAAGCAGCTCGGGGGGCTGGTTATCGACGGTGCCGTCCGGGACTTGTGCGAGTGGGCCGAAGACGGCATGCCGATCTTCGCCCGGGGCCACACCCACCGGGGGCCCAGCAAGGATGGTCCGGGCGAGATCAACGTGCCGGTGTCCTGCGCCGGGCTGGCCGTGCTGCCGGGTGACCTGATCGTCGGCGATGCGGACGGCGTGATTGCCGTGCCGGCCGCCGAGGCTGCCCAGGTGCTCGAACGCTGCCGCGCCCATCTGGCCAAGGAAGCGAAGATCCGCGCGGAGAACGCGTCCGGCACCTCGGACCCCGAGCGCTTCGACGCGGCGCTGCGGGCCAAGGGGCTGCCGGTCTAGGTCGACCAGCCGCTGGGGATCAGGGCAGCAGGTGCGTATCCCCGGCGGCCTGCGGCGGCAGCTTGATGGCCAGCGCCTTGAATTCCCCGCTGGTGGCGATCGATCCCGCGTGCGCGGTGCCCTTCGGAATCACGATCAGGTCGCCCGGGCCGATCTCGCGCTGCTCGTTGCCCAGCCAGAGCGTGCCCTTGCCGGCGATGATGTACTGGATCTCGTCTGCGCTGGTGTGATAGTGCTTCGGCACATTGCCGGCCTGCACGGCCAGGGTCCCGTGTTGCGTGGCCACCAGTCCCTTCGTGCGCAGCGTGCCCATGTTGGGGACTTGCGGCCCGATGTCGTCCGGGGTCATCGCCGCCAGGTTGATGATCTGCGGCGCCAGCGCGGCGGGCGGGGTTTGCGCGTGGGCCGGCGGCAGCGCCGTCGGGGCGGCAAGGTAGCCGCAGCCGAAGGCGGCGGTGATGGCGGCAAGCGTGGCAAGGCGGTGCATGTTGTTCTCCCTGGGGTGGTACTGCAATCGAGGCATCGCCACGACGCCAGCTCGGCGACACGGCTGGATTGTCGCACCGCGCCCCGCGCCCAGCAGTGGGGGAAACCCGCGGGGATCCGGTGTAGTATCGGTGCCCGAACCCGTCCCAGTTTGGAGAGCAAGATGATCGTTTTCGTTACCGGCGCCACCTCAGGATTCGGCGCCGCCATTGCCCGACGCTTCGCCACGGCGGGCCATCGCGTGATTGCCGCCGGACGCCGCGCGGACCGCCTGGCCGAGCTGGCCGACGCGCTGGGCCGCGACAAGGTGCTGCCGTTGATCCTCGATGTCCGCGACCGCGAAGCCGTGGCCGCCGCCGTGGCCGCGCTGCCGCCCGAGTTCGCCGAGATCGACCTGCTGGTCAACAACGCCGGCCTGGCACTGGGCCTGGAGCCGGCGCAGAAGGCTGACCTGGACAACTGGGACACGATGGTCGACACCAACGTGAAGGGCCTGATGTATATGACGCGCGCCGTGCTGCCCGGCATGGTGTCGCGCAACCGTGGCCACGTGATCAACATCGGCTCCACGGCCGGCGCCTACGCCTATCCGGGCGGCAACGCCTACGGCGCGACCAAGGCCTTCGTGCGCCAGTTCTCGCTGAACCTGCGCGCCGACCTGCAAGGCACCCGCGTGCGCGTGACCGACGTGGCGCCGGGTCTGGTGGGCGGCACCGAGTTCTCGTCGGTGCGATTCAGCGGCGATCAGGCTCGCGTGGAGAAGGTCTACGAAGGCGCGGACGCCCTGACGCCGGACGACATCGCCGAAACCGTCTTCTGGGCCGCCACGCTGCCCGCGCGCGTCAACATCAACTTCGTGGAAGTGATGCCGGTCACCCAGTCGTTCGGGCCGCTGGCGATTCATCGGGAGTAAAGCGCTCCCCCTACGTCACCTCGATCGTCCCTCCCATGTCCTCGTGCCCGGTGCCGCAGAAGATGTCGCACAGGAAGCGGTAGGTGCCGGGTTTGCCGGCGGTCAGGGTGACCTGCACCGTGCGGCCGGGCGGCAGGTCGGCGCGGACGTGGAAGTCCGGGGCGCCGAAGCCCATCATGATGTCTTCGGCCGTCAGCGCCAGGATCACGGTCTCGCCGGCCTTGAGGGCGATCCGGTCGGGCAGGAAGACGAAGCGGCGCGCCCGGACCGGAATCACACGCGGGGGCGCCGCGTCCCCGCGCGTGATCATCCCCGCCAGCGCGCCGGCCAGCATCCATCCCAATACCGTGCGGCGGCCGCTTGCCGGGGAGGTGGTCATCGCCTCAGGCATCGCGCTGTACCGGTTGCTCGGTCAGGCCGAACGCATCCGGCGCGCGCGTGGCCTTGACCGTGCGCCAGCCGAGCCCGCGATAGGGCTGGGCCGGATCCCACGCCACCGGCGCGCGCTTGGGCTGCGAGCCGGCCGGCGGCAGCGGAAACATCAGCGAGCGCGCCGCGTGATGGGCGATATGCCCGGTCATGTGGTGGTGTTCCTGATGGATATGCCCGTAGAACACGGTGACGTGCCGGTACGGCATGAGCTGGGCCACCACGGCCTCGCCGTCGCGCGTGGCCCAGTCCCACTGCGGATAGAGATCGAACAGGGGCCGATGCGTGAAGACCACGATGCGTGCCTCGCGCGACTGCTTGCGCAGGTCGTCCGCCAGCCACGCGCGCTGGGTCTCGCCGACCTGGCCGGCCGGGTCCGACACGTTGTCCAGCACGATGAAGTGCACCCCCTTGTGATCGAACGTGTAGTGCGTGGGACCGAACAGCTCGCGATAGGCGGCCCCGGCGTCGAGGCTCGCGTCGTGCTCGCCCGGCATCAGCCACACCTTGCCCGCGCGCAGCGGCGCGATCAGGTCGCGGAACTCCCGCATGCGGCGCCGGCGCTCGTTCGGGTCGTCGGTGGTGTGGGTCAGGTCGCCGGTGAACATGATGAAGTCGGGTGGCGTTGGCAGCGCATTGACGGCCGCCACCGCCTTGGCCAGCGTCCCGCGCGCGTCGGGATTCGGCGCCCCTTCGAACCCCCAATGCGCGTCCGATAGCTGCACGAACACGAATTCCTCGTCCCGCCCCGCCGCCCAGCCCGGCAGCGCCGATGCAAAGACGGCGCCCCCGGCCGCGCCTGCCAGGCGCAGGATGTCCCGCCGCCGCCATGTTCCGTCCATGATTGCCTCCGTCGGTGTCGCGGGCATGGCCATCGCACGCCCCACCCCTGTCATACCGGCGGGGGCCGCCAAATATTCCCGGCGCCGGCGCGCGGGAATAGAATCGGTGCAGCGCCGGTATACAGGAGACCGCCTTGCGCCATCCACCCGCTTCGTCTGATTCGCTCGATTCGCTCGACTGCCCCGATGTGACTGGATTGCCCGACCGCTCCGTCCGGACCGAGGACTGACGTGGACGCCCCTGCCACGCGCCGCCGCTTCGACGCCCTCGTGCTGCCGCACCTGGACGCCGCCTACAACCTCGCCCGGTGGCTGTGCGGCAACACGGGCGATGCGGAGGACGTGGTGCAGGAGGCGTTCCTGCGCGCGTTCCGGCTGTTCGGCAGCTTTCGGGGCGACCAGCCGCGGCCCTGGCTGCTGGCTATCGTCCGCAATACGTGGTTCACGACCTGCGAGAAGCGCCGGGGCGCGGCGGAAACGGACTATGAGGAAGGCGAGATGGACACCGCGCTGCCGGACTGGCATGGCGCCGCCACGGACCCGGAGCAATGGCTGATGCGCGAGGAGGATGTGCGGCTGGTCCATGCGGCGCTGGCGCGGCTGCCGGTGGTCTTCCGCGAAGTCATCGTCCTGCGTGAATTGGAGGAACTGCACTACCGCGATATCGCCCGCATCGCGCAAATACCGGTCGGCACGGTGATGTCCCGGCTGGCGCGGGGCCGGCGCATGCTGGCCGCCACCGTCACGGCGCTGCGTGGCGAGGCGCCGGTTGCCGCCGCGCCGGCGGAGCGCCAGGACCTTGCGGACGTGCCACCCGCTCATCCCCCCGGAGATACGAAACATGGATTGCCATGACGCGCAGTTGCTCCTGCAGGCCTGCGCCGACGGGGAAGTCGGCGCGGCTGACAGTGTGCGGCTGGAACGACATCTCGAAGACTGCGACCAGTGCGTGGCCTGCCTGCGCAATCTCCAGGCGCTGCGCGCGGCGACGCGCCACGGCGCGCACTATCACCGCGCGTCCGCCGACTTGCGCGCGCGCATCGTGGCCGCGCTGCCCGGCGACGCGGCCATCGCACCGGACGCCGACGCGTCGCCCTCGCCCCCCTCGTCGGAAGGCTGGCGCCGCTGGTTCACGTGGTCGCCCGCCATCAACGCGGCCATGGCGGGCGTCACGGTGTTCGCCGTCGGCCTGGGCCTCCAGCAGCACGCCATGCGGCAGTCTCCGGCGGAAGGCATGGTCGACGCCGTGGTGACGAGCCACGTGCGCGGTCTGATTTCGAACCACGCCATCGATGTGGCGTCGTCCAATATGCATGTGGTGAAGCCGTGGTTCAACGGCCGTGTCGACTACGCGCCGGAGGTCCGCGACCTGGCGAGCGCCGGGTTCCCGCTGCTGGGCGGCCGGCTCGACTATGTGGATGGCCACCGGGTGGCCGTGCTGGTCTATCGGCGCGATGGGCATCCGATCGACGTGTTCGTGCTGCCAGACGCGCAGCGTGGGCCGGGCGGCAGCGGCGAAGCCGTGCAGCAGGGCTACCAGCTACAGCGCTGGGCGGCAGGCGGCATGCAGTACTGGGCCGTCAGCGATGCCTCCGCGACGACCCTGCGTGCCTTCGTGCAGGCATGGCGCAACGCGGAAGCGGTTGCGCCATGACCCCCCTTATCCCCCTTATCCCCCGTTACGCCGTCGCGACGGTCAGCGTGACGTCGATATTGCCGCGCGTGGCCTTCGAGTACGGGCAGATGGCATCGGCGCGGTGCGCCACGGCTTCGGCCGCCTCTTGCGCCACGCCGGGCAGGTTGACGTGGATGCGGCCCTGCAGGAAGTAGTCCGCGCCAGCCATGCCCAGATCCACCTCGATCTCGACCGACAGATCGGCCGGCACCGCCACCTTCAGTTCCTTGGCCGCGAGGCCCAGGGCAGCGATATAACAGGCCGACCATGCGCCGGCGAAGAGCTGTTCGGCCGTCGGGTGGGACTGCACCGCTTCATAGGCATAGGTCGGCGCCGTGTCGTTGCCCGGCGTGGTGAGATGGAGGTCGACGTTGCCGTGATGGCGGGGGCCACCCTTGCTGCCGGTGGTGTGGGTCTTGCCGGTGAACAGTACTTTTTCGATCTTGGTCATGATGTGTGAGGGTCTCGCTGAATCTAGTGTGGTTTAACAAATCGCATGCGATGTAAGCGCATGCGTTGCATAATGGTTCACGGGACCGGGCAAGTCAAGGCGTTTGTACGGCGCGCGTGAAGAAACCCGGCGGGCGGCGCGGCGGTGGGCCGGGGAAGGCGCTCAGCGCTTACGATTGCGTCGCATACGATGTATTCTTTGCCATCGGCATCACGACGAGAAAACAGATGAAACCCATTGATGAGACAAGCGCCGCGGATACCCCGCTGTCGGACTTCCTGTGCTTCGCGGTCTACTCGACGAACCTTGCCTTCGGCAAGCTCTACCGGCCCGTGCTGGACAAGCTCGGGCTCACCTACACCCAGTACGTCACCCTGGTGGCGCTGTCGGAGGCGGACGGCCAGACCGTCAGCGGCCTCGGCGAAAAGCTTTTCCTGGAGTCGAACACGCTGACACCCATCCTCAAGAAGCTGGAAGCGATGGGCCACGTCGAACGCAAGCGCGACCCGGAGAACGAGCGGCAGGTGCGCGTGAGCCTGACGAAGAGCGGTCGACGCGTGCGGGAGAAGGCGGCCAGCACCGACTTGATGTCGGCATGCGGGCTGACGCCGCCGGCCTTCGCCAAGCTGCAGAAGGAGGTCATCGCGCTGCGCGACAACATCGTGCACGCGGTGAAGGACGAGACGTAGGGCCAGTGCCGCTGGAGTGAACGCCGATCCTCTGGCATGATCGGCCACATTGTCGCGATGGCTTTGTCGCGGCCCCGGGGATCGGTACACATGATTGAACGCTTGGCGGAAGACGCGATCCTGACGCTGGCGGACAGCTTGCCAGACACGGTGTTCCTGGTCGACAAGGCTGGGAAGATCCGCTACGCCAACGCCCGGTGCGCGGATAGCCTGGGCCTGTCCCAGGCCGCCATCATCGGCCAGACCATGATCGAACTGGTAGCGCCGCATGACCGCGACCGGACGCTCCGGGAAGCGGGCACGGTGATGGCCGGGAATCGGCGCACCGGATTCGAGAACCGCTACCAGCACCGCGACGGTAGTGACGTTCACTTCTCATGGTCCGCCCGCTGGCTGGAGACGCATCAACTGCGCTTCGGCGTGGCGCACGACGTCACCGCCTTGCGGCAGCCCACCTGCGACCACCTGATTCCCGCCGCCTTGCTGAATGTATTGGAGCCCTGCGAGCAGCAGGTGCTGATGTTGCTGCTGACGGCAGCCTCCGAGAACCAGATCGCCGGACGGCTCGGCTTGACGGCATCCACCACGCAGGCGCATGTCGTCCGGGTCTTCACCAAGCTTGGCGTGCGCGGGCGCATGGGGCTGATGAGCCTGTGCCTGCGCGGCATGGAGGCTTGAAGGAACGGCGCCCCTGAAGGTCAGGCCGCGGCCGAGTTGTCCTCGTTGTTGCGGCCCTGTAGCGGAAAGCGTGTGCGAAACATCGGCGAGGCCAGGCTGGCCAGCGCGAGTTCGTCGGCGGCGGCCAGCAGGTCGGGGCCCAGCGCGGTCATGCGCGCCTCGGTCAGCCGCACGGCCGGTCCGGCGATGCTCAGCACGCCAATCGGATCGCGCTCCTTGCGCTTGACCGGCGCGGCCATCGCCGTCATGCCGGGCGCGAACACCTCGTTGATCATCGCAAAGCCGCGCGCGCGGTTCTCGTGCAGCATCGTCAGCAGCGCCGCGATCGTGGTGGGCGCGTTCGGACCATAGTCCTCGGGCGACCCGAAGCCCTGCCGCGTGACCAGCTCGATGGCGCGCTCGTCGCTCATCGTCAGCATCCAGGCGTGGCCGGACGCGCTGCAAGACAGCCGGGCGTCCATGCCCATGTCCGGGTCGTAGCGCAAACCATGCCGGGCGCCCTGCGCCTTGGCCACCCACGTCAGGTGCTCGCCATCCACGATGGCCAGCCGCACCAGTTCCCCCGAAATCTGCGCCAGCCGGTCCACCAGCGGCTGGGCGATGTCGACGATACCCGTGGCACTCAGGTAGCTCAGGCCGATGGACGCCACGCGGGCGGTCAGCGCGTAGTCGCCATGGTCGCGGAGCTGGCGCACATAGCCGCAGCGCACCAGTTCGTTCAGCAGGCGATGCGCCGCGCTCTGCGGGATCTCCAGTTCCTGCGCGATGGATGCCAGCGGCACGCCTTCCGGCTGCGTGGCGAGGTGTTCCATCACGGCAAGTGCGCGTTCGAGTACTCCGGCCATATCGATAGAGGTGGTGTTAGGGCGATGAGGGTGGGCTAGATACTAACCCCAAGTGGAAACTGATTCCATGTGGAATAGTATTCCACTCACTGCGGGGGAGCCATCGGGATCGGCCCCAATATTGGTACCGATACTTGGCCACCACCCGCCCAGAAAAAAGACATCGAGGAGACAAGGCATGAGGAAGACCATCCTTCGGCTGGCGCTGGCCGCCGCGCTGGGTACCATCGCCGCCACGGCCATGGCGCAGGACATCCAGGAGCGCACCATCCGCTTCGGCCATCTGAACAATCCCGACCATCCGGTCAGCTTCGGCGTGAAGAAGTTCGGGGAGCTGCTGGCCGCCAAGAGCGGCGGCAAGCTGAAGGTGAAGGAATTCCCGGCCTCGCAGCTCGGCAACGAGATGCAGCAGCAATCGGCCCTGCAGGGCGGGGTGCAGGAGATGTCGGCCCCGGCGTCCACCTCGCTGGCGGGCATCGTCAAGGAGTTCGGCCTGATCGACCTGCCGTTCTCGGTGGGCAGCTTCGAGCAGGCGGACGCGCTGCTGGACGGCCCGCTCGGCAAGGCGCTGATCGCCCGGCTGCCCGAGAAAGGGCTGGTGGCGCTGGGCTTCTGGGATCTGGGCTTCCGCAACGTCACCAATTCCAAGCGACCGATTGCCCGGCCGGAGGACTTCGAGGGCCTGAAGATCCGCGTGATCCCGAACCCGGTGTTCCTGGACACCTTCAAGGCGTTCAAGGCCAACCCGGTGCCGATGCCGTTCGCCGAGCTGTATGGCGCGCTGGAATCCAAGGCGGTGGATGGCCAGGAGAACCCCTTCGCGGTGATTCTTTCGAACAAGTTCTATGAAGTGCAGAAGTACGTGAGCGCCACCAACCACGTGTACGCCGCCAACATCGTGCTCGTCAGCAAGAAGTTCTGGGACAAGCTCTCGCCGGCCGAGCAGAAGATCATGAACGAGGCCGCGGACGAAGCGCGCGTCTACCAGCGCCAGGTGAGCCGCGCCGCCGCGCAGAAGGCCGTGGGCGAGCTGCGCGCCAAGGGCATCCAGTACAACGATGTGACGCCGGCGGAACGTGCGCGCATGCAGCAGGTGGTCAAGCCGGTCACCGACCATTTCATGGCCAGCTACGACCCGGCCACCGTGAAGCTCTACAACGACGAGATCCGGCGCCTGCGCAAGTAAGCCCGCCGCCCCGCCACCTCCGACGCCCCCAATACATCATGAAAATCCTCGTTCTGCACGGCCCGAACCTGAACCTGTTCGGCCGCCGGGAGCCGCATATCTACGGCACCACCACGCTCGATCAGATCAACGAACGCCTGGCGGCGCTGGCCGCCGAACTGGGCGTGGAACTGGCCACGATCCAGTCCAACCATGAAGGTGCGCTGATCGATTTCCTGCACGCGCACATCGACGCCGCCCAGGGCGCCCTCATCAACCCCGCCGGCCTGACCCAGCACGGCGTGCCGCTGCACGATGCGATCAAGGCCATGCCGTTTCCCTCGCTGGAAATCCACATGTCGAACATCGCGGCCCGGGAAACCTGGCGCGCGCACTCCATCATCTCGCCGGCAGTGAAGGGCACCATCCAGGGCCTGGGCGTGCATTCCTACCTGGCGGGGCTGCGCGCGCTGGTCGGGCTGGTCTCCGACGCCAAGTCCTAGGCGGCGCGGATCATCATGGGTCGCTTGATCGATGGAATCTGCCGCGTGCTGGAGGCCGGCATCGCGCTGCTGCTCGCGGTGATGGTGGTGCTGGTGTTCGGCAACGTGGTGCTGCGCTACGGCTTCAACTCGGGCATTACGGTGTCGGAGGAGGTGTCGCGCTGGATGTTCATCTGGCTCACCTTCCTGGGGGCGGTCATCGCGCTCAAGGAACGGGGGCACCTGGGGGTGGACATGCTGGTCGGCAAGCTGCCCGCCTGGGGCAAGAAGGTGTGCCTGGTGGTCAGCCAGGTGCTGATGCTCTACATCGTGGTGCTGCTGTGCAAGGGTAGCTGGGACCAGGCAGTCATCAATCTCGACGTGACGGCCCCGGTGACCGGCGCCCCGATGGCGATTGTCTACGCGGCCGGCATCGTGTTTTCGGTGCTCGCGGCCGTCATCATCGCGCTCGATCTCTGGCGCCTGCTGACCGGCAGGCTCACCGAGGACGAGCTGGTCATGGTGCAGGAATCCGAGGAAGCGGTGCAGATGAAGCAGATTCTCGACCAGGCGGACGCGGCGGACGCCGCGGACCTCGGCAGCACCGGGAGGCGCGCATGACCATCACCGTCTTTATCGGCTCGCTGCTGGGCGCCATGCTGATCGGCATGCCGATTGCCTTCGCCCTGCTGGCCAGCGGCGTGGCCCTGATGTGGCATCTGGACATGTTCGACGCCCAGATCCTGGCGCAGAACGTGATCGGCGGCGCCGACAGCTTCCCGCTGCTGGCGGTGCCGTTCTTCATGCTGGCCGGCGAGATCATGAACGTGGGCGGGCTGTCGCGCCGGATTGTCGATCTGGCGCTGGCGCTGGTCGGCCATATCAAGGGCGGGCTGGGCTACGTCACGATCATGGCCGGCTGCCTGCTCTCGGCACTCTCCGGCTCGGCCGTGGCGGACGCCGCCGCGCTGACCGCGCTGCTGCTGCCGATGATGGTCAGCGCCGGCCACAAGAAGGAAACGGCGGGCGGGCTGATTGCCGCCACGGGCGTCATCGGCCCGGTCATTCCGCCGAGCATCGGGCTGGTGATCTTCGGCGTGGCCGCCAATGTGTCGATCTCGAAGCTGTTCCTCGCCGCCATCGTGCCGGGTTTGCTGATCGGCGTGGCGCTCTGGCTCACCTGGGCCTGGCTGGCACGGCGCGAGCACCTGGAGCCGCCGCCGCGCAAGTCGCGCGCGGAGATCCTGGCGGCGTTCCGCCATGCGCTGTGGGCGCTGATGCTGCCGGTCATCATCCTGGTCGGGCTGCGCATGGGCGTGTTCACGCCCACGGAAGCCGCCGTGGTGGCGGCGGCGTATGCGCTGTTCGTGTCGATGGTGGTCTACCGCGAGCTGAGCTTCGCCCAGTTGCGCCAGATCTTCGTCACGGCGGCCAAGACCAGCGCCGTGGTCATGTTCCTGATCGCGGCGGCCATGGTCAGCGCCTGGCTGATCACCGTGGCGGACCTGCCGTCCAAGGTGGTGGACCTGCTCCAGCCCTTCATGGGCAACAAGATCCTGCTGATGGCGGCGATCATGGTGCTGGTGATGATCGTCGGCACGGCCATGGACATGACGCCGACCATCCTGATCCTGACCCCGGTGCTGATGCCCGTGATCAAGGCGGCCGGCATCGACCCGGTCTACTTCGGCGTGATGTTCATCATCAACAACTCGATCGGACTGGTCACCCCGCCCGTCGGCACGGTGCTGAACGTGGTGGCCGGCGTGGGGCGCATGAAGATGGACGAGGTCACCCGGGGCGTGGTGCCGTTCATGATCGCCGAGTTCGCCATCATGTTTTTGATGGTGGTGTTCCCGGCGCTGGTGACGGTGCCCGCGAAGCTGTTCGGGGGGTGAGGCGGCGGGTGGGCGGGTGGGATCGTTACCGGACAATGCAATAATGATGTATTGCAATCCGCTAACGATTATCCTCGAATGCCAACGAACGAGCCCACCACCAAGCGAACCCGGACGAAGCGCAGCGCGGAAGCCACGCCCAGCGCGCCCGCCGCTGCCGAAGGGGCCAAGAAGGGAGACAGCGCGGGCGACGAGTCGTCGCTCTTCGTCAATTCCGTGGAGAAGGCCCTGCGCGTGCTGAGCGTGTTCGATGCACGCCGGCGCGAACTGTCGCTGACCCAGATCGCGGCGCTGGCCGAACTGGACATGAGCGCGGCGCAGCGCTTCACCCATACGCTGACCCACCTCAACCTGCTGCGGCGCGACGCGGCGGCGAAGACCTATTCGCTGTCGCCGCGCATGCTCGACTTCGGCTACCAGTTCATCGCCGCCAACGAGCTGGTTGGGCTGGCCACGCCGTTCCTCCAGCACCTGTCGCTGGAAACCGAGGAGACGGTCAACCTGACGCTGCTCGACGGCACGGAAATCGTGTTCGTGCAGCGTTTTGTCAGCCGCCACGTGCTGACGCCCGATGTCATCGTCGGCACGCGGCTGCCAGCCTATTGCACCTCGTCCGGCCTCGCCATCCTCAGCGCGCTGCCCGATGACGAAGTGCGGGAGATCCTGGCCAAGTCCGATCTCGTGCCGTACACGCAGCACACCATCTTCGCGCCGGACGCCATCCTGAAGCGGCTGGAAACCATCCGGCGCAACGGCTACGCCCATACCGAAGACGAGATGTATATCGGCGATATTGCCACCGCCGTGGTGATCGTCGGGTCCGATGGCCGGCCGCGCGGCGCGATCAATGTCGCGGTGTCGCGGGCCCGCTGGAAGGGCGCGGAAGACGAGCAGCGCGTCGCGTCGCTGCTGATTGCCGCCGGCCGCGCCATCTCCAGCCGCGCCTGAGTTCTCCCGCCTCCTCGCCCGCCTTACCCCTTCCCCTGTCATACCCCCACGCAGTCACCGCCCCCCGGTGACTGCGCGCCAGCTTCGCCCCCGACGTGGTCCCCCTTTTGCATGCCGTAGCGACGCGGCACGCCCACTTTCACCCGTTTGCGCCAAATAGAAGCGGGTAAACCCTTAGTCGAAAACCGGTTGCACCGCCGCCGCGATGTCTTTATATTTCGATTCACTAACTTACTATTTCTATGCGATAACTATGTACCGAGACATCAAGGCAGAACGCATCGGCGCCATCGGCGTGATCACCCTCAATCGCCCGGAGCGCCTCAACGCCTGGCACACCGCCATGCGCGGCGAGATCCTGTCGGCGCTGGGCGCCTTCGCCCAGGACGCGGCGATTGGCGCCATCGTCATGACCGGTGCTGGCGAGCGGGCTTTCTCCGCCGGCCAGGATCTCGAAGAGGCGCATGACTTCGACGCCGACCGCGCCGAAGTCTGGCTGCGTGAATGGGAAACCTTCTACGACACGCTGCGCAGCCTGCCCAAGCCGCTGGTGATGGCCCTGAACGGCACCGCCGCCGGCTCGGCGTTCCAGGTGGCGTTGCTGGGCGACATCCGCGTCGGCCACCCGGAAGTGCAGATGGGCCAGCCCGAGATCAACGCCGGCATCGCCAGCGTCACGGGACCGTGGATCATGCGCGAGATGCTCGGCCTGTCGCGCACCATCGAGCTGACGCTGACCGGCCGCATGATGGACGCGCAGGAGTGCCACGCCATCGGCCTGATCCACTATCTGGTGCCGCGCGAGGCGGTGCACGCCCGCGCCATGGAGATCGCCGAGTCGCTGGCCGGCAAGCCGCCGGTGGCCATGAAGCTCGACAAGGCCCGCCTGCAGGAAATGACCGAAGCCGGCTTCCGCGATGCCATCGAGGCCGGTATCCGCATCCACCGCGAATCCTATGCCTCGGGCGAACCGGCGCGCATGATGGAAGCGTTCTTCGCCGAGCGCGAACGCCGCCGCGCCACCGCCGCCTGAGCCGCCCGAGTCCTTCCTGTCGATCAGATCAACGCTGTCCTGCCATCTCCCATGTCTTCGGAAACTCACATCGATATTCCCCCGGTCGCCTCGGAAACCATTTCCGCGCTGCTTGCCCGCCGCGCGCGGGAAACGCCTGACGACATCTACTGCCGCTTCCACGACGAGGTGCTGACGATTGCCGCCCTCGACCGGCGCGTGAACCAGGTGGCCAACGGCCTCGCCGCAGCCGGCCTCCAGCCGGGGGACCGCGTGGCGCTGATGCTGCCGAGCCACCCGGACCATATCGTCGCCATCCTGGCGCTGGCGCGGCTGGGGCTGGTGCGGGTCTCGGTGAACGTGCATCTGCACGGCGCCGCCCTGTCGCACCTGTTCGAGCAGTTCGAGCCGGCCGCGGTGCTGGCCGACGCGGACTATGCCGAGGCGCTCTCGCCCATCCGGCAGGACCGGCCGTCGATGTCGGTGCTGTGGCGCGGGGCAGGGCAGGGCCGGGACGACTTCGCCACCTTCGCGGCGTGCCCGGAAACGCCGCCGGCCCACGTCACCCAGCCGGACGACATCCTGGCGCTGACCCCCAGCTCCGGCACCACCGGCGCCCCGAAGGGCGTGCTGAAGTCCGACCGCACGCTGCGCGCGGGCCCGATGGGCATCCTGCGGCTGACCGGCGCGCAGGCCGGCGACGTCTTCCTGCTGTGGGAGTCGCTGCACCACGGCGCCGGGGTGGCTGTGCTGATCTCCGCGCTGATCGAGCGCACCACGCTGGCCATGGTCGATCGATTCAGCGCCTCGCAGTTCTGGGATCAGGTGCGGCGCCATGGCGTGACCCACATCCACTATCTCGGCAGCGTGGTGCCGATGCTGCTCAAGCAGCCGCCGCGCGATAACGACCGGGAGCACAAGGTGCGCGTGGCGTGGGGCGGCGGGTGCCCGCCGGAGCTGTGGAAGGCGTTCTCCGAGCGCTTTGGCGTGGAGATGCGCGAGGGCTACGGCCTGAGCGAGATGATCACCTTCGTTACGGTCAATCCGGCGGGCCCGGCGGGCTCCATCGGCAAGCCGCTCGGCTACTTCGACGTGGACCTGACCGACGATGACGGGCGTACCGTGCCGGTGGGCGAGCCCGGCGAAATCGTCGTGCGCGCCAACGCGCCGGGGCTGGCCTTCCTGGGCTACTTCCGCAACCCCGAGGCCGAGGCCTCGGCCATGCGTGGCGAGTGGTTCTGCACGGGCGATCTGGCGCGGCGCGATGCGGACGGCTTCCTGACCTTCGCCGGCCGCAAGAAGGACACCGTCCGGCGGCGGGGCATCAATATTTCCGCGTGGGAGGTGGAGCGGGTGATCGCCGAGCACCCGCTGGTGGAGGAGTGCGCGCTGGTCGGCGTGCCGAGCGACCTGGGCGAGGACGAACTCAAGATCTTCATCCGCGTGCGGCAGGAGGGCGGCGGGACGCTCGACCCGCTCGCGCTGATCCAGTGGTCCGAGTCGCGCATGCCGTACTTCCAGGTGCCGCGCTACGTGGCCTTTATCGACGAATTCCCGAAAACGCCCACGCAGCGCATCCAGAAGAAGCTGCTGTCCCGCGATGTGGCGGGCGTCTGGGACCTCGAACAGAGCGGCTATCGCGTCGGCAAGGCCCGCGGCTGATGCCCTGATGCCCCCTTGGGCATGCCCCCCCCCGGTCGGGCGAGGTTTCCCGGCCGGTGCGTCCTTTCGTCTCAGTGGAGTCTTTCCATGCTGTCAAAGTCTGGTCGCAGTACCCCGGCACGCGTCGCCACGCTGGCCACCCACATCCTCCTGGCCTGTGCGGCGGCCTGTGCTGTGGCCTTCATGGCCGCGCCGGCCATCGCGCAGGAAAAGTACCCCGAAAAACCGGTCAACCTGGTCGTTCCCTATCCCGCCGGCGGTGCCGTCGACGTGGTGGGGCGCCTGTTGGGCCAGAAGCTTGCCGAGAGCCTGGGCCGTCCCGTGGTGGTGGACAACAAGCCCGGGTTCTCCGGCAACATTGGCGCGCAGTTCGTCGCCCGGTCCGCGCCGGACGGCTACACGGTGCTGATGGCCGCGCTGACCTCCTATTCGATCAACGCCGCCCTGCTGCAGAAGGCCAACGGCTACAACCTCACCGGCGACTTCACGCCGGTGGCGATTGTCGGCAACCTGCCGATCGTGCTGCTGGTGAGCCATGACCTCCCGGCCAACAGCGTGCAGGACCTGATCCGGCTGGCCCAGGCCAAGCCCAACACGCCGGCCTTCGGGTCGTCCGGCAATGGCTCGATCGAGCACGTGGCCGGCGAGATGTTCCGCCGCCAGGCCAGCCTGGAATTGCTGCACGTGCCGTACAAGGGTGCCGCGCCGGCCGTGGCGGACCTGCTGGGCGGCCAGATCCAGATCATGTTCGCCACCGGGCCCACGGCGCTGTCCGCCATCAAGAGCGGCAAGGTGCGGGCGCTGGCGGTGGCCACGCCGCAGCGCATCGGCGCGCTGCCGGACGTGCCGACGGTGGCCGAGGCCGGGCTCAAGGACTTCGTGGTGCCGTCCACCTACGGCGTGCTGGTCCGTCAGGGCACGCCCAAGCCCATCGTCACGCGGCTCAACGCCGAGTTGCAGAAGATCCTGCAGATGCCCGACGTCAAGGCGCGCTTCGCCGCCCAGGGCATCGACGTGGTGCTGGGCAGCGCCGATGATGCCGATCACCGGCTCAAGGGCGAAGTCGCCAAATGGGCGCGCGTGATCCAGGAAACCCGCATCGCCGCACAATAGGAATAGGAATAGGAATAGGAATAGGAACGGGGCGCCCCCCGGGGGGGGCCCGCCACTTTGGACATGAATTCCGCCATGAACGCATCGAACACCCAACCCTCGGAGATCGTGACCGAGTTCCGCGACGACGGCCGCGTGGCCATCGTGACGATCAACCGCCCCCATCGGCGCAACGCCTGTGACCTCGCCGCCTGGACCGACCTGCGCGACCGCTTCCGCGCGTTCGCCGCCGAGCGGGGCGCGCTGCAACTGGTGGTGCTGACCGGGGCCGGCGGCCACTTCTGCGCCGGGGACGACATCCTCGCGTTCCGCAGCGTGCTGTCCGATCCGGTGGCCGCGGACGCCTACCGCGCGGTGATCCAGCAGGCGTACGCCGCCGTGCAGGACTGCCCGGTCCCCGTCATCGCCGCCGTGCAAGGCGCGTGCGTGGGCGGCGGCCTGAGCCTGGCCATGTGCTGCGACTTCCGCGTGGGGGATGGCAGCGTGCGGGCCGGCGTGCCGGTCGCCAAGCTGGGGTTGATGTATCCGACGATCCAGCTGGTGCGGCTGACGCACCTGATCGGGCTCAGTGCCGCCCGCCGCTGGCTCTTCTCCGGCGACCTCGTCCAGGCGGAAGAGGCCTATCAGGCCGGATTCCTGGACGCGCTATCTGCCGACGACGACCCGGTCGCCGCCGCCATGGCCTTCGGCCGTCCGATGATGGACAACGCGCCGCTCTCCATCGCCGGCATCAAGCTCCAGCTCAACGCCATCGCCGCCGGCCAGCTCGATGCCGCGCGCGACGCCATTGCGGAGGCCACGCGCCGCAGCGACCAGAGCGAGGACTATCGGAACGCGGCGACGGCCTTCGCGGAGAAGCGCAAGCCGACCTTCGTCGGCCGCTGAGGCTCGTCGATGGGTTAGCCCGCCGCCAACGGCGCCACGGTCGCGCCCTGGATGCGGTGCTTTTGCAGCGCCGCCGCCACCGCGCCGGACGCCTTGCGCTCCTCGACGAACGCCGCCAGGAAGGCCGCCGCCGCGTCGCCGCGAGACTTCGGCACGCCCATCGCCTGACGGATCACCATAAAGCGCTCGTCCAGCAGGCGCAGGTTGGGCAGGCCCCGGATATCCGCCTCCAGTTGCTGGCGCACCCCGGCGGCCACGTCGAGATCCTGTTCGAGGAAGGTGCGGACCACCTCCTGCGACGACGGCGCGTGCACGATCTCCGCATGCTGGAGTTCGCGGGACAGGAACAGATCGTAGGCGCTGCCCTTGCCGACCACCACCCGGGTGCCGGCGTGATCGACATCGGCGTTGGTGCGCACCGGCGAGTCGTTGTGCACGAGGTAGTAGCCCTCGATCAGCACGTAGGGCTCCGTGAAGGCGATGCTGGCGCCGCGCTTGGGATCGATGGCGAAGAAGCCGATATCGGCCTGCTCGTTCGCCACCAGATCGACCGACTTGCCGGCGGTCTCCACCACCACCAGTTCGAGCTTCACGCCCAGCCGCTCGGCCAGCGCGCCGGCCAGGTCCACGGACACGCCGCCCGCGCCACCCGCGCCACCCGCGCCACCAGCGTCCGCGCGGTGCGCAAGAATCGGATTGCCCAGGTTGATCGAGGCACGCAGCACGCCGGTCGGGGCGAAGGCGTCAAGAAGTGGCTTGTCTACGGTCATGGGGTAGCAGTCGGAAACCTACGTTGGGGGAGGGCGCCGGCCCGCAGCGGTGCGGGCGTGGCGGACATTGTATCGCCGCATGTCGGCGCCGGGCGTTCGTACATCGGCATACAGAACCGTCCCCGGCCCGATACATCCGCCACACACCAGCGCGATGCAATGGCGACTCTTTCCACTGCAACGCAAAGGCTTCCCATGACTTCGACCCGTACCTCCAGCCGCATCCTCGCCGCTACCGTCCTGCTGATCGGCGCCGGCCTGTTCCAGGCCGCGCACGCCCAGAACGTCGGCCTCCACCGCACGGACCTGGTGCAGAGCGACCTGAGCACGCCGGGGCGCGAAGCCGTGCAGGTGCGGGTGGACTTCGACCCGGGCGCGGTCTCGATCAAGCATGCCCATCCGGGCGAGGAAATCGCCTACGTGCTGGCGGGCGAACTCGAATACCAGCTGGAGGGCCGCGCGCCGGTGACGCTGAAGGCGGGCGAGGCGCTGTTCATCCCGGACGGCACCGCGCACGTGGCCAAGAACGTGGGGCACGGCAAGGCCTCGGAACTGGCGACGTACGTCGTCCGGAAGGGCGTGCCGCTGGTGGCCCCGGTCAAGTAACGCTCAAGTCACGGCGGGGGCGCCTGCCTACAGGTCGCGCGTCCGGGGAATGATCACCGCCTGCCCGTGCAGCACGCCATCGGCGTCGATCAGTTGCCACAGCGTGGCTTCCTCGATCATGAAGCGCTTGCCGGTGCGCGTGATGCGCACGCCGGTGTAGCCGGTCTCGTAGCCCACGCGCTGGACGCGCGCCAGGAAGGCCTGCCGCTCCGCCTGGTTGGGCGGCTCGGCGGAGAGCCGGGACGGCAGCCGCGTGATGCCCGCCCAGTCGTACTCGAAACGCTGCTGGGCGGCCAGGTTGCCGTAGACGAAGACCGGATCGGGCGCGGTGTTGTGGGCGAGCACCGCGAACGGCGCCTCCTCGTAGAGCCAGCGGGCCGCCTTGCGGGCCGGCATCGGCTCGGGCACCAGCGTGCGGCCGAGCAGCCGCTGGTAGCTATCGGCCAACAGCTGGTAGAAGGCGGTGTCGCCGGGCTCACGGGGGGAAAGAATCGAATCGGAAGACATAAGCGTGAAGCGGAAGGAAGGGAGCCAGGACAGCCATCAGGCAGCCATCAGGCAGCCATCAGGCAGCCATCAGGCCGGCTGGTCGATGGACTGGCCGATCCGCCACAGCACCCCGGACGGATCGTCGATCGTGAAGTCGCGCATGCCCCAGGGCCGGTCCTCGGGCGGGTTCACGCGCACGCCGTAGCGCGCGCCCAGGTCCTGGGCCACCACGTGCTGCCACCAGGCCTCCACATCCACCACCAGCAGCGACATCATCAGGTTCTCGGCGAACGGCTTCTCGTAGAAGCGCGTCAGCAGGAAGCTCGAGCGCCCCGCGTGCAGGTAGGCCATCTCGTCGCTGCCCCACGCCTCCGTAAAGCCGAGGTCGAGGTAGAAACGCTTCGACAGGTCGAAATCCTGCGCCGGCAGAAACGCCTTGATCTCGATGGTGTCCATGTTCGCGGTCATCGCGGCTCCCGGGTTTAACAGATGTAACGGATTGAGCGGGCGATGATAGCGCGGCTTCAGAAATGGTGTCGCATGCCCACCATCACGCCGATGCGGGTGGAATCGTCCACGTCCGTGGCCGGCGTACCGGCCCAGTACTCGGTCTCCCGCCCCACCGCGCCGCCGCGCGCATGCACGATATCCGCCTCCACGTAGACGCTGGTGCGCTTGGAGAGCGCGTAGTCGCCCACCAGCGCGATGCTGTCCGCGTTGCCGCCGCCCAGCCGCACCGGGGTGTCCTGGAACTGCGTGGTCACGTCGCCGGACTGCTGGTAGCGGTAGTAGGCGCCCGAGACGTGGAACGCCGGCGTCAGCTGGTAGCCCAGCCCGACGAAGGAGATGGCGAAGCGCGCATCCCCAGCGGACTCGCGCCGGCCCATATGGCCGAGGTAGGCCGTGGCCTTGCCGAACGCGTAGGAACCCCCCACCGAGTAGTTGCGCAGCGTGTTGGCGCCATCGTCGCTGCGGCGCTGGTCGTACGCCACGCCGAGCACCACCGGCCCCTGCTGGTACTTCACCCCGCCGCCGAGCGTGGTGCCACGCCCCATGCTGCCGGCCTGCTCGCCGGCACCGTAGTCCAGTTGGACCGAGAACGGCCCCACGGTGCGCTGGTAGACCACGCTGTTGTCGATGCGGTAGTCCTGGAAGAAGATGTCCCCGCCGATGTAGAGCGGATCGGACCAGAAATTGCCCCAGCCCTGGTCGAGCGGATCGAACGCCCAGCCGATGTTGTTGAGCGCGTTGTACTGGCGGCCGAAGGTCAGGCTGCCCCAGTCGCCGCTCAGGCCCACCCAGGCTTGCCGGCCGAACAGCGCGTTGTAGGACGCGCGGCCGTCGTCGCTGGCGAAGCCGCTTTCCACCTGGAAGATCGCGTGCTGGCCGCCGCCCAGGTCTTCATCGCCCTTCAGGCCCCAGCGGCTGCCGACCATGCCGCCCGAGACCAGTGCGGCCTGGTCGTTGTGATGTCCGTCGATGTTCGACGTATAGCGCACCGCCGAGCTGACGATGCCGTACAGGGTCACGCCCGGTGCGGCGTGGGCGGCGACGGGCAGGAGCCCGGCCGCAAGCAGCCAAAGGCTGGCTGGCTTCTTCATTGCGTTGTCCTCCGGAAAACGGATCCGCCCGCGGCACACGCGCGCGTGCCCCGGGAGGGAGGGTCAGACAAACTGCCTGAGGGATTCAGTCCTGCGCGCGGTCCACGATGGGTCCCGGATGGGTTCCGAATCGGTCCCGGATGGGGGGGGCGCAGGTCAATGACCGGGCGGCTGCGCGCGATGGGCGGCGCAGTCCCCGGAGCGAAGGTGAAGCAGAGGGGTGTTTGCCGGGCAAATGATGCTGGGTGGGGCTGGATGCAGCGACGCCCCGGCCGGCAGAACGGGGCGTAGTTTACCGCAATCGGGGGGAAGCCCCGAAAAAGTGACGATTAACTCACGTATTTAGACATCAGCCGAAGGTGAACGCGTAAGCCTGCACGCCCGGATCGAGGAAGCGGATCTCGAACGTGTGGTCGCCGACTTCGCCCGCCTGCCGCACCAGCTGGTAGAGCCGGGTTTGCGTGACCGCGCCATTGCCGTTCTCATCGGTGTCCGCACCATGGCTGGCGCCGGGCGGCTTGCCGTCGATGGTCACCTGGAAGCGCACCGCCTGCCCATTGGCCGCCGGGCCGAGCACGAGGTGCAGGTCGCGGGCATGGAAGCGGTAGGCGATGGTGCCGTTGGCGCGGTCAAGTGTCCCTTGCTCCGCTTCCACGGTCCAGCGGCCAGACAGCCCCCAGCTATTCAGGTCCAGCTTGCCGACCGTGTAGTCGCGCGCCGCATCGGGCCGCAGGCCGCCGGGGGAGGCAAAGTTGGTGGCCTGCTGGTAGCCGACATAGGTCTCGCCCGAGCGCACGTTGTTCAGGTCAGGCATGGCCTGCGCACCGCGCGCCTCCGGCGCAACCAGTCCCGTGGCCACCGACTTGTCGCCGGCCTCCGCAAGCAACGCTTGAATCACACGTTCCGAGGTCGCATAGCCACCTTCGCCGAACTGGTGATGGCGGATATTGCCGCGACCATCCACGAAATACGCCGCCGGCCAGTAGCTGTTGTCGAAGGCGCGCCAGATCTTGTAGTTGCTGTCGATGGCCACCGGGAAGCCGATGCGGAAGTCCGCCACCGCGCGGCGCACGTTCTCGGGCTGCTTCTCGAACGCGAACTCGGGCGTATGCACGCCGATCACGGTCAGGCCCTGGTCCTTGTACTTGTCGGCCCAGGCGCGCAGGTAGGGCAGGGAGCGGATGCAGTTGATGCAGGAATAGGTCCAGAAGTAGACCAGCGTGACCTTGCCCTGCAACTGCTCGCGCGTGATCGGGGCCGAGTTGAGCCATTGCACCGCGCCGTCCAGCGCGGGCAGGCGGCCTTCGACCGGCAGCGGGGGCAAGGCGCCCGACACACCGCCCGGGAAGCCTACGCGGGCGTCGTTAGCCGCCAGCAGCATGCCGTTGTTGGCGTTACTGGCGTCATTGGCGTCGTTGGCGGACTGCGGCGGCATGTCGCGCGCCTTCTCCACCGCATTGAGCAGCGCCTGTTCGATGCCGGTGGTGCTGCCGGCGGACAGCCGCGCCAGCAGGCCGGTGTCCGTGCCGGTGCCGATGATCGCCACGCCAGCCAGCACGCCCACGCCCAGGCCGCGCCGCAGCCACTCGCCGGCGCCCATCGACCGCTTCATCGCCGCAAAGACCCGGCCGCCGATGCCCAGCGCCACGGCCAGCGAGCTGGCGGCGCCCGCCGCGTAGGCGGCCAGCAGCAGCGAGGTCTGCACACTGGCGCCGTTGAGCGCCGCGCCGGTCAGCACCAGCCCAAGGATCGGGCCGGCGCAGGGCGCCCAGAGCATGCCGGTCGCCACGCCGAGCAGCAGCGAGCGCCACACCGTGGAGGTGTCGCCATCGCCGGCCAGCCGGTTGCCGAGCGCCACCACGGGGCGGGCCAGCCGGTCCGCCAGCGCGGGCAGCAGCAGGCTCGCGCCGAAAATCGTCAGCAGGACCAGCGCGGCGTAGCGTCCCACCTGATTGGCCTGCACGACCCAGGCGCCGCCCACCGACGCCAGCGTGGCCACGGCGGCGAAGGTCAGCGCCATGCCGGCCAGCATCGGCAGCGTGCTGCGCACAAAGGGCTGGCCGGCGCGTGCGAACACGAACGGCAGCACCGGCAGGATGCACGGGCTCAGGATGGTGAGAGCGCCACCTATATAGGCAAGTATCAGCAGGGTCATGATTGGCATCCGGTAGGAAGATTGGCTTGCCTCGATCAGACCCGCTGCGCATATCGCCGATGTGTCGCCAGCGCGGCTGGGCGTATGCCACTGTGGCGAGGCCGTCGCCAGATACAGAGTGATACATGGCGGTGGCCGGCGGGCTCGCCGATCGGCCCGGTTGCGTCCGATTTGCCCGGTCTGGGTCCGATTCGGGTCCGATCTGGTCTCCTCTGGCTCCGATTCGGCCCCATCCGTCACCCGAATCCCGCCGATCGCGATCTGCCTCCCCCTCCGCCCCGCCCCTTTTTGTACGCCTTTGTATCTGGCTCCCGCACCGATACGTGCCCTGACAGTAAGGCCCTCAAATCGCTACGGGCGCGATACGTCCGTCGTCTTAAATGCATTCCGTGGCAGCGCGGCAAGCGAAACAAACCAGACGCACCGTAACCCGCCTCGCAATCCTTAATTGATTACCGAACCCAAACTTCAAGGAAATACGATCATGACCTCCATCGCCAAGCGCCTCGTTCTCGCCGTCGCCCTCGTTGCCGCCGCTGCCGGCGCCCAAGCCGCCGTCACCGGCTCCCGTGATGTCTACACCGACGGCGCCCGCTCGGTGCAAGAACCCCGCAACCCGTACAGCGACGGTGCCCGCTCGGTGCAGGACGCCCGCAGCCCGTACAGCGACGGCGCCCGCAACGTCGACCCGTTCACCGATGGCGCCCGCAATGTCGATCCGTACACGGACGGCGCCCGCATCGTGGCCGGCATGGACCGCACCGGCGTCTCGGCCGACCCGGCACGCACGGTCGATCCGTACCTCGACGGCGCCTACGCCTGAGTCACCTGCGTCACCTGCGTCACCTGATTTGCCCGATTGGATCCACGCTCTTCAACCTGCAACCTCGAAACACTGGAAATCGACATGACCCGTATCGAAAACGTGCTGTACACCGGCAAAGTCCACATCACCTCCGGCGGCCGTGACGGCTCGGCACGCAGCGACGACGGCCGGCTGGACATCAAGCTGTCCTCGCCGGGCACCAGCGGCATCGGCACCAACCCGGAGCAGCTGCTGGCTGCGGGCTGGTCCGCGTGCTTCATCGGCGCCATGGGCATCGCGGCCAAGGCCCGCAAGGTGCAACTGCCGGGCGATACCGCCGTGGACGCCGAAGTGGACCTCGGCAAGGGCGGCGATGGCTACCTGCTGCAGGCACGCCTGAACGTGAGCCTGCCGGGCGTGCCGCGCGATGTGGCGCAGGCGCTGGTGGAGACCGCGCACCAGACCTGCCCGTACTCGAAGGCCCTCACCGGCAACATCCATATCGAGATCAATCTCGTCTGACCGGGTCGGATCTGGTCCGATTTTTCCGATGGCAGTCCCGCGCAGCGCGCCTTCACCGGCCCGCTGCGCGTTGCATTCACGACTGCCGCGCTGCCGATGGATCGCCTACAGTGGACTTCACTCCGCCGTTCGCAGCGGAGTCTGGCCCGCAGGGCCACCCCCGCCGGGCGGATGCCCGTCCGCTCGCCCAAGGCTTCCTTTGGAGCGCATGATGACCCAAAAGTACAACCGCCTAGACAAGTCCCAAGCCGCCGTGCTGCTGGTGGACCATCAGGCCGGCCTGATGTCGCTGGTGCGTGATATCGAACCCGACAAGTTCAAGAACAACGTGCTGGCGCTGGCCGATTGCGCCAAATATTTCGGCCTGCCCACCGTGCTGACCACGAGCTTCGAGGATGGCCCGAACGGCCCGCTCGCCCCGGAACTGAAGACGATGTTCCCCGAGGCGCCGTTCATTCCGCGCCCCGGCCAGATCAACGCCTGGGACAACGCCGACTTCGTCGCCGCCGTGAAAGCCACCGGCAAGAAACAGCTGCTGATTGCCGGCGTGGTCACCGAGGTCTGCGTCGCCTTCCCGGCACTGTCCGCCATCGAGGAAGGCTATGACGTCTTCGTCGTGACCGACGCCTCCGGCACCTTCAACCCGATCACGCGGGACGCGGCCTGGAACCGCATGGCCCAGGCCGGCGCGCAGATGATGAGCTGGTTCGGCGTGGCGTGCGAGCTGCACCGCGACTGGCGCAACGACATCGAGGGGCTCGGCACGCTGTTCTCGAACCACATTCCCGACTACCGCAACCTGATCACGAGCTACACCACGGTCAAGGGCAGCAAGTAGGCCGATTCGGTACCCCCGGGTGCGCCGGTGCCGCCCGTGCCACATGGTAGAGTCGGCGCACCATGAAGACCTTACTGATCGTCTATCACACGATGACCGGCGGCACCGCGCAGATGGCCGAGGCGGCGGCCACGGCGGCGCGCGGGCAGGAGGGCGTGGATGTCCGCCTGCTGCGCGCCACCGAGGCCGGCGCGGCCGATGTGCTGGCCGCCGACGGCTACCTGTTCGCCACCCCGGAGAACCTGGCCGCGATGTCCGGCCTGATGAAGGACTTCTTCGACCGCTGCTACTACCCGGTGCTGGACCGCGTGAACGGCCGCCCCTACGCGGCGATGATCTGCGCCGGCAGTGACGGCCAGAACGCGCAGCGGCAGGTCGAGCGCATCGCCACCGGCTGGCGCCTCAACCGCGTGGCGCCGACGCTGATTGTCTGCACGCACGCACAGACGCCCGAAGCCATCCTCGCCACGAAGCAGATCGACCAGGACGACCTGGACCAATGCGCCGAGCTGGGCGCCGGCCTGGCGGCCGGCATCGCGCTCGGCGTGTTCTAGCGCCTGCGCGGCGGTGCGCTACGCGGTCACGGTGGCCACGTAGTCGATGTTGGCGGCGAGCACGGCGGCGTTGCGGATCGTGCCGTCGGTGCCGTCGGTGGCGTCGCCGGGCACGCCGGTCCAGTCCGAGGCCACCACGGCCGGGAAGCTGCCGCTGGCCGGTGCGGTGGTGCCGGCATCGACGATCAGCGAGCGGGGCTGCCATAGGTCGAGGAAGCCACCCAGCACTCGTGGTTTCACGCCATCATGCGCGGCAGTTCGGCCGCCAGCGCCTCCACGGCGACGCGCACCTTGCGTGGCAGGTGGGGCGTGTGGGGCGTGTGCGGCCACAGTGCGTAGGCATCGTAGGGAAAACCGGGCCGCTCGGGCAGCAGGTGGACCAGCGTGCCCGCCTGAATCCGGTCCCGGACCAGCCAGTACGGCAGCCATGCCAGCCCGAGGCCCATCGCGGCGGCGTCAGCCAGGGCGTCGAGATCGTCCATCCGCACCTGATGGGCGGGCAGGAGCGGCACCGGCGCGCCATCGTCGCCCGGCAACTGCCACGGACGGATGCGCCCCGAGCGCCGGTAGACCACGGCGCGATGCCCCGCCAGGTCATCGATCCCCAGCGGCGTGCCGGCCTCGGCCAGATAGCCGGGCGACGCGCACACGATCATGATCTGCCGCGCCACGCGGCGCGCCACCACACCGGCCTTGTCGTCCGGCTCCCCGGTGCGGATGGCCAGGTCGAAGCCGTCTTCGATCAAGTCCGAGAAACGGTCGCTGAACGACAGGTCGAGTTCGAGCCCGGGATATTGCCGCGTTAGCGCCAGCAGCACCGGCGCCACGCAGCGCCGACCGAAGTGCACCGGCACGGTCACGCGCAGCCGGCCGCGCGGCGGGGCTGATTGCTCGCCTTTGTCGGCATGGTCGGCGGCCAGCGCATCGGCGGCGTCCACCTCGGCCAGCACCACGCGGCAGCGGTCGTAATACTCGCGGCCGAACTCGGTCAGGCTCTGGCGCCGCGTGGTGCGGGTGATCAACGGCATGCCCAGCCGCTCTTCCAGGAACCGGACATGCTTGCCGACCATCGGGCCCGATAGCTCGAGCGCGTCGGCGGCGGCCGAAAACGAGCCGAGATCCACCGCCTTCACAAACACGGCCATGCTAGTCAGCCGGTCCATATTAGAAACTCCTGGTTATCAGTGTTCTGGAAAACCGGCCATTTATCGCGGATGGGCGGCCTGCCATAGTGTATTCGTTCCCAATCAAGACGAATAAGGCGAGTGATGGCACCGATGACACGCGTAATCCGTTTCCACGCACATGGCGGCCCGGAGGTGCTCCGGATCGAAGACGTCGAGGTGCCGCCGCCCGCGCGCGGCGAGGTGCAGATCCGGGTCAAGGCGCTCGGGCTGAACCGGGCCGAGGCGCTGATGCGCGCGGGCATCTATATAGAAACGCCGCCGCTGCCGTCCGGGCTGGGGCTGGAGGCGGCCGGCATTGTCGCGGCGGTGGGGGAGGGGGTGCGCGAGGTGGCCGTCGGTGATGCAGTTAGCGTGATCCCGCCCATCTCGATGGCGCGCTGGCCGACCTACGGGGAGATCATTACGATGCCGGCCGCAGCGGTGGTCCGGCACCCGGCGGCGCTGGACTGGGCGCAGGCCGCCGCCCTGTGGATGCCGACCCTGACCGCCTACGGCGCGTTGATCGATATCGCCGCGCTGGGCCGGGGCGACTTCGTCGTGGTGACGGCCGCGTCGAGCAGCGTCGGCCTGGCCGCCATCCAGATCGCCAACCGGGTCGGCGCCACGCCGATTGCCGTCACGCGCCGCGCCACCAAGGGCGACGCGCTGCGGGCGCAGGGCGCCGCCCACGTCGTGGCATCGGAAGACGAGGATCTGGCCGCGCGCATCGACGCCATCACTGGCGGCCGGGGCGCGCGCGTGGTCTTCGATCCGATCGGCGGCCCGCTGTTCACGCCGCTCACCGCCGCCATGGCGCCGGGCGGCATCCTGATCGAATACGGCGGGCTGGACCCCGCGCCCACGCCGTTCCCGCTGGCCACCGTCCTCGGCAAGCGGCTGACGCTGCGCGGTTACCTCGTCCACGAGGTCATCGGCAACCCGGCGAAGCTGGCGGCGGCCAAGGCGTTCATCCTCGACGGCGTGCGTGATGGCTCGCTGGCGCCGGTCATCGCCCGCCGCTTCGCCTTCGACGACATCGTCGCCGCGCACCGCTACCTGGAGTCCAACGCCCAGTTCGGCAAGATTGTGGTGACGGTCTAGGCGGGGCGGGAGGCGGCGAGGGCGGCCACGAAGGCGTCGATCACCGGGCTCGATGTCCCGGCGCGGGTCACGGCCACCAGCGTGGCGCGCACGCGGAGATCGTCGATCGGCACGAAGGCGACGTCGGTGCGGTTCGGCGCCGCCACCGACGCGCCCACCAGCGTGAAGCCGAGCCCGGCCGCCACCAGTCCCAGCGCGGTATGGATCTCGATGGCCTCATGCCCGGGCGTGGGATGCGCGCCGGCGTTGCGCAGCGCCGCCACCATATGGCTGGCGAACACGCTCTGGGGGTCCTTCGGATACTGGATCAGCGGCAGCGCGTCCAGCTCCCGCGCGGCGATGGCGCTGCGCTGTGCCAGCGGGCTCTGCAACGGCACGGCGGCCACGAAGGGGTCTTCGAACAGCGTGGTGTAGTGCAGGTCCGCCGGCCGTTCGAACTCGCCCACATAGCGCGAGATGCCCACGTCGATACGCCCGCGCCGCAGTTGCGCTGGCTGGTGCTCGGACAGCAGTTCGAGTGGATCGAGATGCACATCCGGATACTGCTCCCGAAAGCGCTGCACCGCCGCCGGCAGGATCGAGAAGATAGCCGAACGGGTAAAGCCGATGCCGAGCCAGCCGAGGTTGCCGGCGGCGATGGCGCGCGCCTCCTCGTCCAGCCGGCGCATCTGCGCGAGCAGGTCCTTGGCGCGCGGGTAGAGAAACTGGCCGGTCGCGGTCAGCGTCATCGGGCGGCGGGACCGGTCGAACACGGGCGCGCCGAGCAGCGATTCCAGCTGCCCAAGCTGCATGCTGATGGCCGTGGGCGCCACGAACAGCCGGTTGGCGGCTTCCGCCGCGCTGCCCGCATCGACCACTTCGCAGAAATAGCGTAGCTGCCGCAAGTTCATTTTTATTGAAGTCGAGTCCATTTTTCGATGTTTGATCTCGATGGGACTTTACTTGAAACTGCGTTCATCGGTAGGAAAACAGAAAAGCAGCAGGAGACGCAGCACGATGAGCGACACCCCCAATCCCACCCACACCGGCGACTGGCTGGCCCGCGCCCGCCAACTCTCGACCGCCGAGATCTCGGACGCCCTCGACTATTTCCGCCTGCCCGGCAGCGCGCTGGGCATCCAGCACATCGCCGGCCAGCCGCAGGTGTTCGGCCCGGCCTTCACCGTGGCCTTCGTGCCGGTGGACCTGGCCACGCCGGGCACGGTGGGCGATTTCCTCGATGACATTCCGCAGGGCGCCGTGGCCGTGCTCGACAACGCGGGCCGCATGGACTGCACGGTCTGGGGCGGCATCATGAGCCGGCTGGCCGCGCATCGCGGGGTGGGCGGCACGGTGATCCACGGCGTCTGCCGGGACACCGCCGAGGCCGACGCGGCCGGCTATCCGCTCTATGCGCGCGGCCGGTTCATGCGCACCGGCAAGGACCGCGTGCAGGTGCGGGCGGTGGAGCAGCCGGTGAGCCTGGGCGATGTGCGCGTGGCCAGCGGTGACTTCATCGTGGCGGACCCGGACGGCGTGGTGGTGGTGCCGCAGGCCCGCGCGCAGGAAGTGTTCGAACGCGCGCTGCGCACGCGTGACGTGGAGGACCAGATTCTCGGCGCCGCGCTGGAGGGCATGGCGCTGCGCGACGCCCGTCGCCAGTTCGGCTATCACACGCTGCAACGCGCCGGCCACTGAGCCCGGCGCCGCGAAGGGGCTCCCGGCCCCTCGCACACTATAAATAGAGATGGAGACAGACATGGCATTCCCCTCCCACCCGCGCCGGCGCGCGGCTGCCGGTTTCGTGCTGGCCGCGACCGTTATCGCAATCTTTGCCGGCGTGAATTCCACCGCCCTCGCCGCCGCCGATACCCCCGCTTACCCCTGCGCCACGCTGCGCATCGTCTCGCCCTATCCGCCGGGCGGCACGACGGACATCCTCGCGCGCATCGTCGCGCCGGGCTTGTCGAAGCGGCTGGGCGTGCCAGTCATCGTCGACAACCGGGGCGGCGCCAGCAGCAATATCGGCACCGAGTTCGTGGGCCGCGCCAAGGGCGATGGCTGCACGGCGCTGCTCGGCAACAACACCGGCATCGTCATCAATCGCACCCTGTACAAGCTCAAGCTGGACCCCACCCGCGCGCTGGCCCCGGTGGGCGAGGTGGCGTCCGTGCCGCTGGTGCTTTACGTCAACACGGCGCTGCCGGCCAATAACGTGGGGCAGTTGGTGGATCTGGTCAAGGCGTCGCCGGGCAAGTACAGCTACGCGTCCGGCGGCAGCGGCAGCCCGCAGCATCTGGCTGGCGAACTGCTGAAGCTGGAGCGCCATCTGGACCTGATCCACGTGCCGTATCGCGGACAGGGGCCGGCGCTGAGTGATGTGCTGGCGGGGCAGGTGCCGATTGCCTTCGAGACCACCACGGCGCTGGCGCCGCAGCTCAAGTCGGGCCGCGTCCGGCCGCTGGCCACTACCGGCGCCAAGCGCGCCCGCGCACTGCCTGATCTGCCGACCATGCAGGAGGCCGGCTTCCCGGGCTTCGTGATCGAGAACTGGTACGGCCTGTTCGTGCCGGCGGAGACGCCCGCGCCGCTGGTGCAGCGCCTCAACGACGACCTCAACGCCGTGCTCGGCGAGCCGGACGTCGCCGCCAAGCTGGCCGAGATGGGCTCGGGCGATGTGCGCGGCACGCCGGCCCAGTTCCGCGCCTTTATCGGCAAGGAACTGCCGTATTGGGAATCGCTGGTCAAGCGCTCCGGCGCGACCGTTGACTGATCTTCATCGAACTTCGCCATGACCACTTCGATTACCGCCGCCCAGCTCGACCAGCTCAAGCGCCTGGGCACCGCCACGATTCACGAGGCGCAGGGCCAGCGCGGCGCCGTGGACCCACGCATCGCGCCGCTGGACCCGACCATGCGGCTGGCCGGCCCGGCGCTGACCGTGGACATCCGTCCCGGCGACAACCTGATGATCCACTACGCGCTGACCAAGGCGCGCCCGGGCGATGTACTCGTGGTGGACGCGAAAGCGTTCGTCGATGCCGGCCCGTGGGGCGATGTGCTGACCTTCGCGGCGCAGCAGATCGGCATTGCCGGACTGGTGATCGACGGCGCGGTGCGCGATGCCTCGCAAATCGTCGAGATGGGCTTTCCGGTGTTCTGCCGGGGGCTCAGCATTCGCGGCACCAACAAGCACCAGCCGGGCAAGCTGAACCTGCCGCTGATCCTGGGCGGGGCGGCGGTGCGGCCCGGCGACATCGTGGTGGGGGACCGCGACGGCCTCGTCATCGTGGCCGCCGACGAGGTGCCCGAAGTCATCGCCGCGAGCGCGGCGCGCGAGCAGAAGGAGGCCCAGATGCGCGAGCGGCTGGCCCAGGGCGCGACCATGGTCGAGCTGCTGGGCCTGCGGGAGACGCTTGACTCGCTTGGGCTGCGATAAAAATCAGCCCGCCGTGGCGTAGCGCGGGGCCGGCGCGTTGCGGGACAGCTGGCCCATCATCGACTGGCGGGCGCTTTCATAGGCCTGCCATGTGTCGAGGGCGTGCAGCGACGGGATCGTGATCAGTTCGCCCTGGTCGAAACCAACCAGCGCCGCATCGACCATGGCCGCCGCCGGCATCACGATGTTCTGGTCGAGGTGTTCCACCGGCAGGCCGCCAATCGCCCAGAAATCGGTGGCGGTGGCGCCCGGCAGCACCGCCTGCACGCGCACGCCCTGGTCCTTCAGTTCGTGATGGAGCGACTGGCTGAGCGCCAGCACGTAGGCCTTGCTCGCCCCATAGACCCCGTTGAGAATCTCCGGCGCCACGGCCACGATCGACGCGATATTGATGATCGACCCCTGCCCGCGCGCCACGAAACCGGGCACGGCGGCGTAGGTCAGGCGCGTCAGCGCGGTCACGTTCAGGTCGACCATCCGCGTCATATTGTCCACGTCGCTCTCCAGCAGCGGCGTGTGCGTGCCGACCCCGGCGTTGTTCACCAGCAGCGTGATGCTGGCGTCCTCGCGCAGCTTGGCTTCCACCGTGGCCAGCGAGGCGCGGTCGTTCAGGTCCGCCACCAGCACTTCCACTTCGCGGCGCGTTTCGTCCGTGATGCGCGCGGCCAGCGCGTTCAGCTTCTCGCGGTTGCGTGCCACCAGGATCAGGTTGTAGCCGCGCCGTGCCAGCCGCTCGGCGTAGAGCGCGCCGATGCCGGTGGAGGCGCCCGTGATCAGGGCCGTGCCGAGGGGAGGGGTCGGGGTGATTGCCATGGTGATGCTCCTTTGAATCGGTTTGTGTCGTCGGATCGGATTCGTCGAATCCATGGATGTCATCGTAGGGTCGTTTGACGATGGCCGAAATGACGTTTATGGTACGGATTCAGGACATAGGCCACGGCGGGGCGCGGAGTGATCAATGCATCGCATCGGATTTCTGTTGATCGATGGTTTCCAGGTGATGGCGCTGGCCACGCAGAGCGTGTTCGAGTACGCCAACATGGTGGCGGGGGAGCCGTTCTATGCGATCGACAACTACTCGATAGCCGGCGGGCCGGTCCGCTCGTCGCTGGGCATGCGCGTGGAGACGCGCGCCGTCGGGCCGCGTACGGCGGTGGATACATGGATCATCGTTGGCGTGGGGGATCCGGTCGCCACGCCGACGCCGGCGGCGCATCTGGACTTCGTCCGCCGCGCAGCGCCGCGCGCCCGGCGGGCGGCGTCGATCTGCACGGGCGCCTTCGTGCTGGCCGAGGCGGGGTTGCTCGAAGGCCGGCGCGTCACCACGCACTGGGCGTACGCGCGGGCGATGCAGCAGCAGCACCCGGGCATCCACGTGGAGGACGACCGTATCTATATCGTCGATGGCCCGATCTGGACCTCGGCGGGCATGACGGCCGGGTTTGACCTCGCGCTGGCGATGGTCGAGAAGGATCTTGGCGCGGACGCGGCGCGGTCCCTCGCGCACAAGCTGGTGATGGTGCAGCGGCGCGCGGGCGGGCAGTCGCAGCACTCGGAGCTGCTGGACATGGCGCCGAAGTCAGACCGCATCCAGCGCGCCATCGACCATGCGCGCAAAAATCTGAGCCAGGCGCTGACGGTGGAGGAACTCGCGCAGTCGGTGCATCTGAGCCCGCGCCAGTTCAGCCGGATCTTTACCGCGGAGACCGGGCAGTCGCCGGCAAAGGCCATCGAAAGCCTGCGGCTGGAGGCGGCGCGGTTGATGATCGAACAGAGCCGCCACCCGCTGGACGTGGTGGCGCGCGAAACCGGCTTTCGGGACCGCCGGCATATGCGCGAGGCCTTCGTGCGTGGCTTCGGCCTCCCGCCGCAGGCGGTGCGGCGCGCGGCGCGGGCCTAGGCTGGCGGGCTGGCCGGGCGACTAACGCCGGCGGCCCCAGCGGCGGCTGCGCCGCGCCAGCCGGCGTGCGCGCAGCAGCAGGAAGAGGCGCGGTAGTAGATCGTCGAGCACAGGCACCAGCGCCACCAGCAGTAGCAGGGCCGCCAGCGGAATCGTGGCCGTGTAGCCGATGCCGTTGAACGCCAGCGCCCCCACCACGCCCCCGCCGAAGAACAGTCCCACCAGCAGGGCGAGCATGCGCAGCTTGTCGTGGTTGGCCGTCACCGGCCGCCGGTTGCCCAGTGGCGGCGCCCAGTTCCAGTAGCACAGCTTGCCCAGTTCGATACCGATGTCCGTGACCATGCCGGTGACGTGCGTGGTGCGGATCTCGGCGTTGGAAACCTTGGTGATCATCGCGTTCTGCAGGCCCATCATGAAGCACAGCAGCATCACCGTGGCTGGCACGAACAGCCACTGCTTCAGGCCCAGTTGCGCGCCCATCAGGCCAAAGCAGAGCAGCAGGGCGGCTTCCAGCACCAGCGGCAGCGCGTATTCGCTGCGCAGGCCGGTGCGCCGGGCCCAATTGATGGTGATGGCGGAACAGGCGGCGCCGAGCAGGAAGGAGAGGAAGGCGCCCAGGCCCTGGAGCAGCAGGGCGAAGTTGCCGAGCACGAGATCGTCGGCCATCGCCGAGACGATGCCGGACATATGCGAGGTGTACTGCTTGACCGCGAGGAACCCGCCGGCGTTGGCCGCGCCCGCCACGAAGCACAGGAAACCGGCTAGCTGCCGGTTCGAATAGGTAGTGCGCTGGCGCGCCGTGAGACTGCGCAGATAGGCGATAGGCATGGTCAACCTCGCGGAATCACGACCGGGAAGCCGTCATCATACGACGCGCCAAAACGAAAATGCCTCCCGAAGGAGGCATTCGAAACATAGGACGTCATATAACGTCCGGGGGCGCGTCAGGCCTTGACCGCCTGCCGCGCCAGCAGCTTCCAGGCGCCGCCCTGCTTCTGCCAGACCTGAAGCACCTTCAGGTTCACCGTGCCGGGTTTGCCGCTATCCAGCGTCTCGCCGGACAGCGTGTGGCGCACCACGGCCACATCGCCCGAGACGGACACGGTCTGGTCGGTGATGGCGATCGACACGAAATCGGACTTCTTATCGAGCAGGTCGCCGATGAAGCTGGCCTTGGTGTCGAGGCGGCCGCCCGAGTGGCCGTAGCTCAGCGTCTCGGCAACCAGTGCGGAGAGCGCGGCCTGGTCGGGATCGACCATGGCGACGCGGAGCTTTTCGGCGGTGGTGGTGACGGACTGGACGTCCGCGGACTGGGCCATGGCAGGCACGCTGGCCGATGCAAACAGCACGGCGGCGCCAAGGGCTGCGGCGAATTTGAACATCGATGTCTCCCGTTTTTTGTTGGAGGAACGGTGATGGATTGACTGGGGCATCGAAGTCACGCCCCAGTTGTCGGTCATCGTATCACGTCCATCGGGAGCCCCGCATCAGCCGTCCTTGCCGTCGATGCGCACCCGCAACAGGTAGGGGGTGTATTTGACAAGGTAGAGCAGGAAGGCCGCCACCCACAGCGCGCCGGCCCCGGCCACCGCCTGCGCCTTGAGCGCCGGCAGCCAGATCGGCAGCGCCACGCGGACCAGCGCGGACAGCACGATGCAGGCGTAGGCCAGGTGTTCCAGATGGCCGGTTTCCAGCCGCCGGCCAGTGTGGCCAAGCGCGGTGCGGGTAATCATGGCGACGATGGCGCAGCCGATCACGCCGACGGTCAGCGCGTGGAGCGCGGTGGAGCGGTCCACCCAGCCCTGCGCGGCGCCGGCAATCAGCAGGAAGCCGATCGGCAGGAAGGCATAGGCGAAGTGGAGGATGGCGACGATGGGCTTGCGCCAGGTGCGCAGCGGGTCCCAGCCGGCCAGCCGGATGCCGTGCGCCGCCGCCGCGCCGAGCGCCAGCAGCGTGGTGGCCAGCGGTGACAGCATAGAGGCATGGGCGACGATGGCGAGCAGGGTCAGCGCGATAACGGCGCGCTCGACCATCTCCACCCGGCGGATGCGCGTGCCCGGCACGCCGTTGGTGGTGAACATCGGAATCACCCGGCCGCCGATCACTGTGACGAAGACGACGACCAGCCCGGTGGCTGCGTCGGCCATCTGGAAAGCCAGCCCGAGATGGCCGCTGGCGACGGCGAGGTCGAAGGCCAGGCTCAGCGCGCCCAGCACCCCCATGGCGATGGCGAGGCCCATGTTGCGCTTGTTCTTGGCCCGGCGCAGCAGGCGGTAGAAGCTGAAGCTGCACAGCGGCAGGAACACCGCATCCACGGCGATGGCCGCCCAGGCCGGCCCGGCCCACATCAGGATGCGCGCCGCCAGCCAGGTGCCGGCCAGCGCGGCCAGCCAGGGGCCTTGCGGTGTCTGGAGGCCGGTCCAGGCCTTGCCGGCGGTGAACAGGAAGCCCACCACCACCGCCGCCGCGAAGCCGAACACCATTTCATGCGCGTGCCAGGCCATGGTGCCCATCCACGGCTGCGCGGCCGGCTGCCACCAGCCGAGGTAGAGCGTCACCCAGGCCGGCACGGCCAGTGCGCCGAAGGCGGCGGCGAGCAAATAGAACGGACGGAAGCCGAGCGCGAAGACGGGCAGGCCGCGATAGCCGGCGTCGGGACGGGAGGGGGGAGAAATCGGCAGCAGGACGGACATCGTTGCTCGCTTGAATTCACGGCCGAACGCCGCGACGAATCGATTCTATAAAATATGCATTACAAATGCAACTTTAGAATGCGACCCCGTTCCAAGCCGGATTGACGGGGGAAACCGGCGGTCCCGTCACTTCTCACGGGTTAACCATTCCCCCCTTACGGATACCCCTCCCGCAGGAGGGGTAAAGCTTTCCACGGCCTGCCGTTAGCCCACGCACTAGACAGAGCACGGCGCGTACGCGCGCCAAATCGCGAGCGCGCCCGCAAGGGCACAGCCAGTCATATCGCGATGTGCCAGCGAGTGGGGAACGGGCTCTCAGCGATTCGGCCGTCACGCGTGCGTGTGACATGCATCCGGCATGCCTATCGGACAGGCATGCCTTCGGGAAAAGGGGATCACTGTGAGCTTTCGCAATCTTTCCATCAAGACCAAGCTCGTGGCCGGTTTTGGCACGCTGGCGCTGGTCGTGCTGCTGGTGTCGGGGCTGTCGTTGTACGCGCTGAACCGTGCCACCAGCGGCTTCAAGGCCTATGTCGATGGCCTTAACGCGCGGGCCGAGGTGGCCGCGCAACTGCGCTCCGCCGTGGACCGCCGCGCGATTGCCGCGCGCAATCTGGTGCTGGTGACCACGCAGGCGGACCTCGACGTGGAAAAGGCCGAGGTGCTGCGCGCGCATGACGATGTGGCGGCGCGCATGACCAAGCTCAGGGAGATGGTGTCCCGCGAAGGCGTCAGCGAGACCGCGCGCGGCCTCGTGGCCGGCATGGCCAGCGTGGAAGCGCGCTACGGCCCGGTGGCGACGGCCATCGTCGGCCTCGCGCTGGACAAGAAGCAGGAGGCGGCCATCGCCAAGATGAATGCGGAGTGCCGTCCGCTGCTGGCCGAGCTGGTCAAGGCCACCGACGCCTACGCCGGCTTCACGCGCGAGCGCCAGCACGAGATGGTGGCGGCGCTGGAGGCTGACTACGGCACGCAGCGCAACCTGCTGGTCGTGGTGTCGCTGGCCGCCGTGGTCTTCGGGCTGATGGGCGGCCTGCTGCTGACGCGCGCCATCACCGGCCCGATCCAGCGCGCCGTGGACGTGGCGCGCACCGTGGCGCGGGGCGAGCTGGGCATGCACATCGACGTGAATTCGGACGACGAGACTGGCCGCCTGCTGGGCGCGCTGCGCGACATGAACGACCGCCTGACCGAAACCGTGGCGCGCGTGCGTCAGGGCAGCGCCAGTATCGTCGATGCCACGGGCGAGATCGCCAACGGCAACGCGGACCTGTCCGCACGCACCGAGGAGCAGGCGGCGTCACTGGAGCAGACCGCCGCGAGCATGGAGGAGCTGACCGCCACGGTGCGCCACAACACCGAGAACGCCCGCCAGGCCAGCGAGCTGGCCCGCAACGCCGCGTCGGTGGCGCAGCAGGGCAGCGGCACGGTGGGGCGCGTGATGGACACCATGAACGGCATCAGCGCCAGTTCGGCCAAGATTGCCGATATCACCGGCATCATCGAGGGCATCGCCTTCCAGACCAACATCCTCGCGCTCAACGCGGCCGTGGAAGCGGCGCGCGCCGGGGAACAGGGGCGCGGTTTCGCGGTGGTGGCCAGCGAGGTGCGCGGGCTGGCGCAGCGCTCGTCCAGCGCGGCCAAGGAGATCAAGGCGCTGATCGAGGTCTCCGTGGCGCAGGTGAGCGAGGGCGCGGTGCTGGCCGGGGAGGCCGGCAAGACGATGGGCGAGGTGACCCAGGCGGTGGCCCGCGTGACCGGCATCGTCGACGAGATCGCGGCAGCGTCCGCCGAGCAGAACCGGGGCATCGAACAGGTTAACCAGGCCATCGTCCAGATCGATCAGGTCACGCAGCAGAACGCCACCCTCGTGCACGAGGCCGCCACGGCGTCCCGCTCGCTCGACGAACAGGGCCGCATGCTCAATGAGGCGGTGGCGTTCTTCCGGCTTCCGGGCCGGGCGGGGGATGTGGCGGGGGTGGCTGACGCTCGGCGCCGCCGCGCGCTGCCGGTTGGGGCCGTGCAGTTCAGCGGCTGAGGCTCGGGCGGCGCATGGCTTCGGCTGCCGCCGCCCGCAACTCCGGCGGGAACGCGCGCAGGCCGGCGCGGAAGAAGCCGCGCTCGGCGGGCCTGAGCGTGCCGATCTGCTGCGCCAGTCGCTCCATCGCGGTATAGGCGATGGCCGTGGCGCCCTGCTCGTGGGTGAGGTACCAGGCCGATTCCATCAGCAGGTTGGCGAGCTGGAGCGCGTTGTAGCGCACGTGGCCAGCGTCGTGCTCCTCGAGCGCGAAGGCGGCCACCGACGACCAGCGCACGAAGCCCTTGGCCGGCGCGAACGGGGCGTGGAAGGGGCGCAGGGCGTCGATGGCGGCGGCCACGGTGAGGGGGCGCTGGCTGCGGAACGCGGCCACGCTGTCGGGGGCTTCCACGTCGGCGGTGCCGCGCGCCACGCGCAGCAGGAAGATCGTGTTCCAGGCCGAGCCGCCGCCCACGCCGAAGCGGTCGCAGATCCATTCGGACAGGCCCAGCCAGCGCATGGCCTGCCGCTGCACGTCGCCGGCGGCCAGCGCGCGGGCTTCATCGACCAGCCCGTGCTGCCAGAACAGCCACAGCGACCAGCCGATATTGGCGGCGGCGTGCTGCACGGCGTCGACCGAATCGGCCTCGTAGCCGGCCTGCAGCGCGCCGGAGAACGCCTGGAGGGCGTCGCGCGCGGCGGTGGGGCGATCGACCTTGCCGGGTTTGGCCTTGGGATCGTCCGGCCGCAGCGCCAGGCTCTTGCGCACCAGTGCGCCCAGGTTCAGCGTCTCGAAGCGGACGCGCGGGTTGTAGCGCACCACCGGGCGTAGCTCGGCATCGGCGTTGAGGCGCGCCAGCTCGCCCTGCGCGGTGTCCAGGTCGCCGCGCGCGTAGTGCTCCCACGCGCGCACTACGTGGCCCATCGCCGCAAAGGTGGGCAGGGCCGCGCTGACGCCGCCCCGCGCGACGACGCGGTGGAAGCGGCGCAGCGCCGCGCGGCTCTGGTCGAGGCGGTCGCTGCGGCGCCACGCCAGGCTCTCCTTGAGCAGCGACAACGCCTGCTGGAAGTCATCCGCCGCGCTGCGCTGCGCGGCGCGGAACAACTCGGCCACGCCGGCATCGACCGTGCCCGGTACGCCGTCCTGCGCGCCGCGCATGGCCTGAGTGAGGTGGCTCCAGAACGCCATGTCGCGCATCACGTAGCCGAGGCCATCGTCGGCGGCGGGCGGCGCCGCATCGGCGCCATCGGTGCTATCGGCGGCGGACTGGCCCAGCCAGCGCGCCACGGCGGTGGCGCCCAGCGCCTTGCCGCCGGCTGCGAAGCGCAGGCGCCGTGCGCTGGCGGGCGGCATCCAGAACGGGCCCCGGCTGCGTCGGGCCGGGCTCAGATGGTCGATGGGCGCCGAGGTGTCGCCGCCCCAGCCCACCGGCACCCCCCAGCGCGCGAAATCGGCAAACGCGCGCGACACCATCATCCGCACATCGGCAGCCTCCGCAAAGCGCGCGCGCACGGCGGCGGCAGGCAGGTCTTCATGGTCGCGGGCGGTGGCCAGCCAGATGCGCGCCAGCAGCCAGACGGACTGGTAGCGCGCGGGCTGGCCGTTCACGCGGTAGGGCGCGGACAGGTCGATATGGACGAGCGGGGCGGGCATGGGGGGCGGGGGCGATGGGGGGCGATTGTGGGGCCCCGCCATGTTACGCGTGTTACAGCTGGCCGGGTTGGCGCCCCGGCGATCAGCGCCTATGCTCCGCACCACGATCCGGGCCTGGATTGTCATCCCATGACATTTCGATCCTCCCCTCAGAAAGGTGCAGAACATGCCAAACAGATTGCCCAGCCTTGCCCGCCGCCTTTGCCTCGCCTCGCTGTCCGCCGCGCTGATGCTGGCCGCGCCGGTCCACGCGCAGACCGCCAAGGAAGCCCCCAAGGAAGCCCCGCTCAACCTCAAGCCGCTCTTCGATGCCGCCGGCACGCAGGGCACGATGTTGATCTACGACGTGCGCGCCGCCCGCCTGTACGCCTACAACCCGCAGCGTGCCCGTGAGGCCTACTCGCCGGCCTCGACGTTCAAGATCTTCAATTCCCTGATCGGGCTGGAGACCGGCGCCGTGGCTGACGTGGACAACGACAAGATCCCCTGGGACGGCAAGGTCTGGACCCACCACGGCAAGCCGATCCTGCCGGCCGTGTGCAATGGCGATGTGTCGCTGCGGCTGGCGTTGAAGAACTCGTGCGTGCCGGCCTATCAGGCGCTGGCGCGGCGCGTGGGGACGGCGCAGTACCGCCGCTTCCTCGGCGCGGCCCACTTCGGCAATGCGGATGTGAGCGGCCCGGTGGACATGTTCTGGCTCAACAACCACCTGAAGATCACCACCTACCAGCAGATCGACTTCATGCGGGCCGTGGTGGCGCGCACGCTGCCGGGTATCTCGGCGCGCAGCTACGACGCGCTGGATGACATCCTGACCATCGAGCAGACCCCGGCGTACACGCTGCGGGCCAAGACCGGCTGGTCCGCGCGGGATGGTGTCGATGTGGGCTGGTGGGTCGGCTCGCTCACGCGCGGCGAGGACCGCTACGTGTTCGCCATGAACATGGACATGCCGAAGATGGATCAGGGGCCGAAGCGGCTCGAGATTGGCCGCGCCGCGCTGCAGCAGGCTGGCGCGCTGCCGCAGGCGAACTAGTCGGCTTGGGCGCCCTAGGGCGCCAGCTGGTCGAGGACGGCGCCCATGGTGGCCAGGCCGGCCTCGACCATGTGCTGCATGTAGGCGCCCATCTGCGGCATGACCAGGGTCATCACCAGCATGCCACCGAGCAGCGTCACGGGGAAGCCCACCGCGAAGATCGAGAGCTGCGGCGAGGCGCGGTTCAGAATCCCCATCGCCAGGTTCAGCGTGAGCAGCGTGGCGATCATCGGCAGCGAGAGCAGCGTGCCGGCCGAGAACACCATCGACCCGGCCTTGGCCACCGTGCCCCAGCCGTGGCCGGAGAGCGGCGTGGCGGCGATGGGCACCGCGCCAAAGCTGTCCACCAGCACGGCCAGCATCATCAGGTGGCCGTCCAGGACGATGAACAGCAGCATCGCCACGATGTTCAGGAAACGCGACAGCACCATGGTCTGCCCGCCCGACGAGCGGTCGTAGAACGAGGCGAACGAGAGACCCATCTGCAGGCCGATCACCTCGCCGGCGGTCTGCACCGCCGCGAAGACCAGCCGCATGGTGAAGCCCATGGCCACGCCGATGCCGACCTCGTTGAGGATGATCAGGAAGCCGTCGAAGGAATAGACCGTGGCGCTCGGGATATTGCCGAGCGTGGGCGAGACGATGACCGACAGCGCACCGGCCAGCAGGACCTTGGCGCGGCGCGGAATCGTCGATTCACTGAACAGCGGCGCGGTGGCGATCAGCCCGAGCAGGCGGAACATCGGCCACAGGAAGGCGGCGATCCAGCCGTAGAGCTGGGCCGTGGAGACGTCGATCACGGCAGGCGGGCGTCAGTGCGCCAGCGCGGGAATGCCCTGGAACACCTCGCGCATGTAGTCGACGAAGGTGTTGATCATCCACGGGCCAACCAGCACCATCGTCACGAACAGTGCAATCAGCTTGGGGATGAACGTCAGGGTCATTTCGTTGATCTGGGTGGCGGCCTGGAACAGGCTCACCACCAGACCGGCCGCCAGCGCCACCAGCAGCAGCGGGGCGGACAGCATCAGCGTCATCTTCATCGCCTGCGTGGCGATGGTCATGACTGTTTCGGGCGTCATGGCAGGCTCCTTGTCAGGTCATGAAGCTCTGCGCCAGGGAGCCCAGCAGCAGTTGCCAGCCATCCACGAGCACGAACAGCATCAGCTTGAATGGCAATGAAATCGTCGCCGGCGGCACCATCATCATGCCCATCGCCATCAGCACGCTGGCCACGACCAGATCGATGATCAGGAAAGGGATGAAGATCGTGAAGCCGATCTGGAACGCGGTCTTCAGCTCGCTGGTGACGAACGCCGGCACCAGCACCGAGAACGGCACGTCTTCCGGGCCGTTCATCTCGGGCGTCTTGGCCATCTGGGCGAACATCGCCAGGTCCTTCTCGCGGGTCTGGCGCAGCATGAACGTGCGCATCGGCACGGCGGCGCGGGACGCGGCGGTCTCCAGGCTGATCTTGTTTTCCGAGAGCGGCTTGTAGGCGTCCGTGTACACGCGGTCGAATACCGGGGACATGACGAAGAAGGTCAGGAACAGCGACAGGCCCACCAGCACCTGGTTCGGTGGCGAGGAGGCCGTGCCCAGCGCGCTGCGCAGCAGGCCCAGCACGATGACGATGCGGGTGAAGCCCGTCATCATCAGCATGGCAGCCGGCAGGAACGACAGCGAGGTCAGCAGGACCAGCGTCTGGATCGAGAGCGACCAGGTCTGGCCACCGCCGGCGGCCGGCTTGCTGGTCACGCCCGGCAGCGCCTGGGCCAGGGCCGATTCGGGAAGGGCCGACAGCGCCAGCCCGACCGCTACCGGCAGCAGCGCGACCCAGGCCCCGCGGGCGGAATGCCGCCCGATGGCGGCACGCAACGTGTTCATTTCTTGAGGTTTTCCTGCATCGCGCGCATCAGGCGCTCGCCAAAGCCGCCCTGCAAGGGCTGCGGCGCGGTGGTGCCGGCCGGGACCATGGCATCCGGCTGGGCCGGGAGGGTGTGGAGCGGACGAATCTCGCCGGCGGAAACACCCAGCACGAGCCAGGTATCGCCAACTTCGACCATGACCACCTTCTGGCGCGCGCCCAGCATCAGGCTGCCCACGACTTTCATCGTGGCGCCGCCGCTGCCGTGGCGCACCAGGCCCACGCGGCGCGCGAGCCAGGCCATGCCGAGGATCAGGGCGATGACGGCAAACAGGCCGAGCCCGGCCTGCGCGAGGCTGGCCCCGCCGCTGATCACCGGCGCGGACTGCGCCACCGGGGCAGCCGGTGCACTGGCTGCCTGGGCGGTACTCAATACAACATCTGCAGCCTGCGCACCGGCCGTGGCCAGACCCGTGAGGATCAGGCCCGCGGCAAAGCGTCCGGCAGACCGCAGCCGGCGCGACACGGCTGTCATTTGTTCAGCTTCCGGATACGTTCGGACGGCGTGATGATGTCCGTCAGGCGGATGCCGAACTTGTCGTTCACGACCACCACCTCGCCCTGGGCGATCAGGTAGCCGTTGACCAGCACGTCCATCGGTTCGCCAGCCAGGCCGTCGAGTTCCACCACCGAGCCCTGCGCCAGTTGCAGCAGGTTCTTGATGGGTACCTTGGTGCGGCCCAGTTCCACGGTCAGCTGCACCGGGATATCGAGAATCATCCCGATATCGTTGTGGAAGCCGGCCGGCGCTTCCTGCGCCAGCGGCGGGAACACCGTGGAGGCTGCCGGGGTGGCGGTAGCCATGGCCTGCGAAGGCGCCGCCGTAGCGGGTGCCGTAGCGGAGGGGGTCGTGGCGGCCGGGGCGGCAGCCGGTGCCGGCTCGGCGCTGGTCTGCTCCGCCAGGGCGCTGGCCCAGTCGTCCATCGGATCGACCGGCTTGTCCTGAGTGCCGTCAGTCATGATCGGTTTCCTTGTTGGAATCGCTGTCTTGGTAATTGATCATTCGCTCCACGCGCAGCGCGTACTGGCCGTTCATGGTGCCGAAGCCGCATTGCATGACGGGCACGCCGTCCACCTTGCCGAAGAGCTTCTCGGGCAGGTCGATCGGCAGCACGTCGCCGGCACGCAGGGCCAGTACCTCGGCCACGGTGCTCTGGAGGTGCGTGAATTCGGCCACCAGTTCCACTTCGGCGGCACGCAGCTGGGTGGAGAGCTGGCCGAGCCAGCGCTTGTCCACCTCGACCTCGTCCTGTAGCGGGTTCATCAGCAGATCCCGCAGCGGTTCGATCATCGAGAAGGGAATGCAGATATGCAGTTGCCCGCCCACGGCGCCCAGTTCGATATGGAACGCGGTGGTCACCACGGCGTCGTTGGCGCCGGCGATGTTGGCAAACTTGGTGTGCATCTCCGAGCGGACATAGTCGAACTCGATGGGATGCACGGTGCGCCAGGCCTGGCCGTAGCTGTTCAGCGTCAGGTCCAGCATGCGGCGGATGATGCGTTGCTCGGTCTGCGTGAAGTCGCGGCCTTCCACACGGGTGTGGAAGCGGCCATCGCCGCCGAACAGGTTGTCCACCACCAGGAACACGAGGTTCGGGTCGTACACGAACAGCGCGGTGCCCCGCAGCGGCTTCATGTGGACCAGGTTCAGGTTGGTCGGCACCGGCAGGTTGCGCACGAAATCGCCGTATTTTTCGATCCTTACCGAACCGACCGAGATGTCGGCGCCGCGGCGGATGAAGTTGAACAGCGCCGTGCGCAGCGCCCGCGCGAAGCGCTCGTTGATGATTTCGAGCGTGTGCAGGCGGCCACGGATGATCCGTTCCTGGGTAGCCAGGTTGTACGGCCGCACCCCGCCTTCATCAATAGCGGGCGCGCTGCTGGCTGCGGGCGCATCGGATTCGCCCGATACGCCTTTCAGTAGCTCGTCTACCTCGTCCTGCGAGAGGAACTTGTCGTAGGCCATCTAGTGTCCTGCCCCGTGAACAGCTGTAAGGATGAAACGGTCCATGGCCGGCTTCAGTCGGCGCGCCAGGCGCGTCGGCAGGAAGGAAGGTCGGCGGACAGTTTCATGTCGGTTATGCAGTTGGGTTCGGGAGCAGGGCGCCAGGGGCTTACTGCACCACGAACGATGTAAACAAGACATCCAGGATCTTCTGGGGCGGCAGGCCGGGCGCGAACGGCTGGCTGATGGCAGCCTGCACGTCCTGGGCCAGCTTGCGCTTGCCCTCCACCGTGGCCAGGTCCGCCGGCTGGCGGGCCGAAAGCAGCAGCAGGATGCGGCTGCGCGCTTCCGGCTGGTACTGGGCCAGACGTCCCTGGGTGTCGGCGTCCGCCACCTTGAGCGACAGGCCGGTGTGCAGGAAGCGATCACCGTCCTCGCCCTTCAGGTTCACCGTGAACGCGTCGAGCGGCACGAAGATCGGCGCGGGGATTACGGGTGCTGCCGGCGCCGCTGCCTGGCGATTACCGCCGAGCACGCTGCCGAGCACGAAGCCGCCAACGCCCAGCACCACCACCAGCACGCCGCCGCCAATCAGCAGCAGTCGACCGCGCTTGCTTGAATTGCCGCCAGTCTGGGAGGGGGAAAGCGTGTTCGCCATGAGATGCCTGTGTCGGAATGCCTGCCATTCTTCCCGAATCGCAGGCAAGCAAAGGGCCGATAAAAAGGGGGAAACCCACTCAGCTTGGCCGTTTGAGCTGGGCGGGCATCGGACGCGGAGGCGCATGGGCGCGCCATTAGCGCCTGCACCATGGTTAACGAATGGGCGCGCCGGAACTTAAGACGCACGTCTTGCATGACGTGTGAATGTGATCGATGAATATCTTAAAAGGCCGGCGCCGCGGCCCGGCTCGCGTGGCTGCCGGCAGGGCGGGTGGCGACCTCCGGACACCTTTCATGTCAGTTCCGCGAGTCTTATGTGCCGCCAACCGTTGTGGAGCCGCGGGTGTTGCGATTTAAGTCTTATATAAGATATAAGACATTTGATCTGGGCCGGACTTCGGATTACAATCACGCGGCAACCAGCGGTGTGCTGTGCCGCTGGACCCACAGAGACAAAGCTGTACGTTACAACCCTATTACCAGCAGGTTCCCATGCTTGATATCTATCGCGCCCATGTTGCCGAACGCGCCGCGCTTGGCATTCCCCCTCTGCCGCTGACCGCCAAGCAGACCGCCGAGCTGATCGAACTGATCAAGAACCCGCCGGCGGGCGAGGAACAGACCCTGCTGGACCTGATCACCTACCGTGTGCCGGCCGGCGTGGACGACGCCGCCAAGGTCAAGGCTTCCTACCTGGCCGCCGTGGCCCTGGGTTCGGAGAAGACCGCGCTGATTTCGCGCGCCCGCGCCACCGAACTGCTGGGCACCATGCTCGGCGGCTACAACATCTCCCCGCTGATCGAGCTGCTCGACGACGCCGAAGTCGGCGCCGTGGCCGGCAACGCGCTGAAGACCACGCTGCTGATGTTCGACGCCTTCCACGATGTGAAGGAAAAGGCCGACAAGGGCAACGCCAACGCCAAGTCCGTGCTGCAAAGCTGGGCCGACGCCGAGTGGTTCACGAACCGTCCGGAAGTGCCGGCGTCGATGACCATCACCGTGTTCAAGGTGCCGGGCGAGACCAACACCGACGACCTGTCGCCGGCCCCCGACGCCACCACGCGCCCGGACATCCCGATGCACGCGCTGGCCATGCTGAAGAACAAGCGTGAAGGCACCGCGTTCGAGCCCGAGGAAGACGGCAAGCGCGGCCCGGTGAAGTTCATCGAGTCGCTGAAGGAGAAGGGCAACCTCGTGGCCTACGTGGGCGACGTGGTCGGCACGGGCTCCAGCCGCAAGTCGGCCACCAACTCGGTGCTGTGGTTCACCGGCGAAGACATCCCCTACGTGCCGAACAAGCGCTTCGGCGGCGTGTGCCTGGGCAGCAAGATCGCCCCGATCTTCTACAACACGATGGAAGACGCCGGCGCGCTGCCGATCGAACTCGACGTGTCGCAGATGGACACCGGCGACGTGGTCGAACTGCGCCCGTACGAAGGCAAGGCGCTCAAGAACGGCGCCGTGATCGCCGAATTCAAGGTCAAGTCGGACGTGCTGTTCGATGAAGTGCGCGCCGGCGGCCGGATTCCGCTGATCGTCGGCCGTGGCCTGACCGCCAAGGCCCGCGAGGCACTGGGCCTGGCCCCGTCCACGCTGTTCCGCCTGCCGCAAAACCCGGCCGATACCGGCAAGGGTTACACGCTGGCCCAGAAGATGGTTGGCCGCGCCTGCGGCCTGACCGACGGCACGGGCATCCGCCCGGGCACGTACTGCGAACCGAAGATGACCTCGGTGGGCTCGCAGGACACCACCGGCCCGATGACGCGCGACGAGCTGAAGGACCTGGCCTGCCTGGGCTTCTCGGCCGATCTGGTGATGCAGTCGTTCTGCCACACCGCCGCCTATCCGAAGCCCGTGGACGTGAAGACGCACCACACGCTGCCCCAGTTCATCAGCACGCGCGGCGGTATCTCGCTGCGTCCGGGCGACGGTGTGATCCACTCGTGGCTCAACCGCATGCTGCTGCCGGATACCGTGGGTACCGGCGGTGACTCGCACACCCGTTTCCCGATCGGCATCAGCTTCCCGGCCGGCTCCGGTCTGGTGGCGTTTGCCGCTGCCACCGGCGTGATGCCGCTGGACATGCCGGAATCGGTGCTGGTCCGCTTCAAGGGCAAGATGCAGCCCGGCGTCACGCTGCGCGACCTGGTCAACGCGATTCCGCTGTACGCGATCAAGTCGGGCCTGCTGACCGTGGCCAAGCAAGGCAAGAAGAACATCTTCTCGGGCCGTATCCTGGAAATCGAAGGTCTGCCCGAACTGAAGGTGGAACAGGCTTTCGAGCTGTCCGACGCCTCCGCCGAGCGTTCGGCCGCCGGTTGCACGGTGCGCCTGAACAAGGAACCGATCATCGAGTACATCAACAGCAACATTACGCTGCTGAAGTGGATGATCGCCGAGGGCTACCAGGACCCGCGCAGCCTGCAGCGCCGTATCAAGGCCATGGAAGCGTGGCTGGCCGATCCGAAGCTGCTGGAGCCGGACGCTGACGCCGAGTACGCCGCCGTGATCGAGATCGATCTGGCCGACGTGCATGAGCCGATCGTCGCCTGCCCGAACGACCCGGACGACGTGAAGACGCTGGGCGACGTGGCCGGCGCCAAGATCGACGAAGTGTTCATCGGCTCGTGCATGACGAACATCGGTCACTTCCGCGCAGCCTCGAAGCTGCTGGAAGGCAAGCGCGACATCCCCGTGAAGCTGTGGGTGGCCCCGCCGACCAAGATGGACCAGAAGCAGCTGACCGAGGAAGGCCACTACGGCGTGTTCGGCACGGCCGGTGCGCGCACCGAAATGCCGGGCTGCTCGCTGTGCATGGGTAACCAGGCACAGGTGCGCGAAGGCGCCACGGTGATGTCCACCAGCACGCGTAACTTCCCGAACCGTCTGGGCAAGAACACCAACGTGTACCTGGGCTCGGCCGAACTGGCCGCCATCTGCTCGCGCCTTGGCCGTATCCCGAACAAGGAAGAGTACATGGCCGACATGGGCGTGCTGACCGCCAACAGCGACAAGATCTACCAGTACATGAACTTCGACCAGATCGAAGACTTCAAGGAAGTGGCCGATACCGTGAACGTGTAAGCGTTTCCGGGCACAGCCGGCCCTGCCGTTCGCGGCAGGGGATCGAACCCCGCGTTGCCGATGGCATCGCGGGGTTTTTTCTTTGGGGGAAGGCGGGAGGTAGGACGGGCCGGCCGTCAGCCCATGTAGATCTGCGCCAGCCCTTCCTTCAGGGCGGTCGCGATCTGGTCGTGGCGGCGGTCGATATGGCGGGTGAGGATGGGGATGCAGCGCTCGGGGTCGCGCGCCTTGAGGCCCAGCAGGATCTCGCGGTGGTCGTTCTGGCTGACGCGGCGGTCGCAGCGCTCCATGTCGATCCAGCGCACGAAGCGGATGCGCGCGTTGATGTTCTTCAGCACCCGCAGCATCTCCAGGTTGCCGGACATCGCCATCAGGCCTTCATGGAAGGTCTCGTCGAGCTTCACGAGTTCCTCCACCGTACGGTCGCCCGGCTCCGGGCCGGTGTTCTCCAGGAAGGACAGCAGGGCGTCGATGTCCTCTTCCTTGGCACGCACGATGGCCAGCCGCAGCGCCTCGGTTTCCACCACCTTGCGCAGCTCGTAGAGGGAAAACACTTCCTGGGCATCCAGATCGCGGCAGAAGAAGCCCTTGCCCGGCGAGAAGCGCAGCAGCCCTTCGGTCGTCAGGCGGGTCAGCGCCTCGCGCAGCGGGGTGCGGCTGACGCCCAGCGCACTGGCCAGCACGCCTTCGTTGAGCCGTTCGCCGGGTTTGAAGTCATAGCCCACGCTCATTTGCTTGAGCTTGTCATAGACCTGCTCGACGATGCTGTCACTTGCCACGGTTGCCACGGTATTGAGTCCTGTCTTCGGTCATCAGCCTTTCGCCGGTGCTGGCGAAAGGCTGGAATATACCTGAATTCGATTCTGTGCACGGCGGTGTATACACCTCGCGGCAACCGGCACGCCGCCATGCGAATCGGTCTATATCAGCGTCAATCGATATGGGCGCCGGAATCCTTGACGATTTTGGCCCAGGTTTTCATATCGGCAAGCTGCGTGCGCTTGAACGCGGCCGGGCCGCCATCGGCGATGGGCTGGATCGCCTGGCTCACCAGCCATTGGCGGAAGCTCTCCGTGCCGATGGCCTTGAGCACGGCCTGCGACATCCGGGTCTGGATGTCCGCCGGCAACTCGGCCGGGCCGAACAGGCCGTACCAGGTGGTGCTTTCGAAGCCGGGCAGGCTGCACGCCTCGGCGACGGTCGGCACATTCGGCAGCACACTCACGCGCTGCGACGAAGTGACCGCTAACGCACGCACCTTGCCAGACTGGATGGCGCCCAGGCTCGGCGAACTCTGGTTGAAGAAGAAATCGACCTCGCCCGAGAGCAGCGCGGTCATGGCCGGCCCCTGGCCCTTGTACGGGATATGCACGTAGCTGGTCTTCGAGGCCGTGGCGAACTGCGTGCCGGCCAGATGGCCGGAGGCGCCGTTGCCGGTTGAGGCGTAGTTCAGCGTGCCCGGCGCCTTCTTCGCGGCGGCGATCAGGTCCTGGCAGGTCTTGATCTCCGGATGCTTCTCGGGATTCACGAGCAGGATATTCGGCAGCGTGCCCAATAATGCAATGCGCGAGAAATCATTCACCACGTCAAATGACAGTTTCGAATATAGCGCGGGATTAATCGCGTGCGTGCCGGCCGTGCCGAGCAGGAAAGTATAACCATCCGGCTTGGCCTGCGCGACGAGACTCGACGCGATATTCCCGCCCGCACCGGGGCGATTATCGGAGATAAACGAGACGCCGAATTCCTTGTTCAGCTCCACGCCAAGCCGGCGCGCGTAGATGTCGGTGGCGGCGCCCCCGGGGAAGCCGCTGACGATGGCAATCGTGTTGTTAGGCCACGACTTGGTGTCCTGGGACGAGGCGGGGCTGGCCAGCCCCATCAACGTGACAGCAAGCAGGGAGGCGGGAAGCAAGGCAAATCGCGGGGCAAATCGGCGCATCGTCATGGGAACGCTCCAAGGGCAGGGTGGTGGGGGCAACGTGCGGGCCGGGTGACTCCCGGCCCTGCACTCCGTCCTGTATACAGACTTTAATTATTGATCTGTATTCTGTAAAGCGTTATGCTGCGCTTCACCGTTGCGGCCTCATCGATCCCCGTTTTGGTTCATCGGCACCGTAATGGTTCACCCCTATTTATTGCCGAGTAAAAACAATGACTTCTTCTCTTTCCGCCACGCCTGCCCGCCCCGCTGCCCATAATCCCGCGTTCGATGCTGGTGCATGGCGCGCCGTCTTCGTCGATGCCAATCCCACACTGTCGGAAGTGGCTTCCCGCCTGCACCGGGCCGATGACCTGCCGCTGACGATCAACCGCCAGCCCGAGATCAAGCCCGAGCAACTGCCCGCGACGCTGGCCGGCGCGCCGATCGCGATCATCGACCACACTCATCTGCCGACCGAGATCGCCCGCCAGTGCACCGGCCTCAAGCACGTGGTGTTTCTGGGCACCGGCCCGCGCAGCTATATGAACCCGGAGGAGTTGGCCGAGATCGGCATCACGGTGCACACCATCAAGGGCTACGGGGATACCGCCGTGGCCGAGTGCGCCTTCGCGCTGATGTGGGCGGCCGCGCGCAACTTCGCGCGCATGGACCGCGAGATGCGCGCCGGCAACTGGCTGCGCTCGGACGCCGTGCAACTGACCGGCAAGACACTCGGGCTGGTCGGGTTTGGCGGCATCGCCCAGGAACTGGCGCGGCTGGCGCGGGGCATCGGCATGCGCGTGCTGGCCTGGAACCGCACGCCGAAGACGCACGAGGGCGTGGAATTCGTCGATCTGGACACGCTGCTGGCGCAGAGCGACGTGGTGTCGCTGCACCTGCTGCTGACCGACGAGACGCGCGGCCTGATCACGGCGGAACGCATCCAGTCGATGCGCGACGGCGCGATCCTGGTCAACACGGCGCGCGGCGCGCTGGTGGATGAAGACGCCATGATCGCGGCGCTGCGCAGCGGCAAGCTGGCGCACGCCGGGCTGGACGTGTTCACGGTGGAGCCGATGCCCGCCGGCCACGTGCTGACCACGCTGCCCAACGTCACGCTGTCCGCCCATTCGGCTTTCCGCACACCGGAAGCCAACAACAACCTGATCGGCGCCGCGCTGGAGCACTGCCGCCGCATCGTCAAGACCCACGCCTGAGCCCGCCATGTCCACATCTTCCGCATCGCCCATCGTCCGTCTGGACCAGAACCACCGCCGCAGCCGGGCCGTCATCGCCAACGGCATGGTCTTTTTGGCCGGCCAGGTGGCTGACGACAAGTCCGGCGATATCGCCAGCCAGGCCCGCGAGGCGCTGGCCAAGGTAGACGCGCTGCTGGCCGAGGCCGGCACCGACCGCCGCCGCGCGCTGACCGCCCAGATCTGGCTGGCCGACATGGCCGACTTCGACGGCTTCAACGCGGTCTGGGACGCCTGGGTGGCCCCCGGCGAAACGCCCACGCGCTGCTGCGGCAAGGTCGAACTGGCCGACCCGGCCTACCGCGTGGAGATCGTCATCACTGCCTTGCTCGCCTGATTTCCGCCGACTTCCGCCGATTTCCCCAGAGGACGCCACCATGATTTCCACCACGGACCCGCACCGCAACCGCAAGCCGCGCAACATCAGCGAGGAAGAATGGGCGGTGCGCGTGCAACTGGCCGCCGCCTACCGGCTGGCCGCGAAGTACCAGCTCACCGACCTGATCTACACCCACATCTCCGTGCGCGTGCCGGGCACGCAGGACCAGTTCCTGATCAATCCGCACGGCTGGTTTTTCGATGAGATCACGGCGTCGTGCCTTGTGAAGATCGATACCGAAGGCCGGCCGATCGGCGATAACCGCTTCGAGGTCAACGCCGCCGGCTTCACGATCCACAGCGCCCTGCACCAGAGCCGCCACGACGTGGAGTGCGTGGTCCATCTGCACACGGACGCCGGCATGGCCGTCGCCGCGCTGGAGTGCGGCCTGCTGCCGCTGAACCAGATCAGCATGCAGTTTTACAACCGCGTGAACTACCACGACTACGAAGGTATTTCGCTGGATCTGGACGAGCGCTCGCGCATCGTGAAATCGATGCAGGACGCCAACTACCTGATCCTGCGCAACCACGGCCTGCTGACCACCGGCCGCTCGGTGGCGGAGGCGTTCACGCGCATGTTCTACCTGAATCGCGCCTGCGAGATCCAGGTGCAGACGCTGTCGATGGGCCAGAAGGTCACCCTGCCGTCGCCCGAGGTCTGCGAGCACGCCGCCAAGCAGCACGACGACTACGCCTACCTCGACACGGTGCACCTGGACCGCGAGTGGACGGCGCTGCTGCGCCTGCTGGATCGCGATGGCGGGGACTATCGCTGCTGAGGCACCCCGGGGCTACGCCACGCCGCGCGCCATGCGTTCGAGATCGACCAGCCGGTCGTATTCCTCGCCACGCAGGATACCCAGTGCGATGGCGGCCTCGCGCGGCGCCATGCCGTACGCCATGGCGTGGCGCACGATGCGTGCCGCCTGGTCGTAGCCGATCACCGGGTTCAGCGCGGTGGCTGCCAGCAGCGGGCTGTCGAGCTGGCGCGCCAGCCGCGCGCGGTCCGGCGCCAGCCCGGGGATGACCCGTTCGGCCACGGTGTTCGCACTGTCGGCCAGCAGGCGGATGGACTGGAGGACGTTGTAGATCAGCACCGGCTTGGCCACGTTCAGCTCGAAGCTGCCCGAGGCGCCGGCCATGGTCACCGTCACATGGTTGCCGGCTACCTGCATGCCGGCCTGCACCATGACTTCGGCGATGGTCGGATTGCGCTTGCCCGGCATGATCGACGAGGTGAGCCCGTCCTCGGGCATCACCAGCTCGCCGAGGCCGCAGTTCGGCCCGGAACTCATCCAGCGCAGGTCGTTGGCGATCTTGATGCACGACGCCGCAATCACGTTCAGCACGCCGGACAACTCCAGCAGGGCGTCGTGCGCGGCCATGCCTTCCACCTTGCAAGGATTGGGCTGGAACGGCAGGCCGGTCAGGCGGCTTACCTCCGCACAGAACGCCTCCGCGAAGCCGGGCGGGGCGTTGAGCCCGGTGCCCGCCGCCGTGCCGCCCTGCGGCAGCATCAGCAGGCGCGGCAGGGTCCCCTCGATACGCGCGATGCCGTGCCCGATCTGCGCGGCGAACCCCTCGAAGGCGCGGCCCAGCGTGGTCGGCACGGCATCCATCAGGTGGGTGCGGGCCAGCTTCAGGATGTCCGCGAAGTCCGTCGCGCGCGCCTGAAGGCTGTCGCGCAGCGCGGCCATCGCCGGCAGCAGCCGGTCTTCGAGTTCCAGCACCGCGCTCAGGTGCATCACCGTGGGAAAGCTGTCGTTCGATGACTGCGAGCGGTTGACGTGATCGTTCGGATGCACCGGCTGCTTGGTCCCCAACGGCTGGCCCAGCTGCTCGTTAGCCCGATTGGCGATCACCTCGTTCGCATTCATGTTGGTCTGCGTGCCGGAGCCGGTCTGCCAGACCGTGAGCGGGAAATGCGCATCGAACGCGCCGCTGCGCACTTCGGCCGCCGCGGCGACGATGGCCGCCGCCATCTCCGCCTCCAGCGCCCCGCGCTGCTGGTTGGCAACGGCCGCCGCCATCTTGTGCAGGCCGAAGGCGTGGATCAGGCAGTCCGGAAAGCGCTCGCTGCCGATGCCGAAGACGGCCAGCGCGCGCTGGGTCTGGGCGCCCCAGTAGCGGTCCGCCGGGATATCGACGGGGCCGAAGGCGTCACGCTCCACCCGGGACGTTGTCATGGCGCTCAGTCCAGCGAAATATTGGCCTTGGCGGCGAGCACCTTCCAGCGCGCCACTTCCGCCTCGGTGTGCTTGCCCAGCGCGCTGGCCGTGTACTTGTCAGCCGGCAGCATCTGGATGGCCTGCGCCGACAGGCGGTCAGTGAACGCCTTGTCGTGCATCACCTTCAGGTAGGCGGCCTGCATCTTGTCGATGACCGGCTGCGGCGTGCCCTTCGGCGCGTAGATGCCGTACCACGTCGCGGCCTCGAAGCCGGGTATCACGGTTTCGGCCAGCGTCGGCACGTCCTTGAGCTGGCCCACCCGCGATGCCGAGGTCACCGCCAGCGCACGGACTTTCGATTCCGTGATCTGCGGCAGCGCCGTGTTGGTCTGGTCGAACATGCCATCGACCTGCCCGCCAATCACATCGATCAGCGCCGGGCCGGCGCCCTTGTAGGGCACCAGCGATACCTTGATCCCCGCCGCCGACGCAAACATCGCCGCAATCAGGTGCGAGGTGGAGCCCATGCCGGCGTTGCTGATGAACAGCTTGCCCGGATGCTGCTTGCCATATTCGACGAACGCCTTCACGTCCTTGGCCGGATGGTCCTTGCGCACCATCAGCACCATCGGCGTGTCCGGGAAGCGGAACACCGGCGCGAAGTCCTTGACCGGGTCGTACGGCAGCTTCTTGTAGAGCGCCGGCGCCGCGCCCATGTAGCCCATATGCCCCACGAGCATGGTGTAGCCGTCCGCCGGCGCGCGGGCCGCCTTGGCCGCACCGACCGTGCCGCCGGCACCGGGCGAGTTGTCGATGATGATCGACTGGCCGACTTCGCGCCCCACGCGCTCGGCGATGTTGCGGGCCAGCGCGTCGGTGGGGCCGCCGGCCGCGAACGGCACGATCCACGTGATCGGCTTGGTGGGCCAGTTCTGGGCCTGGGCGGATACGGCGGTGAGCAGGGCGGCGGCGGCGAGCGCGCCGCGCACGAAGGTGGGGAAGCGGTGCATGGTTGTCTCCTGAATCAGTCTTATCGTGTGGAAAGTAGTGCGTGGCGCCGGCCGGAGGGCTCAGGCCACTTCGCCGGACAGCGCGATGGCCCGGTCGACCATCTGCGGCGCCAGGCCGAGGTAATTGGCGGGGTCCACCATGTGTGCGATGGCGGCGCGGTCGAAGTGCTCGGTCACGGCCGGCAGCGCCAGCAGGGCCTCGGCCAGCGTGCCGCCCTGCTCGTTGACGGTGCGGCAGGCGTCGTAGACCACGTCGTGCGCCTGCTGGCGGCCGATGTGGGGCGCCATGCGCATCATCACGGCCTCGGCGACGATCAGCCCCTTGGTGATGCCGAGGTTGTGGGCCATGCGCGGCACGTCGACGATCAGCCCGCCCAGCGCGAACTTCGCCTGGTGCAGCGCGCCGGCCGTCAGGATGAAACTCTCGGGAATGGCGATCCACTCGGCGTGCCACGGGCCGGTGGCGCGTTCGAAGTCCTGCACCATCGCATCGACCATCAGCCCGGCGTGCTGGCGCACTGCCTTCGAGGCGGCGAGCATCAGTTCGCTCGAAATCGGGTTGCGCTTCTGCGGCATGGTGCTGCTGGCGCCGCGCCCCTTGACGAAGGGCTCGTAGACCTCGGCGAACTCGGTGGACGCCATGATCATGATGTCGAGCGCAATCTTGCCCAGCGAGCCGGTGACCAGCGCCAGCAGGTTCACCGCCTCGGCAAAGCCGTCGCGCGCCACGTGCCAGGTGGTGGCAGGCACACCCAGGCCCAGTTCCTCGGCCAGTGCCTGCTGCACGGCGAAGCCCTTGTCGCCCAGCGACGCCAGCGTGCCGGCGGCCCCGGCGAACTCCACCATGGCCACGCGCGGACGCAGCTCGGCCAGGCGCTGCTGGTGGCGGTCGAACATCGCCAGCCAGATCGCCACCTTGTAGCCGAAGGTCACCGGCAGGGCCTGCTGCAAGTGGGTGCGGCCGGCCATCGGGGTGTCGCGGTGCCGGGCAGCCAGGTCGGCCAGGATGCCGCGCAGGGTGCGGATATCGGCGTCGATGCTGTCCAGCGCGTCGCGCACCTGGAGGGCCACGGCGGTGTCCATGATGTCCTGCGTGGTGGCGCCCCAGTGGACGTACCGGCCGGCATCGCCGCACATTTCCACGAGCTGGTGCACCAGCGGGAGGATCGGATAGCCGACAATGTCGGTTTCCTCGCGCATGTGGTCGAAGTCGATGCGATCGAGGCGCGAGGCGCTGGCGATGGTCTCGGCGGCATCGGCTGGAATCACGCCGACGCGGGCTTCGGCCCGGGCGAGGGCGATCTCGACGTCGATGTAGCGCTGGACCAGCGCGCCATCGGAGAAGATCTCGCGCATGGCCGCCGTGCCGAAGGCGTCGCGGAACAGCGCGGAGTCGACAACGGTACTGGCGGCGGGAATCGAAATGTTGGGCATGGTGCGACCTTGTGGCATGCTGATGGGATCTCAGATATGTTCGAACATATCGACTATTAAATATGTTCGAACATATTTGCGAAATAGACGTAAACCCGGGGCGTCAACCCGTGTGCCGTCAGCCATGCCGCACCGCGCCAATCCAGTGATGTAACGGGCCTTTATGAGTAAAACAAACGCAGCGGAGATCACCCGCGAACTGCTGGATGGCATCACCACGGGCCAATTCCCCGTGGGCACGCTGCTGCCGACCGAATTCGCGCTGTGCGAGCAGTTCCAGGCCAGCCGCTACACCATCCGGGCGGTGCTGCAGTCCCTGCAGGACATGGGGCTGGTGTCGCGCCGCAAGAACGTGGGCACCCGCGTGGAGGCCGCGCGGCCCCGGGCCGTGTTCAAACCGACGCTGGCCTCGGTGGAAGACCTCATGCAGTTCGGCGAGGCGCACCGGCGCGTGGTGCAGTCGGTGGAGACCGTGGCGGCGCCGCCAGAAGTGGCGGCCGACCTGGGCGGCGCGCCGGACACCCGCTGGCTGCGCATCTCCAGCGTGCGGCTGGACGACGGTGCCAGCGCCGCGCCCATGGCCTGGACCGATATCTATATAGATAGCGCCTACGCGGACATCGGGCCGATCGTGCGCGACACGCCCGACGTGCTGGTCAGCGCCCTGATCGAGTCGCGCCATGGGCGGCCGATTGCCGAGATCGAGCAGGACGTGCGCGCCACCACGCTGGCGGACCCGCGCATCGGCCGCGCGCTGGGGCTGGAGCCGGGGGCGGCGGTGCTGAAGATCGTGCGCCGCTATATCGACGAGGCCGGCGACACCTTCGAGGTGTCCGTGACCATCCATCCGGCGGAAACCTTTTCGGTCACGACGCGACTGAAGCGCACGGCGGGCTGATCCGGGACCTAACATGGACTAGCGCGGCCTTCGCCGCACCTTGCCAGGGAGTCCACCGCTTATGGCCACCATCCGCAACGAATCCGGGCAGCTACCCATCCGCCCCCGCCACGCCATTGCCGAATTCACCGCCGTGCTGTGGCAATTGCGCTCGATCCTGATTTTCCTCAGCGTGCTGTTCGTCCTGCTGTCGCTGGCGATGTACTACGTCGGCGGCCCGGTCGACGCGGGCAGCCGGTCGCCAGCGTCGCTCGGCGGCACCTTGTATTTCTGTGCGATTACGTCGCTGACGATCGGCTTCGGCGACGTCGTCCCGACCACCCCCCTGGGCCGCTTCCTCGCCGTGGCCCTCGGCGCGCTGGGCGTATTGGCGATGGGCGTCATGACCGCGGCGGCCGTGCAAGCGATCCAGGCTGCGGCGAGGCGAACGTTGGGGTGAGGGGTCATGCCCCGCCGATAGTCAGCGCTCACCTAGCCTGCTAAAGCAGGCGCTGCGTCCTGCGTTGGCGGGTCGCAACACACCCTCCTTCGCCATCCGCGACATGATGGGGCGTCGGTGCTACGGTCTCGCTCCAATTCGGCGAGTCGCCGCACCTTCCCTCCCATCATGACGCTCACACGACGTGCCCTGCAGTTGCTGTTTGTTGCAGTCTGGACTTTCCTTGCCATGCACACGGCAGGCGCGGCGGAAGATGCCGCGGCGCCCGGCGCCGGCAGCCACCCGATGACCGATTCCGCCCTGAGCCGCGAAGGCGCGGATCGCCAGTTGGCGGGCAATCCGGCGGTCCGGAAATGGCTGGAGGCTGCGGAGGATGATGCGGAGATCAGGAAGGGGCTTACTGACGAGGAATTGCAGTCGCGGTTGAACCGGGTTGCCAGCGAGGGATGCCGCCACTGCGAGATGACGCGGAACCTGATGCGCCTCGACAGCCAGAACCGGATGTCCTATTTGCGGAGCGGCATGCCATTGCTGTGCCGCCGCAACGCGCCAATTGACGAGGCGGCGCCGATCGACCTGGATGCAGCCTACCGTGTGTTCTACCTGGGCCTTCAGGCCGAAGCCAGAAGCGTTCCCCACACGCGATTGACAGTCGAGCGCACGGCGGCGCTGGAACGCACGTTCGGTGCCAAGACACTTGAGGTTGCCGCCAAGATGCCTGGCGGCGCCCAGAAGCTGATCGATCTGGGTCAGAAGGACTTTTCCGACGAGGACGCGGCGTGCTTTGTCGAAGCCGTCGTACGCGTCGCGGTCGACCAGATCGACGAAGCGGATCGCGATGATCTCGTCCTCCTCCTGCTGGGTGGGCGGGCGCGCGCCGAACGCCCAAAGACTGCTGTGCTGCCCGCGCCTTTCAAGAGCAGCCAGGATGTCCTCGACGCGGACTTCGTCCTCTCCGCCATGCCTCCCGCTTTCCGCAAGCAACTGACCTCGCTCGGCGGCAAGCTGCCATTCAAGCAGTTGGAGACGCATTCGTTTCTCTCGATCAAGACCCGCGAACGATCGGATTTTGTCGAAATCAAGTCGGTGTGTTCCGTGGTCAAGGCGCCGATCCTCCAGTGTTTCCAGCAGGCGAGCACGACGGAAGACGTCCCCTATTACGGCAACTTCTACCTCGGGGACACCTTCCCGTGGACGATGAAACAGCAGGAATACACGCACGGCGCCAAAGCCATGGAGCCGCCCCAGTACGTCATGCTGAACGAGCCGGCGCAGCGTCCCGCCACCGTGAAGCCCGATGCCCGGATGACGTTCTCCGTATCGTCGTGGCGCGGGGAGGTGTCGGGCGCGCCGAAGCTGGCGAAGGTGGTTTGCCGGACCGGCGGGCGCTACGCGGCAAGCCAGATCCTGCCCACGCTAACCGGCATGGCCATCGACATGATCTGCACGGAGACCGAGGGCGCCGAAACCAGCCGCCGGTACACCATGTCTTATGTCGAAGACATGCGCATCAACCTCATACGCTCGTGGGTCTACGCGGACGCGACCTACGTCTCCACCTACCAGTCTATCGAGGCGAAGTAACGGCCCGCAGCCGCTCGCGCGCGTAGGCGCGGACCATGGCGGACAGGCGGAAGCGCGGGCCGTCATCGGTGGCTTCCGGCGATACGAGCGACTGCGCCACCAGCGCTTCCAGCAGGTCCGCTGCTGCCGCGTTGTCGATGCCATCCGCGCCGATGGCTGCCGTGGCGGACGCCAGCGTGAACGTCCCGTCCAGCGCCGACAGCCGTTGCAGCGCGGTCTGCGCTGGGGCGGACAGCCGGGTGTAACTCCAATCCAGCGACGCCCGCAGCGAGCGCTGGCGTTCCTGCGGGCTGCGGCGGCGGGCTTCGAGCAGGTTGAATCGATCGTCGGCCTGGTCGAGCAGGCCGAGCACGCCGAACGCGTCGACGCAGCCGGCGGCCAGTTCGATGGCCAGCGGCAGGCCGTCGAGTCGCCGGCAGAGCGCGGCTACGACCGGGGCGTCGCGGTCGGTCAGCGTGTAGCCGGCCCCGCTGGCCTGCGCGCGGGAGGCGAATAGCTGCACCGCGCCGAAGGTCAGCGCCCGGGGCGCGTCGATCTCGATCTCTCCCTCAGGAGGCAGGTCCAGCGGCGGCAGCCGCAGGCGGTGTTCGGCGGCGGCGCCGAGCGGGTGGCGGCTCGTGGCCAGTACCGCCACGCCGGGCGCCTGCGCCAGTTGCGCGAGCAGGGCGGCCACGGCTTCCGGTGCGTAGTCGCAGCCGTCCAGCACCACCAGCAGCCGATGGCCGGCCATGGCGTGGCCGAGCGCGTCCATCCGCGCCGCGCCGAACGCGGCGGCGAGACCCTGTACGGGGTCGGGCAGCGTGCCGAGGTCCAGGAAGCAGATCCCATCGGCATAGTCCCCCGCCAGCCGCTCGGTGGCGGCCAGCGCCACGGTGGTCTTGCCGATGCCGCCGATGCCGACCAGGCTGACAACTCGCCCCGGCTGGACCGCCGCCTGCACGCGGGCCACCTCGGCATCGCGCCCGATGATGGCGGTGAGGCGGCGCGGCAGCACGCGCGCGGCCGGTATGACCTGCGCCGCTGGCGCGGCCCCCTCGTCCACGACCTGCACCACGCCGTCGAAGCGATAGCCCTGACCCGGCACCGTGACGATGCCCGGCCCTTCCGGGCCCAGCACGCGCCGCAAATGGGCGATCTGCACGCGCAGGCTGCTGTCCTCCACGACCATGCGCGGCCACGCCACCGCGGTCAGCGCATCGCGGGAAACGACCTGCCCGGCGTGCTCGACCAGCGCGGCGAGGAGGTCGAAGGCGCGGCTGCCCAGCGTCACCGGCACGCCGTCCGCCAGCAGCTCGCGCCGTGCCGGCCGTAGCAGGAAGGCGCCAAAGCGGTACGCGCGCCCGGCCGCGCTGTCAGGGTCCGTATTCGCCATGATCATGCGCGTGCCTGCGTGGTCGCCGCGTCGGCTTCGGGTGCGATGGCCGGCATCGCGGCGCAATCCGCCAGCGCAGCCTGCGCGGTCCGGTAGTCGCGCGTGGCGTGTCCTTCGGGCATGCGTGCGCAGATCGACGCGAGCAACTCAGCCGCGCGCGTGCTGTCGTCAGCATCGCCCAGTTCATGGCGCACCCGGGCGAGGCTGGTGGCGGCGCGCAGCGCCCAGGCGCGTGCGCCTTGGGCGTGGGCCACGTCCAACGCGTCCTCGAACGCCGATGCGGCGGCCAGCCGGCCCGCGTGCGTGTGCCGATGCGGGTGCGCCTCGGCGGCCACGCGCCGCACTTCGGCCATGCACCAGCCGGACTTGCCCGCCGTCGCGCGCGTGATGGCCAGCGGCGTCACGAAGCGGGCGCCGAAGGTGGCGTAGAGATCGGCCTGCTTGCCGCCGGTGTGCGTGATCCGGGCTTGCAGGCGATGGTGCGCGTCGGTGTCGACGGCACCCGGCGCATCGTCGCGCAGCGCGAGCGCGCCGTCGAGCATCTCCACCCAGCCGTGCCACGCCACCAGCGCGTGCTGCAACGAGTGCTCGCGCAGCCGGTTGGCGTAGTCGGCCAGTGCGGTCTCGTCGCCGCGCCACAGCGCGATCGGGCAGGCCGCGAATGCCAGCGCCTGCGCCAGTGCCAGCGGCATGTCGGTCAGCGCGTCTTCCACGCACTGGGCGACCAGCGACGCGGCGCTGTCCGCGTAGCCCTCGATCCACAGCGTGCGCGCCTCGACGATGCGCATGCAGACGCGGCGGTCCACCAGCGCGGTGAGGTTGTCCACGGGCCGCACCAGCGGGCTCGGATGGGTGCGCACGTGCCGCGCGAGATGCCGCGCCGTGGCGTGGTCGCCCAGATAGTGGTGGGCCAGCGCCAGCGTGTGTTCGGCCCACAGGCGGGCCATCGCATCGCCGTCCTGATCGGCCAGTGCGCACATGGTCTCGGCGTGGCGCCGCCCGGCGGCGTAGTCGCCAGAAGCCAGCGCGATCATGCCGATGCCGGCCAGCGCCTGCTGTTGCGGGCCCGATTGCGCCCCTGGCTGCGCCAGCGCGGTGGCGTCGCGCAGCGCGCGCTGGTAGGCGTCTTCGGCGCCGGCGGCCACGCCGCGCGTGTGATAGATCAGCGTGCCCAGCGCCACGCGCAGCCGCGTGGTCAGCGTGGGGTCGAGCGGGGCGGCGCCCTCGTCGGCCAGCGCCAGCGCGCGCGCTGCGTAGCCGCAGAATTCGTCGAGACGGGAGAGGAAGTAGCCCAGCGGCAGCGCGGCGATGATCAGCGTGGCGCCCAGGGCGGCGTCGCCGTCCGGGGAGAGCGCCCAGCCGATGGCGGCCCGCACGTCGTCGATGGCGTTGCCGTAGCGCGCGGCCCATTCGGCCTGCGTCAGCGTGGGCTCGTCGGTCCAGGTCGCGCGCAGCGCATCGCGCCAGTGCAGCGCGTGGCGGGCCTGCAGCTCATGGAGCGCGCCGTCCCGGGCCAGCCGTTCCAGCGCATAGGCGCGCGTGGTGGCGAGCAGCCGGTAGCGCACCACGCCTTCGCTGGCATCCACGCTGACCAGCGACTTAGCGACCATCGACGCGATGCCGGTGTCCACATCGCCCCGGCTGACCTCGGCGTCCACCAGTACCGCGCGCGCCCAGGCCAGCGTGAATTCGCCGGTGAACACGGCCAGCCGCGTCAGCACGACGCGCTCGGTGGCGGGCAGCACGTCGTAGCTCCAGTCCAGCAGCGCGCGCAGGGTGCGGTGGCGCGGCTGCACGATGTCGCTGTTGTACGCCGACATCTGGAAGCGGTCGTCCAGCAGCCGGCGCAGATGGGCGACGCCGAAGGTCTCCACGTGCGCGGCGGCCAGTTCGATGGCCAGCGGCATGCCGTCGAGGCTGGCGCAGAGCATGACCACGCCGGGCGCGTCGGCGTCCGGCAGCTGGAAGGTGTCGGCGCTGTGGATGGCGCGCTCGACGAATAGCTGCACGGCCGGGTAGCGCATCGCCTCGTCGGCGCTGATTTCGTTGCGCGGGGAGGGCAGGGCGAGCGGCGGCACGCGTTGGACCCATTCGCCCTCGCATTGCAGCGGCTCGCGGCTGGTGACGAGCAGGTGGACGTCCGGCGCCCCCTGCAGTAGCGCCAGCACCAGCAGGGCCACGGCGTCGATCACGTGCTCGCAACTGTCCAGCACGATCAGCATGCGCCGGTGCCGCAGCGCATCCACCAGCGCCGCGCGCGCGGTGGGGCCGGCCGTCATGCCGAGCGTGGCGGCCAGCGCGGCGTCCACCAGTCCCGGGTCGGCCACGCGGCCGAGATCCACGAAGCGCACGCCGTCCGCATAGTCCGGCAGCAGCCGTTCGGCCATGGCCAGCGCGACGGTGGTCTTGCCCATGCCGCCCGCACCGCACAGCGTGAGCAGGCGCCGCTGCGGCAGGCTCTGGGCGAGCGCGGCGATCAGGGTTTCCCGGCCGATGACGCGGGTCACGCGGGCGGGGAGGTGGGCGTCATGGGCGGGGGCTGCCGGGAGTGCGCCGGGCGCACCTTCGGCGGTGGCGCGTGCCACCGGCGCGACGAAGCAGTAGCCGCGTCCGGCCACGCTGGCGATGTAGCGCGTGCCGCCCTGGCCATCGCCGAGCACCTTGCGCAGCGCACCCATGTGCACGCGCAGCGTGGCTTCCTCGGCATCGCCGTCGGGCCAGGCATAGGCGATCAGCGCGGCCTTGCCCACTACCTCGCCGGCACGTTCGACCAGCGCGGCGAGGATGCTGCGCGCACGCGCACCCAACCGCACGGGGCGGCCGGACTCCAGCAAAAGGCGCTGCGCGATATGCAGCGTAAACGGACCAAAGGCGACCGGTGGGTCGGCTTTGACGGCAGGGGCGCGGCTAGTCAAGATGGATTCCTCGCCGGCGGGGGCGAGCCGGACGAAGCGCTATTCTGAATGGCCTGCCCGCGATGAGCAAATCCACCGCACGATGGAGGATAAAAAAATAGCCCGGCACGTCCTTGCGGGCGTGCCGGGCGTGCCGGGCTTGCCGGGTATCAGGCGCCGGATGTCACGGGCGGCTGGCTTGCCGCCTGACGGTTGGCCTTACTTCTTGGCGCCGTCCGTGTACGGATCGGGCTTGCCGGTCTTGGCGCCGTCCAGGTACGGGTCGGGCTTGCCGCTCTTGGCGCCCGAGGTGTACGGGTCCGGCTTGCTCGGCGCCAGGTCGGTCTTGGTCGACGACTTCGCGCCATCCGTGTACGGATCGAACTTGCCGGACTTGGCACCGTCGGTGTACGGATCGGGCTTCCCGACCTTGGCACCTTGCGTGTACGGGTCCACGGGCTTTTGCTGGGCGTGGGCCAGCGGCATCGCGACGATGGCAGCGGCGGCGACGAACATGCTGGAGATAAGGGTCTTGCTCATAAGGGCCTCGCGGGATGGGGCGCGATTCAGATACCTGCCTCGACTGCGCCCTCAACAGCTTTATAAGCCATCGGGCAGGTGGCGCTTTGTGTCTTGATCAGCATACTGACTAAACAGTAGACGCATCAATCGTGCCGATCAATTTGTGATGCAAACGTCGCGTCAGGGCCGTGCGTTGCAGAAAATACCGTGTAAAGCCCGGGGAACCTGTCGGCTTCAGTGACGGTTTTCAGACACTTTTGCCCTTGCGCGGGGTCTCGCGCACGGTGACGGCCGGTACGTCGACGATGTCCCCTTCGGATGTCGCCACGGCGGCGATGTCGGGCATCACCGGCATCGCGGGCAGCAGCGTCGGCATACCGAACATGCCGAACATGCGGCCCCAGTTGTCGAGCCAGGCGCGCTGCATGGCCGCGCCTTGCTCCAGCATGGCGGTGGCGTAGTGCATCGGGATCGAGAAGAAGGGCATCTGGTTGGTCCACTGCCGCGCGTACAGTTCCTCGGGGTCTTGCGGCATGAAGCAGGAGGCCCAGTCGAACTGGGCTTCATCCATCCAGGATTTCGCGAAATCGGCGTTCAGGCCCATCATCTTGCGCCAGTTCTCGATCATCTTGTCGTCCAGCGCGTAGGCGCCCTGGAACGAAAAAGCGGGGAAAGGCCACAGCGTCGGTGGAAGGCTGTTCATGGTGGAAAGCTCCGGTGGATACCTTGGGTGGAAGGTGGGTCCTGCGCAGGGGTTGCCTACATGCTTATCCAGTATGGACGCTCGGTCAACCAGCGTATGGATGACTTCTGTGAAGTTTGGTGATCCTGGCCCGCTTTGTCCGCCCAGGCGGCCCGGCACAGGCACAATACCGGCTCCGCGTGACAGATCTGGGATGAAGACGATGGAATTGCGCCAATTGCGCTACTTCGTGCATGTGGTGGAGTTGGGCAGCATGGGCCAGGCGGCCCAGCGGCTGGGCGTGGTCACATCCGCGCTGAGCCAGCAGATCAGCCGGCTCGAGAGCGAACTGTCCACGCGGCTGCTCCAGCGCACCTCCACCGGCGTGGTGCCGACCGACGCCGGGCTCGCCTTCTGGCGCCAGGCCCAACTGGCGCTGCGCCATGCCGATGACGCCGCCCGCGCCGCGCGCACCGCGCGCCTCTCGGGCCATGTCAGCGTGGGCATGGCGCCGAGCACACTCTCCGTCATGGGCCCGCCGTTCATGCTGGCCATGCGCGAGCGCTACCCGGACATCCGCCTGCATCTGGTGGAGAGCCTCTCGGGCAACCTCGCCACGATGATCGGCGCGCGCCAGCTTGACCTCGCCGTGCTGTTCCAGCTCGAACCCGGCCAGCGCTGGAGCGTGGTGCCGCTGCTGGAGGAACGGCTGTTCGTGATCGCCCGGCCGGACCAGCCGGGCCTGCCGACCACCGATCCGGTGCATCTGGAGGCACTCGACGGCCTGCCGCTGATCCTGCCCAGCAACGCCCACGGGCTGCGCGCGGTGCTGAACGCGGCCTTCGCGCGTAGTGAGCGCTCTCTCAACGTGGTGGCGGAGATCGACGGACTGGCCGTGCTGATGGATGCGGTGCGCGCCGGCCTCGGGGCGACCATCCAGCCCGGCGCCGCTGTGGCGCGGCATCTGGGCGAGCCGCTGGTGCTGATCGAGATTGCCGATGCGGGCGTGCGCCGGCCCAACCTGCTGGTCAGCCTGTCCGACGACGAACTGTCCCCGGCCGGCCTGGCCGCCCGCAGCGTGCTGGACAGCGTGGCGCGTGGGCTGGTGACGGCGGGCCGCTGGCCCGGGGCGACCCTTCACAAATCCTGAAGACCTCCCGCCGGCGTGGGGCTGGTTGTGACGCGGACGTCTCAGTACAGTGGGGGATTACATATCCAGAAAATCCCCCGGAGACCCGCATGACCATCCGCATGCCGCGCCGTGCCGTGCTCAAGGCCTGCCTTGGCGCCGCCGCCACCCTTGCCGCCCTCCCTGCCATCCCCACCTTCGCCGCCGATAGCTGGCCGTCCAAGCCGATCACGCTGGTCGTGCCTTTCGCCTCGGGCGGCACCACCGACATCATCGGCCGGGCCGTGGGCCAGAAACTGGGCGAGGCGCTGGGCCAGCCGATGGTGGTGGACAACCGCCCCGGCGCGGGCGGCACCATTGGCGGGTCCATCGTGGCGCGCGCCAATCCGGACGGCTACACCTTCCTGCTGGCCACCGTCGCCCACACCATGGCGCCGGGCATCTACAAGACCCTGCCGTACGACTTCCAGAAAGACCTGGAACCGATCGGCATGGTGGCGCTGACGCCGAACGTGCTGCTGGTCAATCCGTCGATTCCGGCCAAGACCGTGCAGGAGCTGATCGCCTATATCAAGGCGCATCCGGGCAAGGTGAACTACGGCTCGGCGGGCATCGGCAGCACCGAGCACCTCTCGGGCGAGCTGTTCCGCGCGGCCACCGGCACCGACATCGCCCACGTGCCGTACAAGGGCGGCGCGCCGATGATGACGGACCTGATCGCCGGCCAGATCCAGATGGCCATCGAGACCAGTCCGTCGGCTAATCCGCATGTGAAGAGCGGCAAGGTGAAGGCGCTGGCGGTGACCACGGCCAAGCGCTCGGCGGCCTATCCGGGCGTGCCGACCGTGGCGGAAAGCGGCGTGCCGGGCTACGAGGTGACCACGTGGTACGCGCTGATGGCGCCGCACGGCACGCCCGAGGCCGTGCGCCAGCGCATGAGCGCCGAGCTGGCCAAGGTGCTGAAGCAGCCGGACGTGCAGAAGCGCTTCGAGGAACAGGGCGTGACCGCCGGCGACATGACGCCGCCGCAGCTCGCCGGCTTCATCAAGACCGAGACCGTCAAGTGGACCAAGGTGGCCAAGGACTCGGGGGCCAAGGCGGAGTAAGCGCCCAACGCGCCTAGATCGACCGCCGGATCTCCGCCACGCCGAACGCGGCCAGCGCGAGGCCGGTGACGCGGTCGATCCACTGCCGCACGCGCTGGCCCAGCGCGTGGCGGGCGCCGGTGACCATCGCCACCAGCACGCACCACCAGGCAATCGATCCGCAGAACACCCCCAGCACCGTGGTCAGGGCGATGGGGGTCGAGAACGGCCCGCGCGGCGCCAGTGTGGCGAACAGCGCGGCGAACATGATGATGGTCTGCGGGTTGGTCAGCGTCAGCAGCAGGGCGCTGGCGAAGGCCCGGCGGCGCGAGCCGTTGCCGCGCAGCGTGGCCACGGTCTCGGTCGGCGTGTGGAAGAACGTGCGCAGGCCCAGGTAGACCAAAAACAGCCCGGCCGCCAGGTGGAGCGGCTTGTCATAGGCCAGCATGAACTGCGAGATGCCGACCAGCCCCAGCGCCGCCACCATCCCGTAGACCGCATCCCCGCAGGCAATGCCAAGCCCGATCGCCAGCCCGGCACGCGGCCCCTCGGCCAGCGTGCGGCGAATGCAGAGCATGCCCATCGGGCCGACCGGGGCGGCCACCGCCAGGCCAACGCCGGCAGCGGTCAGGAACAGGGTGGACAGGGACATCGGGCCTCCTTTTTTTATCGATCTTGGGGTTTGCGTCAGGCCGGCGCCGGTGCCGCCGGCGCGGCGTTCTTGCTCAGGAACTGGGCCAGCTCCACGGCCGGCACGGGCCGCCCGAACAGCCAGCCCTGCCCGTAGTCCACGCCCTGCTCGCGCAGGTAGTCGGCCTGGGCGCTGTCCTCGATGCCTTCGGCCACCACCTCCAGCCCGAGCGAGCGCGCCATGGCGATGATATGCGGCGCCACGGTGCTGGTGGCCGCCTCCTGTCCCATCGTATCGACGAACGACTTGTCGATCTTGAGCGCATCCACCTTGAAGCTCTCCAGGTAGGAGAGGCTCGAGTACCCCGTGCCGAAGTCGTCGATATAGACCGGATGGCCGGCGTCCCGGAAGGCCTGGATGGTGTCGCGCGCCACGTCCGGCTCCAGGAAGCCGCGCTCGGTGGCCTCGATGCGGATCTGCGCCGGCGCGATGCCGGTGTCCCGCAGCCGCGCGTCGAGCACGCTCAGGAAGCGCCGGCTCTTCAGGTCCTCCGCGCCCACGTTGATCGAGACATAGAACGACGGATGCCGCCGCAGCAGCGTGCCCAGCTCGGTCAGCACGATGTCCAGCACCTGATCGGTGATCTGCTGGATCAGCCCGGCGTTCTCGGCCATCGGGATAAACAGGTTGGGACGCACCAGCCGGCCGTTACGGCGCCAGCGCACGAGCGCCTCCACGCCCACGCAGTGGTTGTCCGAGAGCGCGACGATGGGCTGGTAGTGCACCGCCATCTCGTGGCGCCGCACCGCGCCGCGCAACTCGCCCTCCAGGCTGAAGCGCCGCGTGGCGCGCCGCCAGACCAGGATGCCGAATGGCACCCCGGCGGCCAGCCCGACGATCAGCCCGCCCACCAGCAGCGCCTTCCAGTTGGTCAGCAGTGCCGCGCGCGGGGCCAGCACCACCACCGCGAACGGCATCGTGCGTGACTTGCGCAGCACTACGGCGGCGTCGTCCTCATGCTCGGCGGCGCCGCCGGTGCCGTAGGCATGGTCGGCGTAGGCGCGCTGCAGCCGGGCGAGGTTGGCGCCCTGCGTGGTGGCGAAGATGCGGCCGGCATCGGTATGCACCACGGCGAGCATGCGCGTGTCGCGGTCCACCACATCGACGAAAACCTGCGGATCGATCGACACATGGTTGCCGTTGCGGCCCATCAGGATGGTCCGACGCGGCGCGCTGAACGGGTTGGCGAGGTCGAACCAGAAGTCGTAGCCATCGGGCGTGCGCCAGTCGGGCGGCGGCAGCGGCAGGGTGCGCGCCTGCACCGGGCCCAGCAGCGCCGAGCACAGGCGGCGGCCGCGGCCATAGACGCCGGCGTCCTGGAGGAAGCGATAGCTGTAGGTGATGCGCCGGAGTTCGACGAGATTCGACGGGGAGCAGGGCTCGTCGCGGAGCTGCTCCATGTCCTGGATGGCGCTGATGGCCTGGCTCATGACCGCTTCGCCGCGCCGCAGCGCCGCGTCGGCGAACACCGCGAGTTGGTCGGCTTCGCGCCGATTGGCCTCCAGCTGCGCCATGAACACGCCGATTCCCACCGGGAACAGCGTAGCCAGGGTCGCCAGGGCAATCGTCAACGCGAGAAACCAGCTGCGCTGCATCGGAGAACATCCCCTCCTGGAGAACCGCGCCGAACGCGGCGCTCCCAAGGATGCGCCGCTCCCCATGATGTACCGGATCGTCAACGCCCGGTTGATCGGCAGGCCATCGGCCCGCCCCTGGGGAGCATAACTAACAATTACGGGTCATGTCTGGTCATTGCCGTGGATTTTGCATTTTTTCCATGGCGGGCATTGATGGAGACCTTGGCCGGATGGTGGATGGCGGCCGGAGGCCAGGGGGCCTACAGCCGCACGCCGGGGATGAGCGCGGCGGCGCGGGCGCTGCCTGCCTCCGGGGCGGCCTGCTCGCCCTGGCCGGGGGGAGGGGGCGGGCGGCGGCCATCGCGGGACAGCGGCGGACGGTCCAGCGGCGGATGATCGGAAAACCCCTCGCGCGGGGCGGTGCCGGCGGGGTCCACCACCAGCGTCAGCGTGGCCACGTAGCGGTCGTGCGCCTCGCGCACGGCGCCGAGCACGGTCTCGCCGGCCATCAGCGCGATGCCGTCGTTGCTGTTCAGCGTGCCGCGCACCTGCCGGCGCCGGTAGGCAGGGAGCTGGCTATACAGATACTCGTTGAGCGCATCGGGCAGGAAGCACTGCGTGGTCAGGTGCGCCCGGCCGGCCGGGTCGAGCACCTTCATATGCAGATGGGTGGCGCGCCCGGCGTACCAGCCGGGATAGATCGTGCGGAACATCGCCACGCCATCGGCGCCCACTGGCTGGCTGCCGCGCAGGAAGGTCTGGCCGCGCGTGGCAATGCGCTGGCCCTTGTCGTCGCGCTGGCCGTCATAGCCCGAGTACACGCCGGCGGCGTTGCAGTGCCAGAGATCCACGCGCTGGCCGGCGAGCGGGCGGCCCTGCACGTCCACCACGGTGAAGCGCACCTCGAGCGGCACGCCGGGCTGGCCTTCGGTGATGTCCTGCCGGATCTTGCCCGCATCGAAGTAATACGGGCCCTCGGTGGTCTGGGCGGTCAGGGGGAGCGTGGCGGCGGTGGCCGGCCGGGGTTCGGCGGCGGGTGCCACGCGGGCCAGCGCGGTCAGGCCGGCGCTGCCCAGGCCCAGCGCCAGCAGGTGGCGCCGGCGGGGGATCGATGCTGTCGATGGTGGCGAGGCAGGAGAGTCGGGCATCGCACGCTCCGTAAAAAGCTGGAATGCTCAGTGTAGTCCCGGGGGTGCCCCGCCAGTGTTTCGCGTCTGTGTCGCCCCGGCTACACGTGGTAACGGGGCGACCAAGGGGGCGATCGGCGGATCAGAGCGCCGATTTCACCACCGCGCCGGAGGCGAAGAAGCTCTCCAGGTTCTCGAACACGAGGCCGGCCATGGCTGCGCGCGTCTCGTGCGTGCCGCTGGCCACGTGGGGCAGCAGGACCACGTTGTCCAGGCCGAACAGCGCCTCGGGCACGTGCGGTTCGTTCTCGTAGACGTCCAGCCCGGCGCCGGCGATGCGCTTGTGGGTCAGGGCGTCGACCAGCGCGGCCTCGTCCACCACGGTGCCGCGCGCGATATTGATCAGGTAGCCCTGCGGCCCGAGCGCTTCCAGCACGCCGGCGGAGATCAGGTGGCGCGTCTCTGGCCCGCCCGAGGTGGCCACGACCAGGAAGTCCGCCCAGCGCGCCAGCGCCTCCACGGACGGCTCGAAGCCATAGGCCACGCCGTCCTGCGGCTTGCGGCCGAAGTAGCGCACTTCCATGTCGAAGCCCGACGAGCGCTGCGCGATCACGCGCCCGATACGCCCCATGCCGACGATGCCCAGCCGCTTGCCGCTGACGCGCGTGGTCAGCGGATACGGGGCCTTGGGCCACGCGCCGCGCCGCACGTAGCGGTCTGCCGCGCTGACCTGGCGCGCCGCGTCCATCAGCAGGGCGAACGCCGTGTCGGCCACGCAGTCATTGAGCACGTCCGGCGTGTAGCCCACCGCGATGCCGCGCGCGCGGGCGGTGTCCAGGTCGAGCTTGTCGAGCCCCACGCCGAAGCTGGAAATCACGCGCAGGTTCGGCAGCGCGGCCAGCATCTTGCCGTCCACGCCGGTGGCGGCCCGGGTGGTCATCGCCACGAACTCGGCGCCGTGGGCGGCCAGGTAGCCGGCGGGGTCGGTCTCGGCCCAGAGCGGGTGCACGTCGAAAGATTCGGCCAGGCGGGCTTCGGTGTGTTCGGGCAGGCGGCCGTGCTGCAGGAGGCGGGGTTTCATGCGGAATTGGTCCTGTCTGGGAGAGATCTGGGAAGAAGGGCGGGGCGCGGCCGGGGGCGGCGCGCCCGTGATTATCGGGGAGGATGCTTGCGGAAGGCTTGCGGTCAGTAGATGCTCGGCTCACCCACGGGGTCGCCGAAGTCGGTCTGCAGGAAGTCGAAGTCGCAGCCGTCGTTGGCCTGGCGGATGTGCTGCGAGAACATGAAGCCGTAGCCGCGCGCATAGCGGGGCGGCGGCGGGGTCCAGGCGGCGCGGCGGCGCGCCAGTTCGTCGTCAGACACCTCCAGGTGGATGCTGCGCTGGTCGATGTCCACCGAGATCAGGTCGCCGGTGCGCACCAGCGCGAAGGGCCCGCCGATGTACGCCTCCGGCGACACATGGAGGATGCAGGCGCCATAGCTGGTGCCGCTCATGCGCGCGTCGGACATGCGCAGCATGTCGCGCACACCCTGCTTCACCAGCTTCTTCGGGATCGGCAGCATGCCCCATTCCGGCATGCCGGGGCCGCCCTGCGGGCCGGCGTTGCGCAGGATCAGGATGTGGTCGGCGGTCACGTCGAGGCTCTCGTCCTCCACGGCAGCCTTCATCGACGGGTAATCGTCGAACACCAGCGCCGGCCCGGTATGGCGGAAGTAGCGCGGGTCGCAGGCGCTCGGCTTGATCACGCAGCCGTCCGGCGCGATATTGCCGCGCAGCACGGCCAGCGCGCCTTCCCGGTACAGCGCGTTCTCCGTCGTACGGATCACATCGTCATTGTGGACTTCGGCCCCGGCGATGTTCTCGCCCAGCGTACGGCCGGTCACGGTCAGCGCGGTCAGGTCGAGCTTGTCCCGGATGCGGCTCATCAGCGCCGGCAGCCCGCCCGCGTAGTAGAAGTCTTCCATCAGGTACTTGTCGCCGCTGGGCCGGATGTTGGCGATAACTGGCACGTGCCGGCTGGCGGCGTCGAAGTCGTCCAGCCCGATGTCATGCCCGGCGCGGCGCGCCATGGCAATCACGTGGATGATGGCGTTGGTGGAGCAGCCCATGGCCATGGCCACCACGATGGCGTTCAGGTACGCCGCCCGGGTCTGGATGCGCGCCGGCGTGAGGTCTTCCCAGACCATGTCGACGATGCGCCGGCCCGACTCGGAGGCCATGCGGATATGGTTGGCGTCTGCCGCCGGAATCGACGACGCGCCGGGCAGGCTCATGCCCAGCGTCTCGGCGATGGCGGTCATGGTGCTGGCGGTGCCCATCGTCATGCAGGTGCCGTGGCTGCGCGCGATGCCGCCCTCGATGCCGATCCACTCGGCCTGGCTCAGGTTGCCGGCGCGGCGCTCGTCCCAGTATTTCCAGGCGTCCGAGCCGGAGCCGAGCACGTTGCCCTTGTAGTTGCCGCGCAGCATCGGCCCGGCCGGCACGTAGATGGCGGGCACGCCGGCGCTGGTGGCGCCCAGCAGCAGGCCCGGCGTGGTCTTGTCGCAGCCGCCCATCAGCACCGCGCCATCCACCGGATGCGAGCGGATCAGCTCCTCTGCCTCGATGGCGAGCAGGTTGCGGTAGAGCATGGTGGTCGGCTTGACCGAGCTTTCGGAGAGCGAGATGGCGGGCAGCTCCACCGGGAAGCCGCCGGCCTGCAGGATGCCGCGCTTGACGTCTTCCACGCGCTGGCGGAAGTGGGCGTGGCAGGGGTTGATGTCCAACCAGGTGTTCAGGATGGCGATGAGCGGCTTGCCCATCCACTCGTCGGGCGCGTAGCCCATCTGCATGATGCGCGAGCGATGGCCCGAGGAGCGCAGGTCATCGGGGGCAAACCAGCGCGCGCTGCGCAGCGCGTCGGGCGTCTTTCTTCGAACCGTCATGTGTCTCCACCGTTGCTGTCGTCACGGCGCCTGCCAGGCAGCACGCCGTTGGGGTGTGGGTTGGAGGCACTAGTGTATTGGCACGCACACCGACCCGCAACGCCGGAGACCTGTGGCGGCGCCGGCTACTCTGCCTCGAGGATCGAGAGGATGTTGCCGGCCGGGTCCTTGAACCACGCGATGACGGGGCCGCCTTCGCCCCGGCAGATGCCGCGCGCGTCGGTCTTCAGGTCGGGTTCGTCATACATTTCAAAGCGCACGCCGTGGTGCGAGAGGTCGTCCACGGCCTTGTCGACGCTGGCGACCGGGAAGTTCAGCACCGTGAACGTGGCCGGCGCGTGGTTGGGTTTGGGGTAGAGCAGCACGTGGTTGCCGCCGGCCAGGTTGAGCGCGAGCATGCCGTGCTCCTCCGTGACCACGAGGCCGAGCGTGTTGGCGTAGAAGTCCTTGGCCATGGCGAGGTCGTTGACCGAAAATCCGCTGAAAGCATGGCTGTCCCTGAGCATGTTGGTCTCCTGGATCGGGCTGGTGGGGGGCGCCTGCATGGGCGCATCATGGCCCAGTATGGTTCATCGGCCCCCTTCCCCCAAATGACAAATCGATGATGTCCCGCCCGCCGTCCACCCCGCCGTCCACCCCGCCGTCCACCCTCCCGGCACCCCCCGCCACGGCAGCCACCACGGCCGCCCTGACCGCGCTGGCGATGGTCGCCTTCGCGGCCAATTCGCTGCTGGCGCGGGCTGCGCTGAAGGGCACCGGCATCGACGCGGCCACGTTCACGCTGGTGCGGGTGGCTTCGGCCGCCCTTGTGCTGGGGGCGATCCTGCACCTGCGGGCGCGGGGCAGGGCGCGCATGGGGGGCGACTGGATTGGCGCGGCGGCGCTACTGGTCTACGCGTGCGGCTTTTCGTTCGCCTACCTGCGGCTGGCCGCCGGCACCGGGGCGCTGGTGCTGTTCGCCAGCGTGCAGGCGACCATGATCGGCGATGGCCTGCGGCGCGGCGACCGCCTGCGCGCGGTGCAGTGGCTCGGCATTGCGCTGGCGCTGGTGGGGCTGGTCTGGCTGGTGCTGCCGGGTTTGCAGGCCCCGCCGCCCGGGGCGACGCTGCTGATGGCCGTCGCCGGCATCGGCTGGGGCGTCTATTCGCTGCGGGGCCGGGGCGCGCCGGATGCGCTGGCCGCCACCGCCGGCAACTTCGTGCGCGGGGTGCCGATAGCCTTGGCGGTGAGCGTGGTGAGCGTGGTGAGCGTGGGGGCGGTCGCCCAGCTTTCGGTCGACTGGCGCGGGGTGGTGCTGGCGGTGGCCTCGGGCGCCGTGACGTCCGGCATCGGCTATGTGATCTGGTACGCCGCGCTGCGCGGGCTGGCGTCCACCACGGCGGCCACGGTGCAACTGAGCGTGCCGGTGCTGGCCGCGCTGGGCGGCATCGCCTGGCTGGGCGAGCCGATGACCGCGCGGCTGGCCGTCAGCGCGGTGGCCATCCTCGGCGGGATCGCGCTGGTCATTGCCGCGCGGCGGCGCTGATTCCCCTTCTTACTTCTCTTCCACGGCGCGCGGCTCGTTCTCCACGCTCGGCACCGCGTCGCCGCTCATCGGTTCGGCCATCTTGCGGTGCTGTTCCGCCAGCACATCGGACGGCGTGACCATGGCGATGGCCGCGCGCAGCTTGTTCTGCCAGCCGGTAATCACGTCGCCCTCGCCCCGCATCATGGCCTCGAAGCCGATGCGCGCCACCTCGGCCGGATCGGCCTTTTTCTCCTGGGCGATGCGCGTGTCGAGCATGTCGGCGCGGTCGAAGAACTCGGTCTCCGTGGCCCCCGGCATCAGGCAGGTCACCGTGACGCGGGTATCGCGCAGTTCGTGGCGCAAGGCGAACGAAAATGAGTCCAGGAAGGCCTTGGTGGCGTTGTAGACCGCCTGATAGGTGCCCGGCATGAAGCCGGCGATGGACCCGGTGATCAGGATCCGGCCCTCGGCGCGCTCGCGCATGGTCTGGCCGATGTGATGGAGCAGGTAGAGCGTGCCGGTGACGTTGGTTTCCACCACATGCTCGATATCGGCAAATGCCTGGTCCAGGAAGGCGCGGCCCAGGCCGCGCCCGGCGTTGGCGCACAGCACGTCCACCTGCCGCCCGCGCGTGGCGGCCAGCAGCTTGTCCACGCCGGCCGGGGTGGAGAGATCGGCCTGGATGGCCTCGATGGTGGTGCCTTCGGTGCGCAGTGTCTGCGCCGCCGCTTCGATCTGCGGCTCGTCCGCCGCGATGATCAGGTCCATGCCGTGGTCCGCGCAGCACTGCGCGAGGTGATAGCCAATGCCCGTAGAGGCACCGGTGACCACGGCCAGCCGGCGCGTGCCGGTGACCGGGGCGCGCTCGGGATCGTCCAGGCGGTCGATGGGGGTCTCGATCGGGTCCATGGGGGTGTCTCCGTTATCGAATAGGAATTCCCTGACCGCCGCAAGCTTCGTTCCACGCCGCCGGCGCCCGTCCGGAGGGGGCCGCCTCCCTCCGTTTGTAGGGATTGCCACGGCGCGCTGCTCGGGCGAGCGTTTTATTTTGACAACATTACAAACCGCGAAGCGGGTACTTACCTATGGCATGCGTAGCCGCATGATGTTGCGCTAGGAGGTTTTGTCAATCATTGGTCAGAATTGATAGATTTTTAACTTTTCCTGGATGACCGCGATGCTGAGAGTCATGATTTCCAACCCAGATCAGCTTGGACAAGTGCTGCAAGGCGCACGCAAGGTCGCCGGCCTGACCCAGGCGGAAGCGGCTGCCCGGCTCGACATCAGTCAAAGCCGAATTTCGCATATGGAGCTGAACCCCGAGACCATCAGCGCGGGGCAACTGCTGGCGCTGCTCGGGGCCTATGACCTCGATCTCGTCGTGCAGGACCGCGCGATCGGGGAAGCGGAAATTCAGAAGTTCGAGTGGTAAGGCCCGGATCAATCCGCCCGGCTCAGGGCAACAGCGTTTCGCCCTCGCGCAGCGCGGCAAGCGTCGCAAGATGATCGGCAAAGCCGCCGGCCAGCCGGCCACGGGCGCGCGCGCTGGTGGTCACCTGCGGCAGCGTGCTCCAGGCGATATGCGCGTTGATGGCCTGCAGCGCCTCGATCAACGCCACGTCCTCGCTGACCGGGTGCGGCAGGAAGCCGCCCGCGCGCCGGTAGGCATGTGAGCAGACCCCGAGGTTGGCGCCGTGGACATGCCGGTGCCCCTCCTCGCGCCGGTAGCGCGCGGCAAACCGCACGGCCACGTGCGGCGGCTGGGGGCTCCAGTCCTCCACCGTCACCAGTCCGCAGACCGCATCGGCGCGTAGCGCAAGCTGCGCCACCAGCCAGTCCGGCGCTACGCGGCTGTCGGCATCGGTAAAGGCCAGCCAGCGCGCCTGCTGGGCCAGCAGGTGCTGGGCGCCGGCGCGGCGGGCCTCGCCCACGTTGCGCGCGGCAATCGTCAGGCAGGTGATGCGCTCCGGCGCGTGGCATTGGGCGATGGCGGCCGAGCCGTCGTCGCAGGCATCGAGCACAATCACCACGCGCACCGCCTCGCCGCCGAGCGCCGGATGGGTGGCGGCCATGGTCAGCGCCCGCAGGCACGCCTCCAGATGGTCTTCCTCGTTGTGAACAGGCACGACCACGCCGATCATGGCGCCTCCCGCTGGCGGAGTGGCCGCGCGTCGCGCGACCAGACTTCGAGCAGGAAATCCGGCTCCAGATGCCGCACATGGCGATGCAGCCCCGGCTGCCGCGCGATGGCAGCGTGCACGTGCCGCGTGGGCTGGGTGCGCTCGGCGAACGGCCGCAGCCAGTGGCAGGCCAGGATCACGCCCGCATCGGTCAGCGCGCCGGCCGCACGTTGCGCGGTCTCAAGCCAGGCATCCGGGGCGAAGAAGTAGCCGATCTCGCTGAGCACGATCAGGTCGAAGGCGGCCTCGGGGCCATTCGGCCATTCCGCAGGCAGGTTGGCGGTGGCCACCTTTACGTGCCTGTGCCGCGCCACGCGCTCCTGCGCGCAGGCCACGGCGCGGGGCACGAGATCGACGGCCAGCAGGTGGTCGCAGCGCGTGGCGAGGCGATCGGTCAGCATGCCGGTGGCGCAGCCGGCCTCGAACGCCGCGCCGTAGCGCGCGTCAGGCAGCGCGGCGAGCACCACGTCGCGCTTGCGGGCCTCGTACCAGAGCGACTCGAAGCCCCACGGGTCGGGGTTGTCGAACATGGCGTGGAAATCCGTGGCGGTTGCGGTCATAGCGCCCCCATATCGCTATCGTCCTGCGCCAGCCGCTGGCCCAGCGCGGCGAGGTCGCGTTCGGCATGGCTCTGGCGCAGCAGCACGGGCAGGTCGGCGTACAGCGCGGCCAGTGCCGGGTTGCGGCACAGCGGGCCGGCGCCGAGCGTGTTGCCGGCATGCTGGATCACGCGCAGCACGGCGGCCTCGATCACGGTGCGGGCGCGCATGGCCGGCACGAAGGCGTCTTCGGTGGGATGGGCGTCGATCCATTGCGCGGTCTCGCGCAGCAGCGCGGCGCTGGCGTGCAGGTCGCCGTCGATGGCGGCGAGGTGGGCGGCAGCGTGGGGATCGTCCCGCTTCTTCAGCGCCGCGCGCACGGCGTGGGCGAGCGGCAGCGCCGCACCATGCCAGCAGGCCGCGATGCCGGCCCCGCCGTGCCAGAAGCCGGGGCGGCGCAGGTAGGCATCGGGCGCGGTGAGCAGCAGCGCGGGGCAATCGTCGAACAGGACATCGCCGCTATCGGTGGCGGCCATGCCCACGGCGTGCCAGCCCTCGCGCGTGACGGTGACGCCGGGTCCGGCCATGTCGACGATAGCCAGCCGCTGCGGACCGGGCTCCGCCTGATCCAGCCAGCAGGTGACGAGCGCGTGCGAGACCTCCCAGGCGCCTGAACACCAGGCCTTGCGGCCGGTGAGGCGGGCGGGGGTGAAGCTGTCGGTGCCGCTGTCGTTGCCGGTCAGGCCGGCAATGTGCGGGATGCTGGGCGAATCATCGGTCTGCACGCGCAGGCGTGCATCGGGCGGTTCCGCCGCCCAGATCGCCCAGCTTGAGTCGGGAGCCGGCGTGGCGCCGGCGACTTCGGCGAGGATGGCCAGCGCATCGGCATGGGCCTCGAACAGCTTGATGGCTACCGCGCCCCGCCTGGCGGCGATGGTGGCGAACAGTTGCCAGCGCGCCAGCGTCTGGCCATGGCCGGGGAGGGGGATGTTGCCGCCCCGGACGAACTCGGAGATCAGGGCCCCGAGGTGGGCGTGCGCGCCGTGATCGTCCGGAAAGTCGCCCATGGTGCCTCCATCCTCGTGCCAGCATCGGAATCTGTCACTTTGGAGGGTACGCACGGCGCCGCGCGGCGCCTGCCGGCAAACGGCGCGCCGCGATGTCAGCCGAATCCCACAGGGGGTTTGGTTACGGCAGGTAGCCCAGCACGCGCCACCAGAGGTAATCCAGCGGCAGCAGCACCACCACCGTGATGGCCGCCAGCGCCAGGCACAGCCGCGTGCCGTGCCGCAGGCCCACGCCGCCCAGCTGCATGGCGATGACGATGGGCGGCGACTGGTAGGGGAAGAACACCGTCGAGAACACCGGTACCTGCAACATCAGCACCGTTTCCAGCGGCAGGCCGGTGGCGGTGGCCAGGTCGCGCGCCAGCGGCGTCATCACGGCGGGGAGCGCGGGCAGCGTCGACATCAGCCCGAGCACGGCGCCCATGGCGCCCAGCGCGCCGACATTGCCGGCGGTGTGGCCCGGCGCCAGCGGCAGCCAGTGCAGCAGCGCTGCGCTGATGGCCGTGCCGAGGCCGGTGTGCTCGACCACCGCGCCCAGGCCGAGGAAGCCGGCCACGTAGAGCAGTGGCACCAGATGCACCTGCTCGGTCAGCGCCTTGGGCGAGACCAGTCCGATGCCGGGCAGCAGGCAGACGATGCACGCCGCCAGCGAGATCCAGGCGGGCGAGATGCCGTGCCAGGCGTCCGTGGCGAACGCGGCCACGGCCAGCGCCAGCAGCACCGCGAGCAGCGTTTCGGGCTTGCTCATGGCCGTGCGCGCGGTGGCCGGCTGCGGCGTCATCGCCGCCGTTTCCGGGAACAGCTTGCAGACCAGCCAGACCAGCACCACGGTCTTCAGCGCGCCAAGCACCGGGAAATGCAGCAACAGGTAGCTGCCATAGCTCAGGTTGATGCCATAGAGCGAATTGGCCGCGCCGAGCAGCACGCTGTTGGGAATGTTGGCCGGCAGGATCGACGTGGGTGGCATGTAGCTGGCCGCCGCCACGGTCAGCACCATGCCGATGCGCCCGTTCGAACCGGGCCGGAAGCCGAGGCGGTCCGACAGCGCCAGCACGATCGGCATCAACAGCAGCACCCGGCCCGTGGTGGACGGCATCAGGAACGCCAGCCCCACCGCGCTCATGGCCACCGTGGCAATCACCTGCGGATAGGTGTTGACGCGCTTGTGGAAGATGATGTCCGCCAGCCGCAGCGCCAGCCCCGTGCCGCGCAGCGCCACGCCGGTCACTGCGCCGCCGAACATCAGCCACCAGGCTGTGGACGTGAAGCCGGAGAAGACCACCGGCGCGGGCGCAATGTGGAGGACCACTGCGCACAGGAAGAACAGCAGCGTGGCGGTCGGTTCGGGCAGTGCGCCGGTGGCCCAGCAGCACACGGTGGAGACCACCAGCGCGCCGGCCCAGATCAGCGCCGGCGGGGCCCCGGCGGCCTGGCCGGCGATCCAGACCGCGGCGATGCTGGCCGCGATCAGCAGGGCGGCGCGGATGGAGTCGGCGGGGCGGCCGGTGAATTGCGGGGCGGGGGTGGGTGCCGGTTTGACGGCGGGATCGGCGGCGGGATTGGCGGCGGGATTGGCGGCGGGATTGGCGGGGGTCGAATCGGCAGGCATCGCGGGTGTCTCTCGGAGGCCGGTCGCGCGATTGTTGACGTCTGGCGCCGGCAGCCATTTGTCGTGGTGCCGTATCGTACTGCACGCCGCAAGGCCCGTGCTGGATGCGCAACTTGTGCCCGGCGCGAGGATTTGTCGCTTGTGTTTTCCCGCTCAGCGTGTCTTGCGGAAGGTCAGGTTGATGCGCGTGCGCCCGGTGAGTGCGTGATCGTCATCGGCCAGCGGCGCAATGCCGTGGAAGACCAGCCGCGACGGGCCGCCCCACACCACTACGTCGCCATGGGCGAGCCGGATGCGCGCCGGCTTGTCGGCGCGGCGCAGGCCGCCCCAGAGGAAGGTGGCGGGCAGGCCGAGCGAGACCGAGACGATGGGCGCCCGCAGGTCCAGTTCGTCGCGATCCTGATGGAGCGAGAGCCGCGTGCCGGGCAGGTAGCGGTTGATCAGGCAGGCATCGGGCGCGAAGCCCGGATAGCCGGCGCTGGCGGCGGCGCGCTCGGCCAGCGACCGGAACACCTCGGGCATGGGCGGCCACGGCACGCCGGAATCGGGGTCGACGGGGTCGTAGCGGTAACCGGTGCGGTCCGAGACCCATCCCGCCTCGCCGCAGTTGGTCATGGCCACGGACATGCGCAGCCCGCCGGGGGTGATCAGGTGGCGGAACGGGGCCTGGGCCCTGACCTGGTCCACGGTGGCCAGCAGGCGGGTATCGACATCGCGCGCAAAACCGCGCAGCACCACGGCGCCCGCGCCGAGCGGCTCGGAGGCGGGCGGGGTGTCGGGGTCGGCGGGGAGGGCGTCGAAGAGATCGAAAGTCATGGTGAGGTGAGGCGGGGCATGCCGATGATAGCGGCTCGCCGGGATGCCGGGTGGCGGGGCGTGCAACGCGTTCACGCTATCTGGGTGCCATCGCGCATCGACCAGCGTTGTAAATGGGCAAACCGGCACGGATTCCGAGTGCGCTTCCGTTATCATCCGCGAGTCCTGTCAAGGGACGGTAGCGCGGATCGACAAAAACATAGCGCGCACGGGAATAACCAGAAGGGGTCAATACGATGGAAACCAAGCAATTCGCGCCATGGCGCGGGATGACACTTGTCCGGCGCTTGCTGGGCGCGGGACTGATCGCCGGCATGCTGGCACTGGCCGCCTGTGGCGGCGGGGGCGAGGAGGCGACCAACGGCTCGCCTGGCGCCGGGGCGCCGCTGACGCCGTCCAACCCACAGGTGCCGCAAGTGCCGCCGGTGACCCCGGGGGACCCCGGCACGCCCGGCGTGACCAAGAGCGCCAAGCGCGGGGTGGCCTACGATCTGGTCAGCGCGCAGGACTTCGCGGCGCTCGCGCCGGGGGTGTCCTGGTGGTACAACTGGGCCGCCAAGCCCAACGGCACGGCGCCCGCCGATGCCACCACCAAGTACAGCATGGACTTCATCCCCATGCTCTGGAACGACAACTTCAACGACGCCGCCATCGAAGCCTGGCTGCTGGCCAATCCGCGCGTGAAGTACCTGCTGCTGATGAACGAGCCGAACCTCACCGATCAGGCCAACCTGACCCCGGCGCAGGCGGCCACCGTCTGGCCGCGCTACGAGGCCATCGCCGCCCATACCGGCGTCAAGCTGGTCGGCCCGACCATCACCTGGGGCACCATGCCCGGCTACCAGGACCCGGTGATCTGGATGGACGCGTTCTACGCCGCCTATCGCACCGCCAACGGCAACCGCGACCCGCGCATCGACTATCTGGCCTTCCACTGGTACGACTACGGCCTCGGCGGCCAGCTCGACCGGCTGATGAAGTACAACAAGCCGTTCTGGGTGACCGAGTTCGCCAACTGGCACAGCAACGCCGACGGCGCCCAGATCGACACCCTCGAGAAACAGAAACAGCAGATGAAGGAAATGGTCGCCATCTGCGAACAACGCGCCGACGTGTTCCGCTACGCCTGGTTCACCGGCCGCTGGAACAACGACATGCACTTCACCAGCCTGCTCGGCGGCGATGGGCAACTGACGGAACTGGGCAAGTACTACATCGGGCTGCCGTTCTGAGCGAGGATTACCTCGGCCGCGCCATCCCCTCCAGCAACGCCTTATGGAACGCCGCCGGGTCCTGCATCTGGGGGGCGTGGCCGAGTTCGGGGAATTCCACCAGCGTGGTGTTCGGAATGGCCTTGGCAGTGATTTTGGCCAGTTCGGGGTAGCGGCCGAGCTTGGCCTGGACCTCTGGCGGGGCGGCGTCCTTGGCGATGGCGGTGGTGTCCTTGTCGCCGATCAGCAGGAGGGTCGGGGCCTGGATCGCGCCCATTTCGTAGACCACGGGCTGGGTGTAGATCATGTCGTACAGCAGGGCCGAATTCCACGCCACGGTCTGCTTGCCCGGGCCGCGGTTGAGGCCGGCGAGCATCTGCACCCACGGTTCGTAGTCGGCGCGCCAATGGCCAGCGTAGTACGTGGCCTTCTCATAGTTGCGGATGCGGTCGGCCGTGGTGGCCAGTTCGCGCGTGTACCACTGGTCCACGGAGAGCGGCGGCACGCCCTTGGCTTTCCAGTCTTCGAGCCCGATCGGGTTGACCAGCACGAGCTGCTGCGTCTCGCGCGGGTACATCAGCGCGTAGCGCATCGCCAGCATGCCGCCCGTGGAATGGCCCATGACCGTCACGTTGCTGACGCCGATGGATGCCAGCAGGTCGTGCGTGTTGCGGGCGAGTTGCTGGAAGGTGTACTGGTAGCGCGCCGGCTTGGTCGACTTGCAGAAGCCGATCTGGTCCGGCGCGATCACGCGGTAGCCGGCGCCGCTGAGCTGGTGGATGGTTTCCTGCCAGGTGGCGGCGCAGAAGTTCTTGCCGTGGAGCAGGACCACCGCGCGGCCGTTGGGCTTCTCGGGTTTGATGTCGAGAAAGGCCATCTGCATGGCTTCGCCCTGGGAGGTGAAGCGGTAGCGCTGGACCGGGGCGGGGTAGTCGAAGCCTTCGAGTTCGGGGCCGTAGGCGGGGCCGCTATCGGCAGTCGGCGCGGATGCAGCGGCATCGGCGGCGTGGGCGAGCGGCGCGGCGAATGCAGAGAACGCGGCGACAGTCGCAGCGGCAAGCAGGGTCTGGCGGAGCAGGGACATGGCGGGGGCGGGGTGCGAGGAAGAGACAGGATCGTCGCACAACTGACCGCCCCGCGTGCGGGGAAGTTCCGGACGGCGGCGGGCGTGCAGGCGCTGCCCTCTCCCCCGGCCCCTCTCCCGCAAGCGGGCGAGGGGAGCAAACCCGCGGTGTTCTCCCCTCTCCCTCTGGGAGAGGGGCTGGGGGAGAGGGCAGGCGTCTGCAGTACCCGATCAGGCGAATGTATCGACTTCGCCGCGCGCCAGCGGGCGCGGGGTGCGGGGGGCGGGCGTAGCGGCCACGGCGGGTGCCGTGTCCTTGCCGAAGCCGGTGGTCTGGGCGAAGGCGCTGCCGCCGTTGGACTGGCGCTGCGGTTGCTGCTGGCCGCCGTTGCCGGCCTGGGCGAAACCGTCCGAGCCGACCGATGCCTGGCCGAGCTGGATGCCCGCTTCGGCCATCGACGTCCGCAGGTGCGGCAGCGCGGCTTCCACGGCGGCGCGTACGGCCTGATGCGGCGACACGAACTGCGCCTGGGCCTGATCGTTCACCACGTTCAGCACCACCTTCAGCGGGCCGAGGTTGGGCGGGTTGAGATCGAGTTCGGCGGTCTGGTTGCCTTGCGTGGACAGGCGCACCATCTGCTGGCCGAGGGCCTGCGCCCACTGGCTGTCGCCGACGTTCGGCGCGACGGCCGGACGCGCGGCGGCTGCGGCGGCCGCTGCCGGCGTGGCATGCACGGCAGCCTGCGCGGCGATGGCCGAGGCCAGCGTGGCGGCGCTGCTGGCATTCGTGGCGCCGGTATCGGCCGATTCGCCGGTACGCGCCGCAGCCGCAGCGGCGGCAAACGGGTTGGCGGCCGGGGCGTTGGCGTTCGGCGCGGGGGCGGCTTGCAGTGCCGGCTGGGCCGTCTGGCCGAGGCTCGACTGCTGGCTGCCGGACTGGCCACCCGTGTGGCTGCCCGACTGGCCGTGCGCGTCCTGCGCGCCGGCGACCGGCACCTGCTGCGTGGCGGCGGCGATCTTGTCGGCGGTGGTCGGTGCGGTGCCCTGGAGCGCGGCGCGCTGCTGGGCGATGGTCGCCAGCGTGTCGGCCGGGCTCGGCGTGGACGCCTTGGCGGTGGCGTCGGCGGTGGCCGTGGCCGGCAGTTGCGCCAGCGGGTCGGTCTGGGCCGGGGCGGCGGCATCGCCAGCCGCTGCGGCGGCTTGTGCGGCCTGTGCGGCCTGTGCGGCGGCTTGCGCGGCAGCCTGGCCGCTCAGCGTGGCCGGGCCATTGAGACCATTGAGACCGTTCACGCCATTCATACCATTCAGGCCAGCGAGGCTGTTCAGCCCGGTGGGGTCGGCAGCGGTCTTGTCGGTCGGAGCCGGTTGCTGGGGCAGCGGTTGCAGCAGCATCGCGGCGGCCAGCGCGGCGGCAGCGGCGGCGGCATCAGAGGCCACAGTGCTGTCTTCGCCGTTCTCGGCATCCTGCGTGGTGTCCGTGGCGGCATCGGCCTTGCCGGTGGTCTTCCCGTCGGCATCCTTGGCCGGGCGCGTATTGGCCTGCGCCGTCTGGGTGTCGCCCTTGTTCTGCGTCGATGGTTCGGCCGACTTGTCCTTGGCTGCCGTGTCCCTGGCGTCCGCCTTGTTACCGGACGGCTTGGCGGGCACGCGCACGGCGGGCTGGCCGCTCTCGCGCGCGCGGGTCAGCGCGTCCTTGAACGCATTCGCTTCGGCGCTGGCGCGGGCGTCGCCGGCCGTGCCGGAGGTCGGGGTCTTCAGGCCGGCGTTGCCGACGAGCTGGCTGATATCGATCATGTTCTTGTTGGCAGGTTAGTTCTGGCCGCTGGCCGGCTGGCGGGCCATGCGGGCGGCGTATTCGTCAGTGGAACGCTGCTCGCGCCGCGCGGAGACCTGCTGCTCGCGCACTTCGGCGCGGGTGATCAGCGTGTCGAACGAGTTCTGGCGGCGCTTCTGCTGCTGCCAGTTGGCACGGCCAGCCAGCAGGTCGGCCTCGGCCTTGGCCAGCGCGCTGGTCTGCTGGCGGATGGCGTGGTCGAGCGAGTCGAGAAAGCGCGAGAAGTCCTGCCAGCGCCCCGAGGTCATGCCCTCCGCCGCGATGGCCTGCATGCGCGTGCGGTACTCGTGACGGTATTCGGTCAGCGCCAGGAGCTGCTGCTCGGCCTGCGTGCGCAGCCCCTGCAGCCGGCCCAGCTCGCGCGTGGCCTTGTCCGTGTTGTCCTGGGCCAGTTCGGCCAGCGTGTTGAGCGGGGTGGGCTTAGCCATGGTGCGTCCTCTCGAAGAGATCGTGCAGGCGGGCGATGGAACCCTCGTAGTCCGCGCGCTCGTGGATGTCCTGTTGCAGGAACGACTCCATGCGCGGGTGCATGCGGATTGCGAGGTCCAGTTCCGGATCGTTGCCGGGCACGTAGGCGCCCACGCTGATCAGGTCACGGTTGCGCTGGTAGCGCGACATCAGTTGCTTGAAGCGCCGCACGGAGGCGAACTGCGGCGGCTCGATCAGCGCGGTCATGGCGCGGCTGATCGAGGCTTCCACGTCGATGGCCGGATAGTGGCCGCTCTCGGCCAGGCTCCGCGACAGCACGATGTGGCCGTCCAGAATCGCGCGGGCGGAATCGGCGATGGGGTCCTGCTGGTCATCGCCCTCGGTCAGCACGGTGTAGAAGGCGGTGATGGAGCCGCCGCCCTCGGGGCCGTTGCCGGTGCGCTCCACCAGCGTGGGCAGCTTGGCGAACACCGAAGGCGGATAGCCCTTGGTGGCGGGCGGTTCGCCGATGGCCAGCGCGATCTCGCGCTGGGCCATCGCGTAACGGGTGAGCGAGTCCATGATCAGCAGCACGTGCTGGCCCTGGTCGCGGAAATATTCGGCGAGGCGCGTGGCGTAGGCGGCACCCTGCATGCGCAGCAGCGGCGAGGTATCGGCCGGCGCGGCCACCACGACCGAGCGCTTGCGGCCCTCTTCGCCCAGGATGTTCTCGATGAAGTCCTTCACTTCGCGGCCGCGTTCGCCGATCAGGCCGACCACGATCACGTCGGCGCTGGTGTAGCGGGCCATCATGCCCAGCAGCACTGACTTACCCACGCCGGAGCCGGCGAACAGGCCCATGCGCTGGCCGCGTCCCACGGTCAGCATGCCGTTGATGGCGCGCACGCCCGTGTCCAGCACGGTTTCGATCGGGGCGCGCATCAGCGGGTTGATCTGCTTGCCGGCCAGCGGGACTTCGGTGGCGGCGGTGATCGGGCCGAGGCCGTCGAGCGGACGACCGGCGGCGTCGAGCACGCGGCCCAGCAGGCCGTGGCCTACCGGCAGGCGCTTCGAGCCGGGTTCGCGCGGCGAAGCCATGCCGGACGGTTGCGGCGACGGTTCGAGCGGATAGACACGGGCGCCCGGCACCAGGCCGGCCACGTCCGATTGCGGCATCAGGTAGAGGCGGTCGGCGCCAAAGCCGACCACTTCGGCCTCGGCCGTGCGCGGGCCGCCATGGGCGTGCTGCGTGCCCGGCAGTTCGATCAGGCAGTCGCTGCCCACCGGCATGCGCAGCCCCACGGCTTCCAGCACGAGCCCGGCGGCGCGCGTCAGGCGGCCGCAGGCGCGCTTGCTGTCCACCTCGGCGATACCTGCCGAGGCGCCGGTCAGCGCGTCGCGCCAGCGCGCGGTGTGCAGCGCGGCAGAAGCGACATCGGCGGGTGCCGACGGGGGCATCGGCTGGGCCGGCGCGGCGGGCTGGGCGTCATGCATGCGGGGGCTCCCACGGGTCGTTGCGGCCCAGGGCCTTGATCACACGGCTCCAGCGGGTGGCCAGGCTGGCGTCCAGTTCGCCGCTGGCGGCGCTGGCGATGCAGCCGCCGCGCGCCACGGTGGCGTCGGCGCGCACGGTCCAGCCGGCGGCTTCCAGTTCGCCGGCCAGGTGGGTTTCCACCAGCGACACGTCTTCGGGATTCAGCAGCAGGCAGGGCGAGCCGGACAGCCGCGGCTCGGCCGCCAGCAGTTCGCGCGCGGCGGGCAGCAGCGCGGCGGGATCGGTCTCCATGGTCTTGCGGACCAGCTGGCGGGCCACATCGAGGGCCAGGCCGACCAGTGCGTCGGCAATCTCGGTATCCACGCGGCCAAGCGCGTCGCGGAAGTTGCCGGCCAGCTCCTGCAGCCGGGCGGCTTCATTGCGGGCCGATTCCAGGCCGCGCGCATAGCCTTCGCGGTGGCCGTCGCCATAACCCTGGGTCTGGCCCTGGGTGTAGCCCTGCGCATAGCCTTCCTTGCGGGCGCCTTCGCGCATCGCATGCAGGGCTTCGAAATCGATGGACGGCGGGGGCGGCGGTTCGGCGGGGAGCTGGACGGACTCAAGCGCCCGCTTCAGCGCGTCGCGCGGGTCCAGCGACACCATCTGCCAGCGCTGCCAGGCGTCCCCGCGCGAGCGGGCGCGCACCGGGCTGGGCGGCTCGAACGCGCTGAAGTTGTCGAACGGGTCGCTGGCACCGGCGCCACTGCCATTGCCGATGCTGGTGCCGGTGTCGCCGCGGGCAGGCCCGCGGCTGGCGGCAAAGCCGCGCTCAAACGTAGGCATCGTCGCCTCCGCCAATCTGGATTTCGCCCGATTCCGCCAGGCGTCTCACCACCTGCAGGATGGCCTTCTGCTCGGCCTCCACCTGCGACACACGCACCGGTCCCAGCGCTTCCAGGTCTTCGCGCAGCATCTCGCCGGCACGGGTGGACATGTTGCGGATGAACTTGTCGCGCAGTTCCTGCTGGGCACCCTTGAGCGCCACGATGAGCGATTCGGTAGCCACTTCCTTGAGCACGCGCTGGATGCCGCGGTCGTCCACTTCCAGCAGGTTCTCGAACAGGAACATCTCGTCGATGATCTTCTGGGCCAGGTCGGTGTCGTGCGTGCGCACGCCGTCGATGACCGCTTCCTCGTGGGCCGTGCTCATCAGGTTGATGATCTCGGCCGCCGTGCGGACGCCGCCCATGCGGCTGCGCTTCAGGCTCTGGCCGGCCAGCAGCTTGGTCAGCACGTCGGTCAGCTCCTGCAGCGCGCCCGGCTGCACGCCGCCGAACGTGGCGATCCGCAGGATCACGTCGTTGCGCAGGCGGTCCGTGAAGAAGCCCAGCACTTCGGACGACTTCTGGCGGTCCAGGTGGATCAGGATGGTAGCGATGATCTGCGGGTGCTCGTCCTTGATCAGCTCGGCCACCGAGGTGGCGTCCATCCAGTTCAGGGAGTCGATGCCGCCGCCCGGATCGCGCGATTCCAGGATGTCCTCGATCACGGACAGCGCGCGTTCCTCGCCCAGCGCCTTGTTCAGCACGCTCTTGATGAACGAGCTGGAGTCCACGTTCAGCGCCAGGTACTGCTCGGTCTCGCCGCGGAACTCGGCCAGCACCTCGGCCATTTCCTCGCGCGTCACCGACGACAGGTTGGCCATCGCCGAACCCAGCCCCTGCACTTCACGGGGCGACAGATGCTTGAAAACCTCGGCGGCAGCGTCCTCGCCAATCGCCATCATCAGGATGGCGCTCTTCTGCAGGCCCTGTTCGGGCATTCCCTTACTGGCGTTCGTCATGGGCCATCCAATTCTTGATTACGCTGGCGACCAGGCGCGGGTCGCGTTGCGCGGCGTCGCGCACCAGGGCGAGATCGCTTTCGTACTTCGCGGCCAGGCGCAGGACTTCCGGATTCTGGGCTTCTTCCGGCGGCAGGAGCACGGCCTCGCTGGCTTCCGTCGTCTCGGAGGGCGCGGGCAGCGGCGGCGCGGTGTACTTGCGCAGCACCGGACGCGCCACCTTGAACCACAGGAACATCGCCAGGATGGCCAGCAGCAGGTAGCCGACGCCGGTCTTGGCCAGGTCGATCATCTGCGGTTGCTTCCACAGCGGCAGCTCGGGTTCCTTCTCCGCGTTGTCGGTGAACGGGCTGTTGACCACGTTCAGCGAGTCGCCGCGGTCGGCCGAGTAGCCCATCGCTTCCTTGGTCAGGTTCTCGATCTGGGCCAGTTCCTTGGCGGACAGCGCCTCGGTCACCGGCTTGCCCTTGGCATCGAGCTTCTGGCGGTAGTTCACGACCACGGCCACCGACAGGCGCTTCACGCCGCCCGGAGCCTGCTGCACGTGACGCACCACGCGGTCCACCTCGTAGTTGGTGGTGGCGTCGCGGCGGCTGGTGCTCGGGCCGGTCTTCTCGGCGGTCTGCGTGGCCTGGTTCGCGTTGGCCTGGGCCGGCGGATTGGGCTGGCCCGGCTGGCGCGGCGGCTGCGGCGTGGTCACCGGGGCCACGGCGGCGGCCGGCGGCTGGTTCGACAGCGCGCCCGGCACGCCGCCCACGGGGGTGGCGCCCTGCGTGCTCGACTCGCTGGTCTGCTGGCTGCGGATGACCGCCTTGGTCGGGTCCTGGTTCGGCTTGTAGCTTTCGTCGGTGTGCTCGACGGACGAGAAGTCCACGTCCGCGGTGACCTGGGCGTGGACGTTGTCCTTGCCGAGGATCGGCGCGAGGATGGCTTCCACGCGCTTCACGTAGTTCTGTTCCACCTGCTGCACGAACTTGAGCTGGCTGGCATCCAGCGAGCGGTCGTTGGTGCCGGAGAGCAGGTTGCCGTGCTGGTCGACGATGGAGATCGACTTCGGCGTGAGTTCGGGCACGCTGGACGAAACCAGGTGGCTGATGGCGGCGACCTGGCCTTCATCGACGGCGCGGCCCGGGTAGAGCTGCAGCACGATCGACGCGGTGGGCTTCTGGCGCTCGCGCACGAACAGGGTGGGCTTGGGGATGGCCAGGTGCACGCGGGCCGACTGCACGGCGCCGATCGACTCGATCGAGCGGGCGAGTTCGCCTTCCAGGCCACGCTGGTAGTTGACCTGTTCGGCAAACTGGCTGATGCCGAACTTCTGGTTGTCCATCAGCTCCATGCCGGTGTTGCCGCTCTTCGGCAGGCCCTGGCTGGCCAGCTTGAGGCGCATTTCGTGCACCTTGTCAGCCGGCACCATCAGCGCGCCGCCGCCTTCGGCGAACTTGTACGGCACGTTCATCTGCTGGAGGGAGGCCACCACGGCGCCGCCGTCGCGCTCGGACAGGTTGCTGTACAGCACCTTGTAGTCCGGCGTGCGCGACCACATCACGCCCACGGCGATGGCCGCGACCAGTGCCGCCCCGCCCAGCATCATGGGCAGGCGCGGATTGGCCTTGAGCTTGTCGACCAGTGCCGCGCCGTTCGGCAGGGTAGCTGCCGCGTTCATGCGCGCGACTCCGGCGCGGCAGGGTTAGTCCTGCCCTTGCCACTTTCGCCTTGGCTGCCGTTAATCATTTCGGCTTGGCTCACATTACGCTGCTGAAAAAACACGCGCACTCCCCGCTGGTTGATAACAGGCCGGGGCGGTGCGTCGATACGCTTGGATCCGCCAGATCCGGCACGGTAGCGATGATCGGCCAGAAGGCTGATGGACAATCGGCTGAATAGGCTAGGTTTTCCCGCCGAATTCATCCTTTGGGCTGGGAGCGGGGGTGGGTACAGTGCGAGCACTGAAAACGGACTGCGTGTGATGTATCAGGCGCGTGGCTCCGGAAACCCCTCTCACAGAACCGGACGCGTCATGACGATCTCCTCGATTGAAGGCATGCTCCAGCAACTGCGCGGCCTGGCGCAGGTGGCTGGCGGCGGCAGCACCAACCAGGCCCCGGCGGCCTCCACCGAAGGCTTCGCGGGCGAACTGCAACGCTCCATGCAACGCCTGAACGCCGTGCAGGACCGCGCCTACGGCCAGGCCGAAGCCTTCGAAATGGGCAAGCCCGGCGTGGCCCTGAACGACGTGATGATCGACATGCAGAAAGCCAACGTGTCGTTCCAGACCGCCGTCCAGGTCCGCAACCGCCTGGCGGCGGCGTACCAGGAAATGATGAATATGCCGGTTTGATGGCAGTTCTCCGACCCGCGCAGCGGTTGGGGCGTGGGTCGGGAACGACAAAAAGGCCATGTTGCGCTGCCGCGACATGGCCTTTTTGCCGTCTGTCACCCCCTCAGACCCTGAAATACTCCGTCGCCGCCCGCTCGTAGGCGGGCTTGCAGATCAGGTCGCCGGCGTCGCCGGCGTAGACCAGGCAGTCGCCCGGGGTTTCGCGGTTCAGCACGCTGACGCCCTGCGAGATCACCGAGCCGTTGCGGACGTGGCTGCGGCCGATGATGGCGGTGTTGGGGTACATGACCACGCCGTCGCCGATGACCGGGGCCACGCCGTGGTTCTTGCCCACGGTGGAGTTCTGGTACAGGACGAGGTAGTTGCCATAGGTGGCCTTGGCCAGCACGATGCCGACGGAGTGGCCGATGAAGAACACCTCGGGCATCTCGATCTCGTAGAACAGGTCGATCGCGTTGAGCGCCTTGTTGAGCAGGAACAGCTTGGTGCAGGCCTCGCCGTGGCGCTCATTGCGCCAGATCGTGTTCGAGAGGTAGTACAGGTACTGGCAGTACTGCGACGAGTGCAGGTAGTTGAACTGGCCGGGGCGCCACATGCGCACGGCGTCGATGCAGTGGCCCACGCGGGTCAGGGCCTCGTCCATGTGCCGGGACACCACGGGCAGCAGCGCCGCGTGGCGGCCGTCCGGCACCAGGTTGGCCACCTGGGCGCAGGTGTAGGCGGCCAGCGACTCGCGGGTATGGCCGATCAGTTCCATGGCTTGATCCCCTCCAGATAGCTCGCCACCACGTCGCGTACGTCGCGCGGGGCCACGCCGAGGCCGCGCAGTGCCTCGGTGCTGCACACGGCGGCCCGTTGCACGGGCGAGGCGCGGGTCAGCCCGATGTCCCAGCCGAGCCGGTTGAAGACCTCGGCCAACTCGCCGTTGGACACATTGGCGCCGCTGGCCAGGTTGAAGATGCCGCTCGCGCCGCCCGTGGACATCGCGGTCAGTGCGCCGACCACGTCGTCCAGGTGGATGTAGTCGCGCACGAAGCCGGCGTCGCTGTCGAGCGTGAACGCGCGCTCGGTGGCGGCCCGGATCAGCCATTCGGACAGGAAGCCCGGCGCTTCGGGCGCCCAGTCGAACACGCACGAGAGCCGCGCCACGGCGGCGCGGCCGGCGGCCACGGTCAGGCAAAGGTTCTCGCCCAGCCCCTTCGACAGGTCGTACAGCGCGCGCGGGCTGGCCGGCTGCAGCATCAGCGCGGCGGCTTCGTCGCCCACGGGCAGCTGCGAGGTGTCGTAGAGCCGCGTGGAAGACAGGTAGACCAGATGCGCGAAGCGGTTCGCGCGCAGCACATCGGCCAGCAGCGAGACGTGCGCCGTGACGGTGTCGAACGGGCGCGCCGCGAAGTCGGCCGTCAGGCCGGCGCAGTAATACACATGGCCCAGGTCACGGGTGAAGAGCGCGCGGTCGCCGCGCGCGGGCACCCAGACCTCATGGCCGGCACGCCGCAGCGTGTCCGCCAGGCGGCGGCCGACAAAGCCGGCCCCGCCGATCACCGTACAGCGCATTGCTTTCCTCGGTGTCGATCAGTTGACGGGATGGTGGAGCGCCGGGTCACGGTGCCACAGCAGCTTGGGGCTCACGCCCGGCACGACCGCGAAGTCCTTGCCCGCCAGCAGCGCCGGGTCCTTCACGGCCACCATGTTGAAGCCGTGCGCCGGGCCTTCCAGGTAGACCTGGTCCACCGGCACCAGCTCCACGGGGCGGCCTTCCATGTTCACGTTCGAGTTGAAGTCGCGCACGGCGTAGACCTGGTAGCCGAAGCCGGTGAGCATGCGGATGATCTCGGCGTTCTGCAGGCCGGCGCTCCAGTCCACGTAGTGGCGGTGCACTTCGAACACGAGGTTCGGGGCTTCGCCGGCCGGGCGGGCCAGCTGCTTCGCCGCGCCCTTGAACACGTTCAGTTCGGCGCCTTCGATGTCGAGCATGATCAGGCCGAGCTTGTCCACGTTCTGCTGGGCGCAGTATTCGTCGATGGTGATCGTCGAGAAGCTGTCGTCATCGGCGGGGCCGTCGGTGTGCTCGGCATGGGCGAATGAGTCGTGGCCCACCAGGCGTAGTTGCGTGGTGCTGTCCGACCACAGGCCCAGGCGCCAGCTCCGGATGTTTTCCACGTGGTTCAGCGAGGCGTTGTTGCGCAGCATGCCGAGCTGGTCGGCATTCGGCTCGAACGCGTGGCAGGTGCCGCCGGCCTGCGCCAGGCGGCGCGCCATCAGGATCACCTGGTCGCCGAAGTAGGCGCCCCCCACCACGGCATGGCCGCCGCGCTCGCACAGCTTCAGCAGCAGCTTGGTGGTCTGCGGCTCCCACACGTGGTCCGGCTGCGGCGGCGTGCTCATCAGGAAGTCGCGCGCGATCTTGGTGCGGTACAGGAATTCGAACACCGTGCCGTCGGCCAGCGTCTTGCGCAGGCGCGACTGCTCGTTGTACATGGCGTCGACGATCGGGCCGGTAATGTCGTCACGCACGCTGCCTTCGTAGGCGTCCAGGTCTTGCTCGATGCTCTTGCACAGGGCGATGACCTTGTCGCGGGCGGCGGCGCTGCCGCCCACCGTGCGCAGGGCGTCGGACAGCTTTTGCAGATGTTCAGTCGTCATGGGTGGCTCCGCTTGGATTGTCAGGATCGAATAAAAGGGGTTGTCAATGCTCGCCAAGCCCGGCGAGCAGGGGAAGCGCCAGGTCCTTCGCGGAGACCATGCGGTCCGCGCAGTCTGGCCAGTCAATGCCGATGGCGGGGTCGTCCCAGCGTACGCCGGCATTGCTGCCGGGCGCGAACGGCACCGTCATCTGGTAGAACACCTCGGAGAGCGCCGTGCGGGTCTGGAACCCGTGTGCGACGCCCTTCGGGATGTAGATCGCCCGCTGGTTGTCCGCCGACAGCTCCACGGCCTGCCATTGCAGGTAGGTGGTGGACGCGCGGCGCAGGTCGAGGATCACGTCGTACACCGCGCCGGTGGTCACGCGCACGAGCTTGTCCTCGGCATGCGCGCCGGTCTGGAAGTGCATGCCGCGCAGGATGCCGGCGCGCGTGTTGCGCGAGACGCTCTGCTGCACGAAGTGCGCGTCGAGGCCGTGCTCGGCGAACGCCGCCACGCAGACCGTGCGCGCGAAAAAGCCTCGCGCGTCGGGCAGCGGTTCGGGGTCCACCAGCCAGGCGCCGGCGATGCGGGTCGGGGTGAAGATCACGGCAGGACCACGGTATCGGGAATGGGCACCACGAAGCGGCCGCCCCAGGCGCGGATGCCGGCCATCTGCTCGATCACCTCGTCCTTGATGTTCCACGGCAGGATCACCAGGTAGTCGGGCCGGCTGGCGTAGATGGAATCGGGCGAGCGCACCGGAATGCGCGTGCCGGGCAGCAGCTTGTTCTGCTTGGCCGGGTTGCGGTCCACCACGTACTCGATCAGGTCGGCGTCGATGCCGCAGTAGTTCAGCAGCGTGTTGCCCTTGGCGGCGGCGCCGTAGGCGGCCACGCGCTTGCCGGCGCGGCGCGCCTCGATCAGGAAGGCCAGCAGGTCGCGCTTGGCCTGGCGCACGCGCTCGGCAAAGCGGGCGTAGCGGTCCGGCGAGGTCAGGCCGCCGGCGACTTCCTCATCCAGGCAGGCTTGCACGGCCGGCGTGGTGGCGCGGCGCGAGGCCTGGTGGCAGGCAAACAGGCGCAGGCTGCCGCCGTGCGTGGCCAGGTGCTCGATGTCGAACACGCGCAGCCCGGCGCGGGCGAGGATCGGCACCAGCGCCGTCAGCGACAGGTAGGAATAGTGCTCGTGGTACAGCGTGTCGAACTGGTTCTGTTCGAGCAGGCGCAGCAGGTGCGGGAACTCGAGCGTGATCACGCCTTCCGGCTTCAGCACGATCGGCATGCCGCCCACGAAGTCGTTGATGTCCGGCACGTGGGCCAGCACGTTGTTGCCGAGCAGCAGGTCCACCTCCCAGCCTTCCACGCGCAGCGCGCGCGCGGTGCGCTCGCCGAAGAACAGCTCGCGGCTGTCGATGCCCTTGGCGCGCGCGGCTTCGCCGGTATTGGCGGAAGGCTCGATGCCCAGGCACGGCACGCCGTTCTGGTGGAAGTACTGGAGCAGGTAGCCGTCGTTGCTGGCGAGCTCCATCACGCTGCTCGCCGGTGTCAGGTCGAAGCGCTCGGTCATCGCCGTCACGTAGCGGCGGGCGTGTTCGAGCCACGAGGTGGAGAACGACGAGAAGTAGACGTAGTCGTCGTGGAAATGGGTTTCCGCCGGCGTGGCGTCGCGCAGCTGCACGAGCCAGCACTTGTGGCACACCATGGCGTGCAGCGGATAGAACATCTCGCCCTGTGCGATGTGCTCCGGCCGGATGAAGGCATTGGAGACCGGCGACAGGCCGAGGTCCACGACGGTTTGCGTCAGCGGTGCGCCGCAGGCGCGGCAGCAGGGGGTAGGAGCGGTGGCAGCAGTGGTCATGCGCAGAATTGCTCGATCTGTTGTTCGGTGATGGCGCGGGCCTGGCCCGGCTCGTGCTGGACGGTGCGATACCAGCGTGCGGTGGCGGCCAGCGCCTCGTCCAGCGTCCAGCGCGATTGCCAGCCCAGCAGCGTGTGCGCCTGGGAGGAATCGAGGTACAGGTTGCGGGCCTCGTGCGGCGCAGCGCCCGGTGGCGGGCAATGCGCCCACTGGAGTTCCGGCCAGTGTTGCTGCAATCCGCCCAGCACGCGCGCTACCGGGAGGTTGTCGCGCGCTTCCGGGCCGAAGTTGAAGGCGGTGGCCAGGGCGGCGTCGCCGGCCAGCAGCCGGGCGCCCAGCAGCAGGTAGCCGTGCAGCGCTTCCAGCACGTGCTGCCACGGCCGCGTCGCCTGTGGGCTGCGGATCTCAAGTGTGGCGCTACGGGCGGCAGCGCGCGCGGCGTCGGGAATCAGGCGGTCCTCGGACCAGTCGCCGCCGCCGATCACATTGCCGGCGCGCGCGGTGGCGAGCAGCACGCCACGCTCGGCCAGGAACGACTTGCGATAGCTGGCGGCCACGAGTTCGGTGCCGGCCTTGCTCGCGCTATAGGGGTCATGGCCGCCGAGCGGATCGGTCTCGCGGTAGCCCCAGAGCCATTCCTTGTTGTCGTAGCACTTGTCGGTGGTGACCACGATGACCGCGCGCACGGACGGGCAGGTGCGCACCGCGTCGAGCAGGTTGACCGTGCCCATGACGTTGGTGGACCACGTCTCGGCCGGGTCGCGGTAGCTCGCGCGCACGAGCGGCTGCGCCGCCAGGTGCAGCACGATCTCGGGTTCGGCCGCGTGCAGCGCGCGCGTGAGCGCGGCGGCATCGCGGACATCGCCCACCGTATGCTGCGCGAGCGCCGGCGCCACGCGCGCGGCGTCGAACAGGCTCGGCGTGGTGTTCGGGGCGAGGGCGTAGCCGCTGACGCGCGCATCCAGCCGCGCGAGCAGCAGCGCCAGCCAGGCGCCCTTGAAACCGGTGTGCCCGGTCACGAAGACGCGCCGGCCTGCGAAGGCGGAAAGCGCCGCCGACGGGGAAGCAGTCGACACCATTACCAGCGCTTCCAGGGCGCCTTGCCGGATTGCCAGAGGTCTTCCAGCAGGTTCTTCTCGCGCAGCGTGTCCATCGGCTGCCAGAAACCGGTATGTTCGAACGCGGCCATCTGGCCGGAGCGGGCGAGTTGGCGCATCGGCGCTTCTTCCCAGCTCGTGGTGTCGTCCGGAATCAGGTCGAGCACTTCCGGGTGCAGGATGAAGAACCCGCCGTTGATCCACGCGCCATCGCCACGCGGCTTCTCGGTGAAGCCGCACACCTTGTCGTTGTCGCGCTCGAGCGCGCCGTAGCGGCCCGGCGGCTGCACGGCGGCCACGGTGGCACGGCGGCCGTGCTCGCGGTGGAACGCGATCTCGGCCGTGATGTCGATGTCGGACACGCCGTCGCCGTAGGTGAAGCAGAACGGCTCTCCGGGCGTCAGGTACTCGCGCACGCGGCGCAGGCGGCCGCCGGTCATCGAGTCCTCGCCGGTATCGACCAGCGTCACGCTCCACGGCTCGGCCTTGCGGTGGTGCACGGCCATGCGGTTCTCGCGCATGTCGAACGTGACGTCGGACATGTGCAGGAAGTAGTTGGCGAAGTATTCCTTGATGACGTAGCCCTTGTAGCCCAGGCAGATCACGAACTCGTTCACGCCGTGCGCCGAGTACATCTTCATGATGTGCCAGAGGATGGGCTTGCCGCCGATCTCGATCATCGGCTTCGGCCGCAGGTGCGATTCCTCGGAGATGCGGGTGCCCAGGCCCCCGGCCAGGATGACGGCCTTCATGCTGCCACCTCCTCGGCGGCGGCTTCGGGGGCGGCCTGCGTAGCCACCTCGATGCCGATCACCTCGAACACGGTAGGCGGTGGGGAGGCTTCCAGCACTTCCAGCGCCAGGCCGAACTGCTCGTCCAGCAACTGGGCGAGCGCGGACTTGTCCAGGCCGAGTTCGTCGAGCCAGAGCGCCAGCTTGCGGTACAGCGGCAGCGCGTACGGGCGCATGCCGATGGCTTCCACCAGCAGGTCGATGGCCGCGTCAGCCTCGCCGTTGTGGTACTTGAATTCGGCCAGGCCGTAGGCCACCACCCAGTTGCGGTACCAGGTGGACGTCAGGTTCTCCAGCACATTGAGCAGCGGCACCCATTCCTTCAGGTGGATGTGAGCGGCCACCGACATCACGAGGTCCTCGGCGGGATACCACGCGCCGGCGAAGAACAGGCCGGAGCGGCGCGGTTCGGTGCGGGCGGGAATCGGCTTGGTCTCGCTGCAGATCTCGGTCAACTGGTCCTCGAACCAGGCGGCGAAGCGCTGCGCGTCGAACATCTCGCTCTGCTCGGCACGCGGACGGATCGACATGCGGATCTCGTTGAGCTGCTGCACGTCCGAAGCCAGCGCGCAGGCCACGTCGACGTACTGGGCCTCGGTCTCGCAGATCAGGTCGTCCAGGCCGGCGGCGTGCAGGAACGGGGCCGACACGCGCTGGTGGAAGGTGTCGCCGGAGAAGGTCACCACGGGCACGCCCATCCAGATGGCGTCGCAGGTGGTGGTGCCGCCGGTGACGGGCGCGGTGTCCAGCGCGATGTCGATGCGGTTGTAGGTCACGTACTGCGCGGCGCCGTCACGGTTGATCAGCTCCACACGGCTGGTGTCGATGCCATGGGCGACCATGCGCTCGTAGAGCATCTCGCGCACGTTGTCGCGGTCGCAGCCGGTGGCTTCCACCAGCATGCGGGCGTTCGGGCAGCGTGCCAGCACGGCGCTCCACAGCCGCATGGTCTTGGGACCCAGCTTGGCGATGGTGTTGCACGAGCCAAACGTGATGTAGCCGTTGTTCAGCGCCGGGGTCGGCTGCACGCGGAACTGCGGGTCGTAGATCTTCAGCGGGTTGGTGACGATCGGGTGGTAGGCGCTGAACACCGGCGCACGGAGCAGTGTTTCCGTGTAGTTGTGGTCGAAGCCCTCCGGATCGGCGGTCCAGTCGGTCACGCGGTACTCGATCTGTTCCATGCCGGTGGTGCCGGGGTAGCCCAGCCACGTCAGCTGCTTCGGGGCCAGGCGGTGGACCATGTAGGTCAGCGGCGAGGCGCCCGTGTAGCCGCCCAGGTCGATCATCACGTCGCAGCGCTGCGCGCGCACGGCCTTGACCACCTCGGCCTCGGACATCCTGTAGAGGTCGTGGAAGCCTTCCGCGTAGACGCGGATCTTCCTGGTGATGTTGTCGTTGACGTTCGACAGCGAGAACAGGTGCACCTCGAAGCGCGTGCGGTCCAGGTTGGCGATCAGCGGGATCAGGAAGTAGGCGCAGGCATGGCGGCGCAAGTCGTTCGACAGGATGCCGATGCGGATCCGCTCGCCCTGGCTGGCCTGCAAGGCCGGGGCTTCGACGGGCGTGCGGGCCAGCGTGCGGGCCCAGTCGGTGGCCTCGCGGCGCAGTTCCTCGGCGCCGATGGTTTCGTCGTAGAGCAGCGAGAACAGCAGGTTGGAGCGGTTCACGCGCTGCAGCGGGTCCAGCGCGCAGGCGCGGCGGAACACCGGAATGGCTTCGATGGTGCTGCCCGATTCGCGCAGCGCCGAGGCGTAGTTGCCCACCGCCACCGGGTCGTTCGGCAGCAGCGCGGCGGCTTTCTCGCCGGCCAGGCGGGCGCCGTAATAGTCGCCGGTATAGAACATGGCCGTGCCGAGCACCTGCCACAGATGGGCCGAGCCAGGCTGGAGTTCCAGGCTGCGCTGGAGCAGCGGAATGCCGGCGGCGTAGTTTTCCAGTGCCACGTCGAGCGCGCCGACCAGGCCCAGGAAGCCCGGATGGTTCGGGAAGCGTTTCATGCCGGCTTCCGCCAGCCGCTTGGCTTCCTCGCTATGGTTCATGCCGGACAGGCACAGCGATTCGATGTAATACGGTTCGGGGAGCGTGCCGGCGCTGCGCTTGGCGGCGCGGGCGAGCTTCAGCGCTTCCGCATACTTGCTGGCGTTGTAGGCAGTCCAGGCCTGCTGGATCGTCCGCTGCGCGGGACTCGAAACGTTCTTGGTCATGGCGTTGTGCTTTGCAAAGGCGCGGTGTCAGCCCGGACAGCAGACGGGCTGATCGATGCATGCACAGTAACAAGGGACGTTCCGCGCCATCGGCCGGAACACGGGCCGAAATTGGCGCTATTTCAGCGGGGGTGCCGTTTTCGGCGCCTCGGGGACCGGGTCAGATGAGGGTCAGGCGGGGTCAGGTGAGGGCCGGAAGGGATGCCGCCGCATCTGGCTGCTCCATCCGGTGCAGCCAGACCAGCAACTCGGCCACGGCCACATAGAGCTGCGGGGGAATCTGGCTGTCGAGGTCCACCTGCATCAGCAGGTTGACCAGCGCCGGGGAGCCGTGCACGTAGACGCCGGCCTCGCGGGCACGCGCGATGATGGCTTCGGCGGACAGGCCGTAGCCCTTGGCCACCACGCGCGGGGCCTTGTCGGCGGACTGGTAGGAGAGCGCGACGGCGGCGCCGCGGTTCGGATCGTTCTCGCTCATGACTGGGCTGCGGGAATGGCGTCCAGGCGCGCTTCCACCTCGGTGGCCGCGCTGACGTTGAGGTTCAGCAGGGAGATGCCGTGGGCTTCGAGCTGGCCGCGGAAGTCAGCGCCTGCTTCGGCCAGACGGCCAGCGGTGGCGCGGTCATCGGCCACCAGTCGCGCTTCCAGACCGTGCGCGCCGAGAGTCAGCACGGCATCGACATGCCCGAGCCGGGGCAGATCCAGCCGCAGCCGGGTGCTCCAGGTCGCGGCATCTGCCGAGGTAGGCGAGTGCTCACCTTGCTGCTCGCGCGTGACTTCCCAGTCCATCGGCATGCCGGGCCAGGCTTCCACGGTCCAGCGGAACTGCTGCGTGGCGAGCAGCTCGAGCTGGTGGCGCACCACGCCTTCGCTGGCCGGGTGGACTGGCGGGCCGACGTCTGGCTGCGGCGCGGCGGCGGGCTGGTCGGGCGCATTCCAGCTGGCGATGATCGCCGCGCGCTGGGCCTGGGCGATATGGTGGCCTTCGTGCGACACCTCGGCCGTGATCTGGTAAGCATGCGCCGCCGCATTGGCGTGCGCGGCACGGCGCTGTTCGGCGGCCGGTGTCGAGGGCGTGGCCTGGCCTGGCGTGGCGCCGGCGGGCTGGCCCGGTTGGCCGGCCTGGCTCCCTGCGTCGGCGCCATGGCCGCGCGCTGGCTGCGCCGGTACGCCGGTAGTCAGCGGAAAGATGGTCGGGCGCGTCAGTTCTGCCAGGATCGCGGCGCTCGGGGCCTGCGCGGGCGCGGCGGGCGGGCCGCCATAGGGCAGCAGCGCCACCGGCGCACCGGCGCCGGGCGCGGGCTGCTGCGGTGGCGTCGCGGCGGGCGGGGCCGTCTGGGCCGGCGGGGCGGGCTGGCGCAGGCCGGCCTGCGGCTCCTGCAGCAGGGCCGACAGCGGGCGCTGGCCCACTACCCATTGCGCCACATGCGATTCGTAGAACAGGCCGCTCTGGTCGACCAGCGTGGCGAGCGCGGCGGACAGCGTGGCGGCCGACGCGTTGCCCGCGCCGGGCGCGGTGGCCAGCAGCGGGGCGCGCGTCTGCAGCGGCTGCGCATCGCCCGATTCGAACAGGTCGAGGATGGCGCGCGCCGCGAAGCTCAGGGTCTCGCGCGTGGAGGTGGTCAGCGCGTTGCCGCGCGCGTCCATGGCGCCGGGGCCGACCGCGCTGGGCGGCCGGGCCTGGACGGTCTCGCCCGTGGACGACTGCACGTCGCCCTGCGAGACGTCGTGCACCGGCATCAGCGCCGCGAGCTTGTCGATGGCCAGCGCCGGGCGCGAGAGTTGCGTGTCCGGTGCAGCGTGGGGCACCAGGGCCGCCGGGATTTGGATGCCAGTCATGGGCGCGTGTCAGCGGATGGCGATGGACGTGATACGCGTCGGTCGATCCCTTCCGCAAGCACGGAAGGGCAGTGGATTCAGGCGGCGGCGCCGTAGGCGGCGGACAACTCGAGCTTGCGGCGCGAGCTGTTCAGCAGTTCGCCCAACTGGGCCAGGCGCGGCATGGTCAGGTCGCGGATCCGGGCGTCGTAGGCCAGGATGCGCTCCAGCAACTGGAAGCGGCGCAGGCGTTCGTTGTCGGAGAACGGCTTGGTGTGGTCGAGCAGGCGCAGGCGATCCACTTCGGCCATGTAGACCTGCTGGAGATCGTTGAGCGCATCCCAGTTGGACGCGCGCGCGGCTTCGAGCATCTGCTCCGAGAGCACCAGCAGCTCTTCGTAGCTTCTGACGATGGGGGACATATCGAACATCTCAGGATTCCTGCAGGGCCGGCTGCGTGATGGCGGTCGGTGCAGCGGGCTCGGCGTCAGTGGGCGCTGCCGGGTCGATGGCGGTCCAGGCCGAGGCAAGATTCTCGAGCAGGGCATCCACTTCCGACAGCAGGGTAGCGTCGCCGCGCAGGTTGGCCAGCATCAGGCGACGGGTCATGTATTCGTACAGCGATTCGAGGTTGGCGGAGATTTCCCCGCCCGCCTCGTGGTCCAGCACCGCGCGCAGCCCGTTGTCGATGATGTTGATAGCCTTGGAGATGGCATTGCCGCGCGCCTCCAGCTCGCCATTGTCCAGGTGGAACCTGGCACGGGCGATGGCCGAGCGGGCGCCGTCGTACAGCATCGCGATCAGCTTGTGCGGGCTGGCGCTCATGACCCCGGTCTGTACACCGACCTGGGCATAGGCATTGATGGCTTGGCGCGCGAACATGGTGAACTCCGGTGACTTACTTGCTGCTGGTGCCGTTCATGGCCGCGAACTGCTGCGTCAGGTAGCTGCTGGTCTGGTTCAGCTTCGACACCAGCAGGTCCAGCTGCGTGAACTGCGCGCGGTAACGGTCCATCGTCGACGTGACGCGGTCCTGCGTCGCCGTGTACTTGTCTTCCAGGTCCTTCAGCGTGGCGGTGATGCCGTCGGTGGCTGCCGTCAGTGCGCCGGAGGTGCCGTTCAGCGAGTCGACATAGTCGGTGATGGTCTTGCCCATGCCGGCCGAACCATCCACACCCGAGAAGAACTTGGTCAGGTCCTGGAAGTTGTCCGAGAGCGCCTTGTTCAGCTTGTCGTCGTCGATTTCCAGCTTGCCAGCGTTGCCGGTGGTCACGTTGAACTCGATGCCGAGATCGGACAGCGTGACCGAGCCGCCGTTGCCGTCGGACATCGGGGTGGTCAGCATCGAGCGCAGGCGCGTGGCGATATTGCGCAGCGTGCCGTCGCCGTTCAGTGCGCCAGCCGTGCCGGCATCGGTGTCGAACGTGGTCAGCGAGCCGACGGCCGACAGGATGTTGTTGTACGCGGTGACAAAGCCTTGCACGCTGGCCTTGATCGACGCATCGTCGCGCGTCACGTTCATGGTCGTGGTGCCGGTGGACTTCAGCGTCAGGGTCACGCCCTGGGCCGCGCCCTGCACGGTGTTGCTCTGGCTGGTGACGTCGATACCGTTGATCTTCAGCGTGGCGTTGGCAGCGGCCACCTTCTCGGACATGCCGTTCGGCTGCGTGGCCACGGCCGGGTCATAGGCCACGATGTCGCTCACGGCGCTGTCGCTGGCGCTGATACGCATGCCGGACTGGGTGCCGGTCTTGTTGGACGTCAGCACGATATGGTAGGGCGTGCCGCTGCCGTCGTTGATGATACTGGCGGTGACGCCGATATTGGCCTTGTTGATCGAGTCGCGGATGCCTTCCAGCGAGGTATCGGAGCCGATCGTCACCGTCTTGGTGCTGGTGGGCGTGCCGCCCGTGGCGAGGTCGGCGCCGAAGTCCACCGTGATGGTGCCGCCGCCGATGGCAGCGGTCTTGTCGGCCACCGACTTCGAGACCAGCGATTGCGCCGCGGCCAGCGAGGACACGTTGATGTTGTAGCTGCCTGCCACGGCGGTAGCGTCGGTGGCGGCGCTGAGCACGCTATCCGAGCCCACGGCGGCCTTGACGGCGCTCCACGTGGCGGCGGTGTTCAGCGTCTTGGCGGCGGCCGAATAGGCATCCAGCACGCTCTTGATGGTGCCGTAGCCGGACAGCTTGGCCTGGTAGCTCTTGGCCTGGTTGTTGATCTGCGTGAGCGGAAGTTCTTCCGCTGCCTGGAGCTTGTCGAGCAGCGTTTGCAGCTCGAGGTTGGAACCGATACCGATGGAAGAGATTGCCATGACTGTTCTACCTATTGTTATTTGTCTTCAACTGGGTGATTGCAGAGGTCAGACGGCGTGGCTCACGAACAGGCCCTGGAGCTTGTCGATCGCGCGCGCCAGGCGCACAACGTCTTCATTCGGCATTTGCCGGATGATCTCGCCCGTCTCCTTGTCGAAAACCGTGGTGATGACGCGGTGCGTCTGGTCGTCGATGGCGAAGCGCAGGCCAATGGAGGTGGTCTTCAGCACGTCCACCAGCTCCTGCACCGCGGTGGCGGTGTTTTCAGGCGCATCGGCGGCGGGCCGGGTGTCCGCGCGGTCGGCTTCATGCGACGGGCGAACGGCTTTTACCGTGGCGGTCGGGGCGGCGGAAGCCGGCGCGATGGCCACGGTGTCGGCGGGAATGCGGGCCGCCGGAGTGGAAACGGGATTGGGAGTTGCCATGGTTTGCTCCGTCCGGTGAGGCGAGGGGTTCTGCTCGGTTGAAACGCTTTGCAGGCAGTGGGCTGCCTGCAAAACATTCCGGCAAAAAAGCCGGGCCTTGCGGCCCGGCCTTCTTGCGGCGCGGCGATTAACGCAGCAGCGACAGCACGTTTTGCGTGGTCTGGTTCGCTTGCGACAGCACCGAGGTACCAGCTTGTTGCAGGATCTGCGCGCGGGTCATGTTCGACACTTCCGTTGCGTAGTCAGCGTCTTCGATGCGCGAACGCGAAGCCGACAGGTTGTTCACCGTCGTGCTCAGGTTGTTGATCGTCGACTCGAAGCGGTTTTGCACAGCACCCAGGCTCGAACGCAGGCTGTCAACCGAAGCCAGTGCGGAGTCCAGCGTCTTCAGCGGGTCAACCGTGGCGGCTTGTTGGAAGTCCGAAGCTTGCAGCGAAGCGCCCTTGATCGTGAAGCCGGCGGTGGAACCCGACACCGAAGCGTCGCTCGGCTTGACGGCGATGTACATCGTCGTCGAGGTAGCCGTACCGTTGCCAGCCAGGCCCTTCGAGGACAGAGCGGCGTCGTCGGCGGCGGTCAGGCCGGTCATGCTCACTTGCACGAACCAGTTGCCCTTCGAATCCGTCACGACGGATTGCGAGTTGATGGCTGCCGAGGTGTTCAGGCCCAGAGCGCGCTGGATGTCAGCGGCGGCGATGCCGGTTGCCGAAGCAGCCGTCACCGGGGTAGCGGAACCCAGAGCCGTTTGAGCGGCGGCGGAACCGATCGAAGCCGTGGCACCTTGCGGGCCGGCAACGCTGAAACCAGCGACGCCCAGGGTCTTCGAGGTGATTTCCTTCAGGGCGATCGAGATGGTTTCGCTGTCGTTGGCGCCAACCTGGATCGACATGTTCTGGTCCTTGGCCAGAACCTTGACACCGTTGAACTGGGTCTGAGCCGACACGCGGTCGATTTCCGACAGACGTTGCTTGATTTCGTCCTGGATCGACTTCAGGTCCGAACCCGAGTTCGTACCGTTGGCGGCTTCCACCGACAGTTCACGGATACGTTGCAGGTTGTTGTTGACTTCGCTCAGGGCGCCTTCGGTCGTTTGCGCGATCGAGATACCGTCGTTGGCGTTACGCGAAGCTTGCGTCAGGCCCTTGATGTTGGCGGTGAAGCGGTTGGCGATGGCTTGACCAGCAGCATCGTCCTTGGCGCTGTTGATGCGCAGGCCCGACGACAGGCGCTGGATCGCGGTGTTCAGCGACGATTGCGACGTGTTCAGGTTGCTCTGCGTTTGCAGCGACAGAATGTTGGTGTTGATGACTTGCGCCATGGTACGACTCCTATATGCAATGTTTTAGGCATTCCGGCGGGTGCCGTAACGTTGGCTGCCTGCGTTGCAGGGCGTAGAGTGCCTCCGTTGCAAGGGTTATCGACAGGGCGGTAGGAGACTTTAGAGTGATCTTTGCGAGAGTTTGCGGGCGCTGCCCGGAACCCCCGGCGTTATTGCGGATGGCGGCCGGCCCGGGGAATGGGCGGGGCGCCGCCGGCGCAGGCCGGCCTGGCGGCGTCAGCGGCGCTTGCGGGTGCGCGGTATATATAGACGCACAAAATCCGGCGACGCCTCGGCGTCCAGCACCGCTGCGTCGGCTTCCGGCGCGTGCGCCGGCGTCACCACGGTAATGGCGCGCTTGTAGACCACCGTGGGCATGGGATCCTCGCCCGTTTTGCCCAGCAGAATCATGTAATTGTCCGAGGCCAGCACGATCCCGGTCAGCCGCGTGCCATTCGAGAGGTGCACGATGACGGTATTGCGGCTGGCGCTGTGGGCCGCAAAGTGCAGATGCTGCAACTTTCGGCTGGGACGGGGAACCTTTTTTTCCTGCTTCACAACTTCTCCGGAAGAGCCCGCGAGGGTTCTGGCGGCGGTCAACGGTCCGAGGACCAGGCGCATGGATCGAGGTCGCACTAAAAGTGACGGATGGCGCGCCCTGATCCCGGCGAGATATGAAACATTCGCTCTCGGAGCCGGGGCAGGGGCTCACCTTCATCACGTTAACGGGCGCGCACACCGAACGGTTGAATGGCGCCATCCGGCCGAGCAATTCGGCCGGCCTTGCGAGGAGAGAAGGGGAATACTTCAGCCGGGAGGGTAACAAAGTTTTACAAGTGTTGACAAAGTTGGCCCGCGAACAATGCCTAGAGGTAAAGCTCTATTTATTTTATTGATGCAGTCGGTGTGATTGAAGTAGCACCTTCGTGGTCGGCGCCTGACAGAAAAGCAACGTTTGGGTCCCAATCCGCTCGCACTAAAGCTTTCTGGGACGCTGCCGATAACTGCCGATATGCCCGAATGTGCGGCATGGCATGACATGGAACGCGAAAGTGCTCAATTCGTTACAGCCGCTATCAGGGCATTCCCTGATAGAAGCCTCATTTACACCTCATGTAAGCAGGTTTATATTCCGGGGTTCGGACCGGTTTACCCCCGGTCTTTCACAGCAGTCCTGAAAGCCTACGAGCACCCCGCGCGTGGGCTTCTTTTTTTTGCCCTCGTCGTTTCGTCGCGGTCTGTTGCCGCAGTGGCCGTGATCGGCCGGGCCGGAGTGCCCGGAACAGATTAGACGCCAGTCGTTGACGCGGCAATTTGACGAACTGCCGGCACTTTTCCCCCTATTTCGATTTTCCGCTCAAGAAGCGCACCGGCCTGCCCGATAGCGCTGATGGCGACACCCGGATTCCGGTGGACGCTAGACGTACATCCAACATCGAAAAAGAGAGAAAGGTACGCTGAGATGGGCTTGCGAAACATGGGTATCGGGGCACGACTGTCCCTGGCATTCTGTGCGGTGGTGTTGCTGCTGGCGGCCGTAGCGGCCGTGGGCGTGACGGCGCTGCGCGGGATGAACGATGCGATGCACCAGGCGGTGGAGCAGCGCCTGCTGCGCGTCATCGACCTGAACCACGTGAAGGAAGGGGCGCTGCAGATCGGTGTGCTGGTGCGCGACGCCACGCTGACCGAGGATCCGGCGCTGGCCGCCCAGAACATCGACAAGGTGAACAAGCTGCGCGACGAGATGCGCGCCAGCCTGGAAACCCTGGCCAAGATCATCGAGGCCAGTGGCCGGGCCGAGTCCAAGGCCATGTTCGAGCAGCTCAACCAGACCCGGACCACCTACAACGGCCAGCTCGACCTCGTCATGCAACAACTGCGCGGTGGCGACTTCAATAGCGCCCGCGCCGGCCTGATCGTGACGCTGCCGGCGGCGCAGGGCGCCTATTTCGACAAACTCGACGAAGCCGCCGCGTCTGGCCGGAAGATGGCCATCGACGCCGTGGCCGAGGCTTCCGACCACTATGTCTTTGCCCGCAACCTGCTGATCGGCCTGGCGGCCGCCGCCGCCGCGATCGCCGCGCTGCTGGGCCTGGCCATCACCCGCTCGGTGACGCGCCCGGCCGGCCAGGCGCTGGACGCCGCCGAGGCGCTCGCCCAGGGCCGCCTGGGCCACGCCATCGCCGTGCGCACCCAGGATGAGATGGGCCGCATGCTTGGCGCGATGGAACGCGCCTTCGGCCAGCTTGGCGTGCTGGTACGCGGCATCCAGCAGGCCGCCGGCTCGATCGACACGGCAGCGCGCGAGATTTCCAGTGGCAATACCGATCTCTCCCAGCGGACCGAGCAGCAGGCGGCCTCGCTCGAGGAGACCGCCGCCTCGATGGAGGAATTGACCTCCACGGTGCGCCAGAACGCCGAGAACGCCCGCCAGGCCAACCAGCTGGCGGTCAACGCCTCGGATGTGGCCACGGAAGGCGGCCGGGTGGTGCGCAGCGTGGTCGACACCATGGATGGCATCTCGAAATCCTCCGCACGCGTGGCCGAGATCATCAGCGTGATCGAGGGCATCGCCTTCCAGACCAACATCCTTGCGCTGAACGCGGCTGTGGAAGCGGCCCGCGCCGGCGAGCAGGGCCGGGGCTTCAGCGTGGTGGCGGCCGAGGTGCGCAGCCTGGCGCAGCGCTCGTCGTCGGCAGCCAAGGAGATCGGCGAACTGATCAACAGCTCGGTGCGCCAGGTGCAGGACGGCGCCAAGCAGGTGGAAGTGGCCGGAAAGACCATGGACGACATCGTCGGCGCCGTGCGTCGTGTGACCGACATCATGGGCGAGATCAGCGCGGCCAGCGAGGAGCAGACCGCCGGCATCGAGCAGGTCAGCCTGGCGATTACCCAGATGGAATCGGTGACGCAGCAGAACGCGGCGCTGGTGGAGCAGGCCAGCGCGGCGGCCGAGAGCCTGATGCAGCAGGCCGGCGGGCTGGTGTCCGAGGTGGCGCGCTTCGACCTGGGCGGCGTGCGCGCCCCCGAGGCGCGCGCGCCCCAGGCCGTGATGACGGCCGCGCCGCGCATGGCCGCCCCGGCCAAGCTCCCGGCAAAGACCCCGGCCCTGGCTGCGCCGGCCCCCGCCCGTGTGCGGGCCATCAGCCGTCCGGCAGCGCCTGCGCTGCCGGCCAAGGCATCGCCTGCCCCGGCCCCAGCCCCCGCACCCCGCAGCGCTCGCGCCCCGGCCGTGCCGGCGGCGGTGCGTCCGCCGGTGGCGCGCAAGCCGCAGCCGTCGGTGCTGGCCGCGCGCCAGCCGGCCACGCCCGCCAAGCCGCGTCCGGCAGTGACGCCCCAGCGCAAGGAGCCCGTGCTGTCCACGCCGGCCCGCCGCCGTCCCGCAGCCGCGCCCGCGCCTGCCACGGTCGAGGCTGGCGACTGGGAAACGTTCTGATCGACCGTCCCCACTTTCAGGCGGCGCCAGCGTCGCCTGAAAGCCGCCTGTAAGCCGGGCGGCACTTCGGCAAGCAGGGCCGGCGGCATGCGCCTACAATACCGGCTCTCCTTGACCAGACAAGAGCAGACACGGCCGGTCGCGCCGCCGTCTGCCACGCAGGCCTTCCATGTCCGCCCCTTCCGTGCCGCCTCCCCAGCAGTCATCCCCCCAGCCGTCCCTCCGGTCACCTGACGCCTCGCCGCCAGACGTGCCCGTCATGCAGGTGCTGTTCGGCCTGATGCTGGCCATCCTGCTTGGCGCGCTGGAACAGTCGATCGTGGCCGTGGTGCTGCCGGACATCGCGCTGCAGCTCAACGGCTTCGAGGACATGGCCTGGGTGATCTCGGCGTATCTCGTTGCCTCCACCGTGGTGACGCCGATCTACGGCAAGCTGTCCGACGTGCTCGGGCGCCGCTCCGTCCTCTCGTTCTCGATCATCCTGTTCCTGCTGGCGTCGATTTTCTGCGCCATGGCCACGACCATGCCGATGCTGATCCTCGCCCGCATCCTCCAGGGCCTGGGTGGCGGCGGGCTGATCTCGGTCTCGCAGGCGACCATCGCCGATGTGGTGCCGCTGCGCGAGCGTGGCCGCTATCAGGGCTATGTGAGCGGGGTCTGGGCCGTGGCGAGCATGGCCGGGCCGGTCATCGGCGGCTACCTGGCGCATTTCCTGTCCTGGCGCTGGATCTTCTGGATCAACATCCCGCTGTCCCTGCTGGCGCTGGTGGTGGTGCGCCGCGCGCTGCGCCACCTGCCCGTGGGCGGGCGCCGGCACCGCATCGACTACCTCGGCGCGCTGCTGTTCGGCGGCGGGCTCTCGGGCGTGCTGGTGTTCCTGACCCGTCTGGGGCAGGGCCACTCGCCGCTGGAATTCCAGACCCTCGGCCTGCTGGTGGCCGGCGTCGTCGGCATGGTGCTGTTCGTCTGGCAGGAGCGGCGCGCCGTCGACCCGGTGATTCCGCTGTCGATGCTGCGCGTGCCCACGGTGGCCATCTGCTGCACCACGCTGTTCCTGTGCTTCTTCCAGCTGATTGCGATGTCGGTGCTGCTGCCGCTGCGCTTCCAGGTGGTGGGCGGCGCCCATGCCGACACCGCCGCGCTGCGGCTGGTGCCGCTGACGCTGGCGATTCCGTTCGGCGCCTATATCTCCGGGCGGCTGATGTCGTGGAGCGGCCGTTACAAGCCGATGCAGCTGGCCGGCTCGATCATCGCGCCGCTGGCCATCGTGGCGCTGGCGTTCATGCCGCCGCAGGCCGTGATGGCGTCCGCGCTGGTGATGATCGTGCTCGGGCTCTCCATCGGGCTCCAACTGCCGAGCGGGCTGGTTGCCACGCAGAATTCGGTGCCGCCGCAGCAGGTGGGCATCGCCACGGCGCTGACGGCTTTCTCGCGGCTGCTGGGCGGGGCGGTGGGCGTGGCCGTGCTGACCACGGTGCTGATCGCCCTGCTGCGTCATAGCGGGATGGCCGTGAGCGACCTGAGCGGCGGCGAGGATGTGCTGATGAGCATGTTCCGGCGCGCGATGGGCGCGGCCAACGATGGCGACGCCGCGGCGGTGCGCGTGGCGGCCGAGCAGGCGTTCCGCACGCTGTTCCTGTTCAGCGCGGCAGTGTCCGTGATCGCCCCGTTCCTGGTGATGCGGTTGCGCGAGACCACGCTGCGCGGCAGCCCGGTTGCCGCTACGGCCGCGGCCAGCGCGGCGGAATAACCCGGCTTACCTGTTACGCGCTGCGCGCCACGCGCCGCCGGGCGCGGGCTGCCAGCCCGGGGCCGAGCACCCAGCGCAAGGTGGGCGCCAGCGCGCCCATCGCCGGCACGGCCAGGGTCCGGCGCACCGAGCGCCGGTGCAGCCCGAGCGCCTCGCGCGCCCAGGACGGCAACAGCGCCACGCCGGCATCGGCCATGGTCCGCACGGCCGGCACCAGCATCGGATTGGCCACCGGCATCGCCATCACCAGTCGCACCACTTCGCGCGTGCGCTCACTGTTAACTAAATAGGGACGCTGGGCTTCCAGGTAGGCGTGTACCTCGGCGCCGGATCTCGGCACGTCCGGCGCGCCCAGCAGGGCGGCCACGGTGGCTTCCTCGGCGTAGTAGCGGTCCTGATCGGCGGCCGAGAGCGGGCCGACATAGCGCAGGTATCCCGCCAAAAAACTCGACACTTCGGCCACATGCACCCAGGTCAGCAGCGCGGGGTCGTCGGCGGCGTAGGGCTGGCCGTTTGGCGCGAGGCCGCTGATATTGGCGTGGATGTGGCGCACGCGCTCGATCAGCCGCATGGCGTCCGCACGGCTGCCGTAGGTGGTGCCGGCGATGAACTGCGCGGTGCGGCCGAGCCGGCCCTGCATGTCCGTGCGGAAGGTGGAGTGGTCCCACACGCCGGCCAGCGCCAGCGGATGCAGCGCCTGGAGCAGCAGCGCGCTGACGCCGCCGGCCAGCATCGCCGGGAAATCGCCATGCACGCGCCAGCAGACCGCATCGGGGCCGAACAGGCCGGGATCGCCCGGCGGGTTGTCGTAGTCGATCGACAGGCCGGAGTTGCTGCGTGTGAGCGCGCGCACCTGCGCGCCGGCATGGCTGCGCAGGCGGGTCAGCAGCGGAGGGGTGGCGGGTTCCGTGGGGGGGCCGGGGACGCGTGAGGACATGCCGCTGGGGCGCCTCCCTGGCGCCAGGGGCCACGGGTCAATGAGTGGGGACGGATCAGTAGTAAATCAGTAGTAATGCAGGTCCGTGGCCTTGCCCCAGAATACACGGTACGCGTAGACCGTGTAACCCAGGATGGTGGGCAGCACCACCGCCGCGCCGATCAGGATCACTGCCAGCGATTCCGGCGCGCTGGCGGCCTGCCAGATGTCGATCTGATCCACCACGAGGTAGGGGAACAGGCTGTAGGCCAGGCCGTTGAACGCCATCAGGAAGATCACCGCCGTGCCAGCGAACGGCACCCAGCACCAGCGGTCGTTGCCGCGCGCGTGCAGGTCGCGCATCTTGCGCAGCAGCCGCTCCACCCCCACGAACACGCCCAGCGTAATCAGCGGAATCGGCGCCAGCAGGATGATGTTGGGCAGCGAGAACCATTTCTCGAAGATCCGCGCGCTGACCAGCGGCGTGACCACCGAGATGGCTGCCACGCCCAGCGCCGTCAGCCACAGGCTGCGCCGCGCCCAGTAGATGGCGCGCAGTTGCAGGCTGCCGGTGGTCTTCATGATCAGCCAGCTCGCGCCGAGCAGGCAGTAGCCGGCCACCAGGCACAGCCCCACGGCCACCGCGAACAGCAGGTTCGGCAGGTCGTAGCGGAAGCCGGTGATATAGAGGCCGAGCATCAGCCCCTGCGAGAAGCTGGCCAGCAGCGAGCCCGCATAGAACGCGAAGTTCCACCATGGCTTGTGCGGATCGCGCGCCTTGACGCGGAAGTCGAACGCCACGCCGCGGATGATCAACCCCGCCAGCATCATCGCCACGGGCAGGTAGAGGTGGGTCAGGATGGCGCCGTGCGCGAGCGGGAAGGCCGTCAGCAGCAGCCCCACGCCGAGCACCAGCCAGGTTTCGTTGGCATCCCAGAACGGGCCGATCGAGGCGATCATGCGGTCCTTGTCCGCATCGTCGGCCCGGCGCAGCAGCACGCCCACGCCAAGGTCGTAGCCGTCCAGGATCACGTAGATCAGCATCGCCAGCCCCATCAGGGCCAGGAAGACCAGCGGCATCCAGCCGGCCGGCTGGGTCAGGTCGGGAAGGGTGGCCGGGTTCATGACTTGCTCCTGGGTTGGCCGGGAAGGACGGGTTGCGGTGTCTGGAAGGCGTCGGGCGCGGCGGTATCCTCCGGCGGGGCGCCGGCCTTGCGGGCGAGGTGGAACACCACCGAGATATAGGCCACGATCAGCGCCAGATAGAGCGCCAGGTACATCGCCAGCGTGCTGGCGATCATCGCGGCGGGCACCTTGGAGGCGGCCTGCGCCGTGGTCAGCACGCCGTAGACCAGATACGGCTGGCGGCCGATCTCGGTCACGTACCAGCCGGCGACGAGCGCCACCCAGCCGGAGAAGGTCATGGCCACCAGCGCGCGGGCCATCCACGGCGCGGGCTCGCCGCGCCGGCGGAACTGCCACGCGCCGATCCACGACACGGCCAGCATCAGCAGGCCCACGCCGACCATGATGCGGAAGGCGAAGAACAGCGGGGCCACGGGGGGATGGCGGTCCGGGAAGGCGTCGATGCCCTTGATTTCGCCCTCGAGGTCATGGGCGAGGTAGAGCGAGGCCAGCTTGGGAATGGCGATTTCGAAGTCGTTGGTCTGTGTGCGGGCGTTGGGAATGCCGAACAGCACAGCCGGCGCGCCCTTCTCGGTCTTCCAGATGCCCTCCATCGCGGCGATCTTGGCCGGCTGGTGATGGAGCGTATTCAGGCCGTGGAGGTCGCCCGCCACGATCTGCAGCGGGATCAGGATCGCCGCGAGCACCACGCCGGTCCGCATCGCATGGATGACATCGCGCCCATGGTCCCCGCGCAGCCAGCGGTAGGCCGAGACGCCGGCCAGCAGGAAGGCCACGGTCAGCCCGGACGCCAGCAGCATGTGGGTCAGGCGGTATGGGAACGACGGATTGAAGATGACTTCGAGCCAGCTCGTGACGTGGGCGCGGCCATCGATCATCTCGAAGCCGGCCGGGGTCTGCATCCACGAATTCAGCGCGAGGATCCAGAACGCCGACAGCGTGGTGCCGCCCGCCACCAGCAGCGTGGCGATGGTGTGGGTGCGGTTGCTGACGCGCCGCATGCCGAACAGCATGATGCCGAGGAAGGTGGCCTCCAGGAAGAAGGCGGTCAGCACCTCGTAGGCCAGCAGCGGGCCGGCGATGTTGCCGACGGTTTCCATATAGCCAGGCCAGTTGGTGCCGAACTGGAAACTCATGGTGATGCCGCTGACCACGCCGAGCGCGAAAGTCAGGGCGAAGATCTTGACCCAGACACGGTAGGCGGCCATCCAGCTTTCATCGCCGGTCTTGCCGTAGCGCAGCTTGAAGAACAGCAGCACCCAGCCCAGCGAGATGCTGATCGTTGGGAAAAGGATGTGGAACGTGATGTTGGCGGCAAACTGGATGCGCGCCAGCACCACGGGGTCGAGACTGGCAAACACGGGCTACTCCTTGCGGGGGCGGGAGGACTTTGCGGGGGTCTTGGGGGCTTTCTTGGCGGCGGCGGCGGGGGACTTGTCGGCGCCCTTGTCAGCGCTCTTGTCGCCGCCCATGCCGATGGCACTGGCGAAGCGGTCCTTGACGTCGAGCAGCTTGGTCACACGGGAGCCGAGCCGCATGAGCTTTTCCAGCGTGGCGACGTCCAGCCGCTGCATGTCGCCAAACCACGTGGTCACCAGCAGGATCAGGCCGTACATCTCCTTCATGCGCGCCTGGGCGTGGCGGTCTTCCGGGGAGGTGGCCGCCTCGAGCTGCACTTCGCGCAGCATGGACAGCGTGGGATCGATCTCGCGGCGGCGGCGCTCCTCGGCCAGCGTGCGGAAAATCGCCCAGACGTCATCGGGCGCGGAAAAGTACTCGCGGCGGTCGCCCGGCTGGTGGGAGAGCTTCACCAGACTCCAGGATTCCAGTTCCTTGAGGCCGATACTGACGTTGGAGCGCGAGAAACCGAGCGATTCGGCGATTTCATCGGCATTGAGGGGGCGCGAGGCGGTGAAGAGCAGGGCGTAAATCTGACCGACCGTCCGGTTAATACCCCAGCGGCTACCCATCTCACCAAAGTGAAGGACAAAGCGCTGGATCAGGGGCGAGAGCTGCATGAACGTTTCGAACTTTCAGTAATTTGTGAAAGTTTAATACGGATCAAGGGGGCATGCAGGAGTTTTTGCGGTGCGTCAAAAGGTCACAGAAGCTGTCACGTCTCAAAGTTATTGAGTTTTGTCTCACAGTTAGTGGGTCAAATTCTCAAAGTTAGTGGGTAAAAGGATCCACGCCAATGGCGTGCGGAGTGTGACTCTTAGGTGCGGAGGGCCTCCAAGATCGGGGTCGTCATTCGGATTCAGCAGTCTCAAGTCGGTCGTAACCGTGAGTCCGAATTCCTGCATCGGCTGAAGATTGATGCGTCAACGATGTGCGCGGTAGAAGTTCGAACGAAGGCGAGCACTCATCGTACAGCGCGGTAGCCAACACGTCGAGACCCTCTGCTGTAGTTCGCTCTTGGCGGCGTGCGAAGGGATTTAGTCCGGTATGTCGGGCGACCAAAGCGGCAATGCCCTCCAACCTTTGCGCCAGGCAGAGGTCAGTTCGGGGTTTTGAAAGGGGCACTCGGAGATCGGGATGCCGTGCCTCGCCGCAGCATTCCCACGATCGTGCGCTGACTCTGGCGTGGCGGCCTGTTCAAGTGCCCATCGCCACGCCTTGTCGCAAGTTGCCTCGTCGAAGAGGCCAAAATTGCATAGTTCAATATCGATGGCCAGATGAGCGGCGAGCGCTTGATATGCCGCGGAGCGCTTCTTCGTGCTGGGCTTCCAAAGCAGATCAAACGGTGCCTTCGCCTTGTTCCGCGCGCTCCGGAGTGCTTTGCTAGCTAGAGTTCCCAGCGGCGTGGCGGTGAACGGATGCATGCCCACATAGGCATCGCAATGTGTGCATGCGTAGGACCACGGCCATTCCCCGTACGATGCGCCGTAGATCTCACTGTTATTGACGATGCGAACCGGGCTATCGCAGTAGGGGCATGCTTGGGGAGCCGGCATCTTGCTTCTGATGCGGGCGACATGTTGAGGGCTTGGATCCCACGGAGTCCTGTCTGTTAGTGCCATCATCAATTCTCCGGAACGCTTCTTGCCCAAGTTGGCGATGAGCTAGAAGTACGGGGAGTCTTCTGCATCTTCTGCATCGTCCCCGGAATCCTCCTCGTCCTCATCGAAGCCGTCGTTGTCGCCTTCGAACGACGCAATGACACCTTCGTAGCCGCCATCCCCTTCCTCGTAATCAAGCCAGTTCTCCACATCGTCAAGATCGAATAGCGCTTCAATCCCAGCAAGATTCTTCCGTGCTAGCGCATCTTGCTTTGCCGTGAACAGGGGATTCAGAGTCGCGGCTTGATCGTAGAAATGTACGTTCAGAGCCAGGAGGCAATTGAAAACTGGATCCGCAGCGATATGCGCGTTGGCGAATCCACCCCATCCTTTGATTCCTGCTTCGTAGGCCAGTAGCCACAGGTCGTCATAGAGGGCACTGGATCGTTCCTGTGCTTTCCAGAATGAGTTTTTCGGTACCTTAGTCAGACTTCCGGCGTTATGAAGGTCCATCAGAATCAGCGCGCATACGGAACTGTGCATCTCTGCGACAAGATCGATGTTTGCTTCAGACAGGAGCAAGCCGAGATCCTTTGCCATCCACAGGCACCATGCCACTTCGCTGTGGTGACCTAGAGGGGCATGATCTTCGATCAAAGCGTTGATAAAGCGGCTGAGCCTGGCTTTCCCCAATGGATAGCCGACATTCTTGTAAGTTGAGAAGATCCGAGCAATGGTTTGCAGAGTATTTGGGTATCCCATTGCGACTTGACAAATATGAGCCTCGAAGCGATCCCAGTTGTTCTTCCGGACAATGACAGAGGATGCCTTTTTGAGGGCATAGATCATGACGCTTTCATCGGCGTTTAATCGTGCCAGCTCTTTCGCCAACTCGAAGAAATGGCTGAAATCCGCCGCCTGCTTGGGGCCGGTTTTGGCGATCGAAAAGCTACGGAGCCTGTGGCTCCAGAAATCATCCGTTATCTCAAGAACCGGTGACGTTTTGGTTTTCTCAAAATTGACTTGCAGCTCAAATTCTTTCAGCGAGCGGATAAGCGCTGCGAGTGCCGATTCCGCTTCACGGGCTGTGGCAAAAAACATGAAGTAGTCATCGACATAACGGAAGCCCGCGGGCAGTCCTTTCAGGCGCTTCTTCAACTCCAAATCAACGGCTGTGGCGATGGCTTCAGCAATGATGTGTGACGTGTCCGGTCCAATCGGGAGGCCGAATGTCTGTTCGTCCTGCGCCTGACGAAGTGCCAGATCCAACAGATTGCCGAAGAATTTTGGCGTCGGCTTCCGGCTCTTCTTTGCTGCGGCCTTGCCGTGAAGTGCCCATGGAACGGAGTGTGTGTAGATTGTCGGGAAGAATCTCGATATGTCGGTGCGCAGCATATACCGATACCCTGCGGACTCCAGGACCTTGCGATTGTAGAGAAACTGCATCGAAGGTATGTTCGCGCCTCGAGATCCTTTGTGCAAAAATCTCGGGCGACTTGCCGATAGTCTGGATTGCCGGTAGTGCTTTAGTAACTCACCCCAGTTTTCTGCAATATGCTTCGATAGATATGTTTGCGCAACGGGATTCGTCAGGCTCGTGACGCGCCGCTGGTGACCGGCCCGCGCGACGCTGAAAAGCTCTGCCCTTGCGCCTGGTGCTTTTGGAATCTTTGGGCCTGTTTTTGGGGGCGTCTGAAGAGCGAACCATTGCGCATATAGAGCCGCATGATTTTTTGCCAGATTCTCCGTCGTGAATGATGGTGGTAGTTGGGAGGGGAAATAGCCACGCTCAAGCAGTCGTTCGGTGCGGTCCATTGTTTTTCCTTCAAGCCGCAGCCTCCCAATCTGGATTCTCCGCAGCGTTCCAAGTTGTTCGCCCAGAAACGTGCCACGATACCGCACTGCCGTGGGTCTTACACTCCCCCGCTAGCGGGGCAGTTGCTGGCGACGGTTGCGATATTACGCCGGGATGAATGCAAGTCGATGGGCGGGGAGTTACGGAATCCAGAATGGCAAAGCGGACGTCCCCGCTTTGTCAGTAACGATGGCCACACTTTGTTCAGCACGGGTGACTGCCACGTAGAAACTCGCCGCGGGTACTGGCTCGAGCATTGATCCATTACGCAGGAAGTCAGAAATTCCTGCCGTCGGAACGATGAGCACACGCGTATATGTGGAACCCTTCGCAACCTTGAAGTTCATGTAGTTGAGATTGAACTCGTTGCCAGAGGCCGCCATGCTTCGCAAGCATTGTGGTGCAAATCGTTCCACGTAATCCCCAACGTGCTTCTTCATGAGTAGAAACACGCCGTCGTGGTTCGTCGTTACTTCGTTGCGGGATACTGTGGTCGGAAACGCCCAGCTCGGATCGAAGATCGTGTCTGAAAATTCCGCGATCTTCGGGTGGCACCGCCAAGTTTCCACACTTTCAGTGATGGTCAACTTCCCGAGTTTCTCTCTCTCTCGGAACCACTTTACCGCTTCGGCATAGGCATACCGCTTATTTTTGGTACCACGGGGGTTCGTGGCCAGAACTGATTGCCGTATATCGCCGACCATCCGAATCTGAATTGACGAATGCAATAGCGCATCGACGATCTCCCAGTCATGCGCGCTCAAGTCTTGCACCTCGTCAATCAGTATCTCATCGTACAAGCTCTCCAATCGATGTAGTAAGGCGCCTTTGCTGGCACCTAGCAGTTCGTTGGCGAGGCGCCCGAGTTCACATGCGTAGGCTGCGCCGCTGCGGTCGAGAAATCGCGACAAGCCTTTCGCGTACCTGTCCGGTCGCCCCTCAAAACTGAACCCCAGAACCCGCGCTCCGGGAAACTTGAAGGGGAGAAACGGCTTTGCAAAATGTCGTAACAGGAAGGTGAACCATCCCATGACTTCGATGCCCAGGTGATCGCCCGCTCGTTGCCCGAGCCGGCGTCGGAGTTCCTCCTGATTTGCCTGGGTAAAGGTCAGGACGAGGGCGCGGCGCTCCGGAAGAAGCCGTGCGCAATGCTCGACGATACCTTGGGTCTTGCGCGAGCCAGCAACGGCCAGAGTGAGCTGGTTAGCCATGGATGAACGCCGCGGCCTGGCGCATGTACTTGGGTGGCGTAAGCTTGCTCGTTGCGTTGGCGATGCGGAACGCCGTCTCGGTTTTCTCCCGGCTCATCCATTTGTGTAGATCTGCGCTCGCCGTGATGCCAAGTAGGCTGCGCAATGTCGCCTCGCCATTGTGGTGGATGATTTGCGGTTCCAGGGTGTGGCCGTGGGCGACTTCCCCAATGAACAGCTCACGCCTTCCCGGACTGAGCCACGCATCAACGCTTGTGGACAGCTCGGCCGGGTCCGTGCCATCGTTGTCGCGCATGGCGGCCACCGGTTTATCCAGCGCGGCGCAGAATTCAAGGCAGCGCGCCAGCGACAATCCCCGCATGCTGATCACGTCGATGCCCAATTCCATTGGGCGCTTCCCAAACAGGTCCTTGAAGAATCGCTCGAAAACGATCTCGTCGGAGGGCCCTTCCACGAGGACGATCTTCTTGGCCAAGGCCATGCGCAACGTGTCATAGCCGGGAAGGCGCTGAAAATACGAGACGGTTTCGGGATCTAGCGTCGTAATCTTCGACGTCTTGCCGTGTGCCAGGAGCAGAATGGCATCGAGACCAAGGCGGTTCAGCACGAAGGTGCTGTGCGTGGTGATGAACAGCTGCTGATGGTCGCCAGTGAGCGCCTCGATCCGCGAGAGGAGCGTGGTCAGGCTGGTATGGGAAAGGTGATTCTCTGGCTCCTCGATCATGACGAACGCCGCGTGGCCGGCATTGCGGTTCAGGGCCAGCGAGATCTTGATCGCGGCCTGTTGGCCCTGTCCGGACATCGAGAACGGTACATCGTTGACATGGGGGGTCACCACGCCGTCCCAGGCGGTTCGCGCGCTTTGATCCATGGCCAGCGAGATCGGCTGATCGTGCAAGGAGGCGTGGATCGTGCCGATGCGCTTGTTGATCGCGTCCAGCGCCGTGGTCGACATAGTCGCCTTCAGCTCGCGGTAGGCCAGGGACACGGCGGCACGCTCCGGCGGGTCGAGATGGTCGCCAAGGATCTGTCGCAGGTGATAGTCAACGCCGCTCGAGGAGCGAACGGTCCGCGAGTCGATAATGGCCGCCGCCAATTGCCGGGGGCGATTGCTGATGCGCTCGTCGGCGAAGGAGCGCCAGTCAACAAGGTAGAACTCGACCGGCAACAGGGAGGAAGGCTTGGCCATCCACCCGGCCAGCTCGTCCGCATAGTCGGGATTCGGCATGATCCGCAGCGACAGGCCTGGGCAGGCCAGGGTCGGCACGTCGGTATTGATAGCGCCGCAAAGCCGTTGCAACTCGGGCTTGTCCGCGAAGTACAGCTCGATGTGGATCTCGGGAAACCGAGGCCGTTCACCGCGCTCGATCTTGGCAACGAAATCGGCCACCACTCCGGCGTTAAACCAGTGCGGGTTTAGCTCTTCGCTTGCGCTGCGGCCACCGATGCGCCCGGTAAGGGCGAGCGCGATGGCTTCCATCAGTGTCGATTTGCCGGCTTCGTTGCCCCCCACTATCAGATTGAGCTTTGGGTTGGGCGACAGCGTGAAGTCCGTGTAGATACGGTATCCGCGGATCTTGATTTTGGTAATCAACCGACACCCCGCCTCGAAGTTTGTTGGGGGGATTATATGGCACATGCCGACGGGGTGATCGCCCGGTTGCATGGACACCTGGAGGCAGGCGTGAGCAAGCTGAACCTTTGGCGAACCGACGTCAGGCGCAGTCCATTCAGCTCAAAATCACTGCAAGATAAGTCGTCTTATTTTGTATAGTGGAAACGCCGACGCCAATGGCCGACCGCCGCCCGCTTTCGCCTGACGACCTCGCCGACCCCTCTACGCCGCGCCTCATCCACGACTCCGAGGAGTGCGACGTGACGTCTCCTGCTGATGCCTCGTGCGCGCCGCGCGCACCCTCATTCCCCCGTGTCTATAACGTCACGCGGCATCGCCTGCACCGCGGACACTTCGCCTACCTGCGGGCGGTGGTACAGGGGCTGTCGCCGCGCGCTGCCTGGGAGCGGTATCTGCCCGACGCGGGGACGTTCGACGACACGCCGCGCGTGCACCGCATGACCGGCTGGATCCGCGCGGAACTGGCCGCCGCGGCGGCCCGTGGCGGCGATTTCGCCCAGGCGCGGCTGCTGCGGCTTGACCTCGCGCCACTCTCGGACAATCTCCCGTCGCTCGCGGCCTTTGTCGACCGCGAGGCGCTCGATGGCCTCCCAGAAACGGAGCAGCTCGCCGCCTATCAGGCCGCCTTTGCGTCGGACCTCACGCGACAACGGCGCCGTGAGGTCCTGATGCGCCGACAACTGGCGGCCATGTATGCGCTGGAAGCGCGGGTCACCACACCCGTTGCCCTGCGCGATGGCGTGGAGGCGTGGTTCACCGACGCGATCGCACGGCGCCTCAAGGCCGCCGGGCTGCCGACCCTCCATGCCCTGCGTGACCAGATGGCGAGGCGCCAATCTTGGTGGCGCGATATTCCCGGCATTGGGCCGATCAAGGCATGCGCCCTGGCGCAGTTCATGGCGGCGCATTGCGAGGCCGCGCCGGCGTGGCCCGTGATCGCGGGATGCGCGGCATCCGACGACGTCGCCAAGCCACCATTGGCCGGGGCGTCGTCGGCGCTGATGCCGATGGAGCGGCTCATCGTGCCCGACGATCTCACGGGACGGCAGGGACGTTTTCGCGCGCCGCGCGCGCAGTGCCTGCTGGACGGCGATGACGACCGGGCCGCGATCCATGCGTGGCTCGCCGCGCGAGGCAGGGCGGGCGGGCATCGCCCTGCGCCAGCGTCTGCTGCATCGGATGAACGGGAAGCCGGCTTGCCGGCCACTCCCGCCGCGCCGCCAACCTGCACGCAACGCGCCTACCGGAAGGAAGCCGAGCGTTTCCTGTTGTGGGCGGTCTGCGAGCGCCGGCGCGCGCTGTCTTCGATGAGCGTGGAAGACTGTCTCGCCTACCGGAACTTCATGCTCGCGCCGCCCGCCGAGTGGTGCGGCCCGCGCGCGCAGCCGCGCTGGAAACACACCTGGCGGCCATTCGCGGGGCCGCTGTCTCCGCGCTCATGCGTCTTCGCCGTCGGCGTGCTTGGCAACCTCTTCGCCTTTCTAGTCGATCAGGGCTATCTCGTGGGCAATCCGTGGCGGGCGGTGGTGCCACCAGCCGAAGGGATACGTGGGCCGGATGCGGGCCGCGGATTGACCGCGTCGCAATGGCAGGTCGTACTGGAGGCACTTGTCCGACTGCCGGACACGGTGTCCTCGCGCCGTCTGCAGTTCGCGTTGCCGCTGCTGCAGGAAACCGGTTTGCGCCTGGCCGAGTTGATGTCGGCGACCACCGGAGACCTGACATGGGAGGTCTTGCCGCAACCGGGAATGCCGCCGCTCGAAGGATGGTGGCTGACCGTGCGGGGCAAGGGCGATCGGATGCGGCAGGTTCCTGTGTCGCCGGATTCGGTCTCGCGGCTGCGCGACTACCTGCTTGCACGCGGCCTGCCTGCGGACCCGGTCGCTTCGCCCACCGTTGCGCTGATTGGGGCAAATCCGTCCGCCCGGCGCGAGCGTGGCGAGACGGCTTGGGATCCGACTCGGCACGTCGCGGCAAGCAGTTTCCACCGGCATCTTCGAGCGTTCTTCACGCACTGCGCGCAAGGTCTGCTGGAAAGCGACCCAGCGAGTGCCGCACGCCTGGGACGAGCCACCACCCATTGGCTGCGCCACACGCACGTATGGCACGCGCTCGATGCGGGAGTCGCTGTCGAGATCGTCCAGCAGAACGTCGGCCATGTTTCACTGGACACGACAACTCGCTACGTGAAGACCGAGCGCGTGCGCAGGCTGCAGGCGATGCAGCAACTGTGGCAGGCAAGCCGTGTCACGTCATGCGGCGCTGTCGCCGCGCAAGCTCAATCTTGCTAGCACCCGTGAAGCCGCGGCGATTGCCCCCCTGTGTGGCCGCTATGAACGGAATGCCGGCTTGCGTCGGGTTCATCGAGCCTATGGAATTTATATACTGAAACCAAGGGCGCAAGTCTCATCCGGTCAGGCAAGGCAAAGGATGCGCTCGGAGTTTGGAAGGCCTCGCATCTCGGACTATGCTTAGCTCGGACGTTTCCGCTCAGGCGAGCGGAAACGAAAAACCGCGTGGGGCAGTTGGCGCTGCGTCACGCGGTTTAGAGTTCTGCGTACGACCGTAGAGGCCTACGCATGTTTGCTTGTTCGGTTACTGGGTCGGACACCCCCAGTATTGAACAGGGGGCATGCCAGGTCAAGGACTTTGTCGTCCCGCAGTTCACGAGGTGATTGAGATAAGACTTCGTGGAGGCTGGTATGCCTGCGCCCCCATCCGTCCAATTCTTCGACGGCTTCCGGTGGACGTTCTCGCCACCGAGAACGGGCCGGCGCGCCGTGAGCTATTACGGTCGCTGGCCGTCGTCAAGCCAGGGGCGTTCGATCTTGCTTCGCGCCAAGGAACTGCTCCCGCTGGTGGGCTTTCTGGAGGCGTGTGCCACCCTTCAGCTCATCCAGGAATTTCGCGAGCAGCCCGGCATATTGAGCCACTTCGTCTCGGGAAAACTGGTCGAACATCGTCCGGACTTTCTTTTCTCCAGCGATGGGATCGCGCATCTGATCTTCACCCCTACGCGAGCCGGAATGCCGTTCGCATCGCCGGATAGGCACCTCGTCGCCCATGGCGAAGGGGGCGTCTGCCATTTCCGTGTCTGTGCATTCTCGCCGACGAAGCCTTCCATCTTCGAGCTGTCAGCGTTGAGTCCAGCGCATCTCCTTCGGGGACCACTGAGTGGTGCCCAGCTAAGCGTGGTGCGGAGTGTTTATGACGAGTTGATTGGCGGGGCTGAGATGCGTTCGCATCGCGCTCGCCGTGCATTGGGGAACGCCAAAAACGGCCGGTTCGTTTGAGGAGGCGGAAATGAAGAATTCTCGGCAACACGCATCCACCGGATACACCGACGTGCGTATGACGGGCGCATCCACCGTGCCCGGCGCAGTCGGCAGTGTGGCCAACCAATCCGCCCGGATCTTTCATCGGGGTGGCAAGGCCTATCAGGTGTGCGCTAGGCTGGATGCCAGAACCCTGATTTGCCGCGACCTTCAAGACGGCCAGCTTGTCGAATTCTCCATGGAAGAGGTCGGCCTGGATTCAGGCGTCATCCGGCAGAGTGCCGGTGGACAGCTTCGTGACGCACCCAATTCCGTGCGCAAGGAGACGGCGCGAAGGCGCGGCTATCTGCGCGAAGTCGCCAAGCAGGGGGCGGGCATGTTCCGGCGGGGAAGGGGGCTGCGAGACGCCATCGATCGCGCGGCGCATCGGCTGGGCGACGCACGACCTCCCTCAGACTCCACGGTCGTGCGGTGGTGGCAGGCATTCCTTCGCGATGGCTTCGCGGCGCTCATGTCGCACACGGATCTGCGGGGCGGCAAGGGAAAGCCTCGCTTAGCCCCAGGCCACGCCGAGAAGGTCGCCCGTGCCGTGGATCAGTGCCTGCAGCGGCCGCGCCGTCCGGTCGTGGAAATCCTGGACGATCTTAATACGCAGGTCTCGGTGGAGAACGCCTGGGCGCTTGGTCCGTCTGCACGACCCGTTAGCCGGGCTACCCTATATCGATCGCTTCGCAATCGGCCGGCCATCGAGCGGTTGTCAGCGAAGGTCGGAGCCGCCGAGGCACGCCGGATGCTGAGTCTGTCCAAGGCCAATCCGCGTGAAGCGCCGGTCCGCCCGCTGCAGATAGTGCAGTCCGACCACGGTGTGCTCGATGTGGTTCTGGTTGACGAAGTGACCGGAAAGCCCGTCGGCCGACCGAATCTGTCCGTCATGATCTGCGTGGCCACACGCATGGTCGTTGCATGGGAGGTGTCGCTTGCCAGCCCGAACGAACAAACCGTCTTGGGTCTATTGCGGCAGGCTATGACAGGGGCTTTCGATATGCGGTCTGGTGAGGGCGGTAGCGGCGCAGAGCGTGGCCATCCGTCAATCGACACACCGCGACGGCTCGCCCATGGGCAGATCGAGATGGTGCTGTTCGACCGCGCCAAGGAGTTCGACTCCGCTGCGGTTCAGGCAGCCTGCACCGAGTTGGATATTGTGACGATGTTCTGCCCGGCTTATCGTCCAGATAACAAGGGGCATATCGAGCGGTTCATTGGGACGGTAAATCGCAGCTTCATCAGTTCGTTGCCCGGCACGACATATGGAAGTCCGAAAGAGCGGCGCGGCTATGATGCAGAAGGCAACGCGACGCTGACGATCTCGACGCTCCGTGAGATCCTGGGTACGTGGATCGATACGGTCTATGCGCTCGCGCCACACCAAGGCTTGGGTGGCGCGACGCCGGAGCTCGTCTGGCGGCAATATGTGCCTGGCCGTCAACTGGACTCGCTACACAGCGACGAGGCGGTGGCGCGTGCCTGTCGCCCGTGGGCATGGCGGCACATTGGGAAAAGCGGCATCAAGCTGTTCGGTAACCAACGTTATGCCTCTGCCGAACTCGAGGGGCTCAGGCTTCGATATGGCAGGCACTGCGAAGTTTCCGTTCGGTTCGACCCAATGGACCTCGGGCATATCTGGATCACGCACCCGGACACGCGATTCGAACTACTCGTACCCAACGTCGATCCCGGCTACGCGCATGGTCTTACGCTGCGTGAGCACGACCTTTTGCGTAAGCATCAACGAGCCAAGAATTTCAATGAGACGGAGCGTGTCCGGCTCGCGGCCAGCCGCACGGCATTGCGCCGAGAAATTGAAGCGGCACAGGCCGATGGAACTGTCCGACGACGCAAAGCCGCGGCGATTGCCAAGGATGCCGGCAAACGTGCGAGAGTGCGGCAGCCACAGGAAGCTGCGCCGCCGCACGCCGACAACTCGCAGACCTTAGGTGTCTTTCGCATGCGCCCTCGCAAAGCGTTGCCCGGTTTCGCCTTGGGACGGATGAGCCGCCTTGGTGTGCCCGCTGCCGGATCCAGCGAGGATGAGGGAGCCGATCATGAGAGTTGAGACACAGGCCGACTTGGCTGCAAACGAAGTGTCAAAGTACATCATCGACTATCCCGCATTCCATGGTTTGAGGGCGCGCATGGAGGGGATGATCACCTCGCTCGATCCGAAGGGAATGTTGGTGGTGGGTGATACTCGCGTCGGAAAAACGACACTGGCGCGATCGCTTCTGGACACCCATCCCAAGACTTTTGTCGATGGCACGCCGAGTGTCCCCGTCCTCTACATCGAGATTCCCACAATACCCACCGAGAAATCCATTGCACGGGCCCTCATGCTGCAACTGGATGTGACCACAGGGCGGACGCTCAGCGAGCAGGAACTAATTGCTCGCTTTTCCAAAATTGCCGAGTATTGCCGCATCAAGCTGGTCATCATCGACGAGTTCCACCACTTCACCGAATCGTCGCACTATCCAAAGCTGCTGCGTTATGCCAATTCCGTAAAGAGCCTGATGAACCAATCGGGAGTATCGGTCGTGCTGATGGGACTGCCAAACTCGCGGGCGATCTTGGACAAAAACCAGCAGCTGCGTGGTCGGTTTTCATCGGTGCAGCATATCGGCGCCTTCGCGATGGAGGAGACGGATCAATTCAACGACTTCCTTGATGTCCTGCGAGCCCTGGCAGACAAGCTGCCGTTTGAGAACGCGGCCGAGATTGCTGATCATTTGTACGGCCCACGCATGTGGTATGCCACCCATGGTGCGCTGGGCTATGTCAAGAAGCTGCTGATCGAAGCCATCGAGATGAGCGGCCCCTCCAAGAACAAGCAGCTTAGTATGAACTTGATGGAGAAGGCCTTCACCGCCGCGATCTGGCACGACGGCGTCGGGAAGCTGAATCCGTTCAATCGCAGCTTCAGCCACAATCTGCTCGACGAAGTGGGGCAACCATTCTGTCCTGACATGGCTTTCTAAGATGCCCTGCGCCGCTCCACTCCACGGCGATGGGATGTTGCCAATATGAAAGCGAAATCTGTGGCTCCAACGTCGCCGTTACCGCGGGCGAATGCCGTACGATCGGTGGTGTTGGCGGGTCGTTGTGAAGCGCAAAGGCGCAGCGAAGCCTTTTACGACGAGAGCGCACGCGGCTACGTGCTACGCGTACGATGCCAGCAAGCGCTTTCGCTTGACCAGATCAAAGCTCTCGAGGAAGAGTCAAAAAGGAACGTTAAGGGACTTGATCGGCTCCGCCAACGGGCAGCCTTCTGCCCCGAATGCTTTCAACGCGCAGCATATTGGCGCGAGGATTGGGAGAGGCGGGCGGTACTTGCATGCCTCGAGCACCGACTTCTTCTCGTGGCCACCTGCCCAATTTGTGGCAGGGCACTGAGTTGGCGTCGCCTAGATGTGGCCCATTGCAGCTGCGGATTTCCGCTCGCGCTTTGGCGGCGCGAGATGGCTGGGGACGCCGAGATCCGGGTCACGCGCTATGTGCTGGGTCTACAATTGGCGAACGGCGAAAAGAGAAACCCCTGTGCGCAGCTCCCGCTGCCCGTTCGCGTGCCGTTTCTCAGGGCGCTCGGTTATGCGTGGATGGGCAATTCCATTACTGAACAGGATCGCCTCGGTGGCCTGGGCGAGGGCGGGGATGCCTGTGCGTTTGCCGCCGCGGGTGAGGCACTATTTCGCCTCCGGAATCCTGCGTTATTCCTCGTGAAGGATTTTGCCGGACGGGAGGATAGATCGCTGCTTCAGCTGCAGAAGTTGGTCGCGACTGAACTGTATCGCGGCACGCATGGACCGATGGGGTTGAGTTTGCAGCAATACCTGCAAACCGCGGTAGCAGAGCTCTATAGAACCGTACCGGCCAAAGGGACAGTCCTGAGCTACTGGATTCCCATCTTCTTGGGCGGGTCGGCGACTTGGCCCGCCGATGTCGACCAGCTTCCAAAGTGGGCGACGGCGCGATGCCGAACCGTCTGGACAAAAAATCCGAAAAAGGTCTCGCTAGAGGCTCTGCATGACGCTTGGCATACTCGCCACGAAGGCTTGTCGTCTCGCGATTGCGCGGAGCGGTTCAACGTGCCGACGTCGATCATTGTCGCTATGTTCAAGCGGTGTGGGCACAGACGGCAAGGAGGCGAACACAAATATCCCCGACGGGCAATCGAAGAATTGCTGGGCCGTTACAAGCAATCTAGACGGACGGACGACTACATCGACATCGCTACTGTATTGCGCTATGGCATGACGATAGGAGAGTGTGTCAGCCGCTTGCTAAATCCCGCCGTCATCGAGAGGCGAGCTGTCGCCTTGGTGCATCGGGACACAAGTGTCGAATTAATGTTCGCCAAATGGGTTCTTCCATACTTCTGGTCCGTACGAGTTGTGGTCCCTTATGGCTATGGTGGGATCCAATGCGATTTGCGCTGGACCAGCATTGGAGTCGCAGCGAGATTCCTGCACGTCGAGCGGGAAGATATCGTGCGATGGGTGCGCGAAGGCCGCATGGGGGTCATTCTGCCTGGCGTGCCCAGCGAGGATATGGGAATTCCGCGCGAGACGTTGCGACGAATACGTCGGAGTCAGCAAGGCTGGCACAATGCAGAGAGCGCTCTGGATTGGCGCCCACAAACGGTTGAAACTGTTTCGACTTACCTCGTGAGATTGTCGGCGCCTACTCGCGCCCGTCCTGCGATCTAGGCGTAAGCCGGTCCCTGGCGTGTTTCCTCGGAAATATCCGGGTCTGACCTCCAAAGATGCGCTGTACGGGACCATTGATAGTTCACCTATGCCTGGCGCGATCCGGCGCCTGAGTTGGCTTCTAGTAGCTGGTCTCAAGACGGGCGTGCCAAGTAAGTTGCATTGGATGTTGCACAAACCTCTGCAACGAGATACCGTTCTGTTTAACAACTAACCCGCGATGTCGGTGTGGCTCGCCCACCTGGGATGCGGGGGAAAAAGCCGGCGTAAGCCGGTTTTTTCATTTGCGCTGACCATGCGCTTATGGCGGAAGCGCATTGCGCGAAGAGGGACTGCATTACCGGGAGGCGCGGTGGCGCACGCATGGTAGGAAATCAGGTCGGTGACAGTCCCAAACCGACCCATTCCGGTCGGCCAGCCGCAGACTTCCAACGGCGGCTATTCGAGGATGAGCTGCCGCACATGGTCACAGGCATTCCCCATTCAACCGCCTCGCGCAGGCAGGATTCCCGACGCCCGCCCCTCATTAGCAGACGCGATCCCGGTCATGGAAGCGTTGCATCCAGTAGGGGAATGAAAGTGACGGTTCAGATACTTTATCGAGCCGCGCGCACTGTTCGGAGGTTAGTGCGAGATTCTGTGCATCGAGGTTAGCTACGAGTTGCTCGCACGTGCGGGCTCCGACAATGACGGAAGTGATCTGCTCGCGCGCAAGCAACCAACCTAATGAGACTTGAGCCGTCGTGGCCGCCAGTTCGTCGGCGACTTCACGCAATACTGCGAGGATCGGCTCCGCGCTGACTGTATCTACCGGCGGAAAGTCGAGCTTCGCACGCCGCCCGGTAGCTTCGCCATTCTGCGGGTACTTGCCGCTCAGGTAGCCACCTGCGAGCGGACTCCAGACCAGAAGACTCATTCTGTTTGTCGCTGCAACCGGCATTATCTCGAGTTCTATATCGCGGCTCGTCAGCGAATAGTGCACCTGATTGCTCACGACATGAGCCCGATCGGTACGGGACGTTATCCCGACGGCCCGCTCGAGATCGCCTGCACTGAAATTGCACACGCCAATATGGCGGACTTTTCCCTGCGTGACGAGGTCGTCCAGCACACGAAGCGTCTCGTCGAGCGGAACAAGCGCGTCACGGTCATGCAACTGGAACAGGTCGATGTGATCGCGACCGAGTCTCTTCAGACTTGTCTCGACCGAGCGCATGATGTGTGAGCGGCCCAATCCCACTTCGTTCTGGCCGCTGCCGGTACGCAGCCGAACCTTGGTCGCGACGAGCATTCGATCTTCGTCCAGCCCTAGCGCTTTCAGCACATGGCCCACGACCTCTTCTGAGCGACCTTGCGAATAGGCGTCCGCCGTGTCGATCAGGTTGACTCCACGTTCCACGGCCATCGCGACGAGCCGGGCGGCCTGATCGCTGTTCAAGCCGGCAATATTGCCCCAGATGCCCGAGCCGGCACCGAACGTCATTGCGCCCAGGCTCAGCCGTGAGACGCGTAGCCCGGTTCTGCCAAGTGTGCTGTATTCCATCGTGTATTCCTTGTTTGAACGAAAATCTGATGCACCGGTAGAGTAAGACCTGGAGTCCACGCGTCGCGCCATCGACTCTGGTCAGATTCGACGCAACACAAGCTCGCCCAGAACGGTTTCCAGTTCGACGTGGCCGCGCAAGATTTCGTCGGAGCTGCTTTCGAAATCGATCCAGTCTTCGTTGAAGCCGTCCAGCATGCGCATGCGAGGTAGAGGATGCTTCATGCCCTGCTTGCGGAACAGCGCTTCCCACGTCTTCCTTTCGACAACTTCCGCACGCACCTGACGACGCAACACGCCGGCGAAAGCGACTGCGAGATCGTTAGGACTCACCCGGCGTGGGCCCTCAAGCTCGACGATGCGCACACCGCGCCACGTCTGCTGAAGCAGTTCAGCAGCAACGCGGCCTACGTCCGCGGTGGCGACCATCGGCACCGGCTTGTCGAGCGGATGCAGGTAACTGGAAATGACGCCATCGTCGCTTGCAGACGCAACATCCCATGCGGCGTTCTCCATGAACCAGGCAGGCCGCAGGAAGGTCACCGGCATGGGCATCTCGCGCAGCGCATGCTCCATCAGCGTGCGTTGAGTGAGCAGGTTGACCTCGTCGGCCTGTGCGCCGATCGTCGAGAGGCAAACGACCTTGTCCGGCCGCGCCTTCAGGAGTGCCGCGGACACAGCCTCAATTACTGTGCGCGCTTCAGGAAACCCAGGCTCCGGATCGAACTCCGAAGGCGGCAGGATGAAAGCGCCCGTCGCGCCTTCGAACGCTGCGGCGAGCGACGAAGGGTCTTCCATGAAAGCCGTCGCGATCTCGCAACCTCGTTCTGCCCACGCCTCCGCCCGCGTCGCATCCCGCCCGACTGCGCGCACTGGCTGTCCGGTAGCCAGCAGTTCGCGGGCCAGTGCGCCGCCCACCTTGCCGGTGATTCCTGTGATTGCATACATTGCTCGTTCTCCATGTGTGGATATATCGTGTGACGCAGCCTGGATGTGCCGACGCTCAACCACTCAGGCGCGACGCAAACCGTCGTAAAACGCCTGCTCGAACTGTCCGTATAGGTTCACGACGCGCGCATCGTAGAAGGGCAGCATCTGCGTAAAGAGCGATCCGGCGACCCGCTTGACCGGATCGACCCAAAAGTAGGTGTTCAACAACCCGGCCCAGCTCACGCTGCCAGCGCTTCGTCCGTGGGGTCCTTGCTCTGTATTGATGTCGAACGAAAGCCCCCACTTGTGCGCGGTCCCCGGAAACTGATCGAAGCTGTTCGACCACGACGGCTGCGCGGTCCTCATTTCCGCGACCTGCAGATCGCCAATGTGATTGCGGAGCATCGTCGCGACGGTGTCGGCGCGCAGCACGCGTTCGCCGCCATACGTGCCGCCGTTCAACAGCATCTGCAGAAACGCCATGTAATCGCGCGGCGTGCTGAAGAGTCCGCCTCCACCCATGAAAAACTCGGGGCGCTGGTTGATCTCGAACGGCTCGGGCGCAAGTGAGCCGTCCGCCTGACGCCTGTGCATGGTCGCGACTCGCTGCTTCTGCTTGCTACCGATGAGAAAGCCCGTGTTGCGCATGCCCAGCCGATCGAAGATGTGCTCGCGAAAGTAGACTTCCAGCGACTGATCGGTCACGGCCTCGACCAGTTTGCCGACCCAGTCTATGCTGATGCCGTACTCCCAGCGCTCGCCCGGCTCGAACTCGAGCGGCGCCGCGAATGCACCGTTCATCGAATAGCCGATGTCCGGCATGCCCGTTACCGTCTCGTACCGACTGAGCTTGTCGCTCCAGATGCTGTAGGTAAAGCCGGAGGTATGCGTGAGCAGATGGCGCACCGTAATCGCATTACGCGCAGGACGCAGCTTCGACTGCCCCGAGACGTCGAATCCATCGAGGATTTGAGGCGACTTCAACTGCGGCAGGATCTCGCCCGCAGGTTGATCCAGCCGCAGTCTGCCTTGTTCGATGAGCTGCATGCACGCGGTTGCGGTAATCGCTTTTGTCATCGACAGGAGCCAGAAGACTGTGTCAGGACTAATAGCCTCGCCGGTGCGTGCATTCCCCCGGCCACAGGCGCCCTCGTAAACCAGTCCGCGGTCCGTTGCGCCCATGGCGACAACACCAACTACCGTGCCGTCGTCCACCGCCCGTTGCAGGCATTGATCGATCGAACTATGGGCCGGGTGATGGGCCAGCGCGGCGTCGCCACTCGCACGCTGCGGTACTGCCCGCGCGTCGCGGCTTGCGACGCCACCAAGTGTCGCAAGAGCCAGCAGGCTCGACGCTCCCTTCAGGAGGCGGCGACGATCCGTTTGAACTGCCATTTTCCGTTCCTTTCCAAATGAATGAATCGCGACATCACAGTGCTTCGGTGGTGGGCGAGCAACGCGCGCCGCGATCGGTTCCAGTTGATGCGTCCAACGGTCGCCAGAGCAACAATGAAAATGGGCTGTGCATGGCGACTTCCTTCGATTGGCGAGACCGGATGTCTCGGTGAGACGTATTCTGGACAAGCACCAAACAAAACAAAATGACATGGATGTCATTGGATAAGTGACAACGCATCACCAATTTGGCATGATCCCAAGACACGATCAGCACTGCTGCGCGGCGAAGCGTTTGCATTCAGGTAGTCGGTCGCGCTCCGCCACACGTATTAACTCGAGAAACCATGAGATCCAGTAGCGAGAAGCTTTCCGGCAGCATTAGCGTGTTCGCCGCCGTAGTGGATGCGGGAACGTTTGTGGCCGCTTCGGAGGTGATAGGAATGACGCCGCCGGGCGTCAGTCGGGCAATTGCGCGGTTGGAAAAAAGGTTGAACATCCGGCTCTTCAGCCGAACAACGCGTTCGGTCTCCCTGACTGAAGAGGGCCGCCGCTTTTACGAGGAGGTCATGCCCCATCTCGCCGGGCTTGAGGAAGCAGCGGCCGCTGCGGCAGGTGGCGCGTCCGCTGTGCGTGGAAAGCTGAGAATCAATCTGGATCCTGTCGTCTACCGGACCATTCTCGGGCAACAACTCGATGCGTTCATGGACGCACACCCGGAACTCGAAATCGAGTTCATCGCGCGAGACAGTCTTGGCGACCTCGTCATGGACGGCTTCGACCTCGCTGTGCGATTCGGCGAACCCAAAGCGTCTACTCTGATCGCGAGAAAGCTGCTCGACACCCGCATCGTGACGGTCGCAGCGCGATCGTACGTTGCTCGCTGGGGACGGCCGTCAAGACCCGAGGACCTCGAAGGTCGAGGCCACAGATGCCTTGAGTTTCGCAACCCGGAGACAGGCAAGCCATTTCAGTGGGAATTTCATCGCAAGCGAAGACGTATTGTGGTCGACACTCACGCACGACTCACGGTCAATGATCCGGGTGCCCTGCTCAACGCATGTCTCGCCGGTTCGGGAATCGCGCAGATGTTGCTGCTCGGTGCCGAGCCTCTGATTGCTGACGGCCGATTGATCAATCTCTTTCCCGAATGGGTAGACGAACGGTATCCTTTATACGTCTACTACGCGTCCCGGCACTACGTGCCGGCAAAGACCCGCGCTTTTCTTGACTTCGTGGTGGAACTGACAGGCAATCACGAGCGCGCCGGGGCGCGCTAATGCTGTCGCGGCGGACTGGTGAGGCCATATCGAATGGCCGGGCACGTATGGGTTCGGTCTGCCATGATCAGGTTACGAACGTCTAGTGCTGGCCGGTAAGGGACCGATTGACTGTAAGAACGCTTACCGCGCAGTCGGCAGCTGTGCATGGACGTGGAGTGATCGGGAAAGCGGGGCGGCTCCCCCTGCGACCGTAGGGTGCAATTGGCGTCCGGCGTGCCGTTATAAGCAGCGTACGCCGAGCCGGCGTCCATTCCAATCGCCCAACGATCCATGCAGCTGTCTTTACGAGTCCCGATTTTCGCCACGACGCTGTTGCTTGCCGGTTGCGCGCGCCCGCCATTGATTCCCGTTGCCCCCGCTGCGTCAAGGGTCTGCTGCCAGTCGCTGCAGCAATTGCCGGTGGATACCCTGACGTTCGAGGACACCAAATCGGTGTCGTTCGATGCCGAGCGTTCGCCGGTGTTTACGTTCCCCGAAGGCAATGGCGTTTTTGCGGCCTACACGCTGCCGATGGCATCGGAAGGCGCCGTGCTTGAGCTGCGCGCCTTCGTAAAGGGTGGCCCGACGATACCGTCGATGTCGATTTTTAGGCCAAATGCGCTGTTTCTCGATACGGCGCGCAATCCGCTACCCGGCCCGCGCGAAGCGCCATTGCGCACCCGCAAGGGAATTCTCGCGCGGTCCATGTCGAAAATCGCGACATACGAGGTGCCGGCGCAGGCGCGATTTGTCGTCGTGTATTCCGGAAGCCCGCACGCTGAGCGCAGCACCATCAGCTCGGAAAACGGCACCATGTACGGCATTCCCTATTCGTACACCGGGAGCGTGGATATTTCGTTGAAAAAGGCCCACGCCAAATGACGATATTGCATCCGCGACAGATCAGAATCCTGGCAACGGCTGCCCTGGTCACGATGGCGACGCTCCTGACCGGCTGCGCCACGATCATCGAAATGACGACAAACGCCGATCCCGGCCCGGATGCCGCGCGCGTTCGCTTCCGGCTGGAAGCGCCCGGAGACGTATCCATCCGGGAAGCATCCGCGACCCAGTGCTTCTACTCGACCGACGCCACGAATGGCCGAATTGCAGATCTGAGCTACAACACACAGGCTATCCGGTGGATCGTCGAAAGTCGGCTCGACCGTATCGGCATGCCAGGCGGCGAACAATACTCGTCGATTTCCTACACCGAAGCACGGGTGCGTGCTGGCACGCCGGTCGCCTTGCGCTTTATCGAGTTAAAGGGGGGCATCAACTCGATTCCGCGCTATGCGCAATGGGTCGTCACGTTGGAGCCGGGCAGGGACTACGAAGTGCTGCTGGGCAATGCGCTTGGCTCGGTGACGGTATCCGAGATCGTGACGAGCGACGGCTTGAGCCAGCTTGTGCCGGCGAACATCGCCGTACGCACGCCATATTGCACAGGTCAGTAAGACCGAGACGCCGAAAAAGGGGGGCGCCGCCTGGCCCCTGCACGGCTCACCTACGCCCCGGCATCCTCCTGCCGTGCCGGCGCGGGAGGGCACAAGGTCCGGCAATACGATGGAGGGCAGGTAACCACGCAGGTCAGCATAACAATTGTCCACCCCCAACTTGATCATCAACCGATCAAGAAGCGATCATGGTTTTTGCCCAGCCACGGTGGCGCGCGGCCGCGACCCGACCGCCATCGCAACACACTAAACTTCGATACACCGGCTGAACGACTCCATCAAGCTGTTGCGTTGACCGGTTGAATCCGCCGAATTCACAGCCGCTCGCTGCCATAGACGCTCCTTAGCAAGGGCTTGGCAGGCGCCAAGCAAGTACCGCCCATCAGCGTCGTTCGACGCATCCGCGAGGTCGAGGCGGCGCAAGGACATCGTCCCGACTTATAGCGTGCCTGTCCTCCGGTTCGGTCAACGCACTTCCGTGCATCCCATTCTTGGTACACACGAAAGCGAAAATCTTGGTTCTTCAATTCGCGCGGTCGAGCGTACAGAATGCGGACATCAAGACGGTCTCCCAGTCACTCAGCCAGCGCCAAGTGAGACGGTCTCTAAGCCCTACGCCTTTGGAGAGCTGTCGTCATGGATCGTCTCGTCTCGATGCAGGCTTTCACGCGAGTGGTGGATGTCGGCAGCTTTGCAGGCGCCGCGGAATCTCTGAATCTTCCTAAGGCCACGCTTACCCGACTGATCCAAAAGCTGGAGACGCATCTTGCGGTCAAGCTGCTGCACCGGACCACGCGCCGCATCAGCGTGACCACCGAAGGCGCCGCCTACTACGAACGCTGCGTACGCATCCTGGCCGACATCGACGAAGCGGAGTACCTGCTGACAAGCCATAACAACTCGCCGCGCGGCACGCTGAACGTGGACACCACGAGCGGGATCGCGAAAATGGTCCTTATGCCGCAACTGCATGACTTCTGCAATGCGTATCCGGAGATCAGGCTCGAACTGACCAGCAACGGCAAGCCGATTGACCTGCTAAAAGAAGGCGTGGACGTGGTGCTGCGCGTGGGCGCGCTGGAAGAAGCCATGGTGGCGCGCCGCATCGGCTGGCTACGGCTGGCGCTCTACGCGTCGCCGATCTATTTGCGCCGCTTCGGCACGCCCCAGGATCTTACGGAGCTGGCGCAGCACAAGGCGGTGAGTCTTCTGTCTAACCGCACCGGACGCGCGACGCCGTGGTCGCTCGCTCGCGGCGGCGAACGCGGCGAAGTGCTGCTGCCCTCCGTAATTGCCACGAACGATACCGATGTCCATCTGGGCTGCGCGTTGGACGGCCACGGCATTGCATGCATGTCACGGGCGACAGCCGCGCCCTATGTCGACAGTGGCCGGCTGGTGGAAATCATGTCCGGCTGGCAGAGCGACCCAATACCGATCTCCGCGATGTATCCGCAGAACCGGCACCTGTCGGCAAAGGTGCGGGTGTTCGTGAACTGGGCTGCCGACATTTTTTCCCGGCATCCGCATTTCGGTGCCGAGGCGCCGAAGCTCGCGGCCTGACCCGGGCACATACCAACACGTTACCCAACCTCGCATGTCACGCGCGACGCACACCCGAGGCGCCGTGATCTTCTGTCGCAAGTGCAGCATTCAACCTATTTCAAACTGATCCTTTCGGGCACTGATTTGAGCAAAAACAGCCTCGAAATCGTTATCTGACACCTCTAAAGTGGAGGCTCACAACCAACCGATGAAACGTCCGCGCCAGAAGTGCGCGCCGCCTTGCCGAGTGCCGTTCGGCGTATGGCTTCAACCTCGAAGATCAACATGACTACCGCAATCAACATGACCAACGCCGTTATCGAATGCATCCTGAGTCGCAGCGCGGCCAAGTACTACGATCCGGCCGCCACCTTGAGCGACGACCAGATCCGCGAGCTGGTCCGCATCGGCACATCCGCGCCGACGTCGTTCCACATGCAGAACTGGCGATTTATCGCCGTGCGCACGGCGGCCGCCAAGGCCAAGCTTAGCCCGATTGCCTGGAGCCAGCCGGCAATCACCGATGCCGCCGTGACCTTCATCATCATCGGCCAACTGGCCGACGCCAGCGTGATTCCGGAACGCCTGGCGCCGCTGGTGGCGGCTGGCGTCATGCCGGCGGCGATGGTGCCCGAGTGGGAAAACCCCGCACGCAATCTGTACCAGGACTATCCGCAACGCCAGCGGGATGAAGCCGTGCGCTCCGGCACGTTTGGCGCGGCGGCAATGATTTACGCGGCCCGTTCGCTGGGCATGGGGTCGACCCCGATGATCGGCTTCGATGCCGAGGCGGTGCACGGTGAATTTGGACTGGCGGCCAACGAGGTGCCGGTCATGCTGCTTTCCGTGGGCCCCGAGCGTCCGGGAAACTGGGCGCAGAAGCCACGCGTGCCCGTGGCCGATGTGCTGGATCTCGTTTAACCGTCAATCCCAGTCTATTTATCCAAGGAGTCCACAATGGCAAGAACCGCAGTGCTGAACCAGGAACAGGTACCCGCCGAATCGAAGGCGACGCTCGATGCATTCACGAAGAACATCGGCTTCACGCCGAACATGATGGCAAGCTTCGCGCAGAGCCCGATTGCGTTCAACGCATGGGCCACGCTGCTGGGCGGCCTGAGCAAGGCGCTCGATGTGAAGACGCGCGACGGGATCGGCCTGGCTGTGTCCGAAGTGAATGGCTGCAACTACTGCCTGACCGTTCACAGCTTTACGGCCGAGCATCTGGCCAAACTGCCGGCCGATGAGATTATCCTTGCCCGAAAGGGCCACGCCAGCGATCCGAAGCGCGACGCGGCGCTGCAGTTTGCGCGCAAGGTAATCGAGACGCGCGGCCAGGTGAGCGACGCAGACCTGAAAGCAGTGCGCGATGCGGGCTACACCGAACCAAACGTCATCGAGATTGTTGCGCTCGTGGCCATGTACTCGCTGACCAACTTCTTCAACAACGTGTTCGATCCGGACAAGGACTTCCCGGCGGTGGCGCCGGCCGGCTCGATCTGAAGCCAGCAGGGACGTAGCCTGTGCTGTGTAGTGGCTGCGTCCCGTGTGCGATAGCGATGAGGCGTTCAAGTGGATCAATATTCCGACGGTAAAGTGCCCCGGATTGACTGGCTGAGCCAGCTTCTGCAGATGATCGACATCACCGGGCAACTGCAGGTGCGCTGCGTGTACGGCGCGCCATGGCGCGTGGCCTGGGACGAGTCCGCCGCGCACGAGATTCCCTATCACATGGTGCTGAAGGGACGGGCCGTCCTTGAAGATCCGCAGACGCGCGCGCTCACGGAGCTGTTGGCTGGCGATATCCTGTTGCTGCCTCACGGCGCGGCGCATGTGCTCCACGATGGTAGCGGGCATGTGCCCGGGGCCACCTCCAATCGCCAGGGCTCCGCAGGCTGGACGCTTAGCGAGAATGACGGCAATGGCGAGCCCCTGGACATGCTCTGCGGACGGTTTTTCATCGGTCCCCCGCACGACCGGATGATTCGTGATTACCTGCCCGCAACGTTCGTGGTGCGGGCAACCGACGGCGGGGGTGCAGACAATGTCTTGTCCGCCACCAAGGATCTGGCAAGGCTGATGGGGCTCATGCGCATGGAATGCGCCACCGACAAGCCGGGCGGATACGCCATGCTCAACGCGTTGAGTTTTGCACTGTTCACACTGGTGCTGCGCGCGGCGAGTGAATCGCAACAGTCCCCGGCAGGCTTGCTGGCGCTTGCCGGTCATCCACGACTGGCCCCGGCGATTTCGGCCATGTTCGCGGATCCGGCCCGACCCTGGAACCTGGCTGAGCTCGCCGAGCTGTGCAGCATGTCTCGCGCTACATTCATGCGGCATTTCCAGTCAAATCTTGGGCGGTCGGCCAATGACCTGCTGACCGATATCCGGATGAGCCTGGCGGCTAACGCGCTGAGAAAGCCCGGAGCGACCACCGAAGCAGTAGCTGACTCGGTCGGCTACCGGTCCGTGGCGGCATTCCGGCGTGTGTTCACCGAGAAAATGAGCATGACCCCAGGGCAATGGCGCCGCCTGGCACGCCAGGGAACATGATGCGCGCCGTGTTGATCCTTTTGCGCAGCTTATTGCGCCGATGCAGTCTCGAAATCGGTATCGCGTAGAGCTAGATTGAAAGCTCTAGCACCCGAGCAATCCGAATGGAAAACCAAATGAGAACTCTTGCACACCAGCTTCGGCTGCAGATCGCCGAAAAGGGCGTTGAATCGCTGTCTATTCTGGCCCCCCTTAGATGGACGCTCGTCATCGTGTTCCTCTGGTTCGGCGGCATGAAGTTCACTGCCTACGAAGCCAATGGCATCGCGCCGTTTATCGCCAACAGCCCGATCATGAGCTGGATGCACATGCTGCTAGGCGTGCAAGGGGCGAGTTACGCAATTGGGATACTCGAACTGTCCACCGCGGTGGCGCTGATTCTTGGCGCGTTCCGGCCCATTTTCTCGGCATTGGGCGCTGCCATGTCGGCGGCAACCTACCTGATCACGCTTACCTTCTTCTTGAGCACTCCCGGTGTGGCGGAAGTGACGGCGGGGGGATTTCCAGCCATCTCAGCGATGCCGGGTCAGTTCCTGCTCAAGGATCTTGTCTTGCTCGGTGCCTCGGTTTCCCTGCTTCTGGCGTCGGTCGCGGGCCAAGGGCGACTGGCAAGACCGGTCGATGATCTCGAACAGACGACGGCATGATGCGCCGACCTCCGCTTCGGGCGCGGTTGCAACCCCTAGCAGGAGGCCCGACGCCGCAGGGGATGGCGTGGCGAACCACTTCGATAGCGGCGATGGCGCCATGCCGAAATCCATCGCCTCCCGGGCGATCCGGGTATCGGGGGCGCCGTCCGGTAGCCTGAGCAGTATCGCCAGGCCCGCGGCTGTCCACGCGGCATCGCGGAGACGCAACTGCTCGCACAGCGCTTCACGTTGCGTGGAGTAAAGCCGCTTGAGACGGCGGATGCGACGGATGTAGTGGCCATCGCGCATGAACTGAGCCGTGGCGAGTTGGATGATCGGTGTGGGCGCAGGCGCAAGCGTTGCGGTGACCTCTGAGAACGGGGTGATCAGTTCCGCCGGCGCCACGACGAATCCAAGCCGCAGAGCCGGGCTGATGGTCTTGCTAAATGTGCCGATATGAATGACCCGGCCGGCTCCGCTCAGCGATGCCAAGGCGGGAGCCGCCCGGCCATCGAGCTGCAGTTCGCTGAGGTAGTCGTCTTCGATAATCCAGGCGTCGCTGGCAGCCGCCCATTCAAGTAGCTGCAGCCGTCGCGTCAACGACAGCGTCGAGCCCAACGGCGCTTGCTGCCCGGGCGTCACGACGGCCAACGCGGCATCCGGCGCACGCTCGATGCCATATTCGACGTTGATGCCCTCGGCGTCCACGGGTACCGGAACGGCGGTCAGGCGTGCAAGCTCGAGGGCCTTGCGGGTGACCATGAAGCCGGGTTCTTCCATCCAGGCCTTTTTGCCGTCCAGCCCCAGCACCCGCAGTGCGAGACCCAGGCCAGAGATGTAGCCAGAAGTGATGAAGACCTGATCAGGCAGGCAGTGCAGGTTTCTGGAAATGGCGAGATAGCCTGCAATCTCCCGACGCAGTGCGAGCTCGCCACGGGGATCGGGATATATCAATGACGAGAACGTGCCCGTTTTCAGTAGATTCGAAGAACGCGCGCGTGCGAAAAGCCGGTCAGGCAGCCCTTCCAGCGCCGGTATGCCGACCTGAAAGACAGCCGGTCCCGTGTTCATCTGGAGATAGGTACTCATGAATGACCCGGGCCGCGGCGCTTTTGGCTGGGCCACCGGTACGCGTGGCCTAGGCGCGACGCGGGTGCCCCGTGCACCGAAGGTTTCGATGATCTGCGCGTCGGACAAACGTTCGTACGCCGCTTGTACCGTGCCGCGCGCTACACCGAGGCGCGCGGCCAGGTCTTGCCATGAGGGCAGCCGGGTGCCAGGGGTGAGCACGCCCGAGTCTATCGCCCTGGCAATGCTCAGGCGAATCTGCTCCGACAGCGGAAGCTTGGCATTCCGGTCGAGACGAATTTGCAGCCTCGAATCCATATTGTCAGTACACACGGTAGTTGAAAGTTGGCAGGAGACGGAAAGTGGTACGTATCGTCACGGACGTGCATCAGAGCCGAATCACCAGTACTTGGGCGAACACCGAGGTGGAAGTCTTCGAATACGGCGAGCTGCAGGACGTTGCCCGCCCGATCGGATCGCGGCGCGTGAGCCTGCGCGCAGCCTTGCGTGAGACCGGCGGTCGTATCGAGGCGCGCTACAAGCCATCGCAGTCGCTTGCCGACTGCTATCGCGGCAGCGACCACCTCAGCCTCATCGAGCAGGGCGGCGAGGCGTACGGCTATACCCGGTTCATTCGCGGCTTTCGCTGTGTGGCGATCCATTTCGACGATGCGCTGCTGGGCGAGGCTTGCGGCGTCGCCAGCGCGGCGGCCAATTTCCCGTCGCGCCTGATGTTCGAGAACAAGCCGATCTGGGCCATGGCCGACCGTCTGGCACTGGCGTGCGTCACGCCACGCAACGGGCAACAGCTCTACTGCGAAAGCCTCGTCGGCATGCTTGCCGTGGAAATTGCAGGACTGGGGACCACCGCGCCGCTGCTGAGCTGCAAGGGCGGACTCGCGCCGTTCAGGTTGCGCCGCATCCTCGACTACATCGAAGACCATCTTGGCGACAGTATCGCCATCACGGAACTGGCGGCGATGGCGGAAGTCAGCCTCCCGCATTTTATGCGGGCCTTCCGCGCCTCCACAGGCGAAGCGCCGTTGCGCTTCATCATGCGGCGACGGGTAGCCCATGCCACGCGGCTACTGTTAGAAACTAGTAGGCCGCTGGCCACTATTGCGAATGTCTGCGGCTTCGCGGACCGCTCGCACATGACTACGTGCTTCCGGCGCATCGCCGGCAATACGCCAGCGCGCATTCGTCGCGAACGCTCGTGAGTAACATGGCAAGGCCACGCGTAGGTTCGATATGGAGAAAGGGGCGGCGGCTTCATGGCAGGAAGTTGTGTTGTGCATGATGGCGTGGTAGGCGATGGTATGCGAAGACGTTGGCGGGCTGTAGGCCCCATCGTCATTTAGCAGCACACTCGTGAACAACGTGATCAAGGAAGAAAACGCCAGCCAGGCCCGCCAGTCAATCGATAGTGGCAAAGAGTGGAAAGTGTGCTGTGGGAGCCACCAGCGTCTGACGGGCAATCGGGCGTCGACGGGGCCAGAAGCTGCGACCGGCGCAGAACGACTGTGAATTCAACCGGTCAACGCAACGGTCTGATGGAATCGTTCAGCGGGTGTGTCGAAGTTTAATGTCTTTCGCGGCCGTTCATTGAGTTGCCTCGCTATGCCGTTGAGCTTTGCCTGGGAATAGACGGAGATCAGTGCCCTTTGGGAGGTACTGCCTCAAGAGGCCATTTGTGTTCTCGTTGGAACCGCGTTGCCAGGGATGTTGAGGGTCGCAGAAGTAGACCTTGATGTCGGTCGAGACAGTGAAGCGCTTGTGATCGGCGAGTTCTTTGCCGCGATCCCACGTCAGGGATTTGTACAGTTCTTGTGGCAGCTTTCCAGCATTTTTTATCAGCGCGTTGACGACCGTCTCTGTGTCTTTGCTGGAGACCTTGAGCAGCATCACGAACCTCGTCTGACGCTCGACCAAGGTCACGATCTGGCTGTTGGCACTGCCGAAGAGCAAGTCTCCTTCCCAGTGGCCTGGTATCGCGCGGTCTTCAACGTTCGCAGGCCGCTCGCCTATTGAAACGGCATCACGGATTCTTCCTCGCTCGTCGGTCTTCGCCGAGTAATTCCGTGCGTGACGCATGATCCGGCACCGCCTCAGATGTACAACCAACTCCTTCTTTAGGGCACCGCGGGCCTGGACATAGAGGCTACGGTAGATGGTCTCGTGTGACACCTGGTAGTCCTTGTTGACCGCATAGTCATGCTTGAGCCAGCCAGCAATCTGTTCCGGAGACCACCGCATCTTCAGTTTGGCCGCCACAACCTGTGCCAGCGTAGGATTTCTGACGAGCTTACAGGTCTTCGGACGGAGCGCGCGAACCCAGGCGAGCTCTTCGGCTTGACTTGCACGATAGCATTGGCTGCCGCCATTGCGCCGCAACTCCCGGCTAATCGTCGATGGGGCGCGTCCGAGCCGGCAGGCGATTGATCGCACCGACAGCCCCGCCACTACCGAGCGAGAGATTTCTTCCCGTTCGGCGAGGGTCAGGGCAAGCCTGGAACGGTGTCGCGGTGACGGTTGAATGCCGCCGGACTTCGCCAGGAGCCCTTGTACTGATGAATGGTACCGATCAAACAGCCGGGCGATCTGGTGAAGCGTGTCCCCTTTTCGCCACCGCTCCCACATTAGTGCCTTCTGAGCCTCGGTGTAGTAAATCCGGCGCCTTTGTTTCATTTGCAGCACCTCCACTGCTTACGCAGCGTCTAGTGTTGCATCGACCCATTGAATCCACGAACCCTAAATGGTCCGATCGCGAATCGATCGGCTCGGTGATACAGGAATCTGGCGAGCGCGAATATGAGTCTCATCAGCGTGGGGCCACTGGGACTCTGCTGAGGGAAAGGACCGGCTTCATGACTGCCCAGGGGAAGGAAGGATCCCCTGGGCGGCGAGCCTAGGTGACATCTCTATTCGTCGCAAAGGTGACATTACTAATAACGGCCAACACAGACTCAAGACAGAATCATGATTATGATCATCCCGGAGATGGTCAGAAGCGTATTGCCGACGGCATAGCATACTGTGTATCCCAGCCCGGGCACTTGGCTTCCGGCCACCTCGCAGATCATACCCAGTGCCGCTGTGGTCGCCCGAGCCCCAGCGCACGCACCTAGCAGGATGGCAGGGTGAAAGCGGAATACGTATTTGGCCAGAAACATGCTGACGAGCAACGGCACTGTGGTAGCGAAAAATCCCCAGAGCAGCAGGCTGATGCCAAGCTTCTGCAGGCCCGAGATGAAGCCCGGGCCGGCGGAGATACCCACCACGGCGATGAAGACGTTTAGGCCGACCGAACTCATGAACCAGATCGTCGGCTCGGGAATTTGGCCGAACGTCGGTCGTATCGCCCGGATCCACCCGAACAGCAATCCGGCGATGAGGGTGCCGCCCGCGGTTGAAATGGTCAATGGAATGTTGCCCAGCCTAAGCACGCTCGCGCCTACCAGTGCACCGAGCAGAATCGCCAGCGACATGGAGGCCACATCCGTCATTTTGGTTGGGCGGTCGATGTAGCCCAGTTGCCGGGCCGCAGCGTTGATGTCCTGGGTTCGGCCCACCACTGTGATCACGTCACCGCGGTAGAGCTTGGTCTTCGGCAATAGCGGGATACCCGTTTCGGTCGGCCCCCGTTTGATGTGCTTGAGGAAGACGCCACGCGCTCCCGGCCAGCGGGCCAATTCGCGCAGCGTGCGGCCGTCTACCGTCTTGTTGGTGACATAGATGTCGACCCCCTCGGTCTGCACATTGAGCAGTTCGGTATCTTCTACCTCCATGGACATCGGTCCCATCCGTTCGATCAACTGGTCGCGCTTGCCGCCGACTGCAACGATATCGCCGGGAGCCAGTTTTGTGTCCATCGCCGGTTCGACGACTCCGCCGTTGCGCCGGATGCGCTCGATGAAGGCGCGATGGCCCTCCGGAGTGTGAGCTTCCAGGTCTGCAACGGTCCTGCCGATGAAGGGGCTTTCCGCTCCAAGGCGATAGGCGCGGATCTCGAAGTCATGCCATTCGGTTCCGCCCACGCCGGCTTCTCCGGCACCAAGCTCGCGCTCGTAGTCCTTGCAGGCGGCAACAAGATCAATCCCCAGCAGCTTTGGCCCAAGCTGCGCCAGGATGAGTGCGGATCCCACCGTGCCGAAGATATAGGTTACCGCGTAGGCAATCGGCATGCTTTCCAGTAACTCGCGGGTCTTGTCGGGCGCCAAGCCAAGGCGGTTGATGGCATCGGTGGCAAGGCCCATCGAGGCGGAGATGGTCTGCGATCCCGCGAACAATCCGGCAGCCGAGCCCAGGCCGTAGTGGGCCATGGTCGCCGCCCCGGTCACGGCAGCCAGGGAGAGCAGGCAAGATACCGCCGCGAAGATGACCTGGGGCACGCCGTCCCGGGCGATGCCCCGCACGAACTGTGGGCCGACGCTATACCCCACGGCGAAGAGGAACATCAGGAAGAACACGGCTTTGACGTTGGCCGAGATGGTGACGCCCAGCGTGCCGATGGCAATGGAGACGAGCAGCGTCGAGGTAACCGCGCCAAGGCTGAAGCCCTTGAAGCTCTTCCCACCCACCCAGTATCCAATGCACAGCGCGAGAAAGATGGCGATCTCCGGATACGCTCTTAATGTCGATGCGAACCAGGACATGTTGATTCTCCATTGTCTGCTGGGGAGGCGGCGTGGATGCCAGCCCTTCATCCAGCACCACGCTGGACTGTGCGCTGGCGCCCACCGGCGCCTATTGGACGCGAATCGATTCAGCGAGCCGAATGAGGTTGTGCGGGTCCACCCGGATCAATCCACCTCGCGGGCTATCGATGTCCGCGATTAGCATGAATGACGCCGCGACGACCAGCGGGAGCACGAACAACATCCTCCGCTCCGAGTGCGACTTCCTCACTGCATATCCGATGAGTACATTGCTGCAAATCGCAACCATCAGCATGAATAACCACGCGGCACTCGGAATGCGGTTCCACCACGCCGCCTGCGTGTAGCCTTCGCTGTTCAGCACGTCGTTCATTCCTACGGCCACTAACGCAAGGACGACATTTGGCTGGGATGTGGCGTTCCGTTGCACGATGTTCCAGAGCTGTTCCTGCAAGGCTGAAGTCAGGGCATTGGCATGTTGCAGTTGCGTGGCGTCACGGATCGTATAGAAGCGCAGGCGTTGGTCCAGATACAGCCTGAGCAGATTTCGCGCCTTCTCTGCATCGTCATCGGGTAGAAAGCCCGCTCGAAGGAACTCCGTGCCGATTGCGTTGGCTTCCGCTTCCTCGTAGTTCTTGCGCAAATCGTAGCGATTCACCGCCATGGCGAAGCTGAAGCCGATAAGCAGAGCCAGCAAGGTCAACACGGAACCCTGGATGACGCTGTCGCTCGATTCTGACCTGTCCCCGTCGACGCGCTCTTGAAACAGGAGGCGTGAGCCGAGCCACTCAGCCAACCATAGCGTGATGAGTGTGATCAGAAACACCAGTAGCGGATAATCCTTGACGATCAGTGCCACGGCATTCTCCGATATTCGAGAGCGTCTCAGCGCGCATTGACTACCCGATTGGACAGGGCACGTGCCACTGCGTACGGGAGACAGATCAGTATTGGCCCGAGCACGGCTGCCGCACCGGGATGTACCACACCATAAATAAGTAACTGCGCCACGGCGTCGAGCGAAATGCCCATGGCCAGGAGGTCGCGTACTGCAGACAAGCCGCTGCGCAGCAGCTCATTGCGATGCGCGGCATCGGTGATCAGGGCGTAGATATACGGGAGGCGACCTGCGTGAGCGTCCCGCCACCCGGCTCGTACGCCGAGAAGTACGGCAACCAGTGGCTGCAGGACAAAACGCATCCGGCCTGGGCCCGTGAAGCGTTGCGGTAGATCGTCAACGAACTGGTGGGAGAAGAGATAGATTCTTCCGGTCTCAAACGTCTCGCGCACTGCCGATGGCAGCGCGGCTACAAGGATCAGTACAGCGACGACAGTCAGGACAGTGCTGACCTTCCTGCGCTCGATTTTCATAAGGCCTCGCCATGTGCGTAAGGCGCACCCCTCACTAATAAGGAAAGGCGATGATCGCGATCTCCCATTGCGCTATATCAATCTGTTCGCGCGAGGCAAGTGGAATATCCGCCAGCGTACGCCTCGTCGGGCACCCGCCACAGTTTGGCGCGCCGCGCCTCCTCGTTCGTTGATCTGCAACAAGGGGTCAGGTGTGGCAAGACCTAGCGTGGAAACTCCCCAGCTGGCCGCCGACGTAAGCGACTGTCGCGAGCGTGTGGCGCTGGACAAGAAGGAAGCCCAGAGGACGCTTCGTCCAACGGGTCAAGCGCTATGCGAGGTGAATAATGGCTGCCACTCCAGACAAGGTTACCGCCTACGATGAATTCAATTTCAAGGTGTCCGAGAATAAGTTTCCACAGGAGGGGATGTCGGCGCGTGCGGCGGCCGCGCTGGTGATCAGTGAGGAATGGACCGATGCCAATCCGATGCTAAATATGTCGTCTTTTGTGACCACATGGGCGGAACCGGAGGCGAGAGAGGTTGCCACGCGCAACATCTTCAAGAACTATATCGACCACGACATGTATCCGCAGGTCTTCGCGACCGAGCAAAGGATGGTGCGCTGGTTGCATCAACTCTGGAACGGGCCCAAGGGTGCCGAGCCCTATGGCACCGCAACCGTCGGTTCCTCAGAGGCCTGCATGCTCGCTGGTCTTGCGCACAAATGGAACTGGCGACAAAAGCGCCAGGCGGAGGGCAAGGACGCCACACGCCCAAACATGGTGACTGGCGGTAACGTACAGATCGTCTGGAAAAAGTTCCTGCGCTACTTCGATGTAGAGCCGCGCATCGTACCGCTGAAGCCGGGCAACTACCGTCTGACTGCCGAAGATCTGGCCGAGTACGTCGACGAGAACACGATCGCCGTCGTCGCAATTGCCGGGCAGACTTTCACTGGAGAAGATGATGACATTCAGGCCATCCACGACTGGCTGGATGACTACGAGCGGCGCACGGGCATTTCGGTTCCGATGCATATTGACGGAGCTTCGGGCGGCTTTGTGAACCCTTTTCTGTATCCCGACTACAAATGGGATTTCCGTCTGCCACGGGTGTTATCGATCAATGCCTCGGGCCATAAGTATGGGTTGACACCTCCGGGGCTCGGATGGGTGATTTTCCGTGAGCGCAGGATCTTCAACGAGGTGCTGGTCTTCTATGTGAACTATCTGGGAGGGGAGATGCCCACGGCTACGCTCAACTTCAGCCGCAACGCATTTCAGGTCGCCGTGCAGTACTACCTTTTCCTGCATTTGGGCTTCGATGGCTATCGGCGGATCATGAAGCACACCTTAGACAACGCTATTGCGCTGCGCAAGGTTCTCGTCGAAAGCGGGTACTTCGACATCATGAACGAGAGCCAGCGCATCCCGGTGGTTGCCGTGACGCTCAACAAGAAGATTACGAATTTCAACGAATTCGACGTCTCGAATAAGGTCAGGGAGCGGGGCTGGGTTCTCTCGGCCTACTCGATGCCGCCGAACGCGGAGGCGGTAACGAGCCTGCGCGTTGTCATCCGCCCACATATCAATTACACCGTGGCGATGTTGCTCGCGCAAGACATCGTCAAGGCCTGCCAATACCTGGAAAGGAATGGCGGCAATGCGAAACCGCCAGTTCTCCATGCAAGAGAGAGAACCACGCCAGTCAAATGCTAGTTCAGAAGCGGATGGCTCGGGCCCATTGACCCCCTTTGGGACCTCATTCTCGCCGCGCCGTGTAAAAGTGCCCGGCGCGGGAACAAATCGACAGCAAGTGCATTGCCAACCTATGCGTCTTCCATGTTCGCCTCTATGCGTCCGTCCCGGATGGCCGCCAGAAAGGCTCGGTAGTCGCCTCGATTCTGCGAGCAGTACTCTGTGGAAAACTCGCAGATTGCGTCGTCGAACGTTTGGCCGGAACCCATATATCCGGCGATAACGGCGGCGTCCCCAGAGCGCGCATGGGCGCGCGCCAGCGCGTGGGCACACATCCTTCCATATTGGCGAAGCATGCCAGTGTCCCAGTCCTCGATCACCGCACCGAGCTTCATGTCGCGCAACTGTCGCACGTAGAAATCGCGGCCATTCTTGCCTCGTGTCCATCCAAGAAAGACGTCGCTGGCGGACTGCATAAGGCGCTGTCCGGCGACGACACGCTCGCCATGATTGCCGTACAGGCTCGAGCCAGCGTACGGCTCCAGCACTGATTGCCTGGCTTCCTTAACCTGCAGGAAGATTGGGTCGTTATCGGATGCCAGGAATAGGGCGACCGCGCACATTGTGCCGACGCTGCCGACACCCACCACCTTGATGGCCAGATCAACGAGATGAAAGCGGTCGAACAGAACGCGGATGTGGGCGGGCAGACTTGAGCGATAGGCTGAAAGGGCTTCGGAGAACCCTGAAGCCATGCCGGGTGCCAGTTCCTCTGTGGGGTGGAAAAGCAGCGGCGGCTCATCTTTGATACGCGGCGTTGTACCAGAAGTCGTGACGAGTTTCGGATAGAGGTGGTCCGGAACTGATTTGCGCCGCTCCGCTTCGATGCGCTCTGCAAGCCGCTTCCGCGCCTGCGCAACGACCGCGGGGTCTCCGTTGCGATCTTCATACTTTTGCAGGTCGATTCTGTCGTACCAGACTTCCAATGAGCGCATCCAGCCGTAGTTGAACATGCGTTCCCGATACTCCTTGACGAGGTCGGTTACCACGCGGGCTGCGTCTGCCTTTGGCAAGGCAAGATGTTCAGCCGCAATCGCGGTGCTTGCCGCCAGGCGCTTTAGATCCCATTCGAACGGTGCCGGCAGTGTTTCGTCGAGGTCGTTGATGTCGAAGATCACATTGCGCTCCGGCGTGGCGAACCCCCCAAAGTTCATGAGGTGCGCATCTCCACAAGCCTGCACACGTATGCCGCTGGTCGGCGTGCCATTCAGGTCGGCGGCCATGATGGCCGCTCCGCCGCGGAAGAACGCGAATGGAGATGCAGCCATGCGGCCGAATCGGACGGGCACAAGCTGGAGGATCCGCCCCGCGTTCGACGCCTTCAGGCATTCCACGGGATCGATCCGGTTCGCCGATGGATGCCAACCTGCCTGCGAAGCGCGTGGAGCGACGTCACGCAGCGCGCGACCTTTGGCGGCTCGCTCGTCCGCCGTCAGGTAACCCGTTGGATGCACAGGCTCCGCATTGCTACTCTGTCGTCTATCTTGCTTGGTCATCCTGCGCTCCGATGCTCACACTGGCTCGCTCCGCAGCAAGGCCGGCTGGCGCTGCGGTCCTTCGCATTTAATGGTGAATTCGACGATATCCGCCACCGACGTCTGCCGGTCTATCTCGCCCACGCTGTGGTCTAGCCCTTCGGCGCGAAGCAGGGTGCGCGCCTCGCCGAGCGCGCCCACAAGGCGCATCTGCGTGCCCGCCGCATGCAGTTCGTCGCCAAGGCCGGCCAGCATGCGTGCGCCCGCGATATCCATCGCGGGGGATGCGGAAAGGTCGCAGATCACCAGAGACAACGGTCCTGCGAACTTGCGGACTTCCTCGCGAATTCTGGCGCGGACGTGATCGACGTTGAAATAGAGCAGCGACGACTCCGGGCGCAGCACCAGCGTGTGCGGCACGGGTTCATTCTCCGGATGACGCTCGGCATCGGAGAACGCCCGCGAACCCGGTATCCGCCCCAACACGGCAACATGGGGATGCGCGGCGCGTCGGATGATCAGCACCATCGACACAAGTACCGCGATGATCACGCCTTTCAGGATCCCGAGCAGGAGCACGGCAGCGAACGCCACCATGGAGACGACGAATTCGAAGCGGCTCACGCACCATACGTGGCGCAGTTCCGACAAGTTGATCAATCCCTTTACCGCCACCAGGACGATGGCCGCCAGCACGACCGTGGGCAAACTTGCCAGTAGGCCTGTCAGGAAGATCAGGCACAGCGCAACCGCGATGGATGCAAACACGAGCGCCATAGGCGTCTTCGCGCCGGCTTGATCATTGACGGACGACTGGGAAAGTCCGCCAGCGACCGGATAGGCGTGGAACAGTCCTGCCGCCAGATTCGCCGCGCCCAGGGCCAATAGCTCCTGCCGCGCATCGATCTCATACTGGTGCGCCTGCGCAAGTGCCCGCGCGGCCGATACGCTCTCTACGTAGGATAGGAGCAGGCATGCAAAGGCCAGCGGCACGATGCCGTCCACGTCCCGCAGTCGCAAATCCGGCACCCGAAACGCTGGGAGGCCCTGCGGGATGGCGCCCACGACCTTGAACCCAAGCGGCTCTAGCGAGACGATTGACGCGATGAAAACGGCGAGCATGACCACGGCGAGCGCAACCGGCTTGCCGGGCAGGAACCTTTCACCCAGCAGCAGTACAACAACGACCGCAGCGCCAAAGGCGAGTACGACCAGGTTGGCATGGGGAAGCTGCATGGCAAGGATTCCCACCCGCTCGAAGAAGAACTCTCCCCCACCTTTGACGCCGAATAGCTTCGGCAACTGGGTCAACGCAATGGTCAAGGCAGCGCCAGCCTTGAAGCCGAGCAGGATGGTTTCGCTGATGAAGTTGACCAGTGAACTGAGCTTTAGCAGCCATGCCAGGAAGCACATCACGGCGATCAGGACGGCAGTCAACGCGGAAATCGAAGCCCAGCGTGCCGGATCTCCGGCTGCCATGCCGGCCACGGTGATGCCAACAAGCATCGAAATGGCGGATGTCGGCCCGATGGCTAGCTGGCGGGATGTGCCGAATACGGCGTAGAACAGGCCGCCCACCAGGTAGCAGTAGACGCCATACTCCGGTGGCAATCCGGCGAGCGAGGCATACGCGAGCGAAACCGGTATGCCATAGGCGGCCAGCGTGACACCCGCCACCGCGTCCCGCGAGAGGTGCGCCCAAGAATAGTTGGCAAGCCATTGGACTGGCGGCAGCACGGTGCGCCAGCCCGTCGGCGGTGCCGATTGTGGCGGCGTGTCTGGATTCGCAGGGGTCTCGCGCATGGTATTCCCTATTCGCAAGACGGAGCCAGCGGCGTGTGCGGACAATTGACGGCATCGAGAAGCAGTTTGCTACGGGCAAACAACAGGGTCTCGTCGAAGCGAGCCATGGCATCGCGCAGGCCAGCCGTGTCCTGGTGTTTCGCACGAGGGGAAGCAAGCAGCATCTCGATCTCGACGTGAAGTTCGTCGCCCAGCTCGCGCACGAACTCTGGTCGCAGCAGTCCCTGTGAGATCAAGTGGGAGAGCTGATAGAGGACAGCAGCCAAGCCCTCGGCGGCCGATAGCGCGCCGGGCGGGCGATGCGTTTCGCGCTTGAGCATGTGTCGTCTCCTGCCGAAGGTCTCCGTCGCGTCAAGGCGCGGCCCCTTCGTTCCTGTCTGTCATTCGTGGCGCTGCAACGCATCATCATCCTGCGCGAACCGCAAGTTGACTCTTCTTCCCACTGACACTTCGCACGTCGGCATCTCGATTTGCCAGACCTCCAGCAGGGCCTGGAAGCGATCGTGCTGGAGGGGCGGGCTGACCGGCTGTTGCGGGGCCGGCAGGCAGAAGTTCTTGCCCGTGAGCGCGTACGCCGGTTTCGTGCTGATACGGGTCGGCTCGAATTGGAGTGCCTCTACCGCTACCAGCAGCCGTCTTGCGCGAGTGAGCTCGTCGGTGCTCAGTCCAGACACGGAGAGGATGTCCTTTTTCGAATAGCAGCACCCCAGTTCGAGTGCGGCGTACAGTATTGCCGCGCATTGGCTGTCGGATCTTCTATTGCGCATGTCATCCTCTGCGTTCACCCGGACATCCGTGGAACATGTCCATTACGAAAGGTAGGCGACCTCCAGGGACGATCGTTGACGCAACGCAAATCGTCGAGCGGCGGCGGACATCGTGACGGTATGGACGCGACGTCCACCGTCTCTTGTCCTGGTGGATGCCAACCATGTCACACATCGTGCGGAACCTCCGTGGCTTGTTGAGCGGGCCTTGTCGCGGCGCCCTCCGCGTGTATCGGCTCCCGCACGAGCAGCACAGGTACGGAGCACTCCCGCGCCAGGCTCTCCGCCACGCTGCCCACGAGCAGGCGCCGGATACCACGGCGGCCATGCGTGCCGACAACGATGATCTGTGCGCCGCAAGTGCCAGCAAACTTGCGCACCTCGGCGGCAATGTCGCCCAGCACGGACATTTCGTCGACAAGCGCCGTCGTGTGTGGCACGTTGGCGGCTTTTGCGATGACCGAGGCTCGCGACAACAGCGTCTTGCCGGCCCCGGCAAGCTGCAACCGCTGGGTGCTGAGCGCGCCTTGGTCCAGTTCATGCTGCAGGAAGCCGTAGTCGGTCACATGCAGAATCTCCAGATGAGCGTTGCAGGAAGCGGCCAGGTGAATGGCCTCTGTCAGGGCCGCGCGCGCGCAGTGGCTGTCGTCAATGGCGACGAGAATCGTTCGATACATGGTCGATCTCCGGTCGGGTTGTAGCGGTGTGGGGCGGGTCAGGCTGCGCTTGCTGGGGTCTTGACGAGCACGACCGGGCAAGGCGCATGGGCGATCACTCGCCCCGCCACGGACCCGATGATGGCGTCGATGAAAGCGCCACGACCGTGAGTGCCCATGACGATGGCTGTGGCCGAGACTTCCTTGGCCACGGCGACGATCCGCTCGGGGGCGAAACCTATCAGTGCGTGGGTTTCCACCGGAACGGCAGCCGCGTGAAGGATATCGAGCGTGGACTGCATCGCTCGCTTGCTTTCGTCGGTATGCCAGGCCGCGATGTCCTCGCGGCTGACAAACTGCTTGACCTCGCCCGACAGGTCGGGTGTGCAATGCACCAGATGGACGACGACGTCATCTCTGAAGAGCTGCCTCTGGACGATGCTTCGCGCGGCGGCATCGGCGTAAGCCGACCCGTCAGTGGCGAGAACGATATTGGTCATGTTGGTCTCCATGGTAGAGGCGGGCAAGCGCGTTGTGATGCATCAGGTGTTGCCACGACCGTGCGACAAACGGCGGATGACCCCTTCCATCACGCCTCGTTTGGCGACAGCCAGGCTTGTCGTGGTCCGCTGACATGCTCCGCCGCGCCTTGGAGCAGGCTCTTGGAAAATGCCGAAAGCTCCTGGAAGGCCTCGCCGCTGGCGATATCGCGCTGCAACAAGACCAGCGTTGGCTGGGGCGGCTTGTCACAAGTCAGGGCGATCTCCGCGGCCGCATCGAAACCACCGCGTGACGCCATCACGCAAACGGCAGCAAGTCTTGCGGAGAATGGCGTTTGATCGTGGAGAAAGCTCCGCATCGGGGCGGCCAAGCGGCCAATCCAGACGGGTGCGAGGACCACAGCTAACCGGCAGTTGGCCAGCGGGGGCCCGTTGTACCGGAAAGCTGGGCGCCGGCGGAGAAGGTTGTCCACCACGCAACGCAGATCACCGATCAGTCCCGCGCGGCTTTGCACGTCCTGGATCTCGGCCAACGGCCAACCAGTTTGGGCCGCCAGTGCTTCGGCAACCTGCCGCGTCGTGCCGGTGCGAGAGTAGTAGACGATGACGTTATCAGGCATGACCTTCCCCTTATCCGGGTTGATAAACCATCGACGGGCAGCTTCGTCACAGGGCAGTGCCTCGCCAGCGCAAGTCCAGTCTAGAAGCTGCTTCGTCGGCGCCTTTGACTTGTGTCAACGGCGCACGCGGGTGTACCTGCACAGTTCGCAAGCCGCCCCGGCCACGGTCAGGACGGCCACGTCCCCTGAGGCTTTGACTTGGCGCAACCCGGTGTCCCTGGCAATGGCTACATTCCAGTGACGCCGAGCCTCCAATCGGATATGTGAGGGTATGCCATGGACTACAAGACCGTCCTCGTGGATCTAGGGGATGACATTGCGCGCGAAGCGCGCCTTGAGGCGGCGGCCTTGCTGGCGTCTGCGTCTGCGGGGCATGTGGTAGGGCTCACCGCGCTGGGGATGCAGATCGAGCCATACCGCAGCGTGGGGCAGCAGGCCGGTGTTTATGAAGCGCTGTATGAAAGCGGCAGGGAACGCGCCGTGCGCGCGGACGCCGCGGCGATGCATGCGGTCGTGGGCCGCGTGGCGCCGCAGGTGCAGACTTCCCAGGTGATCCTGGAGCAGGAGGCCGGATCGGCCCTCGCCCTGCAAGGCCACTTCGCCGATATCGTGCTGCCGGCACCGCCGACCGCGTTCGAGACGGCGCCCGTGCCGATGGCCAAGGCAGCCGAGTACGCATTGCTTCACGCCGGGCGACCGTTGCTGCTGGTACCGGCGGGCGGCACGCGGTTCCGGCTGGACGGACGCGTCTTGATTGCCTGGGACGGCCGCCGGGAAGCCACGCGTGCGGTGGCGGATGCATTGCCGCTGCTGGCCGAGGCGGCATGTGTGACGATCGTTGTGATTGTGAAAGCGGGTAGGCCGGAAGAGGCGAACGTCGCCGGCATGGCGCGTTGGCTGTCCGCGCACGGGATCTCGTCCACGGTACGGGTGGAGGAGGGCGAATACCCTGCTGACAGCTTGTTGCGGATTGCAGATGCCGACGACAGCAGCTTGCTGGTGGCGGGCGGCTACGGGCACTCGCGATTGGGTGAGCTGGTCATGGGCGGCACGACGCACGCCCTGATGCGCCGCACCACGATCCCGCTTCTTCTCTCGCACTAGCTCGTTATCTTCGGAGCCTGTCATGACCTATCACAGCATCTTCGTCCACTTGGACACCAGCAGCCGGGCGCTGATCCGGCTCGACGTCGCAGTGCGGCTGGCGGTGGCGCACCAATGTCGCCTGGTGGGGCTCTTTGTGGGCTTTGCGCCAGATCCGCGCTGGTTCTACCTGATGGACAATGCGGCGCAGTACCTGGAAGCGGACCGGGCCCGGCGTAACGAGGCGCGTGAGCATGTCCGCGCCAAGTTCGAGGCCGCGGTAAAGAACTTGTCGATACACGTCGAATGGCGCGCCACGGAGGGGGAGCCCGTGACCATGGCGCTAAGGGAAGTCCGCGAGGCCGGATTGGTCGTGGCTGGCCAGTACGATGCCAACGATCCCGATAGTTACGTCGCCCCGCAGTTTCTCGAATCGCTGGTGCTGGAGTCGGGGCGGCCAATCCTCGTCGTTCCCTGCACGGGCACGTTCGGGGCGCTCGGTCCCCGCACCATGGTCGCGTGGGATGGCGGGCGTGAAGCGGCCCGCGCTGTGCATGATGCAATTCCCCTGCTGGCGGGCAGCCAGGTATGCGTGCTCCACGCGAACTCGGCAACCATGGCGCTGCGTACCGATGCGTCTCCTGTGTCCGCAGCGGTGCGCCTGCTCGAGGGGCAAGGCGCGGAAGTGGTTGTCGAGCACGCTCCCGGCGGGATCGATCTTGCGATCGGCGAGCTGATCTTGTCCCGCGCGGCCGACTTCGGCGCCAGTCTCGTCGTCATGGGCGCATACGGACATGGGCGCTTCCGGGAGCTGGTGCTCGGCGGCGTGACGCGGACGTTGCTCGCCTCGATGACCGTTCCGGTACTGATGACCCACTAGCCCTCACGACATGGACTTCAAGACAATTCTGGTGGAAGTTGGCCGCGACGCGGGCTGCCGTGACCGCCTGCGCGCGGCTGCGCGTCTGGCGTCAGCCTTTGCTGCGCATCTTGCCGGCGTCACGGCGACGGGCGTGCCGCTAGGGCATCTGCGCGGTTCGGACGACGATGGCCCACGTCATGCTGTCCTGGCACGAGACAAGTTGCGGGCCGAAGCCGCCGCATATGGTGACCTGATGAAGGACATGGTGGCCGAGATGGGGCTGGCGATATCGTTTGCGCATGAGGCCGTCGAGGATGAAGCGCCGCGGGCCTTCGTCACACGCGGAATGCTGGCGGATCTCAGCCTGCTGGCGCAGCGCCCGCCGTGGGACGGCGTGCCGCCGGTGGTGCCGGATGTACCCGAGCAAGTGATTCTGAGCGCCGGGCGGCCGGTCATGGTGCTGCCCCAGACGATGCGGGAGCTGCATGGCGGCCACATGGTCATAGCCTGGGACGGCGGGCGCGAGGCGGCGCGAGCCGTCGCCGACGCGCTACCGCTGTTGCGGCGCGCCCGGCAGGTCACCATCCTCACGTCCGAGGGCGGCCCCGCGCATGGGACGCCGGGCACGCCACGCGCCGGCCTGGAGGCCTATCTGCGGCGGCACGGCATCGACGCCGCAAGCCGTGGCTTGCCCTCTGACCGTGCGCCGCGAAAAGCGATCCTCTCGTGTCTGGGGACGCTGGCGCCAGATATGCTCGTCGCAGGCTGCTATGGGCACGCCAGGCTACGGGAGTTGGTGCTCGGCGGCACGACCCGCACCTTGCTGCAGCGGTGCGAGGTGCCTTTGTTCATGTCGCATTGACGGAGATCGACGATGCAACTCCAGTTCCTCGGTGCGACCGATACGGTGACCGGCTCCAAGTATCTACTGGACACTGGCCGGAGCCGGATTCTGGTCGATTGCGGTCTGTTCCAGGGTTATAAGGCGCTACGTTTGCGCAATTGGGATCCCCTTCCGGTCGATCCAGCTTCGCTCGATGCGGTGGTGCTCACGCATGCCCATATCGATCACAGCGGCTATCTCCCGCTGCTGGTGCGCAACGGCTTCAGAGGTCGGGTCTTCTGCACCATGGGCACCGCGCAGCTTTGCGGCATCCTGTTGCCCGACAGCGCGCATCTCGCCGAAGAGGACGCCAACTTCGCCAACCGCAAGGGCTTCTCGCGCCACCATCCCGCGTCACCGCTCTATACGGCCGCCGACGCCGCGCGCGCGCTGCGTCGACTCGAGCCCACCCGATTCGCCTCCCGGGTGACGGTGGCGCGGGGCGTGGAGGCGGAGTTTCACCGCGCGGGGCACATCATCGGTGCGGCGATCGTGACGCTATACGTGGAAGGCCAGCGGATCGTGTTCTCGGGCGACCTCGGCCGCCAGCATGACGCGGTCATGCGCCCACCGCAAACCATTGCCCGGGCGGATTACCTGCTGGTGGAGTCCACCTATGGCGACCGGCTCCATCCTGCGACAGACCCCGTAGACGCGCTCGGCGAGATTATCGATGCCACGATCGGCCGGGGAGGGAGCCTCATCGTGCCGGTGTTCGCGGTAGGCCGTGCCCAGTCCATCCTCTATTGCCTCTACCGGCTGAGGCAGCAGGGTCGCCTGCCTGACGTGCCGATCTACCTCAATAGCCCCATGGCGATCGATGCCACGCAGATCTTTTCGCTGCATCCGGAAGAACTGCATATTCCGCGCGAGGAGTGTGCTGCGGCTTGCGCGATGGCGATTCCCGTGCAGACCATGGAGGAGTCAATCGCGCTGAATCACGTTAGCAGTCCGAAGATCATTCTCGCGGGCAGCGGAATGGCGACTGGCGGGCGCGTCGTTCACCATCTGGAGACCTACGGGCAGGATGCACGCAGCACGATCCTGTTGTCGGGATTTCAGGCCGCCGGTACGCGCGGTGCGGCACTGGCCGCCGGCCGGCTTACGCTACGCATGCACGGGCAGGAAATTCCTGTGCGCGCTTCGGTGGCGCAGATCCAGCACTTGTCGGCGCACGCCGATGCAGATGAGTTGATGGTCTGGCTGCGGGGCTTCAGTACGCCGCCTCGGCGCACCTTCGTCGTCCACGGTGAGCCGGAGGCCAGCGATGCGCTGCGCCAGCGGATCGAACGCGAACTGCGATGGCATGTCACGATGCCCGAGTATCGGGCGTCGTACCCGCTGGAGTGAGACGCGGCAGCCGCGTCTCTCAAGGACGCTCAGGCGTCCCGTTCGCTGCGTACCAGCAGCACGGGCTTGTTTGTCTTGGCAATGACGCCTTCGGACACGCTCCCCATGATCATCCGCCTGACACCCCGCCGGCCGTGCGTGCCCATCACGATCATGTCTGCGGGCCACATATCCGCTTGCGACACGATCGTCGACGAAATCTGCCCGGGTGACACCGGTCTTTCGATCACCGCGGTGGTGCAGCGCACCCCCGCATCCTGAAGCCGCGCCGCCACGCGGCTAAGCGTCTGCTGCCCGACGCTGAAGAGGTCGCGCAGGACTTCGTTTGGGTTGATATGGCTGCTGCTCTCGAAGAAGAGATCGCTGTCGTCCACGACGAAGATCGCCTTGACCTCGGCGCTCATGGCCTTGGCGACGAGGATGGCCTGCGAGATCGCGAGGTCGGAGGACGGGCCGCCATCGACGGCAAGAAGAATGCGTTCGTACATGGAGAATCCCCTGGTAGCCGTTGGAGCGCTGCATGGGGCGTCGCCGTTTGGCATGACGCCTTGCATCCAGCATAGGCGGGGCGATTGCCGGGGCCTTGCGCCAAGTCAAGCGTGCCGGTGCGATCTCATCCTGGCGCTTCGCCCAGCACGTGAAACAGTTCGTTCTCCTGTGAATAATGCAGGCGCAAGATGGCCTCGAGGCCATAGAGCAGTCGCTGCACCTCCCGAATCTCGCTGCTGTCGGGGCCGGAGGGGTGCATCTCCCGTACGATCAGATCGAGCTGGCGGGCGGTGCGAAAGATCTCGCGATGCACGGCGCTCAACGCCGCCAGCGGATCCTCGCCGCCCAGCCGCCGCGCGATGCCGGGATAGAGGTTCCAGTCGTCATCGCGCTCGTGGGGGAGGATGTTCTCGGCCAGAAGCTGCACCACGGCGGCCAGCTCGGATTTCGTTTTGCCGGGGTCAAGCTGCGGAAGGGTTGCCGCCAGGGTCCGTATCTGGTCGAGGTACTGCCCGAGTTCCACATGCTCGTGCTGGAGCCTGGCCACCTCCGTTGCCGGCAAAGAATTCGTCGGCTTTCCGGGCGACAGGCGCAGCGCGCGCAGCGCATTGAGGATGACGGCAACATCGATCACTTCCTGCAACACTGCGCCGGAAAAAGGGGGAAGATACCCGGCCAGCGCCACCAGCATGCCGAGGAGCGATAGCGACATGCCGACCATGACGCTTTGCCAGGCGATGCGACGGGTCCCTCGGGCGATGGTGACGGCGTCGACGAGGCGGTCGAAGCGGTCTACGAGCAGGACGACATCCGCCGCCTGCACGGTCGAGGCGGCGCCCCGCGCACCCATGGCCACTCCCACGTCGGCGGCGGCCAATGCCGGGGCGTCGTTGGTGCCGTCTCCGATCATGATCACGGTGCCCGAAGCCCGGGCGTGCTTGATTCTGTCCAGCTTGTCTGCCGGAGACTGCTCGGCGAAGATCTCCGTGATGCCCAGGATTTCGCCGACCGACTGCGCCATGTCGAGCTGGTCGCCGGTCAGCATGGCCTGACGACGAATACCTAGCTCCCGGAGCATGCGAAGCGCGCGCGGCGCTTCCAGGCGGATACCATCGAGAAAATGCAGGAGACCGGCAATGCGCCCATCGATACTGAGGAAAACGGTCGATGCGCCTTCGGGGCGCATGCGCTTCAGGGATGCCGATGCCCAGGAGGGAAGGTCATGCGTACCGAGCACGTACGGCATAGAACCCAGCTTGAGATGCATGCTGCCGACCATGGCTTGTACGCCGGCTCCGGGCACTTCGCGTACGTTGGCGGGAGGCGTCAGCATCAATCCCCGCTCATGTGCCGCCACGGCAATGGCGTCGGAGATGACGTGCGTGGAGGCACAGGCGACGGACCCGGCAAGGCGGAGGATTTCATCCGACTGGAACGGGGGGGCACAATCGACAGCCGCGAGGTGGGCGCGCCCACTGGTCAGGGTGCCGGTCTTGTCGAAGAACAGGGTGTTCGCGACGGCCAGACGCTCGAGCGCGCCGCCGCCCTTGATAAGTACGCCCCGCTTGGCGCAGCGGGACATTCCCGAAACGATGGCGGTGGGTACTGCGAGGATCAGGGGGCACGGCGTCGCGACCACGAGCACAGCGAGACTCCGCAGCGGATCGCCGGTCCAGATCCAGCCCGCGGCAGCCAGCAACACCGCGACGGCCATGAAGGCGACGGCGTAGCGGTCCGCAAGCCGCGCCCCAGGGCTGCGCTCCTTCTGGGCGGTTTCCACCATCCGGACAATGCCTGCGAACGTGCTGTGTTCAGCGGTAGCGCCGGCGATCATTTCGACGGCCGCGCCGGCGTTCAGCACGCCGCTACCAACCGCCTCTCCCGCCGCACGCTTCCGGATGGCGGCCTCGCCGGTCAGGGTGGACTCGTCAAGGTCGGCCGGATGGCTGAGCGTGCCGTCGACTGGGACAATTTCACCATGCCTGACCATCAGCTGGTCGCCAACGCGTACGTCAGCGAGGTCGATATCTTGCCACTGCTGCCCGTCGAACCGGTGCGCGCGCTTCGGCGCGTGGGCGAGCAGTGCGGTGATCTCCCGTTGCGCGCGCGCTTGCGCGTACGACTCCAGCATGCGCCCGCTGGCAAGCATGAGCGTGATGACGGATGCAATCAGCCATTCTCCGAACCAGAGTGCGAAGCCGATGGAGAGGAGGGCGAGCAGATCGACACCGGCCTGCCGGCGCAACAGCGATCTTGCGCAGTCGACGAGCAAGGCGAGGACATTCGGGGCAATGCCGGCGATCCAGATCCAGCGCGCGAGGTTCGTGTCGCCGAATTGGCTGGCCGCCCAGCCGGTAGGGAGCGTCAGTGCTGAGATGACCAGTAACAGCAGATTCATGAAGTTGGCTTCTCGCCATGTGCGAGTGGGATGGCAGACCTGGCGCCGGCACTCGCCATGGCACCACGACGCTGAGATGAGTGTAGGTGCTAAGGTGACGAATGTGGCTGCTGAGAATCATTCGCGATCCGCGCCCGGCTTCTCGACGTGGCCTGGCGGCCGGCGGCTAGATCTGCGCCAACGCCTCCGGATCGAAGATCTCGATCCGTTTGCCGTCGACCCGCATCAGGCCTTCGCGCTGGAATCGGGAGAAGGTCCGGCTGACGGTCTCGAGCTTGATGCCGAGGTAACTGCCAATTTCCTCACGCGTCATGCGCAGCGTGAACGATCGCGCCGCGTATCCCCGCTCAAGCAGGCGTCGCGAGAAATCAACCAGGAATGACGCAACGCGTCGTTCAGCGGTCATGCCTGACAGCAGGACCATCTGCCTGGAATTGCGCACGATTTCGCGGCTGAGGGTCTGGTTGAGGTGGTGCTGCACGCTGCGGACGTCGTAGCAGAGCGATTCCAGCGCGGCGAAGGGGATGATGCAGACCGCACTGTCTTCCAGCGCGATGGCATCGCAATCGTATTGCCCGCTGCCGATGGCGCCCAGCCCAAGCGTTTCGCCCGGCAGGATGAAATCGCTGACATGTTCCAGGCCATCTTCGTGGCCGGCAACGGTCTTGAACGATCCCGAGCGCAGGGTATACAAGCTGTGGAACTTGTCGCCGACGCGGAAGAGATAATCGCCGCGATGAATCATGCGCCATTGACTGACAACCCTTTCGAGGCGGGGCAGTTCGTCTTCGCCCAGACACGACGCAAAACAGAGCGCCCGGAGGCTGCAAAGCGAACAGTTCGCATTCATCTGCCTTGGCGCTTCGCCTACGCGCGTATCAGGTGGCGCCAATAGGTCGTCCGCGCCAGGCGAATGCGACGCTTCCAACACCTGAGAGGATCCGTACATGATTGCTTCCTCCTATTGAGCTGAAGTGGGCGCGGACTTGGGTCCTGCGCCGGCGGTCGCATCAGACGTGAGCCGTTGAATTGAGTATTGGCGAGCGCAAGGCCGAGCGAAATCAGCAATGGCTGAGACCGGCGTCAGGAATGGGTCGGCTTCTGTCAGGGGAGCCTGACATGGCGGGGGCGAAGTTCCCGGCTGCCTAGCAGGCAAAGAGCGTGGGAATCGGCGACTTGTTCAGCACGGTGTCGGCGACCCTCCCAAGGACGCCACCCCGCAGGACGCCGCGTCCGTATGCACCACAGACGAGGAGGTCGGCCTTGCGGCGCGCAGTCAGCTCCAGCAAGGCGTCGCCGATGTTGCCAGATTGATGGACGATCATCTCCGTCAGCGTCGGCTTCATGCCATGGCGGGATAACCAGCTCATCGCGTAGCTCGGTGGCGAATCGCCCGGCTGGCGCACTGGGCCATCAGACAGGCAACATACGATGTCGACGCGCTGGGCGAGCCGGAGAAAGGGGAGTGCGCTCCGCAGCGCCTGGGCCGATTCGCGTGTGCCGCTCCACGCCACCATGGCCGATGCATAGGGCCACGGGGCTGCGGCAATTCTGCCGCCGGCGGGGAGGACCAGGACCGGCGGGCCGGTGCCCACGATCGTCAGTTCAATAAACCGCCGTGTGGCAGATGCGCCGACCTCACCTGGCGCAGACTGGCCCACAATGATGAGATCCGCCAGCCGGCCTTCACAATGCATGGCATCGATAGGCGTTCCTTCCCCGACACGCCAGTCCACCGCCACGGTCAGGTGCTCCGTCGCGGTGTCGAACGCCAGTCTGGCCGCATCACAGTTGACTGTGAGGTCAGCTGCGATGTCCCGCCGCACGCCTTTTCCGTCGTGGTGGCGATCGGTTCCGGCCGAGTCATCGGCATTCTGGGAAAGAAGGCCGATCAACGTGGCATGGAATGCCGTAGCGATCGCCACCGCATGCGAGAGCCTGGCTGCGGATTGTGGGGATGCGTCCACATGGATCATGATGGCCGAGATGTCCATCCAGGCTCCTTGGCAAGGGATCGCAACACGGGGATGGGTTCACTCTAAGTGAGTTCGGAAGGTCAACGTTGCGATACATCAACGTCGAAGGCTTTCCCATCCTTTGGCGCCAAGGGGCTAGATTTCGGAATCGTCGGGGAAGAGATTGGCCTGGATGGCGTAACGCACCAGTGCCGCGTCGCTGCGCAGCTGCAACTTCTCGAGCAGGCGCATCTTGTAGGTGCTGATGGTTTTCGCACTCACGGAGAGGGCCTCGGCGATCTCGGTCAGGGACTCCCCGTTCACGATGCGGCGGAAGACTTCGAGCTCCCGGTCCGACAGGCCGGTATGCGGGGCGTCGGGGCGGTCCTGCAGGCCGAGCGCGAGTTTCTCCGCCATTTCCGGGCTGACGTAGGTGCCGCCGGCGGCAACCTTCCGGAGCGCAGCCACGAGATCGGTCGCCGCACTGTCCTTGGTCAGGTATCCGGCGGCGCCCGCGCGAAACGCGCGGACGACGTACTGTTCCTCCGCATGCATCGTCAGCACAAGGATGCGCGTGGCGGGATGATCGGTACGGACCAGCCGGACCAGTTCCAGGCCGCTGCGGCCTGGCATGGAGAGATCGAGCAGGATGACATCGGGCGAAGTCTCCCTGACCACATGTGGCACCTCGGATGCCTTCGAGGCTTCGCCAACTACCCCGACATCGGATTCTCGTTCGAGAATATGCCGCAAGCCGTTACGCACGACGGCATGATCGTCCGCAATCACCACACGTATCATGGCATTACCTCGTCTCGGCGAACCTGGTGGGGAACCGCAGGGAAAGCTCGAAGCCCCGGCCCGGGGTATTGGCAAGCGACAAGGTGCCGCCAAGCAGGCGTGCGCGCTCCCGAATACCGAGTAATCCAAACGAGCGACGGGCGGGATCCTTGATCTCGCCGTCCCAGCCGTCGCCATCGTCCCGTACGGACAGGACATGGTCGTCGTCGGCCTGATGCAGGTCGATCCACACGCGGCTCGCGTTGGCATGATGGACGACGTTATTCAGGGCTTCCTGAACGATCCTGAATACTGCCGTGGCGGCCTGATCGGAAACGTCGACATGATCCGGCACATGCGTGTCGACGGAAATGGCGTAACGATGGCTGAAATCCTTTCCCAGCCAATCCAGTGCCGGAGTCAGGCCGAGTTCATCCAGGAGGGCTGGCCGAAGGTCAGCCGAAATCTGTCGGACGGCGGCGATGGCGGCATCGAGGCCAGCGTGCATGGCGGCGGCCTGGCTGCAGCTGGCTGTGGAGGCGCCTTCCTTGCGCAGATCGTCCTCCAGCATGACGAGGTCCATTTTCAGCGCGCTCAGGCGCTGGCCGATGTCGTCATGCAGTTCCCTCGCCACCCGTCGTTTCTCTTCCTCCCGGCTGGAGAGAATGCTGTCAGAGAGGGCTTGCAGTTCTTCCCGCGAGTGACGCAGCCTTGCTTCGGCGCGCACGCGCTCCGTGACGTCGCGCAGCATGACGGTGAATAGCTTGCGCCCCTGACTATCGCTGGTCTGGGAGATGGAAGCCTCGATGGGAAATTCGCTGCCGTCCCGACGCAGGCCGAAGAGGGTGCGCTGCTGGCCCATTTGTCGATCGGACACGCCGGTGACGCCGAATCGCCGGACGTGCATCGCATGCGAGGCACGGAATCGGCTCGGAATAAGCAGGTCCAGTGGTTTTCCGACGGCCTCGGATGCGGGGATGCCAAACAGCGCTTCGGCCATCGGGTTGAACAGCACAATGCTCTGCCCCTCGTTGACCGAAATAATGGCTTCCATGGAAGAGCGCACTATTGCGGAAAAGCACGCTTCGTTTCCTGTGATCTGACCCGGGAGTATCCAGCGGTCTTCCGCGCTCGGGATGGGGCGTGTCATATTCGGCTCATTTTGATTTGGCGCGCGCAGGCACCGATGCCGGAAGCCTGATGGCCCAGCTCATCACAATATAGCTTCTTCCAGTGAGAAATATGACGTTGAGAGCGTGCGCAAATACTGAGAATCATTAGCGCCGCCACGCCGCGACCACTCGACACCGCTTCGTTTGCCTGCGCAGAGGGGGGCTTGATATGTATCAAGCCCCGCCGGGCCGGGGCACCTAGTCTGGACTCACAGCCATCTTGTGCCTGAAGGAGACCAGAATGAAACGGATGACCTTAGTGGCTACGGCAGCAGTCGTTGCCCTCCTGGCGGTACCCGCCATGGCGCAGAAGAACTACACGGATGGCGGTGACTTGTATGGCGGCTCCCATACCGCCAAGGAAAATCCGTCGTCGCCTGAAAAGGGGAAAGAGGGCGCGAACAAGGCCGGGAATTTCGACCCGTACACGGATGGCGTGAGGACGAAGTCCAACGCAGCGCCGGCGAAGAAGCTGCCGGACGAGCGGCCCCAGCCGGACGATGTGGCGCGGTCGGGGAAGTTCGATCCCTACACCGATGGACAGAGCAAGTAGCCGGCAGGCCGATCGTCAAGGAGACATCTCATGTACGAGAGAATTCTGGTTGCCGTCGATGGGAGTCAATGCGCGGCGAAAGGCCTCGACGAGGCGATCAAGCTTGCGGCGGCTTTCGATGCCGAGCTTGAGATCGTGCACATCGTCGACCCCGGCTACGAGGAGGAGGGCGTGCGGGCAAGGCTCGTCGCAGAGGGCAAGAAGCTGCTGGCGGACGCCCTGGCGAGCGCGGAAGCGCGCAATGTTCGCGGCCGCGTCGTGATGGTCGATGACATCGACGCGCCGGGCAACATCGCCAGCCAGCTTCGGCGGATCGTGGGGCGCAGCGATGCGCAACTCGTCGTGAGCGGCACGCACGGGCGCAGCGGGCTGAAGAGCCTGCTGATGGGCAGCGTCGCAGAGGAGCTCGTGCGCCACAGCGCCGTTCCGGTATTGCTCGTGAGCCAGCGGGATTAGCCGCATGCGCGGTGCGCTGCTCCAGTCACCGCGCGTGTAAGACCTGGGTAAGGGGTAGCGACTAACCTAGCAGCATGGATTGCGATGACATCCAGCGCGTCCAGCACTGCGCCGCCCAAGGTCGGCGATGACGAAGCAAAAGAAATGGCAGGAGACATTGATGAATGAAGATCTGGTCGCAAGACTCAGGGCAAATCCCGCATATCATGAGCTTGTCCGCAAACGCAGCAGGCTTGGCTGGTCGTTGACCGCTGTGATGCTGGTTATCTACTACGGGTACGTCCTGCTGATTGCCTTCGACAAGGAGCTTCTGGCGACGAGAATGGGAAGCGGCGTGATGACATGGGGGATGCCGATCGGCCTGTTCGTGATTGCATTCACGGTGGCCATCACCGGATTTTATGTGCGCCATGCCAATGGCTCGTACGACAAGCTGACCGAGCAGATCAAGCGGGAGGTGGCATGAGAGCCCACCACGCCATCGTCGCCAGTGCCGCGCTTCTGCTGGCATCGGCCGCCCTTGCAGCGGGCGGAGACCTCGGGCAGATGCAGCAGCAGCCGACCAACTGGACGGCAATCGGCATGTTTTCCGTGTTCGTCATTGGCACGCTGTTCATTACCAAATGGGCGGCAACCAAGACAAAATCGGCAGCCGCCTTCTACACCGGTGGCGGCGGCATCACCGGATTCCAGAACGGCCTGGCAATTGCTGGCGACTACATGTCGGCGGCCTCGTTTCTCGGTATTTCGGCGGCAGTCTTCACCAATGGCTATGACGGCCTGATCTACTCCATCGGCTTCCTCGTTGGCTGGCCGATCGTCACCTTTCTGATGGCGGAGCGGCTGCGCAACCTGGGCCGGTTCACCTTTGCCGATGTCGCTGCCTACCGCTTCAAGCAGGGGCCGATCCGCGCGTTCGCGGCATCGGGCACGCTGGTAGTGGTCGCGTTCTACCTGATCGCGCAGATGGTGGGTGCCGGGCAACTCATCAAGTTGCTGTTCGGGCTGGAATACTGGATCGCGGTGGTCATCGTCGGTACGCTGATGATGGTGTATGTCCTCTTCGGCGGCATGACCGCGACTACCTGGGTGCAGATTATCAAGGCGTGCCTGCTGCTCGCTGGCGCGTCCTTCATGGCCTTCATGGTGCTGGCGCAGCACCAGTTCAGCCCGGAGGTCCTGTTTGCCAAGGCCGTGGAGGTCCACGCGAAGAAGGACTCCATCATGAGTCCGGGGAACTTCATCAAGGATCCCATCTCGGCAATCTCGTTCGGGATTGCGCTGATGTTCGGTACGGCGGGGCTGCCGCACATCCTGATGCGCTTCTTCACGGTGCCCAATGCCAAGGAGGCGCGCAAGTCGGTCTTCTGGGCCACGACCTGGATCGGCTATTTCTATATCCTGACCTTCATCATTGGCTTCGGTGCAATCGTGCTGGTGGGGACCAATCCGACCTTCCAGGATGGCAGTGGCAAGCTGCTTGGCGGCGTCAATATGGCGGCCGTCCATCTGGCCAGCGCGGTCGGCGGGAACGTGTTTCTCGGCTTTATCTCGGCCGTGGCCTTCGCCACGATCCTGGCCGTCGTGGCCGGGCTGACACTGGCCGGCGCATCCGCCGTGTCGCACGACCTGTATGCCACCCTGTTCAAGCATGGCAATGCGAGCAGTCGCGATGAACTGCGGGTATCACGTATCACGACCGTCATCCTTGGCATGGTCGCCGTTGTGCTGGGCATCGTCTTCGAGAAGCAGAACATTGCCTTCATGGTGTCGCTCGCCTTTGCGGTGGCAGCCTCGGCCAACTTCCCGGTGCTGTTCATGTCAGTGCTGTGGAAGGGTTGCACGACGCGAGGCGCGACGATAGGCGGCTTCATGGGGCTGTTGTCGGCAGTCTTGCTCACGATCCTGTCGCAGGCCGTGTGGGTCGATGTGTTCCACTTCAAGAGCGCACCGTTTCCCTATACGTCCCCGGCATTGTTCTCGATGACGATCGGCTTCCTTGGCATCTGGATCGTATCGGTGACCGACAGGTCGGCAAGAGCGCGCCTGGACAAGGCGGGCTTCGAAGCTCAGGAACTGCGGTCCGAGACCGGAATCGGCGCAGTCGAGGCAGCAGGCCATTGATGGGGATCGGCAAGCCATGCCAGTGTCGGGCCAAGCGGGATAGGCATGCCGGGAGACGTAAAGGCGAGGCTGCTGGCTAGCAGACCTATCGCCCGCTTTCAGGCGCCAGCCTTGCAGGGTACAACGGTTGCGCCACGGCCGGGTCGCTCATCGCACTGACGGAACAATACGGCCCGATATCGCAGCAGATGTTGGTCCGTAACAGGGGCTGCTTTAGCTTGAAGAACGGACATGGCGCAATTTCCATTTGACGGCCGTTACTGGCCGGGAAGAGCCCCTCTATTCACCACGCCGCCCCGCCTCGGAGCGTGCCCAATCGGAACCTGGCGTTTGGCTTCGACGATAGGCCCTGACCACTTCTGCAGCTGGAGCCTGCCGTCCGCTAGCCGTCCCTTTGTACCCACATACTGTGAGACGGACCGCCCCTTTTACCCACTAACTGTGAGATTTCGACCCAGGTAGTTTGCGACGGCGCTCAGCAACTCCTTGATTTATCTAGGTCGGGCTTCCCATTAACTTTGAGATGGGACAGAAGCCATCGTCAGCATGATCTTCCCCACATTCTGGTTGGATTCCATGCGGTGGTGCGCATCAGCTGCATTCTTCAACGGAAACGTGCTGTCGACGACGGGCATCAGGCAGTGGCTTGCAAATCGAGGAAGCCACGTATCTGCGAACCGGCGAGTCATGGCATGTTTCACCGCTGGCGGGCGCGATTTCATGACCGTTCCCATGATTTGCAGGTGTCGGTAGAGCACTCGATCCAGCGGAAGCTCGGCGCCTTGGATGCCGCCAAGGATGCCAACTTGAACCAGCCGACCGCCAAAGCCCAGGGAGCGAATGTTGCGTGCCAGGTAGGGCGCGCCGACGAAATCGATAATCACATCGACGCCGCGCTCATCGGTGACTTTATTCACCACCGCCTCGAAGTCTTCGGTCTTGTAATCAATGGCGACATCGGCGCCGAAACCGATTACGGCTTCGCGCTTGCTGCCGTCGGCCGTTGCCAGCACCCGGGCACCTACCGCGTGCGCCAGTTGCACTGCGGCCGAGCCGACGCCACCAGCCGCCGCATGGATCAGTACCGACTCGCCTGATGCCAGCCGACCGAGATGACCAAGCGCCTCCCAGGCGGTGACGAATACTTCCGGCAGCGCGCCCGCATGCACGTCGTCCAGCCCATCGGGAATGTGCATGGCCATGCGATAGTCGATGCGTGCCAGCTCCGCGTATCCGCCGCCGCCCACGATTCCCATGACGCGATCCCCAATGGCGAAACCCTGCACCTCTGAGCCGATTGCAATCACCTCGCCGGCAATCTCCAGGCCCATGATGTCCGAATCGCCGAAGTTCGTGCGCCCGTACCCCCCACGCCTGTGCGTCAGATCCGCTCGGTTCAGACCGGCAGCACGATTGCGCACCAGCAAGTCATGGGGCCTGACCTCCGGATCCGGCACATCGGTGAGTTGCAGAACGTCGGCGTCGCCGAATTCGGCGAAGGTGATGGCTTTCATGGTTTGTCCCTGGTGGATCGCGCTTGCGCCGGACGACAGCCGCCCGAACATTGGTAGCCAGTATAGAGTTGCACACCGATGAATCGATGCGGCAATATTCAGCTTCTCCAATGCAAAAACGCATCACAAGGCCGACAGCATGAACTGGGATGACACACGGGTATTCCTCGCCGTGCAGCGCGAACGTACGCTGCGCAAGGCCGCCAAAGTAGTGGGGCTGGACCAGGCTACTGTCGGACGGCGCATTGCCGCGCTTGAGCATGCATTGGGCGCCACGTTGTTCTTTCGGGCGTCGGATGGCTACGCCCTGACATCTGCTGGCGAAAGTGTCCTCAAAGCAGCGGAGAAGATGGAGCAGTCCGCGCATGAACTGGCCAGGCAGGCACAAGGTGTAGACAATCGGCTGGCGGGTGAGGTGAGGGTGACCACGACAGATTCGCTCGCACTCGCGTTCGTGATCCCGGCGATTGCCAGCTTGCACGTCGAACATCCGGACGTCAGGGTGCAATTGAGCACCTCCACACAAGTGCTGAACCTCGCTCGGCGCGAATCGGACATCGCCATTCGTACGCAGAAACCGGAAAGCCCCGACCTGGTGGCACGGCGATTGGCCCGCTGGCGCGTGGGGCTCTATGCAACGGAGCATTACCTGAGTCGCCACGGCGAGCCTGAACGTGGGACGGGATTCACGGGGCACGATCTCGTGCTCTATCAGCCGTTCCTGTCAGCCAACAGCAGATCCACGCTGGTGGGCGAGCCTATCCATGCGGGACGCATCGTCGCCAGTGTGCACTCAAGCCTGATGCTGCGAGCGATGATCCGTGCCGATATCGGTATCGGCGAGGTGCCGGTGCATATGGGCGAACGGGATGGGCTGGTAAGGATCTGGCCCGAGCTTTCAAGGGCGGCAGCCTACGAAGTCTGGCTGGTCACCCACCAGGACCTCCGTCATACCGCGAGGGTTCGGGCGATGATCGATGCCATTGCGGCGCGCTTTGAGGCCGAGGGATGAGGTGCAACGGTGTCTAGCGCTATTTTTGCGTGCGCCTGATTGGTGGATCCGGTTTTACCTGGGCGCCCAGCCCAAGGCAGTCGGGCCGCCCCGGGCAATGAATTTCTGGTCTCGACCCGAAGGCGACCTTCGGTGTTGCCAATAGCGGTCATTCAAATGCTAGATTAACGGTTCTTGGTACTAGGCCCACAACAAATGGACATTCTAGACATCAAATCCTGCGATTCTCGGACGACACTGAGCTTCGCGGTGCATAGCCGCAATGCAGATGAAATCCGGTTTTTTGCGAGAATTTCTGATGCACCCTTCACAGGCGAGGTCCTCGCTTCCACTTACCGCAATGGTCCTCCTACCGAGTTTTTTGATGACATGGCGAAAAATTGGACCGGATGGCAAGGACAAAAAGGATGGGAGGCGATCGATGGCGAGTTGTCTTTGACCGCGACAACAACGTCGTTGGGGAACGTGACATTGGTCGTAAGAATGAGCGCTGACTCTGGCGATTACACCGCCTCAGCAATATTAAAATTCGAAGCCGGCAGCCTCGATTGCATCGCCGATGGTGTTCGTTACTTGTTTCTGGTTTGACTGAAAAAACATCCGGTATCCAGACATAGCATCCCGTATCGAACGACGGTTTCTGGCCGGTCTCGACCGTCTGAACTGCCGCCGCTGGGCGCGTTGGGCGGGGGACTGCATCCGACCCTTCTGAGACAAGCGACGCGCTGCTTGTTGGTCGGCTGGCCACTAGCGCGAACCGCCCGTTGTAGCGGGACCGCAACCCGCCGTCCCACCTTCGTTTTCCAGGATTCGCTGACGTCACCCACGAAAACGCAATGCGTCTACGACTAACGAGAACGCCGGAGAAGGCTGCCGTCGACTCGGGTAGTAGAGGTGGTAGCCGGCAAATTTCGGGCACCAGTCTTCCAGCACGCGCACCAGCCGCCCGCCGATGACATGGGGCATCACCTCGTCTTCGGGCAGCAGGGCGACGCCCAAGCCGGCGAGTGCCGCTTCCACTTGCGGCGGCGTGGTGTTGAAGATGAGGGGCCCGTCCACGCGCACATTGACCTTGCGGCCGCGACGCTCGAAGTCCCATACGTATAGGCCGCCGGAAGTCGGCATGCGCTGATTGATGCAACGATGCTCCGTCAGATCCCGGGGCTGCTTCGGCGCCGGGTGGGCAGCGAAATACTCGGGCGATGCGACCACCGCCAGGCGTAGCGTTGGCCCGATCGCGACGGCGATCATGTCCTTGTCGATCGTGCTGCCGATGCGCACGCCGGCATCGAAGCGGTCGGCCACGATGTCACGGAAGCCGTAGTTCACGTCGAACTCCACCGTGATGTCCGGGTACTCTCGCAGCAACGGCGCGAGCCTGGGCAGCAGGCTGCTTTGCAGCACGTGGTCGCCGCAGGTGATGCGTACCGTGCCGGCCGGCTTGTCCCGCAGTTCGGTCAAGGCATCGAGCTCGGATTCGATCTCGTCGAAACGCCGCCCGATGGCCTGCATCAGGCGCTCGCCGGCCGCCGTCGTCGAGACGCTGCGCGTCGTCCGCGTCAGGAGGCGGATCTGCAGCCGCTCCTCAAGCCCCCGGATGGATTGGCTCAACGCCGATTGTGTAACCCCGAGACTCGCCGCGGCGCGCGTGAAGCTGCCCTCCCGCGCCACGGTCACGAATCCAAGCAGGTCGTTCAGGTTCTTCCTTGCCACGACTCCCGCCTCCCATTCATTAGTCCGGCTACTAGATGCATTCAGGATTCATTATCTAGTAGTGCGCGTGGGTCGTCACCATAATCTGGGGCATGACGAAAGCTCCATCAACCCTTCCCCCTAAACTCTGCAGCACGCCGATGACAGCGCAATCATGTGTCGCTCCTGCTACCCGCGGCGAACCATCGAGCCACTGGAGTGGCGTGTTCGCGATGGCGCTATGCGTCTTTGCACTGATTGCATCGGAGTTCATGCCGGTCAGCCTGCTCACGCCGATCGCAACGGATCTACGCGTCAGCGAGGGCATGGCCGGTCAGGCGATCGCCGTGTCCGGCGCTTTCGCTGTCTTGACCAGCCTCGTGCTTCCGGCCTTGGCGCGGCGGCTGGATCGCAAGACCGTCCTGCTGTGTATGACCGCTTCCATGGCCGTGTCCGGCGCCCTGATCGCTTCGGCCCAGGGTCTTGTGATGTACATGATGGGCCGTGTCCTGATCGGGGTGTCCGTCGGCGGCTTCTGGTCCATGTCCGCCGCTACGGCCATCCGGCTCGTTCCCGCGCCGAAGGTACCGCGCGCGCTGGCGATCTTCAACGGCGGCAATGCGCTCGCCACCGTCATCGCCGCACCGCTGGGCAGCTTCATCGGCTCGCTGGTCGGATGGCGTGGTGCCTTCTTCGGTCTCGTGCCCGTCGCGGTGCTCGCCTTCGCCTGGCAATGGACGAGCCTGCCGTCGATGCCGGCAGACGCACCGGCTCCCGGATCCCGCAATGCACTGCGCCTGCTATCGGATCCGCTGGTGCTGCGGGGGATGGCGGCAGTTGGCCTTCTCTTCATGGGGCAGTTCGCGCTTTTCACCTATGTGCGCCCCTTTCTGGAAACGACGACGAACGTCAACGCCGCGACCCTGTCGCTGGCACTGCTCGCGATCGGGGTGGCGGGCCTCATCGGCACCGCCCTCATCGGCTGGTTCCTCTCGCGCAACCTGTACCGGACGCTGGTCGCCATGCCGCTCGCGATGGCCGCGGTGGCCGTGGCGCTGGCTCTGTTCGGAGAACAAACCGGCGCCGCCGTTGGGCTGCTGGCGATGTGGGGATTGCTCGCGACTGCCGCGCCCGTCGGCTGGTGGAGCTGGCTGGCAACGACGCTGCCGGAAAGTGCCGAAGCGGGTGGCGGGCTGATGGTGGCCGTGGTTCAGCTGGCCATTGCACTGGGCTCGACGGTCGGAGGACTGCTATTCGATGCCCACGGCTACGCCAGCACCTTCGGCTTCAGCGCACTCCTCCTAGTGTCTGCAGCCGCCCTGGCATTGACGACGGCGAATCGCAGTCGCCGGGTGGCGTGATTCACTGCGTGAGGTGAAGGACCTGCGATCGCCGTCCGGGCGGCACTCCAGGCGGCACTCGACGGAAAACCGGTGGAGTGGTTGGAACCCGTTTCCGATAAACCCGATTTGGGAGAGAAGTTATGATCAAGGACAAAGTTGCCATCATCACGGGCGCTTCGTCGGGTATCAATGCCAAGTCCGTCAATAAGGCCTACGAAGTTATAAGCCAGACAAGGCTCTCGCATTAGTTCATGTTGGAGCCGAGTTGTCGCGTCCAGTTCTTCTCGGCTCTCAAGATGCAATCGGTCTGCCGTCCGCTCCCGGAAACGGTGCCTGAAATTTCCTCTGTGATTTGCTCCCCATGGACCAGCCGCCCAGTAACAGACCGCCGATGGAACGGGGTACTTTGGGCCGCTTTCAGAAGCTAGTGCTGGAGGATCATCGACAGGAATTGTCTTGCACGGTCGGAGCGATTGGCGGGATCACCGAAGAATTCGTCCTTCGAGCAATCTTCAACAATCTGCCCCGCGTCCATGAATATCACCCGATCCGCAACCTTGCGTGCGAAGCCCATTTCATGCGTGACACACATCATCGTCATTCCCTCCTGCGCGAGTTCCACCATGACGTCCAGCACTTCGTTGACCATCTCCGGGTCGAGTGCCGAGGTGGGCTCGTCGAATAGCATGCAGATGGGATCCATTGACAGCGCGCGTGCGATAGCCACCCGCTGCTGCTGACCACCCGACAACTGCCCGGGATACTTGGCCGCTTGCTGGCGCAGTCCGACACGGTCGAGATAGCGTATCCCGTTGTCGAGCGCTTCCTCACGCGAACGTCCCATGACTTTGATCTGCGCGATGCAGAGGTTCTCGACGATAGAGAGGTGAGGGAACAGCTCAAAGTTTTGAAACACCATGCCGACGCGGGAACGCAGCTTTGGGAGATTGGTCTTGCGATGGCTGACAGAGATGCTGTCCACAAGAATCTCACCTTGTTGGATCGGCTCTAGCGCTGGATTTGCCCCCGTATCCCCGGACACGGTCTCACGCTTAGGTTGAGAACCCCACAGCCCGCCTGAACTCCCGCGGAGAGCGGTAATTCAGGGCGCTATGGGGGTGTTGCTCGTTGTAGTGCTCGAAGGCAATTGCCAGGTTGCGAACGGCCGTCTTCGCATCCGGCTTGGGCATGAAGGCGACGTAGTCTCGCTTCATGGTCTTTACGAAATTAGAGGCCGCGGCTCAGGTCCATCAGCATGCGGGTGCTCAGGTACAGGCGGCGCGGGATGGCATCTACCAGAACATACTCGGCGGACGAGGTGTGATAGCCAAAGCCTGGGAGGCCCATGCTTTCCACCACCGGCTTGCCGGACAACGCTGCGTAGGCCGCGTCAGTACCGCCTCCGGTCCGGGTATCGGACACTGTCAACGAATAGCCAAGCTCTTGGTAGATCGAGGCCGCCTTGTTGGCGAGGAACTTGCCACCATCGTTTGCGTTAAAGGCAGGCCGGCCGCGTGTGACGCTAACCTCTACCTTGGCAGCGGCCAAGCGCTTGCGTTGCGCCCGCTCGTCGAGCATCGACTTGATCGCGTCGAGATCTTCGTTGCGACCGTAGCGGACGTCGGCGTTCAGCGTGGCGGAGTCGGGAATAGCGTTCGATGCGCTGCCGGCCTTGGCCAGCGTCCAATTGAAGCGCATCTCCTTATCCTTGCTGTCGATGTCCTGCGTGCGCAGGATGAGGTCGGCTGCCTCGGTCAGCGCGTTGACACCGAGTTCTGGGGCGACGCCGGCGTGTGCCGCCTTGCCGGTGATTGTTGCCTCGACGTATGCAATACCCGACGTGGCGAGGCCGATGCCTTCCGTTTCTCCGCTGGGTTCATGGGAGATGACATAGTCGGCGGCCGCCGCCAGTTGCTGAATGAGATCGCGCGAACCGAATGAGCCTTTCTCTTCGTCGGTATTGAACATGACGACGATCTCGCCATACTCGTTGAAGCCTCGCGACTTGAGGATTGCGAGCGAGTTGAGAATGACGGCGATGCCGCCCTTATCGTCCGCGATGCCGGGACCGTAGGCCCGATTCCCTTCGACGCGGAACGGTGCCTTGGCGATATATCCTCTCGGATAGACGGTATCCATATGCGCGATCATCAGAATCTTGACCGAGCCGGTGCCTTTGAACCGTCCAACAATGTTCTCTCCGACTACGCCGGCTTCGGCCTTGTGGCGGCTGACAGTCGCACCAAGCCCCGCGAGTTGCTGAGCGAGATAGTCGGACATCTGAGGCATTCCAACTGCGTCGCCAGTTCCAGTTTCAATATTGACCATCTGCTCCAGCATCTGCATGACGACCGGCTGTTGGGCCTTTGACGCAGTGTCTAATGCGCTGTCATAGGTAGCACTGGCTGCATTGCTATCCGAGCAGCCGGAGGTTACGAACGTGGCGGCTGCAAGGGCAACCGCACACAGGACCATGCGTTTCATGTCTTCTCCTCTGGATGGTGAAATTCGCTACAGGCCCTGCAGCGAGGACAGGGGTTCCACCGCGCTACGCTGGCGACGGCAGCACGCTGCCGCACCGCGGTGCGCGGATGTTGTTGAACTGGACGGGATTGGAGTGGCGTGGCGTGTGATTTGCCAGGCCGGAGTTGATGGTCTATGCCATCGTTCTGGATGGCCGATCCGCCTTGACGGAGCGCACGAGTGGTGGATCGGCCCCGGAAGATGTACCTGATATGTTACCCACTGCAGAGCTCGCAGAGATTGCTGCGGCGGTTTGCTCCGGACGGATGGTCCAGAGTCCGGCGAACGCAGCCAGGATGGCAAGTACGCCATAGCCGTGGAAGAACTGCGACAGTCCGGATACGACATTGCCGTCGGCCGCCTCAATCACTACGCCTATCAGCACGGGGCCGACGATACCTGCCGAGGTAACAAGCCCATTGTGGATAGCCAGCATGGCGCCGCGCCGCGACTGACCGGCGATATGGCCGACAATCGCGAAGGCGTATTGTGGTAGAAGGCTGACGCCGGTGGCGCCGAGGGCATATAGCGCGAGTCGCACTGGCACGTGGTCACTTGTCAGCCACAGTGATGTGTACGCGCAGCCGCCGATAGCACAGGCGACCATCGGCGGCCAAACCATTGCACGTCGAATGGACGCCCCCTGTTGCAACGCACGCCGACTGGCGACCATCGCCAGCACGCTTGCCACGATCATGCCGATGGCCACCAAGGTCAGGTAGCTGGCCATGGTGGCCGGTGTCAGCCGTAGTCCCTGCTGCAGGTACACCATCAGCCAGCTGAACCCGATCACATTTGGAACGTAGCCGACGAATCCGATTATCGTTATGGCCACGAAGGTGCGGTTCAACATTAACTTACGGTAGCTAGGTAGCGGTGCCGGGAGATCCTTTGCGCCGTGTCGTCCATGCCCGCCTGCTTCTCGATCTTCGGTGCCCTCGCGGGCAAATGGCAGCCAGACCGACAGCCATAGTGCGCTCAGCGCAGCCAGCCCAAAATAGGCCGGGCGCCAGCCCCACTGCTGCACGACGAACGGCAACGTTGTGGCGGCAACCACGCCGCCTGCTACCAGCGTGGCGTGATTTAGACCCGAGACCATCACGCGGTCTTGTGGGCGTGTCCACTTAAATCCGGCATGCTGAGCGACGGCAGTGGTGGGGCCCGTACCCGCGCCCAGCAGGAGACGGCTCGCTATTACCGTACCGAGTTCCTCCGCGAAAGCCATCATGCACTGCGCGGTAAGCCAGACCAAGGACATAGCCGCCAGGATCCATCGCGTCTGAACGCGGTCGGCCAAAATGCCAACGGCGACGCCAGCTACAGCGTAAGGCAAGAAGAACGCGCTGCCAGCGAGGCCGAACTCAATCGGGGTCAGCTCCAGGTCACGGAAGAGGGCCGGTCCGGCGAACGCGAATACCAGCTTGTCGATCGCACTCAACATGACAAGGGCGACAAGCGTCGACAGAGTAAGACCGCGCGAGAAGCGGGATGGCCCGGCATTCGTTGCTGGTTGCGTGGTCAGCAGGTTAGTATCTCGCTCGAAAATCATGGGTTATCGCCCGTGATACAAAGTCGACATGCTATGGAAATCTGGGGCGAGCGAGTACGCACAAATCTGGATGTGGATAACGAATTGTTATTGCGTCGCGCGGGGTCGCCGAAGATTGATTACGACAACGCTTCCAACGCGAAATAGCATGCGCTGTACTGCACTGCGGGACGATTTTCTGGCGTGCGGTAGTGGTGCATGCGGGCCGCCGTACGCCTGGTACGCCGTCGGCCCGTCCCCACTGCGGGGCAAGATGCACCGCAGTGGGGACGTATCTTTGCGTCGGCAGGGCATGCTGGCGTCGAGCGGTAGAGCTGCCTCATTATCGTCGTCCGTATCAAAAGCACAGCTAACTGCACCAGTCGACAATCAAGCCGTATAGATATGAAGTTGCATCATTTGCGAGCCCTGACTGCTATCGCCGAACAAGGCAGCATCAATGCCGCTGCGCGCGTGCTCTGCGTGAGCCAGCCAGCAATTACGCGTGCCATGCGCGAGCTGGAATCCGAAGTTGGCGTGGCATTACTCACGCGGAATTCATGGGGGGTGTCGATTACAGAGAAAGGTCGACGATTGCTAACCCGCGCTCGTCTGATCGTGCATGAGTTCGAACGCGCCGAGGCTGATATGGCGGAGTTGCGAGGTGTAGTGGGTGGACACCTGTGCATCGGTGTGTCGCCGTTGGCGGGGGCGATGGTCATTTCAGAGGCGTTCGCGCAGTTCCGTTTGGCGATGCCCGAGGTATCGGTCGAGTTTCGCGAGTGGAACTTGCCGAAGCTGCTCGACAACTTGCGCAATAGCCGCCTGGACTTTGCGCTGGCCGCCGTGCCCGGGACGCCGGTGGACGACGCGTTCGTGACCTGCGAGCCGCTGTTGTCGTTTCCGACCGCCTTCGTGACACGGCACGGAAGCCGGTACGCCGGTGCGACGAGTTTTGCCGAGCTGCAGGATGCCGAATGGCTGCATGCGGATGCTACCGAGCAGTTTCCCGGCTATATAAAAACGGTGTTCGCGCGATACAACCTGCCGCTGCCGCGTCGCATTACGCGGTGCACGTCGAATCTGCTGACCAGCAAGCTACTGCTCAACGTCGATACTGTTATGGCGCTGACCCGGCACGTGCTTATTGTCGCCCCTGATTCCAAGCTGGTTCAGCTCGACCTACCGGAGGACCCGCCGACGTTGCAAATTGCGCTGCTTCAGCGGGAAGGCGCAATTCTGACCACTCCGTCGGACTACTTCATCCATTGCATACGTGAGACGGCGGCACGACAGCGCCTGTCGTCGCTGACGTCGTGAGATAGTACATTCTGACTGCGTCAGCCATGGTGCTGCGCCTCCGGTAATGCGTTCTGGGCTGCTGCGTCATTGATCCCCTCTCAGTTCGGAGGATTGGGGGGGAGGCGGAAATGCGGTTGCCCGGCCCCCTCAGATCTCGCGGGCGTGAACGTAGCGATTTTGCCGTGTCAATGCAGTCAATGCTAATCGAAGGCTTTGTCGTTTGGATTCAGGATCAGGGCCTTCATATCGTCGGACAGCTTGAATTCGAGGTTTAGGCCCTTCGGCGGAACCGGTTGCTCGAACCACTCGGCATACAGCGCCGTTGCTTCGCCCGACTTCATCAGCTGGACGATGGTGCCATCAACGATCCGCTTGAACGGCAGGTCGTCCTTGCGCAGCATATCCACCGAAGCCGCGAGCGGCTGCAATGCGAATGTACGGGGGCTTCTGCCCAACAAACAGCAGGGAGCAATCGGCCGGGATTCGACTTTCTTCCTCTTTGATAAGAAGAAATACGGGCCCTCACCCGGATTCTAAGTGGTATTTAATCCACATAGTTGACTTGTCACCCCCAGTGGGGGGAAGTGGTGAATGTCCTGTGCTGCTAAAGTCGCGCGCAGTGCACGCCATTAGAGCGTGCCAATGGCCGTCGGTCCGGAAGGGCGCGGCCCTCCTTCATATCAATTCGGGTTGGGTCCATGTTTCCACACGCTCTGGCCGGCGCGCGCGCTGTCGGCCTCGCCTTGCTTACCGCGGCGCTGCTCGCTGCCTGCGGTTCCGACGATAGTGCATCGACCCCGGCCGCGACGCCGGCGGCATCGCGCCTGGTGGTCGACACCGGCAGTGCCGCTCCAGTGGCTGGCGGCACGCTGACGCTCAAGGCGACGCTGCTCGCGGCCGACGGCACCGAGGTGAAGGGCGCGAGCTTTGCCTGGACCTCGTCCGAACCCAGCGTGGCCACCGTGGTGTCCGCTTCGGACAAGGCGCCAGCGGGCGAAGTGATCGACCCTGTTGGCACCTACGCCACGGTGCGGACGATCGCTGCAGGCATCGCTGACATCATAGCCACGGCGACGCTGCCAGACGGCAGCCGCATCATTAGCCTCGCCCACCTGGTGGTGCAGGCCGCGCCCGCCAAGTCGTACATGCTGGCCCTGACACCCTCGACGCTGGCCGTGACGGCCGGTGGCGCCGCGCAAACCGTGTTGGTTGCGGTTCGCCGTTCGGATGGCGCGGACGGAATCGGGGATCTCACCAATTGGTCGTGGACGAGCGATGACGCGAGCTTCGTCGCAACGCCGGCCGCAGACGGCCGCAGCGCCCAGGTCGCCAGCCCCGCCTCGGCCGCTGCCGCCGGTGCGGCGACGCTGACCGCCTGTGCCGATGCCCCGGCCGGAAGCCGCCTGTGCGCCAATGCGGCGCTCGCGCGCAACGCGTCGCTGCCACCCACCTATACCGTGGGCGGCACGGTGTTGGGCCTGGCCACCGGCGCGAGCCTGCAGTTGGCCGACACCAATGGCGACACACAGGTGGTCAGCACGAACGGCGGATTCACCATGCCGACGCCGCGACTGGGCGCGACATCCTATGCCGTGACCATGGCGGCCCAGCCTGCCGGCCAGACCTGCACCGTGGCCAATGGATCCGGCACGGTAGCCGCAAGCAATGTGACCAATATCGACGTGACGTGTTCGACGAATACGTACACTCTGAGCGGCACAGCAACCGGTCTGGCGAGCGGCCAGAGCCTGACTGTGCAGGTGAACGGCAGCACGCAGGCAACCGTGACGACGGCCGGCAGCTTCAGCCTGGGCTCGGTCACGGCAGGCAGCAGTTATGCTGTAACGCTGAAGGCCGGGTGGTATGGCAGTGATATCGCAACGGGCAGATATTGCTCGGTGCAGAGCGGGACCGGCACGGCCAGTGGGAATGTTAGCAACATCAGCATTACGTGCACGACTGCCCCGAGCCAGATCAATCTCGGGGCCGACCCGACGACCACACAGAACGGCGTGACATATGGGGGCTGGTCGTTGCAGTACCCGACGGTGGTCAACGGGCAGCTGTACTACGAAGTGAAGGCTGATCAGGGCCCGTTCAGCGGCAATTACCTGTTAGACGATATGGGCACGCTACAGACGCTATTCAACGGTAGCAGCATCCCGCCAATGGGGGTTGTGAGCGACCCCGCAACACGTCAAACGGCCACGTCGACTCCGGTATGTCCGGCTGCGACTTGCGCGATGAACGTGACGACCTTGCAGACGGTGAATGCCGGAACCGTGACGCTAGCGATTCCGACGATCACTCAACTGGGAAATATCCGCACGGCTAACAGCGGTACAGGTGGGACGCCGGCGGGCTGGACAGTCGGCGCCGCCTACTGGTCCTCGACGGCCGACGGTTCGAGCTCGCACTACTACGAGGACATGTACGCCGGTTCCGTGGTTAGCTTCGGTGACGGTCACATGATGATGGTTGCCTTCCAGGTTCAGTGACTGTTGCAGTCTGCCATTTTTTTCAACAGACAACGAGGGGCGTACCGGTTGTTCGAGCTGATCATGATGGAAGCGGCGGACTTGCCCTACGCCCATCGTCCGCCAGTAACCTTGACAGGACGCCTCTACTCGGCAATGGCAAAGCCGATCGGGCTAGGTCCCGTAGCCACAGTGCCAGTAGGCGCGAATGTGCCATCAGCGTTGATTGTGAATGTCGATACGCTGTTGCTGCTCATATTCGTGATGTAGGCGAACTTGCCGCTGGAGTCGATAACAACGGGGCCGGAGACCGAAGCTGCGGTGCCATTGGCCGTGAGTGTGCCATCGGCGTTGATGGCGTAGAGCAGGATAGTGCTCCCCGAAGGGATATAGGCGGACTTGCCATCGGGAGCAACGACTACAGCACCGGGCCAGGATAATCCGGCACTAACGGTACCGTTGGCCGCGAGTGTGCCATCGGTATTGACGGTGAACATTGACACTTGGTTGGCACCGTTCCCATTGACGACATAAACAAACTTGCCGCTGGGATCGACCGTCACGGGCTGGGGAAATGCTCCCGCAGCGATCGGACTGCCGTTGGCCGTGAGCGTGCCATCAGCGTTGATGATGTAAGCCGAAACCGTGCCGTCGCCATAGTTGGATATGTAGGCGAACTTGCTGCTTGGTGCCAACGCGATGCGGTGACTCGTTGCACTGAGAGAGAGCGTGCCATTGGCTGTCAACTGGCCGTTTGCATCGATTCTGTCCATCACCAGCGAACTACCTCCGGCCATATAGGCAAATCTTCCGCTGGAATCGATGCTTATGGAAAAACCGCCAGTGACCGTGTTGGGACTCCCGTTAGCGGTGAGCGAACCATCAAGGTTGATCGTGTACATGTATGCATAACTACCATTCAACATGTAAAGAAACTTGCCGCCAGGATCCACGGCCAAGGACATGGGAAAGGTCCCGGTAACGGCCGTGTTGGCGCTGTTTGCCGTGAGCGTGCCGTCGGCCTTGATGGAGTACATCCATATCGTGCCGTCGTTGTTATTGACGACATAGGCCAACTTCTGCGTGACGCATGTCACAGCAACGTTGTCCACCGATGCCGATGCCGTACCGCTGCCATTTGTGACGGTACAAACCTGTCTTGGCCTGGTCGGTTGGCTCTTGATCGTCACGGCGTAGCTGTTTCCACGGGCAACCTGCGTGGCGAAAGTAAAGCTGCCGCTGGCCGAAACAGAAAGGTCGTCACCGGCGTTGTCTTGCAAGACAAGACCTGTACCGGAAAGGCCGCTGACGGTGCCACCGATGGAGAAGGCTGACGGTGTCACTGGTGTGGGCGCAACTATTGGCGGCGGGGCATCCATTGGTGCTGTCGCCGCATCTGGCGAATCGCCACCGCAAGCAGCAAGCATGCCACACAAGAAGACGGTGGTAGTGACTTGCCAGAGTCTGGCACGGTGCCGCAGGAAATAGGGGACGCGATTCATGGATTGTTTTTTGTTGCGCTGCTGCGCTTAAGGTGCGACCCGGCACACACGGAGTTGGCCGGGGCTCGAATGTCGCAGAGCCACACATGTCCAATGACGTGTGCATCGGGAGGAAAAGTTGTGCCGTACGTCCTCTTTGACGGCACTTGAAACGAGCGTTGAACCCTGCTTTGGTGGGGAGACGCCATGCGATGGCGTTGTCACGAGCGGGGGTCGGGCCTGAGACCAGTCTCGGCCGGGGGAACGGTGGATCAGCGAAGGACGACGCCTTCTGCCCGGGAAATGCCCGAACGCGTAGCAAGTTTTCGACTTGATCGTCGCCGGCGGCAGCCGACCCTGAGCGGTCAGTTGCAACTCTCAAAAGCCGACGTTCCGGCCGTTCCGACCACGCCGGAGTGGGTGGCCTGGTTCAATCATCACCGGCTGATGGAACCCCTCGGCTATATCCCCCCTGCCGAAGCTGAGGCAAACGAATATCTGCAGTTCCAAATGCCTGCCGCCTAGCCCCTGGATGGCGGCGCGCGTCCCTCCGACGTCTTCTTAGATATTTCGGAAGCGGATATGAATTATTTGGTTGATCAGTCACCAGCGAAGGAGATTGCTGCACGATATCGGAACGGTGCCGTTGCGCCTGGAACGCCCATCCCGTCCGGAGATATTCAATGTCCCTCGTTCAGAAAGCACTGATGATTTTTGTTATGAGTGCGATTGCAGGTACGGTGACCACTGCAGCCATGGCGAAGGACTGGCCGGATCCGCTGCTGGATACGGCAGGCACGCCTGATAACGTGGCAAAGGGCGAGGAGTATGACGCCTACCAGCTTGGCCTGTCGGCCTACGTGTGGGGCTATCCGCTTGTTCGGATGGAGCGCGTGGCGCGCGAGTACACCGACGTGCCCAATCCGAAGCCGACGACGAGCTATCGCGCACCGCTGAATCGCATTGGCTGGGCGCGGGAGCTAGCAACGCCGTCCGCTTTGGACATGCCCACTGCGAACAACGACACGACATACCTCAGCGCGGTGGTTGACTTGTCCAAGGGACCTTACATACTTACAGTCCCGGACGTCGGAAACCGGTACTACGTCGTCGATGTTTTCAACATGTGGCAGGAACTGCAGCACTACATTGGCCGCCGTACCACTGGCACCAAGGCTGCCCGGTATGCGCTGGTGCCACCTGGCTGGAAGGGCACATTGCCTGCGGGCGTCAATCGCCTTGATGTGGCGACCAGCAAGGTCTGGTTATGGGGACGCATGCGCGTATCGGCTGGCGAGGACATGAAGAAGGTCCATGCCCTGCAGGATGCGTTCGATCTTCGGCCATTGTCGGCGCTCGGCAAGAAGAACTGGCAGGCGCCGGACGCGGCGCTGGTGCCGCTGCCCGATATCGGTAACGATCCGCTCGGCTTCTATCGACATCTCGGGGTAGCGCTGAAGGACAATCCCGTTCGCACAGAAGACAAGGCACTTGCTGAGCAGTATGCCCGAATCGGCCTGACGCCAAAGGGATTCGATCCGAGCAAGCTGACTGACCACCAGCGTAAGGGATTGCTTCGCGCTATCAACGACGGGCCGTTCATTCCGGTCTCTGCCGTGTCCCAAGCTTCGCAGGTGCGCCAAGGCTGGAACTACGTGCGCGGTTTGGACAGTTTCGGATATGACTACCCGTTGCGCGCCGTAGTGGCGGGCCCCTACCTTGGAGGGCAAGGTGAGAAGGAGGCCGTCTATCCGATCCGCTATACAGACAGCGAAGGCAAGCCACTCGACGGCATCAATGACTATGTCGTCAAGTTCTCCGGCGAGCCGCCCAACAATGCGTTCTGGTCACTCACGATCTACGACGCCAAGACCAAGATGCTGATCGAGAATCCGCTGAACCGCTACAAGTTCGGCAGCGATACACCCGGCATCCGTAAAAGCGGCGATGGGAGCTTCTCGGTAACCGTGTCGCCACGCAAGCCGGTGGAAGGCGTTAACTGGTTGCCGTCGCCGAGCGGCCCCTTCTACGCGATCCTGCGCATCTACCAGCCGAAGGAAGAGGTCACCTCCGGTGCGTGGAAGATGCCTCAGATGGACCGTGCAGGAAAGTAGAGATCGCATGCCGCTAGCCGGCATCACCAGTGGCCGTGCACGCGGGATGCCGTCCACCGACGACGTTGCGCGAAGTACCGGCGACGCTGCGCCATGGGAGCGTTCTGCTGACATACCTGTCCTCGATCGCGCCGGACACCTGATCGTGGGTCGGCGCGGATCAAGCACGACGACGCTCGGTGAGACGAGTTCCTGGCGGGTGCACGCCGTGCGTGCCCTTCGCTGATGACGGCTGTCCAGATCACAGCGCTCATCCGGGGCAGTCGACTGGCCGCTTCTGGCCGGTCGCTGCCCTCGATGCGTTGCGGGTGCCGGAGGCAATTGCCGACTCTCAAGCGACTTTCGTCAATCCAAGGGGGCGCACTAGTCAAGTAATGGATCCCGCTAGCTTCAGCCTTAATTCGCGCGCCGGCGTAGTGCATTCCGGGAAATCAATAGGGAGAAATGTATCTATCGGGCAAGGAAGGAGCTCGAAGCGTCTCCGCGGATGCCCCATGAACACCACGTGCCGTCGGCCGATTGCTGAACGAGGACAAAGTCACCGGCATCCTCATCGAACAAGAGTCGATGGCAACTGTCTTCGGCGACAACGTAAGCTTTCCGTTTGCCTTTCGGCAGCCGGTCCTGGGCCGGTATGAGGGCGTCGTCGCAGTCATATCGGGTCTTATACGGCTCGACAAGCAAGTTGCGCATTTTGTCGAGTTCTTGCGAGATTCTCTCGATGCCCCATGGCTCGCCAACGGTAGTTCCTTTGGGCGGCGTGCGGAAATCCGCCATGTATTGCGCCATATCGTCGAGGACCTTGGCCCTGAGTAGTTTGAGCGCAGCTTCCGTGACCATTATTTTCCCGTAAGGAGTTACGCGTTGCGACAGCCTGATTCATCCAATTGTCGTGCAAAGGCAAGTAATTCAAATTGTCGGATCGAGCTTAGCAGAGGCCGTCTCAGCAATGACATGTCGCGAAGTGGGGTGTTGGAAGTTGGGGACGGTAGTCAGTAGGCGATGCGGCCTTCGCTGAAAGTTCGTTCCGCAGTGGCCGCCCTAAGCGAATGACTCCTACTGGCCGCTCACGGCTGTCTCGATAACGGACCTCCCTCAGTGCAGAGGAGCGGCCCGCGCAGCGGCAATGCGCGCCTGCGCGAGCTTAAAGGCATCGCCTTCCCAAACCATCCACCTGGCTGCCGTCTGCTAGATATTGTTGAAGGAAGTCCTTCGCGAAGCTCCATGGGTGGTAGAGCCCGCCTGCTTCGCTCGCTTTCGCGCTGTTGATGAACCAGAGGTCAAGGATTGCAACGTCGATGGTCTCGGACAAATGAAGCGCCTTCCTTGTACCCGTCCGCCAGTCGCCTCCCGTGTCCGCGAAGAACACCGGATGTTTGGCAATCAGTGCGCCGATTGATTCCTGGGTCTCGGCGGGTAGCTGCCCTACCACGTCGAGAACAAGGAACTCGAAGAACAGGTCCAACCAGCGCTTTTGTTGATGGTATGGAGCCATCGTCGCATAGAGGGAATCCAGCGAGAGTGGGAGGTTCGGTGCCGCATTTTCTGCAACGGGTTCAGCTTGCTCGGAAGGCGGGGCGGGAGAGCGAAGTAGCTTGATGGCGCGCTTGAACATGGGCAGTGGAGACGTTATGGGCGGCTCACGCCGCAAATCTGGATGATAATTGAAGGTCCGATGTTGGCTGCGACTATTCCAGTCGGTAATCCGGCGAACCGATCGCGGCAGGAAGAAGTCGACCCTTCACGGTCGTTCACTAAATCTCGAAGCGCATAGCCAGGTCCAGAAAGCTGTCAGCAATGCGGATGGCGCACTCTGGCGCCATGCCGATCATGGGCAGCATAAATACAGCCCCGGTAGGGTCAAATGCCAACAGCTCTCCGCAACTATTTCCGGCGAAAGCCAGGAACCCAGGCGCGTAGGTTTCGACTTCAACGTCGGAGTTATTGCCGGCAATTTCCTTGACCGGCCATAGCGCAACATACCCCGGTCTCGCTCCCTCCAGAGTAAATCCTTCGAAGACTCCGTGGGCCGCTAAGTAGTCAATGTACTGACGTGGGATAGAAGGCAACATGTGTTGGCTCTCGGTGTCAGATTTCCATGGTTATTGCCAGCGAACGTGGCAGGTGACGAAGCTTAGAAACGACCTAAGGTCGCGAATAGTCTACGTCCGAATCGCCGAACACGCGCTTAACAGCGAGGGGACGCCTGTCGGAGATATCCTCGTTTGGCTGCAGTCGATCCGGATACGCCAGCTCGAAACTTAACGTGCCATTGTTAATCGCGTAGCTCAATACACGCCACTCTGAATTGCCTGGAGTATCCTTCCACGTCTGCCAAAGGGCGTAGACCACCTCTACCATCTGAGTTGGGCCGTAACGGAAGCGAACCGGCTTATCGGATGTCCGGTAAAAGAGGTCTGCCGAGACTACCCCATCTTCCACCTCTGCATATAACAACAGTCGATCCACCGGCTCCCCGGCTGCCTCCAATGCCAATCTTCCGAGCTCCTGATAAAGCGATTCGAGTTTTGTCGAGCTCATACGTGCCCATTCCTCATGTGAGTGAGACTATCTTGTGCGCGATTGTCGGCGACTTGAGCCGCGAGGTCGACTGACCGTTTGTGGCCGGAAAGGGACCTCGACGCGCCGCGATCTTTATCGTAGCTAACAGTTACGTTTGCCGTCGGCCCCATCGACCAATCCACTTCCAACCTGTAGGGCGATTCTAAACATGCCGACGCACACGTCTTAGGACGTCGCCAAGCAGGCCTGCGACCCGCATTACCACCACTCTCCATGTGCCCAGTTACTGTGAGACAGATCGTCCCTTTTGGATTTGTCGGTGATTGACGTCCCATTAATTTCGAGACGGGACAAAAAGATCACAGTAGCACTAGCGCGCATGCGGGCCGTTACCGTACTGGAAGGGAGGCTTCGAAGCGCGTTCCCACTTCAAGGTCGGATTGCGCCCGGAGGGTGCCACCGTGCGCCTTCACAATCTCATGGCAGATATACAAGACAAGTCCCAGTCCAGCGGCAGCGTCCTGCCCTGCAGGGCGCCAATAGGTTCTCTCAGGTTTGCGATCTCGCGCTCATGCAACAGCGCGGCATGGACGCCCCGCGTTGCCAGTTCGGTGGCAAGTTGCGCGGCAAGCAGGCTCGCGAAGCTCTCCAACATTGCCAGGGTGCGCGAGTTCGAAACCGATGCCGGTCTCGCGTCGATCGCGCAGAGGTTCCCGAAATAGGTTCCTTCGGGCAGTACCACCGGTACGGAGATGTAGCTCCTCAATCCGTAGATGCGCGGTGTGTGGTGGCCCCGGTAGATGGGATGGGCGTCAATGGCAGCCAGCAGGAAGGCGAAAAAACTCCTGGTACCATCCAGTGGGATGGTGCTAGGATGGTTGCAGACCTAACCACTTAGCGGGCGACATGGAACGAAAAATGGACCTTGCGGCACAGGGCGGCGCACTTCGCCCCAAGGGCGGCGAGACCGAAAAAATCACGATCAACCTTGGGCCGGTGGACCTCGGGCAGATCGATCTGCTGGTGGAAGAGGGCTTCTATTCGAACCGCACGGATCTGATCCGGACCGCCATCCGCAATCAACTGGCCGTGCACCAGCAGGCCATTCATGAGACGGTGACGCGCCGCGCGCTGGTGCTCGGTCTGCAGCATTTCTCGAAGCAGGATCTCGAGGCGGCGTTGGCAGCCAATGAGAAACTGGCCATCCATGTTCTTGGTCTGGCAAGTATTGCTGCCGATGTGAGCCCAGCGCTGGCATCGGCGACGATCGAATCGGTTGTTGTACTCGGCGCGTTTCATGCAGCGCCCGCGGTCAAGGCCGCGCTGGCAGGACGCATACGGTAGCTTGCGGCAATGTCGCCGCGCCCGGTTCTTCGGGCCAGATGGGAAATCAACGTGAAAATGAACGACGCGTTTCTCGCCTCGATGCATGAGGCCATGCAGCTTCTTCAGACCGCAGGCCCGCTCGAGGCAACCGCCGTTATCCAACGGGCGCTTCGCCAACATTCGGCGGATGCACCCGCGCCGGAATCGCCGCCGATGCCGGCACAGGTGGTCCAGCACCTGCTGGAGCATCGCACCGCCGAGCCGGCTCCGGCTCCAGCTCCAGCCCCACGCGCCGAAGCCGTGGCAAAGGCGGGAGACTTCAGTCAGCGACGATTCGCCAATGAAGCTGGCAAGCGCGCCTACAAACTTTACAAGCCGACAGGCGAGGTGCACGGCCCGATGCCGCTGGTCGTCATGCTGCATGGTTGTACCCAGGATGCCGATGATTTCGCAGCGGGTACGCGCATGAATGCGCTTGCGGACAAGCTCGGCTTCATGGTCCTGTATCCGATTCAGCCGGCCGATGCCAATGCCTCGAAATGCTGGAACTGGTTCCGCCCGGGCGACCAGCAAGCGGGGCGTGGTGAGCCGTCGATCCTCGCGGGCATGACGCAGGAGGTCATTGCGCGCCACGGCGTCGATCCCGATCGCGTATACATTGCGGGCCTGTCAGCGGGCGGGGCGATGGCCGCCGTGATGGTCGAACGCTATCCCGAACTGTTTGCCGCGGCCGGCGTCCACTCGGGACTTCCGGCGGGCTGCGCCCATGACCTGCCATCGGCGCTCGCGGCGATGAAAGGCGGAAAGGGCCTGGGCGCTTCCAGGCGGGGCGCGTCGCCGCACGCCACGCCACGGCGCCCCTTGATTGTCTTCCACGGCGATGCCGACCACACTGTGCACCGCGCCAACGGCGACCGGCTGATCGAGCCCTACGAACAGGGCAGTGCCCAGAAGCGGATCGAGCGCGACGCCAGTCGCGCCGGCCGCCGCTACACGCGCAGCCTGATCACCACGCCGTCGGGCGTCGATGCCGAATACTGGCTGCTCCATGACGCCGGACATGCATGGTCAGGCGGAGGCACAGGCGGTTCGTACACCGATCCCAAGGGGCCGGACGCCAGTACGGAAATGCTCCGGTTCTTCCTGGCCCATCCGCGCCGTCCGCTGCCTCATCAATAAGAGACAATCCGCCGGGTGACGGTGGCGGTGGCGAGCCACTGACTCGCCCCTGCGACCCGTAAGCCCGCATCCCTCCCCTAGTCGGGTGTATCGGTCCCGCACACCCCGCTTCGACACGCGTGCGATAGCGCTGCCTGCGTGATACCGTGCTCGCCGCCCTCACACTCTATCTGCCGACTATGGTCGCCATCCTGCTTCTGGTTGCCGCATTTCTGTTCATGGCCATGCTGTTGCCGGTCAAGGTCACCCTCGCCGTGGTGGTGATTACCGTGGTGATCGGCTTCGTGGTCAAGGTCGTCGCCAGGATGGTGACGGGCGAAGACCCGACCGTGGTCGAGGCCCTGAAGGCCGTGTTTGTAGCGCTACTGTTCAACGCCATCGCGGCGGCGGCCATGGCCAAGCTGACGGGCGGATCGCTGTCCGGCCCCGCCTCGCTCGTGACCTGGGTGGTGACGTTCATCGCGTTCTCGTTCGGCTTCGTCGTGATGCTGAAGGCCACGCTCAAGCAGAGCGCCGTGATCTCGCTGGTGTCCTCGCCGATCGCCGCGCTGATTCTCTTCGCGGCCGTCAAGATCTGACAGCGGCGCGGCCATCGCGCCGCGTTCCCCCGGCCGCTCAGGCCGTCACCCGCACCTTGCCATCTTCCGACCACAGCAGTTGCACGCGCTGACCCGGGTAGAAGCTGCCTTCGGATGCCGACTGGGTGATCGCCTGCAGCCGGCCGTCGGGCAGCCGGACCGTGATTTCATATCCGGGGTGGCGCTCCACGCCCGACTCGATCTCGTGCCCGGCCAACCCGCCGGCAAGGCCGCCGGCCACACCTGCGAGCAGCGAACCATGGCCGTGCCCGATGGCGCTGCCGGCCACGGCGCCCAGCAGGCCGCCGCCCAGCTCGCCCACCAGACTCGATCCCTGGCTGCTGTCGTCGATCTGCACCAACCGCACGCGCTCGACCGTGGCCATCGTCACGGTCTCGGGCAGCGAGGTCTGTCCGGCGCTGTAGACGCTGCCCGGCGGCGCGTACTCGGCGCAGGCAGAGGCAAGCAGCGTGCTGGCCAGCAGCATGGCGGCCAGCGGGAAGTGCAGCGATGAAGGACGACGTGTGGAAAACATGGGCGGCTCCTGTCGGACATTGACTGGAGCCACTCTACGGCTGGGCGGCGCAGGGGCGTTTTCCGAAAGCCGGGGACTTTGCGTGTTCGCAGGATGCTATGGCGCCAGGTGGCTGACAAACAGTTCGGCCAGCATGCGCGCGGACGTCCCCAGCGGCATCGCGCGCAGGCGGATGAGGCCGGCCTGCATCGGGGGCGGCAGCGGAGATAGCGCCGCGAACGCCTGCAGCCCGTTGCCATACATCGGATCGGCCAGCAGTTGCGTGGGGCAGTAGCCGATGGCATCGGTGCGGCGCATCAGTTCCGTCATCAGCGTGGGCGATGTGCACGCCGTGATCTGGCGCGGGACGGGGAGGTCGCTCGTCCGCAACCATTCCAGCAACGTCTCGCTCTGGCTGCCCGGGGACAAGTTCAAGGTCCACCGGGCATGCTCCAGCGCCTGCCAGCCCGTCGCACCGGCGAGCGGATGGCCGACTCTGCCGGCCGGGACGGCGCTGACCTCGAACAGCGGTTCGAAGGCCAGCTCGGGCGGCAGCTCGTCCGGATCCGCGATGGCGATGGCGAAGTCCAGCCGGCCTTCGATCAGCCGTGGAATCAGGTCGGCAAGAAATCCTTCGCTCAATGACAGCCGCGCATCGGGCTGCCGGGCGGTGAAGGCCTCCCAGACGCGGGGCAGCACATCCAGCGCCAGAAGCGGGGTGACCGCCGCCGCCACGTGCGCGCCGGCACCGCCCTGCAACGCCCGGATCTCGTCCCGGGCCCGCTCCAGCGACGCCAGCGCCAGGCGGGCGTTGGTGAGCAGCACGCGCCCGGCCGCCGTGAACTCCACCCCCTTGTGGCTGCGCACGAGCAGCTCCGTCCCGACATCGTCCTCGAGTTCGCGCAGCGCCTTGGTCAGGGCGCTCTGGCTGAGATGCAGGCTCCGGGCAGCGGCACGGATGGTGCCGTTTTCGGCGACCTGGACGAGGGCTCGGAGCTGGTGCTGGCGCATGACAAGGGTTCCAGGGGAGGGTGGCGATGATGAACACCAAAGGTGTTCACCATGGAAAATATATCGCCAATTGGTTTTCTCCGGGAGCCATATGATGGAGCGGACCAGAACCGATCCGACCCCCATGACCGACGCGAACTGCAGTGACCCCGATGTGGACAACATGACGGCCTGGCGGCGGCGCTTCCACAGTCACCCGGAACTCGGCTTCGAGGAATTCCGGACCAGCGCCTTCGTGGCCGGCAAGCTGGAGGAATGGGGCTACGACGTCACCACGGGCATCGCTGGCACCGGGCTAGTCGGGCGGCTTCGCTTCGGCAAGGGCAGCCGCCAGCTCGGCCTGCGCGCGGAGATGGACGCGCTGCCCATCCAGGAGGTCACGGGGCTGCCATGGGCCAGCCAGATCCCCGGCAAGATGCATGGCTGCGGCCACGATGGCCACACGGCGATGCTGCTAGGCGCGGCCCAGCGTCTGGCGGCGATGCAGCGAGAGGGCGTGGATTGGGATGGCACCCTGCACCTGATCTTCCAGCCGGCCGAGGAACTGGGCGGCGCCGGCGGGGCGCGGCGGATGATGGACGAGGCCCTGTTCGCGCGCTTTCCGTGCGATGCCGTGTTCGCCATGCACAACTATCCGGGGCGCCCGGTGGGGCGCTTCTATGTCAAGGAGGGCGCGTTCATGGCGTCGTCCGACCGCGCCGTGATCACCTTCCACGGGGTCGGGGGGCATGGGGCGATGCCCCAACTGGCTGTCGATCCCACGATTGCCGCGGCTTCGACCGTGATGGCGCTGCAGAGCATCGTCGCCCGCAATGTCGATCCGCAGGCTGCCGCCGTCATCACCGTAGGGCGCCTCGAGGCGGGAACCACCTACAACATCATCCCGGAGTCGGCCGAACTGGAACTGAGCATCCGGGCGCTGCAGCCCGAGGTGCGGGCGCTGCTGGAACGGCGCATCCACGAAGTGGTCGAGGGCCAGGCGCGCGCGTTCGGTCTGCGGCATGCCATCGTCTATGAGCGCGGCTATCCGGTACTGGTCAACACCGCGCCGGAGACAGCGCTCGCCGTGCGGGTCGCCCGCAAGCTGTACGGGGCCGATTGCGTCGATGACGACGCGACGCCGCTGTGCGCCAGCGAGGACTTCGCCTACATGCTGGCCGAGCGCCCCGGCTGCTACCTGATGATCGGCAATGGCGACAATGGCCACGCGGGCGGCGTGCCGACCGGCCCCTGCAGCGTGCACAACCCCTCGTACGATTTCAACGACCGCTGCCTGGATACGGGCGCGGCATTCTGGGTGGCGCTCGCCACCGAATTCTTCCACCCCACTGCCTGACTGCCATGAACTCGATTCGCAGAATGCTTGCCCGTTGCACGTTTGCCGCTGTCGCTACGGTTGGCCTGCTCGCCACGCCGGGCGCGGGCGCGGCGGACGCGTATCCCTCCAAGCCAGTCGTGCTGATGGTGCCGTACCCGGCCGGCGGGCTCTCCGATGCCATTGCCCGCAGCATGAATACTCGGCTGTCGAAGGCGCTGGGCCAGCCGGTGCTGGTGGAGAATCTCGGCGGCGTCAGTGGCGCCATGGCGGCGCAGAAGGTGCTGAACGCGCCGGCGGACGGCTACATGATCTTCCTGGGCTCGCCGAACGAGGTCATCCTGTCGCCGCTGTCCAATGCGGCGGTGAAGCTGCGTACCGAGGATTTCCGCTTATTGACGCCGGTCACCGTCAACCGGCTCGTGATGGTGGCGCGGCCCGACCTGCCGGTCCGCAGCGTCGACGATCTCATCGCGCTGGCCAAGGCCAATCCGGCCAAGCCGCTGACGTACGGCAGCGTCGGTCCCGGGTCGATGTATCACCTGGTGACCGAGGACATGGCGACCCGGACCCATATCGGCGTGAGCCACATCCCCTACAAGGGCATGGCGCCGCTGATGCAGGACCTGGCCGGGAAGAACGTCGACTTCGCCATCCTGCCGTACGCGGCCAGCTTCCGTGGCTTGTCCGATCAGGGGCGGTTGAAGCTGGTCGGCTGGGCCGGAAACAGCCGCAGCAAGGTCGATCCCGCCATCCCGGCCTTCGGCGAAGGGACGCAACTCAAGGACTTCGACCAGGCGACCTGGGCCGGCATCATGGTCAAGCAGGGCACGCCGGAGGCCGTGGTCGCGCGGCTGCACCAGGCGCTCGTCGAGACGCTGCAGGACGCACAGGTAGTCAGCGGTCTGGAGGCGACCGGTGCGGAGGTGGCCAAGCCCAGCTCGGTGGCTGACGCGCAGCGCTTCCTGCAGGCAGAGACCGGCAAGTTCCGCGCGATGGCGAAGCGGATCCATCTCCAGCCGCAGTAAGCCAGGACCGCAATGTAGAAAGGCCCGTGCCGCCATGCAGCATCGCATGGCGGCACGGGCCTTTTTTAGCTAGCGCCTCAACGCCTCAGGTCAGGCGCGGCGTGCCGTCAGCCACTTGTCCGACGCCAGCGGTTCCGTGCAGAGGCGCACTTCGCCGATCTGGCCGAGGAAGCCATTCGACGGGACGTTGCCGTAGACACCGCCGCCCACAAAGAAGCGGCTGGCAGCATTGACGGCGGCGATGCCGCGCGTGTTCGACGCGTTGCGCAGCACCGGGGCGCCTTCCACGTACATCACCGTCTCGTTCTTCGCCGGGTCGTTGACCACGGCGACGTGGACCCACTTCTCGGCGATGATCTCGCCAGACCAGTTTGCGGCCGGGTTCTTGGTGCCGGCCGTGCTCGGCGTGACTTCCCACTGCACTTCGCGCAGGCTGGAGATGGCGAAGATCAGCGGGCTTTCGTCGCCGTCGCCGCTGCCAAAGCCGGCGACCGTGCTGCGTCGGCCCTCGCGCTCCATGATGTTCATCCACGCGTTGTTGCCGGCCGTCCATGACGCCGGCACCTTGATGAATGCCTCGACGGTGTAGCCGTTGTCGAACGTCAACGCATTCAGGGTCGCCGTGGTCTGCGTGGCGAAGTAGCTCATGCGCTGGGGACTGTTCAGTGAATTGGCGAACTTCACGCTGCCCGGGGCAGCCGACAGGAAGTGGTGATCGTTCGACCACGTCAGGTCGCCCAGTTGGGCCGCGCCGCCATTGGCCAGCGCTTCACGCGAGAGCGGATTGGCACCGGTCAGGTCGTCGATCACCTGGCCGACCGGCACGGCGGCGCCGTCGGTGCCGCCGAAGAAGCGCCAGTGCGCCACGGTGGAAGCCACCAGCGGGTAGTCGTTGGTGTCGGCGGCGGCCTTCTTGTCGGTCACGCTCGGCTCGGTGTAGTTGGCCAGGATCGCGGCCTTGGCGCGGTCGTTGATCGGATCGTTGCCGGCCACCGGGATGGCGAAGTCGGCGTTGAAGCGCGCAAAGCGCTTGCGGAAATCGAAGTCGATCTCGAACTGCTGGTTCTTGTCGGTCAGCACCGCTACGTCGAACTCGTTCAGCGTCTCGGTGGGCTTCTGCGGCACCCACGGCGAGAACGAGATGACCTTGATCTTGTTATTGGTCAGGTCGAATTCGTACAGGCGCATCAAGCCGTTGCCGCCCATGTACGCCATCTGGTAGTCGACCACCATTTCCTCGACGGGGTTGCCGAAGTCGTTGGTCTTCGTGAGGTGCGCAGCGCCATGGTAGTGGCCGTTCAGCGTCATGAAGATCTGGTCGTTGTCCTTGATCAGCTTGTCCCACAGCATCAGGCCGTACGGCACTTCCAGCGGGCTGACGCCATCCGGGCCGATATTGAGCAACTGGTGGGTCGAGAGGATGACCGGCACCTTCGGGTAGCGCTTGAGCACGTTGCGCGCCCAGGTGATGGCGGCGTCGGAGGCGCGCCACGACATCGACAGCACCATGAAGCGGTTGCCGTCCACGTCGAAGAAGTGGTACTCGTGGAAGCCCGACGGATCGCGACCGCCGAAGGTGGCCTGGCGCTGCGCGCGGGTGGTCGGGAAGGTCTTCAGGTACGGCTCGTTGGCCAGGTTGCGCTGCGCGTCGGTGTTCGACGCCTGGCTGCCGGCGTTGACGTAGTCCACGTCCGAGATCACGTCGTGGTTGCCGGCCAGGATCGAGTACGGCGCGCGGGCCGCTTCCATGACTTCCATGGCCTCGTCGGCGATCTGCCATTGCAGCGGCTTGCCCTGCTGATCCACCACATCGCCGAGGTGGATCGTGAACGGGATGCGCAGGTCGGCGGCGTTCTGCGTGATCCACTTGGTCTGCGCCAGGAACGGCGTGGTGCCGTACTTGCGCTGGAACTGCAGGTTCTCGTCAGTGGTGGCGTAGCGCGAATAGAACTGCGTATCGGGCAGCACGGCGAGCGCGAAGCTCGAGACCTTGCCGGACGGCGTGGAGCCACCCGGCGTGGTGCCGGGCGTCGTGGCCGGCGTGCCGGGCGCGGCATCGTCGCCGCCGCCGCACGCGGCCAGCAGGGCCGAGGTGCCGAACGACATGCCAAGGCCCGCCCTGAGCAGCAGGCGGCGCTGGCGGTCTGGAATGCCCTCGAGCTTGACGGTATCGATTGCGGATGGCTTGCCCGGTGTCTTGCTTTGCATTTCTACTTCCCTGTTGACCCACGAAAAGCCCGTGATTCTGGAGAGCGCTCGTGACAGGGTGTTGATCGAAATGTGACGGTTCGGATTGACGGAGGGTCCTGCAGATGAGCACGCCGTGCGGCCTTTCCTCGGCCGCACGGCGTGCATTCCGACTAACAGAATGACGTTTAGAGTGTGTCCTCTAAACCATCAGGACGGCGGTGGCAATACCTTGCCACCGTCCAACAGACAGGCGTCGCGCTGTCGCGACAGGACGTTATCTGTAGCGCTTACATACATTTTGCGTCGTGATTTAAGATCGCCCCGCATCACTTTGTGCCAATAACAATACATTTGAACGGGGTGTCAATGAAGTCCAATTTTTGTCGTGGAATCCGACCGCGCGCCGCAAGCGTCCTGTATCACCCTGGCTGTTGCGCTGCTGTTTCCGACGGGCGCGTCGGCCGGCGAATATGTTGCCTCCAGTCTCGCCGAGCTGCAGTCGGCCATTACGGCCGCCAATGCGGACGGCGATGCCACTGCCACCATCCGCCTGAGCGCTGACGTGACCATGCCCGGTGGCGTCTGGTCAATCGGCTCGCCTACCAAACCAATCACGCTCGATACGAACGGTTTCGTGCTGACGAAGACCGGCGCGCTGGGGAACTATGTGACATCCGCGACGGGACCGCTGACGTTGAACGGCACCTATACGGTTGCCCCGGACACGGCGGGCGGCACGGCCATGTTGATCAGCGGAGGCGGCCAGGCGATCGTCAACGGCACCGTGACCGGCGGCAACACGACGGTGGCGGGCAGCGAGAGCGGGGTCGCCGTCTCGGTGCTGCCCAACACAACCGTCGTCAACAACGGTTCGATCAAAGGCGGCAGCGGAACGAATTCTGCCAACGGTACGGGAGGCGTATCGCTCTCGACCAATGCCAGATTGGTCAACTCGGCCACTGGCACCATCACGGGGGGCGATGCCTCGGGTGGCCAGGCCGGCACCGCCGTGAACCTGACTGCGACCGTCACGGGCGGCGTGGTCAACGCGGGCACGATTCGCGGGGGCGCCGACCTGAGTGGTGGCGGGGCCGGTGGCGTCGGCATACGCGTCCAGGCGGGTACGCCTACCGTCACTAACTCGGGGCTGATCGAAGGGGGGGCTGGCGCGGGGGCTATCGCCGTATCTGGCTCCGCCGGAACGCTGACGGTCGTCAACGCGGGCACCATCCGCGCCGGTACCGGTTACGCGAATGCCATCGAATATGCCTCGGGCGGCACGGGCCGGGCTGTGCTCGAACTGCAGGCCGGCTCCAACATCGTCGGCAACGTCGTCGCGAACGCCACGGTGGCCAATGACACCTTCCGCCTCGGCGGCGCCACCGACAGCGTGTTCGATGTCTCGACCATCGGCGACACCGCGCAGTACCGTTACTTCGACAACTTCGTGAAGACCGGCGCCAGCACGTGGGCGCTGATCGGTGCCGGCACGGTCACCGCGCCGTGGACCGTGGACCAGGGCACGCTGCAGATCGGCAATGGCGGCACCAGCGGCAGCCTGGCCGGCAATGTGGTCGTCAACAGCGGCGCCACGCTGGCGTTCAATCGTTCCGATGCCCACACCTATGGCGGCATCGTGTCGGGCGCGGGTAGCCTCGCGCAGAACGGCAGCGGCACCACCGTGCTGACCGGCGCCAACACCTACACGGGCGGCACCGCCGTCAACCTCGGCACGCTGGCCATCGACGGCTCGATCACCAGCCCGGTGACGGTAGCCACGGCCGGTACGCTGTCCGGCACCGGCACGATCTTCGGCAATGTCACGAACAGCGGTACGGTGACGCCGGGCGGCGGCTCGGGCGTGCTGACCATCGCCGGCAACTACATCGGCAACGGCGGCACGGTCCGCGTGAACACGGTGTTTGGCGGCGACGCATCGGCCACCGGGCGGCTTGTGGTGACCGGCGATACCTCGGGCAGCAGCCAGATCCGGGCGGTCAACATCGGCGGAGGGGGCGCGGCCACGGTCGAGGGGATCAAGGTCATCGACGTGCAGGGCGCGTCGAATGCCACCTTCACGCTCGCTGGCGACTACACATTCCAGGGCCAGCAGGCAGTGGTGGCCGGCCCGTACGCGTACCGGCTGGTCAAGAACGGCGTGTCGACGCCGACCGACGGTGACTGGTACCTGCGGTCCACGCTGGCCGAAACGCCTGCTGTCGGCGCCTCGGCGTCAGCCGCCGCCACGCCGCTGCTGGCCCCGACCGTGCCGCTGTACGAAGCCTATTCCAGCGTGCTGCAACGCTTCAACGAGCTGGGCACGCTCCAGCAGCGCGTGGGCAATCGTTCGTGGTCGCCCAACGCCGCCGTGCAGGCCGAGCAGGATGCGGGCAAGCCGGTCATTGGCCGTGGGGCGTGGGCGCGCGTCGAAGGTTCGAACACCCATATCGATCCGTCCACCAGCACGACCAGCGCCAGCTACAACGTCCGCATGTGGAAGTTCGAGGGTGGCGTGGATGCGCCGGTCATCGAGAATCAGGCCGGCACGCTGGTGGTGGGGCCGACCTTCCACTATGGCGTCGCCAATTCCAACGTCTCGTCGATGTTCGGCAAGGGCGCGATCGATGCCACCGGCTACGGCTTTGGCGGCACGGCGACGTGGTATGGCAACAATGGATCGTATGTCGATGCCCGCGCGACCGTGACCTGGTACGACACCGATATCCGCTCGTCGACGCTGTCGACCAAGCTGGCCAACGGCAACCGGGGCAGCGGTGTAGCCACCAGCGTGGAAGCCGGCCACCAGCTCGCGCTGGGCGGCAACTGGTCGATCACGCCGCAGGCGCAGCTCGCCTGGTCGCAGGTGTGCTTCGACGCGTTCACGGACCAGTACGGCACCAATGTGTCGCGCGATAACGGCAACAGCCTGGTCTCGCGCCTGGGCGTGTCGCTCGATCACGAGGCCAAGTGGACCGCCGGCAACGGCAAGACGAGCCGCTCGCACGTCTACGGCATCACCAACCTGTACTACGACTTCCTGCACGGCACGTCGGCGCGCGTCGCCGACCTCAGCGTCGTCAGCAAGGAGCAGGCGCTGTGGGCTGGCCTGGGCATCGGTGCCTCGCTGAACTGGGACGACGATCGCTACACGGTCTATGGCGAACTGCTGGCGCGCACCAGCCTGCAGGACTTTGGCGACAGCAATGCGATTGGCGCCAAGCTTGGCGTGCGTTATCGCTGGTAAGGCAGCGGCGCGACCCCATGACTGTCCGGCACAGAAGGGATGCCGGCTCATGTCTGACCGGAGAAGCACCGCTGGTCAACCGTGTAACCGGCTGCGATCTCCACCGCCTGTTCGACGAACGGCAAGGTCAGCGGATTGCCGATTTCCTTGTGGAAGGCGATCCACAGTTCAAGGGTTGGTACGTCCCGATTGGCGATCCGTCGATACACCACGCCCTTGACCGGCTGCGCGGCGGCCGAGGCGGGCACCAGGGACACCGCCACGCCGGCTGCCACCATCGCCATCATGGCGTGGTGACGCGCCCCGTCGTGCATGCACGACGGTACGACGTTGTGCTCCGCCAGCCAGGTCATCATCAGGTCGTGCGCATACTGGCCGTGACGCCGTTCGAGCGTGGCAAGGCTTTGGCCATCGAGGTCACGCGCATTGACGCTGGATTTTCCGGCCAGCGGATGGTTCGCGGGGGCGGCCAGGACATAAGGCTCCGACATCAGGCGGCGCGCCTGCAGACGGGAATCGGTGACAGGCGGCCGCAGGATCGCCACATCGAGTTCGTTTCCCAGAAGGGACTGGATCATCGCTTCGGAGCTGGTCTCGCGCAGCGAGTACAGGACGCCGGGCACATGCGCCGAGAATTGCCGCAGGATGTCCGGCACCAGTTCGATGGCGGAGATCGCGGTCAGGCCGATGCCGAGGTGTCCGACGTTCTCCCCGCGATCCGCCTGGGTCACCATTTGCCGCGCGCGGTGCTCGATGTCGAACAGCTTTTCCGCCTCCGCCCGCAGGACCTGGCCTGCCGGCGTCAGTCGCACGCTGCGCTTGTTGCGCTCGAACAGCTGGGCGCCGATCTGCGCCTCCAACTGCTTGATCTGCAGGCTGAGGGGCGGCTGAGTCATATTCAGCCGCCGCGCCGCGCGCGTGAAATTGAGCTCGTCAGCCAGCACGAGAAACGAGGTCAATACGCGGAGTTCGAGGGGCGTGTACATATACAGGATTTGTATAAGTCAGATACAGAAGTAATATTGGAAATATAACTCGCGAGTACGCAGAATGTCTTCACCCAGTCCCCATCAAGGGGGCGAGACCAGAACAACTGCGCGAGACATGATCATCCAACACCCCCTCGACGACCGCCTCCCGGCGCTGCTGCGCAGCGGCGAGCCCCTCCGCGGCATCTTCACCGCCTTGCCCAGCCCGGCCATCGTGGAGATGTGCGCCTACGCGGGCTTCACCTTCGTCATCATCGACAACGAGCATGGCGCGGCCGGTTTCGAAACGACCGAGCACATGCTGCGCGCGGCGCGTGCCAGCGGGATCATTCCTGTTGTGCGCTGCTTCCCCGGCGATATGGCGCGGGTACTGGACATGGGGGCGAGCGGCGTCCAGGTGCCCATGATCGAGACCGCCGATGCGGCGCGCGACCTCGTGCAGCGCGTCCGTTACCCCGCCATCGGCCGGCGCGGCAGCGCCTTCAGCAGTCGCGCGGCCGGCTATGGCGCCTTTCCCGGCGCTCCGCACACCACGCGCAGCAACGAGGGCGTGGCGCTGATCGCCATGATCGAGACGCCCGAGGGCGTGGCCAACGCCGCGGAAATTGCGGCAGTCGAGGGAATCGACGCAGTGTTTGTTGGCCCCAACGACCTGTCGCACGCAATGGGCTTCGGCAACGACTGGAAGGCGCCGGCCGTGGCAGCGGCGATCGAGCAAGCGCTGCGTGCCATCGATGGTCAGGGCAAGTGCGCGGGCATCATCGCGCTGGGCGCCGACGACGAGCAGCGCTACGGCCAGTTTGGTGCGCGCTATTTCGCCACGGTCGCCACCACGCTGATCACGCAGGCGTTCCGGCAGGCGGCGCAGCCTCCCGACATGCCGGCGCCGACGCTGCGTTACTAGTTCGGCCCGGCACCGGGCCAGTCAGTGGCTCGCCATTCCCCATTCACGACGACATTCGCGTGCGCCGCTACGGCAAGCCGCGCCAGGCAGCATGAGCGCACGCCGGGGCGGGCCGGTCGATTTCGGCGGCAGCGTAGTGCTGGTGACGGGCGCAACGGGCGGCCTGGGTCCGCCATCTGCCACGCGTTTGCGGGAGCGGGCGCGTCGGTGGCGGCAGCTCTATTGAGGCGGGGCCTCCCTACAAGAACTGGAGACAAAACATGAGATTCATGAATCGCTGCGCACTGCGCGTTGCCCTGGCAATGGGAGGGCTCTCGCTGGTCATGGCCACGCCGGGCGTGTGGGCCGATACCTGGCCGAGCAAGCCAATCAAGTATGTGGTGCCGTTCTCGCCGGGCGGGGTGTCGGATGCCACTGCCCGCATCGTCGCCGAAGGCCTGTCGCAGCGATTGGGACAGCCAGTCGTCATCGATAACAAGCCAGGCGTATCGGGCATCCTGGGGACGCAGTTTGTGGCCCGTGCCGAGCCTGATGGTTACACCATCATGGGCGGCACCATTACCACGCACGCGGTCAATCCCTTCTTCTACAAGAAGCTTGGCTATGACCCGGTCAAGGACTTCGTGGCGGTGAATCTTGTGGGCACGGTCAGCAACGTGCTGGTGGTGTCGAACGACAGCCAATACCAGTCGGTCGGCCAGATCGTCGCGGCCTTGAAGGCCAAGCCTGGTGCGTTGACGTTCGGCACGGCGGGACCGGGCAGCTCGCAGCAGTTGTCGGGCCAGTTATTCCAGAACATTACGGGTACGCGCCTGCAGCAGATCTCCTACAAGGGCGGCGCAGCGGCGATGACGGACCTGATAGGCGGCCAGATCGACATGGTGTTCGAGACGGTTGCCGCCGCCAAGCCCATGCTCGACGGCAAGCGCGTGCGCGCGATCGGCGTGACGTCGGCGCACCCGCTGCCGAGCCTGCCCGGGGTGCGGCCGCTGGCGGAGCAGGGTCTGAAGGGCTTCGAGATGCAGTCATGGCAGGGCATTTTCGCGCCAGCGGGCACGCCGAAGCCGATTGTCGATCGCCTCGCCACCGAGATCGCGGCTGTCGTCGCGACGCCGGCCGTGCAACAGCGCTTGCGCGCGCTCGGCGTGGAGCCGGAGGGAAAGCCGTCCGCTGCCTTCGCCGCGTTTCAGCGCTCGGAAGTCGCAAAGTGGGGCAAGATCATCCAAGCCGCCGGGGTGGTACCAGAATGAGCGAGACAGCACCTGCTTCCTGCTTTACGCCCCCGAGTACTTCAACGCCTTGCGCAGCGTCGATAATGACGACCCTGAAAAGGGCGTTGCGAGCCTCCGCGGACATCCATTGACGTGTGGCGGGCTGCCCCCCCCCCCGCCCATGCACCGAAAACGCAGGTCATGCACCGAAATGTCCTCGCGTTAACCCTGTCCTGGCGCCGCCGCGCGGCATATCCCCCCTCATTCCCCCCAAAAGTCCTACGGGTTATTGCCCGTTGCCCCATGGCACGCCTGTTGCATAGGATTCAAGTGACTTGAATTTGGTGCAGAGGACTTTCCTCGATGTGTTCCGGCGTATGGTCGGCGCCTTGCACCCGTTCGGTCAGGCGCCGGGCCTGCCGCCCGTTGGACATGTCTATATAGGGGAACAGAGTGCTGAAGAAGAAAACTGCGGCCGCCGCCGCGATTGCCGCCGCTGCCACGGGAGTGGTGCTGATGTCCGCGCCGGCGCAGGCAAAGGACGTCGTCAAGATCGCCTTTGTGGGCCCGCTGACCGGTGGCGTGTCGTCGATCGGCTTGGGCGGGCGCAATTCCGCTGACCTGGCCATCCGCCTGCGCAACGCCGATCCCAAGGCCAAATACACCTACGAACTGGTCGTCCAGGATGACGAATGCCGGCCCAACGTGGGCGTGCAGGTGGCCACCAAGATCGCCGCGGACAAGTCGATCGTCGGCGGCGTGACGCACTTCTGCTCGGCCGTGGCCATGGGCACCGTGGGTGTCTATAACCGCTTTGGCATGCCGGCGGTCGTCTGGGGCGCGGTGCTCCCCGAAGTCACGTACGGCAACAACTTCAAGGAGATCCATCGCGTCAACGGCACGATGATCAACCAAAGTGAAGTGGCGGCCAAGTTCATGACCGGCCTGGGCTACAAGAAGTGGGCGATCATTCACGACACCACCGATTACGGCAAGGGTCACAACAAATACTTCAGTGAATTCCTGAAGAAGGACGGCGGCACCATCGTCGGCACCTTCGGCGTGACCGCCGACCAGCAGGATTTCACGACCGAACTGACCAAGATCCGCGAACTGAAGCCGGACGTGGTCTATTTCGGTGGCCTGACGCCGCTCGGCGTCCGCATCCGCACCCAGATGGAGAAGCTGGGCATCAAGGCCCAGTTCGAAGGCACGTCAGGCATCAAGTCCGATGCCTATATCGAAGGCGTGGGCAAGCCCCTGTCCGAAGGCTCGCTGGCCTTTATCGAAGGGGCGCCGGTCGAGAAGCTGGCCGGCGGCCAGTTGTTCATGGAGCGCTATACGCAGCAGAAGTACGGCGAGCCGCCTGAAGCCTATGGTCCGTTCGCCTTTGTCGCTGCCAACCTGATCATGGACGCCGTCGAGAAGGTCGGCCCGGATCGCAAGAAGGTCCGCGACGTGCTGAACGGTACGAAGGACGTCGACACCATTATCGGCAAGGTCACCTTCGATGAGCACGGCCAGAACGTGGTGCCGCTGATCACCAAGTACGTCGTCGAGGACGGCAAGTGGGTGATCTGGGAGGACAGCGCCTACGCCAAGGGCAAGAAGAAGCTGGCCGGACTGTAAGCGTGGCGCCTGAGCCGGGCTCGCGCCGTCTGCGGACCCGGCCTGGCACTGCTGGACGGTCTATTCAGGCCATTCTGGGGATACCGATGAGTGTATTGGGACAGTACGTCTTCAACGGGCTGATGCTCGGCATGATCTACGCCATGGTGGCGGTCGGCTTCACGCTGTTCTTTGGCGTGCTGGACGTCATCAAGTTTTCTCACGGCGATGTGCTGATGGTGGGCGCCTTCGCAGGGCTTGCCGCATCGGCCGGCGTGTTGGCGCTGCATGTGGACTCGCCGTGGCTGCAATTGCTGGCCATCGTGGTGTGCGCGATTGTCGTGACCGGCTTGCTGGGCGCCGTGATCGCCCGCTTCCTGATCCTGCCCTTGCGCAAGGCGCCGCCGCTGAACACCCTGCTGGCCACCTTGATGCTGGGTACGGTGCTGCGCGAAGCCGTGCGCCTGTTCTATCCGGATGGATCGAACCCGAAACCGTTTCCCGCGCTGCTGCCCACCACGGAGCTGTCGCTCGGCGCGTTGACGCTTCGCGCCGATAACCTGATCTTGCTGGCGGCAGGTGTCGCCATCATCATCGGCGTCCATCTGTTGATCACGCGCACGCGTTTTGGCATGGCCATCCGCGCCGTGGCACAGGACGGCGAGACGGCGCGCCTGATGGGCATCAACTTCGAAGTGGTGGTGCTGGTCACGTTTGCGCTGGGCTCGGCCATGGCCGCGCTGGCCGGCGTGATGAACGGCCTCTATTACAACGAGATCAACTTCAACGTCGGGCTGCTCCTCGGCGTGATCGGCTTCGCAGCCGCCATCCTGGGTGGACTAGGCAACCTGTACGGCGCCATCCTCGGTGGCTTCCTGTTCGCGGCGCTCCAGGTGCTGGGCAGTGCGACGTTGCCGGCGCTGGTGCCCGATATCCCGAGCGCCTACAAGGATGTCTTTGCGTTCGCCGTGGTCATCGTGCTGATGGCCTTCAAGCCGACCGGACTTATTGCGGAGAAAGCCAGTGAACGTGTCTGACAACGTCTCGAATCCACTGCCCCCTGCCGTGGTTGGCGCCGGTGGCAAGCAGCGCAGCCCGGCCGTGGTGCTGGGCATCGCGGCCATCGTCATCGTGGCCTACCTCTATCTGTTCCTGCACGCGGAATCGCAGCTCTCCGTGGCCGCGTTGCTGGCACTGGCCGTCGCAGCGACGGTCATCGCAGGCAAGTTCAAGGTCACGCGGGCCGTGGAGCAGGCTGCCGCCCGGCGGCCCGGGCTGTCGCGGCTATGGTCGGTCGTGGGCACGCTCGTGCTGATCGTGCTGTTCCACGAAAGCCATTTTGTCTTGCTGATGCTGTGCGCGGTGCTGTTGTATACCACTGCCTGCCTGGGCCTGACGGTGCAGTTCGGTTTCTCCGGTGTATCCAACTTCGCCGGCGCGGCGTTCTTCGGCATTGGCGCGTACGCCACGGCGGTGCTGGCCGCGCATACGCCCATCCCGTCGATCCTTGTGATCGTGCTGTCCGGCATCGCGGCTGCGGTCATCGGCTCGCTGCTGATCGCGCCGGTGTTGCGGACGCGTGGCCACTACGCGGCGCTGGTGACCATCGCGTTCGGCATCCTGTTCAAGACCTTTCTCGAAGTCAACGATGTGCTGGGCGGTCCGCAGGGCCTGCAGGTGCCCGGCATGACGCTGTTCGGCTTCCAGTTCAACGAAGGCTTGACGCTGTTCGGCATCGACGTGTCGTTCTACGCCAGCTACGCACTGCTGAGCCTGGCGATCTGCGCAGGCACCTTTGCGGTGGTCAAGGCACTGGAGCGCTCGTGGGTGGGGCTGGCCATGGACGTGGTGCGTACCGATGAAACCGCCGCTGCGACCTTCGGCCTCCATATCGCGCGCTGGAAAGTCATCGCATTCATGCTCGGCAACTTCTTCGCGGGCGTGGCGGGCAGCGTCTACGGCATGGTCACGGCGTTCGTGGCACCGAACAACTTCACGTTCGCCGACTCGCTGCTGATGCTGTCGATCGTCATTCTGGGTGGTCTGGGCAATGTCGTCGGCCTGATCCCGGCCGCCATCATCGTGCTGGTGCTCCCGGAGAAGCTGCAGTTCATCCAGGAGTACCGCTTCCTGTTCTACGCGGCGCTGGTCATCGCCATCCTGCTGTTCCGTCCGGACGGGCTATTGCCGCGCAAGATCCGTCTGTTCTTCCCGACCCAGGACGCCAAATGAGCGACGCGATGATCGAGGTACGCAATCTCACGATGCGATTCGGCGGCCTGACTGCGCTGGACAATCTCCAGCTCGACATCCGCCGCGGGGAAGTGCTGGGCCTGCTGGGGCCGAATGGCTCCGGCAAGACCACGTTCTTCAACGTGCTCACGGGCCTCTACAAGGCCAGCGCGGGCACCATCACGTACAACGGCGAGAACGTCATCGGCAAGACGCCGCAGGACATCTATCGTAGCGGCGTGGCGCGGACGTTCCAGCGCTCCCGCCTGTCGCTGCCCCTGACCGTCTTCGACAATATCGTGATCGGCGACTACCAGCACATGCAGCACGGGCTGGTGTTCAACCTGTTTCGACGCAAGGCATTCCGGGCCGAGTATGAACGCTATGTGGAATCTGTGCGCGAACTGCTGGGCATCTTCAGCCCTCCGCTGGTCAGTCGGCTATTCGAGCCAGTCGAGTCGTTCACGATGATCGACCGTCGCCGGATCGAGGTCTGCCGCGCCCTGATGAGCCGGCCACGGCTGCTGCTGCTGGATGAACCTTCGGCAGGCATGACCCATGACGAAACCCATGAGCTGATGGACGACATCCTCCAGGTGCGAAGCAAGTTGCAGGACTTGTCCGTCGTGCTCATCGAGCACGAAATGAACGTGATCGAGCGCATCACCGATCGGTGCGTCGTGCTGAACTACGGCAAGAAGATCGCCGAAGGCACGTACGCCGAGATCACCGCCGATCCCGACGTGCAGACGGCCTATCTCGGGGAGGAAGCCGCATGAGCGATAACACGTTGCGCGTGGAGGGCCTGAGCACGGGCTATGACAAGGTCAACGTGCTGCATGACGTCTCCATCGAAGTGCCGCCCGGCAAGATCACCTGCATCCTCGGGGCGAACGGCGCGGGCAAGAGCACACTGATCCGGGCGATCCTGGGCCTGACGCCCGCGCGCAAAGGCCGCATCCTGTGGGATGGCGTGGACATCGCAGCGGAGAAGACGCACAACATCATCGCGCGCGGCATTTCCTGCATACCGGAAGGGCGCAAGGTATTCCCGCGCATGACCGTGGCCGAGAACCTGGCACTGGGCGCCTTCCTGGAGGCCGATCCGGCCAAGGTGCGGGAGCGCATCGCGCGCGTCTACGAGATATTCCCGCGCCTGCGCGAGCGGTCCGCACAGTTGGCCGGCACCATGTCGGGCGGCGAACAGGCCATGGTGTCGATCGGGCGCGGATTGATGGCGCAGCCGCGCCTGCTGGTCATCGATGAACCGTCGCTTGGCTTGTCGCCGCTGTACGTGAAGGAGAACTTCAAGGTCATCCAGCAGATCAACGAGCTGGGCATGACCGTGCTGCTGGTCGAGCAGAACGCGCGCCAGACGCTGGCGATTGCGCACCAGGGCTATGTGCTGACGCAGGGGCGCGTGGTGGCGCAAGGCTCGGCGCAGGCGTTGCGTGAGAATGACGAAGTGCGCGCCGCCTACTTTGGCTGAGTGCTGGCGGATCGATTCTGGAGACTGAAGCTTTGGACCAATATCTCGATCTTCCCGTGCGCGAACTGGTGGCGCGCATGGCCCGTCGCGAGCTGCGCGCGGAAACCGTCGTGCAGGCTGCGCTCGATCGCATCCGGGCGCAGGACGATGTCATCCATGCGTGGCAGCACGTTGGCGGTGAAGCGGCCATCGCGCAGGCGCGGCGTCTGGATGCCGGCACTGCGTCAGCGGCGCTGCACGGCGTACCGCTCGGCGTCAAGGATCTGATGGATACGGCGGATCTGCCGACGACATACGGATCGCCGATCTACGCGACGCATCGACCTGTGCTGGATGCCGCCCCCGTTGCACTGGCGCGAAGTGCTGGCGCGGTGGTGGTGGGCAAGACCGTGACCACGGAATTCGCGACATTCCAGCCGGGCCCCACGTGCAATCCACGCGCGCCCGTGAATGCCCCGCGCACGCCGGGTGGCTCGTCGAGTGGCTCTGCCGCCGCCGTGGCGGCTGGCATGGTGCCGCTGGCATTCGGCACGCAGACCGCAGGGTCGATCATTCGGCCTGCCGCCTACTGTGGCGTGATTGGCTACAAGCCCACCCACGCGACGTTGCCGCTGGCCGGTATCAAACCGTTGTCGCCCAGCCTGGATACGGTGGGTGTGCTGGCCCGGCGCGTGGACGATGCGGCGTTGTTCATCGGCACGCTGGCACGCGATGTCTCGATTACGGAGGCTTGTGCCCAGGCACCGACCCCGTTGCGCGTCGGCATCGTCCGCACGCCGCACTGGGAGCGCGCGGGTGCTGATGCGCGTGCCGCGCTGGAGACGGCGGTACGGACGCTGCAGGGCCTCGGCGCGTCGATTCAGGATGTCGAGTTGCCCGTCGCCTGCCATGGTCTCACCGAGGCCCAGATGGACATCATGGCCTTCGAAGCCGTCGCCGCGTTCGCACCGGAAGCGCGCGATCGGGCAGCGGATTTCAGCGCGGCCTTTGCCAGGCAGCTCGAAGTGGGGCGTGCGGTGACGGGCGAGCGCTTTCGCGCTGCGCTGGCGCTCGCGGAACAGGCGCGCATGTCGCTGGCAGTGTCGCTGGAAGGATTCGATGTGGTCCTGGCCCCCAGCGCAGAAGGCGAAGCGCCCGAGGGCCTAGCCGCTACCGGCGACCCGATTTTCTGCCGCATGTGGACGCTGCTCGGTACGCCTTGCGTCCATGTGCCGACCGGAACGGGCGCTGGCGGCATGCCTGTCGGCGTGACAGTGACCGCGCCACGCCACGCCGATGCGCGCGTACTGGCCGTGGCACATCGTTTATCTCAGGCGCTGGCTCTGGCGGCCTGACACCAGGAGAACATGTTGAATCGCTTGCATCAGCCCGCCGAGGCCATCGTGGATAACACCGTACAGGCCCTCGCCGAACGGGCACAGGACCATGTCGACGCCAATCGCCTGGCGGCATCGCTCACCGCCTTGGCGCAGTTCGGCGGTCGTGACGACGGCGGCGTGTCGCGCGAAACGCTGACAGCCATCGACCTCGCGTCGCGCCGCCACCTCGTCGATCAGGCGCGCGCGCTGGGCTGCCAGGTCAGCATCGACGATTGCGGAAACCTGTTCTTCCGGCGGGCTGGTAGCGAGGATCTGCCTCCCGTGCTGACCGGGAGCCATGCCGATACCCAGCCGGTGGGCGGCAAGTACGACGGGGCGTATGGCGTGCTGGCCGGCCTCGAAGTGATCGCGGCGCTCAACGCGGCGGGCATCGAAACGGTGCGACCCATCGAGGTGGTGTCGTGGACCAACGAGGAGGGCAGCCGCTTTGGGCCCGGCGCGATGGGCTCCAGCGCCTTCGTCGAGCCGGCGCGGCTGGCCGGCTATCGCGATGCCACCGACCAGACCGGCGTCCGGTTTGGCGATGCACTGGACGCGGCGCTGGCCGCCAGTCCTGACGTGGAGCGCGTGCCGATGGCGCGACCGATGTCCGCCTGCGTGGAACTCCATATCGAGCAGGGCCCCGTGCTGGAGGCTGCCGCCGTGCCGCTCGGGGTCGTCACGGGCATCCAGGCGGTGCGATGGTTCCGCGTGGAGTGCGCAGGCACCATGGCACACGCCGGCACCACGCCCATGGCCGTGCGGCGCGATGCGATGGCAGTGGCCGTCGCCATCGCGCAGGACCTCTACGCGCTGGCCCCACGCGAACCGGGGGCACCGGGCGCGCCGGAACTGCGCCTGACGCTTGGCCAATGGGCGGTGGTGCCGAATTCGGTCAACACCATCCCGGGCAAGGTGACATTCACGGTGGACATGCGCTGCCTGGACGATGCCGCCCTCGATCGCGCCGAGGCCGCGCTGCGGCTGGCCTGCACGCGTCATGCCCCGGCCTCCGACGTAGCGATCACGCGCTTCTTCCATCGTGGCCCGACGTACTTTCCCGAATCCATGCTGGCGTCCATTCAGCGCGCCTGCGGGCGGGCCAGCCAGCTTGCTGGCCGAGCGCCGCCGATGCGGCTCACGTCCGGCGCCTTTCACGATGCCATGTACGTGGCCGATCATTGCCCGACCGCGATGATCTTCGTGCCGAGCAAGGACGGGATCAGCCACAACGCGGCGGAGGACACCGATGCCACGGACCTGTTCCTGGGCGCGCAGGCGCTGGCGTACACTGTCGCCGAACTGGCCTGCCGCCGGCCGTGACCAACCCCCGGTGCGCGTGGCGGCCCCTTTGAATACCAACCAACCAGCCAGCCCGCATGGCAAAGACCGCGAGCCCGATCCCGCAAGAGCCGGTCGACAGCAAGTCGGCCACCCTGACGCTTGGTGTCAAGCTGCGCCACGCGCGGCTGGTGGCCGGCTATACCTTATTGCAACTGGCTAACAAGGCCGGTTGCTCCGAGAGCCTGATCTCGAAGGTCGAGCGTGGCCTGGCCACGCCGTCATTCACCACGCTCCACCGGCTGGCGGTGGCGCTCGATACCAATATCGGCGCGCTCACCAGCGAGGATGACGCGCACAAGTCGCCGATCCTCCGTCACGGCGAACGGCCCGTGATCCGTGTGGGTGGCGTGGCGCTCGAACGCGTGGTGCTGCCCAAGCGCGGCGGCCTGCTGCAGGCCAACATCCACATCGTCTGGCCCGGCGAAGCCAGTGACGGCCAGATCGAGCATCAGGGCGAGGAAGTCGGCTACGTGCTGGAAGGCAAGCTGGAGCTGATGCTGGGCGACGATATCTACCTGATCGGCCCGGGCGATGCGTTTACGTTCTCGAGCCAGGTGCCGCATGGCTACCGCAACGTCGGCGATGTCGTGGCGAAGGTGCTCTGGGTGAATTCGCCAGCGACGTTCTAGGCGGTCACGGGTGCCACGTCGCTGGCTTGTCGACGGGCATGGCCGGCCGTTGGCTGCCCGCCATGGCGTACGAAAGCTTGTTCGCTGCATCGACGACCGTCTGCGCGAGTTCCAGCAGCCGGTCTTCCCCCAGACGCGCCGTCGGTCCCGAAATACACATCGATCCCAGCAGCCGCCAGTGCAGTCCGAATACGGGCGCCGAGACGCTCGATACCTCCGCTTCGCGCTCCCCAAGCGACAAATGGAAGCCACGGCGCCGGATCGTTTCATAGAGGTCGCCGGGCTCCCCTGAGAAGGCGAGGATCACCCGGCCGGGCGATCCACTGTCGAGGGGCAGGGCCGCGCCAATCCGGACATGGTGCCGGATCGCCTGCGGACCTTCCACACGCACCAGACAGGTCCGCTGTCTGCCTTCGCGAACATAGAACGACGCGCTTTCCCCGGTCTTGATGGTCAATTCGCGCAGCACCGGCTCCACCACGTCCTGCACGTTGAAGGTCGCCTGGTAGCACGCGCCCAGCCAGCCGGCCGCACGCCCAAGCCGCCAGCTCCCGTCTTCCTTCTGCACCAGATAGTTGTCCGCCGCCAGCGTGCGCGCCAGCCGCAGCACCGTGGTCTTGTGGATACCCGTCCTGCGGCTCAGTTCCGCCAGGGACAGCTGCGGATCGTTGACTCCGAAGGCCTCCAGCACGCGCAGCGCCCGCGTGACCGCGATGACGCCGCTCGCGGCCTCCTCAGTACCTGCGGGGCTGATTTCATCACTTTTTGGGTTCATGGCACGAAACGCGTTGCGTGGTACGAAACGGCATTGTATGGCGTGAAACGTTCGACAACAATCCGTCTCACAACACAACGAGATTCGGAGACAGTCATGAGCGCGATTCGCCGCTGCATGTTCACCCTTGCCGTCACTTTGCTTGGCGCTGCCCACGTGGCGGCCGCCGCACCCGCCTATCCCTCCAAGCCGATTCGCGTCATCGTGCCGTTCCCGGCAGGCGGGGGCACCGACATCATCGCGCGGGAAGTGACCAACAAGGTTGCCATATCGACGGGCTGGACCTTCGTGGTGGACAACAAGCCCGGCTCGGGCGGCAACCTGGGCGTGGACGCCGCAGCGAAGGCCCCCGCCGACGGCTACACCATCGTGCTGGGGCAGACCAGCAACCTTGCCATCAACCCCACACTGTTCAGCCATCTGCCTTATGACCCGGTCAAGGACCTGACGCCGATCAGCCTCGTGGCCAGCGCGCCGCTCGTTCTCGTGACGCCGGTCAGCTCGCCCTACAAGACCCTGGCCGATGTCATCAAGGCCAGCAAGGCAAAGCCGGGCGCGCTCAATATCGCCTCGCCCGGCAATGGCACCGTCGCCCATCTCTCGGGCGAGTTGCTGCAGAAGACGGCCGGCATCAAGCTGATTCACGTGCCGTACAAGGGCGCCGCCCAGGCGGTGAACGACCTGATCGGCGGTCAGGTCGACCTGTATCTCTCGTCGGTGCCGACCCTGCTGGCCCATATCAAGAGCGGCAAGCTGCGCCCGCTGGCGGTCACCTCGGCGAAGCGCGTGGACGATCTGCCCCAGGTACCCACCATCGCCGAGTCCGGCTACGCCGGCTTCGAGGCCTCGGCCTGGTTCGGTTTCGCCGCACCGGCCGCCACGCCGAAGGACATCGTCACGCGGCTGAATGCCGAGTTCAACAAGGCGCTCAAGTCGCCCGATCTGGCGAAGAAGCTGAACGACCAGGGTGCGCTGGTCCTTGGCGGCTCCCCCGAGGCGTTCGGCACGCAGATCCGTCAGGACATCGCCCGCTGGGCTTCGATCATCAAGGACTCCGGCACCAAGCTGGACTAATCCTCCTCTCCCTTTCCCCTTGCCTACCGGAGCCAAGCCATGAGCCTGCCCAATATCAACCAATCGTTTGAACGCGTATCGGCCGCCGTTGTCGCCAAGGCCGCGAAATTCCAGCCGGCGATTCTCGCCGACGTCGCGGGCCGCCGTGGCGCGCTGCATGGCCGCATCAAGGCCCTGCGCCCGAGCATGAAGCTGGCTGGTCCGGCCTTCACGGTCGAGGTTCGCCCCGGCGACAACCTGATGATCCACGCCGCGCTGGCGCTGGCCCAACCGGGCGACATCCTCGTCATCGATGGCAAGGGCGACCAGACTTCCGCGCTGATGGGCACCATCATGATGAACGCGGCACGCCAGCTCGGGCTGGCCGGCGTGGTCATCGACGGCGCCGTGCGCGACAGCATCGAACTGGAGGAAATGCAATTCCCCGTCTTCTCCGTGGGTACCAACCCGAACGGCCCGACCAAGGAAGTCGGCGGCCGCATCGGTCACCCGGTCTGCGTCGGGGGCGTGACGGTGTACCCGGGTGACTACGTCTGCGGCGATGCCGATGGCGTGGTGGTGGTCGAGCGGGACAAGATCGAGTCGCTGCTCGCCGCCGCAGAACACAAGGAAGCGGCCGAAGCCAAGCGGATCGCACAGATCAAGGAAGGCAATACCACGGCGCCGTGGCTGCTGGCCTCGCTGGTGACCGCCGGCGTGCTCAAGCAGGGAGAAACGCTGTGACGAGCCGGCCCGCCATCATCGTGACGGGGGCGGACCTGGCGCCCGAAGCCCTCGCCATCCTCCACGACTACACGATCGTCTTCGCCGGCAAGACCCCGCAACCCGCTGACCTGGTCGCCCTCGCGAAACAACAAGACCCGGTTGCCATCATCGTCCGCTACGGTAGCGTGACGGCCGAGGTCATGGATGCCGCCCCGTCACTGCGGGTGATCGCCAAGCACGGCAGCGGCACGGATACCATCGACAAGGTTGCCGCCGCAGCGCGGGGCGTGGAGGTGCTGGCGGCGGTCGGTGCCAATGCCGCCGCCGTGGCGGAGCATGCGCTGGCGCTGATGCTGGCCTGCGCCAAGTCGATCGTGCCGCTCGATGCGCGCATGCACGGCGGCCACTGGGACAAGGCCACGCACAAGAGTGTCGAACTGAGCGGGCGCACCGTGGGACTGGTTGGCCTGGGCACCATCGGGCTGCGCTTTGCGCGGATGTGCCACGCCATGGATATGCGCGTGATCGGCTTCGACCCGTTCGCCAGGAATCTGCCCGACCACGTGCGGCCGGTCGGACTCGAGGCGATCTGGGCCGAGTCCGACGTGATCTCGCTGCATTGCCCGCTGACGGACGACAATCGCAAGATGCTGGACGCCAACGTGCTCGCGCGCTGCAAGCGGGGCGTGATCGTCGTCAACACCGCGCGCGGCGGGCTGATCGACGAACCGGCCCTGCTGGCGGCGGTCCAGTCGGGGCAAGTGGCTGGGGCCGGGCTCGATAGCTTCGCCGTCGAGCCGATGGCCGCGCCGCATATTTTCCACGGGCAACCGGGCGTGATTCTGACGCCGCACATCGGCGGTGTGACGGGTGCGGCCTACGTCAACATGGGCGTGGCCGCGGCCAAGAACGTGCTGGGGGTACTGAACCGCGAGCGGGACCCGGTACTGACGAAGGGCTAGCGGGAGGCCACCTCCGTCCGCGATACGCATGGCGACCCCGCCTGGAGCGGGGCGATCAAAAAGACACAGCAGTTTGGAGACACACATGACCACGCAACAACGCGGCGCCGGATGGCTGCCGCAACTGGTAATGGCGGCGCTCGCCGTCCTTTCGATGGGCGTGCACGCCGAGACCTGGCCGGCCAAGCCCGTCAAGATCGTCGTGCCCTATCCGCCGGGCGGCGCCGTTGATGCGGTCACGCGCAAGATGGCGCAGCGCCTGACCGAGCAGACCGGCCAGAGCTTCTTCGTCGAAAACAAGGCCGGGGCGACGGGCACCATCGGCGCGGTCCAGGTGGCGCGATCGGCGCCGGATGGCTACACGCTGTTGGCCAACGACACGACCTACGCGCTGCTGCCCCATATCTTCAAGAAGCTCCCGTTCGACTACGCCCAAGACCTGCAGCCGGTTTGCGCCTATGTATTCGCGCCGATGGGCGTGGTGGTCAAGGCGGACAGCAAGTTCAAGACGCTGAACGATCTGGTTGCCGCCGCGAAGGGGGCGGACAGCAAGATCTCCTATGGCTCGGGTGGCCCGGGGTCGACGCCCCATTTCGCCAGTGAGGCGCTCGGGCTGGCCGCCGGCGCGCACTTCATGCATGTGCCCTTCAAGGGCGCGGGCGAGGCGACCGTGGCGCTGCTGGGTGGCACCGTGGACTTCCAGATGGCCTCCATCTCGGGCGTGATCGGCCAAGTGCAAGGCAACAAGCTGCGCGTGCTCGCCGTGAGCGGCGACAAGCGCCTGCCGGCATTGCCCGGTGTGCCCACGTTCGCCGAGGCAGGGGTGCGCGGCTATGGCGTCACGAACTTCACGGGTCTTTGGGCGCCGAAGGGCACGCCGGCGGATGTCCTCGCTCGCCTGCAGAAGGAAGTCGCCACGGCGATGGCGACGCCCGACATGCGCACCTACGCCGAGAGCATCGGGGCCGATGCCGGCTATTGGGACGCCGGGGCCTTCCGCAAGGAGATGGGGGCGCGCACGGCGTTCTGGGGTAAGGTCGCCACTGCGACCGGCTTCGAGAAGCAGTGACCGGGCGGACACCCTGCGCAACCCTCTTCAGGTAATCGACATGTTCCTCCTCACCCCGCCAACGATCCGCCAGCCAGCGCTGTTCAGCAGCCTGCCGGAGCGCTATCGCAAACGTCGCCAGACTGATTGGTCCGACGCCAACCAGGGGGGACGGGCCATCGACTCGTTCCTCGAAGGTCCGGTCGTCGACGATGCGGGCAATGTCTACGTGACGGATATTCCCAACGGTCGCATCTTCCGGATCGACAACGGGGGAGGGTGGGAGGTGATCGCCGAGTGGGACGGCGAGCCCAACGGCATGAAGTTCATCGCTCCCGACCAACTGCTGGTCACGGACTACCGCAGCGGGCTGATGGTGGTGGAGACCCGCACGGGCGAGGTCCGGCCTTATCTGGCGCGCCGCAACACGGAAAGCTTCAAGGGCGTGAACGACCTGACGCTCGACTCGCAAGGCAACGTGTACTTCACGGACCAGGGCCAGACCGGCCTGCACGACCCCACCGGCCGGGTCTACCGGCTGACCCGCGAAGGCCGGCTGGACCTGCTGCTGTCCAACGTGCCCAGTCCCAATGGCATCGTCCTGTCTCCGGACGAACGTTTCCTGTTTGTGGCCGTGACGCGGGGGAACTGTGTGTGGCGGATGCCGCTGCTCGCAGACGGGAGTGTGTCCAAGACGGGGCAGTTCTTCACGTCCTATGGTCCCAGCGGACCCGACGGGCTCGCGATGGACCAGTCCGGACGCTTGCTGGTAGCCAACCCGGGGCTCGCCTACGTCTGGGTGCTGAATCACCGGGCGGAACCTGTCGAGGTGATTTGTGGCACCCCCGGCCACTCGTTGACCAACGTGGCGTTCGGCGGCCCGGCGCGCAAGACGCTTTACGTGACTGACTCCACCGCAGGCGAGATTCTCCGGGTCGAGATGGATGTGGCGGGCATGCGCTCGCCGCTGCTAGCGCCTGGCCTGCAGGAATGACGAGGGCGGCGCGCCCAGCGCCTTGCGGAACATCGTCGAGAACGCGCTCGGGCTGTCGTAGCCGAGATCGAGCGCCACCTCCGTAACGGGCGTGCCGGCCGACAGGCGCGACAGCGCGGCCAACAGGCACGCCTGCTGGCGCCATGCGCCGAACGACATCCCCGTTTGCTGTTGGAACAGGCGCGCGAACGTGCGCGGGCTGCAGTGGAGCTGCCGCGCCCAGTCATCGGCGGATGCGCCGATATCGGGGTGCGCCAGCAGTGCCGCGCAGAGCCTGGCGAGCGCCGGGTCGCGCGGCATCGGCGCAAACAGCGGCAAGGTCGGCGCGCGGTGCAGTTCGAACACGATGAGCTGCATCAGCGCTCCGTCGCGGCTGTCCGCCGTGTAGTGCGCGGGCACGTCCGCCGAGGCCAGCAGCAAGGCATGCAGCAGCGGACTAACCACCAACACCTCGCAGCCCGCACCACTGCGCGGCGCCGACTCCGGCAGCACGTAGACGCTGCGCGTGCTGACCCCGTTCATGCGCACCCGATGCGGCTTCTGCGCCGGAATCCACACGCCCGTATAGGGCGGCACCACCCACGCGCCTTCCTCGGTGCCCACCTCCATCAATCCCGTCATGCCATACAGGAACTGGGCGCGGCGGTGGCTGTGCGTGTCGAGCAGCGTGCCGAAGGTGTAGTCGGTGCCGATGGCCAGCGCGGCACACGGGCTGGCATCGACGCTGTCGAGCGGTACATTGATCATCGGGACACGAGAGGCGTTGGCAGGATCTCGAAGATTATTGTCCAAACATCGCAAGTTTGCCAGCCGCATCCGCCGTATCGTGATCATCCGTTCGATGGGAAACGAGGGCTAACGATGTCGATGTACGCGGTACTCATGCTCTGCGGCGGCCTGGCCGGCGTGACGACGGTGCTGTTCGGGTTTGGCGGCGGTTTTGTCGTGGTGCCGCTGCTTTATACGATGCTGACGATGACGCACGCCGCCGGCAGCGCCGTGGCGCAGGCGGCCATGCAGATCGCCGTGGCCACCTCGTCGTGCGTGATGATCTTTGGCGCTTCCATGGCGACGTGGCGCCACCATCGCGCCGGCAATGTCGACTGGCCGCGCATCCGGGCGATGGGTGCCTATATCGCCGTCGGTGCGGTCGTTGGCGCCGCCGCCGCGAGCTGGCTCAATGGCGACTGGGTGCGGTGGGCGTTCGTCGCCTATCTGGCCGTGACCATCGTGGACAGCACGCTGCGCCCCGGATTCATGCATGCCGGCCCGGGCACCGTGCGGCCGATGACCGCAGGCGCGACGGCCGCCATCGGCATCGGCATCGGGGCGATTGCCGCTTTCCTGGGCGTTGGCGGCAGCGTGATGACCGTGCCGCTGATGCGCCGGCGCGGGGCCACCATGACGCAGGCGACGGCGATGGCCAATCCGCTGTCATTGCCGATGGCGATTGCGGCCACCGTCACCTACGTCGCGCTGGCCTGGCAGCACGGCGCGACCTTCGGGCCTGGTCACGCCGGCTATGTCGACCTGCTGGCCTTTGTCGTGCTGGCGGCCGGCTCCTGGGTGGGGATCCGGCTGGCGGCACGCTGGATCGGCCGCATCCCGGACCGTGTTCACGCCGTCACGTATGTCGCGCTGCTCGCCCTGGTGCTGGTGATGATGGTAGCGGGCGGCAGCCTGGCGTGACTCGCCGGGCCTCAGTTGTCGATGAAAGAGACGAAAGCGTCGAGTTCCAGCCGCTGAATCGCCATGTTGTTCTCGGGCACGCTGTTGTCCGCATAACCCAGTGACATGCCGGCCACCACCATCTCGCAGTCGGGAATGCCGAGGCCCTTGCGGAGCACATCGGACTGCAGCGACCAGATTTGCTGCGGGCAGGTATCCAGTCCTTCCGCGCGCGCAGCCAGCATGACGTTCTGCAGGAAGCAGCCGTAGCAGAGGAAGCTGGCCCACTCCAGGCAGCGGTCCATCGTGAAGATCAGGCCGACCGGCGCGTCGAAGAAGCGGAACTGGCGTTCCACGTCGCGCCGCCGCCCGACGATATCGCTCCTGGCTACACCCTGCGCGTCACCGAGCATGCCGCGGAACATGTTGAAGCGTGACGAATACGGCGCCGGCAGATCCTTGGGGAAGAACGGATACTCGTGGGCCAGCGTGTCGGGCCCGGCGCGGTAGGCGTCGACCGCGGCATCGGTGATTCGCTCGCGTGCGCTGCCGGTCAGCACATAGCATTTCCAGGGCTGGGTGTTGCTTGAACTCGGCGCGTACTTCGCCACCGACAGGATGTCCCTGACCGCCCGCAGCGGCACCGGCCGCTCCAGGAACGCGCGCTTGCTGCGGCGCCCGCGAATCAGTGTCTCGGTGAACCGCGTGGCCGCCGTGCTCATCTCCGTGTCCATCTCAGCCTCCAATTCCATTTCCATCGCTCTTTTCTCCGTGGTGGGGTCGTGGTGAAAAAATCATAGCCGCGTGGTGGACGGTGAAAAGATGGCGATGCTTGCATGCTTCGTCCGAGAACGATGAACGATGCACCGCACCGGCGCGTCATGCGTGAAGACGGTGCCGAAGTCCGAGGGTTTACCTGTGTGAGCGGAGGTGAAAAACGTGCCGCTTGCACCGCTGCGTGGCCGCGATGCACCGTTGGCAGGCGCGCGCCAAGGCACGCATTCCGGCGTCCATATTCATGGACGCAATGTTCCTGAAAGCCGCGCGCACGGCTGAATCCGGATCGCCTATCTTCTCACTCGGGATCGATGCATCGATTGCATGCGACACACGTTGGAGTGAGTGGATGAACCAGTTGAAATGCCTGCCGCAAGAAGAAATTGTCTGGGGACACGACATCCTGGAGGACGTTGCCGCGTCGCTGGGAGACCGCGGCATCCGCCGCCCGATCACGTTCACGGTCGGGTTCCTCGAATCCTTGCATCGTAACGTCCTGCAGCCCGGCATCCGGGATGGCGTGGGGGCCTTTATCGACCTGCCACCGCATGTGCCGGACTTCGCCGTGCGCGACGGCCTGCAAGCGTGCCTCACGCGTGACGCGCAGTCGATTGTCGCGCTGGGCGGGGGCTCGGTGCTCGACGCAGCGAAGGCGGTCTCCTACGCGCACTTCAAGCAGACCGGGCGCTACCTGCCCATCGCGGCCTTCCCGACGACCTTGTCCGGTTCCGAGTTCTCCCACTACTTCGGTGTGACGGAGACGGACGGTCCGCAGAAATTCAAGCGCAGCTACGCCGTGCGCGAAACGGCGCCCAAGATCGTTGCCATCGACCCCCGGCTGGTCATCGATACCCCGCGCGCGCTGTTGCTGAGCTCGGCCATCAAGGGCATCGACCACGCGGTGGAAGGGATGCGCAAGGTGGGCGTGGATCATCCGCACGCGATCCTGGCCGCGCGGGGCGTCGAGCGCTTCCTGGCCGTGCTGGAGAAGTGGCCGCAGCTGCTTGGGACACGGGAAGCCATCGCGCGCGGGCTGGTCTCGACCGAAGACCTGCTGCAACTCCAGCTTGGCGCCTGGCAGTGCTACTTCTATCCCGCATCGGTCATCTACGGGTTGAGCCATCGCATCGGGCACATCCTCGGCGGCACGTTCGGGCTGCCGCACAGCATGACCTCGTGCATCACGCTGGCGCCCGTCATTCGCGCCTGCGCCGAAGCCTATGGCGACAAGTTCGGCATCTTCGCTTCCGGCAAGGGGGACGTCACCGCTGCCACGGCACTGGCCAACCGCATTGCGGATGTCGTGGACACGCTGCAACTGCCCAGCCGGCTCGCCGCGTTCGATTTCGACCGAGCGAAGCTGCCCGAGGTGGCGGCGCTCCTGAAGCAGAACTATCCCGCCGAGGTCGGCGACCTGGGCGACCACGCCGGCCAGAAGCTCGACGCACTGCTGGAGAGCATGTGGTGATGACCCATCTCGACGTCCATCCTGATCTCCATCCCGACCATCACCACCGTGATCTGCTGCAGTCGGCCCGCGCGGCCACGCAACCGGCCGGCCTGCGCAAGACGCTCGATGCCCTGGCGACGCGGCAGATATCCGCAACCGCGCTGGCGGAGCAGGCGCTCCACGCGGCGGAAGCGAGCCAGCGATCCATCAACGCCTTCTCGACCATCGACTGGGACCGCGCGCTCAAGGCGGCGGCAGAGAGTGACCGCCGTTACGCCGACAATCGGCAGCGTCCGCTGGAAGGGTTGCCCATCGCGATCAAGGACCTCATCGACACCAAAGGCTTGGAGACCCGCTACGGCTCGGCGGCCTACCTCGGGCACCTGCCCGCCGCCGATGCCGACATCGTGAAAGCGCTGACGGAGCGCGGCGCGATCCTCATCGGCAAGACCACGACGCATGAGTTCGCGTGGGGCGTGACCACCGCCAGTACAAAGTTTGGCGATACGCTGAACCCGCTCGACCGCACGCGCATCCCGGGCGGTTCCAGCGGCGGCGCGGCGGCGGCAATTGCCGATGGGGCCGTCATGGCCGGCGTGGGCACCGATACGGGTGGCTCGGTGCGCATTCCCGCCGCGCTGTGCGGCGTGGTCGGATACAAGCCGACGTTCGATACGTTCTCCACGCGCGGCGTGTTTCCGCTGGCACCCACGTGCGACCACGTCGGCCTGCTCGGGGCGCAGGTCGACGATGTGCTGTTGCTGGCCGATGCCCTTCATATCGAGGTACCCGAAAGCGATGCGTGGCTGTCCGCGCGCCTCGGCGTGATCCCGGAGATCGCGCCGGTGCCGACGAGCCCGGCAGTCGCCACGGCATTCAAGGGGGCGATCGGCCGACTGGGGCAGGTCTTCGCCTGCGTGGACGTCGACACGGCCGGCCTGTTCGATGCCGTATTCGATGCCTTCGCGACCATCGTGCTGATCGAAGGCGGCATCGAGCACTTCCGGCGCAACGATTGGGACCGCATCGCCACGCACTACAACCCGGAAACCGTCGACCGATTGCGGCGTGCGGAGACGATGGACCTGCGCGGCTATGCGGCGGCCCAGCAGACGCGGCGCCGGTTCACGGCCAGGCTGCACGAGGCAATGTCGACGGTCGACTACCTCGTGCTGCCGACCTGCCCGTGCGTCGCCCCCCATCTTGGCGCTGCAAACGTCGAGATCGGCGCGTGGTCCGGCACGGTCCGCGAGGCGCTGATGACTTACACCGCGCCATTCAACATCGCCGGGTTTCCCGCCATCTCGATTCCATTGCCCACCGGCGACTGCGGCCTTCCCGCGGCGTTGCAGGTCGTGGCCAAGCCGGGCGACGACGGCGCGCTGCTCCAGATCGCGCAGCAGATGGAGTTGCTGCTGCGGGCAGGCACGGCCCACGAGATTTGACCCCCCACAACCAGGAGACGACGATGGACGAAACCGTCAAGCCAGAGCGCGCCGCCCCGGCCAGCGCTTCCCCCGGGCAAACGCCCTACAGCGCGTGGATGCGCACCGACGTGCTGCACTCGCTGCAACACCCGGTCAGCGATCATCCGGGCGAGCATGCGTGGATCACGTCGGTGCAGGTGTCCGAGTTGTACTGGATGCTGATCATCAAGGAGCTGCGGATCGCCCAGGCGCAGTTGCGCGCCAATGACCTGACGCAGGCCATCAAGACCCTGCAACGCGTGGTCGCCCATCATGAGCCGCTTAACGCGACGTGGCGCTCGCTGGCGTGGATGACGCCCAACGACCTGCTGGCTATCCTGTCCCGCGCGGTAGCGACGTTCGGCAAGGACACCGCGCTCCAGGGCTGGACCTACCGGCAGATGGTCTACCTGCTCGGCATCAAGCAGGCGGAGCACCTGCAGCATTTCGAACCGCAACCCGCGCGCTGGGACCAGCTCAACACGACGCTGCACCAGCCGAGCGTCTACGACGACGTGCTCGGCTACCTGGACCGCCACGGCTTCGCGGTGCCGGCCACGGTACTCAAGCGCGACTTCAGCCAGGCCTATGCACCCAGCAAGGATGTCGAGAAAGCCTGGCGCGTTGTGTATGCCAACCCGAACCAGCATGTCGAACTCCAGCGTCTTGGCGAGACCTTGGCCGATGTCGCCGAGGGCTTCTCCGCCTGGAAGCACCTGCACCTGATGGCCACGCGCCGCACGTTCGGCGCCCGCCCGGCCTACTTCGGCACGGAGGGCGTTGCCTGGCTGCTGCCGTCCATGGCGGAGATCCCGTTCCCGGAACTCTGGTCGGCGCGCGGTTTCATCGGCGACCCGCCGGCGGCATGCCCGCACATGCACAAGTAAGGAGAACACAGCAATGGACCATACGAGATTGAAGAGTCTGGCGGCCGATGCCCGTGCCGCCATGGCCGACCCCGCGCGGATCACCATCGTCGGGGACGACGCCGCGCCGCGTTTCGAGCTCTTTCATGCGGCGAGTTCGCTCTGCTCGCAGAAGGTGCGTACGGTCTTGGCCGAGAAGCGCCTGTCGTACCGCTCGAACGACATGATGATCCTCGGTTCGATGGGGCCGGCGGGTGTCGTCGCCGCCGAGCACTACCATCCGCCCTATGTCCGGCTGCGCCTGATCGCCGGGCGAGAGGTGGACAGGGCATTCGTCAGCGGCTACAGCGGGCGCACCTCGGTCGAGACCGAAGGCTTCGATCCGTGCGTGGTGCCGCTGCTGGTGGACTACGAGGCCGGCCGGGTCATCGCCGATTCGAAGCGGATCTGCTGCTACCTGGACGCGGTGTCCCATGACCCGGTGCAACTGGTGCCAGAGGACGCGGTCGCGCGCGCGGCGGTGATGCGGCAGGTCGATATCGTCGACAGGATCCCGAACGGCACGCTGCTCTATGGCTTTCATCCCGATGCGGATGCGCGGCCCGATGTGCTCAAGGCTGGCATGGAACGGGTCTACGACTACAAGATCATGGCGCTCGAGGCGATGATCGCCGCCAATGCGGACGATGCGGTGCTGGTGGCCGCCTATCGCGCCAAGATCGCCAAGGAGCGCGGTGGCAAGTCCGTCCGCCACGACGCGGCGTTCCAGCGGGCAGCGCGCCAGCACGTGGCCAGCCTGTTGAAGGATCTCGAAAACACGCTGTCCTCGTCGTCGGAAACCTATCTCAAGGGCGGCCCGTTCACGCTGGGCGATGTGCTGTGGGGCGTGAACCTGGTGCGGATGGCCTACCTCGGGCTGGCGTCGCTGTGGGAGGAACTGCCGAACGTCACGCGTTACGTGGAGCTGCTCGCCAGGCGCCCGTCGCTCTGCAAGGAGGCGATCCAGGCCACGCTCGGCGCGATGCCGCCTTCGCGGTACATGGAAACGGTGGCGTGCTGCGGCGAGGCCGTGGCGGCTTAGGTTTGGGGTAGAAGCAGTAACAGGAACCAGACGGAGGGGGCATAAAGAAGGGCGGGGACCACAAGTCCCCGCCCTTTCTCTTACCTCAAGCGACCTGGAACGACCTCAAGCGGCCACGGGTTCCTGCTCGCAATGCAGCGAACGTGCCACGGCGGTCACGCGGCGGCCCTGGAAGCGGGCCACGGCCAGGTGGTCCTCGTCGGGCTTGTCGGCGTCGAGGTGCGAGACATGGGTCGCACCGTAGGGCGTGCCGGCCTTGAACATCACGGCGTCGGCGTAGCCCAGCGGCACGATGATCAGGCCCAGGTGGGCCATCGGCGTGTAGATCGACAGCAGCGTCGATTCATTGCCGCCGTGGCGCGACGAGGTCGAGCCGAACACCGAGCCGACCTTGCCGTTGAGCTTGCCCTGGAACCACAGGCCGCCGAGGCCGTCGATATAGGCCTTGAGTTCCGTCGAGATCGAGCCGAAGCGCGTCGGCGTGCCGAAGACGATGGCATCGGCCCACTCGGCGTCGGCCTCGGTCGGCGCTTCGTAGCGGTCGTTCATGGCGGTGGCGTTCTCGAGCCAGCCCGGCGCCTGGCGCATGACGTCGGGGCCGACCACCTCGCGCGCGCGGCGCAGGCGGACTTCCGCGCCGGCCTCGATGGCGCCGGCTGCCACGGCCTTGGCCAGCAGTTCGGTCGAGCTGTTGCGGGAATAGAAGGCGATCAGTACTTTGGGTTTCTGCATGTCAGGTCCAGACAGGGTGAAGTCGGTCAAACGGAAATGGGTTCGAGTCGCCCGAGCAACTCGTCCTTGCGGTCGGCCAGCCAGGGCGGCAACTGGAATTCCTCGCCGAAGTGGCCGGGTTCTTCGTCGATGGCGAAGCCGATATCGGTCGTGGCCGCTTCGAACATCACACCGCCCGGCATCTTGAAATACATGGAGCGGAAGTAGTTGCGGTTCACCGACTCCGAGGTATCGATGTAGCCCAGCGCCATGAACTTTTCCTTGAGGGCCATCTGCTGGTCCATGGTGTCGACGGCGAACGCCACATGGTGGATCGTGCCTTCGCCATAGACCGAGGAGCCCTGGTGACGATCCGGCTCATGCAGGAATTCGACAACCATGCCGGGGCCGCCCGTGTGCGTCTCGAAGCGGTAGTACGGCCCGGTCTGGCCGACCTGGCGGAAACCGATCGCCTCGCTCATGAAGCGGATCGATTCGGCCACCTCGCGCAGCGACAGCGTGATGCTGTGCACGCCGCGGATCGCGAATGCTTCGGGAATGTCGCTGGCCACGCAGGCCGGGCGCGTGTCCAGATCCGTCTCGACCAGATCGAACTCGATGCCGCAGGGGTGATGAAAACGCTGGCGCCGCTCGTCGAAGCGCGCGGTGATGGCGCTGTCGTAGGCAATGCCCATCGCGTCGAAGCGGGCGCGCCAGAAGTCGAGCGAGCCGGTGGGCACCGAATAGTTGATGACCCGGACCTGGCCCGAGCCGGGGCGCGCCGCAACCCCTTTCTGCCGGAACGGGAACGAGGTCACCAGCGTGCCCGGGTCACCGTTGGCGTTGCCGTAGTAGAGGTGATAGATCGGGTCCTCGCCGTCGAGAAGAACGGTCTTCTTGACGAGGCTTTGCCCCAGCAGCTTGACGTAAAAATCCACATCCTCCTGCGCGTGTCTTACGCCGGCGGTCAGATGATGAAATCCCTTGATCATCGACATTGTCCTCTCCACTTGAGTATTGACGGTCACGAGACAGCGCGGAGCCGCTCATGTGCAACAGCTTAAGCGTTCAATATCGATTGGGCAGCGGTCAGATCGTGTACGCAAGGTTCGGCAAAACCGAACGATGGTCGTACGGCGGGGGCAGGAAGTACCAAGGTTTGCCCGGATGCCACTGGGCGCGCGCGGTGCAGTATGATCGGACCTCGATACCATACCGATATGACAGCCGTTGCCATCGCGACAGCGGACTGCGCGCCCCCATCCAATGCTCGATCTGAAGGACGTCTATTTCTTCGTGCAGGTCGTTGACCGCGGTGGCTTCACATCGGCCGGCGAGGTGCTGCGCCTGCCGAAGTCGACGCTGAGCCATCGGGTCAAGGAGCTGGAAGCGTCGCTGGGCGTGCGGCTCATCAATCGCACCTCGCGGCAGTTCGCCATGACCGAGGTGGGCCAGGAGTTCTACCAGTACGCGATGAACCTGCTGCGCAGCGCGGAGGTGGCCGAGGAGGCGATGCGCCAGCGGCTGGCCGAACCCAGCGGCGTGATCCGCGTGACCACCGCCGCCGAGATCGCGCAGTTTGCGCTGCGGCACGTGCTGCCTACCTTCCTGTCAGAGAATCCCAAGGTCAAGATCGTCGAGACGGCCACGGACCGGCTGGTGGATATCGTGGGGGAGGGCTTCGACCTGGCGATCCGGGGCCATACCGGGCAATTGCAGGACTCCAACCTGATCCAGCATCCGCTGGCCAAGGCGCCCTGGTACCTGTTCGCGGGTCCGGAATACCTTGAGCGTATGTCCGTGCCGGCGGAGCCGGAAGACCTGATGACCCATTCGCTCATCGGCATGGTCAGCAAGGGACCGCTGCAATGGCATTTGCAGGGCCCCGACAAACGCACCGTTACGGTGCCGATCGATCCGAGGTTCCAGAGCAACAGCCTGATTTCACTGAAGGAAGCCGCCTGCGCAAACATCGGCATCGCGGCGTTGCCAGGGTACATCTGCCAGACGGAGCTGAAGGCCGGCGCGTTGCGGCAGATCTTGCCGCAATGGATCGCCGCTGACGCGCGCATCACCGCCCTGATTCCCTACCGTATCGGCCTGCTGCCGGCGGTGCGCACGATGGTGGACTACCTCGCGGAGGTGCTACCCAAGGTGACCGCCTTCGACCGCGGCTAGTGACGCGGGGCTGGCGTCGGGTGAGCAGCGCACGGCTTTTCGCTACGCGCGATGAGTCGTCGTTGATCATTCACGGCTTCGAATATATGCTGCAGGCATCCCTCCCCACGCCGCACAGCGCGCGCCATGAACCGCAATATCTCCCTGCGTCACCTACGCTCGTTTGTCGAGGTGGCCAACGCCGGATCGTTCACCACGGCGGCGGCGCGCCTGTTCGTCACGCAGTCGGCGCTGACGGCGACCATCCAGCAGTTCGAGGAATCGGTCGGGCTCAAGCTGTTCGACCGCAACACGCGGCGCGTGGTCATGACGCAGGAGGCGGTCCGCTTCAAGGCCGAGGCCGACAGGATCCTGCGGGATTTCGACAGCGCCATCTCCGACCTGCAATCGTTCGCGGACAGCCAGAAAGGGCATATCCGCATCGCGGCGGCGGCGTCGGTGATCTACCAGTTCCTGGTCACGGCCGTGGGCAAGTTTCGCCAGCAGTATCCGGGCGTGACGTTCACGCTGCGCGATGCCGGCGCGGAGCAGGTCGAACAGATGGTGATGGATGGGGAACTCGACTTCGCCATTACCAGCCGCCACAAGGGCATCGACGAACTCTCCTACGTGCCGCTGCTGGAAGACCGCTACGGCGTGGTCTGCCGCGCGGACTATCCGCTAGCCAAGCGCGCCGGTCCGTTGCGCTGGGCGGACCTTGCGCCAGAGGATTTCGTCGCCTTCACGGCCGACACGGGCATCGGCACCTTCCTGCACGAGAACGCGGGCCACTGGCCGGTGTTCGGCGGGGAACATGACGAGATTTCGAGCACGACGTCGTTGTTCGCGGTGCTCAACGAAGGCGGGCGATTCTCGATCATCCCGGCCCTGGCGGCCAAGGCGGCGGGCTTCACCGACCTGGCCTACCGTGAGCTGGCCGCGCCGGTGCTGTCACGCGAGATCTGCCTGATCACGCGGCGGCTGCGCTCGTTGTCGCCGAGTTCGCAACGCATGCTCGACATCATCATGGACACCATCCGTGCGCAGGCGCTGCCCGATGGCGTGTCGATCATCGGCGAGGAAGCCGCCCCGCGTCGCGCCACGCGCCGCACCACGCGCCGGAAGGCGGGCTGAAGCGGCCGGCCCTGCGCCCGCGCCGCCCCAGCCCTTCCGGCGTTGCAATTGTCAGTCGAGGTTGATGTGCGCCTCGTCGATGACCTGCTTCCACTTCTTCGTCTCGCTGCGAATCGTGCTGGCCAGGCGCTCCGGCGGGCCGCCGGCAACGTCGAAGCCGAGACTGGTGAGCCGCTCGCGCACCGCCTTGTCCTGCAGCGCCTCGTCGAACGCCTTGTTCAACTTGGAAACGATGGGCTGCGGCGTGGCGCGCGGCGCCAGGAAGGCATACCAGCCGACCAGCTCATAGCCCGGCACGCCGGCTTCGGCCACCGTCGGCATCTGCGGGGCGTTGGGGGTGGGCTTGGCCGTGGTCACGGCCAGTGCGCGCAGCTTGCCTTCCTTCACGAACGGCATCGCCTCGGGCAGGATCGCGAACATCAGCGACGTCTGCCCGCCGATGAGATCCGTCAGCGCCGGCGCTCCACCCTTGTAGGGCACATGATTCATCTGCACGCCCGCCATCTTCTTGTATAGCTCGCCACCGAGGTGGGCCGGCGTGCCGTTGCCGGATGACGCGTAGCTCGTGCCGGGATGCGCCTTCAGGTAGGCGCTCAGCTCCTGCATGGTCTTCACCGGCACCGATGGATTGACGACGACCAGGCTGGCGAGCGTCGTGGCCAGGATGATCGGCGCGAAATCCTTCTGCGGATCGTAAGGGAGCGTCTTGTACAGGCCGGGGTTGGCCGCTAGCGCAGTGGAGGTGCCGAGGAACAGCGTGTAGCCATCCGCCGGCGACTTGGCGACATAGCTCGCGCCGATATTGCCGCTGGCGCCGGGGCGATTCTCCACCACCACTGGCTGGCCCATTTCCTCGCCGATCTTCTGGCCGAGCACGCGCGCGAGCACGTCGGTGGAGCCACCGGCTGGATACGGCACGATGATGCGTACTGGCTTGTTGGGATACGCGGCAACCTCTGCCGGCGTGGCATCGGCCGCGTGGGCAAGGGGCGCCAGCAACCACAGCGCGACGGGCAGGGACAGCGTCTTGAAGATGCAATGCATGACTACCTCTCCACCGGTGCGGCGTGGGTCCGCCCGGATGTTGTGTGGTAAAGGCACCCTCAGGTGCCGGCTCTTGTCTCCTCCGCATGCATGATGCGTGCCGATTCAGGTGGCGTAGCCCTGTTCCCGATCGTACGCGATGCGCTCGAAGTCCCGTTCGGTGGCCGGACCGAAGCCGCCGCCGCCCGGGGTACGCAGGATCACTTCGTCGCCGGGCTGCAGCGTCTGCGGCTGACGTGCATCCACCGCTTGCCCGTTGATCAGCACTTCCCCGCAGGCGCCGGCCTCGCCGCCGGCAAAACCCGGCGCCGGCACGATCAGCCGTTCCGTCAGGAAGACAATCGACAGGGGCGTGGGATGACGGCTGACGAAGCACACCTCCTCGCCAAGCCCGCCCCGCTGCCGGCCGGCACCGCCGGTGCCCGGGCGCAGTGCCTTGTAGCGGAAGAACAGCGGCGCGTCGCGTTCCGCCACTTCCACCGGCGTCGGCGAAATATTGCTCGGCCAGGACATGACGGATGCGCCGTCCTTCCCGGCCGTGGCGCCCAGACCGCCGTTATAGAAGAGCACCGTGGCGAAGGGGCGGCCATCCTCGCGGGTGCCGCTGAGGTTGGCGATCCACAGCGGCGAGCCGGCGCCGGCCATCACGCGCTCGGGCAGCACCTGCTGCATGGCGCCGAAGATGACGGTGGGCACGTAGTGGCCGGTGCAGGCGCGGCCCCCCACCGGCGCGGGCGAGCGCGGATTGAGCAGCGAGCCTTCCGGCGCCACGGCGCGGATCGGACGGAACAGTCCGTCGTTGTTCGGCAGGTCGGGCAGTAGCAGGCACTTGATCGCATAGGCCGTCATCGCGCTCGTATAGGCCAGCACGCAGTTGATGCCGCGCGGCTGCTGCGGAGACGTGCCCGCGAAATCGCACTCGATCTCGCCGTTGCCGATGCGCGCCGTCACGGCATAGGTGAAGCGCTCGCCAAAGCCGTCGGTTTGCATCGTGTAGCGATATTCGCCCTCCGGCAGCTGCGCAATGGCGTGGCGCATGGCGGCCTCGCTGCGGTCGAACAGCGCCTGCGCCAGATCGTCGATGCCGGGCAAGGCGTACTCGGTCAGGATGTCATGGAGCCGCGCCGCGATCAGTTCCACCGCGCCGACCTGCGACCAGATATCGCCCACGGTCTGCTCCGGCGTGCGCACATTGGTGCGAATCAGTTGCAGCAGCGTGTCGTCCACGTGCCCCTCGCGCATGAGCGGCATCATCGGGATGTGGAACCCTTCCTCGAACAGCTCGCGCGCATCCACCGAACGGATCTTGCCGCCGATGTCGGGCACGTGGCCCGCCGTCGCGGCGAAGCCCACCAGGCGATTGCCGTGGAATATCGGCTTGACCAGGCACACGTCGTTAAGGTGCCCCGTGCCGATCCACGGGTTATTGGTGATGAAGATGTCCCCCGGCCGCATATTGTCCGCACCGATCTGCGCGATGGCGGCGCGCACGGTGCGTGGCAGGGTGCCGATGAAGGAGGGAATGCTGCCGCTGTTCTCCGCCAACGCGCGACCCGCCGAATCGGTGACGACCACCGCGAAGTCGTTGGCCTCGGTGGAGAGGGTGGAGAAGGACGTGCGCACGATAAGCTTGGCGGCCTCGTTCACCACGGCGCGCACGCGCGTCCAGAACACTTCCAGGAAGATGGGGTCGGCGGCGGAAGCCGCGCCGGGCATGGGTTGGCGGGTCATGCTGCGTGCTCCTCCAGTTCGATGACGAGATTGCCGCTTGCCCCTTGCGTGACGCGGCCCTTCGGCCCCACGACCAGCGTGGAACCGGCATCCTCGATCAGCAGCGGCCCCTGCGCGCGGAATCCCGCTGGCAGCGCGGCGCGGTCGAAGACCGGGGTGTCCAGGTAGCCATCGGCCTCCCTGAAATAGACCTTGCGCCGGCTGCCGGGCGCGACGGCCACGCCTTCAGGCAGCGTTTCGGCGACGAAGGCCTGTCGCGGCGGGGCCTCGCCCGTCACGCGCAACGTCACCAGTTCGACGGGCACATCGGGCGGGGTACGGCCAAATTTCTCGCGATAGCCGGATTCGAACGCGGCGATCAAGGCGGCGCGCACGATCTCCGCCGGCTGTTTGCCGGTGTAGGGGCCATCGGGCAGGCGCACCGACAGGTTGAAGCCCTGTCCGGCGAAGCGCCCGTCGGCATGGCGCGTCAGCCGTATCGGGCCGAAGCTCTCGTCCAGCGGCGCCAGCGCTTCGCGCGATTGCGATTCCAGTTCGGCAAAGGCGGTTTCCAGCCGCTCCAGCGAATCCGTGGCGGGCCGCACGCTCACCGTGCGCGAGCGGTCGGCGCGTGCCGGTGACACCAGCAGGCCGTATGCAGACGCCACGCCTGCGGCGGGCGGACACAAAATCGTCCGCACACCAATCTTCTGGGCAACGTAATACGCATGCAATGGCCCCCCGCCACCGGTGCACAGCAGCACGAAGCCGCGCGGATCGCGCCCACGCTCGGCCACGTGCACGCGCGCGGCGCCCGCCATGTTCTCGGCGACGATGTCATGGATGCCCCAGGCCACGCCGGTCACGTCACGCGCCAGCCGCTCGCCCGCGCGGCCAAGCGCCTCGGCGGCGCGCGCCACGCTGATGGCCATCGTGCCGCCGGCGAAGTAATCGGGATTGAGGTAGCCGAGCACGAGATTCGCATCCGTCACGGTCGGATCAGTGCCGCCCAGCCCATAGCAGGCTGGCCCCGGCTCGGAGCCGGCGCTCTGCGGCCCCACCTTGAGGAGGCCCAGGGCGTCCTGATGGGCGATGCTGCCGCCGCCGGCGCCGATCTCGATCAGGTCGATGGTGGTAATGCGGATCGGTAGGCCGCTGCCTTCGGCAAAACGCTTGCGCCGTGCCGCCTCGAAGCCGAACGTGATGGCCGGCTTGCCATCCTCTACCAAACACAGCTTGGCCGTGGTGCCGCCCATGTCGAAGGCCAGCAGGTCTGGCTGCGCATCGCGCAGGCTGTAGTGGGCCGCCGAGATCGCGCCGGCCGCGGGGCCGGACTCGAGCAGCTCGATCGGATTGCGCTTGGCCTCGCCGATATGGGCCAGACCGCCGTTGGACAGCATCATCAGCACGCCGGCGTGCAGGCCGAGCGCTTGCAGGCGACCTTCGAGTGCGTCCAGGTAGCGCGTCGCCAGCGGCTTGATATAGGCATTGGCGACGGTGGTGGAATTGCGCTCGAATTCGCGGATGACGGGCGCGACATCCGATGACAGCGTGACGTGCAGGGTGGGGAAATCGCGCTCGATCCAGTCGCGCACCAGCCGCTCGTGCGCCGGCGCGCCGTAGGCGTGCAGCAGGCACACGGCGAGCGAATCGACGCCTTGCTCCACCAACTGCCCCACCACCGCGCGCACTTCCTGGGCGTCCGGCGCCTCGATCTCATGGCCTTGCGCATCCATGCGCCCGCCAATCTCGGCGCGCAGCCGGCGCGGCACCAGCGCCGGCGCTGGCTCGATCGTCAGGTCATACAGGTCGTACTTGCGCTCGTGGCCGATCTCCAGCACGTCCCGGAAGCCCCGGGTCGTCAGCAGGCCGGTGGTGCTGCCGCGGCGTTCAATCAGCGCGTTGGTGAACAGCGTGGTGGCATGGACCACGCGCGTGACCCGCTGCGGGTCGATGTGGTGGGTGTGCATCAGCCGGCTGACGCCATCGGCCACGCCCTGCGCCGGGTCACCGTGGGTGGTGAGGACCTTCAGGCTGACGAGCCTGCCCGCTCCGTAGTCCAGTGCGACGACATCCGTAAAGGTGCCGCCAATATCAATCCCAATTGCCCACATCGTCACAAGGCACTCCCGTCGTCATGAAGTCGTCAGACGATGATAGGAATAGCGATTGATGATGACCAATGAAAAATAAAGATCGATTGATCAGTGCTGGCGATATATCGTCGTCGGGCGCTATGCCGGCTGCCGTCTGGCCAGCAGCGTCACGCCCGGCGGCATGGGCATCTCGGTCAGCGTATCGGTCAGCAGGGCCAGCAGCCGTTGCGCGCTGGGCGCCAGCGAGCGCAGCGGCCGGGTCATCACGCAAAGCTCGCGCGACAGGCGCGGGCCGTGCAGCTCCCGGAACACGAGTTCCGGAAACTCGTTGCGCTGATATGCCAGCGCCGGCAGCACCGAGTAGTAGTTGCCGCGCGCCAGCATGGCGAAGAGGTAGGTGGTGCTTTCTACCTCATCGTGTTCGCCTTGCAGCATGGACCAGTGGGCCGCGTGCGTGCGCAGGAAGTGGCCGATGCCGGTGTCTGCGCTGAAGCCGACATAGCCGCCCGTGGGCAGGTCGGTCCAATCGATCGGCCGATCGAGGGTGGCGAGCGGCGAGTCCCGGTGGCAGACCGCGCCATAGCAGTCGCTCACCAGCGGCGTGTAGTCGAGTTCTTCGGCGCCCCGAAATTTGCTGTCGATGGCGAAGTCGACCTCCCCCTCAAGCACCAGCCGCTCGGTCTGCTGCGCGGCGGGGTTGCGCAGCGAGACCGTGATGCCCGGATACGCGTCGCGAAAGCGCGGCAGCGCCGGCACCAGGAACTGGCTGATGACCGACGACGCCGCGCCGATGCGGATATGCCCGCGCTCGCCCTGGGCCAGCGCCACGAGGTCCGAGACGGCGCCGTCGATACCGTTGACCAGCCGTTCCGCCTCGGGCCGGAAGCGCTCCGCATGCCCGGTCAGCGTCACCCGGCGGGTGGTGCGGTCGAACAGCCGGAGACCGAGCACCTCCTCGAGTTGCTGGATGGTCGCGGTCAGCGCGGACTGGGTGATATGGAGCCGCAACGCCGCGGCGGTGAACGAACCGGTCTCGGCCACGGCCAGGAAACAGCGGAACTGCTTGAGGGTGACGTTGTGACGCATCAGGCGGGTGCGAAGGGGTGATTTATCAGAATTTGGTAATAGTGGGCGCAAAAAAGTCGATTGTCCACGGTAATGGCCGTCTCTAGACTCTGTTCGCAACCACGGGGCTGCATACGTGGCCAAGCCAAAACTATCCCCCTCTGCCCAGGATCCCCCCATGAAGAACCTGTTTGGTCGCGCCGCAGTCCTGCTTGCCTGTTTGCCCACCTTCGCCTTTGCCGGCCCGGAAGATACCTATCCCGACAAGGCGGTCCGCATCGTCGTGCCGTTCGCCGCCGGTGGCTCCACTGACGTGGTGGCGCGCATTCTCGCGGAGAAGCTGCAGGAGCAGTTCAAGCAGCCGTTCGTGGTGGACAATCGCGCCGGCGCCAGCGGCAATATCGGCGCCGAACTGGTGGCCAAGTCTCCCGCTGACGGCTACACGCTGCTGATGGGGGCCACCGGCATCCTGTCGATCAACGACCACCTGTACGGCAAGCTCAACTACAACGCGGCCAAGGACTTCGTGCCTGTGAGCTATGCCACGCAGAATGCCAACATCCTCGTGGTGTCGCCGGGCATGCCGGCTACCAACGTGGCGGACCTCGTGCAACTGGCCAAGACGCGCCCCGGCGCGCTGAGCTTCGCGTCGTCCGGCCCCGGCAGTTCCACGCACCTGTCGGGCGAACTGTTCAAGTCGATGACCGGCGTGAACATGCTGCACGTGCCCTACAAGGGTAGTTCGCAGGCGCTGACCGACCTGCTGGGCGGCAATGTCACGATGCTGTTCGACAACGCGCCGTCGTCCATCGGCTTCGTGCAGCAAGGCAAGCTCAAGGCGCTGGCCGTGACCAGCCGCAAGCGCCTTCCGGGCCTGCCCAATGTGCCGACGCTCGACGAAGCCGGCGTCAAGGGCTACGAATCGCTGTCGTGGAGTGGGGTCGTGGCGCCAGCCGCCACGCCGCGCGCCATCGTGTTGAAGCTCAACCGTGCGATCGATGCGATCCTGAAGTCCGATGACGTCAAGGCGAAGCTCCTGAATCTGGGCGTGGAACCGGTCGGCGGCTCGCCCGAGGACTTCGCGCGCCTGATCCAGGCCGAGCACGACAAGTGGGGCAAGGTCATCAAGACCGCCCAGATCAAGCTCAACTGAGTCACGCCCTGATCGTTATGACGTCTCTCCAGCCGGCCGCCACGCGTGGCCAGACCCTTGCCGAGAAGTTGTTGTCGCGCGCCGCAGGCGAAGCGGTCTATGCCGACGACCTGGCGATCTGCGTGCCGCATGGCGCGATGGGCACCGACGGGTCGATCCCGATGGCGCTCGACTACTTCCGCGACATGCAGCCCGAGGGCGACTTGCCGCCGCCAGCCTTTCCGGAGCGGCTGGTGTTCGCGCTGGACCACTATGGCGCCCCGTCGGGCGAGCAGGCGCTGCGGCTGCAGGACCGGGCGCGCAGTTATGCCCAGACCCACGGCCTGTGCGTGTTCGAGGTAGGCGAGGGCATCGGCCATCAATTGATGCTGGAACGTGGCCGCGTGCTGCCGGGCCAGCTCGTGGTCGGTGCCGATTCACATGCGGTCAGCTATGGCGCGCTCAACGCGTTTGGCTCCGGTGTCGGCTCGTCCGATCTCGCCGGCATCTTCCAGTGCGGACAGCTCTGGCTGAAGGTCCCCGGCACGCTGCGCATCTGGCTGACGGGCACGCTGCCGACCTACGCCTCGGCGAAAGATGTCGCCCTGACCATGGCCCGGCGGCTCGGCGTGGGCGGGGCCAACTATCTGGCACTCGAATTCGCCGGCCCCGGTGTGGCGGCGCTCGATATGGACGACCGGATCGTGCTCGCCAACATGTCGGTGGAAATGGGCGCCAAGGCCGGGCTGTTTCCGTTCGATGCATGCACGGCGGACTGGCTGTCGGCCAACGCGTCCGTCGACCCGGGCCGCTACATGCCGGTCTCGGCCGACGCCGATGCCAGCTATGTCGATACGATGACCTTCGACCTCTCGGCGGTCGCGCCGCAGGTGGCGTTGCCGCACCGCGTGGACAACGTGGTCGATCTGGCCGACGCCGGCGATACCAAGATCGACATCGTCTACCTCGGCACCTGTACCGGTGGCCGCGTGAAGGACTACCGCGAGGCGCTGTCCGTGCTGCACGCACGCGGCGGCGTCGCGCCGGGCGTGCGGCTGATCGTCACGCCGGCTTCCGAGCCGGTGCGGGCCGAGATGGAGCGCAACGGCATGCTCGCCGAATTCGTCGCCCTGGGCGCCGAGTTGCAGCCGCCCGGATGCGGCAGCTGCTGCGGCACCTGCGGCAGCATTCCAGCGGACGGCCAACGCGTGATCTCGACCGCCAACCGCAATTTCAAGGGGCGCATGGGCAATCGCCATGCGCAGATCTTCCTCGCCTCGCCGCTTGCCTGCGCCACCGCCGCAGCGAGTGGCCATCTGGCGGACCCCCGAGACCTCGTCGTCACGCCATGAATTCGCCGTTGCCCGCCGTCGCCAGTCCCCGTTCCCTTGTCATCGAAGGCCGCGCCCGTCGTCTGGGGGACGATATCAACACCGACTACATCATTGCCTCCAGCCGCAAGAAGCACAGTGTCGATCCGCACGTGTTGCGGCAGTTCCTGCTGGAAGACCTCGACCCCGACTTCGCGGGAAGCGTCCGCGATGGCGACATCCTCGTGGCAGGGCACAACTTCGGCTGTGGCTCCGCCATGGAGGTGGCCGTCACGGTGGTGCTGGCCGCCGGCATCCGCGTGGTCGTGGCGAAGAGTTTTGCCCGCACGTACTGGCGCAATGCCGTGAATAACGGCCTGCTGCTGATTACCGCCGATACCGCCGATACCGACGCCATTCCGGAAGGTGCGCCGCTCTCGCTGCGGCTTGCTGGCGCACAGGCCACGTTGCACGTCGGCGCCGAGGGCGCGCATGTGATTGCGTGCGAGCCTGTGCCCGATGTCGTCCTGACCATCCGCGAAGCTGGCGGCCTGGTGCCGTACCTGCGGCAGCACCGCCAGTTCCTCAAGCCATCCCGGCCGGGTTCCGTACCCGGTCCCATCACCCCCCAACCGCTCTGATCATGCCCCTCATTGCTGAACGCCTGAACCGTATCAAGCCGTCGCCCAGTTCCATGGCGGGCCAGCGCGCCCGGGAGTTGCGCGCCGCTGGCCGCGACATCATCGGACTGACTTCCGGCGAGCCTGACTTCGACACCCCGCAGAACATCTGCGAGGCCGCCACGCGCGCCATGTCGGCGTCGCAGACCAAGTACACCGACGTCGGCGGCACGCCGGAGCTCCGCGCGGCCGTTGCCGACAAGTTCCGCCGCGACAATAGGCTCGACTACGCGCCCAACGAGCTGATCGTCGGCACGGGTGGCAAGCAGATCATCTTCAACGCCTTCATGTGCACCCTGCAGGCCGGTGACGAAGTCATCGTGCCGGCGCCGTACTGGGTCTCGTATCCGGACATCGTGCTGCTGGCCGAAGGCAAGCCGGTCTTCGTCAACTGCCTGCCCCAGAACGCGTTCAAGCTCACGCCCGCCCAGCTCGAGGCGGCCATCACGCCGCGCACGCGCTGGTTGGTGCTGAATGCGCCGAACAACCCGAGCGGCGCCACTTATTCGTATGCGGAGCTGAAGGGCCTGGCCGAGGTGCTGCTGCGGCATCCGCACGTCTGGGTGATGACGGATGACATCTACGAGCACATCCTCTACGACGGCCGCGAGTTCGCGACCATCGCCCAGGTGGAGCCGGCGCTCAAGGAACGCACGCTGACCATCAACGGCGTCTCGAAGGCCTACGCCATGACCGGCTGGCGCATTGGCTACGGCGGTGCCCCGGCGGAACTGGTCAAGGCGATGGTCAAGCTGCAGTCGCAAAGCACGTCGAATCCGTCATCGATCAGCCAGGCCGCCGCGCTGGAGGCGCTGAATGGGCCGCAGGACTTCATCGCCGAACGCACCCGCGTGTTCCAGTCGCGCCGGGATGCGGTGGTGAGCGCGCTGAACACCATGCCCGGCATCACCTGCCATGCGCCCGAAGGCGCGTTCTACGTGTTTCCCTCGTGCGCGGCCTTGCTGGGCAAGACCACGCCCGATGGCAAGCGGATCGAGACGGACGAGGATTTCGTGATGTACCTGCTCGATGCGCAGAACCTGGCGGTGCTGCAGGGCGGCGCCTATGGCGTGTCGCCGTTCTTCCGCATCTCGTTCGCCACGTCGATGCAACGGCTCGAGGCCGGCCTGGCGCGTCTGCGCACGGCCTGCGAACAACTGCGCTGAATCACCGCTGACAAGGGAGCGTCCTGAATATGACCGATACCAACCAACCGGTGCAGTGGCCGGCCGGCTATCGCATCAACCCGCGCGCCGAGGGGCCCGCGAAAGCCATCGTCGACGCGTTCCGCGAGATGCCTGTGGCCGCCATCGGCGATGCCATGAGCCGCAACGTCGGCACCTACGGCCTGCGGCAGTATCACGCGCGGCTCGAAACGGTGCTCTGCGGGCCGGCCGTGACCGTGCGCGTGCGGCCCGGTGACAACCTCATGATCCACAAGGCGCTGATGATGGTGCAGCCCGGCGACGTGCTCGTGATCGACGGCGGTGCCGACGTCACGCAGGCCCTCGTTGGTGGCCTGATGCGCACCACCTGCGTGGCCAAGCGCCTCGGCGGGCTGGTGATCGACGGGGCGATCCGCGACCTGCTGGAGTGGGCCGAGGACGGCATGCCGATTTTTGCGAGGGGCCATACCCATCGCGGCCCGAGCAAGGATGGTCCCGGCGAGATCAACGTGCCGGTGTCGTGCGCAGGCATGGCCGTCATGCCGGGCGACCTGATCGTCGGGGATGCCGATGGCGTCATCGCGGTACCGGCGGCCGATGCCGCCGATGTCTTGCGCCGCACGCGGCTGCACCTGGAGCGTGAGGCCAAGATCCGCGAAACGAACCGGCTCGGCACGGCGGACCCGGAACGGTTCGACGCAGTGCTGCGCGAGAAGGGCCTGCCGATCTGAGCGGCCCCCGGCTGGGCGTAGCGCTCAGCCGAACACCACCATCGGCGTACCCGGATGCACCGGGGAGTCGATGACGGCGGCGTCCATGCCGTAGACCGTAGCCAGATGGGCCGGGGACAGCACGTTCGCTGGCGTGCCGAGCGCGACGGTGCGCCCGTCGGCCAGCAACAGCAGGCGGTCACACCAGCGGGCGGCGAGGTTGACGTCGTGGAGCACGACCAGCACCGCGAGGCCATCGGTGCGGCTCAGCGTCCGCACGGCCTGGAGCAGCAGCAACTGGTGGCGCGGGTCCAGGCTGGAAGTGGGTTCGTCGAGAAACAGCACGCGGTACTCCTCTGCCGCCCGGCAGGCCAGCACCTGCACCAGCGTGCGGGCGAACTGTACGCGCTGCTGCTCGCCGCCGGACAGGCTCTGGTAGGCGCGCGGCGCCAGGGCGCTCACGTCGGCAATCTCCAAGGCGCGGTCGATCAGCGTCGCGAGCGCACGCGGCGTCAGTTCGGGAAACGGGTAGGCACCCATCGCCACCACCTCGTGCGCGGGCAGGTCGAAGCCGAGCCCCGGCGATTGCGGCAGCACGGCGCGGCAGCGCGCCAGCGACGCCACCGACCACGCCGCCATCTCGCGCCCGTTGAGCAACAGGCCCGGCTCCGGGCTCAGTTCCGGCTTCAGTTCGCCGGCCAGCGTGCCGAGCAGCGTGCTCTTGCCGGCGCCGTTGGCGCCCAGCACGCCAAGCACTTCGCCGGCGGGCAGGTCGATATCGATGGCGTCCAGCACGCGGCGGCGGCCACGGCTGCATTGCAGGTTGCGTGCAGTCAGCATGTCAGGCGCTCCGGCGCGTCAGCATCCACAACAGGAAAGGGCCGCCCACGAGGCTCGTGACGATGCCGATCGGCAGCTCGGCGGGAATCACCACCGTGCGCGCCAGCCAGTCGGCCAGCGTCAAGGCAATCGCGCCACCAGCCAGCGTATTCGGCAGCAGCCAGCGGTGATCGGCCCCCAGCGGCAGGCGGATCAGATGCGGTACCACCAGCCCGACAAAGGTGATGGTGCCGGTCACGGCGACGATCGGTCCCACCAGCAGCGCCGTCAGCACGATCAGGCGCCGGCGCAGGCGCGCGAGGTCGAAGCCGAGGTGCTGCGCTTCCCGCTCGCCCAGCAGCAGCGCGTTCATGGCGCGCCAGTCGCGCAGCATCAGCGCGCAGATCACCACCACGAGCGGTACCAGCCAGGCCAGCATGCTCCAGGTGGCCCCGGCCAGACTGCCCATGTTCCAGAAAGTGAGGTTGCGCAGCTGCACATCGCTGGCCTGATAGGTAAAGAAGCCGACGATGCTGGCGCAGATGGCGTTGATGGCCACGCCGGCCAGCAACAGGTTGGCCACGCCGGGCCGCTGCGAGCCGAGGCGATAGGCCAGTGCGGTGGCGATCAGGCTGCCGCCGAACGCTGCCGGCGCGATGCCGAACAGCCCCTCGGCGCCCAGCACGATGGCCGCCACCGCACCGGCGGCACCGCCCAGCGAGATGCCGATCAGGCCCGGCTCCGCCAGCGGGTTGCGGAACAGCGCCTGCATCACCGCGCCCGAGAGCGCCAGTGCGGCGCCCACGGTCACGGCCAGCACAATGCGCGGGAGGCGCACTTCGATCAGGACATTGCGCCAGATCACATCGTCACCGTCGGTGGCGCCGGACCACAGCAGCGGCAGCAGCTTGGCGTGCGGGATCGACAGCGCGCCGCTGGCGGATGCCCAAAGCGCGGAGACCACCAGCACGGCGCACAGGGCCGTGAATACGGCAAGCGGCGGACGCGGCATCAGCGTGCGGCGGCCACCGGGCGGGCCGCAAAGCCGGCCTGCAGCTGGCGCAGCGCGTCCGGCAGGCGCGGGCCGAAGCCGAGCAGCAGCAGGTCATCCATGACAACCACGCGTTTCTGTCGCGCGGCCGGCGTGGCGTTCAGGCCGGGCTGCGCCAGGAACTTGTCCACGCTGCCGCTGGCACTGACGGACATCGTCGTGGTGACGATGACATCGGGTTTGAGCGCGGCGGCGGCCTCGGCCGAGAACGGCTTGTAGCCGGTCTGGCCGGCCAGCACGTTGGTCGCGCCGGCCAGCGCCAGCATCGCGTCGGCGGCGGTGTCCTCGCCGGCGGCCTGCATCTTGCCGGTATGGCTGCTCACCAGCAGCACGCGCGGACGCTGCGCCGGCGGCTTGATCTCGCGCAGTTCGGCATGGAGGCGTTCCACCATGGCGGTGCCCCGGGCCTGCATGTCCAGCGCGGCGGCCACGCCGAGGATGCGCTGGTCCAGCGCCGCCAGCGTGGGCGCGGAGGGCAGCACCACCACCTTGCTGCCCAGGCGCTGCAGTTGCTCGAAGGCCTGCGGCGGGCCGCTCTGGTCGGACGCCAGCACGAGGTTCGGCTTCAGGCTGGCAACGCCCTCCACAGAGAACGTGCGGTAGTAGCCCACCTTGGGCAGCTTGAGCGCCTCGGGCGGGTAGATGCTCGACGAATCGGCGCCGACCAGCGTGCCGCCGGCGTCGAGCGCATAGACAATCTCGGTGATGGCGCCGCCCAGCCCGACCACGCGGGCCGGCGGCGCCGCGTGGGTCATGCCGGCTGCGCACAGCAGCGAAAGCAGCGCCAGGCGCAGCAAAGTCATGATGAAAACTCCTTCCTGAAAAGACGGCTTACGCCGCCAGCGCCGTCGGGCACAAGGACTCCAGCAGGGCGCGCCACGCCGGCAACTCCGGCTTGCCGGGCTTGCGCTCGCCGAAGAACTGGACGATCAGCTCGCCCTCCGCGCTGTACAGCTCGAGCGACGTGACCCAGCCATCGACCGTGGGCTTGTTGACCACCCAGCTCGACGTCACCGCCGTGGTGTTCAGGTGCAGGTTGAAGGCCGGATCCAGCACGTTGAACCACGGGCCGGTCCGGACCAGCCTCTGCACCGGGCCGGTGTGGATCTGCACGATGCCGCGATTGGCGACAAAGCACATGATCGACAGCCCCATCTCCGCCGCCTGCTGCAGCATCGTTTCCACCGCGCCGTCGGCCACCTGCTGCGCGAGGTCCTGGCCGGCCGTGCGCAGCGCGCCGATGCGCGACACCTTGTGCTGGCGCAGCATGCTGAAGAAGTCGTGCGTGTCCTTCAGGCCGCGCCAGTCGGCACGCAGCGCTTCGGGGTCGGCGGGCTGGGCGGCCTCGGTGGACGCCGCGAACGGCACCACCACCACCGGCGTCACCGGCGTCCCCGCCGGCAGGGCGTGCCGGTCGATGTACGCCTGCCAGGCTGCCGCGTCGGTGTGGTCGGTGCGGTAGATCTTGTGCACCGCCTCGCCGGCTTTGTCGAAGAACTGGATGCTGTCCCGGCCGTTCTCGGTCACCGCGTAGAAGTACTGCCACGCGCTGAAGAACATGCGCAGGTCGATGTCCGGCCCGAGCACGATGCCGACCGGGCCATCATCGGCCTGGATGTTGTCGTAGTGGCCGTGCCGCTCGTGCACGGCGGCGTCGTTGCGGGACAGCGCCATGACCGACCCGAGCGAGCCGAGGTCGCGGAACAGCGCCTGCGCGGTGCCGCCCAGCTGGCGCGAGGTCACGCCGCAGCCGGCGGCCACCAGTTCGGCTTCGGTGGCGCCGAGGCGGCTGGCGCGCTCGCGGATGCGCAGGTCGGGTGTGGCGGCCACCAGCGCGGCGTGGCGCTGGCGCAGGGCTTCAAAACTATCTTGTGCCATAGGGTTCTTGGGTGTCGGGTATCAGGGCTGCACGTCGAAGTTGATGGTCCACGTCTGTGCGCTGCTGTTGACGTTCGGATCCGCGTACTGGATCTTGGTCAGGTGGAAGCGGGCGTAGGTGGAACCTTCGCCACCGCGCAGCATCACGGCGCCTTGCGGATTGGCGGCGATCAGGTGGGCCACGGCGGGCAGGCCGTTCGCGGCCGATGCGGCGGCGGTCGGGAAGTAGGAGAGCCAGCCGTAGTTCAGCGCGTTCGGGTAGGCGCCGGTGTACTTCGGGTTCAGCGCGGACGCGTTGGCGTCCTTGATCCACTGGTTGGCGGCCGTGGGCAGCGTCAGGTCCGGCGCGGTGAGGTCGGCCAGCGTGGCAGTGAGGTTCGAGGCATCGGTGAACTTCGACGCCACCGGCGCACCAGTGCCGTCATAGAAGCCCGCCGGCGTCTTGCCCAGGAAGCCCGCCACGGTGCCGCTGCCGGACTGGCCGCCGTTCAGCTTCACGTTGTAGCGGTTGAACGCGATATGCCACGTGCCGCTGGCCGTGCTGACGGCACCCGCCACCAGGTCGTAGTAGACCCAGTCCGCCGAGGCATTGACCTGGGCCGTGCGCACCACGCCCGGCGCAGTGCGGTCGATCCAGCGGAACGACGGATAGCCGGACGTGGTACCGCCCGAGCCGCCGTAGTAGCCAGTGACCTGCAGCGCGAAGACCGGCGCCCCCACGGTGCCCGTGGTGTCCGCGCTGGCGCTGTTGCTGGTGACGATGAAGGTGCGATAGGTGGGGTAGAGCAGGTGGTCGGTGGCGCTGGCCACGCCGTACTCGAAGGCTGCCGAGCTGATCGAGTTGCTGTTCGCGAACACGCCGGCAGCGGAGTCCTTCAGGAACACGGCGGCAGGCAGCGTGCCATTGACCGGATCGATGGTGGCGTTCTTCCAGGTGGACAGGTCAGCCCAGGTGTTCGCGAGGGGGCTGCCGAACACGCCGCCGCCGCCGGTACCGCTCGTGCCGCTATTGCTCCAGAGCGTGCCGGTGAGCCCGCTGCTGGTGACCTTCAGGTCCCAGCCGGTGCCCGTGCAGCCGGCCACTTCGGCCTTGGTGTTGAAGTCGTAGCACAGCGACGTGCCGGCGGCCGGCAGCGTGAACGTCCATTCGGCCGTCTGCGTGAAGCTCGACGTGGGCGTGACGGTCGGCGGCGCGACCACGCCGCCACCGCCGCTGGTGGGCGGCGTGGTGGCGGTACCGCCGTCGTCGCCGCCGCCGCCGCAGGCGGCAAGGGTCGCGGCGAGCGCGATGATACTGAGCGCGCCCAGCGCGCGGCGAGTGGTGGGTTGGGTATTGTTCATGGTAGTTCGCTCCCCTGGTTGCTTGTTGGAATCAGCGGACGACGTCGACATTGAATCGCGCGCCCAGATAGACAAAGCGCCCCGCCACGGGCCCGAAATCACTGGCATTCGAAAAATCGCGCTGGCGGCCGAACAGGTTGTTCACGCCCGCGAAGACGGCGGCATTGCGGCCGATGCGCTGGTTGACGACCAGATCGAGCGTGCCCCAGCCCGGCGAGCGCGCGCCGGTGGTGGAATCCGCCACTTCGCTGCTCTGGAAGCGCGCCCGAGCGGTGATCTCGGTGGATGGCAGCACGCGCCAGTCCGCGCCGAGCCGGCCCATATGGCGCGGACGGCGGGTCAGCTGCGCGCCGGTGTCGAGGTCGTCTGCGTCGGTGTAGGTGTAGGCGGCGGTCAGGCCCAGCGCCCCGGTGGCGCGCCAGCGCAGCGAGGTTTCCGCGCCCTGGGTGCGTGCCCGTGCCACGTTGCGGTAGGTGTAGGTGGCAATGCCGTTGACCAGCGTGAAGTTGGCCATGTCGGTCTGGATCAGGTCCGAGACGCGGTTGTAGAACAGGTTGGCATCCACCGTCACGCGGTCGCGCCAGCTCAACTGGCCGCCGAGCTGGAAGCTGTGCGACGACTCGGGCTTGAGGTCCGGGTTGCCCAGCACCATGTAGCCCAGCGAGCTGTGGTCGAACAGGTAGTGCCGCTCCTTGAGGTTCGGCACGCGATAGCCCTGGCCGTAGTTGGCGCGCAGCACGCCCTTCCAGTCCTCGGTGGCGAGCAGGTTGCCGCGCACGCCGATCTTGGGCGCGAAGTGGCTGCCGAAGTCCGAATCCTGCTGGCCGCGCAGGCCGACGATCATCTCCCAGGTCTCGCTGAACAGGATGTCGTTCTGGAAGTAGAGCTCGCCGGCGCGGCGCTCGGCATTCCCGGCCAGCTCGGAGGCGCCGTTGACGGTCTGGTCCAGCCGCTCTCGGTGGAAATCGGCGCCGAACTGCCAGAGTTGCGAGTACCAAGCCGGCAGGTCGAACTGGGTCGACACATGGTCGGTGCGCTGCGAACTGTTGCGCGTGGCGGTCTGGAAGCTGTTGGAGAACTCGCGCGTGGTGGTGTCGTAGGTCTCGGCCACGCCCGCCAGCCGGGCCCGCACGCCGTTGTCGAAGCGCCATTGCCCGCCGTAGGTATAGCGGTTGCGGTCGATATCCTCGGTCTTGCGCTGCGGCACGTAGTTGGGCGGGGCGTAGTACTGGTAGCGCTGCTCGTCGGTCTCCCGATAGGCGCTGGCGTCGAACCAGAAGCTGCCGGCCTGCGTGGGCAGCCACTCCAGCCGGCCAGCGTACTGCTGGCGGCGCACGGCGTCGCCGTGGCGGGTCCAGCCATCGGGGTCCACCGCGAAGCCCTTGTTGTCCAGGCCATCGGCGGAAAGCCGGCCGCGGAACTGCTCGGTGCCGCCTTCCACGCGCACGTTGCCGTGCAGCAGGCCGGGCGAGCCATCGGCGTTCTGGCCGCCGTAGCTGCCGCCATCGGCCGAAACCGCGCCTGAAAAGCCCTTGCGGATGGGGCGCGTGATGACGTTGATCACGCCGCCCATGGCCGAACTGCCGTATTGCGCCGAACTGGCCCCCTTCACCACCTCCACCCGGTCCACGTCGGTCAGCAGGTACTGGGAGACATCCACCGTGGAGCCGGTGCTGGCCGTAATCGGCAGGCCGTCGATCAGCACCAGCACCTGGTCGCTGGTCATGCCCTGCAGCGTCACCTCGTAGCCCGACTTGCCGTGGATTTCCCGCAGTTGCAGGCCGGGCACGTTCTCCAGTGCGTCTTTCAGCGTGCGGGCGTGGGTGCGCTCGATTTCCTGGCGATCCACCACCTCGGTACGGATGGGCGTCTCATCGATCGACTTCTCCGAGCGGGTGCCGGTGACCACCACGGCCGGCAATTCCTGGCCGTCGGCAGCGAGGGCATGGGCCGCCGGCCAGGTCGAAAGCAGGGAGCCGGTAACGAGCGCGATACGTGTGAGACGCATGAATTGAGAGGTCAATACGAAAGGAAGTACGAATGATAATGATTCGTATTGATTTGTACAACATGATACGTTTGGAAACATTTAGATACATTTGGGCAGGTCGAAGGCGCCGATTGCGGGCAGCGAGAGGAGAGGGGACGCGGGTAGAAGGCGGTGACATGGGCCGGCGCAGGGGGTGCGCCGCCCGAGAAAAACGGCAGCCGTCAGGGCTGCCCGCGCGGCACCACCGGCGCAGCCGGCGGCGGGGTGGCCGGCCGCTGCGGATACACCGACGTGCCGAAGGTGTTCCCCATGCGGTGGCTGGTGGCGGCGTTGTTGTAGAGCCCCAACTGGTTCGATGGCCGCTGGACGATCGACTCGGACGACATCGTCGTCTCTCCCTTGCCGGCCGGGCGGCCGCCCGTGGGCTTCAGCTTTTCGGTCAGGCAGTCGTACGAAGGCGCGCGTTCGCCGTTCACCTCCACTTCCACGCACGGCGCCGCCCAGGCCGACGCCATGGGCGCCGCGCTACCCGCCGCGATGGCGGCTATCGCCACCAGCCAGTTCTGCATTCCCATGTCGATGCCTCCGTTCGTGTCGTTCCTGTCGTTCGTGTGGGCGCTCTGCCTCGCCCGAGTATAGCCAGCCGTGCCGCGCGGCCGCGCACCATTTTTTCTCAATGAAGCTTTTGTGACAAACGACAGTCGGCGCCCGTGCCGGCCGTCTAGGCAACCGAGCGCAACGCTGACATGAAGGCTTTCCATCATGTCTCCCGCTGCCGAATGCATCCGCATCACGGGCCTTGGTCGAGGCCGCGGGCGCGCCACGGCACCGAATCGAACAAGAGCAATTGAGTCAACAATGCATGACGTGAAGAAGAACGGCCCGCCTTCGAGCTGGAGTGCGGTGTGGCTGGCGGTCATTGGACTGGGAACCTCGGGTTTGGCAGGGGCGCAGCAGGCGGCAACGGCAGAGGCGCCGGCCGCCAGCGCCACGGCCGCTACCGCAGCTGAGGCCACTGCGCCCGCGCCGGGCAAGGCCGAGACGGCGCGGCGTGTCAACGTCAACGAGTACATCGTGCGCGGCAATACCGTGCTCGACGTCCGCTCGATCGAGCGGGCGGTCCGCCCGTTCCTGGGCCCGGACCGCACCATGCAGGACATCGAGGGCGCGCGGGACGCGCTCACGGCGGCCTACCAGGCCAAGGGATACCAGTCGGTCTATGTCGAACTGCCCGAGCAGCAGGTCAGCGGCGGCATCGTGTTCCTGCAGGTCAGCGAGACGCGCGTGGGCCGCGTGCGCGTGGTGGGCACCGAGTACAACTCGCCGCGCGAGGTGCGCGAGCAGGTACCGGCGCTGAAGGAAGGCGCCGTGCCCGACTTCACGCAGGTGCAGGCGGAGCTGACCGCCGTGAATCGCGGCGCCAAGCGCCAGGTGGCGCCGCTGGTCCGGCAGGGCAGCCTGCCCGGCACGATGGATGTCGACCTGAAGGTGGACGACAGCAGCCCGTGGCGCGCCAGCGTCGGCCTGAACAACGACTACAGCCCCGATACCGAGGCCCTGCGCGCCACCGCCTCGCTGGGGCACGACAACCTCTGGCAGCTCGGCCACAGCGCCTCGCTGAGTTTCTTCGGCGCGCCGCAGGACATGAACCAGACCAAGGTGTTCTCGGGCTCCTACGTGGCGCCGTTCCGGGGCACGAACTGGAGCGTGGAAGCCTCGGGCTACAAGTCGGACAGCAATGTCGCCACCGTGGGCGGCACCAGCGTGCTCGGCAAGGGCCATTCGGTCGGGATCAAGGGCACCTACACCGTGCCGGACACCGGCGCGTGGTGGCATGCCCTGAGCCTGGGCGTGGACTTCAAGGACAACCAGGAAACCACCCGGCTCGGCGCCTCCAGCGACAACGTGCCGCTCAAGTACGCGCCCATCACGCTGTCCTATGCGGGCTTCACCCAGAGCGAGCGCGGCCAGTACGGCCTGAATATCGCGCTGGTATCCGGCACGCGCAGCTTCCTCGGCTACGGCAGCAACTGGGAACAGTTCGACTACAAGCGCTACAAGGCGTCGCCGAGCTTCACCGTGCTCAAGGCCGATACCACCGGCAGCTACAGCTTCCCCGGCAACACCCAGCTCGCATGGCGGCTGGCCGGGCAGATCACCGATTCCCCGCTGGTGTCGAGCGAACAGATCGCGGCCGGCGGCATGAACTCGGTGCGCGGCTACCTCTCGGCTGAAGCCACCGGCGACTACGGCGTGGTCGGCTCGGTCGAACTGCGCGCGCCGCCGCTGCCGTTCTTCCCCACCGTGGTCGAGGACTGGCGCGTGTACGCCTTCGTCGATGGCGGCCAGCTGCGGCTGCGCGAACCGCTGCCCGAGCAGGAAAGCACGTTCTCGCTGGCCTCGGTGGGCCTGGGCACCAGCTTCCGCCTCGGCCAGCAGGTCACGGGCCGCCTGGACCTGGGCTTCCCGCTCAAGGCCGGCCCCCGCACGGAACGCTTCGACCCACGCCTGAATTTCAGCGTCACCGCGAGTTACTGAGCGCGGGCGCCCCTCATATATCTACGGAGAACCCTTGTCATGCGACGCATCGTTTTGCTTCTGCTCGCGCTAGCGAGCACCCTGCTGCCGGGCCTGGCGCACGCCTGGTGGCAGCCCGACTGGGCCTATCGCAAGCCGGTCACGATCGATGCCGGCCCGCAGGGCGGCGCCATCGGCGGCGATGCCGGCCGCACGCCGGTGCTGCTGCGCCTGCATACCGGCAATTTCACCTTCGAGGGCGTCAGCGAGAGCGGCGCCGACCTGCGCTTTGTCGCCGGTGACGACAAGACCGTGCTGAACCACCAGATCGAACAGTTCGACCCGCTGCTGGGCATCGCACTGGTCTGGGTGGATGTACCGGCCGTCTCGGCGGGCAGCCCGCAGCAGATCTGGATGTACTACGGCAACCCCAAGGCACCCGCCTCAGGCAACGGCCAGCGCAGCTTCGACCCCGACTACACGCTGGTCTACCACTTCACCGAGGCCAACGTGCCGGCGCGGGACTCCACCGCCTACGGCAACAACAGCCAGACCGCCGTGGTGAGCAAGGACGGCACCATCATCGGTCGCGGCGCCCAGCTTGGCACGGCACCGCTGATGCTGCCCGCCTCGCCGTCGCTGGCGCTCCAGGCCGGCGCTCCCTTCACGTTCTCGGCGTGGGTGCGCCCGGACCAGCTTGGCGCGCAGCAGGTGATCTATGCCCGCCGCGATGGCGCCAGCGAACTGGTGATCGGCATCGACCAGGGCGTGCCGTTCGTGCAGGTCAACGGCCAGCGCAGCCGCCCGGGCCAGCCGGTGCAGGCCGGGCAGTGGTCGCACCTGGCGGTCAATGCGGATGGCAAGGCCGTCACGCTCTTCGTGGGTGGCCGCTCGGCCGCAACGCTGCCGCTGGCGCTGCCGGCGCTGAACACGCCTGCCGCCATCGGCGCGCCGGTGGCCGGGGGTACCGCCGAAACCAGCGGCACGCCGTTCGCCGGTGCCATCGACGAACTGCGCCTGTCGAAGATCGCGCGCCCGGCGCCGCTGCTGCTGGCGGACGCCCTGTCGCAAGGCGCTGAATCGCGCCTGACGGCGTTCGGCCCCGATGAACAGCAGGCCGGCAAGAGCCACTTCGGCTTCATCCTCGCGGCCATGCCGCTGGACGCCTGGATCGTGGTGGCGCTGCTGGGCCTGATGATGGCCACGTCGTGGGCCATCATGATCACCAAGGGCCGCAGCTACGGCGCCAACGCGCGCGCCAACGCCGCCTTCATGACGCATTTCCGCGATACGTCCGCAGCCTCGCTGGACCATCTCGCCAAGACCGGCCGCGTGCCAGCGGAGGTGAAGGCGAACTCGTCGCTGTGGCGCCTGTACGAGGTGGCCACCGAGGAGCTGCACCGCCGCCACCAGATGGGCTACGACCTCAACGCGGTGTCCGACGCCACCATCAGCGCGATCCGCGCGGCGATGGACGGCGTGATGGTGCGCGAGAACGAGCGCATGGCACAACGCATGAACTGGCTCTCCACCACCATCGAAGGCGCCCCGTACGTGGGCCTGTTCGGCACCGTCATCGGCATCATGCTGGTGTTCGTGGTGGCGGCCATGGCCGGCGCCGTGGACATCAACTCGGTGGCACCGGGCATGGCCGCGGCGCTGCTGTGTACCGCCGCCGGCCTCGGCGTCGCCATTCCGGCGCTGTTCGGCTACAACTGGCTGGCCTCGCGCTCGGACGCCATCGGCGCCGACATGGCGGTGTTCGTGGATGAGTTCGCCACGCGCCTGGCCGAAGAGCAGGGCGAGGGCCGCCGCGTGCCCGCCGCGCTGCACAGCGCCTGACGGGGTACCGAAACCATGGCACACGCAGCCAAGTTCGGCACGAAGAAGCGCACCGGCGGCATCAACATCACGCCATTCGTGGACGTGCTGCTGGTGGTGCTGGTGATCTTCATCCTCACCAGCAACGCCAGCATCCCCGGCATCAAGGTGGATCTGCCGAAGGCCAGCGCCTCGGTGGCGCTGGAGAAGCCCAAGACCAAGGCGATCACCATCGACAACGCCGGCCAGGTGTTCCTGGACGCCTACCCGGTGTCACTGCCGGAGCTGGAGGAGCGCCTGCGCACCGAGAAGGCGCTGACGCCGGATTTCCCGGTGATCGTGCGCGGCGATGCCGCCGTGCAATACGCGAAGGTGGTGGAGGTGCTCGACCTGCTGCGGCGGATCGAGCTGAACCAGATCGGCCTCGTCACCGGCAAGCCGGCGTAAGGGAGACAGCGTGAACCGTCGCGATCCCCCGCCTGATTTCCGCGCACGCGTTGCGGTGCTCTGGCGCCGCTGGGGCGGGCACCTGATTGGCGCGCTGGCGTTCGTGGTGCTCGCGGCCGTGGTCTGGTACCTGCTGTCCGGCACGGCCAGCACCAAGCGCGAGGTAGCCGCCACGCCCACGCTGGTGCTGCCCCCACCGCCGCCTCCGCCGCCCGAGCCCGAGAAGCTGCCCGAGCCGGAGCCGGAGAAGGTCAAGCCGGAAATCAAGGAGCCCGAGCCCAAGCCGATGGAGCCGCTCGATCCGCCCAAGGACGACAGCCCGCCCAGCCCCTCGAAGGACCTGGGCGACCCGGTCACCATCGACGGCGCCGCCCAGGCCGGCACCGATGCGTTCGGCATCGGCGCGGGCAGCGGCGGCGGCATGACCGGTGGCGGGGGCGGGCTCGGCAGCCGTTCCTACGCGTCGTGGCTGTCCAGCGCGCTGCAGCAGGCGTTTGCGCGTGACGCGCGCACCCGCCAGCTGGCGTTCGACGATATCCGCATCGACGTCTGGCTCGATGCGGACGGCACCGTCACGCGCGTGCAGCTCTCGCAAGGCACCGGCAACGCGAAGACCGACGAAGCGGTCCTCGCCATGGTGCGCGAATTCCGTGCCGACGAACGCCCGCCGGCCACGCTGCGCTCGCCGTTGCGCATGTCGATCAAGGGGCGCCGGCCATGACGATGCCGCGCGCTCCCCATTCCCAACACATCATGCAGAACACACCGATGAATCCCTCCGCCATCCACCCGCGCGCCACGCCCATCACGCGCGCTCCACGCACCCGGCGCCGCGCGCAGGCGCTTGCCCTGGCCGTCGCGCTGCTGGCCGCGGGTGGCGGCGCCAACGCGCAGACCGCCGCCCAGGGCGACAGCACCATGGTCAAGCTGATCCGTGGCCTGATCGAGAGCGGCGCGCTGCGCAAGGACGCCGGCGAGGCCCTGCTGGCGCAGGCCCAGACCGAGGCGATGGCCGCGCAGCAGACCCAGCGCCAACTGGCGACCATGCAGGCGTCCAGCGGCACGGGTGCCGGGGCCGGTGTCGCCACGGGTGCCGCTGCCGGTGCCGTGACCGCCGCCGCGCTGCAACCGGGCGACGTACGCGTGCCGTACATCCCGGAAACCGTGCGGGACGAGATCCGCGACGAGGTGAAGGTGCAGGTAATGGCCCAGGCCAAGGCCGAAGGCTGGGCCGCGCCGAACGAAACGCCGGAGTGGACCCAGCGCATCCATGTCGAGGGCGATGTACGCCTGCGCAACGAATCGCGCTTCTACTCGGGCAACAACAGCAATATCGAGATCGACTGGGCCGCCATCAACTCGGGCGGCGGCTTCGACGTCAACCCGAACACCAACCTGGCGCTCCCGCCGCTGCTCAACACGCGCCAGAACCGCACGCTCCAGTGGAAGGCCCGCGCGCGGATTGGCGTGCTCGCCGATGTGTCCGAGAGCGTGAAGGCCGGCGTGCGCCTGGCCACCGGCAACGACAACAGCCCGGTCTCCACCAACCAGACGCTCGGCGGCGGGCTGGCCAAGAAGGACGTCTGGCTCGACCAGGGCTGGCTGTCGTACCAGCCGTTCGAATGGGTCAAGGTCACCGGCGGCCGCTTCGGCAACCCGTTTGTGTCGTCGGACACGCTGTTCTCGAATGACCTGAATTTCGACGGCATCGCCGCGCAGTTCGACAAGGCGCTGCCTAACCGCGACATCTCGCTGTTCGGCTCGCTGGGCCTGATCCCGCTCGAATACTCGTCGGACGGCTTCCCGGGCAACAGCCAGGACAAGATGAGCAGCGAGAACAAGTGGCTGCTGGGCGCGCAGATCGGCGCGAGCTGGAAGGTGAACGACGACAACCGCCTGCGCGGCGCGCTGGCCTACTACGACTTCCACAACGTCAGCGGCCGGGTGTCCGACCCCTGCGCGCTGTACGCGGGCGCCACCAGCTGCAGCACCGACTGGAGCCGTCCGGCCTTCATGCAGAAGGGCAACACGCTGATGCTGCTGCGCAATATCGCGCTCAACCCGCTCGACCCGGCTAACACGCCGCAGCCGCAGTACGTGGGCCTGGCCTCGCAATTCCAGCTGCTCGACGTCAACCTGCGCTGGGACACCAAGGTGGCCGGCAAGTACATGCTGCGGCTGGACGGCAACTACATCCGCAACCTCGCCTACGACCCGGACGAGATGTTCGCGCGCGCCAACGGCGGCATTGTGAACAACTTCGGCGCCAGCGGCGGCACCAGCCGCGCGGACTTCAAGAGTGGCGGCAACGCCTATATGTTCCAGGCCACCTTCGGCAAGCCCACGCCTTCGGCACGCGGCGACTGGAACGTGCTGGCCGGCTACAAGCGCATCGAGCCGGACGCCATGCCGGACGGCTACAACGATTCGACCTTCCACATGGGCGGCACCAATGCGCGCGGCTACTACCTCGGCGGCTCCTACGCGTTCGACAAGAACGCCTGGGTGACCGGCCGCTGGATCTCGACCAAGGAAGTGTTCGGGCCGCCGCTGTCGATCGACACGCTGCAGCTTGAAGTCAACGCCCGTTTCTAAGGAGGACACCGTGTCCCATCCGTTCCTCTCCGGCATTGCCCTGGCCGCCGCGCTGTTGGTGGCCGGCGGCGCCGCCCATGCCCAGCAGGCCCCGGCCGGCCAGAGCATGGAAGAGCGTCTGCGCAACCAGCTCCGCAACACCACCGCGCAGCTTCAGCAGGCGCAGAACGAACTGGCCGTGCTCAAGGCAGGCGGCGGCAGCCAGCCCGCCGCCAAGGCTGGCGCGGCGCCGGCCGATGTCGATGCCCTGAAGAAGGAGCTGGAGGCTGCCCGTGCGCAGCTGGCCAGCGAGCGCCAGTCGCGCGAGGCGCTGCGCCAGAGCCAGCAGCAGGGCCAGGCGCAGGTGGAAAAGGCCGGCGCGCAGATCGCCCAGTATCGCGGCGCGTACGACGAACTGCTCAGGATGGCACGCGGACTGGACGCCGAGCGCCAGCGACTGGCCGCCGAGACCACCGCGCAGAAGACCGCGCTGACCCAGTGCGAAGCCAAGAACGCGCAGTTGTACGCGGTGGGCCAGGAAGTGCTGCAGGCCTACGAGACCGTCGATCTCGGCACGGTGCTGAGCGCACGCCAGCCCTTTGCCGCGCAGAGCCGCGTGCGCTACGAGCAGATCGCCCAGCAGTTTGGCGACAAGCTCTACGAAGGGCAGTTCTCCGCCGCTGCGGCGGCGCAGGCTGCCCCGCCGGCCCCGCCCGCCCAGTCGGCGAGCCAGCCGGACGCCGCGCCGCAAAAGACGCACTAACCCCTCTTCTACCGATTTCAGATTTCAGGACCAGTTCATGACCACCATCGCCACCCCGTTCGACGCCGTCGCACAAACCATCGAACAACCGACCCCGACCCTCCTGCAGACCGTCACGCCGGAGCAGGTCGCGGACGCCGTCAAGGCGGCCGGCTGCGCCGTCACCGTTATCGAGCAGGAGGGCGTGCCGCGCCTGCATAGCGCCAGCCATGGCGTCGGCTTCCAGGTGCTGTGGGGCAACGCCGCCGCGCCCGGCGAGTATGTGGATTTCACGCTGAGCTGCCCGCTGCGCGTGCAGGGCGGCACGCTGCCGGAGGGCGTGGTGGCCGAGTGGCACCGCAGCCGGCGCTTCGCGCGTGTGGCGCAGCACGGCGAGTTTGTGGTGCTGGAGATGGATGTGATGGTCTCCGGCGGCGTCGCGCCCACCTATCTCGGCGTGGCGATGCAGCTCTGGGTGCAGATGATGGGGCAGTTCTTCCTGCATCTGCGCAACTTCCAGGCGGCCGGGACGGAAGCGGCGACGGAAGCGGCGACCGATGCAGCCGTCACCGATGACGTCACCGCCGCCACCGACGCCGTTGCCGGCTGAAGCTTGCCACGCCCCCCTCCCGGAGGGGGGAGGGCAGTACGCCGCCTTGCAGTCACGGTTACGTCACACAGGAGTCCTACGATGCGGACCGGCTCAAGGCGCCCGCAAGCGGCGCCGTCGGGCATTCCTCAACGGACGACTCATCTTGGATCGTGATGGCAAGGCTGGTCGCATCGCCCAGTGCGCGCGCGCTGGTGGGTTACCTGACGCTGCTCGTGCTCTGCATGGCCTGCCAGAAGCTCCGCGCCCAGCAGGCCACGCCGGACGGCATGGCCGAGATCGCCTTCGACCTGCCGGCCCAGCCGTTGAAACAGGCGTTGGCGCAGTACGACAGGCTGACCAGCCTGTCCGTCTTCTTCCCTTCCGAACTCGCGGAGGGCCGCACTTCGAATCCGGTGCATGGCAGCTATCGCCCCGAGGACGCGCTGCGCAGGCTGGTGGACGGCACCGGGCTGACCGTGCAGGCCGCGGCGTCCGACGCCTTCGTGCTGATCCCCACACCCCGCCCGCCGGATGCGCCCGCACCAGAGGCCACCGCCAGCCGGCAGCGCCAGGTCGACGGCGCGGTGCAGGCGCGCATCTACCGGACGCTGTGCGCGCGGCCGTCGCTGGCGTTCGGGGAATACCGGCTGGCGCTGCGCGTGCATGTCGATGCCTCCGGCCATGTGCGGCAGGTGCGGCTGCTGGACACCACCGGCGACAAGGCACGCGATGCAGCCATCGTTGAGACCCTCGAACAGGTCGATGTGGGCCTGTCGCCCACCGATCCGTCGCGGCCCTTCGTGCTGCTGGCCCACCCCGTGCACTGCGACGCACGGGCGGCGCAGGCCGGCGCGTGCCGCCCGGCGTGCGAACGGCAGGCGGGCTGAGCCATGAGCGATTCCACCCGCGCCACCCTGCGCGACCTCCTCGCGCTGCGCTACGAAGACCTCAAGCGCCGCCTGACGTGGCGGCTCGGCTCGTCCGAGCTGGCCAGCGACGCGCTGCACGACACCTGGGTCCATCTGGAAGACCGCAGCGAGGAAAGCGGCCCGGTCAGCAGCCCGGCCGCCTACCTGATGCGGATGGCGACCAACCTCGCGCTGGACCGGCTCCAGCGCGACCGCCGCTATATGAGTGCGGACGAGGTGGACACGCTGATGCTCGAAATCGCCGATCCCGCCCCGGGGCCGGCGCAGACCGTGGCCGCCCGCGACGAGCTGGAGGCGCTGGCGCGGCTGATCGACAGCATGCCGCCCCGGCGGCGGGCGATCTTCCTCGCGGTGCGCGTGGAGGAGCGCTCCAACCAGGAGGTGGCGGTGCGCTTCGGCGTATCCACGCGACTGGTCGGTCTGGAACTGAAACGCGCCCATGAGTACTGCATGGCGCACATGCCGAAGCATGAGTGAAGAAATCGTGCCGATCCGCGTCCGCCCAACCGTCTTGTCTGTAAGCCTGCTGGCCGGGCGCTACCCGAGGATGGCTCGTCTGACGCCATGATCCCAACCATGAATGCTCCGTTCCCCCCGCCGCGCGAACTGGATCCCGTCGAGCGGCAGGCGCTCGCCTGGGTGCGCCGTGTCGCGGCGGGCGAGATCACGCATGCCGACGGCGCGGCGCTGCGGCAGTGGTGTCAGGCGAACCCTGCCCACGCCGCCGCCTTTGCCGCCGCGCGCGCCCGCTGGGCCCAGCTCGGCGAGGCCGCCGCGATGGTCAAGGCGCGCAACCCCGCCGCCATACACGCCACCCTGCCGGCGGCACGGCGTCCGTCCAGCTGGCAGCGGCGTGCGTTCCTCGGTGGCGCGCTCGGCGCCACCGCAGCGACGGCGGTAGCAGCCGTCGTCCACCCGCCGCTGGGCCTGTGGCCCGCCGCCAATGAATGGCGTGCCGACTACCGCACCGCCACCGGCGAACAGCGGCGGCTGGCGCTGGGCGGCGCCGTCGATGTCGAACTCAATACGCGCACCAGCATCGCGGTGTGGCCCGGCGCGGGCGGCACGCGCGGCATCGACCTGATCGCCGGGGAAGCCGCCATCGACCTGAGCCGTGCCGAAACGCCCTTCGTGGTGGCGGCCGGCGCCGGCCATACGCAGGCGCTTCAGCGCCAGGCGGCGCGCTTCGAGGTCCGGCACCTGGACGGCGCGGTGTGCGTGACCTGCATCGACGGCCAGGTACAGGTGGCCCATGCCAGCGGCACCGTGCAACTGTCGGGCGGCCAGCGCCTGCGCTACGACGACCACACGCTGGGCCGCGCCGAACAGCTCGATGCCGCGCGCATGCCGGGCTGGCGCCAGGGCTACCTGCGCTTCACCGATGCGCCGCTGGGCGAGGTGCTCGACGAGATCAATCGTTACCGTACCGGCAAGGTCGTGCTGCTGGACCGCCAACTCGCGGCGAAGCCGGTCACCGGCCGTTTTCAGATTCACGCGCTCGACAAGGCCATCGTCCAGATGCAGCGCTCGTTCGGGCTGCACGCGCGCACGCTGCCGGGCGGCATGGTGCTGCTGAGCTAGGTTTTTCGCAGGCACGGTGGTCCGGGTTTTCCCGGATCGCTGTCACGAAATCTTCAAGGAAAAGCTTGCCGATTCCCTTCGGCCCAATGGTCTAGGTCCCAGGAGCATCGACGGCGCTTGCCGTCGGTGGACATGACGACAGGGCCGCCACGCCACGCAGATTGCGAGAGGCGGCCCGCCAACGTTGCTTGACGGGATTGAGATCACCATGCAGATGCGCGCTCACAGCGGGAACATGCCTTCGCCACAACACGGCGGCGGCTTCCGGCTTCCGAATCCACGCCGCCGGCCGCTGGCCCATGCGATAGCGCTGCTGGTGGCAGCGGGCGGCATGCTCGATGGCGCGCACGCCCAGCAGGCCTTCAGCCGCGACTGGATGGCGCAGAAGAACATGATGCAGGGCACGGCGGCCGCCACCGGCCGGCTGCCCAACGGCATGCCGGCCTCCGCGCTGACCAACCCGTCCGCGCAGCAACAGCAGGCCAACCAGCAGCTTCAGCGTTCGATCCAGAACCTCGCCACCACCGCGCAGGCCATCGCCGCCATGCAGGCCGCGCAGGCTGCGGCGCGCAACGCCGCCGCGCAGGACCCGTCCGTCCCCGACGGGCTGGCCGAGGGCGGCCTCAAGGTCGATACCAACAGCCTGACGGCGGGCTGGCAGAACGCCCGGCCGCTGGACAAGGCCACCGGGCAGAAGGTTGTCGATGGCCGGACCGTGGTCTCCATCGAGCAGACCGGCGACCGCGCCATCCTGAACTGGGAAACCTTCAACGTGGGGCGCAATACCACGGTGGAGTTCCACCAGCAGGCCGACTGGGCGGTGCTCAACCGCGTGAACGATCCGCAGGCGCGGCCCAGCCAGATACAGGGGCAGATCAAGGCCGATGGCACGGTGATGATCGTCAACCGCAACGGCATCGTCTTCAAGGGCACCAGCCAGGTCGACACGCGCAACCTCGTGGCCGCCGCCGCCGGCATGACCGATTCGCAGTTCCAGAAGGGGCTGTTCAGCGAGGCCAAGGGCAGCGGCTACGTGCCCACCTTCGCCAATGACCTGGTCTCGACGGCGACCGCTACCTCTTTCGGCAACGCCACCGGCGACGTGGTGGTGGAAGCGGGCGCCCGCATCGCCACGCGCACGCCGCAGAGCGTGACCGAGGGCGGCGGCTATGTGCTGCTGGCCGGCCGCGAGGCGCACAACCGGGGCACCATCGTCACGCCGAACGGCCAGACCACGCTGGCCGCCGGCGACAGCTTTGTGATTCGCCGGGGCATGGGCACCGACGCGAACAAGACGTCCACCACGCGCGGCAATGAGGTGGATGTGCTGCGCAACCCGGGCAGCACGGCCGGGCTGGTCACCAACGCCGGCCTGATCCAGGCCGCCACCGGCGACATCACGCTCAAGGGCCATACGGTCGAGCAGCGCGGCGTGCTGCTCTCCAGCAGCTCCGTCACCACGCGCGGCACGGTGCACCTGCGTGCCGAGGGCGATGACAAGAGCCGCGTGACGCTGGCGCCGGGCAGCGTCAGCGCCATCCTGCTGGCCGACAGCAACGAGACCGCGCTGGACGTGCAGCGCGACGCGCTGATCAAGGATTCCGCCACCGCCAGCGAGGGCGGCTACAACCGGCGCGACCAGTCGCTGGTGCAGATCGCCTCGGGCGGGGACGTGCTGTTCGACGCCGATTCGCTGGCGCTGGCCACCGGCGGGCAGATCCAGGTCAATGCCGCGCGGCGCACGCTGCTGGCCGACCGCGCCGTGCTGGATGTGTCGGGCGCGGTGGGCGTGCGCGTGGCGATGGAGTCCAACAACGTCGAGATCAACGTCCAGGGCAACGAGCAGCGCGACGCCCCGAACAACCGCGATTCCGGCAAGCTGAACAACACCACCATGTGGGTGGACCGGCGCTACCTCGTGCGCGTGCCGGCCGGCACCAACGGCGCCACCACGGACCGCTGGTACACCGGCGGCGGCCTGCTGGAAGTCAGCGGCTACCTGAACACGAGCGGCCACGGCATCGGCGAATGGGCCGCGCTGGGCGGCACCGTGCTGTTCGAAGGCGGCGAGCTGGTCTCGCGGGCGGGCTCGACCATCAATGTGGCGGGCGGCTCGCTGGACGTGCAGACCGGCAAGATCAAGCAGACCTGGCTGCGCGGCAGCGACGGCCAGCTCTACAACCTCGCCACCGCGCCCGGCGACATCACCTACGAGGGCGTGTATCGCGGCTTCGAGGCCGCGCACAAGCGCTGGGGCGCGAAGGCCACCGAGCAGTTCTACAACCCGCTGATCGCGCCGCGCGAGCGGCTGGAGAACGGCTACACCGTGGGCCGCGATGCCGGCCGCGTGGTGGTGTCCACCGCCTCGGCTGTGATGGAGGGCGATATCGACGCCACCGTCTATCAGGGCCCGCGCCAGGGCCAGGCGCGCGACGCCGGGCTGGACGGCTACCAGCAGTCCCAGATTGCCGCGCCGCGGCGCGGACAGCTGGTGATCGGCAAGTTGACGCCGCTGTTCGACCCCGCCACCAACACGATCCGGGAAATCCCGACGGCGGTGGCCGGGCAGGTCGACATTGGCGCGGTGCAGGGCATCGCGCAGGGTATCGCGCTCGAAGACGCGCTGCCGGCGGACCAGAGCGGCGGCCATATCCGTCTCGACGCGGGCTGGCTCAACGGGCTGGAACTCGGCGGTTTCACGGTCTTCGCCAAGGATGGCATTGCCGTGGATGCGCCGCTGGCCGTGGCGACGGGCGGCGCGCTGGGGCTGCATGCCACCACGGTGGACATCGGCGCGGACCTTACCGCGCGTGGCGGCACCATCGCGCTCGGGGACATCGTCAGCCGGGGCAGCCCGGGCAACTGGATCGACCGGCCCGTCACCGACGCGCCCACCGGCACGGCAACCGTGACCGTGGCGCCCGGCGTCACCCTCGATGCGCGCGGCCTGTGGACCAATCTCAAGCAGGACCCGGGCAACATCGACGGCCTGCCCTATGTGAACGGCGGCTCGGTCACGGTCAGCAGCTCGGGCGACGTCACGCTCGGCGCGGGCAGCCTGATCGACGTGTCGTCCGGTGCGGCGCTGATGGCGGACGGCTCGCTGCGCGGCGGGCGCGGCGGCAATATCACGCTCCGCTCGAACCAGTATGACGTGGCCGGCACCGGCTCGGGCACGCTGCGCATGGATGGCGATCTGCGCGGCTACGGGGTGAACGGCGGCGGTACGCTGACCATCGACTCGGGGCTGGGCGTCGCCATCGGCGGCGGCCTGCTGGCCGAATCCGGCGTGCTGCGCGCCGGGGAATCGGTGCCGGTGCACCTGACGCTGGACCAGCCGTTCACGATCAAGGCGGGCACGGTGCTGCCGGTGGATTACACGTTCACGTCCGACACCGCTGCGCCGGGCCAGGTGTCGCCGGGCACCATCGCCATCGCGCCGAGCCGGCCGCTCACGCTCACCCAGGGGTGGGTGGTGCCGCCGGGCGTCGGCTTCAACCAGTTCGTTGTGTACGACACGAACGGCGCCTGGTACGCGAGCGGCACCACGGTGCCTGCTGGGACCGTGCTGGTGCGCACGCAGGGCGAAATGGGCGCCGGTTACGTGGTGCCGGGCAACGTGTTCCCGAACGGCATGCCGGTGGCGATGTACAGCACCACGGTCAAGGCGGGCACGGCGTTCCAGACCGACCATGCGATGGCCGCCGGAGACCGCCTGCCGGCTGGCGCGGTGCTTTCCACCGACGTAGCGGTCAAGCCGCTGCTGGTGCTGGATACCGACCTGTTCCAGACCGGCTTTTCGAAGTACGACGTATCGGGCCAGCAGGGCTCGCAGATCGCCAACGGCGCCACCGTCGACGTCATCATGCCGGTGCTGCGCCACGACACCACGGCGGCGCACAGGGTGCCCACCGGCGCGGACCCCTCGCAGGCGCTGGAGCGCTGGCTGCCGCCGCTGTGGGAGGAAGATCCGGTCCATGGCGTGCTGACGCAGCGGCGCGGCGCCGACCTCGTGCTGGGTGGCGGCAACGTCTACGGCCAGGCGCCGGTGACGGTGGGGCAGGGCGCCACGGTCACGGTCGATCCGGGCCACGCGCTGACGCTGCAGGGCAACGGCCAGATCACCATCGACGGTACGCTGAACGCCTGGGGCGGCAGCGTCGCCGTGTTGCAGACCGCGCTGGGCGTGGGCAATGCGGCGTCGCCGAGCGGCACGCCCGATGGCCGCTCGATCTGGATCGGCGGCGATGCCGTGATCGACGTGGCAGGCCGTGCGGTCACCGCGCGTGACGTGCAGGGCCGGGCCTATGGCGAGGTCGCCAACGGCGGCACCATCGAGATCGGCGCGCGCCACGTGGACGGCGCACGGGAGGTCGATGCGGCCGATGCCTTCGTGGTGGTGCGGCCCGGCGCGCGGCTGGACGCCTCCGGGGCGTCGGCAGTGGTGGACGTAGCCGGCGTCGGCCCGATCAACGTGGCCAGCAACGGCGGGGTGATCGCGCTCAGCTCCATGCGCGGCCTGTTCGTGGATGGCGACCTGCGCGCGGCAGCCGGTGGCGCGGGCGCGGCCGGCGGCACGCTGGCGATCAACCTGGAGACGCCGTCCTACCTCGGCGTGGACCGCAACACCCTGAAGGGCGCGGCCGTGGACGACGCGGTGCGTGTGCCGCGTGAACTGGTGGTGGCGCAGGTGCAGGGCGATAGCGGCCTCTCCGACGCGCTGCGCCCCGGCATGCGCGATGCCGCGCTGCGCTACGGCACCGCCCGTATCGGCGTGGACCGTGTGGCGGCCGGTGGCTTCGACAACCTGGCGCTGCTCGCCAACGGCCTGATCAGCTTCGATGGCGACGTGAACCTGGCCATGGGCCAGAGCCTGAGCCTGACCGCCAGCGCCATCGGCCTGGCCGAACAGGCTGCGGCCGGCACGCGTGTCAGCCTGGCGGCGCCCTATATGCGCCTCGCTGGCACCACGCGCAGCCAGGGCGAAAACGGCATCATGCCGAACCCGGTGCGCGGCTCCAAAAATTCCGGCGCGGCGGGCGGCACGCTCGGTGTGCCGCTGGTGGCGGACGGCACCAGCTTCCTGGCCGATGCGCAGTTCCTCGACATCGTGGGCGAGGTGAGCGTTGGCGCGCGCGGCGAGATCATCCAGAACGCCGTCGATCCGCTCAAGGTGGAGCGCGATGCCTTCGACCAGATGACGCTGCGCAGCGCCTCGGACATCCGCATGTCCGGCGCCGCGCTGCTGTATCAGCCGGGCGACCTGACGCTGGCCGCCTCGCAGATCTACCCGGCCATGCAGGACAGCGGCAGGGTCCTGGTCGGGCAGATCGACGGTGTCAACCAGTGGGGCAGCCCCATCCGCACCTTTGATCCGACCCGCGTGCTGAACATCGAGCGGGTGGGCGACGCACTCCCCGCCACGCCGTATTCGGTCTTCGGCACCCTGAGTCTCTCCGGCCCCACGGTCAACCAGGGCGGCGTCGTGCGGGCCCCGCTCGGCTCGGTCTCGATCGGGACCAGCGGCAATGGCACGGAAACCGGCGTCGTCAACGTGCTGCCGGGCAGCGTGACCTCGGTCAGCGCGAACGGGCTGGTGATGCCCTACGGCGGCACGCTGGACGGCCTGAGCTATATGCACAATGGCACGGACGTGGTGTACCCCGGCGTGGGCGCGGGGCCGACCATCAACCTGACCGGCCACGCCATCGATGTGCAGCCGGGCGCGCTGCTGGACATGACCGGCGGCGGCGAGCTGACCGGCGCGACCTTCCTGGCCGGGCGCGGCGGCTCCACTGACGCGCGGATGAATCCGCTGGTGCAGGTGTCGCCGAAGGGCGGCTTCACGCTGCCGGGCCTGGGCACCAATCCCATCTACGCCATCGTGCCGGGCGCGCAGGCCGGCTATGCGCCGATCGTGGCCGAGCACGGCGCCAGCGACCCGGCCATCGGCCGCCAGATCACCATCGGCGCGGGCGTGCCGGGGCTGCCTGCCGGCACCTACACGCTGCTGCCCTCGACCTTCGCGCTGCTACCGGGCGCGTTCCGCGTGGAACTCAACGGCGCCAGCCAGGCTGGGCTGGGGCAGGGACCGGCGCTGGCCATGCGCAATGGCTCGTACGCCACCTCCGCGCAGCTCGGCACGGCCAACACGACCCTCCGCGATGCGCTGCCGACGCAGGTCTTGCTGACCTCGGCCGACAGGCTGCGCCGGCTGTCGCAGTACAACGAGACGAGCTACGCCGAATTCGGGCTGGCGAACGCGGCTCTCAACGGCGTGCCACGGCCCATGCTCGAGCGCGACGCCAAGGGCCTTCAGCTCGAATTCATCGCCGATATCCAGGCCGGCAAGATCGGTGACGCGCCCGCGCTGCGCTTTGCCAACGGCACCACCGCCTACGGCACGCCGACGGGCGGCTATGGCGGCAGCGCGCTGGTCGTCAGCAACTCCGGCGACTACGAGATCCTGGCGGCCGGCGCGACGCCGCGGGCGCTGCCCGGCGGGGATCTGTTGAACCAGATCTCGCTGCACGCGGACGACCTCAATGCCATCGGCGCCAACCGCCTCGGCATCGGCGGCCTGCCCGCCGTGGTGCGCGCCACCACCAACTCGCAGCGCGACAACATCGCCACCTTCACCGGCAACGCGCGGAACATCGTGCTGCGCGAAGGCGCGGTGCTCAAGGCCGGCGAGGTGTTCCTCGTCACCGGCGCCAAGTCTGGCGCCATCGTCATCGAGCAGGGCGCGGGCATCAACACGCTCGGCCAGGGCAAGGCCGCGTGGGATTCCATGGACGGCTACGTCTACGATCCGGCCCGGCTGTCCGTGCTGGCGGTGTCCAACGGCTGGCTGGACCTGCTGCCGCCTGCCATCGGCAATGACCCGGCGCAGGGCCCGGGCCGCATCGACATTGGCGCCTGCGCGGCGGGCGCCGTCTGCAACGGCACCACGCAGCTCTATTCGGAAGGCACCATCGCGGCGGCCACCGACCAGACCTTCGAGCTGCGCGACACGGCGCGCTACGGCACGCGCAACCTGACGCTGGCCGTGGGCGGCATCAACGTGGGGAGCGAGGCGTCGCTGGCCGCCGTGGCCGCGCGCAATGCCCTGACCCCGGGGCTGACCCTCAACCAGGGCGTGCTGGACCGCCTGCTGCGCGGCGACACCAGCGCGGGCGCGCCGGCACTGGAGAATCTGGTGCTGACGGCGCGCGACGCGGTCAATTTCTACGATTCGATCGAACTGTCCACCATCGATCCTGCCACCGGCAAGTCCTCGCTGGAACGGCTGGTGCTGACCACCCCGGCCATCTACGGCCTGGGAGACGCCGACGCCCGCGCCCGCATCCGTACCGACACGCTGGTCTGGAACGGCACCAACACCGCGCCGGGGCAGGTGGCGGCCGGTGGCGCCGGCAACGGCAGCGGGCAGTTCATCGTCGATGCCCGCCAGATCGAATTCGGCTACGGCCCGGGCACCCGCCCGGACACCATCCACGATATGGACCGGCTGGTGCTGGGCTTCGGCGGCGTGGAGTTGAACGCCAGCGAACGCGTCACGGCCAACCAGACCGGCTCGCTCGCGGTCTACCAGACGCGCGGCGCCTGGGATGCAGCCACTAACGCCTACGCCTACAGCGGCGGCGACCTGACCATCCATACGCCGCTGCTGACCGGCGCGGCAGGCTCGGTCAACAAGATCCGCGCGGGCGGCGCGGTGAACGTGGCCGCGCCTGCCGGGGCTACCGCGCCCGCGCTGACGAATGCGGAGCTGATTGCCGCGCTGGGCGCGGAAGTCTCGCTCGCCGGACGCAGCGTGGCACTCGACACCACCGTGGCGCTGCCCAGCGGCAAGCTCACGGTGTCCGCCGAGGGCGATGTCGTGCTCGGCAATGGCGCCCGGCTGGACCTCGCCGGCCGCAAGGTCGATTTCTTCGACGTCAGCAAGTACAGCTGGGGCGGCGACGTGGTGCTGGAAAGCCAGTCCGGCAACATCCTGCAGACGGCTGGTTCGCGCATCGACCTCTCCGCGCTGGAGAACCGCGCCGGCAAGCTCACCGCCGTGGCGGTGGGGGCTGGGGCGGGTACGGTGGACCTGCGCGGTGCCATCGCCGGCGGCAGCACCGGCTACTACGATGCGGGCGGCACGTGGGTGCCGTACGCGGCCGGCGGCGCCGACATTCGCGGCCAGCACGTGGCCGACTTCACGGGCCTCAATCAGCGCCTGACGGCGGGCGGGGTCACCGGCAGCCGCAACTTCCAGATCAAGCAGGGCGACCTGACGGTGGGCGACGAACTGAAGGCGCGCGAGATCAGCGTCTCGGTGGATGGCGGCCGGCTGGTAGTCAACGGCATCGTGGACGCCAGCGGCGAGCAGGTCGGCAGCATCCGCCTGGCCGCGCGCGATGGCGTGACGATCGGCGGCGGCGCGCTGCTGGACGCCCATGGCCGCGTGCTGCGCGTGGACAGCTACGGGCAGGTGATCGAGGCGCCCAACCGCGCCGTGATCGACATCAACGCGGGTCAAGGCCGGCTGACGCTGGCGGACGGCGCGCGCATGGACGTGCGCGCCGGCACCGACGGCACGCCGCTGTCGCTCGGCACGGTGGAGCTGAGCGCCCGCCGGCTGGGCGGCGCCACCGGCAACGACGTCGACATCGACGCATCAGGCAGCGTGCGCATCGACGGCGCGCGCGCGATCACCGTCAACGCCTTCCAGACCTACAACGACGCGCCGCTGGTCTCCGGCGGCACGGCCGATGGGCGCGACTACCAGTCCATCACCCAGGGCTACCTGGACCAGAAGCACGCGGAGAGCCTGACCTTCATGGGCAACGCGCTGGCCAACGGCGACCTGATGACCCGCAGGCTGGCCTGGCTGCGTACCTACGCGGACGCGTTCCACCTGCGCCCGGGCGTGGAGATCGTCTCGATCACGCCCGATGGCGACCTGCATATCGACGGGGATATCGACCTGTCCGGCTACCGCTACGCGAGCGTCAACCCGCATACGCAGCAGACCGGCGTGCGCGGCTCCGGCGAGGCGGGCGCGCTGGTGATGCGTGCCGGCGGGGACTTCAAGATCTTTGGCAGCGTGTCCGATGGCTTCGACGGCGCCGCGCTGCCCGTCACGCCGGACGACAACGGCTGGATGCTGGTCAAGGGCCGCGTGCCCTGGGGCGGCGACGTGGTGGTGCCGACCGACGGCAAGGTCACGCTGGCCGATGGCACCTTCTTCCAGCCGGGCCGCGCGCTCAACTACGCCTTGCCGATCCAGGCCATGAGCCTGCGCGCCGGCACCGAGCTGCCCACGCGCGCCACGCTGACAGCGGACCTCGTGCTGCCGGCCGGCACCGTGCTGGGCGGCGCCATCCGCGACGGCGCGGGCAATGTGGTGCATCCGGCCGGCACGGTACTGTCTGCCGCGCTCACGCTGACCACCGGCATGCAGCTCGACGCGGGCAACCGCCTGCCGGGCGCCGCGCATGTGGCGGCCATGACGTGGCCGGCCGGCGTGCCGCTGCCGTTCCCCGATGGCGCCGTGGTGGACATGCCCACCTACGGCCCGGTCAACGGCGTGGTGCTGGCGGGTGACCTGATGCTGCGCAAGGGCGCCATGATCCCGGCCGAAACCGTGGTGAAGCTGCCCGGCGACGCCACCACCGTGCTGATGCGCGACGCGGATGCCAGCGGCAACCAGGGCCGCACCTGGGCGCTGGCGCCGATGCTGGAGCAGGGCTCGCAGGCGTGGTCGATGCGGCTGGTAGGCGGCGCCGACCTCACGGCGGCCGACACCCGCGCGCTGCAGCCGCGCAGCACGCGCGGGCAGCTCCTGCTGGCCGATACCCACTACGGGCTGGCCCAGCAGACCGTGCTCAAGCCGGGCACGGGCATCCCGGGCCAGTACATCTGGGGGCCGGAGGCCTGGATGTTCGGCGAAGTGCCGGGCACGCCGATCAACCTCGAGGCGTATGGCGGTGAGGAAGCAGTGGCGGGGCTCAACGACCTGGGCCTCGGCATCCTCGTCGAGAAGATCGCCGATGGCACGCCGCCGGTCTATGAGGACAAGATGATGCCGGGGCGCCAGCAAATGTTCAGCGTGCTGCGCACCGGCACCGGCGACCTCGACCTGCTGGCCGCGGCCGACTTCACCATGACCTCGCCGTTCGGCGTCTATACCGCCGGCACGCAGGCGGCCGGCGTGGGTGCGGCCTATAACCAGGCGCGCGCCAGGGGCGCGGACGGCACGCTGCTGGGCGCTAACGGCGCCTACCTCGAACCGTTTATCAACGGCGGCGCGCAGAGCACGTACCAGGCGTGGTATCCCGAGCACGGCGGCAACGTGCTGGTGCGCGCGCAGGGCGATGTGCGCGGCGACATCATCGGCACCAAGCCGGGCACTATCCGCAACGACGACGCGCTCGGCCAGATGCGCATCCACTTCGACACCTCGGCCGTGGGCGGCTGGCTGTGGCGCCAGGGCACCGGCAGCGCGGCAGCGCCCGGCGAGGGCGTGCCCACGGCGTGGTGGGTCAACTTCGGCAGCTATGTGGCGGCCAAGGACGACCAGTACGCGGTGCAGGGCACCCTGCCGTTCCTGGTGGGCTTCACCGGTATCGGCACGCTCGGCGGCGGCAATCTGGTGATGGAAGCCGGCGGCAACGCCGGCATGCTGGAATCGCGCATGGGCAATGGCGCGCCGGTGCTCTCGCGGAGCCAGGGTCTGGTGCTGGCCGTGGGCAGCACGGGCCGCGTCTCGGCCGATGGCAGCACGCTGACGCAGACCGGCGGGGGCGACCTCGACATCCGCATCGGCGGCGGCCTGAACCCGGTGGCGGAAGTCCGCAACCAGCCCGAGAGCAATGGCGAGATCACGCCGCTGACCCGCTTCTCGAATCCGCGCCTGGACCTGAACAGCACGTTCGTCAACCTGCGCGGCGCGCTGCGGCTGGAAGCCGGGGCCGTGGGCGGCATCGAGCTGCGCTACGACCGTGCCGATCCGATGGAGACGCGCGCCTACCAGCCCTATGTGGCCACCTCGTCCATCGCGGGCGGCGGGCCGGTGCTGGTGGTGGGCGATGCCGGCGTGCGCATCGAGTCGCGCGGCGACCTCGTCATCGGCGGCGTGGCGGATCCGGGCCGCGTGGCCCAGTTCCACAACGGCACGCCGTTCACGCTCGACGGCACCGCGCAGGATGGCGAGGGCTGGAGCTGGTTCTCGCTGTGGACGCCGTCCACCGCCATCGACCTGTTCAGCGCGGGCGGCAACCTGACGCCGTCCACGTCGTGGACGGACGACCGGGACCGCAGCAACCATAGCGCCACCGACGGCCGCTTCGTGATGCCGTCGATCCTGCGCGCGGCGGCGCCCAACGGCAGCCTGTACTACGGCAACGCGAGTTCCGGCCGGGTCAGCAACAACAGTCCGGAGCAGTCGCCGGTCGGCCTGATCCTGGCACCTTCGCCGGTGAGCCCGCATTTCGCGGTGACGGGCACCGGCGCGCTGGAGCTGCTGGCTGGCGATTCGATCTACGCCGCCGGCTACTCGGTGACCCAGTCCGGCGCCAATCCCACGCTGCTGCCGAGCCCGTTCAACCCCGGCTTCCTCGGCGTGGTCGGTACCGCGTGGTACGGCCAGCACGTGGTCGGCAATATCGACCCGCAGGGTCTGGCGCCCAGCGTGCTGTTCTCGAAGGGGGTGGAGAGCGAGCAGGCGTATCCGCTGTTCAGCCTCACGTCGCCCACCGCATCCGGCTATACCCGCGAGGGGCAGCCGCCCGCGCGCTTCTATGCGAACGCGGGCGATATCGTCGGCCTGCGCACCGGCACCATCATCTACGTGGGCAGCCTGACGGGCACGGTAGGCACCCAGAGCCCGTTGTACGAGGGGGGCGGGCCGGTGGCGATCCGCGCGGGGCGCGATATCGTCAACGCCGGCACGCCGCTGGGTACCTTTGCGATGGCACCGGAAGACGCGCTGGGCTGGTTCGGCCAGTACTACAGCTCCGAGCCCGACGCGCCGCTGCGGCCCACCCGGAACACGATCGCCACCACGCGCGGGAACCTGATCGTGCATGGCAACGACGATGACATCTCGGTGATCTCGGCGGGCCGCGACATCCGGGGCGGCAGCTTCTATGTGGCGGGCCCCGGCCTGCTGGAAGTGACCGCCGGGCGTGATCTCTACCTGGCGGACAAGGGCGAGCTGCGCAGCATCGGCGCGGTGGCTGGTTCGGCGCAGCACGACCGCTCGAACGGCGCGGCGATTGCCGTGGCCGCCGGCGTGGGCGCCAAGGGGCTCGACGGGCTGGGCTTCGACGCCTTCGCCGCGCGCTACCTGGATGCGGCCAATCAGGCCGACAGCGGGCGCCCGCTGGCCGATCAGCCGGGCAAGGCCGTGACCACCTACGGCGGCAAGCTGACGCTGGGTGACTGGCTGCGCGCCGAGTTCGGCTACACCGGCGACGAGGCCGGCGCCCCGGCCTTCCTGGCCGCCCGGCAGGCCGAGCTGGACCAGTCGCGCAAGGCGGCGCTGGCCGCCGGCACCGCGGCGCCCAGCCGCGACCTGCAGCGCGAATACGGACTGGCCGGCCAGCTACACCTGGTCAACTGGCTGACGGACCGCTTCGGCGGCAGCAACGGGCTGGGCGTGCATTTCGATGCCGCCACCATGGACGCGCGGCAGTTCCTCGCCGCGCTGCCGCCGGAACAGCAGCGCGCCTACCTGCGCAACGTGTATTACGCGGAACTCAAGGCCTCGGGCCGCGAGTTCAACGACGCCACCGGTCCGCGCGCGGGCAGCTACCTGCGTGGCCGCGAGGCCATCGCCACGCTGTTCCCGGGGCAGGCGGCGGACGCTCAGGGTGACTATCAGGGCGACCTGACGATGTTCAGCAGCGCGCGGTTCTACCAGAGCGGGCAGGACAACCTGGACGGGCGCTTCACCACGCGTCCCAAACCGGGCACGAAGTACCTGAGCAAGGCCGAGTGGCTGGCTGCGGGCAGCCCCGGCAGCGTGCCGTTCTACGACGTGCTCGATGCCGGCATCCACACCGACTTCGGCGGCGACATCAGCGTGTTCACGCCGGGTGGCCGGACGTTGGTCGGCGTGGACGGCGGCTTCGTGCCGGGCGAGGGTTCCGGCGTGCTGACGCAGGGCGCGGGCGAGATCCAGATGTATGCCCGCGACAGTATCCTGCTGGGCCAGAGCCGCATCTTCACCACCTTCGGCGGCAATATCCTGGGCTGGTCGGCGCAGGGCGATATCAACGCCGGGCGCGGTTCCAAGTCCACCGTGGTCTACACGCCGCAGCGGCGTACCTATGACGATATCGGTCTGGTGGCGCTGTCACCGACCACGCCGAATACGGGCGCGGGTATCGCCACGCTGAACCCGATCCCGGAAGTACCGCCGGGCGATATCGACCTGATTGCGCCGCTCGGCACCATCGACGCGGGCGAGGCCGGTATCCGGGTCTCGGGCAACGTCAATCTGGCGGCGCTGCGGGTGGTCAATGCGGAGAACATCCAGGTGCAGGGCAAGGCGGCGGGCATGCCGGTGGTGGCGGCGATCAACGTGGGGGCGTTGAGCAACGCCAGCGCGGCGGCGTCGCAGGCGGCCAGCGCGGCGCAGGATGCCGTGCAGCGCGACCGCGCCGCGGCGCGCCAGGGCTTGCCGTCGGTGTTCACGGTGCGGGTGCTCGGCAACGGCAATGAGGGCGACGGCAGCGCTGGCGCCTACGCGCCGCGAGGACGCGAAGGCGCCAGCGCCACGCCGCCGAAGTACGATCCGCAAGGCGTGGTGCAGGTGCTGGGGCAGATGGATCTGGGCGAATCGCAGCTGCGCATGCTCACCGCCACGGAGCGCAAGAACCTGGAGCGCTAAAGGACCGTACAGCGGCCCTGACTGCGACCCTTACTGCAGGGGGATGCCAGCGCGGGAAGCCAGTTGCTTCCAGCGCTGGATTTCCTCCTGCTGGTACTGGCGCATCTCGGCCGGGCTGGACATGATGACCGTCGTGGATTGTCGCTTGTAGTAGTCCTTGAGTTCCGGTGTCTCTGCCGCCTGGTGGAACAGCGTGGCCCAGCGGCGCACCAGCTCCGGCGGCGTCTTGGCCGAGACTGCCGCGGCCACCCAGTTGTAGGCCAGGAACTGCGGAATGCCGGCCTCCTGCGCGTTCGGCACATCGGGCAGCAGGTGGGTGCGCTGCGGGGCTGTGTACGCCAGCGCGCGCAGCTTCCCACTCTTCACCAGCTCGATGGCGCCACTGGCGTCCACCACCGCGAAGTCCACGGTGCCGGAGAGCGTCACGTTGATCGCATCGCCCGCCCCCTTGTAGTTGATGCCGGTGGAGCGCATGCCGGTCATGTCATTGAGCCATTCCGAATACAGCGTGTACGACATCGACCCGCTCGCGTAGTTGAGCGCGCCGGGGCGCTTCTTGCCGTCCGCCACCAGCTCCTCGACGTTCTTGTACGGCGAGTTTGGCGGCACGATGATCAGGCACGGGCCACGCGTCAGCAGGCTGATCGGCGCGAAGTCGGTCAGCGGGTCATAGGGCAGCTTGCGGAACGTGGCGGCGTTGGTGGAGAGCGTGGAGTTGCTGCCGATGAAGACCGTGTAGCCATCGGCCGGCGCGTTGAGCGCGGTCTGCACGCCGATAAAGCCGTTGCCACCCGGCTTGTTCTCCACCGTGACCGGCTGGCCGGTGAGGTCGCCGATCTTCTTGGCGAAGATGCGCGCGCCAGTGTCCGTGCCGCTGCCCGGCGGAAACGGCACGATGAACTTCACGGGCCGGTTGGGGAAGCTGGCGGCATCGCCCTGCGCCAGGGCGGGGAGGGCGGCCAGCGGCGCCAGCCCGATGGCCGCCGCCAGGGTGGCCAGCGTGTGCAGCGTACGACGCCGGGTTTGGTGAGGGATGGCGCGAACCTTGTCCTGTCGGTGTCTCATGGTGGTCTCCTCCGCAACGGTGATCCGTCGTCGTTTGATGGAGGAAGAGCCTACTGGCTCGCCCTGCACCGAGGCAAGGCTCGGCGGGGCATATCCGTTATGCGCGGGCCGGTATGCGCCGCGCGGGCAGGGGGCCGGGTGCGGGAAAACCATGCCCCGGGCGCGCCGCACCTATCGCACGCATTTCGGATATGCCGTCCGTGCGATAGGTGCGGCGTCTGCGGCTTGCTAATCTCGTCGTCACTTTCGCGGGGCCCCCCCGGCAACGCGACACATGATAACGACAGGAGACAGCGTGGACACAGCCGCCAGGATAGTGATCCGCCCAGCCGAGCCCGATGGGCCGCTGGCACCATTGCGGGCCGAGGTGCGGGCATTTCTCGCCCGGGTCATGCCGGACCGGCCGCGCCCGTTGCGCGCCAAGAGCTGGAGCGGCTTCGATGCCGAGTTCAGCCTGGCGCTCGGCGCGCAGGGCTGGATCGGCATGACCTGGCCGCGCGAGTTCGGCGGCCAGGGGCGTTCGATGCTCGAACGCTACGTGGTCCTTGAGGAATTGCTCGCCGCCGGCGCGCCGGTCGGCGGCCACTGGGTGGCCGAGCGCCAGAGCGGACCGCTGCTGATGCGCTACGCCGATCCGGCCGTCGCCGCCGAGATCGTGCCGCGCATCACCCGTGGCGAGGTCTACTTCTGCATCGGCATGAGCGAGCCCGACTCGGGCTCCGACCTCGCCTCGATCCGCACCCGCGCCGACCGCGTGGAAGGCGGCTGGGTCATCAATGGCACCAAGCTCTGGACCTCCAACGCGCACCGCTCGCACTACATGATTGCGCTGGTGCGCACCGATCGCGGCGCCGACGAGAAGCACAAGGGCATGTCGCAGTTCCTCGTCGACATGAACTCGCCGGGCCTGCAGGTGCGGCCGATCCGCAGCCTCTCCGGCGAGGAGGGCTTCAACGAGGTGGTGTTTACCGATGTCTTCGTGCCGGACCGCATGCTGATCGGCAAGGAAGGCGACGGCTGGGCGCAGGTGACGGCCGAGCTGACGTTCGAGCGCAGCGGCCCCGAGCGCTACCTGAGCAGCTACGCGCTGCTGCCCCAGATGCTCGATCACGCCGACGCCGCGGACAGCCGCCAGGCCACGGAGCTGGGCCTGCTGGTGGCGGAACTGACCACCCTGCGGCAGATGTCGCGCGGCATTGCGGCCATGCTGAATCGCGGGGAAAACCCGCAGGTGGCCGCCGCCAACGTCAAGGACCTTGGCGCGCTGTTCGAACAGCGAATTCCCGAGGTGGCGCACCAGCTGTTCGGGGATGCCCTGCAGGGGAGCGCGTCGCCGTTCGCGGCCACGCACCGTTATCTGACACAGGTTGTGCCGTCCTTCTCGCTGCGCGGCGGCACCCGCGAAATCCTGCGCGGCATCATTGCCAAGGGACTGGGGGTCCGATGAACGAACTCGAACGCATGCTGGCGGACAGCGCCAGCCGTCTCTTTGCCGATGCCGTGACGCCGGCCCGGATCGACGCGATGGAACACGGCCTGTGGCCGGCCGAACTGTGGGACCAGGTGGAGGCCAGCGGCCTGACCCGCCTCTTCGTGCCGGAAGCGGACGAGGGCGCGCAGGCCAGCTGGACCGAGGGCCTGCCGGTGCTGCTGGCCGGCGCCAACGCCCCGGCGCCGTTCCTGGACACCGCAGTGGCAGGCTGGGTCCTGAACCGGCTTGGCGTGGCGATGCCGGGCGGCCCCATCGGCCTTGCCGATCTCGCCGCGCCCGTCAGCGCCTGCCTGCATGACGATGGATGGGCACTCGATGGCGCGGTAGCGGTGCCGTGGGGCCGCTACGTGGGCCATGTGCTGATCCGCGCGATCGATGCCGAGACCAAGGCGCCGCTCTGGCTGCTCGCCGCGACCGGCGCCGCTGCGGTGGAGACCGGCGTGAACCTCGCCAACGAACCGCGCGACCGGCTCACCTTCCAGCGCGTGCCGGACAGCGCGGCCGTGCGCGGCGATCCGGCGGGATGGCCAGCGGCGCCACAGGCACTCGGCGCGCTGACGCGGGCGATCGGCATCGCTGGCCTGCTGGAGCGCATCCTGAACCAGACCGTGCAGTACGCGAACGAGCGGACGCAGTTCGGCCGCCCGATCGGCAAGTTCCAGGCGGTGCAGCAGCAACTGGCCATCCTCGCCAACGAGACCGTGGCCGCGCGCATGGCCGTGGCGTCCGCCTGCGCGGCGGTCGATGCCGGCGACTGGACCCAGGCGGCGATGGTCGCCAAGGTGATCTGCGGGCAGTCCGCCGGCCGCGCGGCGGCCATCGCGCATCAGGTGCATGGGGCGATCGGCTTCACGCACGAGCATTCGCTGCACCAATCCACGCGGCGCGTGTGGGCCTGGCGTGCCGAGTGCGGCACCGAGGCGTACTGGGCGGCCGAGATTGGCCGGCGTGCGATTGCGCGCGGCGGCGATGCGCTGTGGGCGGACCTGACCGCCGCGGCGGCCTAGCCTTCAGACGACACACGGGGAGACACCATGACATGGCTGAAGACGATGCTGGCCGGGGTGGCCGCCACGCTGCTCGCCTACGCGCCGACGGCGCAGGCGGGCGAGCGCGCGCAGGACTTCCCCTCGAAGCCCTTGCGGATCATCGTGCCGTTCACGCCCGGCAGTGGCTCGGACGCCTCGGCGCGCTTCTACGGCGAGGCGCTGGCGCGCGAACTCGGCCAGGCGGTCGTGGTGGAGAACCGGCCCGGGGCCAATGGCGTCATCGGCATCCAGGTGCTCAAGAGCGCGCCGGCGGACGGCTACACGATCCTGCTGGCCAGCAATTCGCCGATGTCGGTCAATCCCCTCGTCATCAAGCAGTTGCCCTATGACCCCGTCGCCGATCTGCGCCCGGTGGCGGGCCTGAGCCGCAATATGAATGTGTTCGTGGTGCCGCTGACGTCGCCGCTGAAGACCATGGGCGATCTGGCCGCCGCCGCGAAGAAGCAGGAGCGGCCGTTCAACGTCGGCACCTACTCCGCCGGCTACCAGCTCGCGGCGGTCTGGTTCGGCTCGCTCGCGGGCATCCGCTTCACCAATATCCCGTACAAGGGCCAGGCGCAGATCATGTCCGACATCCTCGGCAGCCAGCTTGACCTGGCGCTGGTCGATACCGGGGGCGCGCTGCCGCTGCTGAAGCAGGGCAAGCTGCGCGCGCTGGCGGTGTCCGGCGAGCGCCGGCATCCGGAGCTGCCGGACGTGCCCACGGTGCGCGAGAGCGGCTATCCGGACTACATCCAGTACAGCTGGGTGTCGTTCTACGTGCGCGCGCAGACGCCGGACGATATCGTCGGCCGGCTGGCCACGACGATGCAGGCCATCCTGAAGACGCCGGAGTCCGCCGCCTACGTCGCGCGTTCGGGGTCGAGCCTGATGCCCTACGACCCCGACGCGATGCGCAGCTTCCACCAGACCGAGATGGCGCGCTTCCGCCGGGTGGCGCAGGCGGCGGGCATCCGTCCGGAGTAGCCGCGATGGGGCGCAGCCGCCATGGACACCCCGGGACGTCAGTGCGCCAGCGGCGCGGCGGCCTGCGTCAGCAGCGTGCGCAGCACCGACACGAAGGGGTGCGTGTGGACGTTGTTGTGCCAGCACAGGTGCACCGGCACGGTCAGCAGCGGGTCCACCACTGGCGCGAAGCGCACGCCGGGATGGCGGCACAGCAGCGGGGCGAGGTAGCCGGGCACCATCGCGTACATGGCGGTGCCCGCCACGGCGTCCGGCACGGCCAGATAGCTGGTCAGCGTGCCGACGATGTTGCGCGTGGTGCCGTGGGCGCCGAAGTATCGGTCGATCAGTTTGGTCACGAGGCCGAACTGCGAGACATCGAGGCAGGGCAGCGGCGTCAGGTCGGCCGGCGTGGGATGGTCGCCGATCTGGCGATTGTCGGTGGCGCACAGGCAGCCGAACTGGGCGTTGAACAGCAGCTCCGCGCGCAGCGATTCGTGCTCCTCGGCCGGGTGGAAGGCCACCATGACGTCGATGGCGCCGCTGGACAGCGCGCTGACGCCGCTCGGCATCGGCACCGGCTGCATGCGCACGCGCGCACGCGGCGCGGTCTGGCGCAGCGCCTCCAGGAAGCCGGGCGCGATCACGGCCTGCAGGGAGTCGTTGATGCCGATGGCGTAGGAGCCGGTTTCCAGCGCCGGATCGTAGTCGGCCGCCTGGGTGTAGATTTGCTCGATCTGGCGCAGCACGTTTTCGAGCAGCGGCTGCAGTTCCTGGGCGCGGCGCGTGGGCAGCATCTTCAGCGCGCTCTTGATCAGCAGCGGATCGCCGATTTCGTCGCGCAGTCGCTCCAGCATGCGGCTGGTGGACGGCTGGGTGCTGTCGAGCCGCTTGGCGGCCTCGCTCACGCTGTTGCTCTCCAGCAGTGCGGCAAGCACCACCAGCAGGTTGAGGTCCTTCTTGCGCAGGTCCGCGAGCGGCAGGCGTCGGCCGCCCGTGGTGTCGCCCGTGATGTCGCCCGGTCCGGCGAGGCTGTCTCCTTGCTCCATCGATGTCCCTAGATTTTGTAAGTTGAGGCCGGGCATCGCCCCTGGCGGGGTGCGTCCGGTGGACCCCCGCAGTGTATATCGATCCAGACATAACCCACTATTCGTGCGCCTGATCGGCGCCATCCAACCGAAGGAGACACCCCCATGCATACGAAACGTCCCGTGTCCGAGCTTTCCACCGACATGGTCCAGGTCGCCATGACAGGCCATGTGGCGCAGGTGACGCTGCGCCGTCCGCCGCACAATTATGTGGACGAGGCGTGCATGACGCAGTTGGCCGAAGCCTTCGCCGCGCTCGACGAGACGCCCGAATGCCGCGCCATCGTGCTGGCGGCGGAGGGCAAGGCGTTCTGCGCCGGCGCCAACTTCGGCGCGCAGGACAGCAGCGTGGCGCGCGACCCGAGCCCGTTCTACCGGCAGGCCATGCGCCTGTTCCGCACGGCCAAGCCGATCGTGGCCGCCGTGCATGGCCCGGCCGTTGGCGCCGGCGTGGGGCTGGCGCTGGTTGCGGATTTCCGCGTGACGAGCCGCGACGCGCGCTTCAGCGTGAATTTCAACCGGCTCGGCTTCCATCCGGGCTTCGGCCTCAGCGTGACGCTGCCGCGCCTGATCGGCGAGCAGCAGGCGGCACTGCTGTTCTACACGGGCCGGCGCATCGATGGCGCGCGTGCCGTGGAGATCGGGCTGGCCGACGTGCTGGCCGAGCCCGGCGATGAACTGGCCCAGGCCCACGCACTGGCGGCGGAGATCGCCATTTCCGCGCCGATGGCTGTGCGCAGCACCCGCGCCACGCTGAGGCAGGGGCTGGCGGACCGCATCGTCGAGGGCAACCGGCAGGAGCTGGCGGCGCAGCTGAAGGAGTTCGCCAGCGAGGACTTCCGCGAGGGCGTGGCGGCGATGGCCGAACGGCGCCTGCCGCAATTCCAGGGGCGCTGAGCATGGAGCGGACTGCCAAGAGCGATCGATCGACGCCCAACGCGCCGGCCGCCATCGGCCCGCTGCATGGCGTGCGGGTGCTGGACCTGTCCTCAGTCGTGCTGGGGCCGATGGCCACGCAGCTGCTGGCCGACATGGGCGCCGACGTGATCAAGGTGGAGGCGCCCGAAGGCGACCTCATGCGCGCCAACGGCGTGGTGCACCACGTGGGCATGAGTTCGATCTTCCTCGCCCTGAACCGCAACAAGCGCTCCATCGTGCTCGACCTGAAAAGCCCGGCCGGACGCGAGGCGCTGGAGCGGCTGATCCCGACCGCGGACGTGCTGATCCACAACATGCGCGTCGGTGCCATCGAGCGGATTGGCCTGGGCTACGCGGCCGTGGCGGCGCTGAAGCCGGACATCGTTTATTGCGCCGCCACCGGTTTTGGCCAGGACGGGCCGCACCGCGACAAGCCGGCGTTCGACGACATCATCCAGGCTGCGTGTGGTTTCGTGGGGGCGGCGTCGGGGGATGGTGCCGCGCCGGACTACATGCCGAGCCTGATCGCGGACAAGACCACAGGGCTGGCGGTGGCCAACGCGGTGCTGGCGGCGCTGTTCCATCGCGAGCGGCATGGCGCGGGGCAGTACGTGGAGGTGCCGATGCTGGAAACCATGACCGCCTTCGTGCTGACCGAGCATATGGGCGGCATGACGTTCCCGGACAACCCGGGCAAGGCCGGCTACGCGCGGCTGCTCGGCGGCGGGCGCAAGCCGGTGCGCACCGCCGACGGCTGGATGAGTCTGCTGCCGTACACCGAGAAGCACTGGCATGCCTTCTTTGCCGAAGTGGGCCGGAACGACCTCGCCAGCCGCTACGACATCGCCAGCCGGCGCGCGCGCAATGCGCATATCCAGGCGCTGTACGGCCACCTGCGCGAACTGGCGCCCGAGCGGGCCACGGCGCAATGGATGGCGATGTGCGAGCGGATGGACATCCCCGCCACGCCGATCTACGGCCTGGACGACCTGCCGGCGCATCCGCATCTGCGCGAAGTGGGTTTGTTCGAGGACTCCACGCATCCGGTGGTCGGGCCGATCCGGCAGATCCGGCCGACGGCGAAGTTCTCCGAAACGCCGACCGCGATCTACCGCCCGGCACCGGCGCTGGGCGAGCATACGGCCGAGGTGCTGGGGGAGACGGGGATGGACGCCGCCGAGATTACGGCGATGATTGCCGGGAACGCGCGCTAGGCGTCGAGCGTGGGCACCGTGAACCGGAACACGGCGCCACGCGCCTCGTTCTCGCAGAGTTCCAGGGTGCCGCCATGGGCCTGGATGATCGATCGGCAGATCGTCAGGCCCATGCCCATGCCGCTGGACTTCGTCGTGCAGAACGGTTCGAAGAGCCGCACCGCGTGCTCGGGCGGTACACCCGGTCCGGAGTCGCGCACCGTCACCACCACGGCATGTCCCGCATCGGCGGCGGTGCGGATCGTCAGTTCCCGGGGGCCGTCGTCCACGGCGCTCATCGCTTCCACGGCATTCATGATCAGGTTCAGCATGGCCTGCTGCAGCTGGACACGATCCCCCTTGACCGGCGGCAGATCCTCCGCGAGCTGCATCTGCACCGCCACGCCATGCTGGACGACTTCGCCGCGCGTCAGGGTAATGACTTCGCGAATCGCCTCGTTGATCTGCACCCCCTCCTTTTGCAGCGGGGCGTTCTTGAACAGGTCGCGGATGTGACTCATCATGTCGCTGGCTTGCCGGGCGTCCTTGTTGATCCGCTCGAAGGCGAGGCGCGCTTCTTCCAGATTCGGTGGTTGCGCCGCGAGCCAGCGCAGGCCCGCGCTGGCGTTCATCGCACAGGCGCCGATCGGCTGCTTCAGCTCATGGCTGATGGAGGCCGTGAGCTGCCCCATGGTCGTGACCCGGTTGACGTGCGCCAACGCGCTTTGGGTTTCCCGGTAACGGCGCTCGCTTTCGCGGGCGTCGGCTTCGGCGAGCTTGCGTTCGGTCAAATCCAGCACGAACGCGACCCCCTCCTTGCCGCCGTCCTCGAACCGGGCCACGCCCATCATCACCGGCACCCGGCTGCCATCCTTGCGGAAATATTCCTTCTCGAACGGTTGCAGGCGGCCGCTGCGCTTGAGTACCGGCAACCGGTCTCGCAGATCCACCTCAAGCCAATCCGGCGGGGTCATCGCGGTCCAACGCATGCCGCGCGACCGCAAATCCTCGCGGTCGTAGCCGACGATCCGCAGGAAGGCGTCATTGGCCTCGACGATGACCTGGGTGTCCACCTCCCAGAGGAAGATGCCGATGATGTCGGCGTCCACCAGGCGCCGGATCCTGGCCTGGCTTTCCGCAAGCTGGCCGCTCAAGGCCATCAGCATGTTCAGGTCGGCTTGCAGGATGTCCCGGCACATCGACAGCAGCCGGAGAAACTGGTTGCTGTAGGCGTTCTTCTTCCGGTCGAGCACGCAGATCGTGCCGAACACTTCGCCATCGGGCCAGCTGATCGGGAGCCCCATGTACGAGATCATGCCCAGCTTGATATCCGGGTTGGCATTCCAGTCCACGTCCGCTAGGGCATCCGGCACCAGCAGCGGCTGGCGGGTCTCCATCACGGTCTCGCAATACAGCCCCGTATCCAGCGGGGCGGTTTCGGCCGCCTCATAAGGATTGCCCTCCGAATGGCTCGATACCAGCACTTCGATATTGGGTGCCTTGGTCCGCATGATCAGCGCGGACGGCACGCACATGATCTCGGCGAGCAGATTGACAATGTCTTGCCATTTGTCGACGGTTGACAGGGGGACTTCGAGGGCGTGGGGCATGGGTAGGACGGGAAGTGCGAATCTGATGTTCTGCGGCGGGAATTCGGTTCAGATGGTAGCGCTAAACCGGAACGACTGAGATGACGGACACGTTACTGCCACATAAGTGACATATCAGGCATTTATTGTCGCCTTCGTCACCGTGCACGCACAAAGTCCAATTAAGGCTTGTTTTTTGCTGACCTGTCAATTATTGTTCAGGCAAATAACGCGCAGCACGGCCAAATTGTACGAAAAGCCCACGCTGCGCCACTTTTTTGCACGATTAACTGACAGGTCAGATAATGTTCGAGCAATCTAAGGGAATGCCGCGCGGGGTGAGTCGCCTGGCCAGGCCAGTGCTGTCGACCCTCGTGGTCGCGGTGCTGGCGGGCTGTGCGAACTATGCCGGCATCCGAAGCGACCGCCAGATGGCGCAGCCCGGCCAATACGCCACCACGCAGAGCCTTCCGGCGGAGCAGGGCCGATGGCCCGCGGCGGATTGGGCCGACCAGTTCGGGGATGCGCAACTCAAGGCGTTGATCGCGGAAGCGTTGAAAGACAGCCCGACACTCGACAAGGCCCGCGCCCGCGTGGCGGCGGCGGTGGCGTTCAGCGAAACCGCCAACGCCAATACGCTGCCGCAGGTGGGGGCCGGCTATAGCTGGACGCGCCAGCGCCTGACCGAAAGCACCTTTATCCCGCCCGCGTTCGCCGGCAGCTGGCAATCGGAAAACAAGGCCTTCCTCGGCGCCAGCTACGAGCTGGACCTGTGGGGCAAGAACCGTGAGGCGTTGCGCTCGGCCGTGTCGACGGTGCACGCCAGCGAGGCCGAAGCCGAGCAGGTGCGCCTGACGCTGACGAGCGCCATCGCCCGCAGCTACAACGAGCTGGGGCGTCTCTACGCCCTGCTCGACATTGCGCGCGACGAAGTCGGCCAGCGCACCGAAGTGCTGCGCGTGGCGCGGGGCCGGGTGAAGATGGGGCTCGATACCGAAGTCGAGCTGCGCACTGCCGAGGCCAATCTGGCCGCCGCGCAAGTCAGTGTCTCCGCGCTGGAAGGCAATATCCAGCGCACCCGCTATCAACTGGGCGCGCTGCTCGGGCAGGGGCCGGATCGCGGCCTGGCCATCGCACGTCCCACGCTTGGCGTGGGCGACGAGATCCATCTGCCGGCCAACCTGCCCGCCGACCTCGTCTCGCGCCGCCCGGACATCGTGGCCGCGCGCTGGCGCGTGGAGGCCACCACGCACGACATCAAGGTGGCCAAGGCCGAGTTCTATCCGGATATCAACCTGAGCGCGGCCATCGGCCTCGATGCCTTTGGCTGGGGCCGCTTCCTGCGCGCGGCGAGCCGCACGGCATCGGCCGGGCCGGCCATCCATCTGCCGATCTTCGACGGCGGCGCGCTGCGTGCGCAGCTCAAGGGGCGCTATGCCGAGTTCGACTTCGCGGTGGCGAACTACAACGACACGCTGATCCAGGCGCTGACCGATGTGGCCACGCAACTGGCCGATATCCGCGCGGTGGACGCGCAGTTGGTCAACGCCACGCGGTCCGACGAGGCCGCGCAGCGCGCGCTCCGGCTGGCGATGGCCCAGTACCAGGGCGGCCTGACCACGCAGTTGACCGTGCTCAACGCCCAGACCACGGCGCTGGCCAGCAGCCAGGTGGTGACCAACCTGCGCATGCAACGCCGCGACCGGCAGATCGCGCTGGCTACCGCGCTTGGCGGTGGGTACACCGAGACCGCCCAGACCGCCCAGACCGCCGAGACCGTCGCCCACACCCAACAGACAGCGGCGGCCCGCTGATCGCCCCCTTCCTTCGATAACAGACCCTCTCATGACCTCGACTCCTTCCTCCGCTGACAAGCCGTCCGCCACCGCGCCGAAGTCTTCCCGCAAGCGCCTGCTGGCGCTGCTGGGTTTGACCACGCTCCTGGCCGCCGCAGGCTATGGCGCCTACTACTACGGGGTGGCCCGTTTCCACGAACATACCGACGATGCCTACGTGAACGGCAACCTCGTGCAACTGACGCCCCAGGTGAGCGGCACCGTGGTGTCGGTCAACGCCGACGACACGCAGGTCGTGCGGGCCGGCGAGCCGGTCGTGACGCTGGACCCTGCCGATACCCGCATTGCGCTGGCCAACGCCGAGGCCGCGCTGGGCCAGACCGTGCGGCAGGTGAGCGCGCTCTATATCAACAACGATGTGCTGGCCGCCACCGTGCGGCAGCGGGAGGCCGATGTGGCGCGCGTGCGTGACGATCTGCGCCGCCGCACGGCGGTTTCCGAGTCCGGCGCCGTGGCGGTCGAGGACATCGCCCATGCCCGCGATGCGGTCAAGTCCGCCGAAGCCGCGCTGGAGACGGCCCGCCAGCAACTCGCCTCGAACCATGCCCTGACCGACGGGGCCGCCGTGGCGGACCACCCCAGCGTGGAGGCCGCCGCCGCACGTGTGCGCGACGCCTACCTCGCCAATGCCCGCAATACGCTGCCGGCGCCGGTCACCGGCTATGTGGCGCGCCGCTCCGTGCAGGTGGGGCAGCGGGTGGCGCCGGGCAATCCGCTGATGGCCATCGTGCCGCTGGACGGCGTCTGGGTGGATGCCAACTTCAAGGAAGTCCAGCTCAAGCACATCCGCATCGGCCAGCCGGTGGCACTGCATGCCGACCTCTACGGCAGCACGGTGACGTACCACGGCAAGGTGGTCGGCTTCTCGGCCGGCACCGGCAGCGCGTTCTCGGCCCTGCCGGCGCAGAACGCCACGGGGAACTGGATCAAGGTGGTGCAGCGCCTGCCGGTGCGGATCGCCCTCGATCCGGCCGAACTGCGCGCCCATCCGCTGCAGATCGGGCTGTCGATGCAGGTGGATGTGGAAACCAAGGCGCGTGGCGATGCCCTGGACGCCACACGCAACCCCACGCGCAACGCCGCCCCGGTCCGCACCACGTACAGCACGGACGTGTTCCGGCAGTACGGCGCCGAGGCGGATGCCGAGATCGACCGCATCATCGCGCGCAACCGGGGGCAGGGCGGCGAGCAAAGCGCGGCGCGCAAGCGTGAGACCCCCGCGCGCACCGCGTCGTAACCCAGCCATCCCCCAGCCATCACCGCAACCGGAGCCGCATCATGTCTACCGCGACCCCCTTCCAGCCGCCCCCGCCGCTCACCGGCGGCAGGCTGGTGCTGGGCAGCTTTGCCGTGGCGCTCGCCACCTTTATGAACGTGCTGGATTCGTCGATCGCCAACGTGGCGATTCCGACCATCTCCGGCAACCTCGGCGTGTCCGTCCATGAAGGCACGTGGGTCATCACGCTGTTCGCCGCCGCCAACGCCGTGGCCATTCCGCTGACCGGCTGGCTCACGCAGCGCGTGGGGCAGATCCGGCTGTTCGTCGGCTCGCTGCTGCTGTTCGTGCTGGCGTCATGGCTGTGCGGCATCGCGCCGAACCTGACCGCGCTGCTGGCCGCGCGCATCCTGCAGGGCGCGGTGGCCGGGCCGCTGATTCCGCTGTCGCAGGCCATCCTGCTCGGCTCGTTTCCGAAGGAGAAGAGTTCGCAGGCGCTGGCGCTGTGGGCCATGACGGCCACCGTGGGGCCGATTGCCGGCCCGGCGCTGGGCGGATGGATGACCGACAGCTACTCCTGGGCGTGGATCTTCTACATCAACGTGCCGGTGGGGCTGTTCGCCGCCGCCGTGACCTGGGCGGTCTATCGCGACCGCGAATCACCGGTGCGCAAGCTGCCGATCGACTTGGTCGGCCTGGCCTCGCTGATTACCTGGGTGGCGTCGCTGCAGATCATGCTCGACAAGGGCAAGGATCTCGACTGGTTCGCCTCGCCCGTGATCATCGGCCTTGGGGTGGTGGCGCTGCTCAGCTTCGTCTTCTTCGTGATCTGGGAGCTGACCGAGCCTGACCCGATCATCGACCTGCGCCTGTTCAAGGGCCGCAACTTCCTGGCGGGCACGGCGGCGATCTCGGTGGGCTTTGCCTTGTTCTTCGCCAACCTCGTGGTGCTGCCCCAGTGGATGCAGCAGTACCTGGCGTATCCGGCGGTCAACGCGGGTCTCGTCACGGCGCCGCTGGGCATCTTTGCCGTGCTGCTGGCGCCGGTGGTCGGCAAGCTGCTGCCGAAGGCCGAGTTGCGTGTGCTGGCGACGCTGGCGTTCCTGGGCTTTGCCGCCGTGTTCTTCATGCGCTCGCAATACACGACCGGCGTGGATACCTTCACGCTGGTGCTGCCCACGCTGCTGCAGGGCATTCCGATGGCGCTGTTCTTCGTGCCGCTGACGGCCATCATCCTCTCCGGCCTGCCGCCGGAGAAGATTCCGGCTGCGGCCGGCTTGTCGAACTTCGTGCGGGTCTTCTTCGGCGCGGCCGGCACGTCGCTGGCCACCACGGTGTGGAACGATCGCGCGGTGCTCCACCACGCCCGGCTCGCGGAACAGGCCGGCCCGGGCAATCCGCTCTATACGACCGCGCTCGAGTCGATCCAGACGGCCATGCATCTGTCGCCGGACCAGGCCGTGGCGTTCTTCGAACGGGGGATGAATGCGCAGGCGATCATGCTCGGGCTCAACGATATCTTCTGGGTCTCGGCGGTGATCTTCGTCGCCATCATCCCGTTGATCTGGCTGACCCGGCCTGCGAAGGGCAAGATGTCGAGCGCTGCTGCGGCGGCCCACTGAGGGCCACCCCTTGCTGCTCAGGCGGCTTCGGAGAATTTGTGCAGCAGGCGCAGGAACTCGCTGAACTCCTCCCGCGAGAAATGGCGCAGGCGGTGGTTCAGCACATCCGGGGCGATGTCGGGCACGCGGCTGGCCACGTCCCGGCCCTTGTCGGTCACGATCAGGTTCACCACGCGCCGGTCTGCCTCGCTCCGCTGCCGCTGCAGCATACCCTTGCTCTCCAGCTTGTCGAGCATGCGCGTCATCAGGCCGGTGTCGATCTCCAGCAGCTTGCTGATCTCCAGCGGCGTGCTGGCCGCGCCCTGCGTGAGCGACAGCAGGATGCCCATCTGCTGGCCGGTGATGTCCAGCGGACGGAGCGCCGCGTCGATCTCCATCAGCAGCCCGTTGCGGGCCTTGTTCAGATGGAAGCCAACGCTCTGCGTCAATCGGAAGTTCTCGCGGTTGTAGTGTTTCACGGCGCCTCGGAAAAGCCAGGAGCCGTCAATGTATCTGATGCGTCAGTCAATGGGAAGGGCGTGCGCCGAGGCCAGCAAGCGGGGCGCTCAGCGGATCACCTTCTGGGTCAGGCTCACGACGATGGCCAGCACGGCCACCACGGCAAGCGCGCGGAAGTGGTCAAGATTGGCCAGCAGGGCGGATTGCTGCGCGAGCACCTGCGCGATCTGCGCCGTGGCGAGTTCGGCGGCGCGCACCGGATCGGACGACGCGGCAATCGCCGCCGTGAAGCGCGCGTGGGCGTCCTGGAACTGCGGGCTGTTGAGGTGGATGGTGTCATGCAGCGTGCTGTAGTGCCGCGTGGTCAGCCATTGCTGGCCCACCGTGGCGATGGTCACGCCCAGCGCCTGGCCGAGCTGGCCGAGCATGTTCTTGGTCTGCTGCGCGTTGGAGAACACGGACTCGTTGTGCGCCACGCCGCTGAAAGTCTGCATGGCCGTCACCGGCATCAGGATCATGATGAAGACCCCGTAGAACGCGAGCGCCGGCAGCACGTGGCCCCACAGGTCGGGCGCGGGTGGCATCCGGCTCATCATCCAGGCCGAGATGGCCAGCGACAGAAAGCCGGCGACGAAGTACTTGCGCGGACTGGGCCAGCGCGGCAGCAGGCGCGAGACGGTCAGCCAGGTGAGCACGCCCGCCGACAACCCCATCGCATAGAACTGCCCGGCGGTGGACCAGGCATGCCCGAGCGAGCGCTGCAGGACAATGGGCAGCAGGTAGCCATTCGCGCCCAGCGTGACGTAGCAGAACGTGAACAGCGCCAGCCCGCACAGGTAACGCGGCTCGACCAGATGGCGCAGCCGCAGCAGCGGACGTTCGCTGCGGGACTCCGTCCAGATGAAGCCGAGCAGGGCGGTGCCGCCCGCGATGGCGCCGATCACCAGCCAGAGCCGGTCCGCGTAGAAATCGTAGTAGGAACGCTGCAGCACATACAGGACCAGGAAGCTGCCCACGGCCAGCGCGGCCAGCCGAATCGGATGGGCGTCCGAGCGTTGCGCGGGCGGCGCCGTGGCCTCCGGCAGGACGCTGGTGGCCGGTAGCAGCGCCAGCGTACACCCGGCCACCAGCCAGAAGATCAGCGGCCAGCGGTCCGCGCTGACGATGGCGGAGGCCAGCCAGGGTGCCAGCGCCATGCCGCAGCACACGCCGGACGCCAGCGCCTTGATGCCGAAGAATCGCGCCGGGCTGGGCGGGATCAGGTTCACGGTCAGCCGCGACGACGTCACCATGCCGGCACAGCCGAGCGCCATGACCATGCGGGCGACCAGGAAGGTCTCGTAGCTGTCGGCATGGGCGCACAGGAGCGCCCCCAGCGCCGCCGCCATCAGCGACCCCTGGACGTAGCGCCGCCATCCCACGCGCTCCACGATCCAGCGCTGCAGCGCGATCACCACCACCGCCACGCTGGCGTAGGCCGCCGCGACGGTGCTGTACTGGTCCGGGCTCGCGCCGATCTCGCCCATGATCGGCGCGGCGGAGAAGGCCACCATGCCGTTCTGGAGGAAGTCGATCGTGGTCAGCGCGCCTATCGTCAGCAGGAGACGTCGGGGAGGCGCGGAGGGCATGGCGGAAGGCATGGCGGAGGTCATGGCGCGCCTAGGAGTTGTCGTCGATGATGCGGCGCACGTGCGCTTCGGCGCGCGCCAGTTCGTCCGCGAACACCGTGGTGCGGTAGTTCTGGCTGGAGGCGTCGATGGCCACCAGCCGCTTGCCGTCCCGGGCGCGCGTATCGACGGCGACCTTCATCGACAGGCCGATCTGTAGCGGGTGGGCCGTCACTTCCGCCGGGTCCAGCGCGATGCGCACCGGCACACGCTGCACCACCTTGATCCAGTTGCCGGTGGCGTTCTGCGCCGGCAGCAGCGCAAACGCGCTGCCGGTGCCGGCGTCCTGCCCGATGACCCGGCCGTGGTACACCACCCGCCGGCCGTACAGGTCGGTGGTCAGCGTCACCGGCTGGCCGAGGCGGATATCGCGCAACTGCGACTCCTTCAGGTTGGCCGTGACCCACAGGTGATCCAGCGGCACCACGGACATCATCGACACGCCCGGGCTGACGCGCTGCCCCACCTGCACCGAGCGCTTGGTCACCACGCCCCCCACCGGCGCCAGGATGCGCGTGCGCGAGAGGGCGATGCTGGCATTGCGCACCTGCGCGGCGGCGGCGAGCACATCGGGGTGAGACCCCACCGACGTCCGCTCGACCAGCGCCTGGTTGCGCTTGAGCTGCTCGCTGGCCATGGTCAGGGCGGCCTGTGCGGCGCGTACAGCATGGCGCGCATGGATCAGTTCTTCGCCCGAGATCGCCCCGCTGGCGACCAGCGCCGAGCGCCGCGTCATGTTCTCCTGCTCCCGCGCCAAGTCGACCGTGCGCAGTTCCACATTGGCGCGATCCTGGCCGACGGCGGCAAACTGCCCGCGCACCTGCCGCACCGTGCGGGCGAGCTGGGCCTGCGCGGCCGCCAGCGCCAGCTGGGCATCCACGCCATTGAGTTCGACCAGGGTTACGCCCGAGGCGACCAGATCCGTGTTGTCGGCGAGGATCGCGGTGACCACGCCGCTGACCTGCGGCGTGACCTGCACCACGTTGCCTTCGACATAGGCATCTTCGGTGGAAACCTGGTCCCGGCCGTATTGCAGCCAATAGCCGGCGGCGCCGGCAAGCAGGAGGACGAGCAGGACGCCGCCGGCGATGCGCCGGCGCCGTGCCGGACGGAGGTCGACGGGCGGCGCGGCGGTGGCTTGCGCGGGCGTGGGCTGGCTGGCGGGATTCATGATGCGCTCCGGGTGGCCGCACCGGCGCCTTGGGCCGGCGCTGTCGCGGTGTCATACCCGCCGCCCAGCGCGCGGATCAGTTCGAGGTGCAACGTACGCTCCTGGGTTTCAAGGTCGATCAGCAATTGCTTCTGTTGCAGGACCTGGCCCTCGGCCGACAGCACCTGCAGATAGTTGCCCACGCCGCTGCGATAGCGCGACACGGCCATGTCATAGGCTTCCTGCGTCAGTCGCAGCGCCTGTTGCTGCTCGTCGGCGCGCTCGGCATGCCAGCGCAGGGACACCAGCTGGTTGACCACATCGTGCAGCGCGGTAATCAGCGTGGCGTTGTACTGCTCCGTTGCGGCGTCGTACTCGGCCTGCCTGACGCCGAGGTTGGCGCGCAGCCGGCCCCCGTCGAAAATCGGCAACGATAGCGCCGGGCCGATGCCAAGGGTGCGGCTGCCCGCGGTAAAGAAGTCGGACAGGCTCAGGCTGGACAGCCCGGCAAAGGCGTTCAGGCTGATGTTCGGATAGAACTCGGCCTTGGCGGCGCGGATGTCGTGGCCCGCCGCTTCCACGCGCCAACGCTGCGCCACCACATCCGGCCGGCGGCCGATCAGTTCGGCCGGCAGGGTGGCCGGCACCGCCGCCGCGTAGCGGTCGCGCAGTTGCGGGGGGCGGATGTCGGCGCCGGCATCCGGCCCCTTGCCCGCCAGTGCCGCGAGCTGGTTCTGGGTCAGCGCGATGATCTCGTTGATGGCGGCAAGGCGCTCGCGCGTGGCGGGGAGGGCGGCTTCGGCCTGCTTCATGTCGAAGGCCGAGTCGAGTTGCGCATCCACGCGCCGGCGTGTCAGGTCGAACGTGTTCTGGCGCTGGCGGTAGGTCTGCTCGGTCAGCGCGCGCTGGGCGTAGGCGGCATCGAGCCGCAGGTAGGTGCGCACGACGGAGGTGGTCAGCATCAGTTCCGCTGCGTGGTAGTCGACCTCGGCGGCGCGCACGCGGTCCAGCGCGGCGTCGAACGCGGCGCGGTTCTTGCCCCAGAAGTCGAGTTCGTAGCCGAGACCGAGCTGCACGTCACTGGCCCATTTCCAGCTGCCGCCGAGCGGGGGTGGCACAAGGCCGTTCTCGCTGAAGCGCTGGCGCGTGGTCCGCGCGTCCAGGTTGACCTGCGGATACAAGGCGGCTTCGGAGCGGCCGGCGAGCGCATCGGCCTGACGCACCCGCGCGGCGGCGATGCGCAGCGTGGGTTGCCCGGCCAGTGCCGTTTCCACGAGCGCGGTGAGCTGCGGATCACCGAAGCCTTCCCACCATGCGCGGTCCGGCCAGGCGGCCGGCGACAGGGGCGTGTCGGCGAGCGATGCGGTGGCGGCCAGGCGGTTGGGGTCATCGACCGTAGCTTGGGTCTTGAGCCCCTTCATGCTGGCGCAGCCCGGCAGGAATACCGCTGCGCCCAACACGCCAAGGCATACCCAGGCCGGCACGGTACGCGTCTTTGGCTTCGCCATCATTGCTTCTCCGCAACCTTCGCCCGGACGACATGGCCGGGGCTGAACATCGGCCCCGACGACAGGCCGGTTGCCTGATACCAAAGGTAGCGGTCGGCCCCGCACGCCGGTAGTGCCCCGCCGGCGCGCACGGTGTTGCCGGAGAGGCACCAATCCTGCGGGCGTTTTCGTTGTTCAATGGAAACCAGCAACAAGCGCACTGTCGTTCACCCCCGATTCTCAACCTCGCAGCAAAACAAGGATCTTCGCCATGTCTTCCGATCAGAGTCTCCCGAATCGCGTGTCACGTCGTAACCTGCTGCTCGGCAGCGCCGCCGCAGCCTCCGCGCTGGTGGCCACCAGCATTCCCGGCGGCGCCGAAGCCGCACAGGCCGCCAAGGGGGCCAGCGCCTCGGCAGCGGGCAAGCCGCACGGCAGCTACATCACCGCCCGCGACGGCACGCAGCTCTACTACAAGGACTGGGGATCGGGTCGGCCCGTGGTGTTCAGTCATGGCTGGCCGCTGCATTCCGATAGCTGGGAATCGCAGATGCTGCTGGTGGCCAGCTCGGGCTTCCGCGCCGTGGCGCATGACCGTCGTGGCCATGGCCGGTCGAGCCAGCCGTGGGAGGGCAATGACATGGACCACTATGCCGACGACCTCGCCACGGTGATCGAAACCCTCGACCTGCGCGACGCCATCCTGGTGGGCTTCTCCACCGGCGGCGGCGAAGTGGCGCGCTACCTCGGCCGCCACGGCACGCGTCGCGTGTCCAAGGTCGTCCTGGTCTCGGCCGTGCCCCCGGTGATGGTCAAGACGCCGGCCAACCCGAACGGCCTGCCGGTGGAGGTCTTCGACGGCCTGCGCGCGGCCCAGCTCGCCAACCGCTCGCAGTTCTATCGCGACGTGCCGTCCGGCCCGTTCTACGGCTACAACCGTCCGGGCGCCAAGCCGTCCCAGGGGCTGATCGATGCCTGGTGGGCGCAAGGGATGCAGGGCGGACACAAGAACACCCTGGACTCGATCAAGGCCTTCTCGGAAACCGATTTCACCGAAGACCTCAAGAAGATCGACAAGCCGACGCTGATCATCCACGGTGACGACGACCAGATCGTGCCGATCGACGCCGCCGGCCGCGCCTCGGCGAAGCTGATCAAGGGCTCCAAGCTGATCGTCTACCCGGGCGCGCCGCACGGCCTGACCGACACCCACAAGGAGAAATTCAACGCCGATTTGCTGGCGTTTATCCGCAGCTGACCTCGCAACTTCACCTGAAAGGCCCCCACCATGTGCAATGCCAACCCTGCCTACAAGGACCCGGCCGAGCCGGGCCTGCCCAGCGCCGACCTGGCGCTGGACCTCGCGCGTACCGCGCTGGTCGTGATCGACCCGCAGGTCGACTTTATGAGTCCCGAAGGGCGGAGTTGGGGCGTGGTGGGGGAGAGCGTGACCGAGCAGAACCTGGTGCCCAACCTCGTCCGCCTGTTCGCGGCGGCGAAGCAGGCCGGGATCTGCGTCGCCATCTCTCCGCACTACTATTTTCCGCACGACCACAAGTGGAAGGTGGCGGGACCGGCGGAGATGTTCCAGCATGCCGTCGGCATGTTCGACCGCCCCGGCGCGCTGACGCTGGAGGGCTTCCGTGACTCGGGCGCCGACTTCATGCCCGAGCTGAAGCCTTATATCGAGGATGGCGACACCATCATCTGCTCGACCCACAAGCTCTATGGGCCGCAGGCCAACGATCTGGTCCTGCAGTTGCGCAAGCAGCGGGTGGATCAGGTCATCCTCGCCGGCATGGCGGCCAACCTGTGCGTGGAGTCCCATCTGCGCGACCTGCTCGAGCACGGCTTCGAGGTGGCGGTGGTGCGCGATGCCGTGGCCGGCCCCAAGCTGCCCGAGGGTGATGGCTACCATGCGGCGCTGGTCAACTTCCGCTACATCGCCAACGCGCTCTGGGACACCGACGAGACGCTCAGGCGGCTGGCGCGGTAAGCCGATTCAATCTGCCCGGTCGTCCATCCGATAGTGCGCCGCCATGAATTCGACGAAGGCACGCGCACGCGGCGTGAGATGTCGGGTGTGGGGGTACAGCGCGTAGTAGTGGCTGGTACCCAGCCGGTATTGCGGCAGCACGCGAACCAGCCCGCCCCGGGCCAGTTCGGCACGCACGGTGCGTTCGGTGAATGCCGCGATGCCCGTGCCGGCCAACGCCGCCGCGTACAGCGCGGTGATCGTATCGGTCGACATGCCACCCCGTACACCCACGTGTTCGACAGCCCCGTCCGGGGCTGTCAGCGTCCATTCGCCGGTGCGGTTTGCGCCCGTGAAGCTCAGCACAGCATGCTGCGCAAGGTCCGCCGCCGATACCGGCAGGCCGTGCCGTGCCAGATAGGCCGGTGACGCCACCAGCACCGTGTCCGATGCCGTCAGCGATTTCGCCATCAGGCTGCTGTCGGCCAGCGGTGTACTGCTGATGCGCAGTGCCACGTCGAAACGCTCGGCTACCAGATCCACGAAGTGGTCGCTGCACGACAGATCCAGGGCGATATCGGGAAAGCTTGCCTGGAAGGCCGGCAGCCAGTCCGGCAGCTCCAGCGTGCCGATGGCCAGCGGCACTGTCACCCGCAGCGGCCCGGCGAGATGCTCGCGTTCGCCGGTCATCGCCGCTGTCATGGCGTCCAGGCGCGCGAGGATGTCGAGGCTGTACTGGTGATAGCGCTCGCCCGCCGCGGTCAGCGCGAAGCGGCGCGTGGTGCGGTTCAGCAGCTGCACGCCCATGGCGGCTTCGAGCTGCTTTAACTGCCGCGAGACGGTGGAGTGCGACATGTCGAGCCGCTCCGCCGCCGCCGAGAACCCCTTGGTCTCGACGATGCAGCAGAAGATGCGCATGGCAAGCAACTGATCCATGAAGTATCGATGTGTCCGGCCAAATGAGAAACGCCCCGCAGGGCGTTCCGTGAACCCGCTCAGCGCAGCGGCAGGCGGGTAATGTCGGCGGTGGTCATCACATCGCCGAAGGTGTCTTCGATCTCCGCGAGCGCGGCGCGATGCAGCGCGTCCTTGTCGACCTTCTGGCCGTCGGCCCGCACGATATCGCGCGTGGCGGAGGCGTCCGATGCTATCACAACGTGATAGCCGAGCGGCACCGCGTCCCGCGCCGCGCCGGCCACGCAGGCATGCGTCATCAGGCCCGCCACGATCACGGTTTTCACGCCCAGCGTCTTGAGGCGCCGGTCGAGATCGGTACTCGCAAACACGCTCACGGTCTGCTTGCGCAGCACGGTGTCCTGCGGGCGCGGCAGCATGCCCGGCTCGAACGACACCGTGTCCCCATCGGCCGCAAACAAGGCGGAGCCGGCCGGCGCCACATGCTGCACCTGGAACACCGGCATCCGCGCCTGATCCGCGAACGCCACCAGCCGCTGCGCCTGCGCCAGCGCACGCCGGCCGTCCGGGATGGGCAGCCGGCCGGAGAAGTATTCCTTCTGGAAGTCGATGATGACCAGCGCGGTGGTGCTGGCCTCGAGATGGTCGATGGGCTGGGCGCCGAGAATCGCGCGGATACCCGGATGCGGGTTCGCCCCGGCGGCGCCGGCCGATGCGGCCGATACGGCGAGCGAGACCCCGACGGTAGCGAAGCGCAAATAGCGTGGCAGATGGAAGTTCATGCAACAGGCTCCTCAGGAAAGAGGCGCCAGTCTAGGTACCGCCACGCTGCACTACAACGCCATGCGCCGCACAGGATTTGTGCGGGGGCTGCACAGGCGCGGCCAGCCTTCCCCTTACATTGGCTTCATCACCATCAGCGCGAACACGACCACCATCGCGGTGAAGGCCGGATAGCCGAGCAACTCCCAGCGGCGCGCGTAGTGCCAGTAGAGATCGGGCAGGGCCGTGCCGTTGTCATGCGCGGCGATGGCCATCCGGCACATGCGGATCTGGTACCAGACCACGGGCAGCCAGCAGGCGCCTGCGAACAGGTACAGCGCGCCGGAAGCCAGGATCCACGTGGACGTAAGCGGAAACCCGGCCACATGGAGCATGTACGCACCGGTCAGCGGCTGGATGATGACCGCCGGCGTGGTGAACCACCAGTCCGCCCGGACGACGAGCCGGGATACCACCGCGATGGCCTCCACGGACCCCGAGCGGTTGGCAAAGAACAGGTAGAACGCCGTCCCGAATCCGGTGCCGACCAGCAACACCGACGAGATGACGTGAATCACCTTGATGGCGAGGTATTCCATGATTCCGGCTCCATGTAGAGGATCAGCAGAATGGCGAGGATCGGCAGGTTCTTGAGCACCGGCCCGAACGGATGGGCGAGGAACTCCGGCATCGCCACGGCGATGACTGCCGAGTAGCCGAGGATCAGCGCTGCCTGGGCGACCCATAACGCGCGGCGCGGATACAGCAGGCAGGCCACACCCATGGCCAGGTCGAGCCCGGCAGCGCCATACAGGGCGACCGTCGCCGGCATGCCGTGAATGCCGGTGGCGCCCAGCAGCGCCAGGCTGTCTTCCATCGGATAGACGAACAGCGTGATGAAGGCCGTGGCCATCCAGACAATGGCCATGACCGCGCGCAACAGCGGCAGCCGCCAGGTGGCGATAGCGCGATGGCGCAGGGATTCCGCCTGGGCCGGGGCGATGAACTGGTCCACGCGCCGGGGCGGGTGACCAAGCCACGCCGTAATGGCCGCGTCGTCGTCGGTACATCCGGCCTGCAGCATGCGCCAGTTGTCCGGCGTGAGCGCAGCGCCGGGGACAAATCGCCCGAGCGCCGCAGCCATCGCCATCAGCGGCGCGGGCGCCGTCAGCCAGTGCGCTGACGGCAATCCCATGCCGCGTCGGTAGTGGTCGAGCATGCCTTGGTAGGAGACCTCGCTGCCGCCGACGCAGGCAAGCGTCTGGCCGGGCGGGGTGGCCGGGTCGATCGCCACTTCCACGATGGCGACGAGGTCGTCGATGTGGATCGGCCGGAACCGCGCGTCTGGCAGGGCGGGAATCGGCACCACCGGCAGCGCCGCCAGTGTGCGGAACATGGCGGCCGACGTGCCTTCGTCGCCGTAGACCAGCGAGGGATACAGGATCTGCCATGCGACGGCTTCCACCGGCAGCGCCCGCAGCGCCTCGTCGGCGGCATGCTTGGAGTGGAAGTAGGGCGTGTCGCCCTGCTCGGCGCCGAGCGCCGAGATCTGGACCACGCGGCGGACGCCAGCCTGGGCGCAGGCCTGGAACAGGGCTGCTGGCGCCCGGTGGTGCAGGTCGTCGAACCGGGCTTGGGCGCTTTCGACGATGATGCCGACCGCGTTCACGACCACGTCGATGCCCGCCAACCGGGGCAGCCAGGCCTCGACGGTGGTGTCCTTGCTGAAATCGATGGCGATGTCGCGGTCTGATCGTGGGGTGCGGACCCCCCGCACCACCTCATGGCCTGCCTGCTCCAGCCGCCTACAGATTGCCGCGCCGATGAAGCCCGATGCGCCGCAGACCAGCACCCTCCTGCGGGTGGGGAAGTGGTTCGTGATCTCGTTCATACTGTTTTTTCAGTAAAGACAGAAATACTGCGTGAAAAAGAAACGGGCAGTCGCCCGTTCGTCGTGGTGGCTTCAGGATCGTCTTCGCACGGCGTTGCTGATCTTGGCGGTCAGGCCCAGCGTCTTCATCAGCGTCTCCGGTTTCAGTCGCAGCATTTCATCGGCCAGCGTGCTCATGGTCTCGATGAACTTCAGGGTTTCGGCAATCCGCTCGCGGGTGCCAGCGTCCTCGTCCTCGAGGGCGGGATTGTCCAGGCATTCGCGCAGGGCCACAGCGGTGGGGTCGATCTCGCGCTGGCGCCGGCCTGCCACGATCAGCTTGAACAGCTCCCAGACGTCGCTCGACGTCTCGAAGAAGTCGCGGCGCTCGCCTTTCAGGTGCACCACCTTCACCAGATGCCAGGACTGGAGTTCCTTGAGGCTGTTGCTGACATTGGAGCGGGCCACGCCCAGGGTGTCGGTAATTTCCTCGGCGTCCATCGGACGGGCGGCCAGGTACAGCAGGGCGTGGATCTGCGCCACGGTGCGGTTGACGCCCCAGCGCGAGCCCATTTCACCCCAGTGGAGCACGAAGCGTTCTGCGATCGGTTTCAATTCCATGGATCGCATTCTATTGCTTCAGTAATTTCTGTCAAGAGAGAAATTACAACACCCTCCCAAACCACCACAGCGACAGCAACCCGGCGCAGCCGGCCAGCAGGGCGCCCAGCGCGGCGAAGAAGGCGGTGATTTCCACCTGGTTGCGTTTGTCGAACGCCAGCTTGGCGCTGAGGGCGCGGTAGACCTTTTTGAGCTGGCTGGCATCTTCCAGGCGGAAGTATTCGGCGCCGGTCACGTCGGCCACCTGTTTCAGGACCTTTTCGTCGAGCTTGACCCGGGCCGACCAGCCGTCCACCGAGAGCACCACGCCGTCCGTCGTGCCCACGCCTACCGTGTAGATGCGGACGCCGTGGGCGGCGGCGAGTTGGGCGGCCTGGACCACCGCCGGGCCGGCGTTGCTTTCGCCGTCGGAGAACAGGACGATGGCGCCCGAGGCGTAGGAGCCGGGTCGCTTGTCGTCGTCGCTACCCAGCGCATCGGCAGTCTTCTGCGGGGGGATGTCGTCGTCCATGAGGAGCGCGGCGTCGGGGGTGGCCTGCGGGAGCAGCGTGGTGAGCGCGATCAGCAGGCCGTTGCCGAGAGCCGTGCCGCCCTGCGGTTTCAGGCGGTCGATGGCGCTGGCCACGTCTTCCCGGTTGCGGCTGGGCGCGTGCGCCACGGCGGCCGTGGCGGCCATCGCCACCACGCCCACCTTGACCCCCGAGGGCTGGGCGTCCAGCAGCACCTTGGCGGCTTGCTGGGCGGCGCGAATGCGGCTCGGCTTCACGTCCTGCGCACGCATGCTGCCGGACAGGTCCATCACCAGCATGACGGTATCGATGCGGGACGGCAGCATCAGCACGGCCTGCGGGCGGGCGATGGCGAAGATCAACGCGCTCAGGGCCAGCAGCGCCAGCCCGGGCGACACGTGCCGGCGCCAGCCGGCGCCGCCCGTGGTGGTCAGGCCGACGCTGCGCAGCGCGGGATAGTGCACCGCTGCGCGGCGCCGGCGCGCATCGAGCCAGACATAGCCGGCCCCCAGCACCAGCACGAAGCCGAGCAGCCACAGCATTTCCGGCCACAGGAAACTGAAGAGGGGCAGGCGGCTCATCGCATCGATCATGATGCCCCCGCGCCGCTCGCGGCCCCTTGCCGATGGCGTCGCTGCCGGGCGAAGTGCAGCAGCGCCAGATCGAGCCGGGCGTAGGTCGACAGGGTCAGGCACTCCACGCCGGCCCGCGCGAAGCCCTGCCGCAACTCCGCCTCGCGCGCCTCCGCGGCGGCCGCAAAGCGCTTGCGGAAGGCCGGGTCATGGGTGTCGACGAACATCTGCTCGCCGGTTTCGGCATCCTGCAGCACCACCAGCCCAAGATCAGGCAGGGCCACTTCCAGCGGATCGACCAGCCGCACGGCGACGATTTCGTGGCGCCGGGCCAGCATGGCGAGCGAGGCCTGCCAGCCCGGCGCGCTGATGAAGTCAGAGACCACGAACATCACGGAGCGGCGTTTCGCCACGGACCGCGCGCGTTCGAGCAGGTCGCGCAGCCGGGTGTCGCCCGGCGAAGCGGCCGGCGTGGCCTGCATGCGGTCGAGCAGGTGCAGCAACTGGCGGCGCCCCGCGCGCGCCGGGATCACCGAGGTGGCGATCTCGCCCGCGCCGCCGTAGAACACCGCGCCTACCCGGTTGCCATAGCGCGTCAGCAGCAGCGCCAGCACGGTGGTGAAATCGTTCAGCAGGTCGCGCTTGCGCACGCTGCCCGAGCCGAAGTCGATCGAGCCGCTCAGGTCCAGCAGGAACCAGACTGCCACCTCGCGGTCTTCCAGGAACTCGCGCACATGCGGCGTCTGCAGCCGCGCGGTCACGTTCCAGTCGATGTGGCGCACATCGTCGCCGGGCCGGTATTCGCGCAGATCGGCAAGATCCAGCCCGAAGCCGCGGAACAGGGTGCGGTAGTCGCCCTGGAGCATGCCGTCCAGCCGGCGCACCACGGTCCATTCCAGGCGGCGGACCAGCGCCTCGGTCTGGCTGACGCGCGGGCCGCCCAGCGGCGCCTCCGCAGGCGGGGGGGCCGGCGGGAGCGGGGCGGCGGTGGCAATGCCGTCCGCGCCGGCCCGGCGCCTAGCGAACAGCCGCCCGAGCATGGGTTTCCAGCGGCCGCTCCGGCACCGGCAGGGCCTTGAGGATGCGTGCGATCAACTGGTCCGCCGTCACGCCATCGGACATGGCTTCATAGGAGAGCGCCAGCCGGTGGCGCAGGACATCGGGCACCAGATCCACCACGTCCTCCGGCACGGCATAGTGCCGGCCGCGCAGGAAGGCCAGCGCGCGGGCGCCTTCGATCAGGCCGATGGTGGCGCGGGGGCTGGCGCCGAAGGACACGTAGCGATCCATGTCGGCGAGATCGTAGTTGCCGGGCTTGCGGGTGGCCGCCACCACGCGCACCGCGTACTGGATCAGTTCCGGGTCGACATAGACCTTGCGGCAGGCTTCCTGCAATTCGACCAGATGCTCCGGCGTGGCAATCGCCCCGACATGGATGCGCGGGCCGGTCACGCGATTGACGATGACGACCTCCTCCTCCTCGCTCGGGTAGCCCACCAGCACCTTCATCATGAAGCGGTCCACCTGCGCCTCGGGCAGCGGGTAGGTGCCTTCGGTCTCGATCGGGTTCTGGGTGGCCATGACGAGGAAGGGCGCCGGCACGCGATGCGTCTCCCCGGCGATGGTGACCTGCTTCTCCTGCATCACTTCCAGCAGCGCGCTCTGCACCTTGGCCGGGGCGCGATTGATTTCATCGGCCAGCAGCAGGTTGGCGAACACCGGCCCGCGCACGGTGGAGAACTCGCCGGTGCCCTGGTTGTACATGCGCGTGCCGACCAGGTCCGCCGGCAGCAGGTCCGGCGTGAACTGGATACGCTTGAACGTGCCGCTCATGGTGCGGGCGAGCGTGTTGACGGTCAGCGTCTTGGCCAGGCCCGGCACGCCTTCCACCAGCAGGTGCCCCCCAGCCAGCACGGCCACCAGTACCCGCTCCAGGAAGTGGTCCTGCCCCACCACCACGCGCTTCACCTCGTACAGCAGGCGTTCCATCAGGTTGGCGCTGTCCGCAGCGCTCCGGGCTTCGTCGTTCATAGGCCTCCGCGTCTAGAAGGGGGAAGATCCGATGGATGCGCCGGCACTTTCGATGGTGATGGCAAAGCCAATACCGAGGAAAGTGCCGTCCTTGTTGGGGTTGAGGATGGCCGTGACGATGCCCACCACCTCGCCGTTCATGTTGACCAGCGGCCCGCCCGAGTTGCCCGGGTTGGCGGCGGCGTCGAACTGGATCAGCTTGTCCAGCTTCTGCTTGTTGTCCGGCGAGATGAACTGGCGGTCCAGCCCGGACACCACGCCGGCGGAGACGGACGGGCCGATGCCGAACGGAAAGCCCACCGCCACGACTTCGGCGCCGGGCGCCAGCTCCCGGCTGGAGCCGAGCGTGGCCGCCGGCAGGTCGTCGGGGATGGATTTGGCCTGCAGGATGGCGATGTCCTTTTCCGGAATCGCCTGGAGGATGGATGCCTCGGCGACATGCCCGTCGTGGAAGCGGATTTCCACGCGGCTGGCATCGGCAATGACGTGGTGATTGGTGATGACGATGCCACTTTCGGTCACGACCACGCCGGTGCCGATCTGGCGCTCTTCGGTCTTGTGGTCGGGCATGCCTTCCGTGGCGATTTCGTCACGCGGCGGGGCGGGGGCCGGCGCGGGCGAAGGTGCGGAGGATTTTGGCGAGGATTTCGGCGACGGCTTGGTGTGTGCCTTGGCGGATGGCGCCGGCTTGCTGTTGGGCGCCGCCGGTGCCGGTTGCGCCTTGTCTTCCCCGGGCGCGTAGCTGCGGACTTCCACCACCGACTCGCGCACCGCCTCTGCGGCGCGCGCCGTGCGCGACGGCAGGCTCTTGGTTTGCAGCGTATGGAGCACGGCCGAGTCGATGTCTGCCTGCGTGGGTGCGCGCGCCGGGGCGGGCTGCATCAGCCAGGCGGAGCCCACACCCAAGGAGAAAACGAGCGCGACTGCCGCCGAGAGCCATCCGTAGATCGTCACCCGTTTCATTGCTGCTCCCGAGGTCCCGTCCCGCCGTTGGAAAATACAGTACCATCGTTCTCACTCACGCGCCAAGGAGCAGGGCATGCAGTTTCTCTGGCCGCAAATGCTCTGGTTGCTGCTGGCGCTCCCGCTGCTGGCCGCGGCCTATCTCTATCTGCTGGCACGGCGTAAGAAGACCGCGCTGCTTTATGCCAGCCTGACGCTGCCCCGCGCCGCGCTTGGCACGCGCCAACGCCTGCGGCGCCATATTCCACCCCTGCTGTACTTCGTGGCGCTGGCCCTGGCGCTACTGGCCTGCGCGCGCCCCAGCGCCACCATCACCCTGCCATCGGACACCGTCACGCTGGTGCTTGCCATGGACACCTCGCGCAGCATGGAAGCCACCGACGTGGCGCCCACACGCATCAGCGCCGCGCAGCAGGCGGCGCGGGACCTCATCATCGGCCTGCCGGCCAGCGTGCGCCTGGGCATCGTGTCCTTCGCCACGACTGCCACGGTGGTGCTGCCGCCCACCAACAACCGGCAGGACATGCTCGACGCCATCGAGCGCTTCCAGCTCCAGCGTGGCACGGCCACCGGCAGCGGGCTGATCCAGGCGCTGGCGGTGCTGTTTCCCGACGATGGCATCGATCTCGAGGACATCCTGTTCAATGGCATGTCGGCCCGCCCCGGGCGCGGCCCCCGCTCGCTGGACGAGGCCGCGTCGGCGGATGCCGCGCGCAAGCGCGATCAGGAGCGGGAGGCGGTGCAGCCGGGCTCGTACCGGCACGGCGCGGTGATCCTGCTGAGTGATGGGCGCCGCACCACCGGCCCGGACCCGGCGGAAGCCGCGCGCATGGCGGCCCAGCGCGGGGTGCGTGTCTATACCGTGGGATTTGGGTCGACGCAGGGCGGCGCGGCGGGGGAATCGAACCTGTCTTACTTCATGCAGCTCGATGAACCGGCGCTGCGCGCGGTGGCGACGATGACGGGTGGGGAGTACTTCCAGGCCGGGTCGGCGGCCGACCTGAGTCAGGTTTATCGCCAGCTCAGTGCCCGCTTTGCGATGGAGCGCAAGGAAACCGAGGTGAGCGCGCTGCTGGCGGCGGCGTCGGTGGTGTTGCTGGTGGCGGCCTGCGCCTTGTCGATGCTGTGGTTCCGGCGGTGAGCGCTGGCACGCCGGGGCACCAGCGCGGTGCCTCGGCGTGCCGGGCTGAACGGGCTGGATCAGGCCCCGTCGAGGAAACTGCTGCGCTGGCCGAGCCGCGAGCCTAGTGCGTCGGGCGGCAAGGTGGTGTTCGCTGCCGCGCTCGGGTCCATCGCCGGACTCATGGTGGGGGCGGGGGCGACGGTTGCCGCGATGGGCGCGCCAGCCGACGGCGGCACGCCGTACTGGACCGACTGGCCGGAGCCTTGCGCATAGGTGTCGGGTGCAGCAGGCGGCACGCCTTGCTGCACGCCCACCGGGGACGGCGCGGCCGACTGCATCGGCGGTTGACCCTGTTGCGCCGGTTGCATCGGCTGGGCCGGCAGCGTCTGCTGCGCCAGCAGCGGATAAGACGCGATCATCGCACCAGCCATCAACAGGGATTTCGCCAGATGTTGCTTCATTCGTGTACCTCCTAAAACGCCTACAGGCATGGGAGTGACCACTGTAGCGTCGAGGCACCTGACATTCTGTTTGATTGTGCAACTGTCATTTACGAGCCTTGCCCGTCACGGCAAGGCCGGTTAGTTACGCGCGCGAACCCTGATTAGCGGGGCCTACACCCGGAACTCGGCCAGCAGCCGGGCGCGGTCCTGGTCGAGCGCCGGCGGGTTGCGCACGCCAGAGAGTGCGTCCGCCGTGCCGATCTTGATCGGGTTGCCGGCCACGCGCAGCGCCTTGCCATCGCCGATGCCGATGTCCAGCAGCATGCCGCGCGCCGCCACGTGCGCGTTCTCGACCAGCTCCGGCACGCCGTTGAGTGGACCATGCGGCACCCCGGCGGCTTCCAGCGCAGCTTCCCACTCCGCGGTGGTGGCATCGGCCAGCCGGGCTTCGAGCGCCTCTTTCAGGATGGCGTGGTGCTCGTTGCGGGCCGGCACCGTGGCAAAGCGCGGGTCGCGCGCCCATTCCTCGCGCCCCAGCGCCGCGCAAAGTGTGGTGAACAGCGCATCGTTGCCCACGGCGATGACGATGAAGCCGTCGCGCGTGGCGAACATGTCGAACGGGGTGATCGACGGATGCCGTGTGCCCAGCGGCTTCGGCACGCCGCCCGTGGCCGAGTAGCGTGCGATCGGGTTCTCCAGCAGCGCCACCTGGCAGTCGAGCATCGAGATGTCCACGCGTTCGCCCAGCCCCGTGGCCGCGCGCTTGAGCAGCGCGGACTGGATGCCGATGGTGGCGTACAGCCCCGCGCCGATATCGCCAATCGATACGCCCACGCGCGCCGGGTTGCCGCCGGCCTCGCCAGTCACGCTCATCAGGCCGCCCATGGCCTGCACCACCATGTCGTAGGCGGGGCGGTTCCGGTAGGGGCCGGTCTGCCCGAAGCCGGAAATCGACGCGAACACCAGGCGCGGGTAGCGCGCGTGCAGCGTCGCCCAGGTGTAGCCGAGCTTCTCCATCACGCCCGCGCGGAAGTTCTCGATCAGCACGTCGGCCGACTCCAGCATCTTTTCGAGCACCTTGCGGTCGTCGGCCTGCTTTAGATCCAGCGCGATCGATTCCTTGTTCCGGTTGATGGAGGCGAAGTAGGCCGACTCGCCATCCACGAACGGGCCGACCTGGCGCGAGTCGTCGCCGCCGTTGGGGTGCTCGATCTTGATGACGCGGGCGCCAAGGTCGGCCAGCATCATCGTGCAGTAGGGGCCGGACAGCACCCGCGTGAGATCCACCACCGTGAGGCCCGCCAGCGGCAGCAGGCTCTGGCCCGCCGGAGGCGTGGGGGTGGGATTGGCCGGGTTTGTCATTGCATGCTCCATGTCATTCAATCGATCTTCGCGCCGCTGGAGACCGCCAGGTCCACGCCGATCCGGCCTTCGCGCGCCGCGTATTCCTGGAATTCGGCCACCGAGGCGGAGACCGCCACTTCGTCGCCCTGCATCAGGAATTTCTTCTTCAGTTCGGGGTTGGCCATGACCTTGGCGGTGGCCGCGTAGAGCTTGTCGATGATCTCGGGCGGCGTCTTGGCGGGCGCGAACAGGCCGTACCACGCGGACAGGTCGTAGCCCTTCACGCCGCCTTCGGCAATGGTCGGCAACTGGGGGTTGGCCGGCGAGCGCTGGGCGGACGTCACGGCAATCGGCACGATCTTGCCGGTGTCGATCATCGGCTTGACGGACGGCGCCGTGCCGAAGGTGAGCTGCACGTCGCCGGCGGCCACGGCCTGCGCGGACGGCGCGCCGCCCTTATACGGCACGTGGGTCATCTTCACGCCGGCCAGCTTGGTGAAGTAGACGCCGGCCAGATGGGTGATGACGCCGTTGCCGGAGGACGAATAGTTCAGCGAGCCCGGGTGCGCCTTGGCCTGCGCCACGAGGTCGGCCACATTGCGGATGCCGATGTCCTTGTTGACGGCCAGGATCATCGGCGCCGCCACCAGCCGGGTGATGGGGATGAAATCGGACGGCTCGTACTTGATGTTCTTGTAGAGCACCTTGTCGCCGCCCATCAGGCTGGCCGTGGCGATGTAGAGCGTGTAGCCGTCCGCCGGCGCCTTGGCGACGAACTCGGCGGCGATGGTGGTGCCCGCGCCGGGCCGGTTGTCGACGATGACGGGCTGGCCCAGTTCGCGGCTCAGCGCATCGCCATACAGCCGTGCCGTGTTGTCCGCGCCGCCGCCGGCGGGAAAGCCGATGACGAGGCGGATGGGTTTGGTCGGGTACGCCGTCTGCGGCGAAGCCTGTGCAGGCAGCGCGGTGGCGACGAGGGCCAACGTGGCCAGGGCGGCCAGTGACTGCGTGGATACGGGGGTCTTTTTCATGGTGTGTGTCTCCTCCGGGTAGCTGTATCGCTACTTGCCGCTGAATACCGGCTGGCGCTTTTCCTTCCACGCCGCCGCGCCTTCCCGGAGATCTGCCGAGATCTCCGAGCGATGGATGTCCCGCGCCAGCGCGTCGGCATCGAGCGTGCCGCGCGCCAGCGCGTTGAGGTGCTGCTTCATGCCGAGCAGGGCGATGGGCGCCATGCCGGCAAGCTGGGTGGACAACTGGTCCACCCGCGCGTGGAGCGCCTCCGGCTCGACCATCTCGGTCAGGAAGCCGATGTCCAGCATGGTGGCGGCGTCGATCCGGTCAGTGGTCAGAAACAGGCGCTTGGCGGCGTTCAGGCCGAGCCGCGAGACGTAGCGCGCCATGCCGCCGCGATAGAAATGCAGGCCCAGGCGGGCGGCCGGCATAAACATGTCGCAGCCGGGCACGCCGATGCGGAAGTCGCACGCCAGGCAAAGATCGGTGGCGCCGCCGTAGACGCCGCCGTTGATGGCGGCGATGGTGACCGGGCGGGCGGCTTCGATGACGTCCATGACTTCGCCGAAATTCAGCGCGCCTTCGTCGGCCTTGCCGGCCAGCGAGCCGATGTCGTAGCCGCTGCAGAAATACTTGCCGGCGCTGACGAAGCGGAGCACCAGCACGCGCTCCATCTCGTTGACCGCCTCGATGTGATGCCGTATGGCGCGCAGATCACCTGGATTGAGCCGGTTTGCCACCTCGGGGCGGCGTAGCGCGAGGGTGGCGATGGGGCCGTCCACAGTGAGCAGAGGCGAGTTATCATCCATTCCGAAATATCTCCCGGTCTTCTTGATATATTCACGAAGCCTACAGATATTTTCTATCCGGAACAAAAGAGGGTATACCCGTGCAATCACTCCAGGATCGCATTCGAGAAAACGTGGTGTCGGCCATTCAGACCGGCGCGCTGCCCCCGGGGGCACAGATCGACGAGAAGGCGCTGGCCGACGCGTTCGAGAGCTCGCGCACGCCGGTGCGCGAGGCGATGCTGATGCTGGCCGCTCAGGGGCTGGTGACCATCGTGCCGCGCGCTGGCATGTTCGTGCACCAGCCGACCGCCGCCGAACTGGTGGCGATGTTCGAGACGCTGGCCGAGATGGAGGGCGTGGTGGCGCGGCTGGCAACCCAGCGCATTACGGCGGCCGGCAAGAAAGTGCTGGCCAATGCGCACGAAGCGGCAGCCGAGCACGTCGAGCGCGGGGATACCGCCGGCTATATCGAGGCCAATCGCAAATTCCACGACGTGCTGTACCAGGCGGCAGCCAATCCGTTCCTGTCCGAGCAGATCGTGCAGTTGCGCCGCCGGCTGGCGATCTACTGGCAGAAGAAGGGGCTGATCAACGACGCCCGCGTGCCCAGCTCCCACCGCGAGCACGGGCATGTGGTGGAGGCGGTGCTGGCGGGCCATGCCGACGTCGCCGCCGAGGCCATGCGGACGCATATCTCGGCAGGCGGCAAGGCCATCGCCGATCTCGTGCTGCTGGCCAGTGCGGCGGTGGACCAGGGCGGCGTGCAATCCAGATAGCCAGTCCGGCCCTATGGTAGAAATGCCACACAAGTTCTGGTAACTCTCCCGGGTCAGGCGCGCGCCCCGCGCCCCAGGCATCTCACCCATACCCAGGAGTTTTCCGATGCGAGGTTTGTTCGTCGCGATCATTGCGGCCTGCGTTTCGGCCGTGGCCAGCGCGGAGATCGTGTGGCCGCCGAATGCCGTCGGCGGTTTCACCCGCAACGGTCTCTGGCGCAACGTGCAGGCGCGCTGCCTCACGGACGGCGCGCCGCGCCACGCCGACTGCGCCGTGGTCGATCGCGACCGGGGCCTCGTGCTCTACAAGGACTACGTCGGCGCCTCGCACTACCTCGTGATTCCCGATCATGCCGTCAGCGGTGTGGAACACGCGCGCGTCTGGACGGGCACGCGCGCCAACGGCTGGGCCTTCGGGTGGGAAGAACGCCAGATCGTGGCGAAGGCGGTCGGCAAGCCCCTGCCCGATACGCTGATCGGCCTCGCCGTGAATTCCCGGGGCTCGCGCAGCCAGGACCAGCTCCATATCCATCTGGATTGCATCAGCGGCGCCGCTCAGAAGTTTCTGAACCAGAGCGGCATTTCGCCGGCATGGGGGGAGTTCACGTTCGCGGGGAAGCGCGTCCGGGCGAAGCGCGTGCCGGCGGACCAGCCGGTGCTGGCCTTCAATCCGTTCGATGAGGTGCATCGCGAAACGGCGGGTACTAGCGGCGACACGCAGGACCGCGGCATCTTTCTCGCTTACGCGGGCGGCGGCTTTGTCGTCGTGGATGAGCCGGTCGCTCTCGCGCCGGCCAACAACGGCCATGCCAGCGATTTCCTGGACCGTGGCTGCAAGCTAGGCCGATAGATCGGGCGCCTGGGAAGGCGCCGGCCTGACCTCAGGCAATTCCGAGAAAGCCTAGGAAATTCAAGTAATTAGTCACACATGACGTAGCGCAAACAGCGCGCTTTGGGCGCTTCCGGCGCCATCGAAACGGAGTACGGTTCTGCCGCAAATCCGAGTCGATGGGGAAGGAAGTGGAAGCAATAGCGCAGCGGAAGGAATACTGGGCGGACGACGGCGACGCCCGGCTGAAGAGGAGGCAGGTCTACTACCTCGACGTGCCCGGTGCCGCCAATGCCGCCGCGCTGTCGGTGGTGTCATTCACTGCCGAAGAACGGCTTGGCGAGACCTACGTCGTCACGGTGCAGTTCACGCACCCGCTCGAACTCGAGCGTGCCGACTATCTCGGCAAGGCCGCCACCTTCCGCATTGACCATGGCGACCCCATCGACGGGGCCGCGCCGCGCCAGTTCGCCGGCTGCATCACCCGGCTCAGCCGGCTCCAGCGCTCCCGCGACCTGTTCAGCTACGAGGCCGTGGTCGAACCGCTCGCCGCACGGCTGAAGCTCACGCAGGCCAGCCGCATCTACCAGCACCAGACCGCGCCGCAGATCATCGAGGCCATCCTGCGCCGGCACGACCTGCAGGGCCATCAGTTCGCCTTCCGGCTGCGCCGCAAGTATCCGCAGCACGCGTTCCGCTTCCAGTACCAGATGTCCGACTGGGCCTACATCCGGCTGCTGATGGAGCAGGAGGGGCTGTACAGCTACTTCGTGCCCGGCAAGTTCGGCGAGATGCTGGTGTTCGGGGATGACATCGACCATTACCTCTACCAGCCGGAACTGCGCGTGCCGTACCGCGAAACCGCCGGGCTGGAGGCGGGCGTGGAGGCGGTGCTGGCGCTGCAATCTCATGCGACGACCGTGGCGGCGTCATTTCGCGTGGCCGATTACCACCCGGGCAGCGCGTGGGAGCGCTTCACCGGCGAGGCCAACGTCGCGCGCAAGGAGGCGACGACCTACGGGCAGTCCTATGTCTTCGGCACCCATCATCTGGACTTCGAGGGCGGCAAGTGGGAGGCGCAGCTACGCCATGAAGCGGCGATGGCCGGCCAGTTGGTGTTCTCGGGCGAGAGTAACGTGCTGGACCTGCGCCCGGCGCGCATCCTCCGCATGGATCTGGCGCTGGCGGAGGCACCGAACGGGCAGGTCATCACCGAGGTCATCCACACCGGCGCGCGCGATGCCGCCTATCGCAACACCTTCAAGGCCATCCCTTCGGACCGGCGCTTCCGGCTGCCGCTGGCCGAAGACCGCTGGCCGAGGATCCAGGGCACGCTGTCTGCCCGCGTGACCTCGCCGGGCCAGTACAAGTACGCCTACCTGACGCAGCAGGGGCACTACACGGTCCGCTTCGACCTCGATTTCGACACCTGGCCGAATGGCGGCGAAAGCGTGCCGCTGGCGCTGGCCAAGCCGTTCGCCGGGGCGAGGCAGACCGGCTTCCACTTCCCGCTCGTCGATGGCACCTATGTGGACGTGGCCTTCCGCGACGGCAATCCGAACAAGCCATACATCGCCCACGTGCAGCACAACAGCCAGCACGAGGACCTGATCACCAACCGGGACCGCTGGCTGTCTCGCAACGTGATCCGCACCCAGAGCAATAACAAGCTGCGCTTCGAGGACTGGGAGGGGCAGGAGGGCGTCAAGCTCTCCACCGACTTTGCGCGCAAGTCGCAGCTGAATCTTGGCTATCTCGTCGACGACAAGCGGCAGAAGCGCGGCGAGGGCTTCGAGCTGCGCACGTCCGGATGGGGTGCGATCCGGGGCGGCAAGGGCCTGTTCCTGTCGGCGGACGACCAGCCCAGCGCCAAGGGCCCACAGCTCGGCATGGACGCGGCCCGGGGTTTGCTCCAGCAGGCGCTCCAGCAGACCGAGGCGCTCGCATCCGCCGCGCAGGCGGCCCAGGCGGTGGCGGCGGATTACAACCGCCAGAAGGCGCTGCTCGACAAAACCCTCGACACCCTCAAGCAAGCCGGCCTGCTGGCCAGCGCCCCGGCCGGCATGGCGCTGGCGTCTGGCGGCGACCTGCAACTGAGCGCGAGCCAGAACTTGATCGGCACATCGGGTGGCCACGCGGACTTCAGCGCGCTGAAGCGCTTCACCGTCGCCGCCGGCGAGCTGGTGTCGATCTTCGCGCAAAAGCTCGGCATCAAGCTGTTCGCCGCGCGGGGACCCATCGACATCCAGGCGCAGAGCGACGACATGCGTCTGCTGGCGGACAAGAACGTCACCATCAGCAGCGCCAACGGCCGCGTGGTCATCGAGGCCGAAAAGGAACTGCTGCTGAAGTGCGGCGGTTCATTCCTGCGGCTGTCGCTTACGGGCATCGAGGACGGCACGCGCGGCGACCGGATCATCCGATCGGCTTCCTATCAGCAGACGACAAAGCAGTCGCTTTCTCAGGCGATGAATACGTGGAAGCACGCGGAGTTCGATGAAGCGTTCGCGGTCCGCTGGCCGTTCGACGACGAGCCCGCCAGCCATGAGTCGTATGCCGTGCTCCGCGACGACGGCAGCCGCATTCGTGGCGCGGCCGATGCGGAAGGCAAGACGTCGCTGCAGAAGAGCCTCTTCGCCGAGAGCGTCGACCTGCTTTGCCCATTGAAATCCTGAGGACCCCATCTTGGCAGCAAGAGAACGCATCATTCCACCCGAAATCCAGGCGGACGGCTCGGTCCGTTACCGCTCCGTCATGACCCCGCCGGACGACAGCGTTGCGGTCTGCTATCTGGTGTCACGCCGGATGATTCCGGTGGTGTTCGTGCCGGGGGTGATGGGGTCGAATCTGCTTGGATTGCGACCCAGACGGCGGTTCAACGGCGAGATTGAACTGACGAAGGAGCCTGTATGGCTGCTCGACAGCATGGCCGACGCGGCGACCTGGATTCCCGTAGGCGCCGAGTTCCGCAAGATCATGCTGGACCCACTGACGACTTCCGTCTATGGCGGCGGAAAGCTCCCTACCGGGACGTCGCTGACGGAAGACGAGATGAGGCGCCGTGGTTGGGGAGAGATCGCCCACATCAGCTACGGCGGGTTTCTGGCCTGGCTGGAGAACGCCCTCAACGACACCCACGACTTCCTGACGGGCGTGCGCTCGCAACTGATGGAGCCCAACACCGTGCAACGCGTGGGCGTACAGCCGCTGACGCGTGCGGAGGTGGCGCTGTCCTACAAATACCGATACCCGGTGCATGCCGTGGGCTACAACTGGCTGCAGTCGAACCGCGCATCGGCGGAGCACCTGAAGGCGCGCGTCGAGGCATTCATGGCCTATTACCGGAAGCAGGGATTCATGTGCGACCGGGTGATCCTCGTCACGCATTCCATGGGCGGGCTGGTGTCACGCTGCTACACCGAAGTGCTGGGCGGGCGCGACCGGGTGCTGGGCGTTGTGCATGGCGTCATGCCCGCCACCGGCGCGCCGGCCGCCTACAAGCGCGTCAAGGCGGGAACGGAAAAACCGGCTGGCTGGGCACTGGGCTGCGATGCGGAGGAAATGACGGCGGTCTTCGCGCAATCGCCGGGCCCGCTGCAACTGCTGCCAACGCCGGAGTACGGCATGCGGTGGCTGAAGTTTCGGGATGGGGACCGTGTGGTGACGTTGCCTAATTCGGATCCATACGAAGAGATCTATATCAAGCGAGGACGATGGTGGAGCCTATGCGATGACAAGCTGATCAATCCTGCGGATAAGAAGAAGGAGACCCTCGAGCGCGACTGGAAGACATATGAATCGATGGTCAAGGATGACGTCAGGCCGTTTCATCAGGCAATCTCCGGTCGATACCATCCGAACTCGTACGCCTTCTTTGGTGATGATGCCAATCACAAGAGCTGGGGCGAGGTGACATGGCAGCGACGCCATCAGGCAGGCCTCGGGCCCGCAAGAGGCTTGCCGGTCGATGACCCGCTGGAGGGCAAGGTAGTGGCGAACAAGGGCACCGGGGAGATCGCCGTCCACACCCGGCGCGGTGAAAACACCGTTCGTGCGGTCTTCCAGATCCAACCCGCAGCAGAAAGCGGTGACGGTACGGTCCCGCTCCGCTCGGGTGCCGCGCCAAAAGGAAAGACAAAGGTCTGTCTTGCCTATCGTGGCATCGACCACGAAGGCGCCTTCAAGGCGCTACCCATCCAACTCTTTACGCTTTGGTCGATCGTGAAGATCACCGACGCCGTCAAGCTCACCTCCATGGCGTACAGCAAATGAAGTTCAGCCGTAGATGCTTTACCGCCGGCCTTTGCCTGACGCTTGCAGGCTGCGATTTCTCTCCGAAAATGACCGAGCAAGAACAACAAGCCATCCAGGCACTGACTACCCGGCTCGTCCCGCAATGCGTGGGGCGCTATCTCATCGATATGCCTGCGCAAGTCGAATTGAGCGGCATGGTGAAGATGCGAGGTGCCATCGTCGAGACCATGGCCATGTCGCTGGAAGAGTTCCGGAAAGCGATGGCGGCTCGGGAGGCCGAACTCACCAAGACGCGAAGCATCGATGCGCATCCCTTCCTGTACGTGAACGCGCCGGCGTGGGATGAACATTCACGCTACTTCCTGCATCGTGGCTCGATCGGGGACGATCCGGGAAACCGGGTGCTGGAAGGGTATCGCTGGGAGAACGGTGTCTTCATCAGTATCCAACTTCGATCCTCGGACTACACAAAGCCAGATCAGACCAAGGATCCGCTTGTACGGCAGATGGCGGTCAAGAACGACGTGCCTCGCGCCGCCACACAGGTGTTCGAAATGCTCACCAGCTTCCGCGGCCGGCCAGACGGCGCCATTCCCACGGAGCCCGGCCTCTGCGTTCCCGGCGGGATTCTCCTGGGCAAGTCGAAGGATGACGAGCAGGTCGACGTCGATTTCAATTTGCCGGCATATCCCGACGTCTACTTCAACGTATTCACCCATTCCAGCCTTCAGGAGAAGACCTCCTTGCTGTGGCGGGGCGGCCCGATTGCCGCTGCGCAACGCGTGCTCGATGACGGGAAGACGTTACGCAGGGGCACGGTGGAGCTGCCGGGTGGCCGGGGCGAGGAGATGGTTGTTGCGGGGCCGATGATCGTGACGAACGTCCAGGGGCAGGCGTTCCGGCTGGAGAGCAACGCCACGACCGGCAGCCCGGAGACACCGTTCGTCGCCGTCAAGCTGAGCAACGGCGGCCCCACGGGTCTGGAAGAGCCGTTGAAGAAGGCCTCGCTGACGGAGGCGCAGGCGCTGGCCCTATGGGACGCCGTGTCCCGCACCCTGCGGCCTAGGCCGGGTGCTCTCTGAGAAGCCGGCGATGGTCAACGTCAAACAACAACGGTGATGTCATGGAAGTCACGCAACGCATTATCCCGCCCGAGATTCAGGAAGACGGCTCCGTGCGGTATCGATCCGTCATGTCGAAGGGAAAGACCGAGGCGATTTGCTACCTGGTCTCGCGGCGGGTCATCCCGGTGGTGTTCGTGCCGGGGGTGATGGGGTCGAATTTGGCAAAGTCGGATAAAGCGAGCACAGCTATTTGGCTGCTGGACAGCTTGAGTACCGTGTTCCATTGGATGAATCGAAGTGCGGCCGAGCGGAAGGTGATATTGAATCCACAGGACACAGTTGTGTACGGAGGTGGCAAGCTTCCGACAGAAACGCCTCTATCGACGGCGGAAATGCGGCGGCGAGGCTGGGGCGAAGTCGCATATATGAGCTACGGAGAGTTCCTCGCCTGGCTCGATGAGGCGCTCAACGATACGCATCAATGGCAGAACGGCATACGTTCCACGCTGCTAAGGGAGGCGGAGGCCCGATCGATCGGCGTGGCCGCGCTTACGCGCGAAGAAGCCGCGTTGTCCTATAAGTATCGCTACCCCGTCCATGCAGTGGGATACAACTGGCTGCAGTCCAACGAAGACTCCGCAAAGCGCCTGGCGGCGAGAGTCAATGCGTTCATGGCCTTCTACCGGAGCAAGGGATTCATGTGTGACCGCGCCATCCTCGTCACGCATTCGATGGGGGGGCTTGTCGGGCGCTACTTCACTGAATCGATGGGCGGCAACGAAGTCATCCTTGGGGTAGTGAATGGGGTCATGCCGGCTACCGGTGCGGCGGTCGCCTACAAGCGGGTGAAAGCCGGTACGGAGGGTGCGGCGGGCAGCGTCCTGGGTCGTAATGCCGAAGAAGTGACGGCGGTTTTCGCACAGGCTCCCGGACCCCTGCAATTGCTCCCGACGCCCGAGTACGGCTCCCATTGGCTGAAGATCCGTGATGGCAATCGCATGGTCTCGCTTCCACGATCCGACCCCTATAACGAGATCTACACCGTGCGGGGAAAGTGGTGGGCGCTATGCCACGAAAAACTTATCAATCCGCTCGATACGCGCAAGAAGACGGTCGACAAGGACTGGAAACAATATGTGCAAACCATTCAGAAGCGAGTCCGCCCATTTCATCTTGCCATCGCCAACCGATATCACCCGAATACGTATGCGTTCTACGGCGACGACACAGCACACACGACCTGGGGAGAGGTCACATGGGGACGGCGGTATGCTGCGCCGCGCTTCGGGCCGCGCGCCGTTGACGACCTTGCCGAGGGAACGGTAATGCACGACACAGGTCGTGGGACCATTTCGGTCCTCACGCGAAGTGCCGGAAACCCATTGCGCGTTGTCTTTGACCTGAACGGTGCGGACGAGAGCGGTGACGGCACCGTCCCGCGCCGGTCCGGCGCAGCGCCACGGGAGAAAGCGAAGGTCTGCCTGGCTTACCGTGGGATCGAGCATGAAGCCGTGTACAAGGTCTGGCCACTCCGGCTATTCACGGTCTGGTCCATTGTCAAGATCACGGATGCCGTGAAAGACACTTCCATGGCCTATTGCAAATGAAGCGCCTCTCATCGCTGCTTATCGTGATCCATGCGCTTGTGCTCCCGGCGTGTGGGAAGACCCCTCCATTGACGCCTCAGGAACAACAGACCGTGAATGCCATGACTTCCAATTTGACCCCGCGTTGTGTGGGACGCCATCTTATCGATCTGCCTGCAGGCATGACCGTCGAAGGCTCGGCCATCGTGGAAGACGCACGGGTCAAGACGAAGATGATGTCCCTCGATGCATTTAATAAGGAGATCTCTGCGCGCGAAGCCGAACTCAAGGCGGTGAAGAGCATGGATGCACATCCTTTCCTCTATCTCAACGTGCCCGCGTGGGATGAGCACTCCCGCTACTTCATGCACCGGGGTTCGGAACGCAGCCACATCGCAAACCGGATTCTGGAAGGCTATCGTTGGGAGAATGGGGTTCGCGTCAAAGTCACGCTGGAGGCGTCAGATTTCAGCAGCCCCGATCAGGCGGATGACCCGATCGTGCAGCGCATGGACATCAAGAACGATGTTCCCCCGAAGGCCAACCATGTCTTTGAACTGCTTACGAACTTTCGCGGCCGCGCCGAG